>JAESGN010000051.1_pt1 | contig 416113 bp, 403 predicted proteins | sample 9269731 | NCBI WGS metagenome assembly JAESGN01 (sample SAMN15720683, study PRJNA650826) | algae metagenome | isolation source: Mojavia pulchra JT2-VF2 and co-occurring heterotrophs from desert soil | place: USA: Cadiz Valley, Joshua Tree National Park, CA | collected 1998-06-08 | reverse complement strand
CAGGGATCGCTGATCCCTGCACCCCGATAGCTTAAGGCCTTAGGTGTGCCGCTAAGCGCTTAGAACACGATCTTGATCATCGAGTTGAAGTAAGCGCCTTCGCCACCGCGAATGCCGGAAAGAGCATCTGCCGCGACGCCAGCACCTGCATTTTCGTCTTCCACCCACTGATAGCCACCGCTGAGCGAGACTTCCGTGAAGGTTGACGGCAGGAGCTTGAGCGGGAAGGCCACGAATGCACCGAGACGGCTCGTTACGTCTCCATCTTCGCTCCAGATCTCGCCTTCCGGACCGAACTTCGTTCCGTTGCGATTGTAGCCGACGCGCAGCTGACCGAAGTAGGTGTCGAAGGCCGTCGAATAGCTGGTGTCGAACGAGAAGTAGAGCGGATCCTCTTCACCGGACTCGACTTCCAAGGCGACCTTGAAGCCTGTTTCGGTTTCTTCGAAGCGATCGCCCGTCGTCCGCGATTTCACGTCAACATCGCGCACTTCCATACCGACATAGCCCACAGCGACCCATTTGCCGAAGTAGTGCATGTAGCCGAGCATGGCGTCCATGGCGCGGTCGGTTGCGTCACCGTTCGAGCCATCGATATCGGCGTACCAGCCGAACGTGCGCGCCACGATGCCGTTGCTGTAGAAATTGCCATTGAGCGCAACGAGATTGCCCGAGTACGTCGTAAAGATGTCCTTTGCGACATCGATGCCGGCGTAGGAGATGACCTTGAGGCTATCAGCCGAAGGCGGCGTTCTGCTGAAGACGCCTTCGTCGCGACCGAGCTTGTAGACCAAGCCGAGCCGTGCGGTGACGAGTTCCGGATCTTCCTTGTCGACAAACGTATCGCCGAGAACGGCTACGCCGCTGTTCGTGATCTCGGAGTCATACTTCGCCCAGCGAACTTCGCCGCGGAGAAAGAAGTTGTTGCTGAGGCGATGCTCGAGTCCAGCGCCGATGAAAAAGCCGTCGAAATCGACTTTGTTCTTACCATTCAAGATGCTGCCGTCCGTATCGACGATGTTCCACCAGCCGTCGTTGTCGAAGCGAGCTCGCGTATAGCCACCTGTAAGGAAGGCGAGTGTCTCGGGCCGCACCAGCATGCCGACCCTGCCGCCGATGGCGAACGAGCGGTCGATGGTCATGCCGTCGCCGGTGGTTCCGCGCTCGATGTTGGACCAGTCAACATCGACGAATGCGCCCACCACGAAGCGATCGCGGAACATGCAATCGATGCCCCAGATCAGCGAAACGAGCCCGCCATCTGCATCTTCGTCACGGCTGCTGCGCTCGCCACTCGTGTCTGAATAATCGTTGGTGGAGTCGTTCCAGCCGTAGCCGACGCTGCCGCCGAAATACATTCCTGACCAAGTAGGAACTTCCGGCGCGGCCACGGTATCTTTCAGCGACGGCATTCCGTCGGCGGCCGCGTGGCCGCTACCGATCGTTGACAAAAGTCCGGCCAGCAGAAGGCCCCGATACATCTTCATAGGACTTCCCCCGAAGTCTTAGGTCCGCGCGCAGCCCGATTGCGCTGTTTGCAAGACCTGCCTGTTTGGGGGCAGCTAGCCGATGATTCGGCCCTCGTTGTCGAGACCGAGAGGGGCGCTTCGGTATAAAACGCGACGAATTTATGGTGTTTATGTCACGGTTTGAAGCGCGCGCAGAGCGCTCACTTTGAGCATTCCGCGCGACCTCCGTGGTTGTGCTGGGCTCAATGCGAAGGCGTTGCCGCAGCGGGTGTGACCAAGCCGACAGGGACGCCGTCCGGATCGGCTATGACGGCCATACGGCCCATTCCGGTGGCGTCGTACGGGGCTTTGAGCAGGCGGCCGCCATTTTTCAGCGCCTGCTCGACGGCCGTATCGACATTCGCGACCTGGATGTAGGTAAGCCAACCCGGACGCGCCGCAGCAGGATCTTTGCTGTCGAGCTGGCTTGCGCCGGCAACTTCGGTGCCGCCCTGGACAAAGAGCGTGTACTCGGCTTCCCCGGAGTTCGGAGCGCGAGACTGGTCCTCCGCAGCAACGACCTTCGGCGTCCAGCCGACGACGCTCGAATAGAACGCTCGGCTCTGCGCGGGATTGGAGCTCACGATCTCGGACCACCAAACGGTGCCGACGTCGGCACTGGGGGCGGTGGCTACAGTGGTCTCGGAGAGAGCTGGGTTTGCGGCCAGCGCGCAGAGCGCGACGCTGTATGCAACGCTCCAGGGAGAAACCGATCTAACTTTACGCATCACCAAATCCTCGCGGTTGAAAACGACACAGGCTGGGATGTGATCTGCAAACAGAATGCCAGACGTGAATTCACGGAGGGCCGAACACGTCCGGTCAGGATGTCTTGCAGCCGAAAATGTAGGTGAAGCCCTGGAACTTCGAATAATCCGCATCGGCGTCGAAGGGGACGATCTCGACCGATCGGCCGTCATGCGGAGGAGAATGTATCCCCAACATGAAAAGGGGATCGATCAGCCGCGCGGTCGGATTGCGCCACTCACGCCCGCCGTAGCGATTGGTGATCCACGTCAGCTTGTCGTTCTGGGCTTCCCAAACCTCCCAATGCACTTCCGGAAGGTACTTCTTGTGCCCGCCGGGCCGGTGTACGCGGGCGAGCGGCTGCCCGCGCGAGATCCTGTCGCCGACTTTGAGATGCTTGATGTCGTTGTAGTTGAGGTGATCGTAAGCCGTGAGGAACACGGGCGGATCGCCGGCCATGTTGAGCTCTTCCGCCGTATGCGAAATGAGCAACGCGCCTTCGAGGCCCCATCGCCAGTCGGCCTCCCATACGGCGTGCACCGTGCCGGGGCCGGGCGCGAAGATTGTTTCGCCGAGACGGCCTCCGTCCACCCCTGAATGAGCCGAGTCCCTGTCGCCACCGTCCACGTCGATCCAGCTCGCGTAAAGCGACGTGAGGGGTGAGCAAGACCGCCCGGCCGGATAAATCGGGACGAGCCCGGACTGAGCGATGTCGTAACCCTTTTTCACGGTGCTTCCGTCCTCGCTGATGTGCGCGACGGTGGCTTCGCTTGCGGCAAGCATGATTGCCAGTGCTGCACACGAAAATGCGGACGATCGCAACACGCTTCGCTCGCTGAAACCAACGCCCATGCCAGTACTCCCCCAAATCGTCCCGGACGATAGATGTTGCGCTAAGGCGGCGTTAACAAGCCTGGCTAAGACCCGTGGTTAATCGAGCCGGAGACGCATCGAATATGGCCTGCGTCAACTCAGTACGATGCCCTGGGCTATGTCCCAAACTCACACAATGTTCGGCGCCTTTTGTTGGCGCATGCCGTCAGAGGCACCCTTGAGCCCCCGGGTTCCAGCCCGCGCAAAGCGCCGAAAAATCGGCACAACTCCAGGCTTTTCCCCCCAAGAGCCAGCGATCCCGGCAGCGGTGAAGCCGTTGGCACACGCTTTGCCATCTGTAGGTCGAAACTAGAAATCGAGGCAGAGCAACGTGCCCGAGTTGGCTCCTGGGAAGACAACCAAGTCCCGGAACAAACTCACCAGATAGGCCCGTCTCCACAAGTCCCAACCGTTTTAAGCCGCTTCGCACACGCGTGGCGGCAACGGGATCGGCTGTGCCTCTGAGGTCGGATGACAGCAGATGCTGCACGTCGGTTTGCACGAAGGCACAGATCAGCGGCGCGAAAGGGCTCCGTCCCGTCTGCACGACTTCTTCGAAATGCAGGTCGAAGAGCGGGCGAACGAAACGGCGATCGAATTTTCTCTCGAGTCCCGCACCTATGCCGAACTGGACCGTTACGCCAATCAGATCGCGAACACGCTCGTGAAGCGCGGCGTTCGCCCCGGCGATCTCGTGGCCATCTACCTCAAGAAGTCTCCTCGCCTTTACGGCGCGATGCTTGGCATCCTGAAGGCCGGCGCAGGCTACATCCCGATCGACCCAAGGTTTCCGGTCGAGCGCATCCGCGCCATCCTGGACGATTCATCCGCCCGCGCCGTCATCACCGAGGCAAACCTCGCCGATGATCTCGTCGGCGCCGTGACGACACCGTTGCTGCGCCTCGATCTCGATCATGAAGCGATCTCCTTCCAGCGCACGGATGCGCCGGCGCTGGCGCGCGAGATCACGCCGAGCGATCTTTGCTATGTGATCTACACGTCCGGCAGCACCGGCCGCCCCAAAGGCGTGATGATCGAACATCGCAACGCCGTGGCGTTCGTGAAGTCCCTGGCTAGCGTCTACAAGTTGACGTCAGAGGATCGCATCTATCAAGGCTTCTCGACGGCGTTCGACGCGTCGGTTGAAGAAATCTGGGGTGCCCTGTCGCGCGGCGGAACGCTTGTCGTCCCGACGGAGGATGTCGAACGGTCTCCTGCTGACGTCGCGGATTTCATCAACGTCAAGGACGTCACCTACTTCTCGACTGTTCCGACCATGCTCTCCATGATCGATCGGAACCTCCCGACCGTGCGGACGCTGGTCTTGGGTGGCGAAGCATGCTCGGACGAACTCGTCACCCGCTGGGCGACGCCCGATCGGCGTATGCTCAACACCTATGGCCCCACGGAAACCGCCGTGGTCGCGACCTACAGCGAATGCGTAGCAGGGGAGCCCGTGAGCATCGGCGTCGCCCTGCCGGGTTACTCGACCTATGTGCTCGATGAAGAGCTTCATCCCGTTGAGCCGGGTCAATCGGGCGAGCTGTTCATCGGCGGCCCGGGCGTCTCCCGCGGCTACATGAACCTGCCGGAGTTGACCGCGGATCGTTTTATCGAGAACCCGTTTTCTTCGAGCGAAGGCCGCATTTATCGCACGTACGATCACGTCACCCTCGGACATGACGGCAAGCTCTACTTCATTGGCCGCCTCGATGATCAGATCAAGATCCGCGGTTTCCGCATCGAGTTGAGCGAGATCGAAGCTGTCCTTCTCAATCATCCCACCATCAAGGCGGCCGCCGTGCGTGTCGTCGAGACCAAGGGCTTGAAGGAACTCGCAACCTACGTCGTCGCCGACGGCGGAGATCGCGCGCTCGACCGCAATGCCGTCGCCGATCTTCTTCGCGAGCGTGTGCCGTCCTATATGGTGCCGCAGTACCTCGATGTTGTGACGACCTTGCCGATGCTTCCGAGCGGCAAGATCGATCGCAAGAGGCTGCCGGCGCCGAAACGGCTGCTGGTGGATGTCGGCGCCGTGGTTGCGCCTCGCGACGAACTCGAGCTGCGTGTCGCCGAAGCTTGGCAGCAGGCGTTCCTTATCTCCGAGATCTCTGTTGAATCAGATTTCTTCCTCGATCTCGGCGGACATTCCCTCGTCGCAGCCAAAGCTGTGACATTGGTTCGCCGGATGACGGGGTCCACTCGCGTCTCCGTGCGCGACATCTACGAGTATCGCACGATCCGCGCTCTCGCGGAGCACATCCGTAAATCGGAAGGTCGTGCGGTTGATCCAACCAACGCCATTTCGTTTCCGTTCGCGGAAAAGGGCGGCAACATCAACAGCGATGTCGTCACGCCGAGCGAGGCCACCTTCGCGCGCACGCCGGCTGCTGTTCGCTGGGCAACTGTAACGGTCCAGGCAATTGTCGCATCGCTCTATTACGGTGTGATTGCTGCTCCCCTCGCATACCTGGCGCTGGTCGTGACAGCTGTTGTCGACGGACAGATGGATTGGGTATTCGCCGCCGGACTGACGACAATCGTAAGCTTCACCGCGTGGCCGATCCTGCTCCTGCTTAGTATCGCCATGAAATGGATCGTCGTGGGTCGCTACAAGCCGGGCCGCTACCCGCTTTGGGGTTCTTACTACCTGCGCTGGTGGGTCGCGCGGATGTTCCAGAAGCTGAGCTGGGCCGAGATGTTCCACGGCACGCCGCTGATGAGCATTTACTGGCGCGCCATGGGCGCGAAGGTCGGCCGCAACGTGACGATCGGCACGTCCCTTTGCGTCGCATTCGACGTGATCTCCGTCGGCGACAACACGAGCATCGGCCTTGAGACGCAGATCCTCGGCTACCGCATCGAGGACGGTTATCTCATCATCGAGCCGACAACCATCGGCCGCAATTGCTTCATCGGCATGCACTGCACGCTCGGGCTCGACACGTGCATGGACGACGGCGCACGCCTCGACGATATGTCTCTGCTGCCGGATGGCAACGTGATGGTGGCAGACGAAGCGCGCCGTGGCATCCCGGCCCGTCTCGCCGATGTCGCCGTTCCCGAGGCCAAGGGCTACCGGCGGCTCCACAAGCTGCGCCTCAATCTCGGGCGCAAGTTCTTCGGTGCGCTCCATCTCATGCTGATCTACGTGATGGGTTATGTGCTGATGGCGGCAGCGCTTCCTTCTATCGCGCTCGTCCTTTGGAGCCTGAAGGTCGCTGGGCCGATGGGAGGCATTGCGGCTGCATTCGCTGCCGTCCCGCTCGGATTGTTCTCCTACATCGTGCTGCTGTTGTTCGTGAAAGGCGTGGTCGGTCCGCTACACACGGGAACCGTGCCGCTCAACAGCTGCGCCTATCTGCGTCACTGGTTCATTGGCTACTTGCTTGAGAACACGAAGACGATCCTGATGCCGCTCTACGCCACGGTTTATCTGCCGGGCTTGCTGCGGGCGCTGGGCGCTCGTATCGGAAAGGGCGTTGAGATCTCGACCGTGTCTCACATTTGCCCTGACGCGCTCGATGTGGGCTCAGGCAGCTTCCTCGCGGACGCATGTCTCGTCGGCGGCCAGCGTATGAACGACGGCCACGTCGAGTTCGGCGCTGTGCGCATCGGCTCGAAGTCCTTCATCGGAAACAGCGCGCTCGTCCCCGGCGGTACGACGATCGGAGATGACACGCTGATCGGCGTCGGCTCCACGCCTCCCGCCGGTATGTCGGTCGTTCCGGACGGCACGCGTTGGCTCGGCTCGCCCGGCTTCGCGCTTCCCAATACGCAGCAGGTGTCGTCCTTCACCAAGGAAGAGATCTTCGCTCCGAGCATCTGGGCGCGCATCGAAAGGGCTTTGACGGATTTCCTTCGCGTCCTGCTTCCCGGCATGATCATCACCACGACCGGCGTTGCGTTCGTCTCGGCGATCGTTGCCGGCTATCATGTTCTGCCGCTCTGGCTGGTCGTCCTGTCGGTGCCGGCCTTGGCGATGGCGTTGGCCTTCGTGGCCGTGATCATGTCTGCGGTCGTCAAAAAGGTTCTGACCGGAACGCATAAGCCGGTTGTGAAGCCGCTATGGTCACGCTTCATCTGGCACAACGAGGTGGTAAACGGCGTGTTCGAAAGCGTGGCGGCGCCTGCCATGGAGCCGCTGATGGGAACGCCGCTGGTTGTTCCTTGCCTCCGGGCCATGGGCTGCAAGATCGGCAAGTGGTGCTTCATCGAAACGACGCTCTTCTCGGAGTTCGATCTGGTTCAGATCGGTGACTACGCCGCGCTGAACCTGGGCGCCACGATCCAGACGCATCTGTTCGAGGATCGCGTGTTCAAGTCCGATTATCTGGCGATCGGAACGGGATGCACGATCGCCAACATGGGCACCGTTCTTTACGGCACTCAGATGCAGAATGGCTCTAAGCTCGGGCCGCTCTCGGTGCTCATGAAAGGCGAAATCCTGCCTCCTCTGACCGAATGGCACGGCCTCCCGTGCGAACGAGTCGTGACATTCGAAATGAGGGAGGCTGCGTAACGCGGGCACGGGCCGCACGTGATCAACGAGCGGCCCGGTCTACCGAGCGCTGTACTTAAGAAAAGACACCATGATGATGCAGAACAATACCATTTCATGTGGGAACGATCCCGCTTTGCCGGCACGCGTCTATGCCGCCAAGCTCGAAGACATCGATCTCTGTGCCGCAACGGCGCTTCTCGATCGCTCTGAAACGGAGCACGCCCACGCGATCCCGCACAAGGAGACGCGCGAAACGTTCGTCCGCTCGCGCGCCATGCTGCGCGCCGTGCTCGCGCGCGAGATCGGCGTTTCGCCTGCAAAGGTACCGCTGGCGTTCAATGCCCACGGCAAGCCCGAGCTCGCAATGCGAGATGATATGCATTTCAACGTGTCGCACAGTTCGGGGATGGCACTCGTTGCCATCCATACGCGTCCGATCGGCGTGGATATCGAGCTGGTCGACAAACGCGTTCCCCACTCCGATCTCGCGCGCGATCTGTTCACGGCTGCGGAGCAGCGTGAGCTGTCGAAGCCGGACTGTGACAGCGAGAAGACGCGGCAGTTCTTCCGCATCTGGACGCGGAAGGAAGCGTTCCTGAAGGGGCTTGGAACGGGCTTTGCCGCCGATCCGAAATTGTTCGATGTGGTCGATCAGCGAGCTCTCGAAAGCGCAGGCTGGCAGTTGCATCCTCTGCCTGTGGCTTCAGACTGGGAAGCGGCGATCGCCGTTGCCGACGCCGCCGATGACGTTCACATGGTGGATGTCGTGAGTTTCCAGCCGTTCCGCGTCAGGCGTCGCACGACGCAGGGCAAACCGCCGCTGGCGAAAATGGCGTCAGCCAACCCGACGCTGCACTGATCGGATAGAGAGCCGTCGCCCGGAAGAGCAGCTTGTCCGCACGGCGCAACGAAGCGCCTAGTGCTGGCTGGCTCACTTTTGCAGGCGCGCCTTCTCGTTCTCCAGCTCCGCCAGCAGGCGCTCCTGATCCGCGATACGATCCGCATTGCGGTCCTCGTCGGCCGCTCCGGAATAGCCAGCGGCCTGCTCGACCAGCGTACGCAGGTTCTCGCGGACCACCGCAATCCTGCGGTCTATCTCAGCGATTGCTTCGTCATCAGTCATTGTTCGGTCTCCGCTTGGAGAGGTCGTGCCGTGCAATCAAATCCGATCGAGGCGTTCTTTCACGCCTGACAGCGTGCGCGATCACGCCTCGCCCACACGCTGCCATTATGAGCGTAAGCGATATCGGTCTTTCCAACAACACCACGCGTGCTCACGTTACTGTCCAGCGGGCGGGACGGGGAAGGCTGCGGTTCTGCTTTTTCAGATGGCCATGTCGGCGATGTTTCGCGTTGCCCTGCCGGCAAAATAGTCCATCACTGATCCGACATCGAGTGCCACGGCGCCTTGCTGCTTCGCGGTGTCGATGAAGATCTTGCCGATGAGCCCACCACCCACGAGACAGAGGACGCCAGGAGCGGAGAGCGCTTTGATGCGGTCTCGCGTTTCCGTGTACGTCTCGAAAAGAGGTCGAGCGCCAGCATCGCGGACCTTTGTAGCGCCAGGTATGACGATGAACTCAGGATTGCGTAATTCTATGCCGGAGAGGCTGTCACGATCCCAGCAGCTCACGACTACTGTCCGATGTGCGTGTTGAGAAAGTGCCGACAGATATTCGGCATTGAACATCACTTGGTGAACCCGCTCTTCCGTGAACACACGGCGCCTGTTCGAATGGGCCAGCATTGCGGGTAGCACAACAGCAAGCCCGCGCTTCTGTCGGTTGTCTAAGAGGCGGCGATCGAGCCCACCGCGATCGCGAATAAGGCGGTGAACTCCTGGTATGCCGAGAACGTCTGCGTTCTCGATAGCGCGCCGAGATTCGTTTCGAATAGCAGAACGGAGACTGTCTGGAACATGATCTCCCCACCAATGCATTTCCCGGACGAGGTTGTCCTCGGCACATTTCTCCGTCACCTCGGATGAGAAGAAGCCAGTGTCGAAGCAATACGATTCTCCATCTCCCAGGCGAACGAGAGATAGTGGAGCACGGTTTCGAACGCTGGTCAGGATGAGTTGAGTAAGCGCGTCTCGTTTTTCACGCGATGATCGAATGTCCATCAGGTCTGTTTCGCCGTCAGGAATTCGCCGTAAGGGATCAACGAAATAACGCGCGAAATCCTGCGCATCGGCATCATCAATTGGCGCGTAGTTTGCGGCGTAGACTTCGAGCAACTGACGCCACGTCGCGTTGAGGGGCATTTTCGTCAGGCGTTGATCGCCCAAAGTCGTGGCCACTTCGTGAAAATACAACTGCTTTACGGGGTCTGCTTTGGCGGTAAAGCGAAGTAAAAAGGAAGCGGCCAGCGCCCGCTGATCTGCCACGATGAGAGCATTGACGAGCCCCATTATGGTTTGCTGGGTGAATGATGTTCGATCGTGGGAAGACGCAATCTTCGTTGCTTCCTCGACGCGCCGGGATCGACACAATTGCTGTAAGTAAAGGTTGAGGACGGGTCGCAGGAGAAAGGCATAACGGCTGTCGTTTTCAACAATAGGCAGGATATCGCCGACATCCATTGCCGATAATCCGCGGTAGTCGTTCACTCGCGCGCGAAGGTACGCCTGGACGGGATGGAAATCGGCGACATCGACCTCGAGGATCGAGGTAAGTTCATCGAAGTTGCGTTCTGAAAAAACCTTATTGGCCCACAAATAATACTGGCGGATCGAAATCGCTCCGCAATCGAACAAAAGCTTGACGGTCGCGCCGTGGCTGATCGGATTGCGCAGTTCTCCGAAAGCCAGAACGCTTCGATCTGCCAGAAACGATTTTCTACCTGCAATGTCGGAAGCAGCGACGGCAAACCTCCGGAAATGGTTGGGTGCCTTATTCGCCGCAAGTTTGAGGCAGCTCTTAACGGTTCTCTTGACCGAACGCCCGGCTTCAGCGGGCCAAAAAATGTCTCGCAGCATCACAACGCAAATAGCTCCCGAACTCCCTCACGGAGCGCGGAAAACTGTCGGCTGAGTAACGCGGCAGTCGCTGGGCTGACACCCTAAAAAGCCGCTCCTACGCTCATCATCGCATTTCCCCCGCGTGCACGTGTGCATGGCGAGGTGCAATCGGCGGATGAAAACGCTGTGCCCGACGGGTTCTCCCACCCCGGGTCCGTCAATATGAACGGACCAACATCAACAATAGTCATCAAACACTCATCGTGCAACCTTAGATTGCAAATGGACGGAAGATCGCGTACGGGGTCGGGCCACAGACGAGTGATCGACTGCAGTGCGCAAAAAATTGCAAGGCGTTGGGGTGTCGGATTGCTGACGATCGTTATCGGTTTCAGGAACTGGGGTTTGGATCGTTTAGCGGTATCTTTGGCCGCTCATAAGAGGAAGGCCCCTTATTGCAAAATCATAGTGGTGGACTTTGGCTCGGCCGATGCTGATGCCGTCAAGGAATGCGCTCTACAAAACGAGGCTCGTTATCTGAGGGTCGATGCGCCGATATGGAGCCGCGCCCAGGCATTGAATGCTGGTGTTCAAGCCGCCGAGACACCATTCGTATTAGTTTCTGACGCTGACATCATTTTTGCCAGCGGCGTGTATGACGCATGCATCGATGCGCTTAAGCGAGATCCTCGTTCTTGCGTAATTTCACAGTGCTGGGATTTGCCGCCAAGCATTGGTTGCGAACAGAGCGCTAGCTTGTCGGACAGAGAATTGACGATCCTTAGCAGCGTCCGGCCGCGTTGGGGTATGGGCGGATGCTGTGCATTTCGCAAAGAGGTTTGGGAACACATTCGCGGCTTCGATAACCGGCTTTTGGTATGGGGCGGGGAAGACAACGACTTTGTCAATCGGCTGCGAGCAATCGGTATCGTCCCTCGCTGGTTAGACAAAGCAGATCAGAGAATTTTCCATATCCATCATTTGCCCGTCCGAGATGTCTCTGACGGGGTCGATTACCCGCAGATTAACCGGGAGATCGTGTCTCGGGACCAAAGCCACTTTCGCAATCTGCACTCTCACAACGATGACAGGATAGCCGTGAACTCTTCCAGGGTCGCCGATAGTGTCACTGTCGTGATCGCAACGCGCAACAGGGCTGCACTGCTAGGCCCATGCATCGAGAGCATTGCGAACCAGACGCTGACGCCAGGGAAAGTTATCGTGGTCGACGACGGATCCGATGACGACACCCAAGCCGTCGCCACGCGAACTTACGGCGATCTCGAGATCGAGTATGTGCGCGCCGGACGGATAGGTATCGCTGCCGCACGCAATCTCGCCACCGCGCTGACCAAAACGAAATACATCTGCGTAATGGATGACGACGATCTGATGATGCCGAATTGTTTGGCGGATCACCTGCGAAACGTCCGATCAAACATACATATCTCTTATGGTGGGTGGATAGACTTCGATAGCGAAGCTTGTCTGATCGCATTCAATCCCGGCAAGCCGGTAGATGCCGCCATGCTTTTTTATGGCGGAAAGGCAATGGTGCACTGTTGCACGATGTACGAGACCAGCCTCCTACGTGACATGCCATACGCTGAATGCTTCAAGGCCGGCGTTGATTACGACCTTAATACCCGTCTTATCGTGGCGGGAGCCAAGGCAGCGCACACGCAGACATATGTGCTGTTGCGTCGGTTGCATTCGTCTAACGTGACGTCGTTGCTCTCGTTCGGTCAGAAGGCTGCGTCGCTTGCAAAAAAGCGCCTGCATGAGGTGGCAGCAAGCGATGAATGTGTTGGCGGGCGCTCGGAAGCTAAAACCCGCGCTCACGTGTCTATGTCCGAGCCTTCGATACTCGAACTTTGTAGTCTCATAGGGTTCACACCCAATTCCATCGTGAGGACGGCACAGCCGGCTCAAGCCAATGTTGCCAAGTTGGCGAAGCTGAGCGCGATTTCAAAGTTGAAGGCGACCATCAGACGGGGACTGCCAAGACCGGTCCTCAACGTCATACGGAGCGTGAGAGCGCGATGAAGGTTGCTCCCCCCAATACCGAAGGTGATCGCACGATGTGGCGTATCGAGCTTGAAAGCCTCGATGCGTCCCCAGGCGTGGAAGCACTTTGGTTGCAAGGTCGGCTTCGCGATGGCCTTCACCCAGACCTGCAAGCATTTTGGTTGGCCGCGACACTTGGTGGGTTTGCGGCCCATCAACTGACATTGCCCAATCCCATCCAGCCAGAACTCGCCAGCGCGCTCAACGCCATGGTTGGAGGTAGCGTTCGGTTTGGCCCGATCGACGGGGCTCCGCGACGCGCCCACGAGGGAACGCTCACGGGTGTTCTTATTCGGGACGAGTTGGACTTTCTTCTTGCTGAGCTGATGTTCGATCTGGATGTCGTTCGTGTCGCTTGTCCGCGGGATCGCAACGAACTGGGACGCATAAGCACAAATTTCCCCATTGCTACCAACGCGGGTTGGATACTACGAAGACAAGAACCAGACAGCACGATAGGAGAACTGGCATCGCTTGTTGCTATGGCGCAGATCTATACGATCGGCCATATCATCTCGTTCCAACTGAAGGCTGAATTCGGTTCACTCGACACGGATCGGATTGCCGATGCCTTGAAGTTTGCCGGCATCAGGCTGACGACGCCATTTGCGGATCTGTCGATAGATGAATTTCGCCGGACTATGCCGGCGATCGGTGCCGGAGATCAGCTTTTTCAACGCCGCTTAGCGCATCGATACAGGCTTCATCCCGCTCCAATCGTTGAAGCCGCGACGCGCAGCAACGACGAACTCTATTCCAACGTTGCGGAAAGGCTGCGGGTCGGCGCGAAGCTCGGTAGCCTGCAGACGCGGATAGGCATTGCGCCTTGAACTGCAGCGCCGCCCTCGCGATAAATGCAAGGCGTATTCCTCAAGCGCAAACAACACGTAAAGATAGGCGGTTTTCTTTAAAAAGAATGGTGGGTGATCACAGGCTCGAACTGTGGACCCGCTGATTAAGAGTCCTGAAAGTATATAATAAAATCAATGGTGTTTCCCACGGATTGGGCGGAAACGGCCCGGTACTAACCGGCTGAAGCTGTTGCGGTCTGACAACGCAGTGGGAAACTGCGATGATGCTTCTTCTTGCATGACGATGCATCGGGAGTTGGACACGTGACAGTCAAAACCAGGCCGTTCGATGCGGCCGAATACCTCGACGATACCGCATCGCAGGTGGAACTGTTAGTCGATGCGATCGAGACCAATGACCGGGCTTACATCTCTCATGCGATTAATGTGGTGGTCCGAGCGCGCAGAAAGGGAAGTACCGAGAACTTGGTCAACTTGACCCCTCCCGACGAGCAGGGCCAAGAATGATCGACCTGCGCCCAAGGCCGTTGCCGCTATATGTGCACAGAAAAGAGATCAACGGTCGCCGCTATCTCTATTTCCGATGGCAAGGATCGTACGCTCGCTTGCCTGACGATGAACATAGTCAGTCGTTTCGCGCCGAGTATGCGCGACTCTTCAACGAGCATCTCAATAGTCGCCAGCCTATCCGGGCAGGATCGGTCAATGCGCTGATCAAAGATGTAAGGAGCAAATTAGCTGACCGGCGTGCAAGCGATCCATTTCGACACGATAGGCTGCTCGACACGCTAGCAATCATTGGTAACTCCCGAGCTTCCAGCGTTCGCCGGCATCACATCATTAAGCTCCGCGACCAAAGATTGGGCGATCGAAGGCTTGCTAAGGCTTTTGTGGAGCTTGCCTATCGTGTGTTCCAAGCCGGCGTTGCTGCAGGATATGTGTCTCAGAACCCTGTGGCGAGCCTTCGTCAATTGGTGGGCGTTGTCTAGAGCTCATCCATTTCGTCTTGATTAGCCCCGTGGACATTTGCGAGTTCAAGATATTTGACGTTCTCGTCGGAATCGCGCGTCACCACAAATTCACCAGTGATCTCGTTATCCTTCATTGATTCTAGGATCTCGTCCTGCAACTCCGCCAGCTTAGGGCGTGCAACGCGAAACCCTACGTCGTCTCCATACTGTTCTCGCTGTTGCTTTTCGACCTTGAAGCGTCCGTATCCGTTCTGAGTGTTGTATTGAATTATGCGACCGGAGATAAACTCGACGGTGTCCTCTTTGGTCAGTTCTTTAAGCTCCGCTAGCCGCTCTTTGTCGAGCCAGCCGATTTCGTTGTCGTTTGCGCCTACTCCTACCGAAAAGTTGGTCGCAGATCCTTTAAGCGGTAGTCCAGTTTCGGCAACCAATGGTCGCGATTTCGCAAATATCTTTCGTTTGTCCTCCTCAGGTATAGCTTGAAGCTCCTTCTCGTAGGGCTTCATAATTTCTTCTCTCTTGATCTCAATTAGTAGGTCGCGGTGAGCCACCTTAATGCTGAGTTTTCGCTCTTGTGACGCATCCGGAACGTATTCGAGCCCTTCGCCGATGTCTCGCAGTAACTCTATCGCCTCCTTCGCAGTCGCCTGTCCCTCCGCTGCTTTGGTGCTGATCTCTAACTTTCGTGTTTCCTCTTTGGATAAGGCAACGTCCTTCTTTGCTTTTATCCGTTGAGCTTCCAGGCTGCCTTCGAACTTCACGGTGGCCCAAGCGGCCGAGGCAGGTACCAAGTGGTCCCATACCCAGGTTACCAAGACTTTTAATGGGACCGATACGAGTGCGGGCGCTAGTTGGCCTTGGACAATCTGAAACGCCTCGAAAAGGAAGCTGCCTTTTTGGGGTGCGCGAGTTCGAATATCTAAGGCGGTCGAATCCCTGACACGCTCTACGATTTCGCCAGTCGCGCGGTATCTTCCCAGAATGTACAGCAACCTTGCTGCTGCGTACTGGGATCGACCCAGCTCATAGAAGTTAAGCTCGCCCTGGTCCGCGATCCCGCCCGTAAATTTAAAACTGATAGAGTCTCCCTCAGCGGGATCTGCAATATTCTTCTCAGCCATAACGCCCCCGTTTCGGCTCCGCGCATTCCGGGTCGCCGGATTTTCTGTAGGCGTACATTAACGTGTAATTTTCTAACGCGACTAGGCGGGACTATCCCTTGTCGGGTTTTCCACGGGTACACGGAGCGGTCTGTTCCCACTATCGCGACCTTAATGGCGAGCTTCGAAAATCGGTCGAACAGCGGGCGCGCCAGCTCGGCAAGGGTTTGAGATCTGTTGCCAAAATCAGAATTTAACAAAAGACGAGGAAGAGCAGAAGTTTCCCTGAACTATTGTGGGAAGAATGGGAAACTCGTCCGTGCACACCAAGCGGATAATATTGATTACAATCAGGGAGATAATGGTGGGTGATCACAGGCTCGAACTGTGGACCCGCTGATTAAGAGTTATTCCGTCCCTCAACACTTACAATGGCTTAGAGCAATGTTTACATATGCTGTTTATAGAAAAGGCATTTTAATCAGTATGCTGAGTAAAAGTTAAATGGCTAAATCTCGACACGCTTACAAGACGCGTCCAATCAAAATCCAGAAGGGACTGGCCATCTATCAAACTTACGCTAGTCCCTATTATCTCGCCAGAATCTGGGATTCCCGAGCGGGCAAAAACATAGTTCGCTCGACGAAAGAAACCAGTCGGATTGAAGCTCGGAAAGTAGCTCAGGAGATCGCCATAGAAATCGTCGGTCCTGAAGCTTCCGTTCAATAACATTCGCGTGGAAGCTAGATCAATCGAGCCAGAGATCTCATATAGCAATGAGCCACATCTTCGATCGAACATGGACGCCGTCCCGCTAACAGAGCTGCCGTGGATAGTTCCTTCGATGAGAACGCTGCCTGGGCGAACTTCCGCAAGGCTAAGGAAGTGATCGGGGTTTAGGACTGTGAACCGGAACTTTGGGCCGTCCACGTTTAATCGGAGCGCAGATCCATACAGGTTCCAATCTGAGCCATTCAATACGTAAGGTAGTCTCGCTTGCTCTGAGAACCCTGTCTCGGAGGACACGAACAGCACAACAGCTGTGCAGAGCCAACACTTGGGAACGCGAAAGTGCATGTTGGCCTCCGTCCTTAAGCTGCAGCACGTTTGGATTTGGGTTGGATCGGTGCCTTCGAGTTCTGCACGAGCAGATCGTCAAATTCCCCAGCTCGGACTGCTTCGATCAACTTATCGAGCGTTGAAATCAAGTCGTTGTGGCTGGCGATCAGTATCGCAGCCTTGCCCTTCTCGAACTCAATCGGTCGTGTTCCAAATCGAACAGTGAGGAACAATCCTCCATTCAGATTCTCCTTCCACCAAGGTCGGACGGGTCTTGTCTCAATCACCTGCCGCTTGTTGCCATCCTCTGACGGAACACGCTTCACAACGGTACGAGTAAGGGTCGGATCGAGCGCTAGAGCTTTCTGCTCCTCCAACTTGCGAATGAGCTTTGCTCTTCGAGCGAGACGAGGATCGGCGTCGGCTTGGGGTATTGCGGAGAACACCAGGCTCTTCAGTGATTTCATGATCATCTCCTGCGCATTGATACGCGGACGCTAACATCGTGCGTATGCAGAGCAAGAGCGCATTGGCGGTATAAATAGAGACGAGCCACCCCGTGGACCGACAACACAGATCTAGAAACTACGTGAGATGACTGACAGGAAGATCCTTCAAGCCAAGGTGAGAGAATTTCTTGAGAAGCTAGAGTGGAACAACACTGTGGCTGCGACCCTGACCCTCAAACAAGCAATCAACGTCGATGGCAAATGGCTGAAGATCGACGACATGCATGCAACGAGCGCAATGAAGCACTTCCTAAACGTCTTGAACGGCGAGATCTATGGCAATGCAGCTCGCAAAAAGCGGATACGTTGTGTTCCAGTGTACGAAGGCGGACGTGACACTCGATATCATTACCACCTCTGTCTGGAGCTTCCCGAAGGATGGACTGCCGAAGACCTTCAGTATGTCATTCACAAAGCAACACTGAGGACAAAGTGGTTTGACGTCATCCAAGAGGTTAAGGAGTGTGACGAGGGGTGGCTTAGATACATGACCAAGCAAAGATCCAAGCGGGATTACGGGTCATCTATAGATTGGTCGAACGTTTCCATCACAGGTTAGTGCGTAGCGAGTTCTCCACTAACGACGCCAATCGTCCGAACGTCTCAAAAGGAGCCTTCAACGGACCCTTGTTGAGTAAATATGATTGAATAGGAATGATATAGAAATTGAAGCAGCTGACGAATCGCAATCTTCAAAATGCTCTTTTGCGGCCCTCGCAGTGATCAGTAAAAATCAACTCTAATCCACGCATCAACCGATCCGGGTCTCTTCCAGCCCCTCCGGACAATGGATAAGGATCCTGACCCAAGTCAGATAAAGCAAAAGAGACGATAGCATCCGGTTTAACTATTGGCTTGGCATCGTGATAGACCCAAGCACCAAAATCGTTATGTCCCACCTTTAACGATTTCGGGTCCAATCCATTCACATCCAACTCTCCAGAATCGGATCCATCAACCCATGTATAGTTGCACTTTATAATTTGACCCCCTCTTTCAGTGGGGAACCAATATATGCTGTCTGTTCCCTCATCCGAACCCGTGCTCATGTAATTTAGCACCTGTATAACCACATCTTTGGAATGCAGCCTTTTCGTCTCCTCCCTTTTGGCCTTGAAGGTCTCGCGGCGTTTCGTTCGCTCTATTTCCGTCCGGCGATAACCTTCTCTAACTTCCGATGGAAGCTTCCAGCCGCCCTGATTTTGATCAGAGTGTCTGTTTTGTAATGCCACTACGTCCTCTACAAGAACACGTATTTCCTCGTCGTCTAATTGAGTGTTCGCTTTCAAAGCCTCCGTGAGAGTGTAAATACCCATAAAGCAATCGTTTCCGGCCATCATCTCGCTATCAATCGTCACTCCTTTAAGTGCGGATTCCGGTACCCCCTTTGAGAGGAGATGATCTAAGGCTTTTTGATTGTATTCAGTCCAGGTGCAGTCGGCATAAGAGTTGGATGGAATAAAAAACACCAGCAGACACATTATTTGGAATGCTACGAGATCAAATCTTGCTCCGCTTTGACAGAGAGAAGGTCTGACGAGCGATCTCCAGAAGCCACGCCAAATTCTGCTGACGCGAAGCAATGTGTCTTCATATCTCATATCGCTGTACCGCTCCCGCCTAACATCCCCAGGAGCGCAGAACATACAGTGACGATATACAAGATACAAATGCAATACAATAAAGTATTGATATTGTAGATGGATTGACCGCATCCTGTGACTCTGGCGGATAGTACAGTCATCATGGATGACGATGTTCGCCCCTATCAGATTCGACTCTCGACCTCCTTCTGGCGGAAGGTTGATGAATGGCGACGGGTTCAGGCGGACATTCCTACCCGCGCAGAAGCACTGCGTCGCTTGGTTGAGATAGGGCTACGAGCAGAGCAAAAAAAATTGAAGTGAGAGGTGCCACTGCAAAGCATCTCACACCGCATCTGATACATGCATTCTGCGAATCGTCAGTTCAAAGGGTGGACTCGTCGAGCATGTCGAGACACCTCGTCCACTAGCACCTTCATGTCTCTGTTAAGCGAGCGACGAATTACATCGCTCCGACTGAGGTTCAAAATGTCCGCAGCTGCGTCGAGGGTATCGATCATCTGAAGAGGCAAGTTGACGAGCACGGGTCTGTTGGGAGGTAGGGTGGTCTTACGTTTCTGAGGCATTCGAGTCCGATTAAAGCAGCATATATATGCTTATTTATATGATGCTCTCCTGTGACGGCCGCATTCTGATCTGGGCCAGTAGCGAATTCGGCCGGTCAGCGCTCCATCGCTTTGTCCCAATAGCCGACGTCCATGGGGCCGTTGTTACGGTCCGCCTTCGATATGTGTGGAGATGTCCGCTAGATCGAGAAGCAGACACATGTCTTGCATTTCTATCAGGGGAGACTCGAGCGCAACGGTTAATCAGTCGCGTAACACAGGCCGCCCGGTTGAACCATCCCGTGCATGGAAAGAGACCCAAAGGCCGTCCCGAGTATCGGATGTGCCAACAATCACCATCAAGAATCCCGGCAGCTGATGTTTCGACGACTTCACCAGGTCGACTATACTGTTTAAATCAAGCGAAGACGGGGTGGGCCTATCCTCTGGGTGAGTATGCCAATCTCCGACGTAGTGAAGTCCGTTATCAAAGGATGCATTAATCTCGGTTTGATCATCCTTGCGGCTCGGAAAAAAGCGAAACCGTCGACGATAATCGCTGCGTCGCGGTCCTGTTGCCTTGATGATTTCCCAGCCGTCTGCGTTGATACGTGCGAACAGTTGACCGCCCGCCTCGGGCTTCCAGAACGCATCTTGCTTGTTCTTTTGAAAGTGCTGAAGCACGTCAGTGCTGAAAGACACTTCTAGAGGTGGTTCTTTAAGGCGCAAGACGTGACCGGGTTCTAAGAACGGCATGAGCAGCCTTCTTTTCCCGGCCAAGCGCTCGGCAAGATCGTTCCTCCGACAGGCGGTAGCCCATGTTCAGAAATCCAACTCGGACTCCAATCGGCACCGGCAGTATCTAGGTTCGCCTTCGTGCACACCCATACGCGGTGGACTGGAGCCTTTGCTTTGCCGAGGAGGACATCGAGGGCAGCTCCTGCGATCATTGCCTGTGCGGGTGCCATATCGATTGCGCCATACAGACTTATACCTCCACCACATCCTGCAGGTATTCCGTTCGATGCGCGAACGACAGGGAATAGCGGCTCCCCTGTCGCGCTGAAGCCACATCGGAAACATGGGGAGTTAAAATCGAGAGCTACGGCATGAGCAGCAAGTGCTGATTCCTCCAGCCAGCCAAATAGGACCGGGACTGGAAATGCTCCACTCTGCTGAAGGTCGCTCAGTGCACTCTCTGCGTTCCAGTTGGCACAAGTTGTAACAATGAGGCTGGATTCCTCGAACATTTGTTGGTTCTGCCTATAGGCTTCAAGCCACGTCGTCGGGTATACTGAGACTTCGGCCAAGGGGAACTTAGCCTGGAAGTCCGAAGCAAGAGCCTTTGCCTTATTTAACGCTACCGATGTTGCTCCGAGTTCGTGGCGCTCAATATTCACCCATCCTATCGCGTCGGGGTCGATGAGGATAACCTCTCCCACGCCGCTTTGAAGGAGCAGCTTGGCTATCCCAGATCCAAGTGAGCCACATCCTATCAACATTACCTTCTTCGAGAATAACTCTGACGAGAGGTACGAAGGGCGGCGTGATTTTGCACTGTCGATCTCGACAACGTGCACCCTCTTCAACTGTAGTCGTTGGGCCAAGATGACAGGCGGAACCTTGCCAGGTCTGAATCCCCTGTTGAGAGGGTCCTGAACTTTGCTGCCGAGCCAAAAGGGGACCGACTTATCCTCGATCCTTATGCCACCTAGGCCAGCAGGCCTGCTGCCGCCCGCAGGCCCCATCAACACCCCCGCAACCGGCAAGTTTGGATTGGTGAGAACGTCGTCAAGTACTCGAAGCCCATCATCCGAGTTGCTTGCAACCAACCGCCGCAACTCCTCGACTGAAGCCGGGTACTCATCTGGCCGTGGGAGCCGCTTCATCCAAATGGCAAACGCAGGCTTCAGCACTGCGCTTGCAGAAACCTTCATGTTTTTCAGAAAGCGCGTCAGAAGTGCCGCATCATCAGCGACGTAAGTAATCTTGCCTGACCACCCAACAATTTTCCTACTAGGCCCATTGGGAGCGATCAGTGTGCGAAGGGGAACCGCATCCTGCTCTTCACGCCGCCAATAGGCTCCAAAATCGTGCTGAAAGTCAGCGTCATTTTCTTTAGCCTCATTGCCTTTAAGAAGGCTCACAGCCGCGTGGTACACATATTCGACCACGGTAACCGGGTTTAGCGTGTCGAACCGTCCCCCATCACCTGCGATACAAATCTTCCCCTTACTCTCTAGGTGAGGTCCACCTAAGAGCAGCGGTCGGCCCTCAACAATTATACGCGGCTCCGAATAGGGAAAATCCTTATCAAGCACCAACTGGAGACTTCCACTTCCTTCAAAGGGAAGCCTCCACCCGAGGGTCGCGTTCGCGACAGGAGTTGCGGCAAGCTCCTGCGTGGATAACTGACCCGCTTCCTTGAATTTGGATTCCACCCATTTGCTGACCCGCTCTAGGGCAGCCTTGTGGTTCTCTAGTGGTGAGGCCACGGGTTAACCAAACCTTCCATACCGGCCGCCACCTTGCTTCTGAACCGGTGCGGTGGGGCCGCCCCCCACAAAAACACGTTCCCCGCCTTGAGGCTCGGGCTGTTCAGAGAACCAATCCGTATTGAAGACCTTGTCCCACGCCTTCATCGCTTCGGCGTGCGTGCATTCAGCTTCGTCAAGCACATCAAGATGCGGGAGGTTCTCTTTCAATCTGTCGCGAAGGAATGGGAGGCGAGGGTCATCGATACCGCTAATTACCTCCCCCGTAAGCGTCGGGTGGGCAATATCCTTTTGTGTCCGCGCGTCAATGTTTTTCATGACATTGCGTAGGGAGGTGTCATCCCGACCACTGTGGGCGTAGAAGTGATCGGAAACCAGCTTGGTGATCATGAAGCCCGTGGCAATCTTGCCCTTCCACGAAGGCCTGCTGCGCGCAAACATCTTCAGCAATTTGACGATCCTGAGGTACTGGCCTTCGCTATCGTCAAAGTCGGGGCTGAGATTCTTGTTCTGTCTTTTGAACCACTTCGTTACTTCTCGCGGATCGGATGATTTCCAATCGGCGCTGGCAAGCTCATATTTTTTGGTCTCTACACCAGTCCACGCATCCTTCACAATGATCTCGCGATACGATGGCACATCAACGTGAAAGCCCTCATTGTAATACACGCGCACACAGTTCTTCAGCACTTCAGGCTGCTTAGTGAACCGATCGTCTTGTAAGGCATCGCAGACCATCTGGCGGACGGCCAGTGCGCTCATTTCCCCACCTTGCGGGCCTACGAGAGCAGCCCTTCGAAAGTATGCGCCGTCGTCGATGTCGTAATCATCATCGACATCTTGGATCATCGTGTGCATGGCGTATGAGCCTTGCGACCACATCCCGTAAGGTTGTGGCTTCTCATCTACCTCAAGACCTCTCTTCAACCTTTGACGGTTTGTATTTCGGCGACTACGCATCTCCGAACGCTCCTCAGATGGAAGAGCGACCTTCTTGTTGTAAAACTTCAAGATTTGGGCGGAGGTATCATGCATTTTCTTCGTCTTTCTTCATTTCTGGAATGGCATTAAACAATCTCAAAATGGCTCCGCCTTCGCTATCCTTCGCGTCATCGCATCGGCTCTTTGTAATATCCACGTCCGTGCGAGCTTGGCCTACAAGGGCATCCATCGCGGCCTTGCTGGTGTTGTCGAGGTTCAGGTACGGCATCACAGATGCCGCAACCTTGTCGCTGGGAAAACGGCAAACGTTTACAGTGCGGCCATGCCTGTGAAGTTCGTTGGCGAGAAGCCTAGCCATATGATCGAAAGCCGTTTCCTGAGCGGCAATACCAAGCTGGGCAGCTTTTGCCCCGAACCGCCAGTCGTACAAGCTCCTATCGAGACCTGCGGAATCCACATGCTCGCCCTCGGGCCGTGGACATGTACCCATGGCGAAGATGTCAATCTCAGTATCCGGCTGAGTTGCGCGAAGAGCATCCAGCATCCCGACGAGCACGGGGTTGTTCGCCCATAGCCCACCGTCAGCAAACACTCGTGGTGGATCGAGACCATCTGCCGGCTTAAACGATGCTAACGAGCGAAAAACCGGTGCAGCGGACGACGCCAGGCAGGCATCCACCAAGCGGGTATTGTCATCTCGATCTCCACCAAGGTGTGCGGATTTGAACACGAAAGCGCGATGGCGGCTCAATTCGACGGTAGGTATGGCGAGAGCAATGCCGCGGCGCCCATAGAGCTCTCCGATGGTGGTTTCACCGAAGATGCCCTTGAGGCCTTCTTCCAGGGCTTTGGCCCCCCGTTGCAGCCGGGCTCTTCTCCAAATGAAGTTCAAAACCACCTTCGGCCCATCATAGACGGGCTGCTCAAATATTCTTGGCCCATACTCTCGGTAAAGCCCCACCACTTTGTCCATACGAACGCCGGCCGCAAGAGCGCAAGCGATCATCGCCCCAGTGCTTGTCCCAACAATGAGATCGAATCCCTTGCCTAGATCGAGGTATTCAACCTTGCGGCGTCGTGAAAAGGCATCGATGAGCCCATGGAGATAAGCGGCGGTATAGATGCCGCGCATGCCTCCTCCGTCGAGACTGAGTACGCGATATGATTCTGCCATGCCTTCCCTCGACAATGGGCTCGGCGAACCGAGCGCCAATCTTCCAAAGCTATTCGCCACGCCCCTTACAGCTGAAGAGGTCATCGGACGCTTACTCTCCAGGAGAATGCATTTTCCAGAGCGGTAGCGTGCGAGGTAATCAGCGTGTATCGAGGATGCCCCAGCATCCACCTCATCGGCAGTCTAAGCGAAATTCACTACCGTGCTTATGAGATGTAGTTTTCGGTGGTCCGCCGATGGAAATGAACTGTCACTATTGGACCCACCGCCCTACTTCCGGATCCCCACGCCTAATTAAAAAGCTAGCAACCTAATGACGAGCGACAACTAGCGGGTACCTCCCAGACTGAGAACACAATCTATCCCGACAAGATTGTGCCCTCTTCAAGCTTCGATGGCAGCTGCCCCATTGCTTGTAGCTCCGTGAGCAGCGAAGCGTTGGTGTCTTTGTGCTCTTTAAAAACACCGCCGAATATGACCTCCCTCAAGCATTGAGCTGCGACAAGTTCTAAATCGTAGATCGGATCCTGGCCGTACTTGTCAAAGTATTTCCCGTACTTGCTTGAATCGTACACATCAGGCGCTCCCCCGTGTATGACGGAAGCACGAAGCTTAATCAGTAGGCGTAGGCGCTCCTCGTCTACATGAGAGCCAATAGCTGTTCGTATGCCGTCGATAAGAGATTGCGTGGCATGGTTCTCATCACCGAAAATGGCGTCTAACGTCATACACAGAAGTGGGAATCGATCGCCAGGATCCAGTGGCCAAGCCTTGTAGAAATACTCCAGGGCGCGGACTTGCCGCCTCATATCTTTGTGCGAAGCCGTGAGCTTCGAGTGCAGAAGCGACAACCACGAATGATCATCTCCCGTGATAATGATATCTTCCGCCATTGCCGGCGTATGAGGCTCGCCAAGCGAGGTCGTGATAAATTCACCCACCTCGCACCAGCCACCAAAAACGCGCCTGTGTGTAAACATGTGCCGATACCGGGGTGGTGGAGCGAGTGCGACTGCACCTAGGATCGCTGCTTTCATCTTTAAAGATGACTGGATAGCGGGAGAATGCACACCTAACCACGAGGTTGGCTTTTCTCGTTTCCCCTCCCATCGCTTCAATGGGGGAAAAGCCTCGGGAGCAAACCACTCGGACGCACCAGGAGGTAGATGTGTAGTAAGAGCTTCCGGCTCGATCAGAAAAAACGATTCACAGGTGAAGCCCAGCTCGACGCGAATGGGAACTAGAGGAAATAAGCCAAGAGAATGATTGGGAGAAAAAAGTTTTGACGCTTCAAGTAACTTGGACAGTTCTGTCTTTACCTTCGGCGATACATATTGGGCGTACGAGCATTCAAACTGTCTAAAGAAAGTGTCCTCACTCAAATACCAATAATTGTCGCTGATAAAGTCCACAAGCATTCCCCGGATCACATTTATTGGGAGGTGTCGTAGGTGGGCCGGCCCGTACTTCCGAACGTGTAGGACGGCCCTGACTAGGAGCCGTCTTCGATAGAACAGTGTTGTGCCAAATCCTTTATGTGCGAGTGGATCAGGCCTTCCCCACATGAAGCTAGATTTCAAACCGTCGTCACCAGCCTTGCAGTACATCGAGGACAGAAGGAGCTCTATTGCTTCAACATGGATTGAGTTTGCCATTGGTAGCCTGATGTCAGCCTAGACAGCTAAAAGGGAGCATTGAGGAGTGGTTGAGAAGCCCTCGTCGAACTAGAGGCCTTCGGGAGATGAGAAAACGCGGGCTACTTATTTCTGCAAGAGTTGGCGCACACCTTCGCCCCCCTGCCGTTGCCTCGATTTCGGCAGTGCGACTGACCGAATGTACGATGCGATTCCGCAGCGGTATCCAGTCGTCGACGAAGGTCCAGGCTTCTTCCTTGATCTGGCCTGTCTCCAAGGCGCGATCGACAAGTGAAGCAGGGACAAGGGGAAGCGTACCTGCTTGTCGAGCCGCTGACGCAAAGTTGCCTCGACCTGCGCACGACGAAGCGACGGTATCGATCGGCATATATCCGTCGACGTGGAGTTCGATTCTAGAGTCTAGCGCTGATCACCTAGCGTTTTGATTGTTGTTGGTCGATCGCTTTGGTGCGGTGTCGGACACAAAGCTACTGTCGAGCGCGGTCACGTGCTGACCTGGGGTGCAGCTATCCGGCGCCTTGGTTTCGATACAAACGAAAATGGCCGGTTGTCTGCTGGCTGGTCCAGTAGTTGCCCGACAACTCTCCGCCACTCGCGTTAGAGAATTTCAGGATCGCAGCGCCGTGGTAGGGGGATGTGGGGTTGGATCCGATGGCCTTGGGCTGGACGAGGTAAACATAATACAAGAGTGGTGCTCCCGACTCAGGGTCTTTTCTGGGCTGCACTATGAGCGTTTGCGAGCCAGAATTTTGAGTGGCCACTTCCATACTGGCTCGTAGAAAATCCAACTTCACGATGGCGATAGCGTCCGGTATGCATCCGGTCTTGCTCTTCCAGCGCCAGTAAATTTCCATTCGCCACTCGCCGTTGATGTCGGGAAATATCCAGCGATGCAATGCCGGGAACCATTGCCACAATTGGCGCCATCCGACGCAAAACAAGAACACTAACCCCAGTTCAAGCACGGCAGCGCCGGTCGTAGCTGTCACGAGAGTCGACCAAAGCGATTGCGACTGACCGCCCTTTGACCACACCACAATAAACAGTAGTGATACGATGGTCGCGTAAGCTACCGCCACATATCGCATGACAGTTGGGATTGGCAGCAAACTAATCATTGAACGGCTCAAAATGTCGTTCGCGACCGGCCTCAAAAATTGCGACGCCGAAACCATCGCTGGCAACGCCAGCGAGCTTTACATCGGGTAGGGCAGAGCCGAAGAGGGCCGCTAGATATCGACCACCGAATAGCTTGCTACGATCGATAGTCGCATCCGGAATGATCGGCGGCGAGAAATATTGGGCGACCCTCGTAAGTTGCCAACTAGAAGAGACTATATGGAACCCATCGTGAAATTCGCTATCGAACACGGAGATCGATGCTAGCGTAGTGGTCAAATCGAGCGTCTCGGGGAATGTGCTCATCGGGCGAATTGGAAAAATTGGAAGTTCGTTTGGCCTGTCTGAGATCAGCATGCCGATACCAGAGAAGTCGCGGCCCGCTGAAGCGCGGGTAGCCCACAGAATATCTCGCAACGATTTGATCAATAGCGAACTCCGTGCCACTCCAGGACCATTGGCACCGATGATGACGGAAGTGGGTCCGGGTTGTCGAGAGGGACGACCGATATGTAGTGGTCGGCCAGAGGGCGCCCAAAGCCGGGCGGGAGCTTTGAGAACCTTTATTCGAGAGACGGCTTCAATGTGTCTTTCGCGGCCACTTGATATCCTCTCGCCTACATAGACTGCAACTTCTTAACGAACTCGGCTGAGCTCTTGACATTTGGCACCAAATCGACTCGCCAGTTTCAGTTCTGCGTCCGCTAACTGGACCGCAGCAGACCTGGTTCGGTTCCTCTAACGACACCCGGAGAACTTTGCGGTTGAAGTCAGCTTTCTCGGCGAAGCGGACTCGGCTGGCTGTCGAGGACGGGTGCATGGGACGTTCGCTATGGGTTAGCAGCGGACTGCGCTTTCAGCCTATCTTGAGGGGATGCCTTCTACCAAATGGAAGTCGAACATCAGCTCGTTAGAATATCACAATTTCAATACGGGTTGCGCTCACACGTTGAGATGTTTGAGAAAGCCGTGCAGTCTCAATCGCGGATCGGACGCACTGATGATGATGATCGACTGCTGAATGCGACTAACACGAGTTGTGACACGATCATTCAAGCGCCCGACCGTTCCAGGAGCGTCACTACGCTGGGTGGCTATATGAGCAGGCGGCAGCTGCGAGTGACCCATAGGCGCTCACTTCAGTTACTCACTCGACGATCCCACCATTCAATCTCAAGCATCGCTGTTGAGCGCTCTCGTGCAGCGAATGAAACTGGTTGAACGTTCGCGGGCTCGAACCTAGCCTATTACCAAGCGGAGGACGCACCAAGATGCTTCAGCAGATCGAAGTGGATGGCTTCAAGTCACTCACAAATTTTCACCTTGAGCTCAGGCCGGGTCTCAACATCCTCGCAGGTCCGAATGGGTCGGGCAAAAGCAGCATCATCCTATTCCTGGAGTTCCTCTCTCACATCGCGAGCGTCTCGGTGATGCAGGCTGTCAGCAAGGTAGGGGGGGCGGGCGCAATCTTTACTCATCTTGGCAGTGCAAAATTAAAAGACTCGATGTCCTTCACGATAAGCGGAGTAGGAGATCATATGGGGCGGTATCGTTCATCCGGTGGTCGGAGACGAACCTTTGCCTATCGTTATAGCGCCGCGATTGTCCTTCAGTCCGAATTGGCGAGCCTTTCATTTCAGCATCAGTCTCTCGAAATGACAGAAGTCGACGCCGAAGATGACGGGTCGCTTTTCCCCAGGGACGCTCCCACGAAGCTATCTATAGTCGCTGATGCGACAGCTCCAGGCACTCCTGTAGTCACAGTCCTAGCTTCGGACTCAACAGTCTTTCGCCCCGTGTATCTTCGAGATGAGTCACGTAACCTCCAAGAATTCCTGGAAAGCACCATAGCCGAGGACTTGAGTGACAATTCACTATTGAGCGTGCTGTATCGGGTGATTGATCCCGTTACGATTCTTCATGCTGATCTCGTGGCGGGACGAGCGTACAACATCGATCCCAACGCCGTACGGCAGCTGGAGGACATCGCGAGCGAGCCAGGAATTCGGTACGACGGCAGTGGGCTTGCAGCAACGTTGTTCGCTGCCAAAAAGGCCAAAGTGCGGGATCGAGAGTATTATTTCTTATCGAGCAACCAGTACATACCCGCCGATTTGCTAGGCCGGGTGAGTCAATACGCTCAGCTGGTCAACGAAAATATCACTGGCATCGATGTGGAAAGCTCTCCACTAGAAAACAAGCTGCGAATTGAACTTCACCACCGCTGTGCATCGGAATGGCCCATCGTCGTCCGCATGCCGATAAGTCTAGCCTCAGACGGTACGGTCAAGTGGCTGGCGCTAATCACGGCGATCATGACCAGCACCTCGGCGATCGCAATCGAGGAGCCCGAAAATTTTCTTCATCCACACATGCAAATAGAGATCATAAGGATCGTGCGCGAGCGGACGCGTGTGACTAAGCGCACAAGAATGTTCGCAATAATGACGACCCACAGTGAAACTTTGCTGAACGCCGCTGATCCAGATGAGATTATCGTGGTGAGCATGGTGAGCGGTGTAACTCGAGCAGCTCGTCCCGAAAACGTCGACGAACTAAGGAAGGAAATATCCGATACCGGATTTGGGGTCGGGCATTTTTACGTGTCCGGTATGGTGTCCTGATGGCGGCGGGGTTTATTGTAGACGGGATGATGGAGAAGCTCATCGTCCAAAAGATATGTCCAGACGCACCCGTCAGAAGGGCAGACTTGAACGGCAAAGACGTAACGATTGCGGCGATGGCAACTAAGATGGCTCCGCTGATCAGATCTATGAAAAATTGCTACCCAGTTGTGATCATCTTTGACAGAGAAGAACGGGCGGCTACGGCTCCACAGTTATGCAATACGCTGAAGGACGAGCTGACAAAACACGGCATCGACCCAGCTTCGACTGTGATCGCCGCATCAGATAACATGATCGAAAATTGGATCTTAGCGTGTCCGCGCTTCCGTGAGCAGTACGAATACGATGGTGTGGCGGATGGGTGTAACGGCAAGGCTCGTGTCAAAGCTGCGCTTCGCCGTAAGGAGGAAGAATATCACGGTCCTACCAAGGGTGTTGACCTCTTCCATGGATTGGATGTGAAAGGGGCAGTTACAAATAGCGAGAATTTTCGTCAACTCACTATTGTGCTGAACGACCACTGCCCTTGGATTAGAAGAAAGCTACAGGAGCCGGGTGTTGTTGGGGCATAGTGGGCCCAGAGCTTTCGCCTTTCATGCGAGCTCATATAATTTCGAAAATCTGATCACTCTACATCAAATACGACAAGCGTCAGACCAGCGGCGGCGCTGATCCTCCTGCTATTTGTGCCTCGTTGCATACGGAAAGCTGGCTGATCAGTGAAGAAGACATGCACATTTCGCCGCTCTCCTCGAGGCGGCGTAATCGGCGCAGCAGCTACCTCCGCGCCAATCACAATGGTCTGCTGTTGAGACTTTCGACTAGTAAGCGGTTGACCAATCGTTTGAAGACGGGTGTGAAATTGAAGGCGGATCACTATTGTGTTCCATGCCGAGGTCAGTTGTTCCATTTAGAACAGCTGACGGTTGTCTGGGTAACGCCTCAAACTCTAATCGGTTGGCGACACGACGAAGGTCAGGGAACTCCGTGAAAAGGATTTCACGCAAAGCTTTGTCGCCAATCTCCAGTCCAGCATCCTCCAGCTTGAGGTGGTAGCGAGGAGCGATCCGGCTGATGATTTCTTCCGCCTGCAGTGGGGATGGATCAAAGGAGATCGGCATGCAGCGTGACTTCAGCGCTGGATGCAGCTTGATGATGTCATTGGCAGTAAGAATGAACCGTACTTCTCGAAATTTTTCGATCACCCCTCGCAGACCGGCTTGAGCGCTAGCTGAAAGGAACTCGCACTCATCGATAAAGCAAGCCTTAGGCTGTCCGTAAATACTGTAGTGGGTGCAGAATTTCTCAATCTCGTCCCGGACTTGGTCTATGCCAGTCTTGATTGACCCATTAACCTCATACACGTCCATATCGATTTTCTTGAGTAACAGACGAGCCGCGCTAGTTTTGCCGACGCCGGGCTGACCGTAGAACAACATGTTCATCAGGTTGCGATCTGACACCATCCGTTCGAAGCGAGCCACAACATAATCTGGCTGGACGAGGTCCACGAGTTCAGTAGGCCTGAGCACTTCAGATGCAGATAAGCTTGTCATTTTGAATCTCCCGACCGAGCTGCGAAAGCCTTCTTTGTCTCCGTATCAACGATGAATTCGGCGCCGTGCTGCCGCGATAATCTTGCGATCTCCGCGTAGAGCGCTTTCCCATCCTCGGCTTCGGTCAGATCTATTGTAACCTTAGTCCTTCGCCGTCGCTCCCCGTCTCCGGGCGTCTTGCCTCGCACGAACTCACGAATATCCTTCGCAGTCACGAACGGAGTAAGCAGTTCGGCGTCTGTGACCTTTTGAAAATCTTCCGAGCTCAGTTTGGCGAGATCATAGAGCGTGGTCCAAGTGTTCGGTATCCGATCCAAGAAAGGTTTGAACCGTGCAGATTTTGACCCGATAACCTTGAGCTTCCGAACCGTCGCCCCCTCGGGGTCTAGAGAGACCTGCTGGTAGAACTCATCTCGCAGCCACTCGCTCAAATTTCTTTCGACGTCGTAGATCGTTTCGGCCTGTTCTATGATCGAGCCTCCGCTCGTTTTGAGAAGCGATCGATATCGTTCGATGAGCGATCTTACCTTCCTATCGCTTTCGGTTTCTCGCTGGATCTCCGTAGAAATTTCGCTCGAAACTTGAATTTCAGTGGACATTAGAGCCTCCTGTTTAGTTTGGAGGAGCGGCTATTCACCAAAGCTAGGTGACTTGCAACAGCCAGTTTTGAACAAAAAATAAAATAAGAAACAGGTGATCCGGGGCGTTGCGAAAGATACGTAATATCAATGGCATAGTTCTTTTTTTAATTTTTTAATCGGGTTCTGATCATGTATGTCAAAACGCCGCAGAGCTGAAAAATGAGCGCTTGCGGACGGGGGATTAGGAATTTAGATCGGAGCATTCACAATTCGCGAGGTGTCCATGCTTTCAAAACAAGCGAAGCCGCTTTCTCGAAACCAAATGAGGCTCGTTGGCTCTCTGTTGAGAACGACGCGATATCCGGATCGCAACCGACTGATCTTCCTGCTCTCGGTAAAGGCTGGGCTTAGAGCAAAAGAGATCGCCAACCTGACCTGGGACATGCTCACGGACGCCGACGGACAGTTGGGCTCCACGATCCAACTCAGAGACGCAGCAACAAAGGGAAAGTCGGGGAGGGTAGTTCCGCTTAACAAGGAGCTGAAATCCGCACTCATGCAGCTCTATGGCGACGGACCGACGTGTGCGTACGTGATCACAACGGAGCGGAGCCAACGGACGTCCGCTGCAGCGATCGTCAATATGTTTGCATATTGGTATCGAGCAGCCGGACTGCATGGCTGTTCAAGCCACTCCGGACGTCGGACGTTTATCACCAACGCAGCTCGTTCGATCTCGCTCGTTGGAGGCTCGCTGCGAGACGTGCAGATGCTTGCTGGTCACAAAGCATTGGGGACCACACAACGGTACATCGAGGCAGATGTTGAAGCTCAGCGTAAGGTCGTCGATTTGGTCTGAATATGCTCAGAACGAGCACTATAGGTTTGCGACTTGTTTATAGGTGTTTATAGAAAACTCTCAGCATACACACAAAATGCATATGCTTCATAAACAATTGAATTCATTGAAGGAATGGTGGGTGATCACAGGCTCGAACTGTGGACCCGCTGATTAAGAGTCAGCTGCTCTACCAACTGAGCTAATCACCCATCTCATTGCAAACCGGACGACGTTTGGTTGCGCGTCCGGGTCGAAGCTGAGGCGCATTCAGAAGTGCACGCCTGAGGACGACAAAGGGCCCCGAAAGATTGTGCTCCAGGGCCCCAATTCGTGCTCGTCTAACATCCCTTTCCGGGCTTGTCCAGCCGCTTACTCCGGATTTGAACCGGCGGCTTGCAAAAACCCCTGCGACCTAGCCGAGTTGCTCGGCTTTGGCCGTCTTTTGGCGCTTCAGCATGAGCTTGTTGAGCGCCGCAACGTAGGCCCTGGCGGATGCCACCATCGTGTCCGTATCCGCCCCGCGCCCGGTTACTACGCGCCCGTCTTCGGCGAGCCGGACCGAAACCTCCGCCTGCGCGTCGGTGCCCTCGGTGACGGCGTGCACCTGGTAGAGCTCGAGCTTGGCGGTATGCGGCACGAGTTGATGGATGGCCGCGAAGATGGCGTCCACCGGACCGTTGCCGTTGGCATGCACGGTTTGCTGCACGCCGTCGATGTCGAGCGTCAGTGTCGCCGACTGCGGCCCGCTCGTGCCCGCGATCACCTGCAGCGCCAAAACTTTCATGCGGTCGTGTGCGTGTGCGATCTCTTCGTCGACCAGCGCTTCGATATCTTCGTCGTAGACGTGCTTCTTGCGGTCGGCGAGGGCCTTGAAGCGATTGAAAGCATCCTCGAACGCGTTCTCGCCGAGCTCGTAGCCGAGTTCGCGCAACTTTGTGCGGAACGCATTGCGGCCCGAGTGCTTGCCCATGACGAGCGACGTCTTGCCGACGCCGACGGACTCAGGGGTCATGATCTCGTACGTCTGCTGGTGCTTCAGCATGCCGTCCTGATGGATGCCGCTCTCGTGCGCAAACGCGTTCCGGCCGACGATGGCCTTATTGTACTGCACCGGGAAGTTGGTCACGGCCGAGACGAGCTTGGACGCGCGGGCGAGCATCGTGCTCTCGATGCCGCTGCGATAGGGAAGCGCGTCTCCGCGCGTCTTGATCGCCATCACGATCTCTTCGAGCGCGGCATTGCCTGCGCGCTCCCCGATGCCGTTGATGGTGCACTCGATCTGCCGTGCACCCGCATTCAACGCCGCCAGCGAGTTGGCGACGGCGAGGCCGAGATCGTTGTGGCAGTGCGTTGAGAATATCGCTTTGTCGGAGTTCGCGACGCGCTCGCGCACGGCGCGGAACATCTCGTAATATTCCTCCGGCGTGGCATAGCCGACGGTATCCGGCAGATTGATCGTGGTCGCGCCGGCCTTGATCGCAGCGTCCACGCACTGGCAGAGGTAATCGATGCCGGTCCGCGTCGCATCCATCGCGCTCCACTCGACGTCCTCGACGAGATTGCGAGCCCGTGCAACCGTTGCCGTGATGATCTCGAGCACTTCCGCCTCGCTCTTGCGCATCTGGTGCGCGAGGTGAATGGGCGAGGTCGAGACGAAGGTGTGGATGCGGCCGCGCTGGGCATGGCGCACGGCCTCGCCGGCGCGATCGATGTCCGCGTTGATGGCGCGCGCAAGGCCAGCGACGGTTGCTCGCTTAACGCGCTTCGCGATGGCTGACACGGCTTCGAAGTCGCCCTCGGACGCAATGGGGAACCCGGCTTCGATGATGTCGACGCCCATCTGATCGAGGCAGTCGGCAACCTCGAGCTTCTCCTCGTAGGTCATGGTGGCGCCGGGGCACTGCTCGCCGTCGCGCAAGGTGGTGTCGAAGATGACGACGCGGTCGCCGTCGTTGGCTTGGATGGTCATAAAACTCGTGTCCTTCCTCGGATGCCAGCCCTGGTAAGGTCGCTGGCCGAAAACCCTATCGGCGGTCCAGTTTGCATCCCCTGAGTACCTGCCCAGCCGTTGCCGGGCCCCCGGTTCTCAGGGGCTGATAAGGAGGAGGGTCAGCAGGCTTGCGGCGCGCAAAACGGCGGGGCCGGACGCAAAAGCGCCGGTCTGGTGCACGTCGAAGCTGGCGGCCGAATGGCTCATGGATGAGCGATCTCAAGCTCTAAGATCATTGATTTCAACGACACTTAAGCGAAACACCCCCCGCAACGCAAGAGGGGCGGGCGCCGCAGGCCCGAGCCTGCCCGTCGAGAGCGGCCGAGACGCTCACTATAAGTGAGCCGAGCGGTCGGCCGCCGCGCCCTAACTCCCGCAAAAAAGCCGCGCCGCCAGTGTCGGATCGAGCTCAAGCCGCGCGTCCTAGGGGACACGCGAACGCGCGGGTCGTCCCGCGATGGAAAGGCAACTCGGGCAAGCGAGGAGATTCAAAATGGCGAAGGCCACAAAGCAAACGACGAAACCGGCGGCGAAGGCCAAGCCGGCGACCAAGGCGAAGCCAGCAGCCAAGAGCAGCGCCTCGAAAGGCAAATGGGATTCGCGGAAAATGCCGACCGTTACGCCGCATCTCGTCGTTGCCGGAGCATCGAAGGCTATCGAGTTTTACAAGAAGGCATTCGGAGCCGAGGAGATGATGCGGCTCGAAGGTCCTGACGGCAGCATGTGGCACGCGACCATTCTGATCGGCGGTTCTCCCGTCATGCTGGTCGACGAGTTTCCCGGCATGGGCTCGCTGAGCCCCATTGCGTTGAAAGGCACGCCCGTCACCATCCATCTCAACGTCCCCGATGCAGACGCTGCCATCAAGCGCGCGGCCAAAGCGGGTGCAACGGTCAAGATGCCCGTAACGGATATGTTCTGGGGCGATCGCTACGGCGTGGTCGAGGATCCGTTCGGACATAAGTGGTCGATTGCGACCCACGTCAAGGCGATGACTGTCGAAGAGATCAAGGCCGCGATGCCGAAGGGATGATACTAGCGCGACGGCGCTGGTTTCAGTGATCCGAAGCTTTTGATTGGCTATTTCGAGGATGAGGTCATCGGCGGGCCACACGCCTTCATCGAGCCGGTGACGGCCGAGCGGAATTACACCGAGGCCGTCCACCGCAAGCTTCTCCGCGAGATCGGAATGCCGATCTATTCGGGAACGACCGGACAGGGCCAGACCACCACGATTGATGCCGATCTCGTGCCCAGACGTCTTGAGCGCGCTGCCCGTTAGATCTCGAGTGTCCCTTCGGAGACGCGAACACTCGAGCCACCAATGCGGATGGTTGTGAGCTTTCCACCCGAGACGTTGAGCGTGAGAGCGATCTCGCTAGGCCGGCCCATCTCGTAGCCCTGCTCGACAATGCGCTTGTGCGTTCCGTCGGGCAGGCGATCGAACTGATGCACGACACCGGCGAGACCGACCGCCGCCGATCCTGTCGCGGGATCTTCCGGGATGCCGACCTGCGGCGCGAACATCCGCACGTGGAACGAACTGTTCGTGTGCTCGCACTGGCGCGTGTAGAGGTAGACGCCGGAGATGCCCTGCTGATCGAAGGCGCGCTCCCAATGAGATCCGTTGACGCGCGCGCGCCGGATCGCTTCGAGCGTGGCCACCGGCACGAAAGCGAACGTGTTGCCCGCAGCAAAACAGATCGGATTGTGATTCTCGAAACCGACCTCACTCGGGATAAGGCCGAGACCCGACGCGATGATGTCCACGGGCGGGAGCATGCCGGCTTCGGCCGGAAGCTTCGGCGCATCGAACTCTGCGAATGCGGCCGCGCCAGGCCGGACGCGCGCGCCGACGCGCACGGTGCCGATGCCCTGCTCGAGCACGATCAGCGCATCCTTCTCGCCGTTGTGCGCGGGAGCATTGAGCTCGGCCAGAAGTGTCGCCGTGCCGATGGTGGGATGACCCGCGAACGGGATCTCGCTGCGCGGTGTGAAGATGCGCATCTTGGCAGAATGCGCGGGACGCGTCGCCGCCTGCACGAACACCGTCTCCGAAAGATTGAACTCCCGCGCGATGTGCTGCATCTGCTCGTCGCCGAGCGCGTCGGCATCCAGCACCACGGCCAACGGATTGCCGCCGAAACGCCGATCTGTGAAAACGTCGAGCGTGTAGAACTTGAGCGCCATGAAGTCTCCCGCATGCAAAAGCGGCCGCACTCTGCCTCAATCAGCCCGAGGCGGGAAGCGGCGGGTGCGTCCTAGATGCAAGTTTTTGCGTGTGAAAGGTAGTCAAGCAACGCTCCGGCGTAGTCCGGCATCGTGAGTTCGGGGCCGTTTCCGGCGCGCTGGGCCACGGCGAAATCCACAAGTTCGCTCTCGGCATCGGCCGCAATATAGGCGCGCGCCGTATCGATCAGCTCCCGCTCGTCGAGCGGAGAGTGGTAGCGAACCCCGATGGAAAGCACCGGCCCCGCAAGCGCGATCAGGTATCCGTCGCGTCGCTGGATTGCCGGCGCCGCGAGACCCGTCTCCTCCATGATCTCGCGCGCCACGCTGGCTTCGAGGTCAATCAGGCCATGATGCCCGACGTCGCGGGCATCAATGAAGCCGCCCGGCGGGTAGAGGAGACCGCTGTTAAGGTTGCCCGCGCGTTGGCGTCCGAGCAGAAGGTGCCCCTCCGCCGAAAAGATGAGGGCCGAGCCGAACGCATCCATGACCGTCGTGTCGGGCCAACCGGTTTCGCGCCAGTAGAGAAAGCTTTTGAAGTCGCTGCGGACGAAACGCGCGGTCAGCAGGCCGTCGGAGGACAGGCTATACGCGGTCAGCAGATGAACGACGCCGTTGAAAAATGAGGGCGTCTCGGCAAGCCGTTCCCGCCAGTGGATTTCGATAGCGTCTTTATGGTGCTCAGCGAACGGCCAGTGGCCGTCGGTGACGCGAAGATCGAGGCTCAGAGCTTCGAAAACGTGTTTTTCGTCGGGGTGCCACATGCGGTCCTGGTCCGGGAGGGTGGGATCGACACGGCAACCAAGATTGAGCTTTGGCGTGTCCCAGCCATAACATTGACATAAGGTCTCGGAATTGGCTCGTCGAGCAGGCGATTGAGCACGTTGAGTAAGACGACCTCCCATGCAGCACGGCCGGGGTGAGACCCACAGATACTTCCGGAGGTCCAGCGCGGTTTTGCGCGGACTGGCGACGGCCGTGCTCGTCGCGAGCCTGCTTTCGGGTTGCGCCACGATCGATCGCTTGCCTGCTGTGCCGTTGTCTCTGGCTCCCGAGATCCGCCCGCTCGACATTCCCTACGCCCGCTTCTACGCCGACGGAGACCCGGCCGTATTCCGGGCGCTAGCTTACGAGACGATCGACAAGGCGGTTGCGTACCGCAAGGCCGCGGGCATCCCCGCAGACAAGGTGCCCCCGACCAATTTCCTCGCGATCTCCGGTGGCGGAGATGACGGAGCCTTCGGCGCGGGGCTTTTGATTGGATGGACCGCGCGCGGAGACCGTCCCGAGTTTGCCGTCGTCACCGGCATCAGCACGGGCGCGCTCTCGGCGCCGTTCGCGTTTCTCGGCCCCGACTATGACGACGAACTGAAGCAGGTCTACACCGAGACCAGCTCCGCCGACATCTTCAACAAGGAGCCCATCGTGGCGCTTCTGTCGGGTGACGCGATCACCGACACAACTCCATTGAAGCAGCTCATCGCCCGCTATCTCGACGACAAGATGATTGGGCGTATCGCCGAGGAATACGATAAGGGCCGCTTGCTGCTGATTGCGACCACGAACCTCGACCAGGCGCGCTCCATCATCTGGAACATCGGCGCCATCGCCAAGAGCAACGATCCGCGCGCGAAGGAACTCATCATCGAGGTGTTGCGCGCGTCGGCATCGATTCCCGGCGCGTTCCCGCCCGTCATGCTCGACGTGACGGTGGACGGCAAACGCTACGAGGAAATGCACGTCGACGGCGGTGCGATGGCGCAGGTGTTTCTCTACCCGCCGTCGCTGAGGCTCAAAGCGATTGAACGCGCCCGCCCGAAACACAAGGACGTGGCTTACATCATCCGCAACGGCCGCCTGATCCGCGCGGAAGCATCCGTGAAGCGGCAGACGCTCGCCATTGCCGGACAGGCGATCTCGACCATGACGGCGGCCAACGGCGTCAACGATCTCTACCGCATCTATCTCACGACGCAGCGCGACGGTGTGGACTACAACTTGGCCGTTCTCGATGACGAATTCGATACGCCCTATGTCGGCCCCTTCGACAAGACGTACATGACAACTTTATTCAACTATGGATACCGCAAGGGTGTGGAAGGCTACGCGTGGCGCAAGGTGCCGCCGGGCTACGAGAGGTGACGGGCCACGACCTTCCTGACTTTCGCGTCTCGATTCTCAGCACATAAGTGAAAGGGCGATGCAAATGCATCCCAACGATAGCGCGGCTCCCCTCTATTTCGAGGACCTCCCGATCGGGTTCCGCACCAGCACCGGATCAATCCGCATCGATGTGGACGATATCAAGCAGTTCGCTGCGCGCTTCGACCCGCAGCCCTTTCACCTTGACGAAGCCGCGGCGGAAAACAGCTTCTTCGGTGGCCTTGTCGCGAGCGGCTGGCACACCGCCGCGCTCACCATGCGCCTTCTCGTGACGAGCGGACTACCGATCGCGGGCGGCGTGATCGGAGCAGGCGGCGAGGTGCAGTGGCCGCGCGCCACACGACCCGGCGATACATTGCGTGTTGTCTCCGAGGTGATCGCCGCGAAGGTGTCCGCCTCGCATCCCGAGCGCGGCATGGTCACCATCCGCAGCGAGACGCTCAATCAAAAGGACGAGGTCGTGCAAGTCATGACTGCGCGCCTGGTTGTCCCGATGAAGCTCACCGCTCTCGCGTAGCCAACGCGAACGCTCCAAGTGTTACACCATAGCATCAGTGGCACTTATGGGGCTGTTCTGAAAATACGATTGGCCGGGTGCGCATCCATAGCGCTACAGATGAGTTTATAAGACGAGCGGATCGCTAATTCCGCGTTTGACCCAAGGAGAAGCACCATGAAGACCTGGATGAAGCCCGCCGTTCGTGAGCAGGAAGTCGGCCTCGAGGTTACCTCGTACATGCCGGCTGAGATCGACCTCGTCTAAGTCGATCGGCTCCTAGCCGAATTTTGCGGCGGTCGCGGAAGCGGCCGCCGCTTTGTTTTGGGCACGCCTCATTCGCCCGGCGTGAGGCTGCAAAAGAATTTGCGGACCTCGCTCGTGCTGCTCCAGCCCGCTGTCGCCCCCTTCGGAACGAACACCGTATCGCCGGCCGTAAACGTCTCTTCCCGCCCCGCATTGTCGAATAGCGTCATCGACCCCTCGAGCACGTGCATCAGCTCGTGGCGTGGCGAGGGAACGGCTTTGCGCCGATAGGGCGTCGCCGACCAGACGCCGGCCGTGAGCTGGCCGGTGAGGTCGGTGAAGGCCACCGCTTCGCGACACGTAGGCACCGCGCCCGAGAGCAACGAAGGGTCCGGCCCGTCTGTCGGAGACAGTTCACCATCGAGCGCGATCTTCCGGGCGCGCAGCGCGCCAGCGTCTGCTGCAGCGCGTCCTGAGGCATCGTCGTGTATGACAAAGAATTTCTTAAGCAGCCCCGCCTGCCGCCAGGCGCAAACGGTCCCCTTCGGTATGAAGAACGCCTCGCCCGCCACCACGTCGAGCGTGCTTCCGTCAGCGTGATCGATCGTGACCGATCCCTCGACGAGAAGCATGACCTCGTTCGTGGACCACGGCCCCATGCGCGCCGTGATAGGCGAGCACTGCCAAATTCCCACAGCGAGCCCCGTGTCTTTGTCGTCGAGTAAGAGATAGCCGTACTGTTGGCCTTCTCCAGCGACGAGATCGTGCGCGGGCCACACCCCCCAGTCCTCGAGGTCGGATGTGTCGAGGCTCGTCAGGCGCGCGAAGTTTGGCATCGATGGAATCCGTTCCGGTTATGCGGGTGTTTCAGTATGGCGCTTTCGTGATGGCAACCTGCCGATTTTGCAGTGCGCCATTACACATAAGTGAGAAATATATCAGCTTATTTCACTTTGCCTCGCACGCTCGAAAGTATCTAATCCCTCTCACGAGGGGACGAGAACTGAACGGCGAACCGAGAGAGAGCGCAGAACTGGGACGAGGGAACCGGCAAGAAGGCGTAGGCGTTCAAGCCGGGCAACTGAGCAGAATGAAGCGTAACGGAGTAGTCGCCTCATGAACCACTCAGCAGCTCAATCCAATATGTCGAAAACGACGAGCGCAACCATCACGTATCTCCGCCAACCCAAAGACCGCCAGCAGGAACTCCCGCCGATCCGCTACCCGTGGACGGAAGAGTTGGAGCGTCGCTCGAAGGCCGTCGCGCGTTGGAGAGGAAATGACGCAGGCGTCAAAGAAACGATGATGCGCGGATAGAGAATAAGGCCGGGGCTAATCAAGCCCCGGCCTTATTCATTTTTATTTCGCAAACAATTCCGGCAACGTCACTCAGTGGTGATCGTGTCCGCCATCGCCGCCGCCGAGAGGCCGCACGGGGAGTTGGACTTCGCCCGTTGCGCCGCTCTTGAAGATGAGCTTGAGAGTGACCGTCGTTCCGGCCTTGAGCGGCTCCTTCAGGTCCATGAGCATGAGATGCTTGCCGCCGGGCTTGAGCTCCACGCTTCCGCCTGCCGGAATCTCGATGCCCTCTGCGAGACGCCGCATACGCATGACGCCTTCGTCTGTCATACCCATGTCGTGGATCTCGCCGCGAGCCGCGACCGGCGTCTCGACGGAAAGAAGCGTGTCTGCGGCAGTGCCGGTGTTGCGGATCGTGAGATAGCCCGCGCCGACCTTGGCGCCTTCGGCGGTTGCGCGCGAGAATGCGCCTTCGATCTCAAGCGTGCCGATCTTTACCGAGCCGGTCTCCGCTGAAGCCTTGTCGTCGCCGTGTTTATGATCGTGGTCGGTTCCCGCGCCCGCGCCATGGTTGTGCCCGTGATCATGTTCGCCGGCGTCACCGGCGTCCGCGATCTTGAGTACAGCTGCCGGCGCCTTGAGGTCATGTGAGTCGACGCCCGCGTCCGGAATATCGACCCACTTTTCTTCGCCGTTCGCGCACTCCTGCACGACTTTGAAATAAAGCGCGTCGGCAGTGATCTCGCGAGCGATGAAGCCGGAGGCCACGAACTCGTCGTAATAGTCGTCCGGGAGATCACCGCCCGACCACACGATCTCTTTCACGCCTTCGCTGAGCGGGCCGTGATAAAAGCCATAGCTCTGCGCATAAGCGCCACGCGTTGTCTTGATGGTCCAGCCGGCTTTCGGCATCGGCTTCACGCCGATGAAGCCCTCTGGGATTTCGACGCGCACGGTGTGCGTCGGCTCGCCCTTGCAGCCGTGAGGAATCTTGAGCACCGCCTTATAGGACTTGCCGCGAGGCGATTCTCCCTTTTCCAGGCTCACGTGCGCGAATGCGGGCGTTGCCGCGAGCATGAGCGCCGCAGCCGTGCATAGAGGTTTGAAGATCTTGGACATGATGAGACTTCCGAAATTGAGGTTACTGATGCGCGTGGTGATCGTGCCGAGCTGATCCTGTAGGATCGCTTTCGGCTGATACGACACCTTCGAAAAGTGAAAACATGGCGCGCCGTGCCTGAGGCACTGACGCTTCGGCGTCGGAAAGAGCGCTTGCGATCCGATTGGCGTCCGCTTCCGGCACACCGGCCTCCACGAGCCAGCTGGCGTGTTTGAGCGGATCGCCACTGCATAGCACGACGGCCCAGTGGGAACCATTGCGCCGGAGCAGGGCGCGGCCGCCGTGTGCGCCTTGAGTCCAACTCGCGACAGCATGATCTCCGGATACGATGACCGGATCCGTGACCACTTTGCTGTCAGGCTTGTCCCAAGTCGTTCCGATAAGTGCACGAATGACAGACGCGTCATCCTGCGCGAGCGCCGACGCAGGAGAATGGATGGCGCTAAACAGCGCCATCCACGCACACGCAATCAGCGTCGCGGCATGTCGGGAGCACTGCACACAAAACCAATTGCGCATGATGCTCACCATTTGAACTGCACGCCGCCGTAGATCGCGCGGCCCGTGCCCGGTTCGAAGAGGGTCGACCCCGGATTTGCACGATCGATGATGCTCGCGCTTGCGATGTAGGCTTCGTCCGAGAGGTTGCGTCCTTCAATATATGCCGTGATTGGGCCGCCATTGTCGAACCCGAGCTTGGCCCCCCAAATGGCATAAGCATCGGTTTCGAGCGTGTTGGCGCTGTCGACGTAGTAGGCTTCCGGCACCCACTCGACGTTGGGACCGAAGTAAATGCCGCTCGGGTGCTTGTAGAGCAGCTCAGCGCGCAGGTAGTGACGCGGGGCGCCCGGCAGCTCGTTGTTGCCGAAGTCCGCGTCATTGTCGAAGAAGAAGTCGTTGAAGGTGTAAGCGGCACTTAGCCAAACTTTGTCCGGCGTGGGCCCGCTCTCGATGATCGACTGCAGGATCGCCACGCTGCCGCCGAGTTCGAAGCCTTGGTGCACGGTCTTGTCGGCGTTCGAGACATTGCAGTTTCCGAACGCGCTGTAGAAGCAGAGAAGCTCGTTGTCGATCTCGGCGCGATAGGCTGCCAAATCCCAGCTGTAGTTCTCGCGCCGTCCTCGCGTACCGATTTCGTACGTCGTCGCCCGTTGAGCTTTGATGTCGTACCAGGGGATGGATGTGCCCACCACGTTTACGCTTTCGCCGAAGCTGGGCACTTCGGCACTGCGCGAGACGTTGGCAAACACCTGCCAAGTACGATCCACATCCCAGACGATGCCGCCCTTGGGGCTCCAGAGATTGAACTCTGTTGACCCGCTGCCATCTACTCCATCGTCGAGGTAATAGTCTTTTCGATCGCGCGTCGCGTGCAGGAATTGGACGCCGCCGACAAGAGCGACGCTCGGAAGCACGTAAAAGTGGTTCTCGACATAAGCAGAAAAGTTTTCCGCCTCATCATCGGAATTGGCGCGCAGATCGCCCTTCTGGCCGCCAACATTCACATACTGTTTCGTGTCGATCGAACCGTTGTGCAGGTTCACACCCGCGATAAGCCGGTTCGCAAAGCCTCCGATGCGGCTCTCGTCTGTGACGCGCGCGAAACCGCCGTAATCGTCATAGGTGTAGTCGAGCCATTGGAAGATCGGATGCATGAGATGCCGATCGACGTTGAAGGCGCCGAGTTCAACCATCGTACCGGGCGCTAGTCGAATGGTCGTCTTGTTGGCAATGCGCACGGTGTCGATATTGCGCTGCCAGTCGCCGGTGATATTGCCTGGAGCAGCCGCCTTGGGATCTGTGAGTGCGGCTTCGCGCGTCACGCTGCCGGGGATACGCTGATCCACATTGCTGGCGTTGACATAGAAACGCGTCTCGATGTTTTCGGTCAACCGATAGCCGACGTTCATCGAGCCGCGCACACTCTCGCCCCAGCTGTGGTCACGGAACCCATCGCTCTCCTGCCAGGTGCCGGTGATGAAATAGTCCGCGGCGCCGTAGACACCGCCCGAGCTGGCCGACAGTTTATGGAACCCGAAACTCCCGACGTCCACGCGCGCACCGAACAGGTCTGCGTCGTAGCCTGTGGGCACGACGAAATTGATCGCGCCGCCGAGCGAGTTGGCGCCGAAACGCATCGCGTTGGCGCCCTTGAAAACTTCGATGTAGCGATAAGCTGTCGGATCGATTTCCTGGAAATCGCCATAGCCGTCGGCAGTGTTGATCGGAATGCCATCCATATAGAGCTGGATGCCGCGCAGATGGAAGTTGCGCGAAAGGCTTGAACCGCGGATCGAGATGCGGCTGTCCTCGCCCCACTTCGGCTGCACCCAAACGCCCGGCACGTAATCGAGCGCATCCTTGATCGTGACTGCCGGGGTGGACGTCTTATAGGCCTTGTCGGGCACCACTTCGACTGCGCCCGGCGTCCGTTCGATGTCGGCGGTTGCTTCCGCAGTCGTCGGCACGCTGAGGCTGCCCGATCGCGTACCCGGAGCCGGAAGACCTGCCGGTGCCGGCGTGCTCGAAGCTTGCGGCTCGGGAGACGTTGGAGACGCGGTATTTTGGATCGCCGCGGCCTTTGCCTTGGCCTTGGGCGTGGACGTTACGACGTTGACGGCCGGAAGCTCCGTTATGCCCTCAGAACTCTGGGCGGACACGGAAGTAGACGTTGCTGCAATGGCAATAGTGGAGGCAGCAAGCAGCAAGCTGACGCGAACTGGAGCGCGATTTGACCAGGACGGACCTTGAGATCCCATGAGTGTTGGCATGACGGTATTCCGCATAAATCTGAAGCGAGCGGCAGGCGCGCACTCCCGGACACGGGGGTAGACGACGCACGGCCACTGATGACGCAGGTGATCAGATCAACGCGGAAGCGGGAGGCCCACGGGCGGATGTTGCGCCGGGTTTCGGCGTCTCAGCAAAGAGCGCCGCAGCGAGTGTGTAAGTAACGGCCGAGTACGTAACCGTACGCGAGAGAGAGCGATCGTCTGCCGATATAACGGCTGCAGCCCCTGAAGCAGCGAACGGGCAGAGTCCGTTGTCGACGTGCTGAGGCTTCGATGGCGCCTGCTTGCCCTCGTCATCCATGCTCACGAGCTTCATTCCTGAACTCGTGCAGATCACCACTTCGAACGGGAGATCGCCCGCATGCGCAGCTTGCACCATGAAGCCGGCCGGCAGCAGGCTGCGAACAGCCAGCACGGCAAGCAAAACGATATTGAGCACGGCGCGTGTCGGCACGGAGTAAGGCCTTTGGTCCGAGATGGAGCAAACGGAACCGTAAAAGCGCCTTTGACCCTTGGCAAGGCGTACGAATACGTCCTCCGTCAAGCCCCGTGTTCCGCCGGCCACACTAAGCCGCCACTGGCGGTTCAGCGCAGCCCAGGGTTAAGATCCTCCTAGATGATCCGGGCAAAACGAGAACAACAGATGAGATCACGACTTTCGGCAATTGCATGGGGCTGTATCGCGGCAGCGGCCCTGATTTCGATTATCGCGCTCATCGCATTCTTCTCGACATCGTGGGCCCAGGAACAGACGCAGGAAGTTGATACTGCGCTCATCGTGTCGGTGGACGTTTCGAACTCCGTGGACGAGGGGCGCTATAAGCTGCAGATGGAAGGCATTGCCAAAGCCCTCGAAGATCCCGAGGTGCTGAAAGCGATCTTGAACGGGCCGCAGGGCGGTATCCTGTTTTCGATGGTGACGTGGGCAGACAAGCCCAAGTTTTCGCTGCCGTGGGAGCGCATTTCCAGCAAGGAAGATGCTCTTGCCGTCGCCGCCAAGGTCCGCGGCTTGCCGCGCCAGACGGGCGAGTTCACCTGTGTCTCGGGCATGCTGCGCTCCATCTCGGACAAGGTCGTCCCGCAAATCCCGGCCAAGGCGCTGCGCACCGTGGTCGATGTTTCGGGGGACGGAAAGGAAAATTGCAATCCGGATGAGCCGCCCGCGCTCGTTCGCGACGAGCTCGCCGCCGCAGGCGTGACCGTCAACGGCCTGCCAATTCTCGAAGGAGACGAGGGGCCGACGCTCGAGGATTGGTATCGCGAGAACGTCATGGGCGGGCCGGGATCATTTATCCTTCCGGCACACGGTTTCGGCGACTTCGGCCGCGCCATCCGTCAGAAATTCATGATTGAGATCAGCGGCAAGCCCCTGCCGCACAAAGAAGCCCACCTCGGCGAATAGGGCGGCCAGACGCCGCCCTCATAGCTCTGCGGATCAGGTGTCGTTGAGGCCAGTCGGCTGGCACTTCCAGCGCTTGATCTGCCATTGGGGATGCTCTTCCGCCCATTGCGCAAAGTAAGGAGGAGCAGCCATCGCGCAGTGCAGCGTATCCATATTAACGTCGAGTGGTATTTTAAAGTCCCGGCACTGCTGCGGGTTTGAAACGAGGCAGGCGGATAGAATAATGCTCAGCATAAAGGCGCCTCCAGCCCGAGCCTCGGCGTGAGCCCGGTTAAGACGGATACGTACCACTCATTCAGAAGGTTTCACACATACGGCTTTTACGCGCCTCAAGCCGTCAGAAGAAGCTCGCCCTTGCCGATCGTCGCCTGGTCGCCCGCATACTTGCGCACCATGCCCGGCAGCGCCCTAGGCGCCAGAGGCCCGAGCGTCTGGGCGACATAGCTCGAAAGAATGCGCAGGATCACGGGATCGATCCGCCCGCAATCGACGAACGTCGGCAGAAGCTCGTCCACCGACGGACCGATCAGCGTCCCGCGGCGCAGGAGCGGACCAGGAAGCGGACCGAAGCCGGTCTCTGTCCAGAGCGTGCCGCCGACCATGCGGGACCCCGCCGCCGAACCGAACTTGCCCTTCACGACGACCACGCCGCGCCGCATGCGCTCACCTGCGCGCTGGCCGACGTTGCCGTCGACGACGACCGTCCCGCCGAGCATCCCGAACTTGTCGCCCGGCCGCACGCCGCCGAGGAAGTCCCCCGCCGAGCCTTTGACGTGAATGATACCGCCCTTGGCCGTTGAGGCGAGATAAGCGCCTGCGTCGCCGCCGACGATAAGCTTGCCGTCCTTCATGCCACGGCCGCCGTAGGAGCCGATGGCGCCCTCGACGTTAATGGTGCCGCCGTCGAGCCCCGCGCCGACATAGTCGAGGAAAGGCGAGCCGCCCGAAATCGCAAGTCCGTCGCCGAGCGTGCCGCTGACGGCGAACACGTCACCGACGCGTGCGGACTTCGGATCGTCGCCGAGCGATAGCTGCTCGATGTCGCTGAGCGAAAGCCCTGCGAGCTTGCTCGGAATGAGCGCGGAGAGATCGAGAGGGTGCGCGGGCGCGGAGCGCAGTGAGAAGCTCAGCGTGCTCATGGCAGCAGATCCTTCAGGTGATAGTGGTGCTGGCCGAGCTTGCCGCCGTAGTTGCCGGCGGAGATCCGCGTGACACCCTTTGCGGCGCCGATGTCGATGAGTGTTTTGAGACCGGCACGCATCGCGTCAGCCACGGATTTGGAGGTGAGGCCGTCGATGACGATCTCGAGCACGGCGACCGTGTCGGGGCTGCATTCGGTCTTCACGGCACCCTTGAGCGTCGGGCAGAACGCGTCGTTGGTGGAGGCCATTGCGCCTTTGTACTTCGAGCCCACCTTCGAGCCCGAGCGCACGATGCCGCCGGGGAAGGGCGTGATGACGTCATCCACCTTGGCGATGGCCGCCACCGCCGCTTCGGAGGCTTCGAGAAGACCTGCACGATCCTTACCAAGCATCAGCAGGTTGCCGCCGCCGACGCCTTCCGTCGTGTAGCCGCACTTGTCCTCGATCACGAACTCGCCGTCCATGACCGGCACGCGCCAGAAGCGGCGCTTGCCGAGCTTCTTGGCCGTCTGCCATCCGTCGCCGAAAAAGCGCGGACCGGCAGCGAGCGCGAACGTGGTCGGGCTGTCGAAGCCATTGTAGCAAGCAGAGCCCGGACTGGTCAGCACGCACTGACCGACGCGGTTACGAAGCTGGGGTATGAGAGAGTCCGGCGAGAAGCCGAACATCAGAACGCGCACGCCCGGGCGTCCGTCCGGCGTCTCGTCCGGAGAAAGCTCGCGGTCGATGCCGCACTCCGCGCCTGCGCCGATCACCGAGGTGCCGAACCCCGTCATGACGGTCGCGCAGATGTTGGCCCACTTCATCGTATCGGCCGTGATCACGAGCCCGAGCCCGCTCATGCCGAACGCTTCCGCGAATGTGTCGTCGATCGTGACGCCGTTGATCGTGGTGGCGCTCATTGTCAGGAGATCCTCGGTCCGCTCGGCTGAACGATAACGCAGCCGCATTCCCCGCCGGTGTGGCCACAGTTGCTGTCGACAACCTCCTGGTCGGAGACGCGGAAGTTGTCGAGCTTCACGGTGTGATAGCGGTCGAAGTAGTCGCGCAGCGTCTTCTCGATGCCGCGATCGTAGTCAGGCCGCACGACGTGCGTTGCGCCCGCCACCACCTTCACAACCTTGCCGTTACGCACGATCTGCTCGCCGTTCTTGAACACGAAGAGCGGCGTCTGGAACATCGCTTCGCGGTCGGCGGTGTTGTTCTCGTAGACGGTGATGTCGGCGATGGCGCCGGCGCCGAGATGGCCGCGATCGCTGAGGCCGAGGCTCTTTGCCGGGCCGGCGCGTGTCATGATGGCGATTTCGTACAGCGAATATTCGCGATTGAGCGACTTCAGGATCGTCGCTGCCTGTGCCTGTGGATGCAACTTCTCGAGCATCTCGTTGCGGAATGCGCGATCCATGAGAAGGCGGATCAGGTGCGGATAGAAGTAGAACGGTGCGCCGTTCGGGTGATCGGTCGTCAGGAAGATGCGCCAGGGATCGTTGACGAGCAGGAACAGCTCGAGGCCGATCGCCCACTGCAGCGCATTGACGTAGCTCTTGTCGCGATACTTCATCGGCACGACGCCGCAACCGGCATCGCATTCGATATCCATCACGACCCACTTCTTCGGATGCGCCGATTTCGTGTTGCCGTACTGGCGCATCGAGTCGCCGGACGCCGTGCAGGTTTGGCCGAACAGGATCTGGCCGATGTCGATCGACACGTTCGAGTGTTGGTTCAGAAGCTCCGCGATCTGCGGCGCGCCGGATGAGAACTTCATGTCCCCTTCGGTGCCGTAGCTGTGGAACTGGATGTGCGTCAGATGCATCGGCAGGCCTTCCGCAGCGCGGATGGTGGCCAGCGTCGACTCCATGCTGCCCGGAACGCCGAGGTTGCAGCCGTGAATGTGGATAGGATGCGGAACGCCGAGTTCCTTCATGCCGCGCGCGAGCGTGAGAATGATGTCGCGCGGGGTTAGCCCGTAGTGCACGTGCTTCTCGTCGAGGTCGAGCGCGCGCTGGTTGAACTTGAAAGCGCTGATGCCGCCCGGATTGACGATTTTGACCGCGAGAGCCTGGGTCGCGTGCATCGTCCAGGCGATGTAGTCCTTGATAAATGCGAAGTCCTTCTTCTGCGCCAGCGCGCGCAGGAAGAAGTCGTCGCTGCCGAGCAGCGCGAACGCACCTTTGTCGATCATGGGAATGTCGCCCATCTCGAGGTGCGTCTGACGCGCGTTGATGGGCAGCATCGCCGGCTCGAACGCCGCCGTATATCCCATCTCGGCGTAACGATATCCGGTCGTCATTGCCGAAGGCAGCGCATGCCCGCAGCCGGAACGCGTCAGGTCGGTCCGCTCCACTTCGTGCCCGAAGTGATCCTCCGGCAGCATCTGGCGGCCGATCGTGACCTTGCTACCGCCGATGTGGCTGTGCGGGTCGATGGCCCCCGCCATCACGACGCGCCCGTTGAGGGCGTATTCCGCATCGATCGTGGTGCCGGGAGGCGGAGTTGCAACGATACGCCCGTCCTGGGCGTAGAGGTCACGAACCTCGCCGTTCACCCCGTTCATGGGGTCGTAGACGGTTCCGCCTGTGAACTTGATCAGCATGATTAGTGGATCCTTGCGGATTAGAGAGCGAGTTCGATGGCGGCGAGCACGTCGGAGACCTTGGGAAGCTTGGCACGCCCGAGATCGCGCAGCGGTAGCGTCACCACGCCATCGACGCGCATGATGGAGCCGGCCTGATCGACGCCTGGCGTGCCGATCGGGATGTAGACTTTGGGGGTGCCGGCGAGCTTGATGCCCGGCGTGCCGAGAACGATGGTCGGGATCTTCGTCGAAGGCGGGCCGAGGTCAGGGCTGAACGACGCGATCCAAACCAGAAGATCGCCTTGTCCGCTTTCGAGCATGCGCGGGATCGCGTAGCGCATGAAGTCGTAGTCGGGTTTGCCGCTCGCGAACGAAACGCGCAGCGGGAAGCCGCTCTGCCACGTCGAGACCGAGCTTGCCGATGTCGAGCCTTCGCTGCCGCCGAGAGAAAGGCCGGCAGCACGCCCAGTGATGTTGAGTTGCTTCACGACGTCCGAGATGCCGTTCACGAGCAAGTCGGCATTCGCGAACTTGAGGCTCGTCGGCGACCAGCAGAAAACCGGATAAAGCGCATTCGTCACGCGTTCGGCCAGAGCGCGGATATCCGATGTCGGCACGCCGGCGACGGAGTCGGTTGCGACGGGTGCACCCTTGAGCACAGCGCTCAGCGCGCCGATCACTTCGCCGACGCGGTCAAGATCGCAGGGAAGAGTGATGACATCGCCGACGCGTTGTCCCTTCGCTCCGGACTGGTCGAGACCCTTACCGATGAAAACAATCGTCCGCTTTGGCGGCGTGTCCGTCACGAGCGAATATTCGGCGTTGACGATGCGCTCGAAGAAGCGCGGATGCTGCCCCTGAATATCGGAGCCGACGATCACGAACACATCCGCCCTGTTGCGGGCTTCCGTCAACGTTGTGGTGATCCAGCCGGTGGTCTGCAGCACGCGGAAGTTTCTGTACTGGCCCTCGCTCAAGGCGTGATCGACAACACCGCCTGATTTGTCCGCCAGCGCCATGACGGCCTGAATGCCGCGAATGTCCGTGCCGAGGCCGCCGTAGAGAGGAAGCGAGGACGCGCGAACGAGGTCTGTTGCCGCCTGGATCGCGGTCTGAAGATCGACGTCACGACCATCGACCTGCGCATGAGCGCCTTCGACCGAGCGTTCGAACCCGGCAACGGCCTTGTCACAACCGTTCTTCGTGACCTTGAGGCCCTTCTCGTCCCGAGCCAGCTCGAGGTCGTCACAAACGAGGCCGCAGAAGGGGCAGGCAACGTCGGTGATCGCGTTGGACTTGGGCTGCTCGCCCCGGTCCGCGGCTTGGGTCCAATTCGTCATGTTCGACTGGTCTCGTGATTTGATTTGGCGCGGAACCAAAGCATGGACGGCCTTTCAAAACAACAGCCGATCATGTTGCGATGCAGGGCGGCCAATGCGCGCATCGATTGCACCCTTACTCAGTCTTAATTATTGTCCGGCGCCGACATGAGATAGCTCTATCGGAATTAGTACTGGGAGAGGAAGCACTATGGTTCGATTTCTAGCCTCGACACTTGCCGTTTTGGCCTTGTGGCCGCTGGCGGCGTCTGCGCATGGGCCCTCGCGCCAGAAGGTGGCCGAGACCATCGAGATCAACGCGCCCGCCGACAAGGTTTGGGAAGTCGTCGGCAATTTTCAGGATATGAGCTGGCACCCCGCGTTCGTGAAGACAGAGGGCACCGGCGGCAATGACGTCGGCGCGACGCGCACCCTGACGCTGGAAGGCGGCGGCCAGATCTTCGAGAAGCTGACGAAGTACAGCGCCGAGGGCAAGACGCTGGCTTATGAGATCACCGAAGTCGACGTGAAGGTCGTGCCGGTCACGAACTACTCGGCTCGCATCACGGTCACCCCGGATGGCGACAAGTCCAAGGTCGAGTGGTGGAGCGCCTTCTATCGCGGCTACGTCAACAACGACCCGCCGCCGGAGCTCAACGATGAAGCAGCCGTGAAGGCCATCACCGGCGTCTTCCAGACGGGCCTCGCAGCTTTGAAGAAAAAGCTGGAAGGCGGCTGATGCCGAGACGGCACCGCGCAGCCATCGCGCTCGGTGCGCTGGCCTTCGCAGCCCTGATGACCATACCTGCGGCGGAGCTCTCTGCCGCAGGTGGAACAGGGGCTAGGGAAGCGTTCGTTACAAATCAGACGGGGGATTCGCTTTCGATCGTCGATCTTGTGACGGGGAAGGCGGAGCCTGAAATCAAAATCGGCGGCAAGCCCGCCGGTGTCGCCATTCTGCCGGGCGGCGCCACCGCTTACCTGACGTCCCCGGAAACCAAAGAACTCGTCATCGTCGATGCCGACAAGCGCGCCGTGACGGCGCGCGTGCCAGTCGGCCAGGGGCCTCTTGGAATCGCCCTTCACCCGAGCGGTGAGCGCGTCTACGTGGCGGATTGGTATGAGCACAAGCTGTTCGTGGTAGATCCCGCCTCACTCAAGGTCATCGGCAGCGTCGAGGTCGGCCAGTCGCCGTCGGGTGTCGCCGTGACCCGAGACGGCACGCGCATCCTGACCGCAGATCGTGACAGCGACGAAGTTTCCGTGATCGACGCGAATACGCTGGCCCGCACGGGCAGCATCGCTGTCGGAAAGCGCCCATTCGGCGTAACGGTCGATGATGACGGGAAGCGCGCTTACACGGCCAACGTTGCGAGCGACGACGTCAGCGTCATTGATCTCGCAGCGGGCAAAGTGATCGCCTCCGTCAAGGTCGGACATCGGCCCTACGCAGTTGCTCTCGCAGGCGGCCGGGCCTTCGTCTCGGATCAGTACGGCGGTACCGTCACGGTGTTTGATCTCGCCTCCTTCGCGGTGCTCAAGACGATCGAGGTCGGCGGGTATCCAGAAGGCATCGAGGCCGTTCCCTCAGGCGCGACCGTCTATGTCTCCTGTTGGGAAGACAACAGCCTACAGAAGATTGACACGACAACTCTGGAGGTCACCGGGCGCATTCCGGTTGGCGACGGGCCGCGCGCATTCGGCCGGTTTTTGCGCTGAAGCCCCGGTCGGTTAACGACGCGGCTTTTTCGAGCGCTGCAGGTGATCACGGCAGGCTTTCCGAGAATTCATCTTCGAGTGATTGCAGGCACATGGCCGCAGGCGTTAGAAGAATTCCCGAGAAGGCGGCAAAAACGCCGTCCCCAAGGAGGAAGTTTCTACATGTTTCGCTTCGCAAGTCTGTCGGCGGCTCTGTGCCTCGTTCTGCTGCCGGTCGTGGCCCACGCGGCAGGGGAGCAAAAGGCCGCTCCTATTCTGTTCGAGACGCGTCAGCTCGACCTCGTCAACAAGGGTTCGGAAGTCACATATCGCTTCGAGAAGAAGGGCTCCGACGAGCGTCTCGTCGGCAAGGACTACGCCGATGATATCCGCTTGAGCGTCGATAACGTCGATGAAAAGGGCGCACGCCTCGTCATCTTCAAGATCTTCACCGGCGACAATGCCCGCGATCCGCAGAGCTGGCCGGACCTGACCATCAATCCGCTCTTCATCTGGTATCTCGACCGCGCTGTCTCGACCTTCAACTCGCTGGCGGGCGGCAGCCACATGTACTTGAAGCACAAGATCCGTGAGGCGCTCTCCAACGCCGAAGCCGAGCCGGTCAAGGTCGACTACAACGGCCAGCAGGTCGACGGCTTTAAGATCGCAATCGCGCCGTTCGCCGAAGACGCCAGTGCCTCCAAGATGCAGGGCTTCCACAAGTCCGCGTTCACCATCGTCGTGAGCAACCAGGTGCCGGGCTTCTTCGTTGATCTCGAAGCCGACTTCGTAAGCAGTGAGGCGGCCGGCCCGGGACTCAAGGAGCACATCAAGATCGTCAGCATGGGAGAAGCGAAATGAGCGTGCGAAATCTGACGAAACGTATTGCGTTCGCTGGTATCGCGATCGCGGCAGCCGGCGCTGCAGCGGTTGCCCAGGACACGGGCGCGGTCCTAAACGACTATCCGACGGTGACGCGAGCCGATTACATTTACGGCTGCATGCTCGTGAACGGCCAGACACGCGACGTGCTCGAGAAATGCTCGTGCTCGATCGACGTGATCGCTTCCGTCCTCCCGTACAAGGAGTACGAGGAAGCCGAAACCATCATGTCGGTGCGCCAGCGCGGCGGCGAGAGCGTTGCTTACCTCTACGCCCCGCCGATGCTTGAGAAGGTCAAGAACATGAAGCGCGCTCAGGTTGAGGGTGAGATCCGCTGCTTCTGATCGACAGCGCGACGAACGAAAAAGGGCGCCGTAACGGGCGCCCTTTGCTTTTGCGGTCTGCGTCGGAGAGAGGTTAGGCGCCCTTCGGCGTGGCCTGACCTTTGAACACCTTTCCATCCGTGTCTTCGGCCGTCACCGATAGCGTTTCGTCGCCGCCGGGGGCGTAAGTGAAGCGGATGTGCGGGTTCTCCGACAGCGAGATGCCACCCTCCATGCGGAACACCCGTTCGCCGCCGCGCGCAACCTCGATGACGCGCAAGAACTTCGCCGGAATGAAGTAGCCCGTGGCCTGGTTGAGCTGCAGTCCCGAATACTGCGGATGGCGAATTTGAATCTGGCCCTCACGCAAGCCCTTGCTCTCCGCAGAGAGATGCTTGATCTGCATTTTGCCCGCTTCAGCGAGAACGGCGTCGGTGTCCTTGAGCGCAGGCGCCGAACAGCCACCGGCCGCCTTCACGAACTTCGTCGCCATGAGCAGCCTGCCGTCATCCGTTTCGACGATGGCGCGGATGTTGGAATACATGTCGACCCGCACCCGCGTCTCGAGCACACGCTCACCGTCGCCGGCAGCAGGGCCGAACGTGAAGTCGGCGACCAGCGGAGCAGGGTTCTTATCAACGACGAGCGAAAGCTTCGTAACGTGCGCTGCGACCGCCGCGGGGATGCGAACCGATAGAGGCACGAGCGCCGCGTCTTCCGCTCTGTAGGGCGCTTCCAGCGTCACGGCAGACGTATCCTCGACGACGTCGCGGTTGCCGAACAGATCAGTCTTCAAGGCGGGCCAAATGTCTTCTTCGGCTGCGGCTGGAGCACCCACTGAGAACCCGACGGCAGCGACCGCCATAACGGCAAGGAGGAGCGCTTTGACAGGAGAGTTCGGGTGCTTACGAGTGCCACAGAACATTGGTTCTTCCTCCGCATCGGCGCGCGGTGCGCCATTGTCTATTTGATTTTATTATAGTTTTTGTGCCGACCAAGCCTCGATCGCCGAATGAGAAGCGCTTAGCGCTCCAGGTTACCCCACTTAGGGGTTTTACACACGGCATATACCGACGATTTGCTTTCGACAACTTCAGCTCGACTTGCCAAGACGGACCCCTGAAGCAAAACCCCCCATTCGCCAAATCCGGCAGACGATGAGTTGAAAATGGCTAGGACACGTCGCCATGTCGCGCGCGAATTTGTCCCGGCTGCGTATACGTAATTGTCACGAAATAAAAAACAAAAATGCCTAAAAAATAGGCAAATAAATCACTGCGAGGACAAAAATTATCTTCATTTATTTGTGCGTGTCAATAGGTCAGGTGGCCATATCACCGGAGGGATATTTAGGCGTGCGGCGCACAAAATTTCCAGCCCCCATCGAAAACGCCGATAAAACCTGCGATAAATTGGGTCAATGTGCTTGTCCTTTCTAAACAGAAAGAAAAAAGGGCACTTGGATTGGCTTGCGGACCTCACGAGAAAGTGTAAAACGGTCGCACGGTAGCGATGGCTTCAGGGGGCAACTCAGTGCAACTGCCCCCACTCGTAAGTCAGCGGAATAACAAGGGGAAAAATACCCGACCCAAACCGTAACTAAGGCTGTGACACGCTGTCGTTCGCTGCCGCTTGCAAGCGTGGCAAGAACTTTAAGGAGGAAGCGCGATGCGCAGAAGTGCAATCGCATGCGGACTGCTCGCCAGTGTCGCTCTGACTTCGCCCACTTGGGCGAACGAAGACGTCAAGAAGGCGACGTCAGATCCGAATAACTGGGCAATGCAGCAGGGCCAGTATTCTGGCTGGCGTTACTCGGAACTCGACCAGATCAATACTTCGAACGTCAAGGACCTCAAGGTTGCTTGGCAGTTCTCGACCGGCGTTCTTCGTGGTCACGAAGGCTCGCCGATCGTGATCGGCGACCGGATGTATCTGAACTCCGCGTTCCCGAACAACGTCTTCGCTCTCGACATTTCGAACCCCGAGGGCCCGAAGATCCTTTGGAAGTACTCTCCGAAGCAGGACCCGTCGGTCATCCCCGTGATGTGCTGTGACACGGTTAACCGTGGCGTACAGATCGCTGGTGACACGCTCGTCCTCGGTCAGGCCGACACGACGCTCGTCGCGCTCGATGCCAAGACCGGCAAGGAGAAGTGGAAGGCTGTGAACGGCGATCCCAAGAAGGGTGAGACGCACACGGGCTTCGTGATCATCATCAATGACAAGGTCATCATGGGTACGTCGGGAGCCGAGTTCGGCGTCCGCTGCCACGTGACGGCTTACAACCTGGCCGATGGCAAGCGTGCATGGCGCGCCTACTCCATGGGCCCGGATGCTGACATCCTCGTCGATCCTGAGAAGACCCTGTCGCTCGGCAAGCCGGTCGGCAAGGACTCCTCGCTCAAGACGTGGACCGGCGACCAGTGGAAGATCGGTGGCGGTTCGACCTGGGGCTATGCCTCTTACGATCCGGAAGCCAACCTCCTCTATTACGGCACGGGCAACCCGTCGACTTGGAACCCGGCTCAGCGCGCTGGACCGGACGGCAAGCAGATCGACCAGAAGTGGTCGATGACCCTGTTCGCTCGTAACCCTGACACCGGCGTGGCCGCCTGGGCATACCAGATGACCCCGTTCGATGAGTGGGACTACGACGGCGTCAACGAGTCGATCCTCACCACGCAGAAGTTCGATGGTAAGGAGCGCAAGGTTCTGACGCACTTCGACCGTAACGGCTTCGGCTACACGATCGATCGCCTCACCGGCGAGCCGCTCGTCGCTCAGCCTTACGACGAAGACCTGAACTGGTCGACCGGCGTTGAACTCGACAAGTCGAAGCCGAACTATGGTCGTCCGACCGTCGTCGCTTCCAAGTCGACGTTCCTCAACGGTCCGGACGTGAACTCGAAGAACATCTGCCCCGCAGCTCTGGGCTTCAAGGATCAGCAGCCGGCAGCCTACTCGCCGCTGACGAACCTGTTCTACGTTCCGGTCAACAACGTCTGCATGGACTACGAGCCCTTCAAGGTTTCGTACACGCCTGGCCAGCCGTACGTTGGCGCAACGCTCTCGATGTTCCCGCCGGAAGGCAAGACGAACACGGGCCACTTCACGATTTGGGATGGCGTAGCTGGCAAGATCGTTCACCAGCATGACGAGCCCTTCTCTGTGTGGTCGGGCGTTCTCACCACCGCTGGCGGCCTTGCTTGCCACGGTACGCTTGACGGCTACATCAAGTGCCGCGACGCGAAGGATGGTGCTGAGCTCTTCAAGCATCGTCTGCCTTCGGGCTCGATCGGTAACGTCATGACCTACTCGCTCGGTGGCAAGCAGTACATCGGCCTCTTCTCGGGCGTCGGTGGCTGGGCTGGCATCGGTCTCGCAGCAGGTCTCGACAAGCCGACGGACGGCCTCGGCGCCGTGGGCAACTACGCAGGTCTGAAGTCGTACACCGACCTCGGTGGCACGCTGACGGTCTATGCGCTGCCCTAATTCGGCATCGTAGAAAAAAATTGGCCGGCGCGGGGAAACCCGCGCCGGTTTATTGCTGGAATATAATCTTCGAATTGGCTTGTGTGACGCACTTGGGTCACCAAGTTTTGAAGATGATCCCGGGAAAAATACACCGTATTGTGAGATCTAAATTCCCGCTTCGAGAGTTGTTACGGGCAGGAATGGAAGCTAGGAAGTCAGCAGGAAACAGGGGACGCGCGTGAAGAATTTTGGCTTTGGTTTGGTTGTTGCCGCAGGCTTGGGTCTGACGGCACTTTCGTCAGGCATGGCGGTGGCGCAGGATGACAAGAGCCCTGTTCCGGATCCGGCATTCGAAAAGCAGTTTCAGGAAGGCAAGAAGTTTGAGGAAGGCAAATGGGTGCTTCCCGACGGCACGCCGACCTATGACGTCAAGCGCAACCCAGAGAACACTGATCAGGTTGTCCAGGTAGACTGGAACACCTACTCCGGCTGGCGCCGCTATCACGCTGAGTGCCACGTGTGCCACGGCCCGAACGCCGAAGGCTCGAGCTTCGCTCCCGCGCTCCACGACTCGCTCAAGACCATGACCTACGAAAAGTTCCTGCAGGTCGTGTCCAGCGGCCAGGAGCGTGACGTCGCCGGCACCAAGTACATCATGCCCGCGCTTGGCGATAACCCGAACGTCATGTGCTACATCGACGACCTTTACATCTATCTGCGTGCTCGTTCGACCGATGCTCTTCCGGGCGGTCGTTTGAGCGCAGATCAGCGCGCCGAGAAGCCGAAAGAGGCTGTCGAGGCCGAGAAGGCTTGCACGGGCGGCTGATCCAGCTGCCCTTCCGGCAGTCGGCGCTGTCTTGCTTAATGAGAGAGAAAAAAGACATGAGGAAGCACGCCGCAATTGCTTCGGTTTTGGTTGCTCTGGCTGTCGCCCCCGGCGGCGCCAGAGCGGCTGAAGGCCATCTTGCAGACGCAGTGAACCGCAACGTTCTCCGCGTCTGTGCAACGCCGGCCAACCTGCCTTACTCGAACGAGAAGGAGGAGGGTTTCGAGAATAAGATCGCCCACATCGTCGCCGATGAATTGAAGCGGCCGAAGGTGGAATACACGTGGTTTCCGCAGGGGCTTGGGTTCGTCCGCAAAACCCTTTCGGAAAAGCGTTGTGACCTCGTCATGGGCACAATTCAGGCCGACGAGTACACGCTCAACACCAACCACTATTATCGCACGACATATGCGCTCGTGACGAAGAAGGGTTCCGGCTTAGAGGGCGTGACTTCGATCCTTGATCCGAAGCTCAAGGGTAAGAAGGTCGGCATCCAGGCGGGCGCACCCGCGGCGGATTTCGTCGCCAAAGCCGGACTGATGCCCACCGCCAAGTCGTATCTTTTCATCGTCGACACGCGTTACCAGAACCCCATGCAGGACATGACCAACGACGTCCGCTCAGGCGAGATCGATGTCGGTGTTCTTTGGGGTCCTCATGCGGGCTGGTATGCCAAGAATGGCGGCGAAGAACTCCATGTGAGCCCCATGCTCGAAGCAAAGCAGGCGGGTCTTCCCAATCTCGAGTACCGCATCACCATGGGTGTCCGCGCGAACGAGACGGCTTGGAAGCATGAGATCAACAACGTCATCTCTAAGCGGCAGGGCGACATCGACAAGGTTCTGCTCGAATACGGCGTGCCGCTGGTCGACGAGGACAACAAGTTGATCACTGAGCCGCGCTATCCTAAAAGTACGAACTGAGAATGTGACGGCCCGAAGCTGACGGCGCGCGCCGTATAAAGTGGAAGCTGCGGCGTGTCGCACAAAGCATCGAGAATTCTACTGAGCGCGGCGAGCGGAGTTCTATCTGCCGCCGCGCTTTCCGTTTATCTGCTGATCATCGCGGCGCTTCCGGCAAAAGCTGCCGACGCGTATGTCGTGCCCGAGCCCGATGGCTACCGGACGGACGACTATCGCAAGCCTGTCCCCAAGACGCTCACAGGCGCCAAGGTTATCGGTGCGGACGAAGCAGAGGCTTTGCTCAAGGGCGGTAAGGCCGTTTTCATGGATGTCTACCCGCGTGCTCCGAAACCGCCGAACCTGCCCCAAGGAACTTTGTGGCGCGATCCAACCCACATGACGATCGAGGGCGCGCACTGGTTGCCCAACGTCGGCTACGGCGCGCTTTCGCCCGAGTTCGAAACTTATTTCAAGACACGGCTCGAAAATCTCACGGGCGGCGATCGAGCCAAGCCGGTCGTGTTCTTCTGTCTGAAGGATTGCTGGATGTCCTGGAACGCGGGCAAGCGCGCGCTCTCCTGGGGCTACACGAACGTGGTGTGGTTTCCGGAAGGGACTGATGCCTGGCAGCAGGCCGGTTTCGATCTCGTCAAGGCAACGCCTGTTCCTTGAATTCAGGCACACCGCGCTTGCGGAAACACAGCGGCCGCCCCGAGGGACGGCCGCTGATAAAAACCAAACCTCTAAAAGGCTGAAGCAGGTCAGCTCGACATGAGTTCGCGGATCGCGCGCGTCATGGCGTAGAGACGTTCCTCGAGGAGCACAGGCAGTTCACAGGCCATCGGGATGTTGGACTGACGCTCCTGGAAGATGCGCTGCGCCCAATTGAACTTCTCGCGCTGCGCCGCCATCTCCGGCGTGTCGTCGTGAATGCCCGGCGGCAGCTTTGCTTCCATGTCGCCGATGGCGCTGCTCTGTCGCTCGAGCTCCCGCGCCCGCTCCTTTTGCGAGCGCTGATACTTCTCGATGCCCGTCAGCACCACGCGTCTCTGGCTTGAAACCTTATCGAAGAGACCCGCGAACAAAAGCGTGAGCTTTTCGTCCTTCTGGTCGGCAGGAAGCCCGGCAGCGAACTTTTGCAGCGCCTTTTCGGCATCATCGAGCGCGATGCGCCGCGCTGCCATGACGTCGATCAGGTCCGACATACCGGGCTCGCGAAACCAGCCCTTAACGCCGTCGATCGAGGGGCCATCCCAGATCTGGCCAACCGACATCGTCGCAACCTTCCGCTGCACGCAAGGCCAGTCCGTGGTCATGTCGATCGGAGGCGGCGCAGCCTCCTGCTCACCTTGGATTTGAGTCTGCGGTGCGCCGGCGCCGGCAACGGCGGCGCCGCAGCCAAGCACGAGCGATGCGCCGAGCGCAAAAGAAAGTCGAAACGATTGAGCGATCCTGGTCATGTCTCTTACTCTGCTTTTTTCCAGCCTCGCCGAAGGCCAAATGCTGCGTCTCAACCCGCGCCGCCGGGTCCACCGCGTCGCGCGATGAGGCCCTTCGAAGGGTTATACGCATAAACGGCAGCTCCTAGGAAAAACACCGTGTATGCGGTTACTACATAAAAGTTTGTAAGGTCGATCGATCCATCGTCGAGCCGCGCGCCGATCTGCCCATAGAGCGCGAACCGGATCAACTCGACCGCATAGGTAAACGGATTGAAGAGGCAGATCTCGTAGAGCAGCGGGCTGCTCTCCCGGATACGCCACAGCGGATAGAGCGCCGACGAGGCGAAGAACATCGGGAAGATCACGAAGTTCATCACGCCTGCGAAGTTCTCGAGCTGCTTGATGACCGACGAGATGAAGAGTGAAAGAGATCCGAGCATGAGCCCGGCCAAAAGCAACGCCGGGAAGACCGCGAAATAGTTCATCGAAGGCGGCGGCAGCTGCCAGTAGTAAACGGCTCCCGCCAGAACGCCGATTTCGATGACAGTTGCGGCAATGATGGCCCGGCTTATGAACGTTTCGGAAAACACATCGGTGGCGGCATTGAAGATCAGAAGCAGGAACAGCAGCGCCGGCACGCCGAGAAGCGCAAGGTGCGCATTATATGGGATGTCGGCTTCCCAGAAGTAGAAGATGCCGAGGAACACGTAAGATTGGATCGCCGCTACGGCCACGCCGCCGATCAGCTTCGAAAGCAGCAGAAACGAGCGCGGGAACGGGCTGACGAGCAGCGTGCGCATCGCACCGGTTTCGCGGTCATAGACCATCGATAGAGACGACTGCATCGCATTGAACAGGAGGATCATGCCGACAAGGCCCGGCACGACGTAAACCTCATACAACACGTACGTCTCGTAAGGTGGAATGATCGAAACGCCGAGCACCTGCCGGAAGCCGGCAGCGAAAATGAAGAGCCACACGAGCGGGCGCACGAGCGCCGAGAAAAAGCGTTCGCGCTGATGCAGAAAGCGCAGCACTTCGCGCCAGACGATGCCTTGGAAGCAGGCGAAGTACGCAAGAAGGCCGAGACGCCGGGGAGCCTCGGACGAATATTGCGTTTCAATGGGGGTGGTCGTTCGCACGACATCGACGTTCATGCCGCTTCCTCCGTCGATGCGGTGCCCGTCGCAATACGAAACGCATCACGGGCCGTTTTGGCTCCCGTCTGCGCAAGGAATCCCGGTAACTTCCCTGAGAACATCACCTTTCCCTTGTGCAACACGACAATGAGATCGGTGTCCTGAATTTCGTCGATCAAATGCGTGGCCCAGAGCACGCCGAGACCTTCCCGCTGTACGAGCCCGCGCACGATACCGATGACGCTTTCTCGCGAACCGATGTCGAGGCCGACCGTCGCTTCGTCGAGCAGCAGACACCCGGGTCGATGCATGAGCGAGCGCGCAATCTCCACGCGCCGGCTCTGGCCACCGGAAAGATTACGCACCTTGTCGTGTGCGCGATCGGCGAGGCCGACGGTCGCCAGCGCTTCCGCAGCGCGCCGCCGGGCTTCTCTGTGCCCAAAGCCATGCAACGCGGCGTGATAAAGCAGGTTTTGCTGCAGCGAGAGATCCTGGTCGAGCGTCTTCGACTGAAAAACGACGCCAAGCCGCTGCAGGGCCGCTCCGGGTGATCGCCTCACGTCGCTGCCGAGAATGCGGATCTCACCCGACACGTTGTCGTAGAGACGCGTAATCAGCGAGAACAGCGTGGACTTGCCCGCGCCGTTCAAGCCGAGCAGCACCGCGAACGTCCCGCGCGGCACGGTGAGCGACACGTTGTCGAGGACCAGCTTATCGCCGAAGCTGTGGCTCACGCCGTTGACGACGAGAGCGTCCGGCTGCGGCGACGTTGAGGGCTCTGCATGTTTTGCGGCGTCATTCACGGAAAGGGGGATACTCCGATAAAGAGGGACGGGCGGGATATCGGCACGCCGTCCACTATCGCGCACCCCTCACGTCCAGTCGATGCCATGTTCGACGGGTGAGCTTGCTCGATACGTAAGAAAGACTTCCGCATTCGCAAATTCCGAGATCAGTGCGGAGCCACCACCACGCCCCACGGATACCGGCCAACCTTGATCGACTTGGTGACGCGAAGAGTTTCCATATCGATCACGGAAACATCGTTCGATGTACCGTTGGTCGTAAAGAGGAGCTTCTCGTCCGGAGTGAACCCGAGGTTCCAGACGCGCTGCCCGACAAGGAGATATTTTTCGACTTTTCGCGTCGCAACATCGACCACGGCCACGCGGTTCGCCGGTCCGAGGGCTACGAAAGCCTTCTTACCGTCCTTGGTAATGCGCACGCCGACGGGCTGGATCGCGTCCTTCGTGATGCCTTGGATTTCAAAAGTGACTTTGCCGAGTACCTTGCGCGTCGCCGCATCGATTACAGTGACAGTGCCGCCGATCTCTGCGCTCACCCAGACCTGGCTTCCGTCGGAAGTGAATTCGGCCACGCGGGGGCGATTGTCCACGAGCACGTTGTCGATGTTCTTGTAGGTATGCGCATCGATGAAATGCGCCATGTTTGTTGTCTCTGACGTGTTGACGAGCACCTTGCCGTCCGGGCTCATGCCCATACCCTCGGGCTCGACGCCGACCGGCACGTCCGTGATGATCGTCCCCTTCATGATGTCCACGACGGTGACGAGGTTATCGTCTTCGTTCGAAACATAGAGAGGGTTGCCGGAGGTGTGGAGAATGGGCAGCTCGGGATCGGGGCCTGACGGGAGATCCTTCACGAACTCATAGGTCTGCGTATCGAACACCTGCATCTTGTGATCGTCGCTCGCGCACACGATCACCCACTTGCCTTCGTTGGCGAGAATGATGCCGCGTGGGCGATTGCCCGTCTTGATCGTATGCACAACAGCAAGCGTCTCGCTGTCGATGACGGAGATGGTGTTCTCCTTCTCGTTCGAAACGAACACCTTGTAGGCCAATGCGTTCGAGGCCGTGAAAGCCAGTAGTGAGCCGGCCAGCAGAGAAACGAGGCCTTGCCGTTGAATGGTCACGTCGGAACTCCTTGGTCGTTCTGTCAAATCAGTGATTGAAAGCGGTGCACTTCGTCTCGGGCTTGTCCACGCCGAGCGTATCGAGCTCCGTCAACTGATGCAGGAACCCCTGTTGCGGCGAGATGCTGACAAGGATTTTAGGCGTCGTAAGAAGAATGGGTTGCCGAAGCTGGCCGTTCCATTGCCGATACGTAACCTTTTGACCTTTAAAGGCCGCAAGATCGAAATCGGGAGAGCGCATGTATGAAATCAACACTTTCGGGTCGGCGGTGTTTTTCCGCGTCGCGGCTTCTCCCACGGAGCGAACGGCAACCCAAGCGTTGTAATCGAGATCACGCATGTTCCGGTCGGCAAGACGCTTGAACCGGTTCTGAAACTGCGTGCCGCCCCAGAGTTCGATCGCCGGATGCCACGGCCCTGCCACGAGTCCTGCTGTGCCAACGACCGGGCGAGAAACCCACGTGCGATACGGGAAATACTCGCCGAACAGCTCCCCTTCATCGGCCACCACGACAACGTCGTGATCGGGAAGCCCCTGCATGAATCCGGGAATCTGTTGCTGGATCTGTTCGAAACCACCGTCGGCGCGGCGGCTACCTGGATCGTAATTGAAGGTCCGCTCTTCAACGATTTTGTGCCCGAAGCGCTTGGCCGTGCGGCGAACCGACTCCGCGTACAGCTTGTCTTCTGGAGCAGGCCCGATCACCAGCACCCAATTGCGCCACTGCTTCCACGCCAGATACTGGCCGAGCGCATCGGTGAGCATGCTACGTGACGGCGCCGTGTGCTTGACGTTGACGCGGCACTGCTCCTCGCGAAGGGCTTCATCCGGTGCCGAGACATTGAAGATAAGAGCGTCCTTATCTTTCAACGCGTCGGACATCATGAGCAATGTCGCGGGCGACACGTCAGCGACGACGTAGGGAACGCCCTCATTGACCCGCTTGACGACCTCTTGAACGAGCTCAGCCGGCTGAGCCGCCTGCACGATGTCGAGCGAGAATTCCTGTTTCAGAAAACGTCCGGTCGTATTGTTGTCTGAGATCGCGAGTTTCGCACCCGCAACGCCGTTATCCGGAGGCGGAATATCGAGCAGCGAAAGCGGCGGAAGGCGATCCTCTCGCAATTCGCGCGCCATGAGGAGGCGTACTTTCAAAGTGTCTTCGCTAGCCGCCGCTGCGGCTGCGGGAGCTTCCGCGGGAGCCGGTGCGGCGGGGGGAGGCGTGTCTTGCGCAAACCCCGTCGAAGGAGCCCAAACAAGGAAAGCGGCTGCCGCAAGGAGGGACAAATCCCTACGGCGGGCAGACCCGAGACGGCAGAAAATAGACCGGGCGGACCGTGCCGCCGGCCCAGTTGAAAGCCTCATCGTGTTTCCTCCCGGTGGTCTGTCCGACAGAGCCGAACGGCCAGGGTATATTGTAACATGTTCCCTGCGAACATCGCATCGAATTGCCAATTGTCAAGTTGGCGACCGGCAGGGCTCTCGCTTTTGTTACAGCTTGTGAGGGCTGCTTTTTCGACATTCACCTTGCAAATCGAGGCCCACCGAACGCACGTTATAGTATAAGCCCACAAAGGGTATTTTGGAGGACGACAAGACTGATGCGAAATGGTCGAGTGGCGGCTTGGCTAGCGTCGGTGCTTGCGATGTTGATGGCTCAATCGGCCATCGCAAACGCTACACCGAAGTTGGCAATTTTCCCGATCGATATGTCGTTCCCGCAGTCCGAGGAGGATTTTTACTCGGGCAAAAAGGGACCAACTCCCGACGAGCAGCGGCGGTTGACGATGGCGCGCGATGAGCTCGAAAAGCTGATCGGCGCGAAGGATCGCTACGAGGTGGTGGACATCGGTCCGATCGCCACCGAGATCACTGCCGCGCAGCCCATCTATGAATGTAACGGATGCGAGATCGACCTTGCCGCTAAGACGAAGGCAGATCTCGTAATGACCGGCCTGATGGACAAGATCTCGGAAACGCACTTGAGCCTGACCGTCGCTATCATCGACGTGTCGCAAAGCAAGCTCGTTAACACAGCGTCCGTCCTCATTCAGGGGAATACGGACGAATCGTGGATGCATGGTGTTCGCTGGCTGGTGAAGAATCGCCTGCTCGCGGAGGACAAGTCGAAATGATCACACGCCGCAGTGTTCTGGCAGGCGGGGCGTTTGCCATCGCAGCCGGTGCCACCGCGTTGTGGTTGCCGCGAACGGGGCGCGCGTCCGCTACGCCGTTAAGGCTCGGCTCCGTCAAGTATGGTTCGCTGTCGTGGGTCATCGAAACCATTCGCGCGCTCGAACTTGATAAAAAGCAGGGCCTCGAGCTTGAAGTCGTCGAGCTCGCGTCCAATCAGGCCGGGCCCGTCGCGCTGCTGGCCAACGGCGCGGACGTCATCGTGTCGGATTGGACATGGGCGATGCGCCAACGCGCGCTTGGAGAGAAGCTCAAATTTGCGCCCTATTCCTCCGCGCTGGGCTCGCTTGTCGTTCCTGAAAAAAGCGAGATCAACGGCGTTGATGGCCTGGAAGGCAAGGCGCTCGGCGTAGCAGGTTCCGCGATCGACAAGAGTTGGCTTCTCTTGCGGGCTTACACACGGCAGACGCTTGGTAAGGATATTGCGAGCTTCGCGCATGCGTCGTTCGGAGCGGCCCCGCTTCTCGCTGAGGAACTGCGCTCAGGACGTATCGACGCCAACCTCAACTTCTGGACTTACGCTGCGCGTCTCACCGGCAGTGGCTTCCGTGAAATCCTGACCGTTTCCGACATCATGAAGAACCTCGGCATCGATCCGGTGCCTGCGCTCGTCGGGTTCATCTGGAGGGAAGACTACGAGACCGCGCACGCCAAGGAACTCGCCGCGCTTCTGAAGGCTGTCGACGAAGCCAACGCAATTCTGGCTGCGGACGATGCGGCTTGGGAACGGCTCCGTCCGCTGGTGAAGCCGGGGTCCGAAAGCGAGTTTAAGGCCATTATCGCGGCCTATCGCGCTGGCATTCCCAAAGCGTGGGGAGCGGCCGAACTCGAGTCCGCAAAGAAACTCATGTCCGTTCTTGTCGAGGCCGGTGACGCCGAGTTGATGGGACACGGAACGCAATTCGACGCTAAGCTCTTCCACGATGCAGCGACCTAATCCGATTTCGCGAGCCAGTTCCGACCAGCCCTGGCAAACGCGTGTTGCCTGGGGCATTGGCTCGCTCATTGGCTTCCTCCTGTTTTGGGAGGTGCTGGCGCTTCTGATCCAGCATCGCCATCTCCCGACACCGACGGCTGTGTTCGCTGTCATGATGCGCGAAACCATGACGGGCGAGCTTCCCTATCATATAGGGATGACCCTCTTTCGCGTGTCGGTTGCGTTCGTGTTCGCGATGCTGATCGGCTCGGCCATCGGCATCGTCATGGGACGCAACGGTCGCATCGATCAGGCTTTCGACAGCTGGCTCATTCTTTTCCTGAACTTGCCGGCGCTCGTCATCATCATCCTTTGTTACGTCTGGTTCGGCCGCACCGAGGTCGCGGCGATCATCGCCGTTGCAGTGAACAAGCTCCCGAACGTGGCCGTAACGGTGCGCGAAGGCGCACGAGCCCTCTCGCGTGACCTTTCCGAGATGGCACACATGTATCGGTTCGGCCCATGGAAGACGCTGCGCCACGTAACAATCCCGCAGCTCGCGCCGTTCTTTCTTGCATCCGCGCGCACGGGATTGTCGCTCGTTTGGAAGATCGTTCTCGTCGTGGAGCTGCTCGGCCGTTCAAACGGCGTGGGCTTCCAGCTCGGCACTTACTTCCAGATGTTCGACGTGTCGATGATCCTTGCCTACGCGCTTGGCTTCATCATCGTCGTCCAGCTCATTGAGTTCGGTATCCTGCAGCCGATCGCAGCACGGGTGAACAGATGGCGCAGGTGATCGAACCCGCAGTGAAGATGGCTGCAGGCAGTCTCAAGGTCCGCGTCGAGCGCAAAGCATTCCCGGCTTCCGCCGGCCGCCCCGAGCAGCTCGTCCTGCGCGACGTCGCGATCGATATCGAGCCGCGCTCGTTCGTCGTCATCACCGGCCCGTCCGGTTGTGGAAAGTCGACGCTCCTCAACATCATCGCGGGCCTCGACAACGACTACGAAGGCGACATCGCACTGGGTGGCTCCGACACGCGCCTCGGCTACATCTTCCAGTCGCCGCGCCTGCTGCCCTGGCGGACGGTCTACGACAACATCGCGCTTGCGTTGCCGGACGGAGATCCGCGCCACGGCCAGATCGACGACATGCTGCGGCACGTCGGTCTCGAAGGCTTTGCCTCGCAATATCCGGAGCGCCTGTCGCTCGGCATGCAGCGTCGCGCCGCTCTCGCACGCGGCTTTATCACCGAGCCCGACGTCCTGCTTATGGACGAGCCGTTCGTTTCCCTCGATGATCCGACCGCGCAGGCCCTGCGCGAGCTCCTGATCAACCTCTGGAACCGGCGTCCGACGACGGTGATCTTCATTACCCATGATCGTCAGGAGGCGGTTATGCTCGGCACCCGCATCTTGCGCATGTCGGGGGCAAATGCGACTATCGGAGAGGATGAGATCGTGCGCCTCTCGCCAGCCGAGCGAACCGACAAATCCAAGGTTCTGGCAGAGCAGCGGCGCATATTCCACGAGACGTGAGTTCCCGCGAATGACGACGACGAAGCATCGGTCCGTCCGCCTTCTTGCCAGCGTGACGAACGAGGCAGAGGCGCGCATTGCCGTGGCCGGCGGCGCCGACATCATCGATGCCAAGGACCCATTGCAAGGCGCGCTCGGCGCGCTTCCCCACGCCGTCGTTGCAGCCATCCGTGCGGCGGTTCCCGTAGACGTCCCGGTAAGCGCCACGATTGGCGACCTGCCGTCCGAGCCCGAGATTGTTTTGTCAGCCGCGCGGGCCATGGCGGCGACCGGCTGCGACATCGTCAAGATCGGTCTTTTTCCCGGCGCGCCTCTCGAGACCATCCGTCACCTGGGGCAGCATCTTGCTCACGAAATCCCACTCGTTGCGGTTTTGATCGCCGATGCTCCGTTCGATGAGGCGTTCGTGCCCGCGCTCGGAGAAGCAGGCTTCGCAGGCGTCATGCTCGACACCGCATCGAAAGATGGCCGCACGCTGCGCGATCATCGTAGCGCAGACGAGCTTCGGTCATTCGTCACGACGGCCCGCAACGCTGGTTTATTTGCAGGCCTCGCAGGTTCGCTTCGCAAGGCGCAGATCCCCGAGCTATTGGCGCTTGAGCCCGACGTGCTCGGCTTCCGCGGCGCTCTGTGCCGGGCTTCCGACCGCAAGAGCACGCTCGATCCGTCCGCACTCGCCGATGTTCGCAACGCCATTCCGACCACAGCACCCGCTTCCAACCGCTCCCTAGAAATCACCACATAACGAAACGTGCCATGACCGCGAAGACCCACAGCATCGAAAACCACGTGACCGCCAAGGCACCCGAGAGCCTCGGGCGAGACTGCATCTTTCTCAAGGACTGGGTGATCGACTGCAACATCGGCGTCTATGCCGAAGAGAAAGGCGTGACCCAGAAAGTACGCCTGTCGATAGACGCCTATCTCGCGCCGAATGTGCGAGCTTCGAACGACGACATGGAGACCGTGCCCTCGTACACCGACATAATCGACGCCGTGAACGACATCACGAGCCGCGGCCACATCAACCTGATCGAAACGTTTGCCGAGGAGCTCGCGGAGCGCGGCCTCGCAAATCCGCGCATCATTGCGATGCGTGTGCGCATCGAGAAGCTCGAGCGCGGACCAGTCCGCGGCGTCGAGATCTATCGCACGCGGCCCGCCACCCTGTGACCCCGCTCGTCCTCAAGCTCGGAGGCAGCCTTGCCGAAAGCAACCGGCTTCGGCGGCTTCTTGCGCTTGTCGGACGCGCGCGCCGCCCCGTCGTCATCGTGCCAGGCGGGGGCGCATTTGCTGATGCAGTTCGCGAGACGCAGGCGGCACTTGGCTTTTCCGATACGGTTGCCCACGACATGGCGATCCTCGCCATGCAGCAGATGGCCGACGCGATGATCGATCTTGAGCCGCGCTTCAAAGCGGCCGAAACGCTCATCGGCATGACGCGCGCGTGGCGCCGCAATCGTATTCCCGTATGGATGCCGGCGGCGCTCTGCGCGGGCGATCGCCGCATCCCGCGTAACTGGTCGATCACGTCCGATGGGCTCGCGGCAAGATTGGCCGAGCGGCTCGGCGATGTTGAACTCGTGCTCGTGAAGTCGTGCGCCGTACGCCCGAAAGCAACCGCCAGGCAGCTCGCGCGTCAGGGCATCGTCGATCCGGTCTTCCCGGAGATTGTCGAGCGCGCGAACATCGCATGGCGTGTCATCGGCGCGGGCGGCGACGCGCAATTGGCAGCGCTTCTGGACGTAGCCAAGCGTGACGGAATGCGCACGCCCGCCAGACGCCGCACCGAAAAATCGACAACCCAAAACCGTACGACAGGCGCTCGACGCGCGGCGCGTTAATCTCCAGAGAAAGAAAGCTGAGGGCGTCATGCCACGCATCGTCGAGACCATCGTAACGACGACCAACGCAGAGGGCGTCGCGCATATCGCGCCGCTCGGCCTCATCGAAGACGGCGACGGCTGGATCATCGCGCCGTTCAGTCCATCGCGTACGCTCGACAACCTTAAGGCCAATCCGTTTGCGGTTGCGAGCCACACCGGAGACGTGCGCGTCATCGCGGGTTGCGTCACCGGCCGCCGCGACTGGCCGACAGTACCGGCAGACATCGTCAAAGGCGTGCGCCTAAAGGACATCGTTTCCCATTGGGAGCTAGCGGTCGAGCGCATTACGGACGACGCGCAGCGCCCTCGCTTTCATTGCAAGGTGGTACACGCGGGCACGCATTCAGTCTGGAGCGGCTACAACCGGGCGGAAGCCGCGGTGCTGGAGCTCGCCGTGCTGTCGACGCGGCTCAACATGCTGCCGCCCGAAAAGATCGACGCTGAGCTGAAGTATCTGGAGATCGCCATCTCCAAAACAGCGGGTCCGCGAGAGCTCGAGGCGTGGGGTTGGTTGATGGATCGCGTGCGCGCGTTTCGCAGCGGAGACGCCGGTGCAGCGCATAAGAAGTGAACGCTTCGTTACGCTTTGACGGCCACCGGCAACTCGGCGGCCTTGAGACGCGCGCGGTGACGGGCGATCAGAAACGTGCCAAGGGCGATGGCGAGAACGATGAACCCGCCAGGCATCACGACAGCGCCGAGAAGTGTGAGCGTGGTCTTCATGGGGCCTCCCCATAACGAGCTTTCTTGCTCATTTTGAGGTGAGTCTATCAGGAGCGCATTAGAACACCGCTCAGACGACGGCCGATATCCGAGGCAAACTTTTAATCTCTACGTAAAGAATTTCTTTGCGCTGCAGCAAGATCACGACGCAGCGAGGAGCGCGACAGCGACCGATGGCGCGGCATAAGTCGCGTCACGTCGGCAGCTCTCGACTGCGTCTGCAAGCTCACCGAACGCAATCGTCGAACGCCCGAGCCGCAAGGCGACTTGACCCGCATCCGATGCGCCGATGCCCGCGACTACGACCGGCTTATCTCGTGCGAGAGCCGAAGCCGAAAGGACCTGGTACACACCCTCGGCAATCGACCTGAGCTGCTCGTCCCGCACGTACTGCGCCGCGAGCCGCCAATCGCTCATGTCTCCGTCGGCCGCATCACGCCCGAGCATACGTGCAAGCCGCGTCACACTCTCGGCGAGAGACTTGCCCTTTCCGTCGGCCGTCGCATGTAGATCGATCCCGTCGAGGTCTTCGCCGAGGATGCGGCGTACGTCGGCCATCGTCGCGAGGTATTCGCGCGCGAGCGTCACCCACGATCCCTTCCACGGCGCGCGATCGGCTACGGCCATCACGGCCGTGCGCGTTGCTCCGGTGTAGACGAGCTCGCCCGTCGTTTGCCGGTCGGCATCCGTAAGACCGCGCGGCACGGGCCGCCCACCGATGACCGGGATGATGTCTGCCGTCGTTGAGCCGAAGTCGATCAAGAGTGCGTCTGGAAGGCGGCGCCCGATCAACGTCGCCGTCGCGAGGAAATTCGTGGAGCCTACATCGCGATGGTTTCGCACGGCCGCTTCCGCGTCACCAAGGCCGCGAGGCCCCATCCAGAATTGAACGTCTTTGCCAAGCTCACGCGCGAGCCGCGATACGATCGTGCGCACGCCCGTTTCGCGATCAGGAAAGAGGTCGGACAACTCACCCGTCATGGTAACGGCGAAACGCGAGGCGCGAGCCAGCATCGGGCGCGCCTCGGCAAGCGCCGCGTCGAGCGTTTCGAAGCCTTGCCAGAGCGGGCAGAGGAATTGGTTTACGGCAATCGCGCGGCCATCTTCCACGAGTGCCACCTTGAGGTGCGCCCCACCGACATCGAGACCCGCAATCACAGTCATGAGTCATCACTTTCCGGATGCGGGCAAGGCGCCCGCCGGGCTCTGTGTTACACCTCTGACGAGGAGATGAAAGCCCATGCAGGTCATTCCGGTTATCGATGTGAAGGGCGGCCTGACGGTCGCGGCCCGGCGCGGGGATCGTGCGCGCTATGCGCCGCTGGAAAGCCCACTGGCTGAGAGCGCCGACCCGGCGGCTGTAGCAGCGGGGCTGAGGACGCTCTTCCCGTTCCGGACGCTCTACGTGGCGGATCTCGACGGCATCGAAGGCCGCGGTGCGGATCTCGACACGCAACGCCGTCTCGCCGAATTCTGGCCCGGCAAACTCTGGATAGACGACGGCAGTATGGGCGAGTGCGACCCGCTGACCAATAAGAGTGAGGCTCTCGACCCCATGATTAAAAGTCACGTGCTCGGATCGGAGTCGCTCAAGTCATTGAGCGACTATGATGTGGCTCGCACACGCAGGCCTATCGATGCTCCGCTCTCGCTCGACTTCCGCGGCGACGACTTCATCGGCCCGCCCGAACTCTTCGCGGATGCTTCGCTCTGGCCGCAACGCGTGATCGTGATGACGTTGGCGCGCGTGGGCAGCGGAGAGGGGCCGGATCTTGCGCGCCTGACCTCCATCATCGCGCGCGCAGAGAAGCGCGAGATCTACGCAGCAGGCGGCGTTCGCAACGCGAGCGATCTCGTAAAGCTCCAAGACATCGGCGCAGCAGGAGCGCTGGTCGCAACGGCGCTTCATGCTGGCGGCATTTCGCGCGCGGATCTCGAGCGCTTCGCGAGCTGACAAGCACAAAAAAGAAAAAGAGCCCGATTGCTTTCGCAACCGGGCACTGAAGTTTTAGTCCACTTGCGAGTGGATAGTGAAGAGTCACCCGAAGTGTCAGCCGCTCCAGCGGCCAGAGAGTAGTCTTCCCAATCGCTGCAGCAGACCCCCATTTACCGGAGGGGCATCATTTTCCTGCTGTGGACGGTTTCCGCTTCAAGTCTTCGCACCGAACGGATGCGAGACCGAGTTGCGCTGAGCGGTTGCTTCAGCAGCCGTCGGCTTGCCAGCAACGGCGCGAGCGATCGACTCCTTAACGGCGCGATAGTTGTAGTCCTGGATCTTCGCGTCGTCAGCAGCTTCCCAGTGAATGAACACGCCGACGAGGATGTAGATGTCGTCAGCTTCGTTTGCCGGGATGACGCCTTCAGCGACCGAGTCCTGAACAGCCTTGGCAACGCCGTACTGTGCCGGTCCGAACATCTGAACGGCCTGGCGGGCGTCCTTGATGGTGACCTTGTTGAACATGATCGTGTTCGGCTTGCAAGGCAGGTTCGGAGCGATCACGGCGAGGAGCGTCGTGAAGCCGTCCTTGTTGTTTGCGAGAGCGTTGACGAATGCGGTCTCGGCGGCGCTGCCGCGCGGACCCATGACGAGGTCGATGTGTGCAACTTCGTTGCCGTCGCCGACGAGCGACTCGCCGACCAGTACGCGATTGATCTTGGCCATTAGGGGGTTCCCTTCCATAGATTAAACAAAAACCAACACGCCCCGAGCGTCAGATCGACGATCTTTGCTTGGAGCGTCCGCCCAGGGTGTGAGGGCTGGCTGCAGGTCTAAAGCTATCCCAGTTGCAGCGAGCGATGACTGGCGTCACCGCACCGGTTGGCCGGATAGGGCGCCTAAGCGCCGCCCCTTAATGCCCTAGGATCGTGAGTTCCACAAGGGGCTAGGAGAGCTTGTTGGTCGCACTCCCGCGAATGATCAAATCCGCAAAAAGAGTAGCCACAACGAAGTCTGCTGTGGTGCCTGGATTTATGCCACGCGCCTTCAGGCTAGCATCGAATTCAAGAAGCTTAAGCAAGCTGTTTTGCTGCGGCGCGGGCCACCAATGCGCCTTCATTTCAGCCGCTTCGGACTGGATGGAACGCGCAACATCTTCGCCATACTTCCGTATGATGTGACTATCCAGGAACGAAGAGAGAAAGCTCATGTGCAGTGCGGTAACGGCGAGGTCGTCGTTTACCGCAACGCGGCGCGCTGCATTAAGGGTGGGTAGTCCAAAATCGAACACATCCTCGAAGCCTGTCACATACGCGCGCGCGATGCGGTCGCGATCCGACGCGATGGCCATGGCTTCGTTAAGTGTCATGGCCGGCGGCGCGCTGACGTCACCTGTCTCTACTTTTCCAAGCCCGCCCGGATTGGCGATAACGATGGCCTGAAAAGCCTGATCAGCATCAGCGAGATCGATTGCGGCGAGAACGCGGGCGAGCCGTTGTCTGAGGTCGCCTTCGCCGTCGCGCGCGCCGGCCGCCGCCGCAAGCGGCGCCGAAAGCAGCACGATGCCGAGATTGGTGTTGAGGCCTGTTGCGCCGACGCTGGCGCCGACTGCGCCTAGAATGCGCGCGCCAACTCCGCGTTTAGGATCGGCGAGAAATGGCGCCGCCGCCTCAGCCGCTCGCTCGAAATGCGAGATGTCCATGCCATGGCCCGCGGAATGGATGTGAACGTTGCCGGGCTTGAGTGCCGCGAGTTCTGCGCGGCTGGCCTTGACGAAGGCGGCTTCAATGGAGGCGCGGTCGAGCGGAAAGCCCATTACGCCACGGCCTTTGTGACAGATTGAAGAAAATCGTTCGCGAGTGTGTCGGCGATGTCCGTGGCCGTCACGCTCTGCAAGCCCTTCCACGCCGGGTTCGAATTGATCTCGAGCACCATGAGCTGCCCCGTCTGATCGCGGATCAGATCGACGCCGGCATAATCCGCGCCGATCGCAGCTGTTGCCCCGAGTGCGAGCTTGCTCATTTCTTCTGACGGATCGTGCGCGAGCGGCGAGGCGCCCTGATGCACGTTCGTGATCCACGTCTTCCCGCGGCGAACCATCGCCGAGAGCAACCGGCCCTGCGAGACGAACACGCGCCAGTCTTCGAACAGCGTCGCATCTGGCGCACGAAGATAATGCTGCATGTAGTAGACGTCGCCGAGCTCATCAGGAGGCGGCAGATCGTCAGGGCCGTGTGCCCGGCGCACGCCATTGCCTTGACTGCCGAACAGGGGCTTCAAGACGAACGGGCTCGGATCGGCGGTAAGATGCGCGCGGGCGCGAGTCAAAGTTTCGACAACGCGCGTCGGCGGTGTGGGCAGTCCCGCCTTCTGAAACAGGAACGTCGCGGTCGACTTGTCGACGCAGCGCTCGATGGCGCGCGCATCGTTCCAGACGCGAACACCGCTCTCGCGCAACGCGTGCAGAATGCCGAGCCGGAACGTGATCTGTTCGAGCGTACCCGTCGAAACGGAGCGAACGAACGCGCCGTCGGGGAGAAGTCCGTCGAAGCCGGGAATGTCCAGGCCGCTTGGGCAGGACGTATCGAAAGCGCACGCCGAAAGCGTTGTCGTGACGACAGATGCGCCGCGCGTCTCCATCGCTTTTTTCAAGCGTCGCGCGTGCCAGTCGCCGGAGCCGTCCTCCACGAACAGCGCAATACGCGGCCCGCCAAGGGCCGCGTCGCTGAGATCTGTCAATGAGACCGGCTTGTTCATGCTTCCGTCTTCCGCGCGAAGCCTGCTCGCTTCACCTCACCCCGCAAAGCGAGAGGCGAAGCGAGATCTGCCCTACCGGAAGCTCCGATCAACGATCTCCGGTGCGAGCTTGCCCGCGTGGAACGAAGATCCCGTATCCAGGTTCGAAACCGTCACGAGCGCCGGGCTGAACAGCGAGGCATCGATCTTGTAGAAGTCGCCGTTGACCGACGCAAAGATCTCCGCGAACGGCGCGCCGTAGATCGAGCACGTGTTCGACGGCAAGGACTGCGCAAGCTTCTCCGCTTCGGCGTCGTTGCCGCGCACGAAGAGCTGAATGCGTCCGCCGTAGATGATGGCGTCGTTGGTACGCCCCATCGCCTTCACGAAGTCCGGGATCGGCGGCGCGATGGGCGCCACGCCGTAGCCGTCGACGATGTTGTTGAGATCGAAGTGCAGCGAGTGCGCTTTGTGCAGCGCGACTTCAAGCACGCGTGATGCGATCTGCACCGTGCCGGCAAGGCTGCCAGTCGGCGCATAGAGCACCGAGAGGTCCGTCGTCTTGATCCCGCAGGCTTCCGCAACCTTCGAAGCGACCGCCGAAGGCGGAGCGTTGTCACCCTCGATCACGAGCGCACCCTTGTGGTGCTTATCGACGTAGCCGAGCTCCTTGTAGAGTTCTTCGACACGCGAGAGCGCACGCGCAGGACCGGAACCGAGCGCGAAGAAGCCGCTCTCGTCCGTGATGGTCCAGCCGGCGTACTGGCTGCCGAGGCAGGCGACGACCGGGTTCGACGAGTGCACCACGACGCCGAGCGGCCAGCGCTCGAGACCGGACGACGACGTGATCGAAACCGTTCCGAGGCCACCCATGCAGACTTCGCCGAGACGGCGGCCGGCTTCGAGGCCGCCCGGAACCGTCGCGCCGAGATCGATGAGACGCTCGCCGTGTTGTCCCGTCGAGACCTTGCAGCGCAGCGCGTCTGCGTTTGCGGCGATGTCATCGACCAGTTTCGCGGCGAGCGCGTTGACGCTCGGTGCGAAGGCCTGAGTGCTGCTCATAGTTGAGCTCCTTGTTGGCTTGAAGTGTCATACAGCAATGTTTCGAGCGCTCCCAGGCGCTGAAGGCAGGCGGCCTGCACCGCGTCAATGTCGTGCCCCTCGGCGGAAACGGTCGCGAGCGGTTGGCCTGCGCCGATCGCGCTACCCGGCTGCGGTCGATCGGAGGCCCAGTCGGGCCAATCCACCGTGCCGGCCGTCAACGGGCCACGGTCTGCGTAGAGGATGGCGGAGGCGCGGGCAATGGGGGGATGCCAGTCCGTGGCCACGAGAGCAGCCGGGTCGCCGCCGCGAGCCGCTTCCACATGCGCCTTGAACAGGGTCCCCGTCGCGTCATCGAACACGTCGAGCGAGGCGCCGGGGCGTGGGTTCACTTCGAGCAGCGAGATTTCGCCCTCGTTAACCAGATAGTCGAACGAAACGATGCCGCAGAGTTCGAGCGCCTCCGAAACGGCGAGGCTCATTTCGATGAGGCGCGCTTCGAGGTCTTCTTCGAGCGGCAGAGAGCCGGCAGCGCCGCCATACCGGAACGGACGGCGCGGAAGCGGGCTCGTCCACTGGCGGCTCGCTGCGAAGGCCGCGCTCTTTTCGGAAACGAGCCCCATGAGCGAGATCTGCTGGCCGGCAACCTGGCGCTGAAAATAACGGCGCTTGTCGGGGCGAGGCTTCGCCGGACAGCGATGGATGTGCAAGCCGCCGCTGCCGCCGACGCGCTTCATCAGCCAACCTTCGGAATCGGCCGGCGCATCGAGCCACGTTTCGGGATGTGGCACACCCAGGTCGTCGAGCACGGAAAAGAACTGCTGCGGATCTTTAGCCCGCGCGATCGCCGCCGCGTCATTACCGATCAGACGGAAGTGTTCGGAGAGTTTCGCGACAAGCCGCGGATTGCATTCGAAGCCCGCCCCCAGCACGAGCCCGATGGGAGGCGAGGAAGAACTTTCCGAGAGGTCTTGGAGCGCAGTGAGTAGCGGCCGAAACGTGAAGCCAACCTGCACGCGGGCAGGTAGGCAGCGCCACCCTTCGGCGAGCGCCACCGTATCGCTATCGCCGAAGCAGTCGACGACGAGCGGCTTGTAGCCGGCCCTCCGCGCGGACGCCGCAAGCGACCGCGCGGAAAAGGCTGCAATGAGGACGGCTTCGCCCGTCAAGCCACGAGCTGGCGGGCCAGCGTGAAGGCGTGACGGAAGTCGAGCGAGAGCGGCTCCTTCGATCCGATCATCTGCTTGAAGAGACCGGACTCGGTCTTGTACTTGATGTCGCCGATTGCGAGCGGACCAACGCCGAAGGCATTGCTGCCCGGCAGCGGCTCGCCGTCCATGAAGAGCTCCATGCCTTCGACACCCGGCGGCGGCACGGCGTTGACGTCAGCGACCGCGAGAAGGTTGTTCGCCTGCGCCAGATGCTCTTTCGAGAGAACCCGCACGCCGGCGGCGGCAGCAGCAAAGACGACCTCGGCATCGCGAATGATTTCGAGCTTCTGCTCTTCGGTCTCGCCTGCGACGGCCTCGAGGTCAACGCCGAAGCGCTCCTTCGAAACGGCAGCCGACTTGACCACGCGATCAACGCCGCGATGCGCGATAAGACGCACCTGCGCCCCTTCGAGCGCCGTGATGATCGAGGAGGCGAAGCCGACGACACCCGTCGCACCGAACACGGCAACCTTCGTGCCCTTCCAGCCGCGACCGAACTTGAGCTTCAGAACGCGCTCGACGCAGGCGACCATCGCAGCCGCCGTCGTGAACGAACCGGCCGGATCGGCAAGCACCGAAAGCTGGAACGGCGGCACCAGGGCCTTGCGTGCTGCTTCGAGCATATCGAGCGCTAGGATCGCATCCTTGCCGCCGATGAAGAAGCCAGTGTGAGAGCCGTAATCCGGCGGACGCGAGAAGATCGCATCCTGCACGAGAGCAGTCGTCTCTTCGAGCGCAACGTTGATGTAGGGGACGATGACTTTGTAACCGGCGTCAGCAGCCATGTTCACGTCGAACGGGCTCATGTGCTTCTGCGGAGAAAGCATGTGCAGAATAGGTGTGGCTTCGCTCATTAAAATCGTCTCCGTTCACGTATCGCGGTGCCGCTCTGTCAAGGCGTGAGTATCGGCGGTTTCAGCTCGTCACGATCGTAGCGCCGGTGTTACGGCCACGGACGATCGCGATTTCAAGGCCACTCGCTTTAGCCTCTTCGACTAAAGAATGATAGAGGCGGTCTGCCACATCTGCTGAGGGGAGAAACCCGAACCCCGTCGGTCCCCACGAAGTCTGTCCGATGCCGGTCGCGCCGAACGAGGCAGCGCGCGCAAGAAAGTCTCCGACAACCGGCGAGGTCCAGGGGCTGCCTCCCTGCGCCGCAGCGAAATGACCGCCGACGATGCGCTGAATCTCGGTTAACGCCGCCCCGAACGCAGCGAGGTCCTTTTCAATGAGCCCCGGCACGAGCTGCATCAGAACGAGCCGGCACAGCCGGTCCGCCAGCGCATCCGGAAAAGGAGGCAGTGCAGCGAAGGCTTGCGTCTCGCGATCCCCGTGCGCGCCTTGATTGCGCATGTCGAGCACAAGAAGAGCGCGCCACTCGTCGGGGAACGGAGTCTGGATCAGGACCGGCGGCGGCTGATCGAGAGCGCCGCGGCCACCGTCGACGATGAACCCGCCGCCCTCGAAAGCGGCCATGCCGATCGCTGAACGCGCCCCGCGTCCGGCGAGATCGCCAATCTGCTTGGGCGAAAGCGAAAGTCCCTCGAGGCGCATCAGCGCAAAGCCGATGGCGAGAGCAAGCTGGGTGCCGGATCCCAGCCCGGCGTGTGCTGGGATCGCCCGCTCCACCGCGACCTTGTAATGCCCCTCAAGGCCGAGCGCCTGCCGGCACCGTTCGACGATCCCTAGCACGCGATCGTGCTCGGGGCCGGCCGCCGAGGTGGTCGCGGCCCGCTCGACATCGACGTCCGTGCTCGGCGCGTCGAGCGCGAGCCCGATCGAGCCGTACTTGCGTCCGAGGCTGCCATTGAGGTCGACAAAACCCAGATGCAAGCGCGCAGGCGCGGAGACGCGGCAGCCGTTGACCGGGGAGGCATCGTGCATCGTGAAAGACGTTCCTTGGGGGCGCGTTCGCCGATTGCGTCGGTCGGGGCCGGGAGCTAGGGTCCGGCCCGGTCTCTGCGTATGTGTCTACGAAAGCCGAGGAGAGAGAGCAATATGAGCAGCCCCCGTGAAACGCCACTTTCTGACGCTGAGGTCACGGCTTGGCTGGCCGCAAACCTTCCGCACTGGCGGCTTGAAGACGGCTGGATCCGCCGCACATACAAGACGTCCGGATGGAAAGGCACCATGATGGTGATCAACACCGTGGGCCATCTGTCTGAAGCGGCCTGGCATCACCCCGACATCACGGCCTCCTATGCCTGGGTCGAAGTCCGATTGGTAACGCACTCCGCCAAGGGCATCACCGGCAAGGATCTCGCACTTGCGAAGAAAATCGAAGACGTCGTGCACTGGCAACCCGGTCTCGAAGATAATGCGCTAGAGGGTACCCCGTCGGGTGACCAGCGCTTCGCCTACATCAAATATGACTGATCGAGCGTCCTTCGACGCGACGATCGGGCTCGGCTCGAACATCGGAGACAAGGCGGCGAACATCGCTCAGGCCATCGCTTTGTTGACCGCTGAGGGCGATATCCGGGTCGTGCGATCTTCGCGGCTTTATCGCACCGCGCCGTGGGGTGTTCTCGATCAGGACTGGTTCGTCAACGCCTGCATCGGCGTGGCGACCTCGCTCGCCCCGCTTGAGTTGCTCCATCGATGCCTTGGCGTCGAACAGAAGATGAAGCGGGTGCGCGAGCAGCGCTGGGGGCCACGCGTGATCGACGTCGACGTGCTGACCTACGGCGACGTGAAGCTCGATGGGGCCCAACTCACACTCCCCCATCCGCGCATCACGGAGCGCGCTTTCGTTTTGGTGCCGCTTGCGGAAATTGCGCCGGACTTGGCCGTTCGCGGGCACTCGCTCAGGCATTGGTTAGAAAATATCGACGCGAGCGATGTCGTCCCGCTTGAGCCCTCGGAATGAAAAACGCCGCGGATGGGAGCCATCCGCGGCGAAATAATCAGCACAGGAAGATTGCGCTTACTGCGGGCAGGTCGACTTGATGTAGGCCAGCAGATTGGTGCGGTCTTCTTCGTTCTTGATGCCGGCCGGGAAAATCATCTTGTTTCCCTTGACGACGGCGTCGTCCTTCTCAAACCACTTGAGCAAATGCTCGTCATCCCAAGTGATGCCCGAATTCTTCAGGGCTTCCGAATAGCTGAAGCCTTCTGCATGGTGACCGGCTTTCGAACCGGCGACGCACTGAAGGTTCGGTCCAAGACCGTTCTTTGCATCCGGTCCGATCTGGTGGCAAGCAGCGCACTTCTTGAAAACGCCTTTACCGGCCTCGACGTCCTGGGCGGACGCGGTAACAGGCAGAACCACCAGAGCGGCAGCCGCCACAACCCACTTGAGCATTTTACGATTCCTCCGAGTCTCTGAACTTAGAAACTGTCAGCGTGCCTCCCGAGCGGTCTGACAGTTATCGGCATAGTGGCAAGTTTTGCCTGAACCCGGGCTGAACAAGTTGCCGCACCCGGTTCATTCGCAATCCAATACTTGAGGCGAGAGTTCCACTCAAGATGCGTTGTGTGCCTCAGGTTTTTTTGCTGCGCCGCCCACTCGGCGATAAATGAACTCGGGCGCGTTAGGGCTGTGGCTCTCGACTTCAGCCACCGCCTGCCACTGTGCGTGCAGCGGCGAGAGCGAGCAGGCCGGATCCGTGTTGGATGCATCGCCCGTAAGAGCGAACGCCTGGCAGCGGCAGCCGCCGTAATCGATCTCCTTGCGCGGACAGCTCCGGCAAGGCTCCTTCATCCACGATGTACCTCGGTAGGCCTCGAACGCTTCGCCATTGAGCCAAATGTCCGCCAGCGGCCGATCCTTGATGTTGTCGAACTTGAGCGTCTTGATCGATTCTGCGGCGTGGCACGGCAGAACCCGGCCGGAAGGTGTGACGTTGACGATCCCGCGCGCCCACCCACCCATGCAGGGCTTCGGGAATTTCGCGTAGTAGTCCGGCACGATCGCGTCGATGACGATCACGCCCTTGTACTTCTCACGCGCCTCCGCGACCTGCTTTGCGGCCGTCATGAAGGCTTCCTTGGTTGGCATCAGCGACGCGCGGTTGATGAGCGCCCATGCGTAATACTGGACGTGCGCGATCTCAACGCGTCCCGCACCCATCTCGACCGCGAAGTCGATGGTGCGCGCGACGTTGTGAATGTTCTGGCGATGGATCGGCGCGTTGATGGTCAGAGGAAGGCCAAGCTCCTTCACCCATTTCGCGACCTGGATCTTCTTCGCCATGCCGCCTTTGTAAGCGGCGATGCGGTCGGCGTTCTCAGGGTCGACGTCCTGCACCGAGAGCTGCACGTGATCGAGGCCGACCTCGGCGAGCTTGGCGAGGCGCTCCTGCGTCAGCGTCACACCAGCCGTGATGAGGTTCGTATAAAGACCGACCTCTGCTGCCACCTTGACGATATCTTCAAGGTCCTTCCGAGCTGTCGGTTCGCCGCCCGAAAGATGGATCTGCAGCACGCCGAGCTTGGCGGCCTGGCGCATCACGTCCTGCCATTCGGCGGTGGTGAGTTCGGTGTTGGCCCGCTCGAGCTCCACCGGGTTCGAACAGTAAGGGCACTGCAGCGGACAACGATGAGTGAGTTCACACAGCATGCCGATCGGCGCGCGCGCGCAAAGCGCAGCGTCGGGGCCGGGCTCGCATGCCGGTTGTCCGTCCGCGAGGCGTGCCACGTCAGGCATACCCGTTTCGGTGACGTGGGTCGGTGCGATCTCGTTCATGGGTCGCTCCTTGCTACGCGCGCACCAGGACGCCTTTGTCGGTCAGGTCCTGGAGCATCGCCACGATATCTTCAGTCACAACTTCAAGTGGGGCTTGGTATTCCTGGGACAAGGTTTCCGCGATGGAACTCACGGAACGTTGTCCGTCGATGAGCTTCAAAACCTCGACTGCCGTGTCGTCGGGATTGAACACACGCTCCGGTCCGAGAATGATCCAGCGGCCGCGCCCCGCGTCGTGCCGAAGCTTGATGTGCTTCGGCATCTTGAGCACGACATCCCCCACCACGATCAGACGGCTCGGCGTGCTGCGGGGAGTCTCGGACGTCTCAGACATTCTTGAGCGTCTCCGGGTTGAACGCGCCGGGCGGAATCCAGCCGGGCGTCACATATGCATGATGCAAAGCGTCGAGCTGCGCCCAGAGCACGTTGCATTTGAAGCGAACGGCGTCCACGCAGGCTTCCTGTTCGGCGCGCGTCTTCGCATGTGTTTTAATGTAGCTCAGCGCGTAATCGGCGTCGAACGGCGCCTGGACAAGGCGCTTCTTGAAGTACGCCATCACGCTGTCGTCGATGAAATCGTAGTTCTCGAGCATGCCCGAGATGCGCTCCTTGTGGATCTTGGGCGCGAAGAGTTCGGTCAAGGACGACGCAACGGCAACGACGAGGGGCTCCTCGCGCACGAAGCGCACGTAGGCTTCGACGGCGAAACGCGTCGCGGGAAGGGCGCCCTCCATGCTCTGCACGTAATCGCGATCAAGGCCGAGCCCGTCCGTGAGAACGAGCCAGCGCTCGATACCGCCCGGATCGTCGCCATGCCCATCATGCTCGAGCACGCGATGAATCCAATCGCGGCGGAGCTGCCGGTCGAGCACGCGGCTGACGAAGGCCGCATCCTTGCGAGGAACGGCAGACTGGTAGCAGTAGCGGTTCAGCGCCCATGCCGCGACCTGCCCCTTGTTTAGCTTGCCGCCATGCAGCAACTGATGGAACGGATGCTTGTCGTGGTAGCGCTCGGCGCCGACGGCGCGAATGGCCGCTTCGAAGTCTTCGGGGCTCCAGAGGGTCTGCGTATCACCTTGATTGCGACGCTCGCTCATAGGCGGATCTCCATCCCATCGAAGCCGACTTCCCAGCCGGCTGCCTGAGTTGCTTTGTGCTCCGGCGAGTTTTCGTCGAGCACGGGATTTGAATTATTGATGTGCACGTAGATCTTGCGCGCGACATTCAAACGCTCGAAGGACGCGATGGAGCCGTCGGGGCCTGAAATGCTCATGTGGCCCATGCGCTGCCCGGTCTTCTGCATCAGGCCCTGCCGGATCATCTCGTCGTCCGTAAAGAGCGTGCCGTCGAAGAAAACGAGCGGTGCGCCTTTGAGACGGGCCGCCAGTTCCTCGTCGATGACGGCGCAGCCCGGCACATAGAGGAAGTGTTTTCCGGTGGCCGGAGCCGAGACCTTGAGGCCGATCGCGTCGCCTTCTCGACTGCCGTAGTTGTTCGAGGCTGCTCCGCTTTCAAGATAAAGCGCGATCTTGCCCGGCACGGCGAAGGCTTCGATGACGAGGCCCGTGTCGCGCCCTGCGCCCTCGATCGGAAGCGGTTTGCCGAGCGGCAGTTCGCGCCGCGGCACGACCTCGGAATTGAGCACGTTGAACACCGAGTTGGCTTCCAGCGTGGCGAGCACCCGCGACGACCCGTAGACCGTGAAGGGTTGCAGCTCGCGCAGGTTGAGAAGGCCCGCGATGAAGTCAACGTCGCCGCCGGTCAGCACAGCCGCCTTGATGGGGCTGTTGCGGAGGCCGCCATCCGCTCGAGCGCCGAGCTCGGGCGTTTCGTTGATCTGTTGGCGCAGGTCCGGGGCGGTATTGAGCAAAACCCAATCCGTCCCATTCGCGGAGAGCGCGAGGGAGCACTGCGTCCGGGCTCGAAGGCCTGGCTTTCCAGCCCTGACATCGGAGCAATTGCGGCAGTTGCAGTTCCACTGCGGAAAGCCGCCGCCAGCAGCCGCCCCCAGGATCCTGATCAGCATATCGATTTTCGCTATGAGGCGGCGAGCCTCGCCGAAAGCGGCGCCGCGAAGGGAAGAAAGGTGTGTCGGCAAAAGCAGCGCTAGATCAGATCAGCCGAAGGCCGAAACAGCAACGGCGGCCGAAAATTTCGACCGCCGCGCTAGAACTGCTCAACGCGTTGCGAGCGGATCGATTAGATGAGGTCGATCTCAGCCGGCATATACGAGGTAACCTCGAGGCCGACTTCCTGCTCACGAACTGCGGGCTTGGTCCAGGTCTTCATAATGTGTTCCTCCTTAAATAATTCATTTCAGCTGCTTAACCGTTAGGTGCCCCGCCAGGGACCTTGAGGCAGTCAGTCTTGTTATGGCCGCCTCAATCTGCGGATCGCTCCCAGCTTGTCAAGCGCGATCGCCTTGAGTTTCAAGAAACCACAACCGCGATTTGGAGAGAAGTAACAGTGCGTCACGAGTTCGTGTGAGCCGCCTTGGGGGAATACAATCTCTGGCTCGGCCTTCCGCAGAGCAGCAAGATGCCCCGTTGTTGAGATAAGCAGAATTATGTGCCAAAAAACACGTATTGCATAGCAAATCATGGCGTTTTTTCTATAAAAATCTTAAATACATAGAATATTATTCTACATTGGTGTATGTCGGGGCTGGGCGCTCGAAGCGCAGGTGTGCTCAGCAAAACTGGTGTCGCCGTTTTCTCGCCGTGCTGAGCCCGGGAGCCAGGAAGATATTGAGGAGGAAGCGGGGTGAACGCGGTGCCGTTTTTGCCGAAGAATGCGCCTTTCGCGGCCGAAGACATCGACGTGCTGAACCAACTCGTTCAGCGCTCAACTCCATTACAGAGGAGTTGGTTGTCCGGCTTCCTGGCCGGGCTCGATGTGGCCCAGTACGGCAGTGTGGCCCAGGCCGCAGGAGCGCTCGCGCCCGCACAGGCGCCGCGTGCACGCCAGCCGCTGACCATCCTCTACGGAAGCGAATCCGGAAATACCGAAGCCTTGGCGATGAAGACCAAGAAGCTGGCGGCGAAGCTGAATTTCGACGCCAAGGTCGTCGACATGGCGGACGCCGATCTCGCCACGATCGCCAAGTCAAAGAACCTCATCGTCTTCATTTCAACATGGGGCGAGGGTGACCCGCCGCAGCGCGCCGCCGATTTCCATGCGGCGCTGATGGGCGATGGCGCGCCCCGCTTCGAGGGCGTGCGCTTCGCCGTGCTCGCGCTGGGAGATACCGCTTACGTCAATTTCTGCCAGACCGGCCGTCAGATCGATGCTCGCATTGAGGCGCTAGGCGGCACGCGCGTGGCCGATCGACAGGATCTCGACCTCGATTTCCAGAAGGCTGCTGCTGCCTGGACTGAGAAAGCGCTCGAAGTCATCGCGCCTACCGACGCTGCGCCTGCGAACACAGTCGTGCACGTCGACTTCAAGAGCGTGCCGTTGGCCGACGACGACGAGCCGCGCTTTACGGCCGAGACGCCCGCCGAAGCCGAGATTTCTGAGCTTATCAATCTGAACGGCACAGGCTCGACGCGCGAGACATGGCATGTCGAGTTCGCCGTTGACGATCCGGCCTTTATCTACAAGCCGGGGGACGCAATCGGGCTCTTCCCAGAAAATGATCCGGCGCTGGCCAATGATCTGCTGCAAGCCGTCGGCCTCGAAAGCGACGCTGCGCTGAAAGAGAAGCTGCTCAAGAGCTACGATATCACCACGCTCTCGCGTCCGCTCGTGGATGGCTACGCCAAGCTCACCGGACGCAAGGATGTCGCCAAGCTGCTCGAAGACGGCGAGCTTGCGAAGTTTGCGTCCGATCGCCAGCTCATCGATCTCTTCGAAAGCTTCCCCGAGAAGCTCGAAGCCGATCAGTTCACGAAACTGCTGCGCCCGCTGCCCGGCCGCCTTTACTCGGTCGCGTCGAGCCTCAAGGCGCATCCCGGCGAAGCCCATCTTCTCGTCGGCGCCGTGCGCTGGTCCTCGCATGGCCGCGCGCGCAACGGCGTGACGTCGACCTACCTCGCCGATCGCTGCAAGACGGGCGGCAAGGCGCGGATCTACGTTAAGCCGAACAAGCATTTCGGGCTTCCCGCCGACGGAGATCGTCCGATCATCATGATCGGTGCCGGCACCGGCGTCGCGCCTTACCGCGGCTTCATCGAAGAGCGCGCTGAGACCGGCGCCAAGGGCAAGAGCTGGCTCTTCTTCGGCGAGCGTAATTTCTCCTACGACTTCCTCTATCAGCTCGAGTGGCAGGATCACTTGGCATCCGGCACACTTTCGCGCATCGACGTCGCCTTCTCGCGCGACCAGCCGGAAAAAATCTACGTGCAGCAGAGGCTTTGGGAGCGTCGTGACGAACTCTTGAAATGGATCGACGACGGCGCGCACATCTACGTCTGCGGCGACGAGAAGGGCATGGCCAAGGATGTCGACGCCACGCTCGTCAGGATCCTCGCTGAGACTGCGAATGGCGACGAAGAAGCCGGTCGCGCGAAGCTCAAGGAGCTAACCAAGGCCAACCGCTATCAACGCGACGTTTATTAGGCAGTGAGGCAGTACGGCAGTGGGCAGTGAGTAAAACTCCTGATCCATTTCCCACGACTGCCGACTGCCCATTGCCTTACTGCCCAGGACTTCACATGACAGACAAGCGCTCCAAGAACGAGTTCCTGAAAGAGGAAAGCCATTATCTCCGCGGCACGATCGCCGAGGGGCTTTCCCAGGTCGAGACCGGCGCCATCGCCGACGACGACACGCAGCTCATCAAGTTCCACGGCTCCTACATGCAGGATCACCGCGACGTTCGTGGTGAGCGCGCGAAGAAGAAGTTGGAGAAGGCCTTCAGCTTCATGATCCGCCTGCGTCTGCCGGGCGGCCTCGTGTCGCCGGAGCAGTGGCTGAAGCTCGACGACATCGCGGGCACGTACGCCAACGGCACGCTTCGCCTTACGACGCGCGCCACGTTCCAGTATCACGGCGTCATCAAGTCGAACCTGCGCCGCACCATGCAGGCCATCAACGACGCCTGCCTCGACACTCTGGCGGCTTGCGGCGACGTCAATCGCAACGTGATGTGCGTGGCCAATCCGTTCTTTTCGCCGGTTCACGCGGCTGCGGGAGAGTTCGCTCGGAAAGTCAGCGATCACCTCCTGCCGCAGACGACCGCCTATCACGAGATCTGGCTCGACGGTGAAAAGGTCGAGGACAAGACACGTCCCGCAGCACCCGATAGCGAGCCGCTCTACGGCCAGCATTATCTGCCGCGCAAGTTCAAGATCGTTATCGCCGTCCCGCCCGTGAACGACGGCGATGTGTTCGCGCACGATCTCGGCTTCATCGCGATCACCGACGCGAAAGGCGACCTCGTCGGCTGGAACGTGTCCGTCGGCGGCGGCATGGGCATGACGCACGGCGATACGAACACCTTCCCGCGCACGGGCGACGTCATGGGCTTCTGCACGCCGGAGCAGGCCATCGACGTGGCCGAGAAGGTCATGCTGGTGCAGCGCGACTGGGGCAACCGCGAGAACCGCGCCAACGCGCGCCTGAAGTACACCATCGAGCGTTTCGGCATAGAGAAGTACCGCGCCGAGGTCGAAAGCCGCCTGGGCTACAAGCTGGAAGAGGCCAAACCTTTCAAGTTCACGACCATGGGCGATCCCATCGGATGGCAGCAGGGTCCGGACAAGAAGTGGCACTTGGGCCTCTTCATCGAGAACGGCCGCATCGCCGACAAGCCCGATCATCACCTGCGCACTGCGCTACGTGAGATTGCGAGCGCCGGCGGCATCACATTTTCCATCACAGGCAATCAGAACATCATCATCTGCAACGTGAGCGCAAAGCAGAAGCCGAAAATCGAAGCTCTCTTGAAGGCTCACGGCATCGATATCGCAACGTCGTCCGGTCTGCGCCGCAACTCGATTTCCTGCGTCGCGCTGCCGACGTGCGCCCTGGCGCTCGCCGAAAGCGAGCGTTTCTTGCCGGAACTCATCACCGCCATCGAGGACAGTCTCGACAAGGCAGGCCTACGCAACGACGACATCGTCATCCGCATGACCGGCTGCCCTAACGGCTGCGGCCGTCCATACATGGCCGAAATCGGCTTCGTCGGACGCGCGCCCGGGCTCTACAACCTCTACCTCGGCGCCGCATTCGATGGCACGCGGTTGAACAAGCTCTACGCTCAGGATATCGGCAAAGCCCGCATTCTCGAGTTGCTTGATCCGCTGCTCGCGCGCTACGCCAAGGAACGCGAAGAGGGCGAGCGCTTCGGCGATTTCGTGATCCGCGCCGGTGTGATCAAGCCGACGTTGGGCGGCAACACCTTCCACAGCGACATCGCGCTCGTCTAAGGCGGCGTGTCGGCTAACGCCAGCGTATCAGCTCTTAAGCCAGAGCTGATACGCCGCGAACACGAGGATGATCGCGAGCGCAACCCGCAAGAACCAGTCCGGCAAGCGTCCTGTGAGGCGCGCGCCGATGGCGATGCCCGGGAGCGAACCGGCAAGCAGCAGCCCGAGTAGCGTGAAATTCGCGTTGCCCATGCTGAGATGCCCGAGCCCCGAGACGAGCGTCAGCGGCACCGCATGCACCACGTCCGTGCCGATCAGATGGCGTGGACGCAACATCGGGTAAAGCAGCGTCAGTACGACGACGCCGATCGCACCCGCGCCGACCGATGTTAGCGTGACGATCGAACCGAGCACGAGCCCCAGCAGCACGGTCGGAAATGGCCGAGGCGACTGCTCGCTGTCTGATTGGGCGACGCCGGCCGCAGCTCTATCCCTCACGATGAAGGGATAGATCAGGATTGCGGCTGAGCTCATGATCAGCGCGATGACGAGAGCCGTCTTGATCACATGCGCCATGGTCGCGAGATCAGGTTCGAGCCATTCGATCAGCGCCAGCATCGCGATGGAGCCCGGCACGCTGCCGGCCGCGAGCCAACGCACGATGCGCCAGTTCACGTTGCCGAAATTGTGATGAGGCGCGATCGCCGACGCCTTCGTAATGGAGGCGAAGAGAAGATCCGTGCCGACCGCGAGCGTGGGCTGCACACCGACATGCGCAATGAGGAACGGCGTCATCAGCGAGCCCGCGCCCACCCCAGTCATGCCGACGAGAAAGCCGACGACGAAGCCGCCGGAGACGATCATGGGCCACAATGAGAGGAGGGACGTATCGAGCATGGCCTACTGCAGCGCTCTGACGAGAGTGTTGACGCTAAGGCCGACGACCACGCAACCGACAACCAGCATGAGCAGCTTTGCTGGCACATGCTTGGCCGCGAGTGCTGCAAAGGGTGCCGCTATGATGCCGCCGATAACGAGCCCCGTGATGATGGGCCAGAGCCCAAGCCCGATCGTGAGGAAAAACGTGGCGGAGATCGTGAGCGTCACGAAGAATTCTGCGAAGTTCACGGAGCCGATTGCGTAGCGCGGCGTTGCGCCTTGCCCGAGCAGCGTCGATGTCACGATGGGACCCCAACCGCCACCGCCGATGGCGTCCACCATCCCGCCGAAGAAACCTAGCGGTGCGACGGACCGTGGCTCAGGCACGACCACCGGCCGGCGCGCAAGCGCCTTCCAGATAATCACGATGCCGAGAAGGAGGAGGTAGACGGCGATGAAGGGTTTCAGCGTATCGCCGTCAAGCTCGGAAAGAACGTAAGCACCGATCGCGCCACCGATCGCCCCCGGCACCGCAAGGCGCCACAGAAGCTTTCTGTCAACGTTGCCGAGCTTCCAGTGCGCGAGCCCCGACGCACCCGTCGTGAACGTTTCCGCCGCATGCACGCACGCGCTCGCCGTTGCGGGCGGAACACCGGTGCTGAGCAATACTGATGTGGCTGTCACACCGTAGGCCATGCCTATGGCGCCGTCGATCATCTGGGCCACGAAGCCAATGATCACGTAGAGAGCGATTTCGTCCATGATGGTTGGCGGCGCTTCCGTTATTACCGCCAACCGATAGCAGAGAAGGCGTGAGCTGACGACGAGAAATGTCGCTGAATATCGGGCTTTTAGATCGAGTAATCGTCTGCGCTCTCGATCTCGACGTTGACGCCCGCGGCTCTCAGAATGAGCGCAACCTCGTTCGCGCGTCGCCGGAACTCGGCCTCAGCATGCGGGTCGTCACCAAGGTCGGCATTGACGCCGCGCTCCAACAGCGCGCGCGTGAGAACGAACGTGTTCTCGTCGGCCTCTGCCGCTTCCGTCTTGGCTACACTCACGACGCCACCCGCAATCGAAGCGCCAGTGATGGCATCGACCAGCATGAAGCTGCCGGTTTCCGGCGCATCCGCGAACGTATCGATCGCAGCAGGGCGGCCGAGAGCGATTTCGCCGAGAGCAATGTCGTTCGTCGCGCACGCGTCGGACGGACGCGTCTCGAGCGTATCGAGATCGAGCAGCGCGCGGATCTTCAGGCTCGAGACCGGCGTAAGATCTGTTGCGGTGCGCAAAAGATAAGAGCCGCGCGGATCGTAGGCCGTCTCGCTGAGCCACACCATGCGGGCATCGAGCACGCGCGCCGTCACGGGACGCGCGTCGGCCTTTGACAGCACCGCGCCGCGCGCAACGTCGATGTCGGTGTCGAGCTGAATGGCAACGGCCTGCCCCTGCGAAGCCTGTTCGAGATCACCGTTCATCGTCGCGATGCGCAGCACTTTGGCAGTACGCTTCGAGAGCGCGTCAACCACAGTTTCGCCAACGCGCACGCTGCCGCCGCTGACGGTGCCTGCGAGACCGCGGAAATCGTTGCGGGTGTCGCGCAGCACGGTCTGCACCGGGAAGCGGAACGGGCCGGTCGGCTCCGTGACGCGGCTTGGCAACGCTTCGAGATGCTCGATCAACGACGGTCCCGAATACCAGGGCATATGCTCGGATCTGCGCGCGACGTTGTCGCCGGAGACGGCGGCCGTCGGAATTGCTGTCACCTCCCAGAAGCCGAAACGCCAAGAGAACGTTTCGAAGTCGGCTTCGATCTTGCGGAAGTGGGACTCGGACCAGTCGACGAGGTCCATCTTGTTCGCGACGAGAATGACGCGCTTCACGCCGACGAGATCGAGGATCGCCGCATGTCGGCGCGTCTGCTTCTTGATGCCGTGGCGCGCATCGATAAGCAGGATTGCGACGTCAGCGTGCGAGGCACCAGACGCCATGTTGCGCGTGTACTGCTCGTGGCCGGGGCTGTCGATCACCACGAAGCGGCGCGTCGCCGTATCGAAATAGCGCCATGCGATGTCGATGGTGATGCCCTGCTCGCGCTCGGCGACGAGACCGTCCATAAGCAAGCTGAAGTCAGGGTTGCCGCCGTCGACCTTCTTGCCGCGCTCGAGCGTTTCGCGTTGGTCGTCGTAGAGGTCGGTGGCATCCCACAGAAGACGTCCGATCAAGGTCGACTTGCCGTCGTCCACCGATCCGCACGTGAGGATGCGCAGCATGCCGGAAAGCTCGGGCGCAATCCGCTCGAGCTCCGACGCGATCGGAGCGGCTTGTGGTTGCTCCTGAGCTGAAACCACCTTGAGCGCGGGCGCTTTGGCGGCTTTGGGAAGGGCGCTGGATTGAGACATCTTAGAAATACCCTTCCTGCTTCTTCTTCTCCATGGCGCCGGCCTGATCGTGATCGATCAGACGCCCCTGGCGCTCCGAGGTGCGCGCGCCAAGCGTTTCGGCGACCACGGTCTCGATCGTATCGGCATCGGATTCGACGGCGGCCGTCAGCGGATAGCAGCCGAGCGTGCGGAAACGCACGCGGCGGTTCACGACGTCTTCGCCCTCGCGAACCGGCAGGCGATCGTCGTCGCGCATGATGAGCTGGCCGTTGCGCAGAACAGTCGGGCGCTCGGCCGCGAAGTAGAGCGGCACCACGTCGAGCTTCTCGCGCAGGATGTAGCGCCACACGTCGCGTTCGGTCCAATTGGAGAGCGGGAACACGCGCACCGTTTCACCGGCACCGAGACGCCCGTTGAGAAGACGCCACATCTCCGGACGCTGCCGGCGCGGATCCCAGCGATGGCCTTCAGCGCGGAACGAGAACACACGCTCCTTGGCGCGGCTCGCTTCCTCGTCGCGGCGCGCGCCGCCGAACGCGGCATCGAACGCGTATTTGTCGAGCGCCTGCTTGAGCGGCACCGTCTTCATGACGTCCGTGTAGACGGACGGCGCATAGTCGATGGGGTTGATGCCCTTGGCAGCGCCCTCCGTGTTCGTGTGCACGATGAGGTCGAGTTCGAAATCGCGCGCCGTCTTGTCGCGAAACGAAATCATGTCGCGGAATTTCCAGCCCGTGTCGATGTGGAGCAACGGGAACGGCAGCTTGCCCGGCCAGAACGCCTTGCGCGCAAGGTGCAAGAGAACGGTCGAGTCCTTGCCGATAGAATAAAGCAGCACCGGCTTGCGGAACTGCGCGGCGGCCTCACGGAAGATGTGAATGCTCTCGGCTTCGAGCAGGTCGAGATGTGAAATAGGGTCGCTCATGCGTGGGCCTCTTTGGGCTTCGGGCGATTGTGCAGCCCGCATTCTTTTCCGTCTTCGTTTTCCCACCACCACCGGCCGGCGCGGATGTCTTCGCCGGGGCGGATTGCGCGCGTGCAGGGCTGGCAGCCGATCGAGGGGAAGCCACGCGCATGCAGCGGATTCACCGGAACGGCATGTTCATCGATGTAGGCTTCGAGAGTTTCGAGGCTCCAGTCGGCTATCGGGTTGAGCTTCACGAGTTGGTGCTCGTTGTCCCAGGACGCAAACGGCACGTGTGCGCGTCCCGCAGACTGGTCGCGGCGGAGGCCCGTGATCCATCCGGCAGCACCTGTGAGAGCCTTATTCAACGGACGCACCTTACGAACGCCGCAGCACGCCTTGCGCGCTTCGATCGACTGGCGGAAGCCCATGATGCCGTCGCGCGCGACGAGGGCTTCAACATCAGAGGCGTCCGGAAACACTACGCGGATCTTGAACGGCGCATAGCGCAGGTCGCTCGCCTCGATCGTTTCGAGAGTTTCCGGGAAGTGGCGGCCCGTATCGAGCGTGAACACGTCGAAGTCGCGCTCTGTCGCGGCAATGGCGTTGAGCACCGCCTGGTCTTCGAGGCCGAGGCTGGTCGAAAAGGTCACGCGGCCGGGAATGGCGTCGGCAATGGCGATCAGGCGGATTTCGAGCGTGTCGAGGCCGGAGAGAAGGCCGTCGAGGTGGCGAGCCAATGCCTCGCCTGCGAGCGCCTTGCCTGTGTGTGACGCAGAATGATCCGGCTCCGCCCCCGCCATCAGATCCGCGGGCGTCCGAACATTGGCCTTGGTCATTGGAATTCCTCCGATGCCCGGAACCTAATGAAATGACGTTCTTAGATAAAGGGCTCGGAGTAAATAAAAATAGGATATCATTCCACATAGGCGTGATTAGAGAAAAATAGTTGCGTCACGCGTCTGAGAGAGAACGATATGTTGCGGACGGCGCAATCCGCGCCTTGATTTGCTTCAAAGCCTGACGATTGCGCAACGATACCAAGCGCGTGAGCGCCGGATGGCTGTCACCAAGTGCCGGTATTACCCATCGACGCCCAGGGCTCGGCCTTGGCGAGAGCGGCGCCTTTCTGCAGCAACTCGATGGAGATTGCGTCCGGCGAGCGAATGAACGCCATGCGGCCGTCCCGTGGCGGCCTCAGGATCGTGACGCCGCCGGCGGCGAGCTTGGCGCAAGTCGCATAGATGTCGTCGACCTCGAAAGCGAGATGCCCGAAGTTGCGGGCGGATCCGTAGTCTTCCGGGTCCCAATTGTACGTCAGCTCGAGAAGTGGCGCCCATTCTTCGGCGGCGCGGCCCTGGTCCAGTGGGGCAGCCAGGAACACGAGGGTGAAGCGCCCTGCACGATTCTCGACCCTCCGGATTTCAATCAGTCCGAGCAGTTCCGTGTAGAAGGCGAGGCTCGCGTCCAGGTCACGAACGCGGACCATGGAATGAAGGTATCGCATGACGTCGTCCCATTGTTGCGGAATTGTCACGAGGAACAGGAGGCGAACATTGATAGCGGACTCCTGCAAGTTGGTGGGAACGCTCGCATTTCAAGTTCACGGCGCCAAAATCCAGTTATCCCCAGGCCCCTGGAGCTGATCAGAGAGGGCTCCGGCCGCTCCCGGTTTCCCACCGCAACATCGGTGTTTCCGGCGTTTCCGCCAAACGAATCACCTGCACGTCCGACCCTGGTTTCGGGACAATATTGGAAGTTGACAACAGGTTCGATTCGGCAGCCCGGCACCGCTCTGAGAAAATTTTCACGGCAATGGAATACTAAGAAATGGTAAACGAGACCAGCAACTTAGAAATCGGCACTCATGTGGACATAGTCTCCGCCGTGAGTTGCCGGCAGGTCCACCGGAGGGGGAGGGGCTAGCCCCAGGTCTTCGAGATGATATTGTCTGCCCTGTCACGCCAGATGTGGCCGCGGTTGATGTGAGGGCTGATACCGCCGCCGGTCTGACGGACGCATAAGTTCAACGTAGGCCGCGAATATTCGGCCAAGTAAGGCGGGGTAAAATACTATGGGGGAATCCAAGCTACCTCCGGAGTTTCCGGGCGGCGGAGTATTGGCCGAGGGCGAACTTGAGCGCCTGGAAGAAGGCGGTCTTGAAGTCTTCGAGATTGCTGGATCCATCAAATGGTTCGACGTCGCCAAGGGATACGGCTTCATCGTTCCAGACAACGGTCTGACCGACGTGCTGCTGCACGTGACGTGCCTGCGCGCTGGCGGTTATCAGACGGCCTACGAAGGCGCCCGCATTCACTGCCAAGTCTTGAAGCGCCCGAAGGGCATGCAGGCCTTCCGCATCCTCTCGATGGATGAATCGACCGCCATTCATCCTTCGCTTCTGCCGCAGCGGACCCACGTTCAGGTTACACCTGAGAGCGATTGGGAGCGCGTCATGGTGAAGTGGTTCAACCGTGTCCGCGGCTTCGGCTTCCTCTCGAAGGGTGAGGGTTCGCCGGACATCTTCGTCCACATGGAGACGCTGCGCCGCTTCGGCTTCACCGAGCTGCGCCCGGGTCAGATGGTTCAGGTTCGCTGGGGCATGGGTTCCAAGGGCTGCATGGCCGCCGAGCTCAAGCCCGACGGTTCGATGACAGGCATCACGTCGCCGCATTGATCGCCCATTGATCGATCCCCACGTCCGTGATGATGTCGGGCCATCGATCAACGGGGATGAGCAGATGAAGGACGTTCGTTATTCGCGAAGGGCTGCCGTTGGGGCGGCCCTTCTGCATTTTTCGGCTGCAATCTCCGGAAATGGCGCGCTCGCGAGCAGGGCTCTGGCGGAAACCTCGCCGGCCGCAACCAAGCCCCTGCGCGAGGAGCGGCTCGAACTCGTGACGTCGACCGGCGTCCATGCTCTGGACGTCGAGGTTGCGGCAACGCAGGAGCAGCAGGCGTTCGGACTGATGTATCGGACCAGCCTGTCGGACACGAAGGGCATGCTGTTTCCGCACAAGAAGCCGATCGAACTCACGATGTGGATGCGCAACACTTATATCCCGCTCGACATGGTGTTCATTCTGGCGGACGGCACGGTCCATCGCATCGAAGCGCGCACCGAGCCGCTGTCGGAACGCATTATAGCCTCTGAAGGTCCTGTGAGCGCCGTGCTCGAGATCGCGGGCGGTAACGCCGAACGACTAGGCCTGAAGCCCGGCGATAAGGTGCGTCATTCTCTCTTCGGCACGGCTGCGTCTAACTGAAAAAAGTGCGCCGGGCCGCACGTTGTGACGCAACCCCCGTGCCCGTGCTTGACCGGAAGCCGGCGAAGCGGCACAAGTTGCCCTCCGCCGTGCGCCTCTTGGCCATGGCAGTTTGTCGGGGCATAGCTCAGCCTGGTAGAGCGCCTGCTTTGGGAGCAGGAAGTCGGGAGTTCGAGTCTCTCTGCCCCGACCATTCATTTCAATGACTTAGCCGCTTTCTGCCGCTTCATTCTGAGTTTCTTCAGCTTCGCCATTCTGAATTTGGCGCTAGTTTCGCTCGGCCCCCCAAGCGCTGCGCTTACGTTCGGTCGCTTCCACTTTGAGAGCCGCAGCGGCAGCGAGCCCTACTGCGGTTCCACAAGCGCGCTTCTTCAGAACGGATTGACGTAGTTGGTGATGGCCGTCATGCGCAACATGACTTTGCGGATGATGTGAGCCGCGCGCACGTGTTCGGTGTAGATCGCGGCTTCGCCCGTGCTGCCGGCCGGAAGGCGCTTCGCGAGTTCGGGATCGTCGAGCGAAACGCGGACGACGAACGGGGCGGACTGCACGTCTTTCGGCGACACGGCCAGTCCTGACGGCTGGGTCTGTCCCGTGGAAACGGCCTGCAAGACCGTTTCGACGCGGCCAGCGAAAATGTGCCCCGGCAGAAACTTGAACGTCACTTCGACAGGCTGGCCCAGCTCGATGTAACGCGCATTGATCTGCGAGACCTCCATGGCAATTACGGACTCCGATGTGTCGATGAACGCCATCACGGGCGCGAGCGGCAGCGACGAAACGCGCGCGCCTTTGCGAAGTGCGAGGTTGGTGACGAAGCCGTCGGCTGGCGCTCGAACGATGGTCTTGTCCAGATTCCACTTAGCCGCTTCAAGCTGTGCCTTTGTCTGCTCCACTTCGGATTCGCGCTGTTGGACGTCGAAGGCGCGGCCAGCGTCACCGCGCTGCAACTGTGTCATTTGACCGAGGCGCAGTTCGGCGAATTTCACCTGAGCGCTGAGAGTATCGACCTGAGACTGGAACGTGGTGGGATCGATACGAAAAAGTACGTCGCCTGCTTTGAGCGGAACGTTAGGTTGGACGGGAACTTCAAGTACCTCACCCGAGACATCCGGCACGATCTGGACCGAATGGCGAGCAACGAGCACGGGGCCCCAGGGAGCGCCCCAGCCCATGGGAATGAAAAGGCCGACAGTCAGAACGAGCAGGACGAGAAGCGGAGAAATCTTCCAGAACAGGTTGAAGGCTACGACCTTGAACCGAACCAGCAGGAAGAGGATCAGCAGATAGACGTTAAACAGGAAGACGATCATGCTGTCGCGTCCTGTTTATGGGGCGCAGGCGCATCGACGAACGCCCAGATCAGGGCCAGCGGCCAGAGCACGAACCCGCATATGAGCGTCACCCATCCAGCAACTTCGACACCTGCAGCCCAGGGGTGGTTGCGCTGCTTGGCGATGTAGCCGGGTGCCATGCCGAGCGCGGCAAAAATCACGATGCCGGATAGCGCGAGGAAGATCAGAATGAACCAGGCGAAGACGTCGATGAAGGACATCGTCAGTCCTTTCCTTCGCCACTGCCCGCTCCCTCCGCCGATGTCGCGACGACGGGCCGCGGCTCGGGGAATTTCCAGCTTCCGTCGAGGATCTCGGGACGCGGCTGATAAAGGCGAACCGTGTAATTCCATCCGGGCGTGATCGGGAGACAGTTCGCAATCTTGCCGTCGCAGCCGCCGAACTGAATGCGCACCATCCCGTCGTCACTCTTTTTGGCCGTGATGCTGTTGAGCGTGTAGGCGTCGAGGTCGTTCTTTTCGAAATAGCCCTTGGCATTGTAGACGCTGACCGACCAGAAAGCTTCGACCGGGACGTCCCCGACCTGAAGCGAATAGATCGCTTTGCCGTCGTTGCCTTTCGGCGCGAAGCTGAGATACGTCGCGTCCTTGTCGGGATTGCCGCCCCACCCGGCGGCGGTGCCGATCAGATGCCGCACGGGGTCGACCGCCTCTTTCGTGCCGAACGCATTTTTGAAGCCGCCCGCGAACTGCGCAAGATCGAGCAGCGCGCTGCGGATCTTCGCTTGATCGGACGTGTCCCAATCGGGAGTGTCGAGCTCACCGGCACCGCTTTGGCCGATGTTGATGGCATCTTGCAGGGCGTGCACCTGCTTCAGATCTTCGGCATTGTTGGGATCGACCAGCGTGCGAATTCCCACCACGGCGTAGCGTGTCCCGACCGCTTCACGTGTAAGGGTGTGCGTGCCAGGTCCATAGTAAACAGCCGGCGTGTAGTGATCTTCGTCGATGATCTGCAGAGACATGAAACGCGATCCCGCATCCGGCATCGTGATCGTGACAGGCCCCGCATCGAGATCCACGACCGCGAAACTATAGAGCGTGTCGCGGTTCAACCGGATGACGGTTTGATTATCGATGGAGGCCGGTTCGCGATGATGGAGCAGCTTTCCGAGCCCGCCGCTCTCCTTGACGAGAGAGCTCATGTACATATCGGATTCGGCGCGAGCGAACGTGTCGATCGTGACCGGTGCGGGCGTTTGCACTGTGCCGGCGCAAACGGAAACGGTTGTCAGAAATAGGGTCGATGCCGTGACGGCCATACGTTTCATGTCACTTCTCCTTGCTCTCATCCTGTTGCGGGAATGGAAACACCGTCTTCCAGTCGGCCTTCATGTCGACGACGATCCAGCCTTTGGCCTTGGCTTCGTCGAGGGCCTTGTCGAGCTTGCCGATATGAGACGCACGGTCGTAAGCCCATTCGCGTGCGTCGTCGGTGTGGTGCACGAGGCCGGCGAAGCGCAATCCTTGGCCGGAGGCCGTGTATTGCAGCATCTCGAGATCGCCATCCGAATTGCCGAACGCGAAGATCGGTTGTCTCCCGATGAAGCGGTTGATGCCGACAGGTTTGCCCGGGCCGTCATCCACGAATTCGACCTTCGCATCCTTGATGAGCTGAACGGAGCCGTCGGGCATCACCTCGAACCGAACGGCGCCTGATGAGCCGACGACCTGCTCGGGCGGAATGCCGTATACGCGTTCGGCAAAGCGGCGCATGAACTCCACGCCGCCGCCCGACACGATGAAGGTCTTGAAGCCATTCGCGCGGAGGTATGCGAGCAGCTCCAGCATGGGCTGATAGACCAGCGCCGTATAAGGCCGCTTGAACCACGGATGTTCGGCCCCCGCAATCCATCCGTCGACGATCGCGCCGAAGGCCGTGGTAGAAAGTCCCGCATGCGTCGCCGCCACGATCCCGAGCAGCCCGTGCTCGCCCGAAGCCGCGACCGCTGTGAGATTACCCTCCGGGATGCCTTTGAATGGCTGCTGTTGTTCCCACTCGGGATGTTGAGGAGCGAGCGCAGCGACGCGGTCGATCGCAAAGGCGAGCTGAAAATAGATCGGTTGCTCGGCCCACAGCGTTCCATCGTTGTCGAACACTGCGATCCGCTCGGGCGGCGCCACATAGTCAGAGCCACCCTCTCGCGTCACTCGCGTAACCAAGTCGACGATGGCGCGCTTCGGCCCGCTGTCATTCCACGACGGAAGGTCGTCGGCGAATGTCGCGCTGGTAAAAAACGCGAACATCACGAGCGCCAGCGCGGCCGGTTGCATTCCGGACCGGCCCGTTTTCATTTGGCTATCGGCGGCCTTCATGTCATTCCCCTGCCGATGCAACGTGCTGGGGCGCGTTCGGATGATGCGTTCCGTCATCGATGTGCTGGCGAGCGCGGACGTCAGCGAGATCCCGCTCCAGGAAGTAGTTGAGGAATGTCCGGATCAGGGCGATTGCGCCGACGCGCGCGACAGCGTCCCAGCTCGTCGTGATCGATGTTTCGATGATGTCGGCAGCAAGTTGGAAGGTGAGCCCCGCGACGAGCCATCGTCCGTAGCGCAACCAGATGTCCCGCCGCTCGTGGCCGGACCGCGACGTAAGCAGCAGCGCGATGCCGGACACAAACGCTTCGGCCGTTCCGTAGACGATCGTCACGAGCGCCATGGCGTCAATGACGAGGACCGCCGCTTTCGTGGTCTCGACGAGCCATTCCTGCATGGCGTGCTCCTAGCGTCGCCGCTGACGGCCACGCGTTCTGCTCGGGAAAAACTGTGGTCCAGTCGTGCTTCATGCTGACTACGGTGAGGCCGAAGTCGCCTGCGTGATCGAGCGCGTCGCCGAGAGGGCTCAGCTTGAAGTCGCGGTCGTAGGCAAACTCGCGCTCGGCGTCGTCATGATGCAGGAGGAGGGCCAGGCGAGGTCCCGCGCCGGCCTTGGTGTATCTCAGCATCGCGAGGTCGCCATCCGAATTGCCGAATGCCAAGATCGGGCGGCGGCCGATGTGGAGGCCGATGTTCTCGACCTTTGCATCCCGATCGTCGAACGATCCGAGTTCCGCGAGCTTTAAAAGGTCAACGTGAGCGTCATTGATCTCGACGCGCGTCTTGACGCTCGATCCGATGACCTGCTCGGACGGGATGCCATAGACGTCTTCGGCGAAGACGCGCATGAAGTCGATCCCACCGCCTGACACGATAAACGTCTTGAAGCCATGATCCCGCAGATAGCCGAGAAGCGCGAGCTGGGGTTGGAACACGCAGTGAGTGAACGGCCGCGCGAGCGTCGGGTGCGTGGCGGACGCAAGCCAGGCGCTCGCGGTTTCCGCAAAGTCCACTTCGGTCATGCCCGCGTGAACCATGAAGGCGACGGCGAAGACGCCGCGCTTGCCGAGATCATGGATGGTCTTGAGGTCGTGCTCGAGAAAAGCCTTGAACGGTTGCTTTGATCGCAGCTCCGGATACCGGTCCGCCAGCTCCTTTAGTCGGTCCTGAGCGAACATGACTTGGACCTGCAGCGGCTGCTCGCACCACAGTGTGCCGTCGTTGTCGAAGACCGCGATCCGATCCGCGGGGCGCACGTAATCGGCACTATCCAGGCGTGTCACGCGATCCACGAAATCGAGGATGGCGGATTTCGCAGGCCCGGCTTTCCAGCTCTCGAGAGGGTCAGGCATGGGAGTATCCTTTGTGAGCGTCGTTTTCGCCTTTCATCTCGAATGGCGTGGACTGCGACCAAATTGGCTTTGGATCGGCCGGAGCCACATGCCAGTCTGGACGCATGACGGGGATCTTTCGGGGGAAAGTCCGATGCCTCTTGATGGAACGTTTCGCGGTGAGGAGCCGCGCGGGCCTTGGTGCGCGAGCTGCAAGGAGCCGATTGCGGAAGGCCAGCGCAGCGTGCGGGTGCATTTCGACCATGATCCGCATGGTTTTCGTGGGCTGACCGGCCAGTATCACGAGGCGTGCGGCAAGCCGTTCGCGTCGATAGCCAACGTCATCAACATGACGTCGCTTCGGAAATTTTAGGCAGTACGTCATGTTGCCCACCTCAAGGACAAATTGGGGCGGTGAGATCTCTCCCACCGCCCGGTAAGCTTCAACCGCCGCCTGCCGTTTCCTTCATCTTCTCGATCGCGTCATCGATCGTGAAGGTGTTCGGCTTTTGGATTGGCGGGAAGTCCTTGAAGGTGTCTGCCCATTTTGCCGCGATCATGTTGATCGTGAAGACGATGTAATCGCGACGGATGAACCACTCCCAGTATGTGTTCGAGGTTATGTCCGCGAACTCGTACGGGTCGGTTCGCAAATTGTAGAGCTTAGGAAGCCTCAGTCGCGTAAATGGCTCCGCCCATACCTGTAGCGTGCCTTTGCAACGCTGTTCCATGAACACGCATTTCCAGTTGTCGTAGCGCAGCGCAATGATGTCGCCGTCGTCGCTAATGTAAACGAACAGTTTGCGCGGCGACTCCTTCTCCTCTCCTGTTAGGTGAGGCAGTAGATTGAAACCATCAATGTGGTTCTTGTAACTCCGCCCGCAGGCTTGATAGCCCTTCTTCGCCTTCTCCACGATGTCGGGCTCGCCCGCAATCGCAAGGAACGTCGGGAACCAATCGTGATGCTGCACGATCCCGGTGGAAATCGAGCCCGGCTTAATTTTAGCCGGCCAGCGTACCAGCATTGGAATACGGAATGCGCCTTCCCAGTTGGTGTTCTTCTCCGAGCGGAATGGCGTCATGCCACCATCGGGCCATGTATTGCGGTGTGGCCCGTTATCGGTCGAATACTGGACAAACGTGTTGTCTGCGACGCCGAGTTCATCGAGAAAATCGAGCATCTCGCCGACGTTCTTGTCGTGATCGATCATCGTGTCGTGATACGGCGACTGCCAGCGACCCGCCTGACCAAGGCTCTCTTTCTTGGTGTGGGTGTAGAGATGCATGTGGGTCGTGTTCAACCACACAAACCACGGCTTTCCATCCGCCTCCGCGCGTTTGATGAAATCCTTCGCTGCCGCGACGAACTCGTCATCGCAGGTTTCCATGCGCTTTCGGTTCAGCGGTCCGGTATCCTTGATCTTCTGCTTGCCGACCTTGCCCCACCGTTCCTCGACAGTGGAATCGTCCTTGTCAGTGGCCCAAGAGTGGATGACGCCGCGCGGGCCAAATTTCTCGCGATATTTCGGGAAGTCCTTATCCGGTGGGTAGTCGTACATCTCAGGCTCTTCTTCGGCATTGAGATGGTAGAGATTGCCGAAGAACTCATCGAAGCCGTGGTTGGTCGGCAGCATGTGGTTGAGATCGCCGAGATGGTTCTTGCCGAATTGTCCGGTTGCATAGCCCTGGTTCTTCAAGGCGCCGGCGATGGTCAACGCCTTTTCAGTCATGCCGACAGGGGCGCCGGGAAAGCCGACTTTCGACAGTCCCGTGCGCAGGACGCTTTGGCCCGTGATGAAGGATGAGCGGCCAGCCGTGCAGGACTGTTCACCGTAGGAGTCGGTGAACATCATGCCTTCTTTAGCGAGCCTGTCGATGTTGGGCGTGTGGTAGCCCATCACGCCATGTGAGTAACAACTTAAGTTCGAGATGCCGATATCATCGCCCCAGATGACGAGGATGTTGGGCTTGTCAGAGTTTCCGTTTTTTCCGTTTCCGCTTTTTGGTGACTTGGCCATACGCAAGTACTCCCGGCTGACTTGTTGTCTCCCCCGTTCGATTGCGTGCTCCCCGTGTCGTCGCGGATTGGTGGTCTTCAGATTTTGTTCTTCCTCCTTTCGGTCATCCAAATGGGCCGACGCGGAACACCATGCTGATGATCGCAAAGATGCCGATCAGGAGCAGGATTATCGCGGTGATGAGTGTGAGCGAGGGCGGGAACTTGCTCTCGCCATGAACGAGACCGTCGGCCATCATGGCCGCGCGTTCTTCGCGCAGATGCAACATGAACTGAACATGATAGATGATGCCGCCGATGAGCATCACGATGCCAAGCGCGACGAGCGTCACGCCGAAGTTTCGAGCCGCGCCCGCGTGCGTAATGACGGTCTGATCGCGCAATTTCTCGAAGACCTGGAAGATCGTGAAGCCGAAACTGATCAGTGAGAGCGACGTGCGGATGACCGACATTAGCGTGCGGTCCGCGCTCATGCGCGTGCGCTGGAAGCTCATGCCCGTGCGTCGCGACGAAAGCTCGACCGAGATGTCGTCCGGCGGCGAGGCGCGCGAAATGTGCGGGGAGGGAGACATCGCGTCGGTGCTCATGGTGCGCGCCCTCCCGTTTTGGAGGTGAGCCACCGGCTTGCGATGCGTTCGACAGGGCCGCGCAGAAGGACATAAGGCACGAAAGCCAGCGCGAGCGCGATGAGGACGGCCTCGCCCGGATAGACAGTTCCGAGAACCTTGAGCTGATAGATCACGTCCATGCCGATGCCGAGCAGCATGATACGCGCCGTCGAGATCCAGCCCTCGCGCAGGCGTGCGGCGCGCTTTGCCGGATTGTTGAGGATCGTCCAGAAATAAGGTGACCGGCCGAGCTGCGCATCGCGGATGCCGTCGTGTGTGGCCGCGATCGCCGCCATCGCCGGCTGCAGGAAGAACCGGAACGACATTGGGCCACCCGGCCTGCCGGTTAGGTCCTGCCACTGACGCTGCAGGACGTCGCTCGAAATTCCGTAAAGCACAGCGCCGAGCAATGCGAGCACCAGCACGATGACAGCCACCCATGTGGCGAGAGCGCTGTGTGCTTGATCATTGCCCGTTCCCGCCATCATGGTGCCCCCGCGGCGCGAAGGACGCATCGGAATCCGACGTGGCTGGTCGACGTATCGACAGGCTCGGGATGGCGTGCCGCAGGTCGATAGCGGCGGCAATAATTCGGAGCGCAGAGGTGCGATCCGCCTTTCAAAACCTTGCGCGGAATTTTGATGTGCGGCTGGCAAGGATCGTAGCTGGCTTCGCGACGCGCTCCGCGCGGGTTTTCCGGAATGCAGCAGGATTTCGCAGCATCAGCCGGATGCTTCGGCGCGTACCAGTCTGTCGTCCATTCCCACACGTTGCCGATCATGTCGTAGAGGCCGTAGCCGTTCGGCAGGAAGGCGCGCACGGGAGATGTGCGTTCGTAGCGGTCGAGCTTCAGGTTTTCGTGCGGAAAGTTGCCCTGCCAAGTGTTGGCCATATAGTGCCCGCCCGGCGTGAGCTCGTTACCCCAGGCGAACTCCGCGCCGTCCAGGCCGCCACGCGCCGCGAACTCCCACTCCGCTTCGGTCGGAAGCTCTTTCCCGGCCCATGCCGCATAGGCCGCTGCGTCCGCGTATGCGACGTGCACGACAGGATGATCGTCGAGCGTCCTGATCCAACTCCCACGGCCATAAGGCTTGCGCCAATTGGCGCCAAACCGGAACTCCCACCACTTGCTCCAGTCGCGAAGATCCACCGCGCCGCGCGGCGGGCTGAAAACGAGAGAACCGGCCTTGAGCATATGCGGAAGCGCGCCGGGATAGTCTTCCGCTCTGGGCGCGATCTCCGCGAAGGTGACGTAGCCGGTTGCTTCCACAAAAGCGCGAAACTGCGCGTTCGTAACCGGCGTTTCGTCGATCCAGAAGTCGTCGACGATTACGCGATGGACGGGAGCTTCTTCAGGATAGTGTTTGTCGGAACCCATCCGAAACGTGCCGCCGGGCACGAAAACCATGCCCTCGCGTGCGCCCGCCGCGAGGGATGAAGATGCCGCTGCTTGATCTGCCTTGAGAACGAGGCTCGTCACGGAGCTGCTCCCGGAAAAAATGGAAAGGCGTCGACAAGTGCGAAGTAGAGGCTATTTCGTGCAGCGAAAATCTACCGAGAACGAACGGATTGTCGTTGGCGTATGTCAAACGCGGTTAGCAAGAGGTTCTTCGATTATCGGTGCCGCATCGCAGCAAATGCATCTCGGGATGCGGTGTCGGAAAGAATGAGCGCCAATATCTTCGACAGAAAAACGCGGAAGAGCTTTTTGCATGCCATTCCTCCAGCAGGAAATGGCAGCTCCAATCCCCGCCTATTCAAAAGTCATGACGCCGAAGCGCGAGGGCAGCAATGCTAGGCGGGCTCGATGGTTAAGGTGGATCGGCCGGTTTCTTACCGACCGGCTTATAACCGACTGTCATATAACTGAAAGTTTCGCGATCGAGGTAATCGTGCCAATTCGGCAACGTCGAATTGGCGACGCGCCATTTAATATAGCCGTCAAACATTGATTCGCATCTTCGCGCCGCGTGCATCGCGTTTTACCTTCGGGAAGCGGGATTGCCATGATCAGATTTCGCGCGTTGCTGGCCGTGCTGATCGGAATGTCGTTCGCTGCAGTTGGAGCAGCAGACGCTGCGGAAAACGCCGCGGGCTTTTATCTTCTGGGCTCGAAAAGCTCCATGGCGGGCTATACGCCGCCGCCGGGTGTCTACGTCACGGACATCAGCTACTACTATACAGGCAATGCGCGCGGCTCGGCAGCCGTCGGCCGTGCCTTGCGGGATGTCGGCAACATCACTGTTGAGGCTGATATCGCGCTGGTCGGCGACGCCTACGTGAATGCCGTCGTTGGAACGTGGGTTGCGCCGGAGAAGGTGCTTGGTGGCAACGTCGGGTTAGGCCTCATGGTGCCGGCAGGGTGGAAAAAGGCGGACGTCGCGCTCGACACGCTGACAACGATCACACTGCCGAGCGGCACCATCGTCGGCCCAGGTTCGCACTTCGATCTCGAGGACAGCACGACCAACTTCGGTGATCCGCTCGTGAGCGCACTCATCGGCTGGCACAGTGGCAACTGGCATTGGAATCTGACCGCGCTCGTCAACGTTCCGATCGGCCCGTACGACGAGAGCAGCTCCTCCAACATTTCCTTCAATCACTGGGGCGTTGATACGAGCGCTGCGGTCACATGGCTCGACGCTGCAAAGGGCCATGAAGTTTCGGTCGCCGCCGGCTTCACCTTCAACTGGGAGAACCCCGCAACCGACTATCGGACCGGAACCGAATTCCACGTCGAATGGGCGCTCATCCAGCATCTGTCGAAAACGGCATCGATCGGTCTTGCCGGATATCACTATCAGCAGGTCAGCGGCGACAGTGGTGCAGGCGCCGTCATCGGTGATTTCGAAGGACGCGTGACGGCGCTTGGTCCGGTTTTCACTTACAGCTTTGCGCTCGGCAAAACGCCCGTCAGTTCGGAATGGAAATACTTCCACGAGTTCGGTGCAGAGAACCGCGTCGAAGGCGACGGCGGGTTCGTCAGCTTCTCGATGCCCCTCGGCGAGTGAACTTTTACGCAACATTCACCTGAGCGGCCCTGCACAATCTAGCTCGACGCGAATTCCCGCTCTCAAGATGTTGGCAGGCGGCGGCAGCAGCGCTTGCCCGTGATGCGAGAATGAGTTCCGCTTCTCAAATTTCTCGAGGAGGCTGATGTCCGACAGCTGCCCGCGATGCGTCACTTGCCTGGAACTTTCTTGCGGTAAACTTGCGCGACCAGATGATCACCCCAGTCACTGACAAGCCAGCCACGACCAGTCCCATAACGGAAATCAGGATGCGTCCTGGCAGTCCGATAATGCTGCCCGAATGCAAAGGCAGTTGCGCCTGGATAAAGATGTCGGCTGACGTTCCGCTCCATGGCTGGCGGTCAGCGACCAGGCGGCCGTCATGAGCATCAATGTAGAGTATTGTGTGCCGCACTCCCGCGAGCCGCTCTTTGCCATCGCGAAAAAGACGAACTTCATACAGTGCGATCTCGCCTGCGTAGCGGATGCCACCAACCTGTAAATCCCATCCACGGCGAGAGACCTCGGCCGCGCCCAGTTCCGCAGCTTTCGCAAAACTGATCTCGGGGTCTTGGAGGTTCGCCGCTTGCGGTTTCCGCGTTTCGTAGGGAGTCGGGGTTACCGTCGCGACTGTTGTCACCACCGGCAGGAATATTTCACGGTACAAGTTCAAGGACACGCCTGTGAAAGCGAGAATGAACAGCATCCCCCACGTCCACAAGCCAAGAGCTCGATGAGTGTCGAACGTTTTTCGGTAGGTGCTGCCGGACCTTTTGATCTTCCATGCCGGCTTCCATCTGTCCCACCAGCTTTTTGTGAGCTGATGTTCCACAGATCCTCGATGCGTACGCACTCTCTTTTTGAGCGGCAAGGTGAGATAGAAGCCTACGAAGCAATCCAAGCACCACGCCATGGCGACGGCGCCCATCAGCCAGAACCCCCATTCGCTTATTCCCCAGAACGCCGGCAGGTGGAGGGAGTAGTGCAACACGTAGAGGAACGGGATGAGGGTTTCGCGCGTAACCGGCCATGTTTGGCCCCACTGCCGTCGACCTAACTCTGCTCCTGTCGCGGGATCGATAAACACCTCGCTGTAGCCAAGTTGAAACCGTTTGCCGCTTAAAAGATCGCGGCGCCCTTCAACCCTGTAGACACGAGCATGCCCAGGCTCATCAACAAATGGGACATAGATGACACGCGCGCGGGGCTCGCGGGCCTCAATCATGCGGGCGAGATCAGTGGGAGGGAGTGCGTTGCCGGGAGTGGACACTAGAAAAAGGTGAGGATTGAGGAGTTCGTCCAGCTCGTGCTCCCACGCGATGATCGCGCCTGTCCCGCCGGACACAACGAGAAACGCTGCGATTGCCAGTCCCACCCAACGGTGTGCCAGTGTGAATGCGTGACGCAACTCGTCTCCCATGCGTTGCTGAACGTCCGTGCGCTGCTCGGCACCCCTGTGTGCGTCTGCGTCAAACAATGCAGCTGAATCCGATTGTTCGCCGGCTGACTACGCAGCGGCTCATCCGACGTGTGATGCCGACGCCACGGTCGGATCATTCCTGACGGTCATGCCAAACTGCATTGTTGACTGAAATACTATACTTATGGATTTTGTGCTGCAAGTTTCAGCACGAGGGTTCGTCTGTCGATGACTTTCAGTAGGAATGCTTCTTCCGCTCTCACTTTTTTCCTTATGGGTGGAGTTGCTCACGCGCAGACGCCACCACCAACCGATCAGAATGTCGAGTTGCCGCCTCTCGTTGTGGAAGGTGCGAAGCAAAAAAAGAAATCTCAACAGGTCAACAAAGCAAAGTCCAAGCCGAGCGCGGTCGCTACTCCCACGGCGCCGGTGCCGGAAAAGCCTGATCCGCCTGCCTCCGATTATGAGGCGGCGACTGGTCCTGTGAACGGTTTCGCGGCGACGTCGAGTGCCACGGCGACGAAGACAGGCACTCCGATCATCGAGACGCCCCAGGCAATTTCCGTCGTTGGCCGGGAAGAAATGGACGCGCGTGGCGCTACCACCATGCAGCAGGCCTTGAGCTATACGCCCGGTGTGCAGTCTTTCGCCTCGCCGCGCTCTCTCTTTCTCGACGAGTTTCAGGTGCGCGGGTTCGATACCTCGACAGGTAATCTCGGGCAGTTGCGCGATGGCCTAAAGCTGCAGCCGAGTGTGTACGACGGCGGTCAGGAAGCCTATGGCCTTGAACGCATCGAGGTGCTCAAAGGCGCGTCGTCAATCCTCTACGGTCAGCTCAATCCGGGCGGCTTGATCAATTCCATCAGCAAGCGGCCGAGCTTTACGCAACAGGGCGAGGTGAACGTCACCGGCGGAAGCTTCGACAACAAGCAGATTTCCGCCGACATCACCGGGCCAGCAGGCAAGGAATGGGCTTACCGTCTCACGGCACTCGGCCGGGAAAGCGATACGTGGGTCGACTACATCGACAACGATCGCCTATACATTGCGCCGTCGCTGACGTGGAAGCCGTCGGATGTCACAACGCTGACGCTGCTCAGCTACTATCAGGAGACGCGCACGAAACTGTCGGCACCGATGAATTTCGTGGGCACGGTTATCGATGCTCCCGGTATCGGCAAGGTTCCGCGCGACCGTTTCATCGGCGAACCCAGCTTCGACCGCTTCGACATTAATTCGGGTGCACTCGGATATCTCTTCGAGCACAAGTTCTCGCCCGACGTGACGTTTCGCAGTGGCGCGCGCTATTACGAGTCTAAAGGCGATTGGGATTACCTGACGTTCCGAGGCTTTACGGTTGGACCTGATGGTCCCGCCATCAGGCGCGGTTTCAGCTCCCGCGAAGAACATTCGCAAAACTGGACGACAGATAACTCACTCGAGGTCAAGTTCGGCTCGGGCTCCGTGCGGCACACGGTGATCGCCGGCGTGGACTATGGATACAGCATCTATAATACCCACCGGCTTCGCGATAATAATATTGCGGCCGGCGGTACGCTCGATCTCGACGATCCCGAGTATGGATTCGAGCCCGTAACATCCGTCGCGGACAGTGGCTTCAAGCGCAAGCTCAGCCAGGTCGGCATTTACGTGCAGGATCAGGTGCATCTCTTCGATCAGTTCGTTCTGGTGGCCGGCGGCCGACAGGACTGGGCGGAGACGGACACGTTGGACTATCGAGGCGGCCCATTCAGCCAGAGCGACTCTGCTTTCAGCGGACGGCTGGGGCTTGTCTATCTCGGCCCGTGGGGCTTCGCGCCGTACGTCTCCTATAGCGAGTCTTTCTCGCCGGTTTTGGCCGTTGGTTATGGCGTTGCCGAAGCCAAGCCTACGACGGGTGCTGGATACGAAGCCGGCATTCGCTGGGAATCGCCGGACAAAAAGACTCTGATCACCGCCGCGGCTTTCACGATCGACCAGGAAAACGTGGTGACGTTTACCTCCCCGCCTGATTTCGATTTCCGCCAGACGGGGCTCGTTCGCTCCGAGGGATTTGAGCTCGAAGCCAAGACGCAATCGGGGCCGTGGTCAGCCACGGCGGCTTACGCCTACACCGACGCCCGCATCGAGCGCGACGAGATCGCCGCCATCATCGGCCAATCCAACCCTGGCGTGCCGCTGCATTCGTTCTCGGTCTGGGCTGACTACGATTTCACGGGGCTTGGGCTGCGTGGGTTCACGTTCGGTGCAGGCGTGCGCTATGTCGGCAGCACGAACCTGATCGATTACACCAACAACACGCCATATGCCTACGACGTGCCGAGCTATGTTCTCGTCGATGCGGCGGCGAGTCTGGATCTCGGCCAAGTCAATCGCGATTGGCGCGGTTATCACATGCAGGTTGTGGCTAACAATCTGTTCGACGAGCTGACGATCTCGTGTTCGTCGCCAATCCAGGGATGCGACTACGGTCAGCCCCTGACTGTTACAGGCACGCTAAGCTATCGTTGGTGAGCCGCCGCAAAAGTGGGTCGCGCTGGGCGCGGCCCACGAGACGTGATCACTCGGCGGCAAACTGGTTCATGGTGTTGTGAGCGCCATCGTGATTGACGCTGGCGTATGCGCGCGTCACGCTGGGGCCTCAAACACGGACCCAATCAGCGAAGGCTGCGGCTTGGCCGAGAGCATTGCCGCACGAGGCCGTCAGATTCCACACGGCGGCGTTCGAGATGCGAAAGCGCTTCCCTGTCGCCGAGATGCGCACGCCCTCGTAGTCGTTGATCCAACCATCGCGCGTGACCCGATCGAGGAGACGCGAACGCTCGTCGCGCGCAAGCGGCTCAGCGGAGAAGCGTGACGGCAGGCGCGTGAAATCCTCGAACGTCATTTCAAACAGGCCTAACGCCGTCCGATTGCCGAAGAAGAAGATGGGATCGTTTTCCGTGCCATGCGCAACAACCGCGATCGGTGCGGACCACAATGCTCCGACGACATCAGCGGCAGGCACAACGAGAGGCACCCCCGTCAGACGCAGGTAGCTTTCTGCGATGCTGACAATATGGAGTTGCTGCTCGGAAGAGAGAACGGGTAGCTTCATGCCTCACCCATCCTGCCCGACGAAGGCTCGGCGCGCAATGTCCTGAGAAGGCCGGAGCTTCACACGCCGACGGCGTGCCGCGCAGTCGATTGATCGAGATACACATCGAAACAGGCGCACACGCTGCGCACGAATGGCCGTCCTCGTTCGGAAATACGGAAGCCATCCATCGTGGGTTCGACGATCCCGTCCTGATCAGCATCGAGCAATTGCTCGGCCTCCTCGATCAGTGGACCGGCCTTTGCGTCACCGAAGCGCGCGCGCAGATCCGATTTCGAGAAGGTGAGATCGCACATCAACCGCTCGATGACGTGGCCGCGCACCACGTCGTCACCGGAAAGGGCGAGGCCGCGCGCCGTGCCGAGACGCAGTTTCGCAATGCGCGTCTGGTAATCGGGAACGCGCGCTACGTTCTGAGCATAGCCTTGCGGAAAGCGACTGATGGACGAAGCACCAAGCCCGATCAAAGCGTCGGCGGTGTCGGTCGTGTAGCCCTGGAAGTTGCGAGTGATGCGGCCTGCCGCGAGTGGATCGTCTGGCTTCGCAAAATGATCGAGCCCGACGCGGACGTAGCCATGTGCAAGCAACTTGCGCGCGATCCTGTTGGCTTGCCCGAAGCGATCCGCCGGGCCGGCTAAGGTTCTCTCGTCAATCAGGCGCTGATGCCGGATCTTGTCCGGAAGGTGCGCGTAACCGAACACGGCAATACGATCGGGATCAAGCGCCAGCACCTGTTCCACCGTACGCGCGACGCTCACCTGCGTTTGTCCGGGCAGGCCGTACACGAGATCGATGTTGAGAGACGGAATACCGGCTTCGCGGAGAAGCGCGACGACGCGCGCGGTCATCTCGTAGGGCTGGTGGCGGTTGATGGCGCGCTGAACGGCTGGGTCGAAATCCTGCACGCCTATGGAGACTCGATTGACGCCAGCCTTGCGGAAGGCTGAGACCCGTTCCTTGTCCATGAAACGCGGATCGATTTCGACAGCAAACTCCGCCGCTTTGTCCAGCTTGAAGAGAGACCGCGTGCGCTCGGCAAGCATGGCGATTTGCTCCGGCGCCAATGCATTCGGAGATCCGCCACCCCAATGCAGATGGGTCACATGATGAGACGAAGGCACCAGCGCTGCCACGTGCTGCATCTCGGAATGAAGCGCCTCGAGATAAGCGGCGACCGGCTGCAAGCTGTTAACGACCGTTGTCGAGCAGCCGCAGTACCAACAGAGCGCGCGGCAGAAAGGAATGTGGAGATACAGCGAAAGAGCGGCGCCCTCCGGAAGCGCGCTCATCCACGCCGCGGCCTCCCGCGGCCCCACGGCCGGACTGAAATGCGGCGCCGTCGGATAGCTCGTGTAGCGCGGCACTGGCGCCGAGTAGCGCTCGGCAAGGGTCCTTAGAGCGACGGCATGCATGGATCAAGGCTCTCCTTTCGAAGCTATCCAGTCTTACCGCCGCGCGATTGGCCGCAGCTTGATCGCAATCAAGGCTGCCGCGCGTTGATCCTCACAGTGTCCGCCTCGGTGAATTTCCGCATCGGGCGAGGGGCTGATGAAAGCAACCAGCGAAGAGGTAATCGCGGCGTCGGCCGCCGGCGCGCTATTGGCGGCAGCGATAGGCGCGTCGATTGGCGGGCTGCTTGCGTTTGCGGGTCTCGACGAGGTGATCCGGTTTCACGGCATCCTCCTCATGATCGCGAGCGCAGGCGCAGCCCTGTACATCATGTCCAACCCGCGCGCAGGCGGTGCCGCCGAGCAGGGCCAGTACATGGACGGGCCCATCAAGTTCGCGACACTCGCAGCCGTGTTCTGGGGCGTCGCCGGATTTCTGGTCGGCGACATCATCGCCTGGCAGCTCGCTTTTCCGGCGCTGAACTTCGATCTTCCTTGGACGAACTTCGGCCGCCTGCGTCCGTTACACACATCGGCCGTCATCTTTGCGTTTGGCGGCAACGTGCTGATCGCGACGTCGCTCTACGTAGTGCAGCGCACGAGCCGAGCTCGACTCGCTGGGTACTGGACGTCCTGGTTCGTCGTTTACGGCTATCAGCTCTTCATCGTGCTGGCCGCCACCGGCTACCTGCTCGGCTCTACCCAGAGCAAGGAGTACGCCGAGCCCGAATGGTACATCGACATCTGGCTCACGATCGTCTGGGTTTGCTACCTGCTTGTCTTCCTCGGCACACTCTGGAAGCGCAGAGAGCCGCACATTTACGTGGCGAACTGGTTCTATCTCGCATTTATCGTCACCATCGCGTTGCTGCACGTCGTCAACAATCTCGCGGTGCCCGTGTCGTTGCTCGGCTCCAAAAGCTACTCGCTCTTCGCAGGCGTGCAGGATGCAATGACGCAATGGTGGTACGGCCACAACGCCGTCGGCTTCTTCCTGACGGCAGGCTTCCTCGGCATCATGTACTACTTCATCCCGAAGCGAGTTGAGCGGCCGGTCTATTCCTATCGTCTGTCGATCATCCACTTCTGGAGCCTGATCTTCCTCTACATCTGGGCAGGCCCCCACCATCTCCATTACACGGCGCTGCCGGATTGGGCGCAGACGCTCGGCATGACCTTCTCGATCATGCTGTGGATGCCGTCGTGGGGCGGCATGATCAACGGCCTTATGACGCTCTCAGGCGCCTGGGACCGACTGCGGACGGATCCAGTCGTTCGTCTCCTCGTCGTGTCCGTCGCCTTCTACGGCATGTCGACCTTCGAAGGTCCGCTCATGTCCATCAAGGCCGTGAACTCGCTCAGCCACTACACGGACTGGACGATCGGCCACGTGCATTCGGGTGCGCTGGGCTGGGTCGGCATGGTGTCGTTCGGCGCGATCTACTGTCTCGTTCCCTGGCTGTGGAAGCGTGAAGGCCTCTACTCGCTGCGCCTCGTCGAGTGGCACTTCTGGATCGCGACCATCGGCATCGTTCTCTACATCACGTCCATGTGGGTGTCGGGCATCATGCAGGGTCTCATGTGGCGCGCCTACGACCACTTGGGCTTCCTCACTTACTCGTTCGTCGAGACCGTCGAGGCGATGCACTGGCCCTACATCATACGGGCCACAGGCGGACTGCTGTTCGTGATCGGCTCGCTGCTGATGGCGTGGAACATCTGGAAGACCGTCAGAGGCGACAAGCCGGTCGACATCAAGGACCAGCCGCGCGTCGCCGCGGCGCCGGAGCTGCGCGGTGCGCCGCTCGCCGCCCCTGCCGAGTGACGGAGAAAGAGGCATATGAAATTCTCACACGCATTCTTCGAGAAGAACTCTCTGGTGCTCCTCATCGGCATCCTGGTCGTCGTGTCGATCGGCGGTCTTGTCGAAATCGCACCACTCTTCTTCCTGAGCTCGACGATCGAGAAGGTGCAAGGGATGCGTCCCTACGCGCCGCTCGAGCTGGCAGGTCGCAACATCTACATCCGTGAAGGCTGCTACAACTGTCATAGCCAGATGATCCGCTCGCTTCGCGACGAGGTGGAACGGTACGGCCACTACAGCCTTGCGGCCGAGAGCATGTACGACCATCCCTTCCAATGGGGATCGAAACGTACGGGACCAGATCTGGCGCGCGTCGGCGGCAAGTACTCCGACGCCTGGCACGTCGATCACATGAAGGCGCCGCGCGAGGTCGTTCCGGGATCCGTGATGCCGGGCTATCCGTTCCTCGCTTCCCGCAAGCTCGATGCGGACAACATCGCGTCCGACATGAAGGCGCTGAAGCTCGCAGGCGTGCCCTACACCGACGACATGATCGCCAACGCGAGTGCGGATCTTACGGGTCAGGTCAGTCCTGACACCAAAGAAGGAAAAGCGGTGTCGGATCGCTATCCAAAAGCCCAGGTGCGCAAGTTCGACGGCAACCCCGAAGGAGCCGTAACCGAAATGGATGCGCTGATCGCCTATCTGCAAATGCTCGGAACGCTCGTCGATTTCACCAAATTCGACGCAGCCGGACCGAACTTGCGCTGAGGAACCGCACATGACCTACCACGATATCGCAGGCTGGTCGCAGATCGTCGCCATGGTGATCTTCGGCGCGGTGATGGCAGGCGTCATCGTCTACGCGCTCCGCCCCGGCAACAAGACGAAGTTCGAAGCTGCCGCACGCGTGCCGATCCTGAACGACGGCGATAAGCCGCGAAGCGCGTCAGACAAGTCTCCCACCCTGCAGGACGACGACGAAGAGGGAAAATCCAATGGCCGGTCATAAGGAGGTTGATGCCGTCACCGGCGTCGAGACGACGGGGCACGTTTGGGACGGCGATTTGAAAGAGCTGAACAAGCCGCTGCCGAGGTGGTGGCTTTACGTGCTCTACGCCACCATCGTCTGGTCGATCGGCTATTGGATCGTCTACCCCGCATGGCCGCTGGTAGACGGCTATACCCGGGGCATGATCGGCTACAGCCAGCGCAACGAAGTGACCAAGGAAATCACCGCCGCGAAAGAGGCACAGGCCAAGTTCGTGGCCGAGATCGCCGCGAAAAGTCCGGCGGAGATCGAAAAAAATCCGGATCTGATGGAATTCGTTCTGCGCGGCGGCGCCATGCAGTTCGCCAACAATTGTGCGCCGTGCCACGGAAGAGGCGCGCAAGGCTTCAAGGGCTATCCCAATCTCAACGACGACGATTGGCTTTGGGGCGGATCTCTTGAGGAGATCGAGAAGACGATCCGCTTCGGCGTTCGCTCCGATCATCCTGAAACGCACACCAGCGCTATGCCACGCTTCGGCGTCGACCAAATGCTGAGCAACGCGCAGATTTCAGACACGGCAGCATTTGTGTTGTCGCTCTCCGGACAGACCGGCGAAGCGGCCGCAATCGAACGGGGCAAGGCGATCTTTGCGGAGCAATGCGCCGCCTGTCATGGCCCCGAAGGCAAGGGCACCATCGAAATGGGAGCGCCGAACCTGACGGACGGGATCTGGCTCTACGGCGGCAAGAAGATGGATGTCGAGGAGACAATCCGGACTGGCCGTAACGGCGTCGGCGTCATGCCGGCTTGGGAGGGCAAGCTCGATCCCGTGACGATCAAGATGCTCGCGATTTACGTGCACGCGTTGGGCGGTGGCAAGTAAACGTGCAGGAGTTGCCGGAGGCGGTCGTGACACATATGGATCCCGTATCGAAGTTCATCCGCGAGGAGTCGAGAGAGGCTGCTCCCGGCGTCGAGCGCATCGATGTGGATGCCGTGTCGTCGAAAGAGCGGCGCACATACTACGCGTCGCGCCAGCCCATCTATCCGAAGCGCGCCCACGGCCGTTTCCGCTCGATGAAATGGGTGGTGATGGCCGTGACGCTCGGCATCTACTACCTATTGCCGTGGATCCGATGGGAGCGCGGGCCGGGCATTCCCGATCAAGCGTTCCTGCTCGACTTCGCCAACCAGCGCCTCTTCTTCGGCCCGATCGAGATCTGGCCGCAGGAGCTCTACTTCATCACCGGCATTCTGATCGTGTCGGCGCTGGGGCTGTTTCTCGTCACATCTCTGGCAGGACGCATGTGGTGCGGATACACATGTCCGCAGACCGTCTGGACCGATCTTATGATCGCGGTCGAGCGCTTCTGGCAGGGCGATCGCAACGCTCGCATGCGTCTCGATCAGGCGCCGTGGACCGTCAACAAAATCTGGAAGAAGACGGCGACGCACATCAGTTGGCTATTGATCGGCGTGGCGACGGGCGGCGTGCTCGTCTTCTATTTCCGCGATGCGCCGACCCTCGCCCGCGAACTCGTGACAGGCGAAGCCCCTGCCGTCGCTTACGCATTTATGGCCATTTTTGCCGTCTCGACCTATCTGCTGGGCGGCATCGCGCGTGAGCAAGTGTGCATTTATATGTGCCCATGGCCGCGCATTCAGGCCGCGATGTTCGATGCCGACTCGCTGCTCGTCTCGTACCGTGGCTATCGCGGCGAGCCACGAGGGCCGCATAAAAAGGGACAGCCCTGGACCGATCGCGGCGACTGCATCGACTGCAAGGCCTGCGTCGCCGTGTGCCCCATGGGCATCGATATCCGCGACGGCGCACAGCTCGAGTGCATTCAATGCGCGCTCTGCATCGACGCGTGCGACGACATCATGGCCAAGGTGGATCGCCCGAAAGGCCTGATTGCTTACGAGACGTTCCACAACATCGCAGTGACGAAAGAAACAGATCGCCGTCCGGTCCGCTTTGTACGCGCCCGCACAGTGCTCTACTCCGCACTTATCGCCATCGTTCTGGCGATTATGGCTGGCGCGTGGATGACGAGATCGCTCGTCGAGATTAGCGTGATCGAGGATCGGAACCCGCTGTTCGTACGGCTGTCGGATGGCGGAATTCGCAACGGCTATACACTTAAGGTCCTGAACAAGACCCACGCCCGCCAGCAGTTCGTAATGCACGTCGACGGCATCGATGCGACCCACACGACTATCGTCGGGCAGGAAAATAGCGAAACAGGAATATCGGTCGACGCCGACGCGGTCAGGGCTGTCAAAATATACGTGACTATCCCGGCTGCGGCAGCGCAGACCCTCTCCGCGTCATCCACGCCGCTTCGCTTCGTCGTGACCGACATCGCGACGGGCGAGCAAACGACACGCGACACAGCCTTCAGGAGCCCCGCACGATGATCACATCCGAAGCGGCGAGAGAGCCAAAGCGGAAGCTGTCCGGCCGTCATGTTCTTGGCGCCATGCTGGCATTCTTCGCGGTCATCGTGACTGCCGACGCGATTATGATCTATCAGGCGGTATCGACATTCGGCGGCGTTGATAACACGAACGCCTATCGCGATGGCTTGGCCTACAACGCGCGCATCGCACGCGAAGAGCGTCAGGCAGGTCTCGGCTGGAAAGAGACGGTCGAGCTGCGAGCCGATCCCGAACGAGTGCGCGTCGAGCTCAAGGACGCGACGGGCTCTCCCGTGGACGGAATCAAGGTCGCCGTGCTGCTGGGACGGGCGGTGACCAGCGCCGCCGATTCCGTTGTGCAACTCCCTCAAATGAGCCCAGGCGTATTCGAAGCGCCGGTGACGAATGTGCAGTCGCCGGGTACCTGGATTGCGACTGTCCGCGCCTATCGGACGGGCGGCGACGAAGCCGAACCGATCTTCGAGACGAGGAGGCGCCTATGGGTCGCGCCTTGATAGCTTCGTTCGCGACGGCTCACGAAGAGCTACCTCAGGTCTCGCGGGAAAAACGCGCGCAAACGGTATCGCTCGTCGTCGAGAATATGCATTGTGGCGCATGCATCACAACCGTCGAGCGGACGCTCGGCCGCATTCCCGGTGTCCATGACGCGCGTGTCGATCTTTCGGCGCGCCGCGCGAGCGTAACTTACGAGCCTCAGTCTGTCGGCACTCAGGCTTTGATTGACGCGCTGGGCGACGAGGGATATCGCGCAGCCGAATCCGTCGGCTCGATAGACGAGCAGGACCGCAATCGCGCCGACGATCTTCTGCGTCGCCTTGGCGTCGCGGGGTTTGCCGCCGCGAACGTCATGCTGCTGTCGGTCTCGGTGTGGGCCGGCGCCGTGAGCGACATGGACCAGACCGTCGCGTCTCTTTTCCACTGGATGTCGGCTTTGATCGCGATGCCGTCGGTCGCCTACGCCGCGCAACCGTTCTTTCGGTCCGCCGCGACGGCCCTCAAGGCGCGCTGCCTGAACATGGATGTGCCGATCTCGCTCGGCATCACGCTGGCAACTGCGATGAGCCTTTTCCAGACCATGCGCGGCAGCCATCAGGTTTACTTCGACGCCGCGATCATGCTGACGTTCTTTCTCCTGATCGGACGTTATCTGGACGAGCAGGTGCGCATCAAAGCGCGGGGCGCGGCGGAGAACCTACTCGGCCTCAAAGCACTAACCGCGACAGTGGTTGGCGAGGGCGGTCAGGTTGAACGCATGCCCGCGCGCGCTCTTTCGCCGGGAATGAAAATCCAGGTTGCAGCCGGCGAGCGCATTCCCGTCGATGGCCGCATTATTTTCGGATCGACCGAGATCGACGAAAGCCTGATCACGGGAGAGACCGTGCCGCGCCAGATGCAGCACGGCGGCATGGTTCACGCAGGCACTGTCAACATGACGTTCGCCGTCGTGATCGAGGCAACCGCGACGGACGACAACACGCTCCTTGCCGAGATCGCGCGGCTGATGCGGGCGGCGGAGCAGGGGCGAGGTCAATATGTCCGTCTCGCGGACCGTGCGGCCCGCGTCTATGCACCCGCCGTGCATGTCCTGGGAGCCGCGACCTTTGTAGGCTGGATGATCGCAGGCGTCGGTTGGGAAACGTCGCTGACCTACGCCATCGCCGTGCTCATCATTACATGCCCATGTGCCCTGGCACTCGCGGTCCCGGCGGTGCAGGTCGCAGCCACGAGCCGCTTGTTCGCGACTGGCGTCATCGTGAAGGCCGGCGATGCGCTCGAACGTCTCGCGGACATCGACACTGTCGTCTTCGACAAAACGGGTACTCTGACGCGCGGAGAACCTATGATGCGCGACGGGGAGGACGTGCCGCTGCCGACGCTCGCCGCCGCGGCATCTCTTGCCATCGCCAGCCGTCATCCTTATTCGCGCGCCGTCGTCAACGCCGCGCGCGAACGGGGCATTGCGATTGTCGCTGCGGAAGGCGTTAGGGAGGTCGCAGGTTCCGGCCTCGCGGCGTCATGCGCAAGCGGCGGCGAAATCCGGCTAGGCTCCGAAGCATGGGTCAAGCGCGACGAAGGCGCACCGTCGTCGGCCTCGTCTGCAGGCTCGCTCTGGTTTTCCGGTGCTGACGGCCGCGCCATCGCTCTCGGGTTCGAGGACGCGCTGCGTCCGGACGCGGCGTCGACTATCTCCGCTCTCAGAACGGCCGGTTACGAAGTCTGCTTGATATCCGGGGATCGGCCATCGGCGGTGAACGAGGTGGCGGATACGGTTGGCATTGTGCAGCGTTGGGCAGGAATCAAGCCTGACGGCAAGATCGCTCTCATCGAAGGCATGAAGGCGCGAGGTAAAAAGGTGCTGATGCTGGGCGATGGACTGAACGATGCGCCGGCGCTTGCCGCTGCGAACGCGTCGATCTCTCCGGCGAGTGCAGCCGATATCAGCCAGACCGCAGCCGATGCCGTGTTTCAGGGCGATGCACTCGCGCCCGTTCTGGAAACGGTGCGGGTGTCTCAAGCCAGCCAGCGCATGTCGATCGAGAACTTCGCCATTGCGATTGGCTACAATGTCGTGTTCGTCCCGCTCGCGGTCGCTGGTCACGTGACGCCGCTGATCGCAGCCGTGGCGATGTCGCTGTCGTCGATCGCGGTGACCGTCAACGCGCTGAGGCTCAGAAGCAGAAGGCTTGGTCTGAAGCCGGTCAGGAGGGCGGCATGAGTGCGCTTGCGTGGCTGATTCCGTGCGCGCTGGCGCTCGGCGGCCTTGGGCTGGCCGCATTCCTTTGGGCGCTCAATTCCGGACAGTTCAAAGATTTGGACGGAGCAGGATGGCGCGCCATTGATGATGACGGCGAAGGCCCGCTTCCACCGAAGGATTAGATCTCGACGTCACGATTGCGGAGTAACGCGGCGGCACGATGTGTTCGTGCAGCTATCGCAACAGCCTTCGTCGGTTTCGGATGACGAGTGTGCGTCTTCGGTGGCTTGCAAGATGTCGTGCGTGAACAGCGCTTCGCATCTGGCATCCAGCAATTTTCGCGAAGCGCGGAGCTGGCATTGTGAATCTCGCGCGCGAACGATCACGGCTGTCGCGCCCATGGCGAGATGATGAGAAAGACCCTGGAGAAATCGTTCGGGCCCAAGGAAGCTATGATGTGACGTGCGTGCGTCACTTTTGACGATCGGAGAGAAGGGTTCGGCAGCGGTCAGAACGGACGTCAGTCCGGCCTCGACCGGCATCGCTGGATCAAGGACACAAGCGAGATCCTCGTCGTGAAGAGACGACCGGGATGAAACGATAACGATGCCGTCAGCGAAAGCCGCGAGCGTGGCCACTGCGCCGCGTGCAGCCTCCACGTTGGCAAAAATCCCGGCCACGAACATTTGGCGGGCTGGCCCCGCAACAGAAATCGCTGCTGCCGGCTCGGGAACCATTGCCGAATTGGTGTTACAATCTTTTCCGAGATCCAAGCGAACACATCCTCCGGCGCAGGCCTCAACCGCTCGCTTCGCAGTGCAGCGCAGGGAAGGGTTTTCACCCCCAAGTAAGCGATAAGGACGTGCACGCCGTATGTCGCGAGTGTGAGATTGTGTGACATGATGTGACAGCGGCCGTGCGCGAGTCCGGCTGCTATGGCTTGCCACTCTCTTGTTTCCGCTTGGGACCTCCCGCTGATGTCTGACACCATCCTGATCGTCGATGATGAGCCTCAGGTTCGTCAGCTTCTGCGCACGGGCCTTGAGGCAGAAGGGTTTGTCGTCATCGAAGCAGAGAATGGAGCGCAGGCAGAGGCTCACCTTGCGAGCCATGCGGTGACGCTTCTCACCTTGGACTTGAAGCTCGGCGGCGAGGATGGCCTGAAGGTTGCGCGCGACCTCCGCGCCAAACGCAACACTCCGATCGTCATGATCACCGGTAAGAGCGACCCCATAGATAGGGTTGTCGGTCTTGAGCTGGGCGCCGACGATTACATCGCCAAGCCTTTTTTGATGCGTGAGGTCATTGCGCGCGTGCGGGCGGTGCTACGCCGCTACCAAGCCGCCGAGCAGGCCCCTGCACCGGAGCCCTCCTCCTCGACGGGACCAAGGTACGCCTTTGATGGCTGGACCATGGACACGCAACGCCGGGAGGTTCTCGGTCCCGACCGCACGCCGTGCGAGTTGACCACCGCCGAATACAACTTGCTGAACATTCTGGTGCAGCGTCCCGGCAGAGTGCTTTCGCGCGATGAGCTCATGGACCTGCTCAAAGGCCACGACTGGACACCTATGGATCGTTCGATCGACGGGCTCGTCGCGCGCCTGCGCAAAAAAATCGAGCCGGGGAATGAGCGTCCCCTCCTCGTAAAAACCGTGCGCGGCGTGGGCTACGTCTTCGCGGGAACGGTGAAGAAGATCTAGGCTTTTCCGCCGAGCGCATCACGCAGCGCGACCGCAAGATCGGCGCGCTTGTAAGGCTTGCGCAGAATGGCAACTTCGGCCGCACCGGGTTGCGTCTCTTCCGCCGCATAGCCTGTCGTCAGCAACACCTTGATCGCGGGCGCATGCTCACGGATCCAGCGCACGAGATCGTATCCCGACACTCCGCCGGGCATGACGACATCGCTGAGCACGACCTGCACGTCCTCGCCCGCTTCGAGCATGCGCAAGGCAGCAGCTCCGTTCTCGGCTTCGAGTGCGACATACCCGAGCCCTTCGACGCGCTGCATCGTGACTTCGCGCACCTCGGCGTTGTCCTCGACAACAAGCACGACTTCACTGTTTTCGGACAGCGGAGCGGGTTCCGCAGCCTCGCTCTGACGCTCGCACGTCTCCTCGGCGTGCGGCAGATAGAGGTTGATGGTCGTGCCTTTTCCCGGCTCGCTTTGGATGGCGACGTGCCCGCCGGATTGCTCCGCAAAACCGTAGATCGTGCTGAGGCCGAGGCCCGTTCCGCGTCCGGGTTCCTTGGTCGTGAAAAACGGTTCGAACGCACGCTCGATCACTTCCGGCGGCATTCCATGCCCGGTGTCGCTGACGGAGATGAGAACGAACGCGCCATCACCCGGCATGCCGGCTTCAAAGGTCGTTGCATTACGGCTTTCGATGACGAGGTTGCCGCCGCTCGGCATGGCGTCGCGCGCATTGATGGCAAGGTTGAGGATGGCGTTTTCGAGTTCACTCGGGTCGGCGCGCGTGCGTCCGACGTTGCCTTCGAGAAGCGTTGTCAGCGCAATCGCGCCGCCGAGCGAACGCTGCAGAAGCTGTGTGAGGTTCAAGATCATCTCGTTCACGTCGAGAACCTGCGGCGTGAGCCTGCGTCTCCGCGCGAACGTGAGAAGACGCCGTGTGAGCGAAGCACCCATGTCGGCCGCGTCCGACGCGCGTTTGAGAAGCGCGGCTTCCGACCCGCTATGGACCGTATCGGACAAAAGCTCGAGGTTCCCCGAGATGATGGTCAGCAGGTTGTTGAAGTCGTGTGCGACGCCCCCGGTCAACTGGCCGAACGCCTCCATGCGCTGCGATTGGATGAGGGCCGCATGAGCTTCTTCGCGGCGGCGGATCTCAGCCTCGAGCGCGCGCGTGCGATCCGCGACGCGCGCCTCGAGTTCGCTGTTGGCCGAAGCCAGAGCAGCCTCTGCGGCCTTCCTTTCGGTCACGTCACGCACCACGACCATGTACGCTTTGCGGCCGTCGACGACTTGTTTCGCAATCGATGCTTCAGCCGAGAACTCGGAGCCGTCCTTGCGGCGAGCAAAGATTTCCGCACGCTCGCCCATTTTTTTCGCCGCCACCGGCGAATTGGAGAAATCGGCGACATGGCCCGCGTGCTTGCGACGAAGGCGATCGGGAATGAGAATGTCGAGGGGTTGTCCAATGACCTCTGACGGCGTGTAGCCGAACACGGTTGCGGCGCCATCGTTGAACAGAGTGACGCGAAGCTCATCGTCGAGCGCAATGATGGCGTCCGCTGCGATAGCCAGAATGGCTGACACTTGGGCCTGCGCTAAAGCAGTCCCGGTCGGAGGCGGAACGGTGATGTCTTCTTGGTCGTGCGCCATATTGCAACGTCGTCGCGGACCGGCAAGCAGCCGCGACGCTTCGCTCCCATTCGGGTGGACGTTCTTCGCCTCCGACCCTTAGTTCATTGGCCGGTGACGAACAAGGAGGTTGGGAGAGCGGGGACCAGCGGCGGAGCTATCGGTGTTCGCTACTTCTTTTCCAGCGACTGCAAATAGGCGATGACAGCGCCGACATCCTCAGGTGCAAATACGAATTCCGGCATGTCTGGATGGCCGGATGAAATCCCTTCACCAAGCGCCTCCTCGAGGCTCTCGGGCGGGTAGCGCTTCACCACGTCGCGAAATGGCGGAGCTTCTGCATGCGGGCTCGCGCCCTCAAGCCCGATCGCATGGCATCGGCTGCAATTGGTCTCGAGAACGGCGCGCCCCTTTTCGGTAAGCGACGTTTCCGCTGCAGCCGGAGTGAGCCACGCCGTGACGGCGAGCACGTGAGCGAGAACAAGATATCGTGGCATCATGCGAGGATCGCGCCTTTCATCATTTTGTCTTGAGGCTCATGATGTAGGCAACGAGATTGTCGCGCGCTTCAGGCGGAATGATGAAGTTCGGCATCGTGGGGTGCGAAGTCTGAAGCCACACGACCAACGCCCGTCCGGTCATGCCAGGCGTATTGGCCACGACGGAAAAGTCCGGCGCGTCCGCGTTCGGAGAAAAATCGTCTCTTGCAGTCTCGACGCCATGACATTCGGCGCAATGCGCGCGGGCGTAGGCCAAGCCTTCCCCCGCGTTGCCGGCCTCCTGCGCGTGCGCGGCGGTCGCAGCCGCGCTGAGGGTAAAAGCAATCAACCCGATGCGTCTCATAATAGAATCCTTTGATGACGAGGCAGCATGGAGCGGCAATCAAAGCCCGGCTTTGACTTGGCTCAACTCAGCGGCTTCACCCGGAGCACAAAGCGCGTCGGGTTTGTTGTGCGAAACCCAGACCGTCAGAAAGCCGAGAATGCAGATGGCGAGGCCCGCCGCGCGTCGCAACGATTGACGTGATCCCAAAGCCCTGAGAGCGCCAAAGCCGGCAGTCGCCGCCGCTAGACCGGGGAGCGTCCCGACGCCGAATGCCAGCATGACGGAGCTGCCGCTAAGCGCCGATCCACTCAACATGGCGGTGAGGAGCGCGCCATAGACCATCGCACACGGCATCAAGCCCCACGCGACGCCACTTGCGAACGCCGTAGGGTAGCGGCCAAGCCGCGACGCGCGCGTGCGGGCGACGCGATCCGCCAGGGGAGCAAGAACGCGGTCGAGCACAGAAAGCGGCGGCAGAAAGCCTGCCGTCGAAAGCCCGATCCACATCAGCGCCACGGCACCGGCCCATTGCACGACCCGGAACGCCATCTCGCGGTCAAGCCATGCCACCGCAGGCGCGCCGACGGACCCGATGATCGCGCCCGCCGTCGCATAGGAAAGAATGCGGCCCGTGTGCGTCAGCGCCGCGATGCGCATGCCCTCCGACGGGCTTCGAGGCGATCCAACATGCATCAGGCTCGCAGCCACCGCGCCGCACATGCCCGCGCAATGCAACGTGCTCGCAAGGCCGAGACCCAAGCCGGAAGCCAGGAAGAGCGCGCTCGAGTCCATATTTCTACCTTGCGGGTCTGGCCGCGCCAGCTTCGCCCGCGCAGATCCAGAGCGTTGGAAGAGCCGCAACCACGAGCAACCAGAAGGCGAGCATTTCTGGCCGCGACGAGAGAAGGGCAGGGAAGTAACCGCAACTCCATCCCACGACCAAAAGGAACACGGGCACGGCGAGCGCAGCCGCGAACCACTCGCCACGGCCCGCATCCGCAAGTCGTTTCGCGCTAAGCGCCGCGAACGCGTAGAAGCACACAAACGCCCAGATGACTGCCGCCATGGTGGGGATCTCGGCGCGCGCGTTCAGGCTCTCGTCGAAGCTCGGATCATTGAACCACAGAATGCCGCCGACCGCCGCGATGCCGATGGCCGCGGCGCCATAGAGCCATTCGCCCCGCGTCGCGCGGCCTTTGAATGAAAAGAAGAGATCGATGAGATAGCCGCTCATGGCGCCTCCACCAAAAAATGCTGGCGAGGCAGGTTAGCGGGCAAAGCCGCGGCAAGCTTTGACCTGGGTCAAAGCCACCCTTCCGTAAAATGCTCTCAACGGCAGAGATTTCGAAACGGATGCAGTGGAAGAAAAAGCGCGTCGCGGCTCTTCGCCCATCGCTCGAGCGACTCGCGCTCGCCAGGCGCCAGCATGCCTGGGATCAGGCGGTCGATCGCAGCCTCCGCCATTTGGTGCGCGCTACGAAGCTGGATGACATGCAAAACGCCGAGCGTTACAGCCCCTTGCATCGCGGTTCGTCCCGCGACGACATCATGCAGTAGCTGCGAGATGTCGCGCTGATGTTCGCTGATTTCCGAATGCTCGCGCGTAAGCCTATTGAGCAGGCTCCGCATCTCCAGCGTCGTGGCGTCGGATCTCGCGATGATGGGAAACAGAGCCTCATCCTGAAAATCGACATGCTGAGACCAGCTCGAAACGAGAACCGAACACAGAATACGAGCGATGCAGCGGCACACATCCTCCGGCGGAGTGCGAACGAGGGTCGCGAGCCCCTTGTCGATTTCGGATTGGATTTCGCGATCCGCCGCCATCATCCACGCGATGTCGAGCGGCGGCGTTGCGGACTTCGGATGCGTGGATGGCATGGCCGGACCTGCGTTCGAAAACTCGAGCGAACGTAACGTCGCAGATGCCGCGGCCTTTTGATCCTGATCATACGCCGAGTGCGCCAGTCGGAATAACCTTGGCGCTGTTACAAACTTTCACAATTCGTCACGTCCGCCGCACACCCCTGATGCGTGGCTCTCCTTAAATCGTCGCACTGCACGAGCGGCGGATCGCACATGAGGCGATCGAGGGAGGCACCATGCTGGCGAGCAATCTTGTCGAAACCCGTTCTTATGTTGAGCGTGTCGTGCCGAAGGCGCGCGGAGAGTTGGACGTGCCGAAGGCGCGCGGAGAGCTGGACGTGCCGAAGGCGCGCGGAGAGCTGGACGTGCCGAAGGCGCGCAGACAGCACGATGAGCCTAAGGCGCGCGATGGCATGACCCTTGAGGATCGGTTGTCGCACGCAACCGAGCGCAAGCTTGAAGCCAAGGAGCATGTGTTCCGCGAAGGCGACGCGCGCACGAACGTCTATCGTGTCGAGAGCGGCATCATCGCCATCTACAAGACGCTGTTCGACGGCCGCCGTCGCATTATCGATTTCGCACACCCGGGCGATTTCATCGGCCTCGGCGTGCTCGGCGAGTACATCATGAGCGCCCAGGCAACATGCCCGTCACGGGTGCGCTGTCTCTCCGCGTCGGCTTTGGAAAAGCTCGCAGAGACGGACGCCGCGCTCGCGCTCAAGCTTTATAAGTCCGTGTGCCAGGATCTCGTCGCGGCGCGCAGCCTGCTCGTCACTGTCGGTCAGCGCAGCGCCATCGAGCGCATGGCCGCGTTCCTGCTCGCGCTGCACCGGCGTTCAGGAGAAGGCTCGAACGATGTCGTCAAGCTCGGCATGCGCCGCAGCGACATCGCGGATCTTCTTGGCCTGACGATCGAAACCGTGAGCCGTACGCTTACCAAACTGCGGGAAATGCGAGTGATCGACGTCGAGCTTGGCGGGACTACGATCATTCTTCGCGACGTGGAGCGTCTCGCTGACCTCGCCAACGAGTAGGCAGCCGTTCGTCAGTCTGTCGCGGGATATTAGGCAGCGTCGCCGATCGCGGCCAATATAGCGGAGCTGAAACCCGATGATGACTTCTTTGCGGCCGTCTTAAGACGCGTGAGTTCCTGCGCGACGCCGTCCGCACCAATGGGCGGCGCATCCGCAGCCAGCACGAGAAGCGCGATCGAGCACGTGAGAAGCGGAAAGCGGGAGACGACGCCATCCCGTCCTGCGCACTCGAGGTAGCCGTTGAGGCGGTGCTCTGGCGCATAGAGGCTCTCGGCATTCGAGGCGAAGCGGGTCCGCATCTCGAGCAGTCGCGCTGGCAGGTCATGAACGCTCCCCGACACGCCGACGAAGAAGTCGTCTCCACCGATGTGCCCGATGAAGCCCATGTCGTGCCCGAACTCGGCCCGCATGAGATCGGCGAACATCAGGATTGCCCGGTCGCCGACGTGGAAGCCGTAGACGTCGTTGAACGGCTTGAAGTTATTGAAGTCGAGATGGCAGAAGGCGTGGTTGACGCGCCGGTCGATGCACGCCGAGCTAATGAAGTCGATAATAGAATCGTTTGCCGGCAGATGCGTGAGCGGATTCTGGTTCTGCGCTTGCCTGAGGCGGATCGTGCCCGCGAGTTGGAGCAGCGCACTTGATGGCACGAAGCCCGCGTAGCGCATGTCCTTCATGACGATGATGCCTTCATCGACCGATTGCGCACACTGTTCGATCAGGTGCGTGGCTGCGATCTTGGCGTCGACGATGGGAAGCCGCACAAGATAATTGCGGATCGTCAGAGGGAACGAGGCGTTCTTCATCAGATCCCGGCCGAAGGGCGACTGAACGAGCGAACGGAGGTCGCGCTCTCGCACGATCCCGAGCGGCATCGAGCGCGCATTGACCACCGGCAGAAAGCTGCATTCGGGATGGCCGAGAAAATATTCGACAACCGTTTCGACGCGCGTACCCTCGTGAATGGGCTCGAGAGGAACAACAATACCCTCCTCCACGATGGACTGAGCGCGCCGCTGTGGGCTCCGCCTGTCGCCATTGTCAGAGACGGAGATGTAATTGGTTTTGATCTCTGCGACGTCGCAACTCGGCCGCGCGATGAAGTAGCCCTGAACGAGATCGCATCCCGCATCGCGGCATGCGTGCAGTTCCTCGACGCTCTCGATGCCTTCCGCGACGACCTGGCTGCCAAGCGAATGAACGAGCTCGACGAGGCGCGAAAGAAAAACGCGTTTGCGCGCATCACGCTCGAGACCGCTGATGAAGAAGCGATCGACTTTCACATATTCGGGCTGCAGCTCATAGAGAGCCTGCAGGCCCGAGAGGCCAGTACCGAAATCGTCGATTGCGATACGAAATCCGTTCTGCCGCAGCGTAGCAACGACCACGCGCAGGTCCGATGACGTCAGCTCATTTCCGACTTCCGTAATTTCCACGCAGACATCGGAGGGCGATAGACCGGTCTTTCCAAGGCCCGAAAGAAGGATGGAGAGAGTCTCCTTTGCCATCGTCGCATGCTTGCGGTCGAGATTGAGAAAGAGCAGCGCATCGCGACCGTGCTCTCGCGAGCGAAGCTTTTCCGCAGCCTTGCTGTAAAGCAGGCGATCGACTTCGCGACGAACGCCGATTTCCTCCGCGAAAGAAAAGAACTCCGGGATCGAAGAAAAGCCGAGCGCTGCTGTCTCTCGCGCCAGGGCTTCAAAGCCGTGGGCGTGTCCACTGCGAATGTCGGTGATCGGCTGAAGCGCGGTGTCGATTGAGGATCGTACGCGCTCCAGAAAGATCTGCGCTCCGTTGCTTTCGCTTAGCAACGGTATCGACGAGCCGAACATCGCACACTCCACAATTCCCCTTGCTGAATGTGTTACCAAGTGCGAATGAATTGAGCCTTAAGTGATGCGTCATGCGGCTGTCATATTTGGTGCTTTTTCAGTGATTTAACCGCGAACGATCGCGAGAAAACCTACGCCTTCGAATGCTCCCTAATTCGTCAGTACGCAGCAAATGGTATTGGCCGCCGGCTCAGCGGCCAGTCCCGCCGAAAGTTGAGCCTTACCTCGAACGCGAACTCGGATACTTTCCGCCACGTCGCAATCGCGACGTTAGGGGAAGGACGAGCTTGCATGGGCGGAATAACGGTCTGGGACGTGGCGGGCGTGGTGGCGTTTCTGGTGTGCTGGCCGGGATACCATCTTGCAGCGCGGTGGTTCGATACCCGCAAGCCAAGCCTGATGACGCTTGTGAAAGTGTTTCGCCACCGCTGGATCGCACGCATGGCCGAACGCCAGCAGCACATTGCGGATGCGACGTTCCTCGGCAATCTCCTGCGCGGCGCGCTGTTCTTCGCTTCGACCACCGTCTTCATTCTCGGCGGCCTGCTCGCGTTGATCGGCACGGCGCCCGAGGTCGCGAACCTCCTGTCGCAATTGCCGTTCGCCACTAAGACCGAGCCGATCGTCGCAGAGGCCAAGGCGTTGGCTTTGGTGCTCGTGTTCGTCTACGCATTCTTCAAGTTCACATGGTCGGCCTGGCAGTACAACGTGCTCTCGATCCTCGTCGGCGCCATGCCAGCTAACTATCCCGACGAAGCGGCCCGCGACGCGTACGTGCGCGCCGCAGGCGAAGTGGCCGCACTCGCCGGTGAGAGCTACAACAACGGCATTCGTGCTTACTATTTTTCGATACCGTTGATGGCATGGTTCATGGATGCGAAAGTCTTCCTCGCGGCAACGGCAATCGTGACCGTCGTCCTCTATCGCCGCGAATTCTATTCGCCCATGATGACCGCGCTGCGAGCGGTTCGCGACTGAGCTACGCGCCGCCGGTGGCGTCCTTCACGCACTTCGTCTTGAAGCTCGTCGCCGCCGCGCCATGCAGACCCTTGGCGTTGGAGTCCGAGTCACATTTCGCCTTCGCGTCCTTCTGGCATTTCGTAAGGAAGCTTGTCTGGGCGGCGCCATGCAGGTTTTTGGCGTCCGACTGACTTTTGCAGGTGTCGGCAAGGCCGTTGGTTGCCATCAAGCAGCAAGAGGCGATGGCAACGAGTACGGGCTTGGCATATAGGGAATTAAGCATTTGCGTCTCCGGATCTGGGCAAAAACACTGATCACACACGTGAGGTCAGTGCGTAGCCGCGCTGCTGCAAGACGGAGGGCTCATACAATTTCGTAAGCTCACGCGACGCCGTGCTGCTTGAACCACGCGAGCAGACGAGCCCATCCGTCCTTGGCGGGTGCTTCGCGATAGCTCGGACGGTAGTCGGCGTGAAAGGCATGCGGGGCGCCTTCGAACACGACGATGTCGCACGTCTTGCCGGCCTTCGCGCACGCGGTCCGCATCGCTTGGACCGTATCGAGCGGAATGCCTTGATCAGCGCCGCCGTAAAGTCCCAGCACAGGCGCCTTGAGATCAGCCGCGATGTCGATGGGATGCTTCGGTGTCAGCGCCGTCGCGTCGCCGACGAGGCGGCCATACCACGCAACGCCCGCCTTGAGCTTCGGGTTATGCGCCGCATAGAGCCAGGTGATGCGACCGCCCCAGCAGAAGCCCGTGATGCCGAGCCGCTCGACATCGCCGCCGTCCATCGCCGCAAACGCGACGGCCGCATCGAGATCGCTCATGACCTGCGCGTCGGGCACCTTCGCCACCACGGCACGAATGTCATCGATGTTGGTGAGGCCAGCCACGTCGCCCTGCCGCACATACATCTCAGGCGCGATGGCGAAATAGCCTTTCTTCGCGAGGCGGCGGCACACATCCTTGATGTGCTCGTGCACGCCGAAGATTTCCTGCACCACGAGAATGATGGGGAACGGGCCGCTCCCCGCAGGTTTTGCGCGATAAGCCGGAATTGCGCGATCAGCGGCCTTGATCTGCACTTCGCCCGCGTCGAGCCCCTGAGTATCGGTGGCGATCACCGTGTCGGCCGCGACCGGATGCGTCGCGAGCGCGAAGCCGGTTGCGAGTGTGGTTAGAAGCGCTTCCCGCCGCGAGGGCTCGAACTTGGGAAACAGGCTCCGCATGTCAGCGGCGAGGTTGTCTTCGTGTTCATCTCCGCTGCGATGGGTCATGCTTGCCTCCGTCGTTGCGTCGTCATTGCCATCGCACAACGCGCGGTGGTGACGCAAAGATGGGGTCTCGAACGCCCGGGTCAACCGCATTCAGCGCGTCAGGTCTTCTTGCGTTTGACCGCAGCCTTTTTCTTTTGCGGAGGTTTTGCCGGACCGCTTTTGCGCTCTACTGCAGGGATCGCCACCCCGCTGTTCTCGGCGCGTCGCCGCCGATGCGATTCGAGGCGCGAACGCTTGAGCATGATCGCATCATAATTCGGATGACTGGGTTCGAGCTTAGTAGCTGCAGGCTCGGACTTGCGTTTTTTCATTGGATCCAGGGCAGGGCAGCGGGAGGGCAATTTATGCATCCTGCCGGGAAAAATTCCCGACTCAAGCCCTAGCCGCCATAATTGTGGGGGCAAGGCTCGGCCAGCGACCCGTCTTTCCGGAAAAACGAAAAGCAATACAGAGTGTTGGAGGAGCCGTTTTTTTAGCGAATGAGCGCCACGACACGGGCGGGAGCCGCCGATGCGCCGACGATCTTGAGCGGAAACACCGCCACTTCGAACCCATGCGGCGGCAAAGAGTCGAGATTCGTGAGCTGCTCCATGTGCCAATAGGGCCGCCGCTGACCGACGCGATGGGCTTCCCAGAAGAGCGTCGCATCGCCGGTCGCCTTGGACTTTGCGATCTGCGCCCGGAACGGCAGATCCCACCCCCACTGATCGATGCCCATAACGGTCACGCCCCGATCGAGCAGCCACTCGGTGGCGGCAGCGCTCATACCCGTGCCGGTCTGCCAGAACTCCTTCGTGTCCATCAGCCGGTCGCGTCCCGTGCGGATGAGAACGATCGTGCGATCCGTGATCGTTGCGCCTGAGTTGGCGAGCGCGACCTCCATGTCGGCTACCGTGATCGGGTCGTCATCGGCCTTGTGTGAAAGGTCGAGCACGACACCGGGGCCGATGCAGCGGTCGAGAGGGATTTCGTCGATGGTCTGCGCGGGCTTGCCGCCGGACATTGGTCCGTAGTGCCATGGCGCATCGATGTGCGTCGTCGCGTGCACGCCCATGCTGACGGTATCGTCCGCCCAGCCGACGAAGTCGCGCGGGAAGAGGCGGAAGGGCAGCCCGAGCAATCGCACGAGAAGCTTCGCCATGCGGTGCGGCTTGTGCTTGACTTTCACCCGCATGAAGAACGGATCGTCCCGATTGAATCGCACGGGCTTCGAAAGATCGATGACTTGCATGTGTGCGCTATCCTTCCCGGCGGATCGTATTTCGAAGCTGCCCCACGCCCTCGATGGCGATCTCGACGACGTCGCCATCCGAAAGCATACGCCCGGTCTCGATGCCGCTGCCGCCGGGCAGGGTACCGGTCGCGAACAGCTCGCCCGGATGAAGGTGTTCTGAGTGCGAAGCGTGCGCCAGCGCTTCGCCGAGCGACCAGCGCGCGCCCGCGCTTGACGGCTCGGACAGGAGCGCGCCGTTGATACGCACGGAGCCTTTGAGGTCTCGCCAACGGGGGAGGACCTCGTCAGCGCTGACGAGCACACCCGACATCGCATTACGAAAGTGCTTCGACTTCTGCGGCCCAAAACCGGACCGCATTTCCTCGCGCTGCACGTCTCGCGCGCTGAAGTCGTTGACGACGACAAAGCCGCCGATCGCTGCTTCGGCTTCATCGGGACTGGCGTTGAAAAGCGCACGCTTGAGAACGAACCCAAGCTCGAGTTCGTAGTCGATCTGCGCGGAATAGGACGGGATGGAGATTGCGTCGTCGTTGCCCGCCAAAGCGAGGTGGTTGCCCATATAGTAGATCGGCTGATCGTACCAAAGACGCGACGGCTTCAGCAGTGGAAACGGCGCGCCGAGCACGCGCTCGTAGGTTCTCACGATTGGCCACGCGCGCCGGAGATAGGTGCGGACAAATCCGCGCGCCGCGTCGATCGCGTGCTGCTCATAAAGCATGAAATCGCGAAACGAGAGCGGCGTGAAGGGCAGCGCCAACGTGCTCTCGGGTAGCGGCTGAGCCGCAAAGCGGCGCGCAGCATCCTGCAATCGCGCGCGAACATCATCCGGTGCATCGAGCAGAGCGACGGCATCGCTGGACCACTGATCCTTATCGCGGTCTGCGATGCCCGGCACGGCATCGAGGGCGGCGCGGACATCCGTCCAGCCGTCGTCCACCCCGATCTCGAGCGCGTGCGTCCCGTCTCTTGTGACACGTCGGATCTTCATGCTGACCTAGAGTTAAAATGGAGGGATGGCACCGTGGCCAATGGCTTCCACACTTGGCGGACGATATCAATCCTTTGGCACAGTTGCCGCGCGCTGCCTGCCGTGCCATGCAGCAGCAAATAGAGTGAGATCGGCCGACAAGACATGACCACGTGGATCGAACAATCCTGCCCCCTGCCGTCGGCAGAGCACGAGGAGCGGGCGCGTGCGCGCCAGGCGGTTCTGACCAAACCCGCAGGATCTCTGGGCGTACTCGAGGATCTCGCGATCAAGCTCGCAAGTCTTCAAACGACCGATCGTCCGCGAGCGGCAAACGCGCCGATCATTCTGTTCGCGGGCGATCATGGCGTCACTGCGCAAGGCATCTCCGCTTTCCCTTCTGCCGTCACGGTCGAGATGCTGAAGAACTTCGCGTCGGGAGGAGCCGCCGTCGCGGTCCTGGCGCGGGAGCTTGGCGTCCCGCTCACGGTTGTCGATGCGGGAACGCTTGCCGAGACGCCGGTCGCAGGAACGTTGGCGGAAAAGCCCCGTCGTGGCACGCGCGACTTTAGCGCCGAGCCTGCAATGACGAACGACGAACTCGATTTCGCTTTGGCCGCCGGACGCCGGGCCGTCGCGCGGGCGGGTGCTGCCGATCTCATGCTGTTCGGCGAGATGGGAATCGGAAACACCACGTCTGCCGCTGCCATCGCCGCCGCCTTGATCCCGAAAGCTCCGGCGGAGATCGCGGGCGCTGGCACAGGCCTCGATGCGGCGGGCATCGCGCGCAAGGTCGAGGTCATCGAAGGCGCGCTTGCACTTCACCGCCTTGATAAGCCCGGCGCGGACGCACGGCGCGTGTTGGCGAGTGTCGGCGGTTTCGAAATCGCAGCCCTCGCCGGAGCGATCATCGCGGCCGCGCAAGCTGGGCGCCCGGTGCTCGTCGACGGCTTCATCGTCACCGTTGCGGCGCTTGCCGCGACACGTCTCAATCCAAGCTGCACACCCTGGCTGCTTTTCTCTCATCGCTCGGCCGAACGCGGACACGCCATCGTTCTCGATGCGCTTTCCGCACGGCCTGTCCTCGACCTCAACTTACGCCTCGGCGAAGGCTCCGGCGCCGCGACTGCACTTGCGGTGTTGCGTCTCGCGTGTGCGCTTCACAACGGCATGGCGACGTTCGAGGAGGCGGCCGTGTCGGGCCGCAGCTCCGCATGACCGTGGTCGATTTCCTGCGCCACGGTGCGACGGAACAGGAGGGCGTGCTCCTCGGCCATACGGACCCGCGTTTGTCGGAAGTGGGCCGCACGACGATTGCCGAGCAATGCCGGGATAGATCCTGGGCTGCCGTGATCTCCTCGCCGCTCACCCGCGCGAAGCTGTCCGCCGAGATCGCCGCTGCCTCTGCGTCCCAAACCATCGAGACCGATCCGGATTGGACGGAAATCTTCTTCGGCGATTGGGACGGAAAGCCGATGGCCGACCTCGGGCGCGAGCAGGCCTTCACGGATTTCTATGCGCAGCCCGAAACCAATCCGCCGCCCAACGGCGAGACGATGGCCAGCGTCCGGACACGCGTCGCCGCTGCGCTCGAAAAGCTCGCAGCGCGCGAAGAAAGCCCGCTCCTCGTTGTCGCCCATGGCGGCTCGATCCGCATGGCGTTGTCGGTGCTGTTCGCGATCCCGCTCGACCGCCTGTGGGCCATCCGCATTGCATGCGGCACGCTGATACGCGTGGAGCTGGGCGTGCACCCCGACCACGGCCTCTGGGGGCAATTGCTCGAGATCCACCAGCCCTGCGAGCGCGCACCATGAAGGGACTGCTCGCAGCGTTTGCCTTCATGACGCGCATTCCGATGCCACAGGTGGCCTACGAAACGGATCTCTCGAAGGCGGCACCCTGGCTGCCCGTTGCAGGCGCGGCGATCGGAGCAGGTGTTGCCGCCGGCGTAGTTTTCGGAGCGATCGTCAACCCCTGGATCGGCGCTTTGTTCGGTCTGATCGTCTGGGTGCTGCTGACGGGCGCTCTCCACATCGATGGCTTGGGCGATGTCGCGGATGGACTCGGCGCGGCTCACGGCAATCCGGAACGGTTCGTCGAGGTTGCGCGTGATCCGCATCTGGGCAGCTTCGGCGCTGTCGCCATCGCGCTACAACTCATGGCCAAGCTCGTGCTGCTCGCGGTACTCGCAGATCACGCAAGCACGTTTGAACTCGCGATCGGCGTCGCGCTTCTTGCAGCCTGGGCGCGCTGGGTGCCGCTGCTCCTCGCGCGCGCCGTGCCGCCACTCGCGGAAGGGTTGGGCAGCCACCTCGCAGCCGGCGTCGGCATGCCCGCGGTGATCGGTACAGGGGCTTTGCTTGCCGTCGCGTCTTTCTTGACGGCTCCGGTCTTGCTTGTCGCGCTGCCGCTCTCGGGGCTTCTCGCCCTCTATTGGCGCTGGAAGCTGGGCGGAGTAACGGGGGATTGCCACGGCGCCAGCATCGAGGTCATGGAATCGATGCTGCTCTTCGCACTGATCGCCATATGACCGGCATGCGAGGCGTTGTTTCGCCGAAGTCGCCGTTATGGTAGCACCTCAGGTCTCACGAGCCCCGACGGTGACACTGGATGACGTTCGCGCTGGCGTTTCTTGCTCTCCTAATCGAGGCTGTGGCCGGCTATCCGCAGGCGCTGCTGGCCCGGATCGGCCATCCGGTGACGTGGATCGGCGCGCTGATCGAGCGTGCTGAAGCGGTCTGGAACGAAGGGCATCTTTCGTTCGCGCGTGCGCGCCTGCGCGGCGTTCTGGCACTCGCGACCATCCTGCTCGTCACCGTCTCGATTACGCTTTTGATCGACTACGGACTTGATCTCGCGTTTCCCGTCTGGGGCGCGCTGGTGATCGAGGCAGTGTTGGCGAGCACGCTTCTCGCCGCCCGCAGCCTCGATGATCACGTAACCGACGTCGCCGAGTCGCTCGACGCACGCGGCCTGGCGGGCGGCCGCGACGCCGTATCGCGCATCGTTGGCCGCGATCCGCAATCGCTCGACGAAGCCGGTGTCTCACGCGCCGCCATCGAAAGCCTCGCCGAGAACTTTTCCGACGGCGTCGTCGCGCCGCTTTTCTGGCTGATCCTCGGCGGATTGCCGGGTTGCGCCGCTTACAAGGCGATCAACACGGCCGACAGCATGATCGGCCACAAGTCGGAACGCTATCTCGCGTTCGGCTGGGCCGCAGCGCGCTTGGACGACCTCGTGAACCTACCGGCATCCCGCCTGTCGGCAATCTGGATCGTCGCGGCCGCGCGTTTGATGCCGGGAGCGGATTGGCGCGCAGCCGCCTTGAGCGCATTGACTGACGCGCCGCGTCACCGCTCGCCGAATGCGGGCTGGCCGGAAGCGGCTATGGCGGGTGCGCTGGGCCTGGCACTTGCCGGTCCGCGCATTTATGGCGGCAAGCGGGTCGACGACGCATGGATGGGCTCGGGTCGCCGAGACGCGACGGCAGCTGACATCCATCGTGCGCTTCGCCTCTATCGCATCGCGTACATCATTCAGGGTGCCGTCGTCGGTGTTCTGGCCCTGATCGCGCTGCTCATCTTCTCGTGAGAGCAACCCGGCGTCCGCGCTCACACTTCAAGCCTTTTTTAGAAACAGCGGCAGCCCAGCTGCCATCAGCACCGCCGTATCCGCAATCGCCGCGATAGCCGCGTTGAGGCGCCCTTGCTCGTCTCGGAATGCGCGCGCCAGCGCGTTCTCAGGCACGATCCCGAGACCGACTTCGTTTGAGACGACGACGATCGGGCCGACAGCGGCCTGAAGCGCATCGACGAGATCGGCGCGGTAGGCCTCGACGTCACGCTCTGCCAGCATGACATTGCTGAGCCATAAGGTCAGACAGTCGATGAGCATCGGCCGCGGATCGGCGGCGTGCGCACGGACGGCGTCTGCTAGCGCAAAAGGCACCTCGCGCGTCTGCCAGCCCGGCCCCCGGCGTTCGACGTGATGGGCGATGCGCTGGGCCATCTCTATATCGCGCGCTTCGCCTGTAGCGACGTAAATCCAGGGCGCCGGTTGCGCCGTGATCAGACCTTCGGCATAGCGGCTCTTTCCCGAGCGGGCGCCGCCGAGAACAAGCATAAGGCGAGGAAGTTTCTGCGACATTCTGTGAGGTTTCCGGGGAAATTCCGCCTTTGTTTGACAGGACTTGCGCCCAAAGGCTATCTCAATTCACTCCGCCCCGAGGCGGCTGACCCCCCAAACATGGATCACCGTGACCGCTCTCTCCGAAACGAACGGCCGAGAGGCCGCCTCCACCGCCGCGACCATCTTCGTCTGCACGACGTGCCGCCGCAAGCGAGAGGATGCGCCTTTGGGTTACGATTTGCCCGGAGAGGAGCTTTCGCGCGCGCTCGCTGATGAGGTGGCTCGCCGCGGCCTCCAACAGATTGCCGTCACGCCCGTCGAATGCCTTGCAGTTTGCAGGCGACCCTGCACGGTGGCGATCGCCGGACAGGACAAGTGGACCCACCTCGTGGGCGATCTGGACGCCACGGCTCACGTGGATGACATCGTTACAGCAGCCATTGCGTTTGCCAGCTCGGCGGATGGAATTGTACCCTGGATGGAGCGGCCACAATCGATCCGCAGTGGCGGCATCGCGCGCATTCCACCCGTCGGGTTCACGCACACAGAAAAGCCGAAGGCCTAGAGGCCATGAATTTTCCGCCGGACATCTTTCCTGAATTTCCGGACTTGGCGCCGGGTGAAGTGTGGCTCGTGGGCGCAGGCCCCGGAGATCCGCGGCTGCTCACGGTGATGGCCATTCACGCTCTGCGATCGGCCGACACGATCATTCATGACGCGCTCGTCGATGCGCGCATCCTGCGGTTGGCAAGTGCGGACGCTGAGATCCATTTCGCGGGCAAACGCGGCGGCAGGCCGTCGCCGCAGCAGCGCGACATCAACGAGCTTATTGTTGCCGAGGCGAAGCGCGGCCGGCGCGTCCTGCGTCTCAAGGGCGGCGATCCTTTCGTCTTTGGCCGGGGAGGCGAGGAGGCGCATGCTCTCATCGCCGCCGGCATCCCGTTTCGCATCGTACCGGGCCTCACGGCGGGCCTCGTCGCGCCCGCCCTCGCCGGCATCCCCGCGACCACCCGCGAGACCAATCACGCCGTCATTCTCGCAGCAGGTCATCGCGCGGACGACGAAGAAGCGGCACGCTCCTGGGAAGCTCTCGCCGCAACCGGGCAACCGATCATTCTCTATATGGCGCTCGCGCAGATCGAGCAGATCGTGAGTGCATTCCTGCGGGGCGGTATGAGCCCGGGCACGCCGGCGACGATCATCTCGCATGCCACGGGCAATGAGGAACGTATCGTCGATACGCGCCTCGCCGATCTCGTGAGCGACGTGCGGTCTCACGGCATCGAAGCACCTGCCGTCATTGTCGTCGGCTCCATCGCCGGGCTGCGTGGCGTGCTCGCTCCGGGAATGGTGAAGCCATGACCACATCCTCCGCCGACGAACCGGAGGCCGGTATGCCGCCGACGTTCGGTCCGGATTTCACGTTGGCTTTTCGCGATCTCGTACTATGGCGGCGTGACGTGCGCCGGTTTCACCCTGACGCACTGCCTGCTCCTCTCGTCGATCGCATGATCGAGCTCGCGTGCCACGCACCCTCTGTCGGCAACTGCCAGCCGTGGCGGTTTGTGCACGTTGAGAGCATCGAGCGGCGTGAAGCGGTCATGGCATCGTTCCGCCGTGCCAATCAGTCCGCGCTCGAAGGATACGAGGGCGAGAAGCGGGCGCTCTACGCACAACTGAAGCTGGAAGGCTTGCAGGCCGCTCCGGTTCAGATCGCTGTATTCGCCGATGAAGGAACAGAGCGCGGCTCAGGCCTCGGCCGGCAGACGATGCCCGAAACGGTGCGGTTCTCCGTGGTGGGGGCGATCCACACTTTGTGGCTCGCGGCGCGCGCCGAAGGCATCGGCGTCGGCTGGGTGTCGATCATCGAACCGGCGGAAGTCGCCCGCATCATCGACGTCCCGCAGAGCTGGAGCCTGGTTGCATATTTGTGCCTCGGTTTGCCGATAGAAGAACACCTCGACCCGGAGCTCGAACGGGCCGGCTGGCAGGAGCGAGCCGATCTGTCCGAATTCGTCCTTCGCCGCTAGGCCGCTCGGTCTTGTCTGAGCGGTCGCACGAGGGTATCAACTGACATCCGAGAACGAGATTCCGAGACACGAGGGCCGGCCCGTGACAGCGCGCATCTTCAAACCCGCGAAAACCGCCATGCAGTCGGGCACTGCCCGTACCAAGGAGTGGCTGCTGGTGCATGAGTCCTCTGCTCCGCGCCAGATCGACCCCTTGATGGGCTGGACGAGTTCCGCAGACACGCGCACTCAGATCCGCCTGGAGTTCGACACCAAGGAAGAGGCCATGGCCTACGCGGAGCGCAACGGGATCCCGTATCGGCTTGACGAACCGAAGCCCCGCGGTCTCGTTCGCAAGGCTTACGCGGATAACTTCAAGTTCGGCCGCATCGGCGCCTGGACGCACTAGCCCCTTTTCGCCGCCCTGAACCAATTCGCCGCTCAAGTCGTTTACGGCCGTAGAGCAATGCGTGGCGAAGGGGCATGAACAATGATCCGCTTCACTCTGAACGGCGAAAAAGTCGCCTATGAAGGCGAGACAGATCTGCCTTTGCTGTGGTTCCTGAGGGACGAGCAGGGCATGATCGGAACCAAATTCGGTTGCGGTATTGCGCAGTGCGGCGCCTGTACCGTGCACGTCAACAGCGAGCCACGGCGCTCCTGCGTCACCCCCGTCGGCGATCTCGAAGGCGCCGAGGTCGTGACCATTGAAGGCTTCAAAGGCGAAGTCGCTGAAGCTCTCCATACCGCCTGGGTCAAACACGACGTCGCCCAATGTGGCTACTGCCAGTCCGGGCAGATCATGTCCGCGGCAGGTCTTCTCCAGAGCCTTCCAAAGCCGACCGACGAAGACATCGATTTGGCGATGAACGGCAACATATGCCGTTGCTGCACCTACCAACGCGTGCGCGTCGCCATCCACGATGCCGCAAGTCGTCTGGAGGGCTGATCGATGCGGCCCTTTTTACGTTCGCCGGTGGTTGCGGTCGCCGCTGCAGCTGTTTGGATTTCCGCAGTTTCGCTTTTGGGCTGGTCATTGTCGGCTGCACCTAATGCAGCCGCGTCGAATACAAACTCCAAACCCTTGAAGCCCGTCTCGGCGTTTTCGGGCATCTCCGAACAGAACGCTCGGGCAATCGCTCTGTTTACGGAAGCGGGTCGCGTGATCCAGCATCCGCGTTGCATCAACTGTCATCCAAAAGGAGACCGCCCGGCGCAGGGCGAAACGAGCCATCCCCATCAACCGCTCGTAGTTCGCGGCGAGGACGGCATGGGCGCGATCGGCATGCGCTGCACGACCTGCCACGGGCCTGCCAACTTCGACCCCGGCAAGGTGCCCGGCCACCCGCAATGGCATCTCGCGCCGATCGAGATGGCGTGGGTTGGGAAGTCGCTCGGCGAGATCTGCGAGCAGATCAAAGACCCCGCCCGGAACGGTGGCAAGAGCATGGACGAACTGGTCCACCACATGGCCGAGGATACGCTCGTAGGCTGGGGTTGGGCCCCCGGAAAGGGGCGCGAACCGGCCCCCGGTACCCAGAAAGAGTTCGGCGAGCTTATCAAAGCATGGGCAGATGCCGGCGCAACCTGCCCGAAATCCTGATGTGCCCGGAGCCGGATTGTGGATGGGAGCGGGACGCGGTCCTTTCCCCTAGCCCGGCCGTCTGGTAAGAGGGCGCAGACGACCGCGTTATATGCGGTGTCTAAAGCGCCCGTAGCTCAGTCGGATAGAGCACCTGCCTTCTAAGCAGGGGGTCACAGGTTCGAATCCTGTCGGGCGCGCCAACGTTTCCTGACACTTGCGAGTAGCGCTGGGACGCGCATCGTGCGGAGCGGCGAGGAGAAGCGGGATCTTCTTCACACTGCGTGATGACGCTGGTGCTCAGGTTTCATTGGTTGCCAAATCGGGGCCAACCGCGTCTGCTTTGGTCACTCGCTGAACGGGCGCGTTTCTGTTCACGTCTTGATAAAGCTGGAGAAGCCGCGTTGCTTGGGCCGTCCAACCATAGTCCCGTCTCATCGCAGCAATCGTCTCAACGGACGGCACGAATGCTTCGATCAGTTTTTCATACTCTGGAAGCCGCGAGGCTACGATCGGCAATCGCGCGAACAGGAGGGTCTGCAGGCTATCAGTGTGGCGCAACTGTACCGCGTGATGTCATTCTTCGCCGGAGAACCGCTCAATTGCCGAATGACGTTGACTCTGCCCAGGCACTGATGAGCTTCTTCATAGTGTGACGGTGTCACCGTGCGTGCAAACGTACGGTGATGAAAATGGGAACACGGTAAGATGCGCAAGCATCAACCCCGTGGCTGCGCCCGCAACTGTAGACGGCGAGCTTCCCCATTGTACCACTGGCTAGGCAATGCCTCGCTGGGAAGGTCGGTGGAAGCATCTGAGCCGTGAGCCAGGAGACCTGCCGCCACAAGTCGCCCATCCTCCGTGCGGTGCGCTCGGTGGAACGGTTACCCGTAGTGGCGACTGATGTGCAACCTTCGGGAAGCAGCGTCAGGTCACGGCGAGGTGGAACCACAGACTAGGCTAAGCGAAATCTTGAAGAGATCCTGCAATCGCCGACGTGTGCTCGGCGGCTGTCGCCTATCCTAGCAATCCTTTCGCATATCCTGCGTGTGCTTTCCGTCCAGATGTCGACGGGGACCTCGCTGTGTCAGCGCAATTGCAAACGTCAAAGAGCAGGCTCAAGGAAGCCTGCATCGTTCTCACTGTCTCGGCGGCCGCGATCGGAGCGGCTCACGCACAGTCTTCGCAGTCAACGGAGGACTTGCCGCCGGTCGTCGTGGATGGATCGCAGCCAAAGAAGAAGGCTGTGAAAGCGAAAGCTGCCCCATCGCAGGCGCAACCGGTGCAAACCTCGACACAGGAACCTGAGCCCATCGAGCCGTTAGCCGCGGAGAGCGGCGAGCCAAACGAGAGTGCGCCGGGCCTCAATCTTTCGACGGCAGGCGCGACCGGCAGTCGTCTCGGGCTGACGCCGCTCGAAACGCCCGCAAGTGTCGACGTGATTTCCGGAGAAACGGCGCGTGAGCGCGGCCAGCATTCGATCGTCGATGCCGTAACTCAGAACGCGCCAGGTTTCAGTAGCGTCGCCATTCCGGTGCTCGGAAGCGCGTTTGCTTCGCGCGGTTTTCAAGGCAACAATTCCGTAACGCGGCTTTACGACGGCACGCGGCTTTACCCCGGTACGGGCGGCACAACGACCTATCCGTTCAGCATGTGGTCGGTTGAGCGGATCGAGGTTTTGCATGGCCCTGCCTCGGTGCTTTATGGCGATGGCGCTATCGGCGGCATCGTCAACGTGATCCCGAAGAAGCCGATCACCAAAGGCATGTTCAACGAAGCCGAGATCTTCTTCGACAGCAACATGACACGACGCGCGTCTCTCGACAGTGGCGGAGCGTTGACGAAGGACGTTTCCTACCGTCTGAATATCGGCGCCGATGCTTCCGACGGCTGGGTCGATCATGGAGATTCCGAGAACCTCGGGATTTCAGGCGTTTTACGCTGGCAGGCTTCACCGGATGTCGTGTTTACAATCTCACACGACTATGCCGATCAGGAGCCGATGACCTATTACGGCGTCCCGTATCGGAATGGCGTGCTCGATAAGCGCACGAAGGACAAGAACTACAACATCGGCAACGCTTTCGCCGAATTCGAGGATCGCTGGACCCAGTTCAAGACGGAATGGCGCGTCAACGAAGCGCTCTCCGTACGCAACGTTGCCTACTACCTCGAAAGCCGCCGCGAATTCCGCAACTCGGAGGACTATTCTTGGAATGGCGCGCAGATCGATAGAAGCCGTCCGCTCCATATTCTTCAGGATCAGGATCAGGTCGGTAACCGTTTCGACGCGACGCTTCGCACGACGTTCTTCGGGATGGGAAGCGAGACGGTCGTTGGCTTCGAGGTCAATCGCGCGAACTTCGCGCGTTCGAGTGGAGGGCCGCCGACGGGCGTAGGTGCTCCTTCTGTCGATCCCTACAATCCGGTGCCGGGAGCGGTTCCGACGACGCTTGTGCCGCAGCACAAGTCCGAGCTCGAGCAGAAGTCATTTTTTGTGGAGGATCGCCTGAGCCTCAACCCGTACCTGTCGCTGGTTGGCGGCGTCCGCTGGGATTCGTCGAATGTTGCGCGAGACGACCTAGTTTCTCCCGCAGGCAGCTTTGAAGACGACTTCAGCTCGTTCAACTGGCGCGTCGGCGCCGTCGTGACACCGGTTAAAGGGCTTGCGTTCTTCGGGCAGTATTCCGTCGCGTCTGACCCGCTCGATCGCCCACTGTTGGATTATCTGAAATCGACGGCCGACTTCGATCTCACAAGGGGCAGACAGCTCGAGATAGGCGTCAAGCATACGCTCTTCGACGGTGCGCTCGAATGGTCGCTCGCGGGTTATGACATCGTGAAGAAGGATCTCACCATCCTGACGCCGATGTTCGAGACCGTGCAGATCGGGCAGCAGTCGTCGCGCGGCATCGAAGCCGCAATCGGCTTCGAGCTTGGCGCGGGATGGCGTGTGGACGCGAACGGTGCGCTGCTCAAGGCTGAATACGATGAGTTTAACTACATCGATTTCAATGATCCGGCCTTCTTCGTCGACTACGCGGGCAAGGTGCCGATCCTCGTTCCGGAGAGGACAGCCAACATTTGGGTGACGTGGGCGTTTGCACCGCGCTGGCAGGCCAGTGCGGGATTGCAGTACGTCGGCTCGGCTTTCGAGAACTTCGCAAACACGGTCGAGAGGCCGTCCTACACCGTGACGAATATCGGACTGCAGTGGCAGCCGACGGATGCGGCGACGTTGGATTTCAGGATCAAGAACCTCTTCGACAAGACATACGCGGCCTACTATCGCGCCGATCCGCTGTCGAGCGACGACAGCACAATCCAAGGCTGGATTGCGCCGCCGCGGACGTTCGAGGCTGCAATGCGCGTGCGGTTCTAACTGAGTCAGACGATTGCTCCCGCGGCGCGTGCCCCCAATCTCGCCACGCCGCGGGATTTGCAGCCGCCGTCGACCTTATCTTCCGTGGGTCGACGGCGGTGAATTTCGAACACGCGGTAAGACGCACTCTCGCGACGAGTGAATGTCACTCGAACGCTGGTCGTTCGTGCGCGATGACGCGCGCATCGCATCGCGTGATCGTCCTTGCATGCGAAAGCATCGTTGCTTGTCGTCATTTGGTTGCTGCGACGAGAGCGTCTCTATCGTTGCGTCGGATTCGCATTGACACGCGCGCGAACTTCAGGCGGATTGAAGACGTGACGGTGATGCCATGCGCGTGAGTGCACGGCGACCAAGAGGGAACACGGTGAGGCGAAAGCCGATCCCGTGGCTGCGCCCGCAACTGTGAACGGCGAGTCCTTTCCTACATGGCCACTGGCGCTCCAAATGGAGATCCGGGAAGGCGGGAGAGAGACGTTTGAGCCGTGAGCCAGGAGACCTGCCGGCACAAGTCGCCCATCCATCGTGCGGGACGCGCGTTTGGAACGGACACCCGTAGTGGCGGCTGATGTGCAACCGATTGGGAGCTACGTCAGGTATGGCCATGGGGATCACGATCCAGCAATTCTAAATCATCCCAGACTTCGCGACGCGAACGCTTTCCTGCGTTCGATACCTGCTGGTCTGGATGCAACTGGCCGTTCTTGAAGGCTCCCTGTCCATCACGGTGACCGGGGGACTAATGTCTTATTGTGTTCGGAAACTTTCATTCGAGGCGAAAAAACTTCCGCTGCTTCTGACTTCGAGTTTCGTCGTTATTGGCGCGACGGCAGCATTCGGCCAGGAGAACGCGCAGCCCGACCAGAGCGAGTTGCCGCCGCTCGAGGTGACGGCGAAGAAAGAGAAGAAGAAAGCGGCTAAGAAGGCGACGAGCCAGCCCGCGCAATCAGCCGTCGATGCGCAGGCGGCGTCCACAACGGAGCCCGGCACAGGTACGAGCCGGAACGGCGCAACTAAACCGGGTCTGAACCTCGATACGCCGGCGACGACGGGTAGCCGGCTCGGCCTTTCGCCACTCGAGACGCCTGCGAGCGTCGAGGTCATCCCCGGTGAAACGATCCGCGAGCGCGGGCAGACGAGCGTCAACGACGCCGTGACGCAGAACGCGACTGGATTTACCAACGCTGGAGAACCGGGCAACGGCGGAACGTCACTCACGGTACGCGGTTTCAGCGGCCACAACTCGGTCATGCGCCTCTACGACGGCACGCGCCTCTATTTCGGTAACGGCACGATCACGTTTCCATTCGACACATGGTCAGCCGAGCGCATTGAGGTTCTGCGCGGACCAGCGTCCGTCATGTATGGAGAGGGCGCCATCGGAGGCGTCATCAACGTGGTTCCCAAAAAGCCGACGGACTTTTTCACGCATGAAGCCGAAGTGGCTTATGGAACCGATAACATGCGGCGCTTCGGTCTCGGCTCTGGCGGCCCCATCAACGATCGGCTTTCTTATCGCTTCGATGCCAGCGGTATTCAATCAGATGGCTGGCTCAAGAAAGAGGGCGATTTCAGCTCGATTGCTCTCTCAGGCGCGTTAGCCTACCGCGCGACTGATGACCTGAAGTTCACGATTTCTCACGACCACGGTGATCAGAATCCGCTGCGCTACACCGGAACGCCCCTCGTGAACGGTAAGATTTTGGATAGCCTTCGCGACAAGAACTACAATGTGCGCGATAGCAAGATCAGCTACGTCGACAACTGGACTCAACTCAAGACCGAGTGGAGTCCGACGGACTGGTTCGAGCTACGCAACGTCGCATATAGGATCAGCAGCGACCGCTATTGGCGGAACGTTGAGCAGTTTTCGTTCAACGATGCGACCCAGATGATCGACCGCTCGGATTACGTTGAAATCCGCCACAGCACCGAGCAGATCGGCAATCGTATGGACGCAACATTCCGGTCGGTTTTGCCGGGTGGAATGAAGAATGCGTTTGTTGCGGGGTTCGATGTGAACCGCATCGATCATGGCCGCGATAACAATTCGCCCTACGCCGGTTCCTCGGAAGTCGATCCCTTCAATCCTCATCTCGGGAATTGGGCCGACGGTGGCCCAAGTGTATTCTCGCTCGAGTACGACACACGAACTGAGCAAAGCGGGCTCTTCGCCGAAAATCACCTGGAGTTGTCGAAAGAGCTGTCCGTCATAGCGGGGATCAGACTGGATCGCCTGAACGTTGACAGGACGCACCTCCGGGGCTTGCCCGACGTTATCGAACGGAACAGTTTTGAGAAGGACTTCTCGTACACAACGTGGCGCGCCGGCGCGGTGTACACGCCAATTCCGGGTCTGGCCTTCTACGGTCAATATGCGACCGCTGTTGATCCCGTCGGAACCGGACTCTTGTCGCTCAACACTTACTTCTCGAATTTTAAGCCCACAACTGGCCGACAAATCGAAGTCGGCGTGAAGAATGAGTTCTGGGGAGGGCGCGGCGAATGGACACTCGCTGCGTATGACATCGAGAAGAAGGACTTGATTTCGAACGATCCCTTCGATCCCGCTGCCGAACCTCTGCAGGTTGGGCAACAGTCCTCTCGCGGCATCGAACTTTCGGTGGCAATCCAATTGAGCGAGACAATTCGGTACGAAGGAAATGTCGCCATTCTCAAGGCGCAGTACGACGAGTTCGTCGAGGACGCAAATGACTACTCCGGCAATCGGCCGATCAACGTGCCTGAGCAAGTCATGAACCACTGGCTCTCCTGGGCGTTCCTGCCGGATTGGGAGGCGCGTGTCGGTGTGCAGTGGGTGGGGTCGGTCTACAGTGACAATGAGAATGCGCTAAAGCGACCAGATTTCACGGTCGTAAACCTCGGTCTCGACTATCACGTCGATGACAAGAGCACGATCACGCTGCGCGGCTTCAATGTGTTTGACGAGGTCTATGCCGTGAGCGGCAGCGATACGGAATGGCAGCTCGCGCCGCCGCGTTCGGCCGAGCTCAGCTATCGTATCAAATACTGATGACCCAACTGCTATCGCACGCGTCCGGGGCTCGAAAGGGCTCCGGACGTCTCATCAAAACGGGCAAACGCACGCTCTACTGGGTGCATCGTTGGCTCGGTGTGGTGACGTGCATCCTGAGCGTGATGTGGTTCCTTTCCGCGCTCGTCATGCTCTATGTTCCGTTTCCATCGTGGAGCGACGACGAACGTCTGACGCGCTTGCCACAAATCGCAGCAGAGCGGGTGGCCGTTACGCCAGACGAAGCGTTGGCGTCAGATGGTGTTACATCCTATCCCTTCTCATTCCGTCTCGAGATGCTGGCGGGAGAGCCCGTGTACCGCGTCGTGGCCGGCTCGAAGCTAAAAACGGTCTCCGCCGTCAGCGGCAAGGCGATCGAGACGGTCGACACGGAGGTGGCGCTGCGCCACGTGAACGACGTGTTTCCTGGCACGCAGCCGGCGCTTGCCGAAACACTCGATTACGATCAATGGACGGTGACGCGCCGCTTCGATCCGCATCGGCCGCTCTACAAGTTTTCGCTGAACGATGACGCGGGTACTATGGTCTACGTCTCATCGAAGACGGGCGAGATCGTCCAGAATGCCACGCGCGTTGAACGCTTCTGGAACTGGCTGGGAGCAGTGCCTCACTGGGTCTATTTCACGCCAATCCGCAAAGGCGGCGAATTTTGGCGGCAGGCCGTCATGTGGCTGTCCGGGCCTCTAGTTATCGGAGCGATTGCCGGGCTTTGGATTGGCATTCTGCGATTGCGCGTGCGTCGGCCTTACTCGCGCGGGCGCATGACGCCTTATCGCGGCTGGATGAAGTGGCATCACGTGGCCGGGCTGGTGGGCGGCGTGTTTCTCACGACGTGGATCGCGAGTGGCTGGCTGTCCGTCAATCCGTTTTCGCTATTTGCGCGCACGTCGTTCTCCGAGGTGCAGCGCGTCGCATACGCCGGCTGGACAGCCGGACAGCCATATCGCGTTTCGCTTTCCGCCATCGCTGCTGCAGGAGGTAATAAGCCTACCGAAATCTCTTTTGTGTTTGTGGGGGGTGAGCCGCGCATGATTGTGCGAAGCAAGTCACACACCGCGATGGCTGATCCGAATCTGGGCACTGTCTCTCCGCTTCCGGACGCGGCTTTGATTTCGGCTGCGCAGCGTGCTTATCCCGATGCGGCGGTGACGAACGCGGAACGCCTCACGGAAGAGGATCTTTACTGGTATTCCCACCATCACAAGCGCCCGCTGCCCGTCGTGAGGGTGGAATTCAACGATGCGAACGCGACCTGGTTGTTCATCGATCCAGCGACGGGCGGTATCGCTGCCGTGAGCGATAGAGACGCACGCATCTACCGGTGGCTTTTCAATTTCCTGCACGACTACGACTTGCCAATTCTGCTGAGGCATCAACCGGCTCGAGACATCCTGGTCTGGGTGTTATCAATCGCAGGGCTCATCGTCTCCGTGAGCGGCGTGGTGATCGGATGCCGGGTGCTGGCGCGACGGGTTGGTTAGGCCCGGCGCGACGATAGACGGATCGTCCTTCGCCCCTCGCTTTCAAATATTGCGCTCAGGATGTCGATGCATTCGGTTCGCGGGCGAAGCGCAGAAGGGCATCGCAGTCGATGTGCGTTTCGAGGTGCGCGGCAAGCGCATCGAGCACGTCGTCAACTTCGGCCTCGTAGCGCAGGCCCGAGGCGTCCGCGCCGATCTTATTCAAGAGTTTCTCGCGATACGTGTCCGACGAAAAGAGGCCATGAACGTAGCAGCCGGCGACGCGGCCGTCGGCGCTGACCGCGCCGTCCACGCGACCGTCAAAGAAATGCAGCATCGGTGTGCCGCATCCGGCACCGGTCGTGCGACCGACATGCATCTCGTATCCGTGAATGCCGGTGTTGCCGGCGTCTCTACCGCTGACTTCTACCAACAGCTTGCTTCCTTGCAGCACCGTTTCGACGTCGAGCAGGCCAAGCCCAGTCGTCGAACCGGGCGGCCCCTCAATCCCGTCAGGATCGGAGACGGTCTTTCCAAGCATCTGGTATCCGCCGCAGATGCCGAGCACATGACCGCCTCGACGTACGTGCGCATGTAAATCGATGTCCCAGCCTGTCGCGCGCAGCGTCTTGAGGTCAGCCATCGTAGCTTTCGAGCCGGGCAGGATAACGAAGGATGCTGTGCCTGGGATGGGCTGACCGGGACGCAGAAAGACGAGCTCAATGTTCGGCTCGAGGCCCAGCGGATCGAAGTCGTCGAAGTTCGAGATCAGCGGATAGGCGAGAACGACGACGAGCTGACGCTCCGAGCGCTTCCTGGCATCGGAAGTTACGAGAGATTGCGAATCCTCTGCGGGCAGGTGTCTTGCGCGAGAAAAATGCGGAATCAAACCGAGGGCTTGCCAGCCGGTGTGCTGCTCGATGGAACGCATGCCGTCCGAGAAGATCGTTGGGTCGCCGTGAAACTTGTTGATGAGGAAGCCCACGATCCTCTGCGCGTCTCCGGCATCCAATACGGCCTTCGTTCCGACGAGGCTCGCGATCACGCCGCCGCGTTCGATGTCTCCAATCAGGACTACGGGGACGCCTGCCGCTTCGGCAAAGCCCATGTTCGCGATATCGTTGCGGCGCAGATTGATCTCGGAGGCGGAGCCCGCGCCCTCGACAAGAACGAGATCCGCTTCACTCCCGATGCGCTGGAAACTGTCGAACACGGACGCAAGAAGCGTCGGCTTCAAGCTTTGATACTCACGCGCGCGGGAGTTGCCGACAACGCGGCCCTGCACCACGACTTGCGCGCCGACTTCGCTCTGAGGCTTCAGCAGTACCGGGTTCATGTGCACGGACGGCGCGACACGCGCGGCACGCGCCTGCAACGCCTGGGCGCGGCCGATCTCTCCGCCGTCCGATGTCACAGCCGCGTTGTTCGACATATTCTGCGGCTTGAAGGGTCGGACGCGGAGCCCCCGGTTTGCGAAGGCACGGGCTAGGCCGGCTACGATCAGAGATTTGCCGACGTCAGAGCCCGTGCCCTGAAACATGATCGCTTTCATGTCGCTAAAACTCGATGCCCTCCTGGGCCTTCACACCTGCCGCGAAGTGGTGCTTCACGGGCGTCATGTCGGTGACAAGGTCGGCGGCTTCGATCAGATCCGCCTTGGCGTTTCTGCCGGTGACGACGACGTGCAGATCAGGGCGCCGATTGCGCAGCGTCTCTACGATCTCGGCGAGGTTGAGATGCTCGTAGCGCAACGCGATGTTGAGTTCGTCCAGGATGAGGAGCTGAAACGACGGATCTGCGAGTAACGCTTTCGTTGTTGTCCAGGCTTTTTCAGCGGCGGCGACATCTCGAGCATGATCCTGGGTTTCCCAGGTGAAGCCTTCGCCGAGGGTATGCCACACAACCTGGTCGCCGAACTTTTCGATCGCTTTTCTTTCGCCCGTCTCCCAGACGCCCTTGCCGAACTGCACGACGCCGACGCGCATGCCGCGGCCAAGTGCCCTAAGCATCAGACCCCACGCCGCGGTGGACTTGCCCTTGCCCTTTCCGGTGTGGACAATGAGAAGGCCCTTCTCCTCAGTTTTCTCCGAAACCTCTGCATCTTGCGCCGCTTTGCGCTTCTGCATCTTTTCCTTGTGCCGGACATCTTCGTCGATCGCTTGCATGTGACGTTCCTTGCTCAGTGTGCCGCGTCTAATGCCCGAATTTCATTGACGCAATCATCTCACAGCCTTTATCAAACTCGTGACGGTTCCCCGCAAGGGGTCTTTGGGAATGCGGTATGCCTTGACAAGGTGAAGCCGCAGCTGCCCCCGCAACTGTGATCGGCGAGTGTTGGATCAACGTGCCACTGGGAAACCGGGAAGGCGGTCCAAGACGCAGAGCCGAGAGCCAGGAGACCGACCGTCCACATAGCCAGCCAACTCAGATGGCCCCGGTGGGGTGGCCAAGGAGAGTCTCGTGAACGCACATCCGAATTCCGTATCTTTGCCCGTCGCCGGCCAGAGGGCTGAAGCTCTCAAAGCTGCAGCTCTAGCAGTAGTCTTTGGGGTCGGGCTGGTGTTTACGGCTGGGTTCTCGCACTCGTCGACGATCCACAATGCCGGACACGACACGCGCCACGCTCTCAGCTTTCCTTGCCACTGAGCGAGGAACGACATGATAACTCGTGTGCTTGCGACCGCTCTCGCGGCGGGCTTTGCTGCGGGCGTTTTGATCGCCGTGCTGCAGCACTTCACCACGACGCCGTTGATCCTTGCGGCGGAACTGTTTGAGAGCCAGACTTCGGAACACCACTCTCCGCAGAACACGCTAGCCGGGTTCGGTGAGGCTCGGCTCATCTTCGTTCATACCGGCCACGATGAAGCAGCGGGTGGCGGAGACGCGTGGGCTCCGAGCGATGGGCTTGAACGCACTCTTTACACCAGCACCGTCACTGTCGCGACCTCAGTCGGTTTCGCGTTCTTGCTGCTCGCTGGCTTGTTGATCGCCGGTGATCCGATCAACGCGCGGACGGCGCTAGGCTGGGCGGCCGGCGGGTTCGTCGTGACGGGACTTGCGCCGGCGCTTGGGCTTCCGCCTGAGCTGCCCGGCATGATCGCGGCGGATCTCGTCGAGCGGCAAGTCTGGTGGATCGGGACGGCTGCCGCGACAGCAGCGGGGCTATGGCTGATGCTGCGTTCCACAAGCTTTGCGATGATCGCGTTAGGTCTCGTTATTCTCACAGCTCCGCATGTGATTGGCGCTCCGCACCCTGCTTCCGGCGAGGTGAGTCGTGTGCCTGCGGAGCTTGCGGTTCGTTTCGCTTCGGCTTCGCTTGTCGTTCACGCCGCGCTCTGGGCGTTGACGGGCACGCTCGTCGGCTTCATCTGGCAGAGGCAGGCAAGCTCCTCTTCAGTTGCAGCAGAGGCATAGCGGCGCCATGTCGGAAACGCCTGTAACTCTGTTTATATGCGTGAGCTGTCGGAAGACAATTCCGGACAGCGAGACGTTTGAGTTGCCCGGGAAGAAGCTCGCCCAAGAGCTGAGCGAACGTCTCTCGAGCGACGAAGAGATAACGGTCACTGAAGTTCAGTGCTTGGCCGTCTGCAATAGGCCGAGCACGATCGCGCTGGTGGGTCCGGACAAGTGGACCTACATCATCGGCAACCTCGATAGCGAAACGCATCTCGATCAGATCGTAGAATCGACACGCGCTTTTGCGCTCTCGCGCGACGGCATCATTCCCTGGAAAGAACGGCCCGAGTGTTTTCGCAAGGGCGTCGTCTCGCGCGTTCCGCCTCTTGGCTTTTCACATCCGGAGTAGATACCCATGGCTGGCCTGGCCAAAGTGCCTTGCAGTATTGTGACCGGCTTTCTCGGCGCCGGGAAAACCACGCTTGTGCGCAACATCCTGCAAAAGGGCGCAGGGCGGCGGCTAGCCGTCATCGTCAATGAGTTCGGCGACGTGGGTATCGATGGTGAGATCCTGAAAGGTTGCGGCATCGAAAGCTGCAGCGAGGATCGGATCGTTGAGTTGTCGAACGGCTGCATCTGCTGCACTGTGGCCGATGATTTCGTGCCCGCGCTCGAAGGACTGCTCGCGTTGCCGGAGCCTCCCGAGCACATCTTGATCGAAACGTCCGGGCTGGCGCTGCCGAAGCCTCTCGTACAGGCTTTCAATTGGCCGGCCATTGCATCGCGCGTTACCGTCGACGGCGTTATCGCCGTGGTGGACGGCGCGGCGGTTGCTGCGGGCCGCTTCGCGGACGATCCCGATGCGCTCGCCGCCCAGGAGGCTGAAGACGAATCCTTGGATCACGACAATCCGCTGGAAGAAGTGTTCGAGGATCAGCTCCTGTGCGCCGACCTCATCGTGCTCAACAAAGCCGACCTCATGACGGACGCAGAGCGCGAACAGGTCACCGGCGACATCAAGGCGACGGTTCCTCGCGTGGTGAAGGTCATCGAAACCTCCGGCGGCGAGCTTGATGCCAGCGTATTGCTAGGGCTAGGTGCCGCCGCCGAAACCGATCTTGCGGCGCGTCCGTCTCATCATGAGTCCGAGGAGGATCATGATCACGACGATTTTGATACCTTCATCATCGATATCCCGGCACTCGACGGACCCGAGGAACTGATCGCGCGCATTCGCGACGCCGCCGAAGCTCATGACATCCTGCGCGTCAAAGGGTTCGCGGAGGTCCGTGGCAAGCCGATGCGTCTTCTCATTCAAGGCGTTGGTTCTCGTCTTCAGCATCAGTTTGATCGAGCGTGGAAGCCCGATGAACAGCGGCAGGGCCGGCTCGTGATCATTGGGCAAAAGGGACTGAATCGCGAGGCCATCGCGCGGGCGATCGGGAGTGTGTGAGAGTGTCGGATGCATCTGTTAGCGATCGAAACAGGTTCGCTGGATGAGATAGACGCGGCGGTCGATCTCAATCAGACGCCTGCGGATGTCGTCGTCTTGTCCTTCAGCGATAGTGACCTCTCTTCGATGGCCGCTGTCTGGAGCCAGACCCCTGCGCAGTTTCCCACGCTGAGGCTGGCGAGTCTCAAGAAGCTTCGCCATCCGATGTCGGTGGACCTTTATATTGAGCGGGTCATCGCGGGAGCGCGTCTCGTGATCGTACGCGGTCTCGGCGGGCTCGACTATTGGCGCTACGGTTTCGAGCGGATCGCTGACTTTGCGCGGCAACGACAGATCATGTTCGTGGCTTTGCCGGGGGACGATCGTCGCGATCCGCGGCTCGATGCGCTCGCAACAGTGTCTCGAGACGCGCTCGGGACCTTTGAAAGATATCTCCGCGCCGGGGGACCAGCCAATACGCGCAATGCGTTGCTGTATGCGGCGAAGGTGCTGGGCGCCGATGTCGCGGTGGACTCGCCGGTCGAGCTCAGCGCCGTGTTGGCGCTCGACGGAAACGGCGATGCCGTGCCGCTTGAAGACGTGGAAACGAGAACGAGCCCTGTCGCGCTCATCACGTTCTATCGCGCAAGTCTCCTCGCGGGCGATTACAGTCCGATCGCCGCGCTTGCTGAGCAGTTGAAGCAGCGCGGGTTCACCGTCGTTCCTGTCGCAGTGACGAGCCTCAAGGACCCGGATGTCACGAGCGCGCTCGCGCATTTCATCGACCGTGTGCGCCCAGATATCATCCTCAACGCGACGTCCTTCTCGGCACTGCGCGCCGATGAAACGACCGTGCTCGATGGCGCAGACTGCACCGTGCTGCAGGTCGCTCTTGCGGGTCATTCGCGGCCGGCTTGGGAAACCGCCTCGCGCGGCCTATCGCCGACCGATCTCGCCATGAACGTCGTGCTGCCGGAACTCGACGGCCGCGTGTTCACGCGCGCGATCTCGTTCAAGACGGATTTGCCGGCCGAACCCGGGCTCGAGTATGCGCGCGTGGTGCACGAGCCGGATGCCGGGCGCATTGCTTTCGTTGCGGATCTGGCGGCAGCTTGGGGGCGCCTGCGCCGCACGCCTCGGGCTGATCGCAGGCTTGCCGTGCTGCTCTCGGATTATCCCAATCGCGCCGGGCGCACGGGATACGCCTGCGGCCTCGATACGCCGGAAAGTGTGGCGGAGGTTCTCACGCTGCTCGGCGCGAGTGGTTACACGGTCGGACGCGATGCGATCGCTCGCGGCGATGATCTCATCGCGCAGCTCACGGGGCGGGCTCCGTCTGACACGCTGGAAATTCCTCTGACCTGGTATGTTCGCCACCTCGCCGGAATACCGCAGCAGTTCCGTGATGCACTTGAAGATGCGTGGGGTTCGCCCGAAGACGATCCTGCCGCGCGCGACGGATCTTTCCGCGTGTCGTGCGTGCGCCGAGGCAACGTGCTGATCACGCTGCAGCCTGATCGAGGGGCGAAAGGCGATCGTAAAGCCGGGTATCACGATCTCGCGCTGCCGCCGCGCCATGCTTATGTCGCGCTCTATGCGTGGCTCAGGCAGCACGAACGCATCGATGCGCTCGTGCATATGGGGACGCACGGAACGCTGGAGTGGCTGCCCGGAAAGGCGCTGGCGCTTTCGGAGGCTTGCTGCCCCGAGGCCGTGCTCGGCCCGGTTCCGGTCATCTATCCTTTCATCGTGAACAACCCCGGCGAGGCGGTGCAGGCGAAGCGGCGCATCTCCGCCGTGACCATAGGGCACCTCACGCCTCCACTTTGCGAAGCCGGTCTTGCTGGTCCTCTCGGAGAACTCGAAGGTCTGATCGAGGAATACGCCGAAGCCGATGGCGTCGACAGGCGCCGCATTGCTATTCTCGAACGCGAGATCCTGGATCGCGCGTGGCGCTCTGGGCTTGCGGAGGATTGCCGCCTTTCCAAGGCCGATGCGCCGCGCGAGGCCATCGCGAAACTCGATGCGCAGCTTTGCGACATCAAGGATCTTGCGATCCGCGATCATCTCCACGTCTTCGGCCGCCCGCCTGATGTCGAGCCTTCGGCTGCTTTGGCGGCTGCCATGGTGCGCGCGGCGCCTACCGTTTCCGCAGCCCAAACAGCTGAACTCATCGCCGCTTGTGCACAGCATGAGCGGGACGGTCTGCTGGCTGCTCTCGACGGGCGCCGCGTGGCCGCGGGACCGGCCGGTGCGCCGACGCGCGGCCGGTGCGATGTTCTCCCAACTGGGCGCAATCTCACCACCATAGATCCGCGTGGGGTGCCGACGCGCACGGCAGCCATTGTAGGATGGCGCGCGGCCGACGAGGTCGTTCGCCGTTATCTGCAAGATCATGGCGATCACCCCCGCGCTCTGATGCTCGATCTGTGGGCTTCGGCGTCGCTTCGCACGGGCGGAGACGATCTCGCGCAGGCTCTCGCGTTCCTTGGGGCGCGGCCGACGTGGGACAATGCCTCGAACCGCGTCGTGGGTGTCGAGGTGCTACCGCTCGCAAAGCTCGATCGGCCGCGCATCGACGTCACGCTTCGCATATCCGGATCTTTCCGCGACATCTTTCCGGCGCAGATCGCGCTGTTCGATCTTGCGGTCCGGATGGTGGCCGAGCGCGACGAACCCGATGAGTGGAATGCGCTGGCGGCCGTGAGGCGGGGCGGTGGCAGTCTCGCGCGCATCTTCGGCGGAGAGCCGGGCACCTATGGCGCGGGTGCTGCGTCGGCGGTTCTCGACGGGCCTTGGGCCACGCGTGACGAGCTTGCAGAGGCGTATCTCGAAGCCTCGTCGCATGCTTATGGTCCGGAAGGCGCGGATCGCTCTGCTCCGGACGAATTCGCAGAGCGTGTCGCGACGACGGACGCACTCATTCATCCGCAGGACGACCGGGAGCGCGATCTTCTCGATGGCGATGGCGTGGCCGATTTCGCGGGTGGCTTTGCTGCTGCCGCGCAACGCTTCGGGCGGTCTCCCTCGCTCTATCACCTCGACACCAGCGTTCCGGATGCGCCCCGCGCCCGCACGATCGAGGAAGAGATCGTGCGCATCGTGCGGGGCCGCTTGACCAATCCGCGTTGGCTCTCTGGAATTGCCACGCACGGACACCGTGGCGTGGCTGAGATCGCGCAAAGCGTGGACGCGCTCTATGCGTTCGCGGCAACGGCGGGCGTGGTCGGCGATCATCTGTTCGATGCCGTGCATGATGCCATCATCGCCGATGAAATCCGCGTGGAGGCGCTTCTCGACCGCAACGCGGCAGCGACGCAGGCCATCGCCGCACGTCTCAAGGACGCGATCGACCGGCGCCTCTGGACGCCGCGCCGGAATGCCGTTCATGCCGAGTTGGCATCGATCCTCTTGGGAAGCGCTTCCGCGAAGCGCGCTGCGGCGAGGGCGCTGCCATGAGTGCCAGCGAAGCCATAGCCGGAACCGGAAGCGGAAGCGTCAAGGGTTGGTGCCCCGGCGCGCTCAAGCCGATGCTGACTGGCGATGGGCTGATCGTGCGGGTGCGGCCGCGCGGCGGCATGCTCACACTCACGCAGATGTCGGCGCTGGGTCAGATCGCGCGGGCCTATGGTAACGGGCACATCGATCTCACGCGGCGCGCAAATCTTCAGGTTCGCGGTGTTTGCGACGAGGTGCTTCCGCGTGTGTGGGGCGCCCTGTTGGACTGCGGACTGATCGATGCTTCAGCGGAAGCCGAGGCGGTGAGGAACGTTTTGGTGAGCCCGCTCGCGGGCCTCGATCCAACCGAACTCTGCGACGTGCGTCCGATTGCTGCCGCGCTCGAACAGGAATTGGAGCGGAACCAAGCGCTGTGGGCGCTGCCGGGCAAGTTCGGATTTGTCGTCGATGGCGGCGGCGCGCTGTTGCCGCTCGATGAGGAGCGGGCGGATATCCGTATCAAGGCGAGCCGCACAGGTTCAGGCGATGCAGCGATTGCCGTTGGAATTGATTCTGCCGGTGAAACGGAGTGGCTGGCACTAGTTGAGCAGCGGTCCGCACATGCGGCTGCTGTCGACGTAGCGATTGCGTTTCTTACGGTATCGCGCGGGCAGCAGCGCGCAAGAATGCGAGACCTCGGCGCAGGCACGATAGCGCAGTTGAAGCGTCTGCTTCCGTTAAACCCGCAATCACTTTCCCAGCTTCGTTTCGATCCTCCGTCCAGCGCGCTTTCTTCCAGCGACTTAATTGGCGCGATCTCCGCACAAGGCCGCATGATTGCTATGGGTCTTGCCGTTCCGTTCGGCCGCATCGAGGCTGACTGGCTTGAAGTATTTGCGGCAGAGGCGCGCGATCTTGGTGTTCACGAACTGCGCCTGTCGCCGTGGCGCACCCTCTACGTTCCTGTTGGCAGTGAGCGCGACAGCAAAACACTGATCGAGGCTGCTATCGCCTGCGGCTTCATTACGGTTCCGCGCCACCCGCTCATGGCCATTGACGCCTGTCCAGGCAAGCCGTCCTGCGTCAGCGGCTTTATCGAGACGCGATCCATCGCACACGCTTTGGCTGAAGCGATGCCAATGGCAGGGATATCGTCGGTACATGTTTCCGGATGCGGGAAAGGCTGTGCTCGTTCGAAGTCTGCCGATGTGGTTCTCGTGGGCACACCCGCCGGTATCGGCGTCATCCGAAACGGCACCGCATCGGATGCCCTATATACAATCGTCGCGCTCGACGACGTCGCGCGACTTCCTGCCCTCGTCAAGTCCGGAGCCTGATCCATGCAACCTGATCGTTCCTATCTGCGCGACGGGGCGGAGATCTATCGCGATTCCTTCTCGATCGTCCGCGCGGAAGCAGATCTCTCGCGTTTCCTAGGCCATGCCGAAAAAGTGGCCGTGCGGATTATCCATGCGTGCGGGATGGTCGAGATTGCGTCCGATATCGTCATGTCGGACGACTTCGCGACGGCGGCCCGTGGCGCGCTGCTGGCGGGTGCTCCGATCCTGTGCGATGCCAACATGGTTGCCTACGGCGTAACGCGAAGCCGCTTGCCCGCGAACAACGAGGTGATCTGTACGCTCGCTGATCCTGCGGTAGCGCAGTTGGCGCAGCGCATGGACACGACCCGTTCGGCAGCCGCGCTTGAGCTTTGGCGCCCACACCTCGCGGGCTCTGTCGTCGCCATAGGAAACGCTCCCACGTCGCTCTTCCGGCTGCTCGAAATGCTGGACCAGGGCGCGCCGCGTCCTGCGGCCATCATTGGAATCCCGGTCGGTTTTGTGGGCGCCGCCGAGTCTAAGGAAGCTTTGCGGGCGCTTGCTCCCTGCCCGTATCTCATCGTCGCCGGACGCAAAGGCGGTAGCGCCATGGCTGCTGCTGCGATCAACGCACTTGCAAGTGAAATCGAATGATCGATCTGGATGACATCGCCGGGACTGCGAAAGCAGGCACGCTTTACGGGATCGGGTGCGGTCCGGGTGACGTGCGCTATCTCACGTTGCGCGCGGCAGGACTGATCCGCTCGGTCGACGTGCTCGCGTTCTTCGCGAAAAAGGAACGCGAGGGAAACGCGCGCAAGATCGTGTCGCCGCTGGTTGCGCCCGGACGCCGCGAGCTGCGGCTGGTCTATCCCGTCACCGATGAAATTCCGGCCGCCGATCCGAGCTATCACGCGCAGATCGCGGAATTCTATTGCGACGCCGCATCGGCCATCGAAGCCGAGCTTCGCGCCGGCCGCTCGGTCGGGCTTTTGGCTGAAGGAGATCCGTTCTTCTACGGCTCGTTCATGCATATGTGGCGCAGGCTCGACGAGGTGGTGCCAGTCGAGGTCGTGCCGGGCGTCACCGGCATGTCCGGATGCTGGACGCGAGCCAATGCGCCGATCACGTGGGGCGACGACGTGCTGTCCGTCGTGCCGGGTACGCTGGACGAGGAAAGTCTGTCGCGACGCTTGGCGTCGTCGGACGCCGTCGTGATCATGAAAATCGGACGCAACCTCGACAAGGTGCGCCGCGCCGTCTCTGCTGCCGGGCTCATGGAGCGCGCGATCTACGTCGAGCGCGGAACCATGGCGGACGAACGCATTCTTCCGCTTCGCGAGTGCGGGGACCTTCCAGGGACCTACTTCGCGATGGTGATCATCCCCGGACAGGGGCGGCGAATATGACCGGCAAGCTTACAGTCGTCGGTCTCGGGCCGGGCAGCGCGGAGCTGACGACGCCTGCGGTTTCCAAGGCGCTCGCGGAAGCGACCGATCTTGTCGGCTATATCACCTATCTCGACCGCGTTCCTGCCGGTCCGCAGCGGCGGCACGGTTCCGACAATCGCGTTGAGATCGATCGTGCGGTTCATGCGCTGACGCTCGCGGCGCAAGGACATCGGGTCGTGGTCGTGTCGGGTGGAGATCCCGGCGTGTTCGCGATGGCCGCTGCGGTGTTCGAGGCACTCGAGGACGGCGAACTATCCTGGAGACAATTGGATATTCGCGTTGAACCCGGTGTCACGGCAATGCTGGCTGCTGCTGCGCATGCGGGCGCGCCGCTCGGTGGAGATTTCTGCGCCATCTCGCTCTCGGATAATCTCAAGTCCTGGAGCACGATCGAAACGCGGCTCACGGCGGCTGCGAACGCGGATTTCGTTATCGCGCTCTATAACCCAGCGTCGAAGGCGCGTCCGGATCAGATCGGCCGCGCGTTTTCTCTGCTCAGAAGTTTGAAATCGCCGGACACTCCTGTTCTTTTCGTCCGCGCCGCGGGAACGTCAGAGGCGCAAGTTAGCATCGAGCGCCTCGGATCAGCCGATTTGTCCGTGGTCGACATGCGGACCCTCGTGCTGATCGGGTCGAGCACGACGCGCCTGATCGCGCGCGAGGGCGCTACACCGTGGGTTTACACCCCGCGTTCCGAACGAGACTTTGCATGAAGCGTCTCGAGCCAGCGAAGCGCATCGGCGGATGTGCTCACGATATTGCGCCCAGGCTTCTCGGGGCGCTCGATCATGATGACAGGCAATTCCAGTTCGCGTGCGGCGGCGATCTTGGCATAGGTCGCATCGCCGCCCGCATTTTTTGTGACGACGACTTCGACGGCATGACGACGCAGAGTATCGATTTCATCGGCAAGTGCGAAAGGTCCGCGTGCCTGGATCAGTGTTACGCGCGGCGGCATGTCTTCGGTATCAGGCTTCTCGATGGCGCGGATGACATACAGGTGCTGCTCCGCGCGTCGGAAGGCCCCGACGCCTTGGCGTCCTACGCTGAGGAAGACGCATCGCGGCTCGACACCCAGCATTCCGGCTGCCTCTTCGATGGTGGCGGCGTGTTGCCAGCGGTCGCCGTCCGCAGCGGACCATGGCGGGCGCACGACGGTGTACAACGGCAGGCCGAGTGCGTCGATTGCGGCCGTGACGTTGGCGGAGATCTGCGCGGCGAACGGATGCGTCGCGTCGATTACGGCTTCCGTGCCGCTCTCGATAAGCCAGCGCGTCAGCCCGCTCACACCGCCGAAGCCGCCGCTTCGCACCGTGGCACCGGGCGTGCTCGCGGGGTTCGCGGTGCGCCCAGCCAACGACAACGTGAATTCAATCCTGCTGTCACGCGCAAGCTCGCGTGCGAGGGCAGACGCTTCCGTCGTTCCGCCCAGGATCAGCACGCGCATCGGGGTGGGTTCCATGAATGAAAGGACTGTTCGGCCGCTGGAAAAGCGTTGGCTCGCCTTGATCGGGATTGGAGAGGACGGCCTCGCCGGTTTGTCCGACGCGGCGAAGACGCTGATCGCGGGCGCCGAACTCGTCGTGGGCGGCACGCGTCACCTCATGTTGGCGCGAGATGCGATCCGCGGCAAGTCGCTTCCCTGGCCGAGCCCGATCGGAAACGCGTATCCGGAAATCTTGTCGCGGCGTGGTCGTTCGGTTGCGGTGCTGGCGACGGGAGATCCCTTTTTCTATGGCGTCGGCAAGCAACTTGCCGACTTGGTTCCGGCAGACGAGATCGTCTGCTTGCCGCAGCCGTCGGCTTTCAGTTTGGCAGCAGCCCGTCTTGGATGGGCGCTGCAGGACACCGCGCTCGTTACGCTGCATGGCAGGCCGCTCGAAACGATCGTGCGCCATCTGCAACCCGGAGCGCGCATCCTTGCGCTGTCGTGGGATGGCGAGACGCCTCGACGTCTAGCGGGGTTGCTTTCATCGCGTGGACTGGGTGGCGCGTCGCTTACGGTGCTCGAGGCGCTCGGTGGTTCGCGCGAGCGGATTCGCAATGCCACGGCGTCGGATTTCGCGCTGACGGGGATCGATCCTCTCAACACTGTAGCTATCGCAATGCCGGAGGGTTCGAGCTCCGCGACTTTGAGCCTCACGAATGGGCTCGACGACAGTCTTTTCGAAAGCGATGGGCAATTGACCAAACGCGAAGTACGCGCGGTGACGCTGTCGTCGCTCGCGCCACAGGCCGGGCAGTTGTTGTGGGACGTCGGTCTCGGGGCCGGTTCGATCGCGATCGAGTGGCTGTTGCGGCATCCCGCGATGCGCGCCATCGGCATCGAGCAGCGGGTGGATCGCGCGGAGCGCGCGGCGCGAAACGCTGCGACGCTTGGCACCCCGGAGCTTCAGATCGTGACCGGGAATGCTCCTGCAGCGTTTGCCGATTTGCCTTCGCCCGACGCGGCTTTTATCGGCGGGGGCATGGGCGAAGCGAATGTCTTCGAGGACGCTTGGGCCGCGCTGAAGCCCGGTGGGCGTCTGGTCGCCAATGCCGTGACTCTCAGGAGCGAGCAAAGACTGCTGGAACTTTACCAGACGCATGGTGGAGATCTGCTCCGCCTCGACGTTGCGCGGGTCGCGCCCATCGGCAACGAGATGGGTTGGACGCCGGCCAAGCCTGTCGTGCACTGGCGGGTGACGAAGCCATGCTAGCGTGCGGAATCGGATGCCGGCTGGGCGCTTCTGCAGCGGACATCGAAGCCGCGATCGACGCCGCGCGCTGTGCGTCTAAGTGTGACGAAAAGATTGCGATCATGGCGACCGAAACGAGCAAGCTCGATGAGCCCGGACTGCGGGAGGCCGCGCGCAGGCTCGGCGCAACACTCGTTGCGTACGACATCGATGCGCTCGGTAGTCAGGCGGGCTTGGTTCTGACGATCTCAGAAGCCGCGCAGCGCCACAAAGGCGTATCGTCCGTTGCTGAGGCGGCTGCGCTGCTCGCGGCGGGCGCGAATGCGCGGTTGCTCGGCCCGAGGGCTGCGGTTCAGACTGCGACCTGTGCGTTGGCCGTTGGTGACGGGAGTGAGGCATGACGGTGCATTTCATCGGCGCGGGACCTGGCGCCGCCGATCTGATCACCGTGCGCGGGCGCGAACTGATCTCTGCTTCGCCGGTCTGCCTCTACGCGGGCTCGCTCGTGCCGAAGGAACTCTTGGCGTACTGCCCCGTGAATGCGCGTATCGTGGACACCGCGCCGATGTCGCTCGACGAGATCGTGGTCGAGTTCGAGGCCGCGCATGCGGCCGGAAAGGATATCGCGCGTCTGCACTCCGGCGATCTCTCGATCTGGAGCGCGGCGGGCGAGCAGATCCGCCGTCTGCAAGCGCTCGACATCCCCTACACGATGACGCCTGGCGTTCCGTCGTTCGCGGCGGCCGCCGCCGCGCTTGGCCAGGAATTGACGTTGCCGGAGGTCGCGCAGTCCTTAGTGCTCACGCGCACGTCCGGCCGCGCATCCGCAATGCCATCAACTGAAACGCTCGCGACGTTCGCGGCTTCGAGGACAACGCTGGCCATTCACCTGTCGATCCAGAGCGTCGATCGCGTAGTGGCCGAACTGGTTCCGTTCTACGGCGCGGATTGTCCGGCCGTCGTCGTCGCTAAGGCGAGCTGGCCGGATCAGCAGATCGTGCGCGGCACACTTGAGACGATTGCGGGGGCGGTTACGGAAGCGGGTATCGATCGCACCGCGCTCATCCTTGTCGGTCCGGCGCTCGGCGTACCCGAATTTCGCGAGAGCGCGCTCTACAGTGTTGACTACCAGCGCCGATACAGGGGGCGGTGATGGGAGCGGCGCCAAAGTTGCCGCGTGGCCTCGTCATCGCCGCGCCGAGCTCCGGCTCCGGCAAGACTACGGTGACGCTCGGTCTTCTCGCGGCTCTGCGGCGGCGCGGCGTCGTCGTTCAACCTTTCAAGACCGGCCCCGACTATCTCGATACGGGGCACCACGAGCGAGCAGCTGGAAGGCCGAGCTACAACCTCGACACCTGGGCGATGCCGCAGGACTTGATTGCCGGCATTGCCGCCCACGCAGCCGCGGACGCAGACCTTGCGGTCGTCGAAGGCGTGATGGGTTTTTTCGACGGTGGAGCAGACCGCGGTTTGTCCGGAAGCGGCTCGACCGCGGATCTTGCGGCGTTGCTGGATTGGCCCGTTGTTCTGGTGCTCGATGTTTCCGGTCAGACGGAAACGGCTGCCGCGCTGGCGCTGGGATGCGCGCGCTATCGCCCGGAACTTCGGATTGCGGGTGCGATCTTGAACCAGGTCGCGAGTGATCGCCACCTTGATCTCATCCGGCCGGGGTTCGAGCGGATCGGCATGCGATTGTTCGGCGGTTTGCGGCGCAACGCCGATCTCTGTCTGCCGGAGCGGCATCTCGGTCTCGTCCAAGCGGGCGAGCATGATGACTACGCGATGCGCATGGGAAAGCTCGCCGACGCGATCGAAGCGTCAATCGATGTTGGCGGGATCGTTGCGGCGGCGGATCATCAATCACGCGTGCTCCCTAACGCAACTTCGCAGGCGATGAAGCCGCCTGGGCAACGCATTGCGTTGGCGCGTGATGCTGCCTTCTCGTTCACGTACAATCATGTTCTCGCCGGTTGGCGAAGCGCGGGCGCGGAGATCATCCCGTTTTCACCGCTCGCCGATGAGGCGCCTTCCGCCATCGCCGATGCTGTGTGGCTGCCCGGTGGCTATCCGGAGCTTCACGCGGGGCAACTCGCGGATGCGTCGCGCTTTTTCTCGGGTCTTCGTGCGCTCGCGGAACGCGGCATTCCGATTCACGGCGAGTGCGGCGGCTATATGGTGCTGGGGAAGGGTCTCGAGGATGCAGATGGCCATCGTCATGCGATGGCGGGTCTGTTGAAGGCGGAGACGTCGTTCCGCTCACGTAAACTTCATCTCGGCTATCGGCGCGCGGTGCTGCGATCGGATTGCGTGATGGGCCGCAAGGGCGCGCAGCTCTATGGCCACGAGTTCCATTATGCGACGCTTATCTCGGATGCCGGCGAGCCGTTGATGGATGTCGCCGACGGGACTGAAGTACTTCGCTCGGCCGGATCGCGGGCCGGAAGCGTGACGGGATCGTTCTTCCATCTTCTGTCCGCTGCCGAAGCCGCTGCCTGATCAGCCGGCGCGTGTCCGGCGCAGCATGTAGGTGTCCATGATCCAGCCGTTGCGCTCTTTCTCGCGCGCGCGGATCTCTTCGATCTCTCCGATGACGTCGCGCGACCTGCCGGAAACGAGAACCTCTTTGGGGGTGCCCAGATAGGCGCCCCAGTGGATCTCGACGTCCATCTCTGCTGCAGCCTTCAGGCCATCGCCGCGATCGAGCATGACGACAACGGTTTCGGCGGAGTCCGGAAAACCCTTCTCGGCAAGTTCGCGGCCGGTGGTGATGGCAATTGAGCCGCCGACCGTGTTCAGGACCAGCCCGTGGCTTGCCGCGAGCGTCTGCACGCTGCTGATGCCGGGGATCACTTCGGTTTGGAAACCCAGATTGCTCTCGGTGCGCAGAAGGTCGAGAAGGCGCAACGTGCTGTCATAAAGGCTCGGATCGCCCCAGACGAGGAAGGCGCCGCATCCGTTCTCACCGAGCTCGGCTTCGATCTGGCGGGCGAGCTTGAGCGCCCGCTCGCGATGCCAGGTCGCGACGCCGCGTTTGTAGCCGTGTGGCTCCGCATCGCGCGCAGCGTCTTCGATCTCGACGAAGCGATAGGACCCGCCCTCGATGAAGCGCTCGCAGATCTCCTTGCGCAGCCGCACCAAGTCGCTTTTCTGTTCGCCTTTGTCGAATGCGAAAAAGACGTCCGCCCGGTTTAGCGCCTTGATGGCCTGTACGGTCACGTGGTCCGGATTGCCGGCGCCAATGCCGATGACGAGCAGTGTTCTCATGGGCCGTCCTCGGGAGATTGCAAAGAGAGCGAGAAATTCCCGCAATCCGCGGCGGAAGGCGACTATTCGTCCGACGACGATGGCCGGAGCAGCGCGACCGTAGGCTCCCGTATCCGAAACTGGTCTGAAGTGGGGGTAGGCTTTCCACCAGTAAGGCAAACCGTAATACAGGCCGCACGAGCCTGCAAGCTGCTTCGATCGTTGGGATATTCCGCTGTTGCCAACAAGCGGGTCGCAACAAATCGTCGAGCAACTTTATCGAAGAAGGTATCCGCTCTTTGCCGGGTGCATCACTCCACAGCGGTCTGTGTCGCGCTACGTTCCTGACGCTTTTGGATCATAGTGTGCGGTGAAGAGCGTCTGAGCGGAGGGATGATCGAGTGCAGGGAATAGACGCGGGTCGGCTGGCTGCCCGGAAAGGCAAACGTGGCTGAGACGAATACGGATAAGCGTGTCGCTCGCAGACCTACCGTCACTCCGCGCCGCCGGCATGCTACGCGCGCAACTCCATCAAACCCGATCGTCGCCTGGATGAAGCGCGAGAGCATTGCGCTTCTGGCTCTGAGCGGCGCAGCCCTGACGGCGCTGGCTCAACTCGCCAACGTCATGCCGGTAGCGCCGCAGATCGGGGCATGGCTCGCGCGGTGGCAGCAATTCACGCAAGCGTTCTGGCGCCCGCCGCTGGATGTTGTTGGCGTGCAGTTCCACCATGACATCGCGGCTGCCCTCAGCGTATCAGCCTTCATGGCCTTGCTTGGGGTCGGTGCGCGGATTTCCGCGCGGCTCGCCGGCAAGCCGCTGGCCCCGATGGGCTTTGATCGCTTCTTTGACGATCAGACGTGGCCGAGCCTCATCATCTTCGGCGCGCTGTGCATGGTGTTTCTGCTCGGGCACGGCGCGTCGAGCGACGATGCGTTGGTCGTGATGGGAAGCAAGGAAGCCGGGAAGTATGCGTTCGCGATCCTTGTGACCCTCGGCTATTTCGCCGGCGATTTTATCGGGCATCGCGAGTTTCATCACCGGCTCTATCGCCTGGCGGTCATTGTTGCCGTTGCTGTCGCCGCAAACCTTGCCATCATTGCAAGTTAGGTTGATATACAAGCATGGAGCGTGTAGGGGAGGTCGGCCGCATGGCAAAGTTCGTGTTCGGAATGAACGTGTCGTTGGACGGCTACGTCGATCACCAGGAAATGCGGCCGCCAGACCGTGTGCTCTTTCGTCATTGGATCGAGCATGTGCGCAGCCTGACCGGCAGCCTTTACGGCCGCCGCGTCTACGAGCTGATGCAATATTGGGATGAAGATCGTCCCGAATGGGGCGCCGACGAAAAGGAGTTCGCGGCTGCGTGGCGGGTCATGCCGAAATGGGTCGTGTCGCGCTCGTTGACGTCAGTCGGCCCCAACGCCACGCTTATCGGCGACGACGTCGAAGCGAAGGTACGCGCGCTGAAGGCCGAGCAGGCGGGCGAGATATCAGTCGCCGGACCGGAGCTTGCGGGAAGCATGACGGACCTCGGCCTGATCGATGAGTATCGCCTCTATTTCCGCCCCTTTGTGCTTGGGCACGGCACGCCCTTCTTCGCCGGCACCAGGCCGCCGCTTCGCCTCGTCGCCAGCGAAGCAATCGGCGAGGACGCCATGAGATTGACCTGCGTTCCCGCCTGACCGCCACGCCAATCGCCCGCAGCGGAGTAGTGTGCTCAGTGCTCGCGGAAAGCCCGTGAAAAACTATCGATCACGGGCCGCATGATGTAGGCGAAGAACGTGCGTTCGCCCGTCTTGATGTAGACGTCCGCCGGCATGCCGGGCGTGGGATGGAACCCGGGAAGCTTGCTGTGCACGTCGCCTTCGTCCACCGCGACGCGAACGACGAACGACGGCTGCCCGCCGCGTGGCGCAGGGTGCTGCTGCACCGTAGGCTCCGCCACCGTGTCGGCGGAGAGATATTGAACTTTCCCCGTCACGACAGGCGTCAGTCGCTGGTTGAGCGCCGTCAGACGCACGAGCGCGTCTTGCCCGTTGTGAACACTCGAAATGTCGTTCGGCCGAACCCGGGCCTCGATGACGAGCGCATCCTGTGCCGGCACGAGTTCAAGGATCGCCGCCCCAGGCGCCACCACCGCGCCTCGCGCATGATAGTTGAGCTTGACCACGACAGCGCGCTCGGGCGCCCGCACTTCCACGCGGTCGAGCACGTCGCGGCTCGCGGAGATCTGCTCCCTCACGTCATCGAGCTCGGCCTCGACCTCGCGCATCTCTTCCACCGCTTTCTGCAGCACCGATGAACGGACTTGCGAGATCTGCTGCTCGGCGCGCGCGACGCGTTCCCGCGAATCCGCGATGCGCCCGAGAAGCTCGCCGCGTTGACCGGCAAGGCCGGCTTCCGCCCGCTGAACGGCCAGCACGTCCGTGCGCCGCACGAGCTGCCGGTCGAGCAAAGCTTGCTTGTCTTTAAGCTCGTCCCCGAACAAGCCGATACGCTGTTCGAGCGATTGAACTTGAGAGCCATAGCCGACGATGGATTCCCTGAGGCCGGCGATCTCGCGGCGCAGAATCTCCTCTTCATCCGCCTGCTTGAGCCGGCGCACTTTGAGTTCCATCTTTTGACGCTCGAAGATCGGATTGATTTCGGGATCCGTCTCTGCGGCGGCTGCAAGCTCAGCGGGCAACTCCGCCGCATCCCGCCCCTGGATCTGAGCGTCGAGGCGGGCCTGCATCGCGAGAAGCCTATGCTTGCGCACCACGAGCCGCCTGAGTTTCGCTTTCGCAGGCGTCTCATCGAGACGGAGTAGCACCTGGTTCGGCTCGACGAGATCACCTTCGCGCACGAGCAGATCCCGGACGATGCCACCTTCGAGATGTTGGATCTCCTTGTTCTGGCCGCTGGCGACGAATGAGCCGGACGCGACGACGGCGCCGTCGAGCGGCGCCAGCAACGCCCATCCCCCGAAGATCCCCAACACGGCGAGCACGATTACGAGGCCGTACCGCCTCGGCCGATGGATCGAATAGCGAACCTCGCTCTGCCAAGCGTCAAAACGGCGATCGGAAGCTCCGCTCATTGCGCGCCCTCCGCCTTTCTGCCATTGGCCTGGCGCCGAGCTGATTTGCTACTCGCTGCCTTGGATTGCTCCTGAACAGGAGCGCCGACGACGCGATAGAGGACCTCACTTGGCGGCCCGAACCCTTCCATGCGCCCCGCGCGAAGCACCAGAACGCGATCGACGGAATTGAGCAGCATCGGACGCTGCGTGATGACGATGACCGTCACGCCTTTCTGCTTCGCCCGCGCCAGCGTTTCCGTGAGCGCTTTTTCGCCGGCCGCATCGAGGTTCGAGTTGGGCTCGTCGAGTACGATCATGGATGGATTGCCGAACAGCGCCCGTGCGAGCCCGATGCGCTGCTTCTGCCCGCCCGAAAGCGGAGCGCCGCTTCCCTCGAGCACGGTCTCGTATCCGTCCGGCAAGCCGCAGATCATCTCATGCACGCCAGCCACCTTTGCCGCCTCAAACACCATCTCGTCCGAAAGATCCGATCGCATGCGACAGACATTCTCGCGGATCGTGCCGGGAAACAGTTCCACCTCCTGCGGCAGGTAACCGGTGTAGGTGCCGAACAGGCGGCGATCCCAGTTGCGAAGCTCTGTCCCGTCGAGGCGCACGTTGCCGGCTGTTGGTGTGAGACACCCGACGAGCATGCGCGCGAGCGTGGACTTTCCCGAGCCGGAGGGGCCGACGATGGCGAGTGATCCGCCGGGTTCCAGTGCAAAGCTGACACCGTTCAAAACCGGCTCCTTGCGGCCAGGAGGAATATAAAGGAGCCGGTCAGCAAGGATGCGGCCTTCCGGTTTCGGAAGCCGCAAGCGCTCCTTCTCGTTCTGGAATGCATCGATCGCCGTCACGACGCGAGCGTACGCGGCACGCGTTTGCACCACGCTACGCCAGCCTTCGATCATGCCCTCGAGCGGCTGCAACGCGCGGCTCGCGATGATCGAAGCCGCGATCATCATGCCGCCCGTAATCTCACCTTCGAGAGCTAGGTAAGCGCCCCAGCCGAGAACGGCGACTTGCGTAAGCAGGCGAAAGAACTTCGAAGCGCCGCTGATCCAGAAGTTTGAGTTGAGCGCACCGGACTGGCTCGAAAGCGCGCGGGCGTGCTCACGCCCCCAATGCTGAATGCTCTCGTGAAGCATCCCCATTGCATTAATGACCTGAGCGTTGCGTGCGAGCGCTTCGACGCGCGCATCCGCTTTCGTCGCGTGCGCGCCGGCCAGCGCCAGCGTCTCGGACGTGAGCCGCTGATTGAGGATCGCGATGCTCATCAGAACCATGCCAGCCACGAGCGCGACCACGCCGAGCTGAGCGTTGATGAGAAACACGGCCGCAAAATAGAGAGGAGCGAGTGGTGCATCGAACAGCAGCAGCATGGTCGGGCTGGAGATGAAATTCCGCACCTGATGCAGGCTGCGGATGGTCTGCATCGCGCTCCCGTCAGCGGCTTGCGGTGAGCCGATCGCAGCGGCGAGAAGCGGACCGCCGAGAAGCGTCTCCATACGCGTCGCGAGCGCGCCCAGGATCTGGCGACGAAAGATATCGACGAGGGAGAGCGCTCCAAGAAACGCGGCTGCCAGCGCGGTCAACATCAACAAAGTGTCGACGCTGCGGCTGGTAAGCACACGGTCCGAAAGCTGAAACAGGTAGATCGGAACCGTCAGCATGAGCAGGTTCACGACGACGGAAAAGGTGGCGACCAGCGTGAAGTTGTGCCGCGCTGTCTCCCGCCATTCGGAAAGCGGCTTCCACTCGGCATCGTCGGCGGGTGAGGGCGGCGCGGAAGTTTCGCTATACTCTTTATGCGGGACCTCGGGGATTGCCTCCTGCCCTCTCCAAAGACGAACGGTCGCTCCGGCGAGCGTCCGGAAGCGCTGAGCTCGGGTGCGGGCGGATTCAACGCCGTTGCCGATGCCGGCCAAAATTGGTTGCAGCAAAGCCTGCGCTTTTGGGAAGCGGTCGGCCGGGGATAGGGAGCTGTTCGGCATGTTGGTCGGCACGCTCACGCAAGGATGTCGACGCTGGGACGTTGACCGGGTTCGTCGGGAGACGCGTAATCGGGTGTATGCAGGATGAGTGTGCTGTCATGGTCGTGCATGAACTGCGGCGCGTCAGACGGTGACGAAGCACCGAGAGACAAGAGCCCTCCCGCAGACGAGCCGAGTTCGAGCGCGATCCCGTAGTCCGTGAACCCGCTCGCCGTATGAGTCTCGTGAGCCGCATGAGCGATATCGCCATGGGTGTCGAAAGCCATCGAGCCGGTCGACGCGAGCAGCGCGCTGTCGGCACCACCTGCATGCGCGGGAGAAAGGAGACCACCCACCAGACCGCCGACCAACCCGTCGACGCTCGAGGCGACACCCTGCACCGTATTGCCCAGCAGTCCTCCGACGAGCGGAAGATCGCCCAAAGTTTCGACGAGACCATGCACGAGCCCGTCCGGCTCGACGCCGATCTGAAGCAGCGCGTTCGGCTCCGCGGCGTGACCCGCGTAGTCTGCTGCGGACTCAGTCGAAGGATGCGGGTCGGCCGAAACGTTGGCGTGGCTGTTGCCTCCGGCCGTTGAGCCCCCACTGCTGGCCACCGTATCCCGGAAGGACGTAGGTCCCTCGTCAACGCGAGCCAGGAGATCGACGCTTGGAAAGTTTGCGCCGCCCGCTGGGATCGTATGCGCATAACCGGGAGAGACAGTAGTCGCCGGTTCGTCGTCGTCGCCGATGCCCGTCATCGGTCGATCGGAGATATCGCTCGCCGACGGCGCGACCGCGTCGTTGGCGTGCGCAGGCGTTGGATCGTCGGGCTCGGCCGCATGTGCCAGCGACGATGCGACCCCGTCGCGCCCGAACACCTCGGCAAGAACAAAAGCCCAAGTAAGAAAACTGATATGACCGCGGCGGCGTTCTGTGCCCTTCGAGTCCGCGACCAGAGCCACGGGCTTTCGCCGTAACCTCATCCCACGCGTGCGCATGCGATGCTCCCGAGCTGATGAAAATTGACGTTTCAACGAAGAAGCCGCTCAGCAAGTAAAACATGCTGAGCGGCAGAGGTCAGGCGCAGGATGAGCAGTCCGATCCGCCGATGATGTCGGGCAGATCTGGGAGCCCGATGTTGCCGAGATCGAGCAGGTGGCCCAGATCCAAAGACCCGACGTCGGCTGTCAGCAGGTGATCGGAGCCGACATCCAGAAGGCCCTGGTCTGCAAGTGCAGCGACCTGAAGGCCGATACCGGAATAGTCGTCTCCCGTCCCGACATGGACATCGAGCACGCTGCCGCCGGCAACTTGTGCATCAAGGAGCGTTCCGGGTTCGTTTGCGACATTGAGATCGATGAGGCTGCCGCCACCATCAGCCCCGGTTCCTTGACCGACATCGATGTCGATCAGGCTACCGTTGTCGCATGAATTGCCGCCAGGCGGATCGGGGGTGTGCGAATTGGAATCGCAATCGCAGTCGTGAGAAGGGGGCGGTGTGGGATGTTCGATGACACGTTTTGACATTGGTCTCTCCTGTTCTTTCTTCAGGATGGCAGCCGGGATGCTCCCGTGCCGGCTCGCGTCTTGTCGACTCGAGTACCGGGAAACCAATTTTTCAATCGCGCATGACGTTCCTCGCGTGTTCTTCTCAGCCTTAAGGATCGGTGAACGCAGCGCTTCGCTCTGACCTCGCTGGCGCGACAGCCGCCCTTCATCGTGAGCGAGAAGAGGACGACCGACACGCGACAGACGAAGTTTGAGAGTGACGGCATCGCCGTTGGTGCGATCGTCATCGACATGACGCTACTCGCGCAGTGAGCGGATATCCAAGTCATCGCGGCACTAAAGCTTAGTCAAACCAGCGAGAATCTGGTCAATTGCTGGTGTGCTACGGAGGACATCATGAGAGCCACGATCCTTGCCATCGTCGTGCTTGCATTCTCAGTGAGTAATGCGTTCGCCGTCAGCCTTGCCGTCAAGCTCGCCTGCCGTGACGACTACTTCGCCCATTGCAGCATGCACGCCGTCGGAAGCCCCGGCGTGCGCAAGTGCATGAGAGATGTCGGACCCCGACTCTCTCAACGCTGCATAGGCGCTTTGGCCGACGCGGGGATGATCAAGAAGTCCAAGGTTGCGAAGGTCGCAAGCAAGAAACACTACGCACAGAAACACGTCGCCAAAACGCGGGTTGCCAAAGTGGAGCCTGTGAAGACGTACAAGAAGAAGCATTACGCGAAACGGGATGTCGCCAAGAAGCAGGTCGCTTTCAAGGATGACGTTCGCAAGCGTGATGTGAAAAAGCGCTACGCCAAGAAGCGCTATGCCAAACGGCAATATACGGCGCTCGTTCAGAACTGATCTGTTCGAGCCCAGGACTCAGCACCTGCTTTGTGCACGCACATCGCAGGTGCGTTGCTGTGTAATCGCTCGATGAGCCGAGCGGATCGGCAGCTTACACCTTGCGGCAGCCGTCCTCGCCGGGAACAGCACCACTCCGCGGCACGAGACGCTTCCGCGCGCACTGCTCCACCAGGAGATCACGAAGAGCGCTCTCGCGCTCCTTCCACTCCGGCTTCCCCGCGAGGTTCTCGAGTTCCATCGGATCGGCCGTAACGTTGTACATTTCGTATTCGGTCGGAGCTGGCGCCGTCTTTATTCGCTCCTCGTAGACGCGTCGCGGGCTGCTCCCATCGTCTTCGCCTTCCGGTGCCATGAGCTTGCTCACGACGTCGCGCACGCCTTCAGCTCCAGGCGTTCCTGGTGAGCTCCAATAACGTGGGTGATCGAAGTAACGCGAATACTTCCAAACCTCGCCGTTGACGAGCGCGATGACGCTTTCCACGTGGTTGGGCTGCGCCACGGAATCGATAGGGATGCCGATGAAGTTTCGTTGATTGAGCCCCCGGCTCGGATCGTCGTCGGTCATGAAGTAGATCGGCTCTTCCATCTTCTCCGGCGGAATTTCGCCGCGGATGACGGGAGATAGATCTCGTCCGACGAGGGGCAGCGCGTCCGAGAACGCTGGTGCGATCGCTTCGAGCGTTGCCTTGCTATCGATGCCGGCAAGTCCCAGGATCGTCGGCACGATGTCGATATGGCTGGTCGGGATCGAAACGCCGCTCGCGGTTTGCGCGCTGGGGAGCGCGACGACCAACGGCACCCGCGTGGCCTCTTCGTAGGCCGTGTACCACTTCTGGTGCAGACCGCCGTGCGCGCCGAGAATGTCGCCGTGATCGGAAGTGAAAATGACGATCGTGTCGTTCTTGAAGCGCGTCGAGTCGAGAGCGGACAACACCTCGCCGAGGCGTTTGTCGACGTCCGCATGCAGTCGATAATAGAGCCGGTAGTACTGCTGGCTCGCAAAGGACGGCTGCATGAACTTGCTGTAGGCGTCGCGATACGACTTTTGACAGGACGGTTTGTCGTCGAGCTTCTCGAGCCGGGTTCGACCGAAAAGGCTGCGGTCGAAGACGTCCTCGGGAACGTCGTCCGGAACGCTGAAGTCGTAGGCCTCCTGCATCGGCGGCGAGAGGTTTGAGAAATAGGCCCACAGCGCGATGTCGTGCGGGTTTGCGAACGAGGCCATCAGGAACCACGGAGACGTATCGTCAGATGCGTCGAGATCCTTGAGAGATTGCGCGGCCTGCGCGGAGATCGCCTGATCCCGTCCGAATTTGCCTTGAGCCGCGGAGGAGCCGGACCGCAAAGGGTCAGGTCCGTAAGGCTCCGGCCCAACCCATCCGGAAAAACCGAAAGCGTTCAACGCGTCTGCTTTAAGGTAGACGCTTTCCTTGTCGGGGTCGGTCGCGCCGGTTGCGTCATAGCTCGTGATTGCTCGCTCGGTTCCGGGGACCTTGAGACTTGCGTCCGTAGCGTGCCACTTGCCCTTCCAGAACGTCCTGTAACCGGCGTGGCGCAAGTAATGGCCGAGCGTCGGCACCGAACCCGGCAAAAGCCAGCGCATCGCCGGATCGTTGGCAGCCTTGGCAGTGCCATCCGTGTTGGCCGCTCCATGCAGTGATGGGTAATGCCCGGTGTAAAGCGAAGTCCGGCTCGGCACGCAGGCAACAGATGCCACATAGTGACGATCGAAGCTCACGCCCCTCTTCGCTAGCGCCCCTTGCGCGGGAAGATGTTGCATCCGGAACTCCTTGAGCGCCGCGCTCTCGTAGACGGTCGGAAAGCGCTGCTCATCGACAAGCAGAAACAGGATGTTGGGACGTTTGGGGGCTGCTCCCGCCGATTTGGATGCGCCTGCGAGGACGTCGGAGCCCGAGAGGACCGCTGCACCAGCGGCGCCCGCAAGGCCCAGCTTCAGTGCGCCTCTTCGGGTCACCCCCTTGTCCGCAGCCATCCCGTACCCCCCTGAATTAATGGCCCTGAATTTGGGGCTTGTCTCATTCGGAGCCAAATATGGCGGGCGGCGTTGAGCAAGTGCAATAGGGAACGCTGCGTATCTCGTCAGGTAGATCCGGAAGTGTGCTCTCCCGGTGGAGGTTCCCCCTCGGAACACTCCCCGAATTCGAGTTCCACGGTCGCGTGCGACACGCCGTAACGATCGCGGAGGTGCGCCTTGATGGCGCGCGCCAGCACCTCGGGCTTCTGGCTCTCCTCGACACGGGCATGGAGAGTGATGAGCGGTCGATCCTGACTGATCGACCACGCGTGCACGTGATGCACGTCTAGGACGCCCGGTATCGATTGCGTGAGATCGTCTGCGATCTCTTTAGTATCGAGTCCGATAGGGGTTCCCTCCAGAAGGATGTGTCCGGAGTCTCTGACGACACGCCCTGCCGACCCGAGAATGAGAACGGCGACGAGTACCGAAAGGATGGGGTCGATGGGCGTCCACCCCGTCATGAGAATGACGATAGCAGCCACGATCGCCGCGACCGAGCCCAGGAGGTCGCCCAGCACATGGAGCGCGGCGGCGCGGACATTGAGATTGCTGTGGTCGCCGCCCTGGAGCAAGCGGAACGAGCCGAGATTGACGGCGAGACCGCCAAGCGCAACCCACAGCATGACGCCGCCCATGACAGGCGTCGGCGCGTTGATGCGGTGGACCGCTTCGAAGACGATCCAGCCCGCAATCAGGAACAGGGCGAGCCCGTTCACGAACGCGATCAGGACGCCGAACCGCGCATAGCCATAGGAACGCTTCGGGTCGGCAGGGAGACGCGCCATGCGGAAGCCGAACCAGGCGAGCACCAGCCCCGCGAAGTCGGTCAACATGTGACCGGCGTCGGCGATGAGCGCGAGCGAGCCCGAGTAGAACCCGCCGACGACTTCTGCAACCATGAAAGAGCCGGTCAGAGCCGCCGCGATCGCGACACGTCGCTCGTTGCCGAAGGACGGTCCATGATCATGGCCATGTGCATGACCGCCGGAATGAGAATGTGTGTGCATGAATGACAAAGTCGATGGGATTGAGCCGGCTTTCAAGCCCCGAAACAACCGGGAAGCGGTCACCCCCCGACGTTGTAAGCCGCGAGCGCTGAAAGATTGAGGATGTCGGCTTCCTTGGCGCCGAGCGTCGAGATCTGGACACTCTTTTCCAGGCCGACGAGAAGCGGACCGATAAGCGTCGCCCCCGCCAACTCCTTGAGCATCTTCGTGGAAATCGAGGCTGCGTGGAACGCCGGCATGACGAGTACGTTGGCGGGGCCGGTGAGGCGGCAGAACGGGTATAGGTTCATCAGTTCCTGCGAGAGCGCGACGTCGGCCGCCATGTCACCGTCGAACTCGAAGTCCACGCCGCGGCCTTCGAGAATGGCGACGGCTTCCCGCATGCGATCCGAGCGTTCGTTCGGCGGCTGCCCGAAGGTCGAGTTGGCGAGCAGGGCAACGCGAGGCTCCATGCCGAACTTGCGCGCGGCGTTCGCGGCTTCGCATGCGATGTTCGCGAGGTCTTCGGCCGACGGAGATTCATGCACGTCCGTGTCGGCGACCAGCACGCCGCGGCCCCTGCACAATGCAAGGCTGACGCCGATCGCATGACGGCCCGGCTTCGGATCGATGACACGTCGGACGTCAGTAAACACGCTCGCCCAGTGGCGCGTCACGCCCGCAACCATGCAGTCGGCATGTCCGTGCGCCAGCATGAGCGCCGAGAAAATATTGCGTTCGTTCCGTACCAGACGGAAGCAATCCCGCTTGAGGTAACCCTGCCGCTGCAACCGGGCATACAGTAGGTCTGTGAACTCCTCGGTCAGCGGAGAATTCCTGAGATCGATGATTTCGAAGGTATCGCGCTGGCGGATGCCAGCCTCGATCAGCCGCTCGCGAATGACAGGCTCGACACCGACCAGGATCGGCTTGCCGAAGCCCTGCGCAACATAGCTGTGAGCTGCCCGGATGACGGCCCGGTCTTCTCCGTCCGCGAACACGATGCGCTTCGGCTCGGCGCGCACACGCTCAAATACCGTCTGCAGCCAGTCGGCGACCGGATCGAGACGACCGGTGAGCCGCGAGACATAGGCGTCCATGTCGACGATGGGCCGCCGCGCGACGCCGGTCTCCATCGCCGCACGCGCCACCGCAGGCGGCACGCGGCTGATGAGGCGCGGGTCGAAAGGCGCTGGGATGATGTACTCGGGACCGAATGTCGGACGTCGCCCAAGAAACGCAGCCGTCACAACGTCCGGCACGTCTTCCCGGGCCAAAGCAGCGAGCGCACGTGCGGCCGCGATCTTCATCTCGGCGTTGATGGTGCGGGCCTGCACGTCGAGTGCACCGCGAAAGATGAAGGGAAATCCGAGGACGTTGTTGACCTGGTTCGGATAGTCCGACCGGCCGGTTGCGACGATGGCGTCGTCGCGAACCGCCTGCACATCTTCCGGGGTGATTTCGGGATCCGGGTTGGCCATCGCAAAGACGATCGGTTTCGCCGCCATTGAGGCGACCATCTCGCGCGTCACCGCGCCTTTCACCGAGAGCCCGAAGAAGGCGTCTGCTCCGACCATGGCGTCAGCAAGCGTGCGCGCCTCGGTTTTGGCGGCGTACGCCGACTTCCACTGGTTCATGCCGCTCGTGCGGCCCTGATAGATCACGCCCTTGGTATCGCAGAGGAGCACGTTCTCTTTCGGCATACCGAATGCGACCAGCAACTCGATGCAAGCGATGGCCGCCGCGCCCGCGCCGTTCACGACGAGACGGAAATCATCGAGCGTCCGGCCTGTAAGGTCGAGCGCGTTCAGAAGTCCGGCCGCGGCGATAATCGCCGTACCGTGCTGGTCATCATGAAAAACCGGGATGTCGAGAAGCTCCTTGAGCTTCTCTTCGATGATGAAGCAGTCGGGAGCTTTGATGTCCTCGAGGTTGATGCCCCCGAAGCTCGCGCCGAGATAGCGTACGGAATTGATGAAGGCGTCCACATCCTCCGTGTCGACCAGAAGGTCGATCGCGTCGATGTCGGCGAAGCGCTTGAAGAGCGCGCCCTTGCCTTCCATCACCGGCTTCGAAGCCAGCGCGCCGAGATTGCCGAGGCCGAGGATGGCGGTGCCGTTCGAGACGACGGCGACGAGATTTCCCTTGTTGGTGTAGTCGTAGGCGAGCAGCGGATTTTCCGCGATGGCCTCGACCGGAACCGCAACGCCCGGCGAATAGGCGAGCGACAGATCTCGCTGCGTGACGAGCGGCTTCGTCGGCGTGATTTCGAGTTTGCCGGGTTTGCCCTGGGCGTGGAACTGCAACGCTTCCTGGGCAGTGATGCGCGTGCGAGGGGGTTTGTTCGACATGGCCTGGGATCGGCTGCAAAAGGGCAGAGAGTGCCCAACGAAAGTTCGTCAACCTACGGGCGCAATCTGAGCGCTACAACCGCTCATTCATGGCACTTTCGCCTGCGACGTGAAGGGTCAGATGCCGAACAGTTTGATCCCGCCCGACGGGCTAATCCACGATGTCGACGGTGAAACTACGCTGCGTTGTAGACCCGCCGAGTGACGCTTCGATGGCGAAGTTGTCCGCCCCTTGCTCGCCGGGGCGCGCCGTGTAGTAAATGCCGGTGCCCTGCACGTCCTTGCCGATGCAGGTGCCGGTAGCGCTGGTCTTGATCGTCGTCGATTGGCCTGGCTCGAAGGTGACGGTCCCCTTCGCGGGTTGTCGCGTGACCGAAATCTCGGGCGCCGGCAGGCTCTCGCAGTTCTCGCCGAAGCCGGCCATGACGAAAACCCGCGCGCGCCGCCCAGCGACGACCGGATCGCGCCGCACGCCGTCGTCCGGCAAAGCCTGCGTGGCCGCGACGTCGGTTTGCGATCCGGGGGACGAGCAGGCCGCAAGCAAAAGGACGGCGGCCAGAAGCCCGAAAAGTCTGAGAGCGGAGTTCGGCGTCAAGGACAGGGCGGGCCTTTCGTTTTTTCGGGCGGCGCAGTGCGCCATGTGCGCATGGCCGTATCACGGCAGGCCAGCGCCCTGTCCAGAAAAAAGAAAGTCCACAAAAAGGAAGCGCCGGATCTTGGGAGATCCGACGCTTCCGAAACGCAGCCACAGTCGGAGAGACTATTGTGACAGATAAAGCGGATTGATCTTGAGAGCGATGTCGCGGAACGCTTGCTTGAGCTCGGATCCGTTCTCGGCAACGTAGTTTGTCGAATTGTCCGTCGAGCAATAGGCTAGGGTCTGCTTAGCGGAGGAGCTGAGCTGGAAGCCAACGGTGTAGACCGTGATGCCTTTCGCTTTCATGCCATCGCAGAGAGCTTTCGCCTGGTTCACCGACGTGCCGTTCACGCCTGTGCCCGAGATGCCGTTCGTGTCGTACTGGGTGTTGTAGTCGCCGTCCGTCATCAGGATCGCGAACTTCCGCACGTCTTTGCTGTAAGCCTTCGCGGCGCTTGAAGTGTCCCAAAGCGAGTTCCAGTTCGGCGACAGCGTGTACCAAGCCCATGCGGTGCCGATCTGGCCGGCGGTCATGTTGCCCAAGCCGAGGTTCTCAATCTTGGTCGTCAGCATGGCCTTGTCCTTGCTGAGCGGCACAAGGGTGCCGCTCGTCGGCAGGATGCAGTTGCCGTCCGTCGTAAACATGGTCATGACGTAGTTGTTCGCGCTCGGGCCAACATCGTTGTACTTGTTCGTGCCCTTCCGTTCGACGACGCACGGAGAGGCAGAGTACCATTTTGGGTTTTTGCTCGTCCCCATGTTGATGGGACCGCCGGGCGTTCCCCGTGCCTTCGTGTTCACGGTCGTCGGAAGACGCACGCCCTCGGCGAACGGCACGAGCGCGACCCGCACCGGATTGTACTGGATGCTGTCCGAGATCACGATGTTGACGAGATCTTTCGCCGCGAGTTTCAGGTCGCGGATTTTCGTGCCGGACATCGATCCTGTGACGTCGAGCATCATGGAGATCTCGACTTCGTTGTTGGACCGGCCCGTCGGACGCATCAGCGCCTTCGAGTAGGTGTTGACCGGCAGGCGCGAGATGTTCGCGAAGTTGAGGAATGTGGTCTGGACGAACGAGCGGTTCGTGCCTGTGAACGCGGTGTTGTTGTCCGCAACGTTGAAGCTGACGCTCTCGTTGACGACCTTCGTGCGTCCCTTGGTGTTCTCGTTGAAGTAGAGCTGGGCCGCCGCCTGCGCGCCAGCGAGGTTTTTTTCGTCGAGCTGCAGCACGCGCGCGCCCGCCAGCACCGCCGCATCGAGAGCCGAGTGCGATTGGTTGCGCGCCTGAAGCCAGCGCCCGAGGTCGACCGCGCCGCCGACGAACATGCAGAGCGCGATACCGACGAGGGCAAAGATGATGGCGATCGCGCCGCTCGTGTCGGCGCAGAAGGCGCGCAGGACAGGTTTGCGGGAGAGCGGGCGCGAGGACGCAGTGGGGGAAGGCATTGGGGGGACGCTCCGAAAACAATCCACCCACATTGTTCAGTTGGAAGCTTAAGAGCCGTAAATTCCCATGTCCTCCAGCGTTTGGAGGGATGATTTATGGAGTTTGAGGTTAACGGACGCGGAACTGTCTCGATAAAACTGCGCAGATCGGGAGGCCAGGAGGCCATATTCGGAGAAAACCCCCTTTTTCATGGGCCAGCCCGTGCGTGCGCCAAGACCCTCGTCTATAATGTTCTCGGGTGACTATGCTTTTTGTGCCGTCCGGCGCCGGGTACCATGATTGATAAGCTCGAACTGCTCCTGGCGCTTGCACGTGAACGCCATTTCGGCCGCGCCGCGGAAGCCGCGGGCATCACGCAACCCACGTTGTCGTCGGCCGTAAAAAGCCTGGAGGATCAATTCGGTGTGCTGATAGTGGAGCGCGGCTCCAGGTTCCGCTGCTTCACGCCGGAGGGCGAGCGCGTTCTCGATTGGGCGCGCAGGATAGTGGGCGACGCGCGCGCCATGCGCCAGGAGATCGAAGCCCTGAAGCGTGGCCTCTCGGGCCACCTCCGCCTTGCCGTCATTCCCTCCGCCTTGCCGTTCCTGGCCGAGTTGACCGTCCCGATGCGCAAGCGTTACCCGGACGTGAACCTGACCGTCCTATCGATGACGTCAGATGCCATCCTCGCAAAGCTTGAGAACCTCGAGGTCGATATCGGCATCTCCTATGTCGACAGCGAGCCGCCGCCGCGCTTCGAGACCTTCCGCATCTATGATGAGCGCTACGTCCTGCTGGTTGCGCCCGAAAGCTCGCTTGCCACGCGCGATCAGGTCACTTGGGCGGAAGCGGGGCAACTCCCGCTATGCCTCCTGACGCCGGATATGCAGAACCGGCGCCTCATTGACCGGCACCTGAAAGAAGCAGGGGTCAATCAGAAGCCCACGCTCGAAAGCAACTCGATGCTGGTGCTCTATGCTCATGTCCGCTCTGGCGAATGGGCGAGCATCCTGCCATCTCGGCTCGCCGAGACGCTGGATAGGCCAAGTCGTCTCCGCCCCATCTCGCTTGTTGAGCCGACGGTCACCCACAAGATCGGGCTGATCGTCACCAAGCGTGAGCCGCACTCACCGCTTGTGGCAGCATTCATCGCGCACGCCAAACGCATCGGAACGCTGCCGAAGGTCGTCGCCTGACCTTCTGTAGACGCATCAGCCTTGCCGAGTTTCTCACGATAGACAGCATCTATCGTAGCACGAAATACCTCTATTGACCTTTCGGCTCAGGCGGTTGATCTAGTCTGTAATAACTATAAACAGCGTTGGAGGGCGCCATGAGCCGGTTTGAGCCGTGGAGCGAGGAGCGCACGGTCGACATCGTCGTCGAGCATAGAGCATTGGAAGGGCCGCTGATGCCCATCCTCCATGCCATGCAGCACGCATTCGGCCTTGTTCCGGAAGAAGCAATTCCTGTTATCGCGCGGGAACTTAACCTGTCGCGAGCTGAGGTCCACGGCGTCGTGACGTTCTATCACGATTTCCGTCACGAACTCGCCGGCAAGCACATCCTTAAGTTGTGCCGCGCCGAGGCGTGCCAATCGATGGGTTGTGAGCGTCTGGTTGAGCGGGCCGAGGACAAACTCGGCGTGGAGTGCGGCAGCACGAGCGCCGACGGCCGCGTGACACTTGAAGCCGTTTATTGTCTCGGACTGTGCGCAACGGCGCCGTCCGCCATGCTCGATGGCCGTATAGTCGGCAGATTGAATGACGCTCGTTTGGATGAACTCCTGAAAGAGGCCCAGGCATGACGCATCGCGTTTTCGTGCCGCGGGATGCGGCAGCAGTTTCCGTCGGCGCTGATGAGATTGCCAAAGCCCTTGCGGCAGAGGCAAAGAAGGCCAGCATCGACATCCAGATCGTGCGCAACGGCTCGCGCGGCATGCTGTGGCTCGAACCCCTGGTCGAGATCGAGCGTAACGGCGTGCGTTACGGCTTCGGCCCGGTTGAGACGTCGGATGTCCCCGGTCTCGTCAAAACGGCGCTCGTCCAGGGTAGCGTAGACAAGCACGCGCTCTCCATCGGCGTCGTCGAAGAGCAGCCCTTTCTGAAGCGTCAGACCCGCCTCACGTTCGCGCGCTGCGGCATGACCGATCCCGTTTCGCTCGAGGATTACCGCGCGCACGACGGATACAAGGGCCTCGAGCGCGCGCTTTCGATGAAGCCGCTCGAGATCGTGGACGAGGTTGCAAAGTCAGGCCTGCGCGGCCGCGGCGGCGCGGGCTTCCCCACGGGCATCAAGTGGAAGACGGTCCACGACACCCCGATGGGCCAGCAGAAATACATCGTCTGCAACGCGGACGAGGGCGATAGCGGCACGTTCGCCGATCGCATGATCATGGAAGGCGATCCCTTCCTGCTCGTCGAAGGCATGACGATTGCGGGCATCGCCGTCGGCGCGACGCGCGGTTACATCTACCTCCGCTCCGAATACCCTCACGCAGCGATCGCGCTGAACGCCGCCATCGCGGAGGCGAAGAAGGCAGGCTTCCTCGGGGCGGACGTGCAGGGCTCCGGCCACGCCTTCGAACTCGAAGTCAGGATCGGCGCCGGCGCTTACGTATGCGGCGAGGAAACCTCGCTACTCGAAAGCCTCGAAGGTCGCCGCGGCCTGGTGCGCGCAAAGCCGCCGCTGCCCGCTCACAAAGGTCTCTTCGGCCAACCGACCGTCATCAACAACGTGCTCTCGCTGTGCGCTGTGCCCTACATTCTTTCTGAGGGTGCGAAGGCCTACGCGGACTATGGCATGGGCCGCTCGCGCGGCACGATGCCGATCCAGCTTGCGGGCAACTTGAAGCACGGCGGCCTGTTCGAAACGGCGTTCGGCATCACCCTCGGCGAACTCGTGGATGACATTGGCGGCGGCACGCTTTCTGGTCGCCCCGTGAAGGCCGTTCAGATCGGTGGTCCTCTCGGCGCTTACTTCCCGCGCGCCTATTTCGATACGCCGTTCGATTACGAAGCCTTCGCCGCCAAGGATGGCCTCATTGGTCATGCTGGCGTGGTTGTGTTCGACGACACGGCGAATCTGGCGAAAATGGCCCGATTTGCCTTCGAGTTCTGCGCTGTGGAGAGTTGCGGTAAGTGCACGCCCTGCCGCATCGGCTCAACCCGCGGCAAAGAGACGATGGATCAGGTTTTGGCCGGTCAGGATACCGCTCGCAACCTCGCCATCATCGAAGATCTCTGCAACACGATGAAGTTTGGCTCCCTTTGCGCTTTGGGTGGTTTCACCCCATATCCCGTTATGAGCGCATTGACGCATTTCCCTGAAGATTTCGGCCGTCCGACGCGGAAACTGGCCGAGGCAGCGGAGTAGATAAATGACCCTGATCAAAGAAACTGATTACGGTACTCCGGCGTCCAAGTCCGAGAAGATGGTGACGCTCACCATCGATGGCGTCGAGGTATCTGTGCCGGAAGGCACGTCGATCATGCGCGCTGCCATGGAAATGGGCACCGCCATTCCGAAGCTCTGCGCGACGGACATGCTCGAAAGCTTCGGCTCGTGCCGTCTCTGTCTCGTCGAAATCGAAGGCCGCAACGGAACGCCCGCGTCGTGTACGACGCCTGTCGCTCCTGGCATTTCCGTCAAGACGCAGACCCCGCGCCTCGCGGCTCTCCGCAAGGGCGTGATGGAGCTCTACATCTCCGACCACCCGCTCGACTGCCTCACCTGCGCCGCCAACGGCGATTGCGAGCTGCAGGACATGGCCGGTGCCGTCGGCCTGCGCGACGTCCGCTACGGCTACGATGGCGCAAACCACGTCTTCGCGAAGAGCCGCGTCGACGGCGCCGCTAACGATCAGTGGATGGCGAAGGACGAGACCAACCCGTACTTCACCTACGATCCCTCGAAGTGCATCGTCTGCAACCGCTGCGTCCGCGCATGCGAGGAGGTGCAGGGTACGTTCGCGCTCACGATCTCTGGCCGTGGCTTCGATAGCCGCGTCTCGCCGGGCATGAACGAAGACTTCCTCGAGTCCGAGTGCGTCTCGTGCGGCGCCTGTGTGCAGGCTTGCCCCACCGCCACGCTGACCGAGAAGGGCGTGATCAATATTGGCCAGCCCGAGCACTCCGCCATCACGACGTGCGCCTATTGCGGCGTCGGCTGCTCCTTCAAGGCAGAAATGCGCGGCGAGGAAGTCGTGCGTATGGTGCCGTGGAAAGATGGCAAAGCCAACCGCGGCCACTCGTGCGTCAAGGGCCGCTTCGCCTACGGCTACGCCACCCATCAGGACCGCATCATGAAGCCGATGGTGCGCGACAAGATCACCGATCCCTGGCGCGAGACCACCTGGGAAGAAGCGATCGGTCGCGTCGCCTCTGAGTTCAAGCGCATCCAGAATCAGTACGGCCGCACCGCCGTCGGCGGCATCACGTCGTCGCGCTGCACGAACGAGGAAGCTTACCTCGTACAGAAGATCATTCGCGCCGGCTTTGGCGTGAACAACGTCGATACGTGTGCTCGCGTCTGCCATTCGCCGACGGGTTACGGTCTGAAGACCGCATTCGGTGAGAGCTCCGGCACGCAGGACTTCGACTCCGTCGAGCATTCGGACGTCATCCTCGTCATCGGCGCCAACCCGCCAGACGGGCATCCGGTGTTCGCGAGCCGCATGAAGAAGCGCATCCGCGAGGGTGCAAAGCTCATCGTCGTCGATCCGCGCCGCACTGATCTCGTGAAGTCGCCGCATATCAAGGCCGACTTCCACCTTCCGCTGCAGCCGGGCACCAACGTTGCCGTCGTCACCGCCATGGCGCATGTCATCGTCACCGAAGGCCTCGTGAACGAGGAGTTCGTGCGCGAGCGCTGCGACGTCGACGAGTTCAAGGAGTGGTGCGAGTTCGTATCTCAGAAGGTCAACTCTCCTGAGGCAATGGAGAAGTACACGGGCGTCAAGCCCGACCTGATCCGCGGCGCAGCACGTCTTTACGCAACCGGCGGCAACGCGGCCATCTACTACGGTCTCGGCGTCACCGAGCATTCGCAGGGCTCGACCACGGTCATGGCCATCGCGAACCTCGCCATGGCGACCGGCAACATGAGCCGTCCTGGCGTCGGCGTGAACCCACTCCGCGGCCAGAATAACGTGCAGGGCTCCTGCGACATGGCCTCGTTCCCGCACGAGTTGACGGGCTACCGTCACATCTCGGATGCGGAAACCCGCGCACTGTTCGAGAAGGAGTGGAACTGTACGCTCGATCCCGAGCCCGGCCTGCGCATCCCGAACATGCTGGATGCCGCTGTCGAAGGCACCTTTAAGGCCATCTACATCGAGGGCGAGGACATCCTTCAGTCCGATCCCAACACGCATCACGTCGCTGCCGGCCTCGAAGCCATGGAATGCGTCGTCGTGCAGGACCTCTTCCTGAACGAGACGGCGCGTTACGCTCACGTGTTCCTGCCAGGCTGCACCTTCCTTGAGAAGGACGGTACCTTCACGAACGCCGAGCGCCGCATCCAGATGGTGACGAAGGTTATGTCGCCGAAGAACGGCTACGCCGATTGGGAGATCACGCAGTTGATCGCCCAGGCACTGGGCCTCAACTGGAACTACAAGGATCCGAGCGAGATCATGGATGAGATCGCTCGCCTTACGCCGACCTTCGCGGGTGTCTCGTTTGATAAGATCCGCAAGATGGGCTCGATCCAATGGCCCTGCAACGAAGAAGCGCCGGAAGGCACGCCGATCATGCACGTGGGCGAATTCGTTCGGGGCAAGGGCAAGTTCATGCTCACCGAGTATGTCCCGACCGACGAACGGACCGGTGCGCGCTATCCGCTCATCCTCACGACTGGGCGCATCCTGTCTCACTACAACGTCGGCGCTCAGACACGCCGGACGGCGAACACCGCTTGGCATCCCGAGGACGTACTCGAGATCAACCCGTTCGATGCCGAGCATCGCGGCGTCAAGGAGGGAGATTGGGTGACGGTGAAGAGCCGCGCGGGCGAGACGGCGCTTCGCGCTGTTATCACTGACCGCGTGGCGACAGGCGTCGTCTACACGACGTTCCATCATCCTGTAACCCAGGCCAACGTCATCACCACCGACTTCTCGGATTGGGCAACCAACTGCCCAGAGTACAAGGTGACGGCGGTCGAGGTCTCGCGCTCGAACGGCCCGACGGAGTATCAGGACGAGTACGAAGAGTTCTCTGACCTGACACGCCGCATCGCGCCCGCCGAGGCCGCGGAGTAAAGGGCGATGCCGGGGACGTCTCAACGTGTGCCATCGCGCCGGGTGGGTTCATCCGGCGCGGAAGACACGAGCCGTCTCATTCCGGAAGAGACGCCGGTCGCGCTCGTCTATGACGGCTCGACCCACGCCGTCATGATGGCGACACCCGCTGACCTCAAGGACTTTGCTGTCGGTTTCTCCATCACCGAAGGCATCGTTTCCGCTTCGAGTGAGATCCAAGAACTTGAGATCGTCGAGCACGACAACGGCCTCGAAGCGCGCATGTGGCTGGTGCCGGATACCGGCAGCAAGCACGTTGAGCGCCGCCGTCGCATAACCGGCCCGACAGCATGTGGCCTCTGCGGCGTCGACAGCCTTGAGGCAGCCGTCGCCAAGCCCCGCTTGGTCGGCAGCACGGCGACCGTAACCTCAGCTGAAATTCACAAAGCCTTGTCCGCCATGCAGCCTGCGCAGACGCTCAACGTCGCGACGCGCGCTGTCCATGCCGCAGCATTCTGGAATGCGACGGCGGCAGAGATCGCGTGCGTGCGGGAGGACGTCGGGCGTCACAACGCGCTCGATAAGCTCGTCGGAGCCGTGAGCACAGCCGGCCTTGATCCCGCGAAGGGCTTCGTCGTTCTGACAAGCCGCGTCTCGGTCGAGATGGTGCAGAAGACCGCCATGCTCGGCGCTGAGATCATCGTTGCTGTATCAGCTCCGACCGCGCTCGCCCTTCGCGTGGCGGAGGAAGCGGGCATCACTCTGGTCGCTATCGCACGATCGGACGCCTTCGAAATTTTCACTCATCCAGAACGTATCAAGCTTGTCGCGCAGCCAGGCGGCGGCGCGCGCACGGAGACCAACAAGCATGCACTCCCCTAACGACACGCTCGTCCGCATGGCGAACCAGATCGGCAAGGCATTCCGCGCTCAGGGCGAAGAGAAAGCGGTCATGGGCATCTCCAATCACATCAAGCTTTTCTGGGAACCGCGCATGAAGAAGCAGATCTTCGCGCACCTGGACGACGGGGGAAAGGGTCTCGAGCCGCTGGCGCTCAAAGCGCTTCTGAAGCTTAAGAGTGACATGCGCGGCAAGTCTACGATGGCCGAAGCCGAGGCAGCCCTGAAAGAGATGGCCAAGGTTGGACCGGATTTGGTGCTGCGAGACGGCAAACAGCACTAGCGCTGCTGAACTGCCGTCGAGACGAGTGGCAGCTAATAGATCTGGAATAAGACAACACGAGACGCATCGCTATGTTGCGGTCGCATCCCTAGGTACGGGAAGGCGTTGACCGTCAAAAGCCTGCGGTCGACAGTGCTCCAAACCCTTTTGGAGATCATGATGATCGCACGCACAAGCTCGGTTCTGGCTCTCGCTCTCGGCGCAGTTTTTGTTCTTCCCGCAGCGAACGCTTTTGCGGACAAGCGCCACATCGTTGTCACCGCCGTCGAGCCTAAAGGCGGGGTCAGCGTCGAGAAGGAACCTTTCCCAGGTCCGTTGCCCGAAGGTGGCGGCTATGTGCTGAAGAAGCCGGACGACAAGGGTCGGTGGGAAGTCGCCGTGTACCTCTTCGAGCCGCGGCAGATCTTCGTCGACGAAGGTGATGAGGTGACGCTCGAGTTCGTGGGCATCAACGGCGCGAGCCATCCCACAACGATCGAAGCGTACGGTCAGGTGTTCGAACTGAAGCGCGGCCACGTGCACAAGGTCACATTCACCGCCGACAAGCCGGGTCGCCACAGCATCATCTGCTCGGCGCACCAGCCGACCATGACCTCCGAGCTGATCGTCGCGCCGAAGAAGTAGCACCCACCGGCGCTACTCAAGCGGGCGAGAGGCGATCCCCGCCGCGTTGAATTTGTGCCAACTGTCATCCTAGGCCTTGTGCCTAGGACCCAATTGTCCTCGTGGGAACGCCACAGCGGCTCTCGCCACTCGTCACCGAAGCCTATCCGCAACCGCTGCGCGAAGCATCCTCGGGACAAGCCCGAGGATGACAGCAGGAGTAAAGCTGACGGCCTTAGGCGGCTACGGCAGGCCGCTCGACGCCGGTCGGGGGCGGTCCGAGTTTCTCGAGTTCCTCGTATTCAGCGTCCGTGAAGACGCGCGAGCGGGTCAGGAAGCGCACGCCTTCGGGGGCTTCGAGAGAGAAGCCTGATCCGCGTCCCGGCACTACATCGATGATGAGATGCGTGTGCTGCCAGTAATCGAATTGCGCGGCACCCATGTAGAACGGCTGTCCGCCAATTTCGCCAAGATAGATATCCTGCGCGCCGACGCGAAACTCGCCGCGCGGATAGCACATTGGCGCACTCCCGTCGCAGCATCCGCCTGACTGATGAAACAGCAGAGCGCCGTGGAGCCCTTCGAGCTTGCCGATCATGGCCAGCGCTTCCGGCGTCGCAGTCACCCGTTCGACCATCGAGACCTCCCTTGAATGACAGGCCCTTACGTCGGGACCTTTTCACCTGACGGTACCACAATCGCGAAGATATCGGCCAATGCCGTGAGCGCGCCGTTATGTACGGCTTCAGCCGGCAGCGTGCCTCCGAGCGGATTGGGAAGCGCCCGTGTCGCCGTCGCGTTGCCGACGACCGTCGCGCGATAGCCATGATTGAACGCGGCGCGCGCCGTGGAGTTCACGCAGACATGCGTCATGAAGCCGGCCAGCACGAGATCGGTTGCGCCGAGCCGCTTGAGCTCAGCATCGAGATCGGTGCCTTCGAACGACGACGGATAGGCCTTCGTGATGACCTTCTCGCCGGGAGCCGGCGCTACGACATCCGCGATCGTGCCGATATGGGCCTTCGTGTCGTAGGGGCTGCCCTCTCCGGCATCATGCTGGATGTGGATGATCGGCGTGCCGGCATCCCGCGCGCGCTTGAGCAGGGCTGCGCACTCTTTCAAAGCGGGTTCCACGCCCTCCAGCTGCATGATGCCTTCGCGATACGTATTCTGGCAGTCAATCAGAACGAGCGTGGATTTCGACAGCGGCGCAGGCGCATCCGGTAAAGCGAGCAGCGAGCGCAAAGTCGGGCGAGCTTCAGACATAGGTGGCATTCCCTTCAGTTCGTTTCTTGATTGAGGTCCCGAAAAAGAAACAGCGCGACCTTGCGGCCGCGCTGTTCCTGGAAGGGACCCGGAGTGTAAAGGGCCTGGCCTGGCCCTCGACGCTCTAGAAGAAGCCCAAAGCTTTCGGGCTGTAAGAGACCAGCATGTTCTTGGTCTGCTGGTAGTGGTCGAGCATCATCTTGTGCGTCTCGCGACCGATGCCCGACTGCTTGTAGCCACCGAACGCGGCATGCGCCGGATAGAGGTGGTAGCAGTTGGTCCACACGCGGCCAGCCTGGATGGCGCGGCCGAAGCGGTAGGCGCGCGTGCCGTCACGCGTCCACACGCCAGAGCCGAGGCCGTAGAGCGTGTCGTTCGCGATCGCCAGCGCCTCTTCGTCGTCCTTGAAGCGCGTGACCGAGACCACCGGTCCGAAGATCTCTTCCTGGAAGACGCGCATCTTGTTGTGGCCTTCGAGGATGGTCGGCTGCACGTAATAGCCTTCCGCAGTCTCACCCGAGATGACCGCCCGCTCGCCGCCGGTCAGAACCTTGGCGCCTTCGTCGCGGCCGATCTTGATGTAGGAGAGGATCTTCTCGAGCTGGTCGTTGGAGGCCTGAGCGCCGATCATCGTCGAGGCATCCAGCGGATGTCCCTGCTTGATCTTCTGCACGCGGGCGATCGCACGCTCCATGAACCGATCGTAGACTTTCTCGTGCACGAGTGCGCGCGACGGGCAGGTGCAGACTTCGCCCTGATTGAGCGCGAACATCGCGAAGCCTTCGAGGCACTTGTCGAAGTATTCGTCATCGGCATCGGCGACGTCGCCGAAGAAGATGTTAGGCGACTTGCCGCCGAGCTCAAGCGTGCAAGGGATGATGTTCTCGGAAGCGTACTGCATGATGAGACGGCCGGTCGTCGTCTCACCGGTGAACGCGATCTTGGCGATGCGCTTGTTCTGAGCGAGCGGCTTGCCGGCTTCGATGCCGAAGCCGTTGACGACGTTGAGAACGCCGGCAGGCAAGATGTCGCCGATGAGATCCATCAGCACCATGATGCTCATGGGCGTCTGCTCGGCAGGCTTCAGGACGACGCAATTGCCGGCAGCAAGGGCAGGAGCGAGCTTCCACACCGCCATCAGGATCGGGAAGTTCCAGGGAATGATCTGGCCGACGACGCCGAGCGGCTCGTGGAAGTGGTAGGCGACGGTGTCGTGGTCGATCTCGGCGATCGAGCCTTCCTGAGCACGCACGCAACCAGCGAAGTAGCGGAAGTGGTCGATGGCAAGCGGGATGTCGGCGGCCATCGTCTCGCGGATCGGCTTGCCGTTATCAAGCGTCTCGACCATGGCGATGAGCTTGAGGTTGCTCTCCATCTTGTCGGCGATCTTGTTCAGCATGCGAGCGCGCTCGGCCGGCGAAGTTTTGCCCCAGCCATCCTTGGCCTTGTGGGCAGCGTCGAGAGCGAGCTCGATATCTTCAGCCGACGAGCGCGCGATATCGCAGAGCGGCTTGCCGGTGACTGGCGTCAGGTTGGTGAAGTACTGGCCCTTGACGGGAGCGACCCACTGGCCGCCGATAAAGTTGTCGTAACGGGGCCGAATACGGATCTGCTGGGAGAGTTCGTTGAGAGCTTGTTGGATCATTTGAATTCCTCCATGGGGTGCAGCTCGTCCAGCGGAGCGCTATGCGCGCATTTTGGTTATTTTCTTATCTGGAAGGGTGCAGAGTACTTAGAGAGAGCAAGGATACGCGTCTATTCGCCTAAGGTCTTAGAAAACGCGAAAGTGAGCTGTTCTAATTCTAAAAATTCGCTCCAATTACGAGGGCGCCCAGCTAGTAGGCAGCCCAATGTGGACGCAATAAGTCGAACGCCGGGAAGTCGAATGCCAGGACATCGAAGGTAAGGTTTCCGGCTACGTCCTATTTAAGCTGAACATCCCGCCTGCCGCCGCAGGCCATGGCGGAGAAGATGCCCAAATCTTGGTCTTGCTGCGGAAGCGCCGCTCGCAGACACTTATTCCATGAGCGATCGCACGCACTTGAGCATGGCGGCGCCGCGAAGTGGGCTTTTGTCCGTGTTTGGCTTGTCAGGCCATCCGCGCGGCCTAGGGGTCCTGTTCCTCGCCGAGATGTGGGAGCGCTTTTCCTATTACGGAATGCGCGCACTGCTCGTTCTCTACATGGTGACGCCGGACGCGGAGGGCGGTCTCGGCATGACGCCTGCTACGGCAGCGCTGATCTACGGAAACTACACGATGGCTGTTTACCTGCTGTCGATCCCCGGCGGGGTCGCCGCCGACCGCTTTCTCGGCCCCTGGCGGGCGGTCCTGATTGGCGGGTCGATCATTGCGGCAGGACACTTCACGCTCGCCCTGTCTGGCACGTCGTTCTTTTACGCTGGCTTGGCCCTGGTCGCGATCGGCACAGGCCTCTTCAAGACCAGCATCAGCGCCCTCGTAGGATCGCTATACGATGCGAATGACGACCGACGTGATGCTGGGTTCTCCGTATTCTACATGGGCATCAATGTCGGCGGCTTCTTTGCGCCGCTCGTGACGGGGTTCCTGGCGCAAAGCGCGCCCATGAAAGCGTGGCTTACCGCGCGAGGCTTCGATCCGCTGGCGAGCTGGCATTGGGGTTTTGCCGCGGCGGGCGTCGGCATGTTGCTTGGGCTCGCCGTACTGTCGGTCTACGGGCGCGATCTGGCGAAGGCCTCACAGGCTTCCGTTGCCACGTGCGAGGCGACAAGCGAGACCGTCCTTGCGGCCTCGACACGCGCCTTCGGGCTGATCGCGGTAGCCACTGCTGCGCTTTTCGCGCTTGTCATCCTGGCAGACCAGCCCGGCTTCGAAATGCTCCGCTGGGCCTATCTTCTCATTCCGGTTCTGCTGGGCGTCTGGCTCGGGCTTTCGGCGGACGAGGAAAAGCGTCGTTACGGCGCCATGTTCGTTCTCTTGCTCGGCGCAATTCTCTTCTGGGGCATCTTCGAGCAGGCCGGCATTACCATTGCCTTATTCGCCGACAAGCTGACGCGCTCGGAAATCGCGGGCGTCTCGTTCCCGTCCGCTTGGTTTCAGTCGTTGAATTCCCTGTTCGTGATCTTGCTCACACCGCTGTTTGTCGGGCTCTGGATGCGGCTCGGTGAACGCCAGCCGTCGAGCCCCGTAAAATTCGCGATCGCGCTCGTGTTTCTGGCGCTGTCGTTTCTTTTGATGGTGCCGGCGTCGCTTCTAACTGCCGAGGGACGCATCAGCCCGCTTTGGCTTGTAGGCCTGTTCTTTCTGCAGACGACAGGCGAGTTGTTTCTGAGCCCGGTCGGCTTGAGCACGATGACCCGATTGGCGCCGCCACATGCCGTCGGGTTGGCCCTGGGCATCTGGTTCCTCGGGTTTGCGCTCGGCAGCAAGCTCGCTGGCATTCTCGGCAGCAACTTCACACACACTGAGCCCGAGGATCTGGCCTGGAGCTTCGCGTGGCAAGCGGGCCTCGCGGCGGCGACCGCAGTTGCGTTCTTCATCCTCGCGCCCTGGATCAAACGCCTGATGGGCGGCGTAAGATAAAGCACACGGCTGCATCCCCGGCCGCTCATGTGCAGCACGTCTCGTTATATCCGACGTCATCCCGGCGACATGGCGAAGCCGTGCTGCGCATGGACCGCCGGAATCCAGATGCGCAAGCTAGGCTTGCAGCCCAGAATTACTGCGCCGCGTTGAGGCGCGCGAACCCGGCTTCGAGATCCGCGATGAGATCGCCCACGTCATCGAGCCCGATATGCAACCTGAGCGCTGGGCCGTCTGCTGTCCATTCTGTTGCCGTCCGATAGGCTTTCGGATTGAAGGGAACCATGAGGCTTTCGAAACCGCCCCAGGAGTATCCCATGCCGAAAAGTTCGAACCCATCGAGCATCGCGGCGAGCGCCTTGCGAGGCGTAGGTTTGAGCACGATGGAGAACAGCCCCGACGCGCCCTTGTACTGAGCCTTCCAAAGCGCATGACCGGGATCGGTCGGCAGCGCAGGATGCAGCACGCGCGCGACTTCGGGACGGCCGGCGAGCCAGGTCGCCACCTCGAGCCCCGAACGCTGATGCCGGTCCAGCCTCACGGCCAAAGTGCGCAGGCCGCGCAGGCCGAGATACGTTTCTTCGGAGCCGGGGCAAACGCCGAGCGTCGCGCGGGTGTCTTCGACGCGCTTGCGCGTCCGCTCGTTGGTGGTGATGGCGCCGAGCATCGCATCGGCATGACCGACGATGTACTTGGTGCACGCGTTGATCGAAACGTCCGCGCCGTGTTCGAGCGGCCGGAAGAAGAGACCCGTCGCCCACGTGTTGTCCATGATCACGACGGCGTCACGTGCGTGCGCGGCCTTGGCGATTGCGCCGATGTCCTGCATCTCGAAGGTGAGCGAGCCTGGGCTCTCGGTGAAGACTACGCGCGTGTTGGGTTGAATGAGATCCGCGATGCCAGCACCGACAAGCGGATCGTAGTAGGTGGTTGCAACGCCGAGGCCTGCCAGAATGGTGTCGCAGAACTTGCGTGTCGGTTGGTAAACGCTGTCCACCATCAGCACGTGGTCGCCAGTCTTGACGAACGCGAGGAGGGCGGTGGTGACAGCCTGATACCCGGAGGCTGTCAAAAGTGTGCGCGCGCCGCCCTCGAGCCTGCAAAGCGCTTCTTCCAGGGCTACCGTCGTCGGCGTGCCGTGGCGGCCGTATTTGAAGCGCTGCTGGTCATAGGCTTCGAGCGCATCGAGCGTCGGAAAAACGACAGTGGACCCGCGATACGCCGGCGTGTTGACGAACCCATACTGGTCGCTGGGATCTCGCCCGTCATGGAGCAGAGCGGTTTCCGGCTGCAGGCCGCGGCCGGCATCATTCTTGGACTTTGTCATGATTGCGAAATCCTGGCGCTCCGACCGAGCCCGTCCATTGTGCCTTTGAGCGCCTTTGACGCAAGTTTTGATGATGGTCAAGGGCTTGACCGCAAAGGCCTGACGCGGGATGTGTGACAGGAGCGAGGCGGCGCAGCATGGCGTTGCTTCCGAGGAGACGACCGCGCCGCGCCTACCATGGCCGCTGGCTGCAGTCGGGGGGCACGGGGGAAGAGATGCTCCCGTGGAAACAACGAATTCTTTCCGGAGGCGCGCGTCCGTGAAGGCTGAATGTCAGGGGCCAGATGGTGCACGTCGCCACCTCGGCAGTTTCACGCGCTGGGCCCTGGCCGCGATCGCGATGATCGCAGTAGGATCAACGACCGCGCGCGCAGCAACCATCGACGACGCCCGCAGTCGCGGATACCTGGTCTGCGGTGTGACTGAAGGCATGCCGGGATTTGCTTCGGTGAATGGCAACGGCGCGTGGACCGGGCTGGATATCGAATTCTGCGGCGCAGTCGCAACCGCAGTGCTCGGCGACAAGAACGCTGTGAAGTATCGCGTGGTCACGCCCGCCAACCGCTTTCAGGCCTTGGCGGCAGGAGAGGTCGATCTGCTCCCGCGAGCCAACGGTCGCACGCTCTCGCGCGATACGGAACTGGGCGTCCGTTTCACCGATACGCTATTCCACGACGGGCAGGGCTTTCTGATCCGCCGCGGCTATGCGGTGGCAAGCGTGCTCGAGCTTTCCGGAACGTCGGTCTGCGTGGCGGGCGCGGGTGCAACGCAAGGTGTCGAGACGTTCTTCCAATCGCGCAAGATGCGTTATCAGCTCGTTCCGTCCGAGCAGTGGGCAGACGCGCTTAAGGCCTATGTTGATGGTGCCTGCACGGTCTTGACCGGCGACGTCACCTTCCTCGCCGCTGAGCGGAGCCGGCTGGCCAATCCGTCCGAGCACGCCATCATGCCGGAGTTGGTGAGCAAGGAGATGCTAGGCCCCGTCGTCCGCCGGGGCGACGAGCAATGGTTCTCCATCGTGCGCTGGACGTTGGCGTCGCTGATCGCGGCCGAAGAACTCGGCATTACGAGCAGCAACATCGACTCCCTCAAGGCATCGGCGAACATCGACATCCGCCGCTTTCTCGGTCTCGAAGCTGATCTCGGACAGGGCGTGGGGCTTGCCCGCGACTGGAGCTATCGCGTCGTGAAGCAGAACGGCAATTATGGGGAGCTGTTCGAGCGCAACATTGGACTTAAGTCGCCGCTCGCGCTTGAGCGTGGCGTCAACAATCTCTGGACGCGCGGAGGACTGCTATCGGCAGGACCGCTACGTTGAAATCTCATCTATTTGGATCAGATCCCGTGGAGAGCATCGAGTGATTGCAATCGCCGCAGCTCTTCTTGCGCCGGCCGTGATCGAAATGAGCGGTGTCATGACGCTCGTAGCCAGCCTAGTCCCCATCGTTCTTTTGATTGTTCTGATCGTCTACATGCGAACCCGCAAACCACGAAACAACTCCACGGCCAAGCAACGCAACGTCGAGCCGTTGGGCGCCGTCTCCGCCGCCGTCGGAACGATGGTCGATGAAAAGCCGGCAGAGTCCGAGCCGCAGCCGGCCCCGATTGATTGGGCAGCGCGCATCAAGGAAGCCGAAGAGGCAGATAATCGCTCGTTGCTGCCGGGCCTCTACCTCTCTCTCGCTCGGGCCGAGATAGCCGACGGACGAAATGAATTCGCATTGGAGCATTTGCGCTCGAGCGTGATGACCGCAATCAAAACGCGCGATGGAGCAACGCAAGCGGAAGCGCGCCTCGAGCTTGCCGAGCTAGCCCGTGCGGCCGGAGATCTCACGACTGCATGCGAACACTGGCAGATCGCGCGCGGCCTGTTTCATAAGATGAGCGAGCAGGCCAAGCTCGGCGATACGGAACGCTTGATGCAGCAGCATGGCTGCCCGACCGATTGGGTTCTGAACGACTTCTGATGAGATCAGCAGTCGCTTTCCGAAGCGGCCTTAGTTCATCACCAGCTCGACCTGCGCCGTCTCGCCGTTGGCGAGCGTGATGTCGCGCTGGAATTCTCGCCCCTGCGACTTCGCCACGATCGTGTAGCTGCCGGGCGCCAGGATATGGGTCGGCAACGCGCCGACGCTTTCCTTGATTTCGGCTCCTTGCGGCGTCTGGATCGTCCATTCCGTATCGGGGAGCGCTTCGCCCCCCGCGCGCTGCACGAGCTTGAACGTCGCTTTGGCGGCGGAATGCGTGACGGTGGCTTCGGAAATCTTGCCGGCTTCGACCGTCACGTCGCTTTGCACGACGGCGTTGCAGTCGCCGTAGGTGGATACGATGTGATAGATGCCGGCGTTGAGGCGCACGGTGACGTTGGGGCGCGCTGCCGAAAGCACGAGCCTCCGATTGTCGGTCTGATCGCGATCCGAATAGATGGTGTAGCTCACCGCGTTGCTCGGCGCTTCGATGCCGGAGACCAGCGCCTTGAGCTTCAAACCTCCGGCATTGAGCACGAATTCCTCGACCGGCGGCTCGACACCACCCGTAACCGTAACCTTGCGCGTGATGTGCGCCCGGCCAAGCGAGGCGTTGACGATATAATCGCCAACTTTGAGTTTGAACGTCGGACGCGCCTCCTGCTTCATGGCGACTTGCGTCGTGCGGCCTGTGTCGCCCGGCGCATGCCAGAACACGCGCCACACCAGACCTTCCTCAATCTCTTGTCCGTCGGAGGTGAGACGCGCGACCATGCGGACCTGCGCCGTCTCGACAGCTTCCTCGTTGTTACTCTCGGGCTTCGCCTGCCCGCCGGACTGACCTTGCAAACCGTTGAGCCATTCGGTCGGCAACTGAGCGTGCGCGCCCATTGCCATGCTGCAAAGCATGACCACGCCAAGAACGGCGGCGCGCAGTGCACCACTGAGACGAAGGAGGATGTCGGACGCGATTTTCATATCGGATCGGTAGCAGCAATGGCTCGGGATTCGGTCGTCATCAGCGAATTGATCATCCAATTGTGGCAGGCGCCCGGCGCGAAATTAGGGTTGTCCTGCCGTGAGTTGCAGCCGTTCGCCGGTCTTGAGCTCGAAAGGCTGCTCGCTCTCGCGCTCGGCAACGCTGCTGAGAAGCACGTAGCGCCCGGGGGCCAAGCGGAACGTCTGGCTCCCGCTTCTTCCGGAATGCATGACCGTGCGGCCCTCGCCGTCTTCGATCCGCCATGAGCGGCCGGTTTGCGGCGAGGCGGCCGCGACGGACACTTCGCCCTGGTCGAGCTTGAGCTGCACGTTGCCGCCGCGACCCGTCGTGAGATCGATGACGCCGAGCGAGCGGACGTTGACGCCGATGATCTCGGCTTCGACGCGGTAGCGCGCTGGTGGCAGCTTGAACGTGCCGGCGGTTCCGTGCGTTCGCGCAAACTCCCGCGCTTTCCCGTCTTCGCTGAGAACCCGGATCACGACGGGGGCTGCAACGGCTTGCGACGCCGCACTGGTGTCCGCAGCAATCGCCTGAGACACGTTGATGGCCACGGTTACGAGGTTGAGCTTTGCTGAGTGTTTGATGGTATCGCCGCTGCCGAGTGCGATGCGGTCGTGAGCTTCCGCGGCACCCGAGCGCGCCGACACGTAGTACGTGCCCGCAGGTAGCGTGAAGGTCGCCGAAGGATCGGCGGATCTCGCGACTTCACGCCGGCCAGCGGGCGATTCCGGATCGTCTTCCTCGATCGTATAGGTGACGTCGGTAAGCGTCTCGCCATTCGCGGCTGTAACTGCGCTGAGTTCCAGGCGGCCCGCGCTGAGCACAGGAGAGAAATCTGCACCGGAGCCGGCCGTGATTGTGAGGTCAGTCGAGTGAGACGCGAGCCCCTCCTCCACACGAATGATATAAGCGCCGGCAGGCAGCACGAGTTGTGTCGCGCTGTCTTGGCCGACCCACAGAGGTCGGATTTTGTTGTCGCCCTCCGCGGACTTGGATGAGACGGTGATCAGCGGCTTGGAAGGCGTTGCGCCGTCTCGCGTTGCGGGGGCTTTGATGTTGAGCACGCCTGCGTCGAGCGAAAGCTTGGCGACTGTCGGCGCGTTAGCCGCGACCTCGAAAGGTTTGCGGATGGTGACCTGCCCGAGCTTGCCTTCGACGATGTAGGAGCCGGGTGCGAGATCCACGTCGAGTTCGCGCGTGCGCGCCGATGTCAGGATTTTCTCAGGCGCGTCGGCTTTGGCGACAGTCCACCGCAGAGCCGCAGCCAGCGGCTTGCCGTCTTCCGTTAGCGCGGCTGTGAGCCGCAAACCCGGTTCTCCAACGGGCGCGGGCGGCGTTGCCGCCTTCGGTATCGGCACCGCGATACCCGTTTGCGGGTCGACGCGTTCGAGGTTGGCGAGCGTTAAAGCCTTGTCGAGTGCGTCCTGAAGCTGGGCGGAGTTCTGCGCGTCGAACGTCTTGCCTTGGGTCGCAGTGCCGACGCAGGCGAGGGACTTCACCAGCGGCGCCTCGAGCCCGAAGCTGATGAGATACACGCGCGCTTTCGGATTGCTCTTTGCGATGTCGGCAGCCGCGGTGCAGACGTCCTGCCCGCAATTGTCGATGCCGTCGTGAATGGCGATGATGCTGCCGCCGTTGTCGGCCGGGATCTGCTTTGCGGCTTCGCGCAGCGCGAGCGCAAGCGGCCCCTTGCCCTTCGGGTTGAGCTTGTCGGCGAGGGAAAGAATACGCTCGGGAGGTCCCGCTTCCGGCGGCGCTACAACTTCCACATCGCTGCAGTCGGCGCGGCGGCGCTGGCCGAACGACATCAGCCCGAGCCTGACGCGCGGCGAGAGGGACGGCAGCGACGCGCGCAGCGCTTGTCGCACGAGATCGAGCTTCGCAAGCTTCTCTGTGCCGACGTTGCCCCACATGGACCCGGACCCGTCGAATACGACGATGGCCGGGCCGTCCGAGGCAGCATCGGCGGCTGCGGCGCGGTGGAATAGCGGTAACGAGAGCGCTAGGAGAAGCGTGAAAAAGCGTAATCCGGGCATTGGGCCTCAGGGTCCATTTTCCTCGATTGCGAGGCAAGGATTGTCTCGAAGCCCCACTTGGGCTAGCGAGGCCGGCAGAAATTAGACCATAGCCGCGCCAGATCCTACCGGTCTGTGCCGGCCGGACGCTTGGGCGTCCGGGCATTCCCACGGGAAATCTCGAATGAACGAACCGATGCTCGACGCTCTCTCCACCCGCCGATCAGTGAAACCCGATCGTCTTCAAGCTCCTGCGCCGTCCGGCGAAGAGCTGGACCGCATCCTGACGATTGCGGCCCGCGTGCCGGATCACAAGAAGCTCGTTCCTTGGCGCTTCATCGTATTCGAAGGCGAGGCGCGCGCCGCCGCCGGTGAGATCTTTGCCACCGCCTGCGAAGCCGAGGAGAAGGACACGCCGTCGCCCGTTCGCCTCGATACAGAGCGCAACCGCTTCCTGCGTTCGCCGCTTGTCGTGGGTGTCGTCTCGCGGGTCGCAAAGCGTCCTGGCGCGCCGGAATGGGAGCAGATCCTGTCGGCAGGAGCCGCAGCCTTCAACCTCTGCCTCGCCGCGAATGCGTCGGGCTACGGCACGTCGTGGCTGACGGAATGGGTCGCTTACAGCCCGATGGTGCATGACAAGCTCGGTCTTGCCGAGAACGAGCGCTTCGTAGCCTTCGTTTATATCGGCACGCCGATGGAAAAACCCGAAGAGCGCGACCGCCCGAACCTCGCCGACGTCGTCACGCGCTGGGCGCCGTAGCGCACGTCGAAGAACTTGTGCTGTAAATAGGTGCTCTGACGATTTGTGACATTATTACACGACGCTTCCGCTTATTGTATACTAACACAGTAAAGAATATTGTGACGATAAGTGCTGCGTGCAAAGCTCCGCTCCTTAAGGAATTTTTCTGAGTGGAGACGAAGTGGTGGGAAAGCGCGCATTGTGGGCGGTCGCTATTTGGGCCGGATGCACCGCAACATCAAAAGCACAAGAAACGGAATTACCCGCGGTCACGGTGACCACCAACGCGAAGGTGAAGTCCGGTAAAAAACCTGTCGCGAAGAAAGCCGCGCCTCCTCAGACAGCCCCGGCCGAGCCGTCCGAACCGCCGTTCGACCTTGCCCCGCTGCCCGAAGGGACGTCCGCCACGTCTCCCGGCAACGCCGTCGGAGCCTCTGCGGCAAGTGCACTGGACACGCGCGCCAACGCCCCGAACGCCACGGTGGTCATGGAGGGCGCACAACTCCAGCAGTACAACAACATGAGCGTAGGCGACGTCATGCGCCGTCTGCCGGGCGTGACGTTCCCGGGCGTGAACCGCTCGCGCGACATCAAACTTCGCGGCATCGGCAAGGAATACACCCAGGTGCTGCTCGACGGCCGCCCGCTGCTCGACGGCGATACCAGCCGCAACATGGAAGTGGACCGCATTCCGGCATCTTTCATCGAGCGCATCGAGATCACGCGTACGCCGCTGGCCAGCATGGAGTCGCAGGGCGCCGCCGGTACGGTCAACATCATCACCCGTCGCGAATTCGGACCGTCCGGAGGGCAGGTGACGGTAGGAGCCGGGCATCTGGAAGGGAACGGCACTCCAGGCGAGTTGTCGGCTTGGCAGGGCGGAGAAACCGGCCCGCTCCGCTATTTCATTGCGGGCGGCTACCAGAAGCGTCTCGTCCAGGAGAGCTCGACCGAGTTCGTTTATGACGGAAGCGGCGCGCCGGACGGCGGAGAACTTGGCCCGCAACATCGCAAGTTCGACGAATATACGTTTCTCTCGAGGTTCGAACTCGCGATCGATCCCGCGAACACGATTGTCGTCGCGCCGAGCTATCTCAAAACAACGGAAAACCGCGACCAGCACACTCTTCGCCTCAACAGCGGCCAAACCTACGTCAATCGCGATACGCACGAGCTGCGCGAACGCATCCGCGAAACGTATGGCGCGAACGTCGAATGGCAGCATGACTTCGGAAACGCCTCCGCGTCGCGCGTGTTTTTCGACTACCAGAAGGGGCGCGAGGACACGACAAGAGCCACCACGCGCACGAGCTACAACTCGTCAGGCGTGATCACGAGCGGACCGACGCTGCAGGATCCGCGTTTTGTCCCGATCGACCTCGAACGCATAGCCGCCGGCGCCGATTACAAAGCGCAGGTCGGAAGACATCGCCTGGAAACAGGCTTTGGCTGGGCGCAGAGGCAGCACGACGAAAACGCTGTGATCGGCTTCGTTCCCGTGCCGGTTCCGGAACGAACTTACTCGGTCACGGAAGACATCTTCCACGCCTATATCAGCGACAGCGTTTCGGTGCTGGGCAACGACCTGCTGACCATCGGTTTGCGTCTTGAACACAGCATCACCGAGACGGTTGATGACACGCGAACCAGCAAGGATACGGATTCGACCGACCTCAATCCGTCCCTGAATTACCGCCTGTCCGCAACGCCGAACCTCGATTTCCGCTTCGGTGTCGCACGGACGTTGCGGCGGCCCGATCTCGGCGATCTCACGCCCACGCTCGTCGAAAACGATGGCGACATTTCCGATCCGCATACGCGCGGCAACCCGGACCTCACGCCGGAGAAAATCTGGGGTCTCGATGTCGGCGGTGACTACTTCCTCTTCAACCGCACGGGGCTTCTGTCAGCCAATTTCTTCGCGCGCTCTTTCCAGGACAAGATCGAAGGATCGATGGCTCTCGAGAGCGGAGACTGGGTCGAGACGCTGCGCAACGCAGGCGATGGCGAACTCTATGGCGCAGAGCTTGAAGCACGCGTGCCGCTTGTGTTCATCGGATTGCCCGACCTGACGCTGTGGGCCAATGCGACCACGATGAAATCGGAGCTGACGGACAGTCTCACCGGCCAGACGCGTCGCTTCGCCGAGCAGCCGGATCTGATCACCAACGTCGGCTTCGACTACTACGTGCCGGCATGGGCCACGACGTTCGGACTCGGCTACAACCGCACCTACGCCTATGACCAGGATATCCTGATGGTCGATGGCACGAGACAGCAGACGGATTTTTCCGAGCTCGACCGGTTGGACGCCTCCGCACGCATCTCGCTCGACGATCAGGTCGTCTTGACGCTATCCGCCAGCAATTTGCTGCGGCCGAACGATACCCGCACGCTTGTCATCCGTGATGCGAGCGGCGCCGTAGAGAGCACGACCGTGAGCAACGAGCCGTCGCCGTCTGTCTACTACGCGCGTCTGTCGGTGGGCTGGTAAGCGCGTGCTGCCGGGCAGCTCCGCTCAATAGCGGAACTGCTCGGCCAGGATGCGCTCATCCAGACTATGGCCAGGATCGAACATCATGAAGAGATCGATGTTACGCGCCTGCTCGATCTCGACGCGCTCCACGTGCCGCATCTCGACCGCGTCAGCGACCGCGCTCACGGGGCGCTTCTCGATCTCGAGAGCCGTCACGCTGATACGCGCTTTGTTAGGCAGTAATGCTCCGCGCCAGCGACGCGGGCGGAACGGGCTGATTGGCGTGAGCGCGAGCAGCGGCGCGTTGATGGGCAGGATCGGGCCGTGTGCCGAAAGATTGTAGGCTGTCGAGCCGGCCGGTGTTGCGACGAGGATGCCGTCGCAGATCAGCTCCTCCATGCGAACCTTCCCGTCGATCGAGATCTGAAGTTTCGCCGCCTGGAAGGTCTCGCGGAAAAGCGACACTTCGTTGATCGCGAGCGCTTTGCTGGCCTTGCCCTGCACGTCGTAAGCGACCATCGAAAGCGGATGCACGCGGCTGATCTCCGCCTGCGCCAGCCGTTCGAGCAGGCCCTCTTCCCGATACTCGTTCATGAGGAAGCCGACCGATCCCCGGTTCATGCCGTAGATGGGAATCCGGTCGTTGAGATAACGGCGAAGCGTCTGCAGCATGAGGCCGTCACCGCCGAGCGCGACGATGGCATCGGCTTCTCGCGGATCGACCGATCCATAGCGCTCGGTGAGGCGCGCGACCGCTTCGGACGCATCGGCAACCTCGCTGGCGACGAACGCGACCTTCTCGAATTTGCTTTTCGGGGATTTGGCCATGCGGAGCGGAAATGCCTGTGAGGCAGCGGTTGGGGATCGGCCTGTGCGGCGCTATTGTTCGAGGTTCATGGAGCACACGAACGCTCGGGAACCGGAGGCTCGCCTACTTGCAGCAAAACGACAAGGCCGTTCTTATTTATTCGACATTTCCTTCGCAGGACGCCGCCGAAAAGGAGGGCGCGACGCTGGTGGATGCCGGGCTCGCTGCCTGCGTTAACATTATTCCGGGAATGGTTTCGATTTATGTCTGGGACGGCAAGCGTCACCGCGACGCCGAGACGGTGATGCTGATCAAGACGCGGCGCGAGCTCGCCGATCGCGTCGTCGAGGACGTCCGCGCCCGGCACCCGTACGAAAATCCGGCACTCTTCGTGATCAGGATGGAAGGCGGCTCCGAAGCTTTCCTGGATTGGATCCGCGCGCAGACGAACAATCCGGGCAGGCCTCGGGATGCGGAGAGCGCGGCAACGGAATAAGCCCCTTCGACTTACATCGTGCCGAGCGGGTGCGTGAACAGGCGCTGCACATGACGATATGTGCTCGGGCGCTTCGCGCGCGATGCCGAGGATTTTGCGCGTGAAGAGCCGGCGGCTTTCACCCGCTTCGGAGCATCGGCGGACGGAACCTCGTCCGTATCGAAGGACGAAACCGAGAGCGTTTCGGGAGAACCGCTTCCGGCGCTGAGGTCGCGGTCTTCGAGAGCTGCAGTCTGCGCGAAGCCAGAGCGTGACGAGGTGTCTCGGCTCCGACCATCAGGAGAAAGCGAGGCTAGATCGTCCGGCTTCGGCCCACCGATGCTCATGCGCCCGAAAGGAGGCGGCTTGTGAGCAGGCGACGCCTCCGCGACGACCGCAGGCCCCCAGCCATCCGTGTCCTGAGGTGTGGTGCTTCGATGCGGCTGCGCAACGAGAGTGTCCGGGAGACAGCGGCCGGTCGCCGTCAGGCTTTGGCCGCGAGGGCAGGTCGATCCACAGACGGAACCGCTCTGCGCCCGGACGAGCGACAGTGTGAAGACATCCGGTTCCTGGGTCGGCAGCGTTGCGTTCACGCGGTCGAAGAACTCGAGCGCCGCGCGCTTCGATCCCTTCCCCCACACGCCGTCTATGGCGCCGACGTAGCAGCCGACACGCTGCAATTCGCGTTGAATGTCGCGAGCGAGAGCCGCGCGTGACGTCGGCTTCTCTGGAGCACTACTACGAAGGAGAGCGTCGTTACGTACGACGGTGCTGCGCCAGTCGGCGAGCTGGATTGGCTTCGGTTCGGGAGCAGAGGCCGCGGGTGCGGCCTCCGATGTCGAGAACGCTTGCGTCAGATAGGAGAGAACCGAGGTCGGCCGCTCTTGCGCCACGCCCGCGAAACGATCGAGGCCCGGCGAGAACTGCGCAACGCGCGATGCCTGAGGCACCATCGCAATGTCGGTCGCCTGAATGATGATCGGCGCCGGTCGCGCTTCTTCAGGCAACGCACGGATCTCGGCGGTGAGCGTGGGCTGTGCAGGGTGGTCCGGGTAGAGGACGTCGAACCCCAGAACGAGACCCGCGAAGAGAATGGGATAGCTGACGTACCATTGCATGAGACGACACCTGACAAACATGCACGGCCACGGCGACCCAATTCATTCGGCGCGTCTCATCGCGAGCGCCAAACCCAGCCGCCACAATGGAGAAACCTTACCAAATGAGAGCGTCGAGGACCACGCCGAATACACGTCTGAAAGAGTCTAACGCACACATTCATTAAACGCCCGGACGCACGCGATGAGGGCAAAGGCCCGATAAACGGTCTCGATAAAATTTGCTGCGATGCAGCCATCAGACGCGTGGCATCACCAGCGACGCGCTCGCGACCGCGACGTGCGTCGATCGCATGACTGTGGATTTATGTGCGCCGAGATGGGCACAACCGGTGAATAAGGTGTGGGCGATTGTGGATGAGAGCAGTGTGCATCCGTGCCACAGAATGATGCAATTTGGTTCCGCGACAGATCTGTTTTTCGCTAGGAAACTGATTCTCTTAACGAAAGGTAGTGACCTCATACGAGAATCACATAAGCCTCAACGACGAGGGATGTGTCTTGCGTGAGTTTGCTTTCGTCCATCTCAGTTTTGCACAGCGGTATCGAGCGGCGGTGCCGCCTGTGCACAAATACGAGAGAGGCGTGAGCGAGGTCCAGCTCAGTGTGTCCGCCGGGGGGCGGCGCCGAAACTGTCCGATGGATCACCTTGGGGGGTGCTCCTAGCTCAACGGGCAACGAAGCGCGCATTTCCGATCGACACCAGTCGTTCGTCGGAGCTGGCCGGTCTGTTCTCCTTCCAGACCCAAAAGACAGAAGGCCTGCAAGTCGGCTGCCATCCGGGTGGCCGGGTCCATGCGGGCCTAAGGAGAGGGCAATGAAAATACGACATGCTCTAGGCGTGTTCGGAATTCTAGCCGCCGGCGTACTGATTGCAGTTTCGGCAGCTATGAATTGGCGTTTCGGGTTCAGTTTGGGACGAACCGAGTTGGACGGCCAAATATACGGCGCAGCAAGCGTCGCGGCCGACTGCCTCAAAGCGCTGATACCGTTTTTCTTCTTCGCCGCACTCAAAAACAGGATGTGGTCCCAGGCCATCGCCGCCGCAATCGTCGGCGTCGTGGTGACAGCCTACTCGCTGACATCTGCGCTCGGCCATGCCGCGTTGAACCGGCTCGATACGACCGGACATCGCGCTGTCGAAGCTCAGGTCTATAAGGATCTCAGAGGCGACCTGAAGCGTGCCCAGGATCAATTGTCCTGGATTCCGCAGCATCGCCCTGCAGCAACCGTACAGGGAGAGATCGAAGCGCTGAAAAGCCAGCGCCTTTGGACCACGACGAACGGGTGCGCAGACGCAACCCGTCCCCAGAGCCGTGCATACTGTCAGCAGTTCCACGGTCTGAACGCCGAGATGGCCTCTGGCCAGCAGGCGGAAGCGCTTGAGACCCGGATCGCAGAGATCCAGGGTAAACTCGGCAAGACTGACGCGATGACCGTCATGGGTGAGGCCGATCCGCAGGCTGCGGTTCTGGCGAAGCTCGCAGGCGTGAGCGTCGAGCAAGTGCAGATGGCGATGACGATCTTCATCGCTCTGCTTCTCGAGGTCGGCTCTGGTTTCGGCATGTACATTGCCTTCAGCCAGTGGCGTCTATACGACCGAGTAGCCCCTGCCGCGCCTCAGATGGCGACGGTACAGAGCACCGCTGCGGCAGCGGTGGCGGCCCCGCAAACGGCGGCCGTGGCAATCAAAAAGCCGCGTCTCGGTGCCAACGACAATCGTTCGTTGCCGCCCGCAAAGCTGCTCGTACCCGAAACGGATGTACAGCGGTTCTACAAGGAGAGCGTCGACAGCCAGGATGGCCACACGGTCTCCGCAACATCACTCTACGAAGCATATTGTGTTTGGTGTGAAGAACGACAGAAGGAGCCTCTAGCACTTCCGACATTTGGTCGGGAAATTGCCGAGTTCGGAATTCAGAAAGTCAAGAAGAAGGACGGAGTGAGATACGTAGGCATCGCACTCAAATCTGATCTCGACCTCGAGGAGGATAAGAAGTTGCCGGCCATGCAGGCCGAGGCTGCCTAAGCTAGGCAGAACCAATCAAGGGCTCCCGCAAGGGGGCCCTTTTTAGTTTAAAGGGGGCGCGCCGGGAAACCGGGCGCCCCTTTTTGTCGTAGAAGGCGCGTAACACGATATTGAAGAGGCCGCGGCAGATCGGCCTTTTTCGTGTGCGGAATTTGACCTACGTAAGAACCTCCTCGGAAGGGAGTTTGTTTGATGTCGATACGTCTTCGTGCGGCACTTGCCGCAGTCCCCCTCATGCTCGCACTCACGGTCCCGGCGGTCCCAGCAGCAGCGGACGAAACGGATCCGGAGGCTCTGGTCAACGCGTTGAATGCCATCTTCGGCGCCCATGCAGGGAAGCGCGCTGCCCACACCCACGGCTTCTGCGTCAAAGGCTCCTTCACGCCGACGGATGAGGCCGCAAAGCTCTCGAAGGCCAAGCATTTTACCGGCAAGGGACCTTGGCCTGTCATTGGCCGCTTCTCGATGGGCGGCGGCAATCCGGCTGCACCCAACGCTCAGAAGGACAACGTCCGCGCGCTCGCAATCCATATCGATCTCGGCGACGGCAACCAGACCGACATGGTGATGATCTCCGCCCCGATCTTCGCGGCGAAAACGCCCGCGAAGTTCCTTGAACTCCTGCAGACCGTTGCCACCAAGGATAACGAAAAGATCGGCACCTTCTTCAAGGCAAACCCGGAATCGACGCGCCAGAAGGCCTGGCTTGAGGCGCGCCCCGTTCCCGCGAGCTACGGCACCGTCGCCTACCACGGCGTCCACACCTTCACGCTGGTCAATGCCGCGGGCGACAAGCAGATTATCAAGTGGAAGCTCGTCCCCAAGGCCGGCGAGCAAAGCATCTCCGACGAAGAGGCGAAGGCCAAGGACCCGGATTTCTATAAGCCTGAGATGACCGAACGCCTCGCTAAAGGCCCCGTCGAGTTCGACGTCACGGCCGTCCTCGGCCAGCCCGGCGACGCCCTCGATGATCCGACCGCCCTCTGGCCGGAAGACCGCAAGTCGGTAAGCATGGGTACGCTCACCATTGCCGCGCAGGAAGCTGATGCGACCTGCGACACGAATATGTTCGATCCCACGAACGTCGCTGACGGCATCGAAGGGCCGGAGAACGACGGCATCTTTAAAATACGGTCTCCCGCCTACGCGGTCTCGTTTTCCCGCCGCAACCAATAGCGCAGCGCGCTCAATCCCCTGATGCTAGGGGACAAATTCCGAGAAGCGAGACATGCGTAGCGGTAGCTACGCATGTCGCACAACGGCAACGGCAGTTCACAGATCAGCTTAGGTCCCGCGCCGTCGCTGCGACTCCCCCTAAGTGACCTGATAGCATCCCACCCGGACGACTGGGCTCGGCGAGCGTGCAGCGAACCTGCAATTCAGCACGAGAACGGCGGGTCGCTTACGGTTTATTTTTCAGGGGAGTCTTCAGAATGTTTGCAGCTTTTCAAAGAATGGCGGCCATCAAGCGCACATGCGCGATCGGTGCGACGATCGCACTTGCCGGCGCCAGCATGGCGTTTGCATCGACAAGCGCAACGGCAGCTGAAATCGTCATAACGGTTACAAAATTCCACGCCCTCGACAAAGCCGACGAGCTCTCGAGCGGAGATTTCTTCGCCCGCATGAAGATCAACGGCAAGGCTGCGTTCTCGTCGATCATCACGGGTGATCAGGAATTCTCGCCGAACTGGAAGCTCACTTTGCCCGCCAAGGCCGGCGTCAACGAAGTTAACCTCGCGCTGATCGACAAGGACGTGAGCGTCGACGATCCGATCGATATCAATCGTCTCGACAAGAAGCGCGACCTCGACTTCACCGTGAACACCAAGACGTGCAAGATCGAGGGCTTCAACCAAACTTATAAGTGCGGCCAGTCGATCACGCGCGCTGGCGGCGAGAAAAAGAAGGCCAGCATCACATTCACTGTGGACGTGAACAAATAACCGCCGCGTATCCGGCTTCGACACAGGTTGAACAAGCGGCCGCCCTTCATGCATCGGGGGTGGCCGCTTTTGCGTTACGGTCACAACCAGACGATTGCGGGACCGGATCGAAGTATGAAAGCGGAGAGGATTGTCATCCTGACAGGGGCGGGGCTCTCCGCAGAATCCGGCGTCCCGACATTTCGCGATCGGGACGGCATTTGGGCGAAGTACGATTATCGCGAGGTCGCGACACCTGAAGGCTTTGCGCGCAATCCCGATCTCGTCCACGAGTTCTATAATATGCGGCGCCGCGCGCATGCCGGCATTCGCCCGAACGGCGCGCATGAAGCCCTCGCGCGTCTGGAGCGCGAGCATAAAGGCGAAGTTTGGATCGTGACGCAGAATGTCGATGCGCTGCACGAAGCTGCAGGAAGCCGCAACCTCATTCACATGCACGGCGAGCTGTTCAAGGCGTTCTGCGAGGAATGCGGAGCACGGCGGCCGTGGCACGAAGACCTCACGCGCGACACCGTTTGTCCATCATGTTCAAAGCCTGGCGGCATGCGGCCCGACGTCGTGTGGTTCGGCGAGATGCCCTATCACATGGAGCGCATCCGCGATCTCTTGGACACGGCCGATCTCTTCGTCTCGATCGGCACCAGCGGCAACGTTTATCCCGCGGCGGGCTTTGTGGCAGAAGCCCGCGCGGCAGGCGCGCACACGGTCGAGCTTAACCTCGAGCCGTCGCAAGGCCATTCGCTGTTTGCCGAGGCCATTCACGGTCCAGCAACGGCGGTCGTCCTAGCCTTCGTCGACAAGGTACTGGCTGCGTAAGCGGACACCTCAGCGCCGCGAGCAGTTGATGTATTCAATGCCGGTGCTGTACTCGACGGGCAACGGCGTGCCGCCCTCGCACATCCTGGCTCCGTCGAGCAGCACAGCGTGCGCTTCGACGCCGGCGAGTTTCGCGAGCGAGAGATCGGCTCCCTGCATCGCAACCCTGACGAGCTTCGTGCGCTCGAGGTTGGTCTGGATCAGGCTTGCGCCTTTGAGCGTGGAGTCCGTGAAATCCGCCAGATGAAAATCCGACCGGTCGAAGGTGGCGTAGTTGAGATCGCGCCCGCGCAGAGAAAGACTGGTCTCGTCGCCTCGTGGCTCATCCGACACCAGATCCTCGTCCATGATGACGAGGTTGCGCCCGAAGAAACTGGTCGTGGAGCGCGTCCAGTCGTCCACTTCACCCTCGAACAGAATGGCGGTCGGCCAGAACGCGCGCCGGCCTTGCGCACCTGGCGGCAGCTTGCGCGTGACGTTGCCGAGGCCCTGGTACGGCACGGGCGCGGAGATCGCGTCCGATGCCGCCATCAGACGATCGATCCGCTCACCGGGAATGGTCGCCACGGTGATCGAAAACAGGAACACGGCGACACCGAGAACCGTCATGGCGAAGCGTCTCAGCACTCTGTCGGTGCCGAGTGTTTCGTTGCCGGGATAGATCTTGTCGAGGCCCGCGAGAAACCGCAGCGAGCCTGCAACGATCAAGAGATCGATCAGCACATAGATGCGATGCCACCACGTGATCCAGGGATCGTGCGCGGGGAGATAGGTGATCTGGAAGGCCAGCAGCAAGCCGAGCGGCAGAATCCTCAGAAAAAGCCAGTCCATGACATGGAACGCCGCGCGCACAACGCGGCTCGTTTCGGGGCCTGCCTCGATCTGCGTGAAGTAGTAGCTGTGCAGACGAAGGCGCGCCGGATGCGTGAGCGGAATGGCTTCCTGTTGCGAAAGAGCACGGTTCAGAGCCTTGAGCTTGCGCGCAAGAATGAGGTGCTGCTGCAGAACGCCTGCGTGCATCACGATCAGAACCAGAGGTCCGAACAGGATAAACGAGTGCAGCGGGATGGAGACTTGCAGGATCGGCTGCGCGACCGGCGTGTTGAGCAGAAGATCGCGATGGCCGATCCCCGAAAGCGCGATGAAGAAGTAGGCTTCGAGAGCGATCAGGAAAATCCAGGCGCCCCGCGCCGACACGCTCGCGACGTTGACGTCTTGCAGCAGGAGTTCGGTTTCTCCCCCAGGCGAGGCGGTTGCGGGCGGTGCTAACACTTTACTTCCGAACATCTGAACCCCCGCGTAGCCGAGAGGCGCCGTAGTATCAGGACGTTGGCCTCTCGTGCTTGCGCTGGTTGTGCCCTAAAGGGGCCGCCTTCTCAAGAGGCGTGCGGGATCTCCTTCGCGAGGCCCGTGATATCGAGCGCGAACGCGTAGTCGATCGCCATCTCCTTGAGACGCTCGAACCGCCCAGATGCTCCGCCGTGCCCCGCTTCCATATTGGTCTTGAGGAGCACGAGGTTATCGCTTGTGTTCAGTTGGCGGAGCTTCGCAATCCACTTGGCAGGCTCCCAATACGTGACCCGCGGATCGGTGAGCCCGCCATAGGCGAAGATGTGCGGATAGGCCTTTTTCTCAACGTTGTCGTAGGGGCTGTACGAACGGATGATTTCGAACTCGCGCTCGCTCTCGATCGGGTTGCCCCACTCCGGCCACTCGGGCGGGGTGAGCGGCAGGTCCTTGTCGAGCATCGTGTTGAGCACATCCACGAACGGCACGTCGGCGATGATGCCGAGGAACAGGTCAGGCGCCATGTTGGCGACCACACCCATCAACATGCCGCCCGCTGAGCCTCCATTGGCGACAATACGCCCCCGTGTCGTCAAGCCCTGTTCGACGAGATGCTCTCCGGCGGCGATGAAATCGGTGAACGTGTTGAGCTTCTTGTCGAGTTTGCCGTCCGTATACCAGTGATAGCCCTTTTCCTTGCCACCGCGAATATGAGCGATGGCGAAGATGAAGCCGCGGTCGACGAGCGAGAGCCGTGTCGTGGAAAACGACGCCGGAATTGAAATGCCGTAGGAGCCGTAGCCGTAGAGGAAGAGCGGCGCCGATCCGTCGAGCGGCGTACCTTTCTTGTATAGGATGGACACCGGAACGGTCTCGCCGTCCTTAGCGGGCGCGAACAGCCGCCGTGTGACATAGTCGTCGGCATTGTGCCCCGAAGGGATCTCCTGCCGCTTGCGAAGAACGCGCGTATGCTCCGCCATATCGTAGTCGTAGGTTTCGGCAGGTGTCGTCATCGACGAGTAAGTGAAGCGCAGCGTCGAGGTGTTGAACTCATATCCCGCCGACATGCTGAGGCTGTAGGCCTCCTCGTCGAATGCGATCTGATGCTCGTTCGCGACATCGATGACATTCGTCCCGCCAATGGGCGTGATTACGATGCGCGGCAGACTGTCCTCGCGCTCGAGCCGAACCATGAAGTCCCGAACGACGTTGACGTCGAGGATCAGCCGCCCCGGCTTGTGCGCGAGCACTTCGCGCCAACGAGATTTCTCGGGCGCATCGATATCTGCGACGACGATACGAAAATCCGCAGCACCTTCCGAGTTGGTCGTGATGATGAGTTTCGAGCCGTGGTGATCGACCTGATACTCGTGGCCATGTTCGCGCGCTTCCACGAGCCGCAACGCGCTCGTCGGATTGTCGGCGTCGAGCAGGTAGACCTCGTTCGTCTGATGGTCGTGCGCGTCGACGATGAGGAACTTGCCCGATTGCGACTTGTTGAGCGCCACGTAGTAGCCCGTATCTTTTTCTTCGTAGACGAGCACATCGTCGGACGCCGGCGTGCCCAGACGGTGCCGGTAGACGTGCAGAGGGCGATGGTTGTCGTCGATGCGGATGTAGAACAAAGTCTGGCTATCGTTAGCCCATTGGATGTCACCGCGCGTATCCGGGATTTCGTCGGCGAGATCCTGGCCAGTCGAGAGATCGCGAATGCGGACCGTGAAGATCTCCGAACCCTTGTCGTCGATCGAATAGGCGAGGAGCTTGTGGTCGGGGCTGTGCGCAGTGCCGCCGAGATCCCAGTAAGGCTTCCCTCGGGCCTCAGTATTGCCATCGAGCAGAACCTGCTCGCCACCACCACGTGGACGCCGGCAGAGGCGCGGATACTGCCCGCCCTCGACGAAGCTTGAATAATAGTCGAAGGGGCCGTCCGGCGAGGGCACGGATGCGTCGTCCGGCTTGAGGCGGCCCTTCATCTCGGAAAAGAGTTCCGCCTGGAGCTGAGCAGTCGGAGCGAGCGCGACGTCGGTGTAGGCGTTCTCGGCTTCCAGATAGGCGCGGATCTCCTGATCCAGCACGGAAGGGTCGCGCATGACCTCTTGCCAGTTCTCAGCGCGGAGCCACGCGTAATCGTCCGTCAGGGTCACGCCGTGACGCGTTGTCGAAAGCGGTCGGCGAGCCGCGCGCGGAGGAGTGGGCAGCGGAGCGCGCGAGAGAGGGGCATTCATACTGGCAACCTTCCGTGTGGCTGTGCGGGAACCGTGAGGTGAAGCTGTAAGGCAACGGACGATCTGCTGGGAGACGTCGGGAGCCGGGACGCGAGGACACGTCCGCGTTTGGCAGTTGGCCAAGATGCACCTCGAGTGCGGGGAGGCAACCCAGCAAATGCGCTTCAGCGCGGTCAATCTTAACGAAGGATTGGATGTTCTGACAACACCGATCGGCAGGAGTTTTATTACGCCGAAAATATTGAACACACGAAGAAAGCTTGAAAATTCAAGTTCCGCAAATTGAAGAGGCAACAAATGTAAAATACGCAACTTTCAGCTTGAGTCTTAAGCCGTTTAGGGATTTGCGTAAGATTTAAGGGGACCACGTTGACATCAAACAGGGAATGATGTCCAAAGACCTGGAACGCATAGATCGTTGACGCTAAGCGCTCACACCGGGAAAGTTGGCGCGATCATGTTGCGTTCAGCTTGAGGATGCTAGCCAAAGACTGTAAATAGCCTTGAGCTTGACTTTATCGAGTAAGAATTTCTGGATTCCACAGAACGCTGTGGGGTCTGCTTGGAAGGATACCGCGATGGAAGACGGGGCCCAGCCGGAGCTGGTCGAGTTGACCGCGAGAATTGTTTCGGCGTTCGTGAGCAACAACACGATTAGTGCGGATAACTTGCCGCAACTTATCAACGAGACCCATGCCGCATTGAGTCGCGCTACCGGCACGGTGGTGCAGCCCGAGCGCGAGGAACTGAAGCCCAAAGTCCCCGTCAAGCGATCGGTGATGCCCGATCACATCGTCTGCCTCGAGGACGGAAAGAAGTTCAAGTCGCTGAAGCGTCACCTGCGCACGCACTACAACCTGTCGCCCGAGGAATACCGGGAAAAGTGGGGTCTTGCGCACGACTATCCGATGGTAGCGCCCAACTACGCGCGCGCCCGCTCGGATCTCGCCAAGAAGATGGGCCTCGGCACGCGGCGAGAGAAGTAAATCGCTGCAACGACGCAATCACACTGAGATTGTAAAAGCCCGGCAAGTATTGCCGGGCTTTTTTGTTAGCCGCACAAGTCGGCAACGCGAGTTGCACCGCAAAAAATCGCCGCGCTGCCACTTATCCTCGCCGTTCACTTGTCCCGTAGTTTTGCCCTCGGGGTGAGCGCATCAGAGCATATGATCGGCCCCGTGCTTGGAGAGACAGGACGGTGCCGCGTGAGCTTGAGATCCAGCGTTGAGTGTGTCGTTGCCGCGAGTACAGATCGTGACCGCGCAATGCCGTGGTTCTTCGACCAGGGGATGTATCCGCGGAATACACACTTTCAACGTCGAGGTGACGCCGCCAACCATGCGCTGAGTGTCGAAGAAGCGCGACGCCTGCGGCATGTCATCGAAGCCGCCATCGCCGATATATTCGGCGTCCCCCATACTGAAATCGCAAAGCCGTCACGGGGGAAGGCACCGGTTGCAAGGGCCCGGCAAATTGCCATGTACCTCGCGCATGTCTCGTGCGGGTTAAACCTTACGGACGTGGGTTCCATCTTCGGGCGCGACCGCACGACCGTCGCTCACGCATGCGCTGTCATCGAAGACCAGCGCGACGATCCGATCTTCGACCGCGCGATCGAGTTGATGGAGTGGATCATCCCGTCCATCGCCGGTCGCGACCTCATTCATCGCCACAGCGAATTCTAAGATCCAGGAGACATCGATGCCAAGGTCGGCGCGAAGCAATTCGCAGAGCGCACGCGTGCGCGCGTGTGCTCACGATAAAGCGGTTCGCGAACCTAAGGGACGCGGGCGTCCAGGCCAGAATCCGGCGGAAAGTCCCGTCGCTTGGCTCTTTAGCCGGCGTGACTCCGCCGGAAACAGCCTGATCAGCGAAGCCCAATTCAACGCCGGCGAGCGGCTGAGGGCTGACTTCTGGTATGGCCAGATGTCGCCCAACGTTACGCAAAGCTGGAATGCATCAGCCGCGACGGCATCCGGACGCCGCAGCGCGCCAGGCTCAGGCGTCGAGCTGGCGGACAATGTCGTAGCAGCCCAGGAACGCGTCCGGCGCGCGCTCGCCGCTGTCGGCCCGGAGCTCTGCGGCATACTGATCGACGTGTGTTGCCACTTGCGCGGGCTCGAGGACGCCGAGCGTCGTGCCGGCTGGCCTCAACGGTCTGGCAAGATCGTGCTCGGGGTCGCGCTCTCCGCGCTTGCGCGTCACTACGGATTTACGGCTCCCGCCGCGGCGAAGACATCTCGGGTCCGGCACTGGGGAGACGGCACCTATCGCCCGTCCATCGACGCAGACCACGAAGACCAAAGAGATGAGGGCGCGTAACGGGGCGCTAGCTTGCCGCGGCAGCCCGCGCGTCCGAGCGAATGCGCTCCACCATGGACGCGAGACCGTTGGAGCGCTGCGGTGTCAGATGCTCCTTGAGGCCGAGGGATTGGAACACCGTCTGCGGCTCGAGGGCGAGGATCTCTGTCGCCGTCTTGTCCTGATAGAGCGCGAACAGGATCGCGATCAGGCCGCGTACAATATGCGCGTCGCTGTCGCCTTCGAAATGCAACACCGGACCGGCGACATCCGAGCCATCCCGAACGTCGCTCGTGAGCCAGACTTGGCTCGCGCAGCCGCGAACTTTGGTTTCTTCCGAACGATCCGCTTCGGGAAATGGAGCAAGGGTGCGACCAAGCTCGATGATGTAGCGATAACGATCCTCCCAGTCATCCAGGAGCTCGAAATCCGACTGAAGAGCGGCAAGCGACATGCGTTTATACGTATCCTTATGGCGGCTCAGAGAGCCATCATCAGGACATATAGGACTTCTCGCGGAGCTGGGAACCGCTTTCCTTGCCGCGCCCGAAAGCAAAACGGCTAAATATCGTTCCGCTTGACATCGCCACGCCACACCGGCTGCAAGTCATCCGACTTGAGCGTGCCGCGATCGCTGGCGAGTTGAGGCGACAGCGGGTCCTTCTGCAGCGTATCCGAAGAGGCATGGATCGCGACATCATACGCCAGCTTGCCAGCGAACTGAGCCTTGCGCAGGAACGAGTCCCACACTTGGCCTGCCATTTCGCACTGCTGACCGTTTCGGTCGCAATACGTCATGGTCCAATGGGCAGCAGTTGCCGCTCGCTGGTAAAGCGCGGTCTGTTGCTCTTCATCCGATGGCATCACGGCGACGCCAAGAGACATAACGACAGCAATCCTGAACAACGACATGGCGGGCAAATACTCCGTCGCGGTCGAACGGCCTTTGAGGGCCAAGATGACTGCACGCTACGGCAAAGGTTTTGAGGAAGCGCCGCCGCCGGGCCGAAGATTTAAGACAATGTTGAATCGACATTGCTTCAAATTTGATACGAACTTTATCGATTCAAAGTGGCTACAACCTTGAGAAATCCTTCAGGTTAACGGCTTGTTAACGACTGCTTTGCGATACTCCCGCATTGCGGCCACACGGGTTTCGTCGGGTTTGTCATGTCGCCAATGGCAGTGAGATTTGCGTTTGTGAGTTTCGCCCTTCTCACGGGCGCGATGGCCACGAACATCTTCGTCCTGCAGCCGCCGAGCCGATTGGCTTCCCTTCCGCCCGTACGCGATACGGGCTCCGGAACTGCTTCGGGATGGACGGCACGCACCAACACGCCATCGAACACGGCCGAGGTCGCCGCTGCAAAACCCGGCTCCCCGGTTCCGCCGCTCGAAACGGGCGGTCTGCGTCCAATCGCGGAAATCGCCAACCGCTCCGACCTTGTCAAAGCCGTCCAGCGCGAACTCAAAGCCAAAGGTTATGAAACCGGCACGGTCGACGGTGTGCCCGGCCTCGTCACGCGTGGCGCCATCATGGCCTACGAAGAGGACGCGGGGCTGCCCCTCACGGCCGAGCCACGCCAGCAGCTGTTGCAGCACCTCGTGCTCGGTTCAGCCGGCAACGCCGCAACCGGCGCGGCAGGAAAGGCGCCGGGACCGGAAGCAGAAAACGTCATCCGCGCGGTCCAGCGGGCGTTTCGCCAGCTCGGTTATGTCACGACGTTGCCGGATGGCCGCTTGAACGACAGTACAAGACGTGCGATCCGGAAGTTCGAGCAGGACCGAAAGCTCAAGGAAACCGGCCGTATTTCCGGCGAGCTCATCGCAAAGCTGGCGAGCCTGGCGAGCGATGCCATGCAGGCGTCCGTGCAGTAGCAGCGGGCTCCGCGTGAGTTCGGTTTGAACACGGCCTCCGCGGACACACGAACGACCGATGCGGCTCAAATCAGAAATCTGGGTCAAGGCCTACGTACGCCGTCAGGGTTCCGGCGGGCGACAGGCGTATGTCGTGCGCCATGGCGACGACGATGCCGGCGCCATCTACATCCGGATCAACCGCCTGGATGGGATGTCGCTTCTGTTCGGGCCTGCGCCGGCAAGCCTCGAAGGCCTCGAAACGGACCGGCGCTGGGCCGCCTACTTCAAAGGCGAGGCTCGCTCGGATGCCGAGGTCGACAACGTGCTCGAGCGCGAGGCGCGCACCGACCCCGATCTCTGGATCGTCGAGGTCGAAGCTCGCGACGCTGCCCACGGATTGGAAGGCTGGCTCGCGGATATGTGAGACCGCCGAGCCACGCTGTCCGATCGTCGGTTGGTCAAAGGGTGGCTTATTAATCTTTTGTTAACCAAAGCAGCAGCGAGATCGAACGTGCTGCATATCCTGCGGCCGTCCGAAGGGGGAACCGGACGACGTCACAAGCCGAGAAAGGCTGCACGACCAGACCAGAGGATGCACGGGGCACGAGGGAGCCACGCGATGGCCAGCATTCTGGAGTTCAGGGCGCCGGCGTTACAGTGTCGGCAAGTCAACGGAAACGGCATGACGGCGCACACGGCCGACATCGTGCTTTTTCCTGGCGTGCGTTACGAGCGCTGGGCTGAGGATGAGCCCGAGGCCGCAAAGCCCAGAGCAAGCAGAAGACGCCACGAGCATTTGACGCTCGACGATTGAGCGCGCGCTCGAAGGCAATCAGGACGAACGGGCCTTTTGGTAGCGGCAGCTCGCGCGCTTGAGGCCCGCTAGCGCACGTGTGTTATAAGCCTCTCCGCGATCCGGCGCGCGGATGAGCACCAGCCCTTCGTTGACCGGTATTGTGAGCATGTCGCCTTCCGTTGTGGCGCGGCCGACCGTTCCGGACCGCCATGCGTCTTCACCAGGCACGAGAAGCAGCGACACCTCGGGCCTCCGCTCCGGCGAGGCAACGGACGTGAAGAAGTTGTCGCCTTCCGGCGAGAAGAGCGCCAACGTCCAGCCTGGATCCGGCAGAAGTGCCGACACGTTCACAGCTCCATCCCGCGTATCGAACCTGCAGATCGCATAGCGTGCATCTGGGGACATGAACGGGAGCGGCTGCGCATCAGGCGTGACGGGCGGCAGGATCGTCATCGCATTCTCCGGCAAATCGCCGGCGAGCCTGCCGAAACCGGATGCAGGTGCGAGGTGCGGTGTCGCGAGCGTCGCGAGGATATGTAGTATCGCCGCCGCAAACACAGCAGCAGCTGTGAGTGGAATGTTGATCGAGGTGATGCGAGCCCAGAGCCGCTTGAGCATGGGTCAGCAATCCTTGCGCATGATGGTGGGCACTGCGCTCTCGACTTCGCCATCCTGGGCAACGGCGCGCGTGCCGAGATCGAGCACGGTAAAAGCCAGCGCCAGCCGGCCAGCGCCGCCAGTGGGCAGCCAGTTGCCGCCGTGCGCATCACGAGACAATGTCACGACGTAAGTCCCATCGGGATTGATCGCCATCGTGTCGCTCGTGAACACGGAGCGGCCAAGCGTGTTTGTGATGACGCGTCCCTCAGCATCGAAGACCGTAAGGCTCCACCAGAAATTGGGAATCTCGCGGCCTGTGATCGTATAGGTGCACGACGAATGCAGCGCGCGCCCTTCGCCATCCAGCCGGGCGATGAACGTTTGGCTGTTGACCGTGCTGAGCGGCATAACTCCCCGCCGCGCTTCGTGCGCGCGCGTATAGGGATCGGCATCGGGACGTCCCGCTGAAATCCATGACGTCCACGGGCCGACCGTAACCGTCGTCAGAGCTGAGCCACGCTCGATCATGTACCAGGCTGAGCCGAGCCCGAGGATGAGCACGACGCCAATGAACAGAGCCCAGTCGGCCGTATAGGAAATCAGCGCCACCATCCGCTTTTTGAGGCGGTGCAGCGTGAAACTCATGAAGTTGAGTGAGGTCAGGGAACGGAAGGCGCTGGCGGCTGACATGGATCACGGCACCGCTGAATTGGCGGCGGGCTCTGTGCCACCGGCCTGTTGCGCAAAGTTGGGTCGTGGTTCGAGCGCCGCCCGGTTGCCGCGTGGCGGAGAGGCTGGAGCAGGAGGAGCCGTGCCGTCGATTGGTGTCGGAGACGCACCCGGCTGCGGTTCTGCGGCAGGCGGCGCTGTCACACCCGCGGCCTTGCGTAGCGCTCCGGTAATATTCTTCACGGCTTCGCGCGCTGTGTCGGTCATCACGGGTGAAACGGGCGCGGCACTGCCGAGTTCAGCGGCTGCGGCCGCCGGATTCGTGCGCTTCAGCTCTGCGATCCGCTGTTCCTCCGCAACCTGCACTGGATGCGGCGTGAGGCCGGGAAGCGTCGGAATGTTCATGTCACGGTGCGCAACCGACATGAAAGATTGCCAGAGCGGTGCCGCCAGCTGACCGCCAGTGTTGCCGTGAGCCATAGGCCGGTTGTCGTCATTGCCGAGCCACACGACGCCGACGTATTTGCCAGTCGCGCCGACGAACCAGACGTCTTTCGGGCCGGAGCTCGTACCTGTTTTGCCGACCACATTTGTGAAGTCGAGTGCAGCCTTTTGCGCCGTGCCGTCTGTCACGACCTTCTGCATCATCTGGTTCATGCCTTCGGCGACCTTGCGCGACACGAGCTGTGCCGGCTCCGGTTCGTCGCGCTCACGGCTGTAGATCATCTCACCGCGCGAGTTGACCATGTCGAGAATGGCGAAGGGGCGAGCGTCCTTGCCACCGTTGGCAAACGTCGCGAGGCCGCCGGCATGTTCGAGCGGTGGAATGCCGTAGTCGCCAAGCGCCATCGAGCACGTTTTGCGCACGCCGGTGATCCCGAGCCGCTGCGTCATCTCAATCACCTTTTCGCGCCCGACTGCGAATGAAAGTTCCGCGGCCACCGTGTTGAGCGATTTCGCGAGCGCCATCCAAAGCGGCATGCGTCCGCCACCGCCATGGCTGCCGCCGTAATTCTGAGGATGCCATCGCCCACACGTGCGCGACGCATCACGGACAACGGTGTTTGGCGTGTATCCATTTTCGAGCGCCGCCGCGTAGACGTAGATTTTGAACGACGAGCCGGGCTGGCGGCGCGCATGCGTCGCGCGGTTGAATTGGCTTTCGCCGTAGTCGGGTCCGCCGACCATCGCACGCACAGCACCGTTTGTTTCGAGCGCGACGAGCGCACCGGAATTCATGCGCAGGCCGCGCCCCCGCTGCTTGAGGAAAGTGGTCAGCGCTTCATCGGCCTGCTTCTGCATGGTGAGGTCGACGGTCGTGCGCGCGGTCAGCACGTATTGGTTCTTGCCTTCTGCCAGCCGTTGCACTTCCTCGAATGCGTAATCCAGGAACCAGTCGGGGCTCGTGGTTGCGCGTGTCTCGACGATCTGCGCCGGGTGCAAACGGGCCTCGTGGACTTGCGCAGGGGTGTAGAAGCCCGCTTCCACGAGGTTCTGCAGCACCTCGTTGGTGCGTGCTCGGGAAGCCGGAAGGTTCACGTGCGGAGCGTATTTCGTCGGCGCTTTGTAGAGGCCGGCCATCATCGCGGCTTCGGCGAGGTTCACTTCGCGAACAGACTTGCCGAAGTAGAACTGCGACGCGGCCTCGACGCCGAAAGCGCCCCCGCCAAGATAGGCGCGATCGAGATAGAGCTTCAGGATCTCTTTTTTCGTGAAGCGCGTCTCGAGCAGCAGCGCGAGAAAGGCTTCCTTGATTTTGCGATCGATCGAACGCTCGGATGAGAGGAAGAGGTTTTTGGCAACCTGCTGCGTCAGCGACGAGCCGCCCTGCACCACATCGTTGGCACGCAGGTTCTCGACGAGCGCGCGCGCCGTGCCGAGCACGTCGATGCCGAAGTGCTCGAAGAAGCGCCGGTCTTCGGTTGCGAGCGTTGCTTTGATAACGGCATCCGGAATTTCTTCGAGCGGAACGGCGTCGTTATGAAGGATGCCGCGCTGGCCGATCTCGTTGCCGGCGGCGTCGAGGAACTTGACGCTGTACTTTCCGGTGAGGAAGCGGCCTTCGTCGAAATCGAGGAACGCTGGCAGCGCGAGTGCGTAGAGGACGAACAGTCCGCCGAAGGCGAGCGACAGGGATTCTGAGCCGGCCTCGTTGAGCAGCCGCTTCCAGCCCGTGAGCTTGAAGCGCGCGAAGAAGCTCGAGCCGGCGTTCCAGAAATCCTTGCAGCGCGACCAGAACTCCGACACCGAGGAGTCGAGCTTGGAATCGACGGCCATCCAATCGATGCCTTCGCGTCGGCCGCGCTTGAAGAACCAGTCGCTCAACCCGCTACCCCCGGATGCAGTCAACAACACCAACCGGACGCGGCAGATGCCGCCCGGCGCAGCCTCACGGACTCAAATCACGCTGACATTATGGTTATTTATGCGGCTCCAGGAAGGCTGGCGAGGCAATTGTAAGCTGTGAAAACGCTGACGCTCGCCGATAGAGCAGGAAAATTATCCCCGCAGGATAGATGATGAGTATTCTGGGATGTTGTTCATTTATAAAGTAATCATATAGATGGAGATAAATAAAAACAAGAATTTATGAAATTTACATTTGACACCGCAACGGTAGTTCTGTAGTATTTTTGTATGGCTCGAAGAGTGTCGCTGCGACGAACACCAACGGCCCATCCTCACATCACAAGGAAACATGACCTCAACCGGTAGCGGGAAGGCCCGCAGCCGCGCAAAGCCACGTGTGCCGGCCAAACCGGCAGACGAGGACGGGCAGGTATTGCCCTCGCGCTCCTCACAGCGGGCCGTCATCGGGCGCCTTTACCGCGCCATCAGTCTGAAGCTCGAGCACATGGAGAAGAGAATGGCGAGCGGTGAAGATCGTTCGGCCCAGGACGAGGAGCGCGAAAGCCGCGCTCTCGCCACCCTGATCACCAATTTCGAGAAGGTCACGGAGGCCGTCGCTGAGCTCGATACCGATGGAGACAAGCTGCGAGCACGCGTCGGAGCCGATGCGGAGCGCATGCGCCACGAGATTGCGGAGCGTCTTGAGCGCCTCGGCAGCGGAGGGACGCCTAAGCGAACTCCTCGCAAGCCTCGATCTTGAGACGCTGGATTTCATCCTCTCCGACTGGCAGCTGTGGGCGCGCGACGATCAGTTGCCGCCCACGGCGACGGCGACGGGTGAGGACTGGCGCGTCTGGCTGATCCTCGGCGGCCGAGGCGCTGGCAAGACACGCGCAGGTGCCGAATGGATCCGCGCCAAGGCTCTCGGCATCGCGCCGTTAGGAGAGCCGCAGGCGACACGCATCGCCCTCGTCGGGGAAACGCTCGCGGATGTTCGCCGCGTCATGATCGAAGGCGTGTCGGGTCTGCTCGCAATTCACAACGACGAAGAGCGCCCGGTTTTCGAGAGTTCGAAATCGCAGCTCGTCTGGCCGAACGGCACGATCGCTCAGATGTTCTCAGCGGAAGACCCCGACAGCCTGCGCGGACCGCAGTTCGATACCGGCTGGTGTGACGAGCTCGCGAAGTGGCGGCGCGCCGAGGAAACGTGGGACATGCTGCAGTTCGGAATGCGTCTGGGTGAAGCGCCGGCAATGGCCGTGACGACGACGCCGCGCCCGCTGCCGCTTCTGAAGGCGATCATGCAGGACACCGGCACCGTGATCACGCGAGCGTCCACTACAGCCAACAGCGCCAATCTCGCACCCGCCTTCATTGCGGAGATGGAGCGCCGCTACAACGGCACCGCGCTCGGACGTCAGGAGCTGCTAGGAGAGATCGTCGACGAACAGTCGGGCAGCTTGTGGCGCCGCGACTGGATTGACCAGCATCGCGTTCGCGAATGCCCCGAACTCACGAGCATCGTCGTCGCCGTCGATCCGCCCGTAACGGCGACCGCGCGTTCCGACGCGTGCGGCATAATCGTCGCCGGTCTCGCGCGCGATGGCCGCGCCTACATCGTGGCAGATCGCTCGCTGCAGGGCCGCGAGCCGCAGATATGGGCCCGCGCCGCCGTGCGCGCCTATCGCGAGCACATGGCGGATCGCGTCGTCGCCGAGGTCAATCAGGGCGGAGACCTCGTCGTCTCCATTCTGCGCCAGATCGATGAAGCCGTCGCGGTGCGTAAAGTTCGCGCAACGCGCGGCAAGTGGCTGCGTGCCGAGCCAGTCGCCGCCCTCTACGCCGAGGGCCGCGTGGCGCATGTCGGCGTGCACGCGACGCTCGAAGAGCAGATGCTCGCCTTCGGCGCCGATGGCCTCGCACGAGGCCGAAGCCCGGACCGCGTCGATGCGCTGGTCTGGGCGCTGACCGATTTGATGATCGACCGCGCTGCCGCGCCTGCCATCCGGCAACTCTAGACTTCGTAACAAGGACACTGCATGCCGCGTATCCTGGACACGCTGGCGGGGCTCTGGCCGCGCCGGACGACGCCCGATGCCGTTCGCGCTCTCGCGCCCGAAGAGAAGGCGAGCGCCACCGGCCCGCTCATCGTGCTCGAAACGCTTGGCCGACCGGTGTGGACACCGCGCGACTATGAAGCCTTCGCCCGCGAAGGTTTTATGCAGAACGCCATCGTCTATCGCGCCGTGCGCATGATCGCGGAAGCCGCGGCGTCCGTGCCGCTCATGCTGTTCGAAGGCGACGAGGAACACGAGCAGCATCCGCTCCTCGATCTGCTGTCGCGCCCGAGCCTCGATCACACAGGCACCGATTTTCTCGAAGCCTGGTACGGCTATCTTCTCGTTGCGGGCAACGCCTACGTCGAAGCCGTGGGCGTCGACGGCCGCCTGCGCGAGCTTCATGCCCTCCGCCCCGACCGCATGAAGGTGGTGCCCGGAGCCGAAGGCTGGCCCGAAGCCTACGAATACACCTGCGCCGGCCGCACCGTCCGCTTCGAGGACGAGCCCGTGCCTGGCGTGCGCCCGGTCCTGCACCTGCGTCTCTTCCATCCCACGAACGACCATTACGGCATGAGCCCCGTCGAGGCCGCCGCACAGGCGATCGACATCCACAACACGGCGGGACGCTGGAACAAGGCGCTGCTCGACAATTCCGCACGGCCCTCGGGCGCACTCGTCTACGGCGGCGCCGACGGCCGCATGACGCCCGAGCAGTTCGAGCGCCTCAAAGCCGAACTCGAGGACGGCTTCCAGGGGCCACGTCGCGCTGGGCGTCCGCTGCTGCTCGAAGGTGGTCTCGACTGGAAACCGCTCTCGCTTTCGCCGAAGGACATGGACTTCATCGCCGCGCGCAACGGTGCCGCGCGTGAGATCGCGCTTGCGTTCGGCGTCCCGCCCATGCTGCTCGGCATCCCGGGCGACAACACGTTCTCCAATTATCAGGAAGCCCAACGCGCATTCTGGCGATCCACGGTGCTGCCGCTTGTGACGCGCACCGCGAAGGCGATGTCGTCGTGGCTGGCCCCGGCGTGGGGCTTCCCGGAGACGGCCGGACAAGGCGCCGGATTGGAGCTGCGTCCCGACCTCGATCAGATCGAGGCGCTGACGTCGGAGCGGGAAGCGCTTTGGGCTCGCATCGAAAAGGTGAGCTTCCTCACCCTAAACGAGAAGCGCGCCGCGGTCGGCTATGCGCCGCTCGACGAGCCGCCACGGGAACCCGCGACGGAAGATGGCACGCCATCCGTTCTGACCAAGTACAGGCCCGATCAAGCCCGTGCGCCGCGCGGCGACTCCGACGGCGGCCAGTGGGTGGACGAGGGAGGTGGATCAGGCGGAGGCGGGAGCGGCAGTCGCCCTGGCACAAGCGTCGCGAGTGGCGTCGGCGCGCCTGCTCAGAGAAAGCCGACGGAAGGGAGAATCCGAGTCGCCAATCGGGCCAAACTTCTCCAGGAGCTTGCACGTCGCCTTTGGGCAGCCAAACCAAATGTTCCGCAAAAGCTCCCGGACTTCCTCGCGAAGAAGCCCACGCCAGGAAAAATCACCGGCAAGCTCGACGATGTGACGCCAGATGAGCGCAGCTTCATCGAGGAGGTGCGAGACCTGGGCAACGAAGTGGAAATTGTTCCGAGAGGTACTGGGCGGACAGCGGATGTTCGCATCAACGGAGTGTCACACGAGCTCAAGACAGTAAGCGGAGTAAAGAATACGGAGCCAACGCGACTCTCCGGATCGATCTCAAGCAGAATTCTCGACGCAAGGGGGCAATCGCCAAACATTGTGATCAACGCGAGAAATCAGCCGGGAATGAATAAGACTATAGCCGAGGAGGCCATAAGGCGGGCGTATGGCGCGGATGCCCGGAGTGGTATTGACAGTATAACTATTCTTACACCCGAAGGACCAATCCATGTACCTAGGAGGCCATGACTATGGCGGAGACTGATAGGGAGGAGTTGCTAAAGCGGATTCAGGAGCAACTCGTCCACCGAGAAGATAGCGACGTGATTCATCTTTTGTGGAAGGGGTATCTTGTGGCCCTGATGGAATTAGGAGCATTGAGTGCCGACGATTACCACGAGTTCAATGCATCCCTAAAAGAGATCGGAGAGGAAGAGCGTCGCGAGATGTTTATTGGGTTTCCGGGACAGTATGAATGAATCCTGTTGCGGAAGTTTGAGCAGAAGTATCGCGCCATGGAAATGCCGACCAAGAGCGAAATGCTTGACCGGACGACGAGGCATCGCGCCTACCGCGAAGATAGCGATATAGTCAATCTTCTTTGGAGAGGATATCTGACGGCGTTAAACGAATGGGAGTTTCTCTCCAACGAAGATTATGAGGAGGTTGTTGGTCAGCTCAGGGACGTCGGAACAGAGGAGCTCAAAAATCCGCTATTTCCGGACGAATTCTTCGAAAGCGATGATCCTCCCGCCGTTATGCTGGAAAGGTTTGATAAAATTATACAAAAAAGAGTGGAAGCCCACGGAGGTAGCGAGGCAATCATCCTATTGTGGCAGGGATACCTCGCTGGCCTGCAAGAGTGGGCTGGTTTTCTTGGGGCTGACAAATACCACGACCTCCGAAAGAAGCTTGGAGACATCGGAGATCAGGAGATCCAAGAAATTTTTCTCGGACTTCCTGGCGAATACGATCCTAACTCTGAGTACGATGGTGAGTCCGCGGATTAACGAGCTCGACGGGCGACTACGAGAGAATGTTGGGGCTCATCGTGGAAAGAAGGCGCAACACGATTGGTATTCCTTGTGTCGCCGCGCTAGCGCCAGCCACAGCGGGTTCCTGGGACGCCCTCGACGAAGGCAGATATGTGCCGAGCGGAACACAGTGAGTGCGGAAGCAATGAAGCGAGTATCTACTAAGGACATGACGGTAGAGCAGCTCGTGGAGCGCTTCACAACGATGGCGCTTGATCAGGACGAAGCGTTGCTGATGGACGAGTTGGCGCGATACAATCGCATATACGACCAAATGGATGCCTTGAAAAAGGAATTGAAGGTGCGAGAAGGCGATAAGCGACGCGTATTATTGCCGTTGCTTGATCATGGAAATGCGCAAGTACGTTTGAAAGCGGCAATCGCAACGTTGACGATAGAGCCTGAGGCAGCGCGTGAGGCGCTTCAAAAAATCGTTGACCAGAAAGAATTTCCGCAAGCTGGTAGCGCGGGCAGCATGCTAGATGCCCTCGACGAAGGCAGATACGTCCCGAGCTGATGCCGTGAGTGCGGAAGCAATGATGCGGGAGCGGATCGCGTAGCGGCCGCACTGCCGATCACTTCCAAAAAAGCCCGAGCCCAGCTCGGGCTTTTTTGTTTCTGCCGCGCGTGACGAACGCGCCGGCATTTACACCGAAAACAACCAGGAGATCACGCCTCATGGCCTTTCGCGCATGGGAACGGACAAGCTTTGCGCCGCCGCCGACGCAATTCGTGCCCGTTCCCGAGGTCAAGTTCATCTCGCTCGATTTCAAGCAGGCCGACAGCGACGGAACGTTCGAGGGCTACGCGAGCCTGTTCAATCGCGAGGATCTCGGGCGCGACGTCGTCTTGCCGGGCGCATTCCGCGATAGCCTGGCGAAGCGCGGCGCGCGCGGCATCAAGCTGCTCTTCCAGCACGACGCCAATCAGCCCATCGGCATCTGGACCACGCTCGAAGAAGACAGCCGCGGTCTCTATGCCCACGGCCGCCTGATGCGCGAGGTCGGCAAGGCGCGCGAGGTGATGGCCCTGATGCGGGCCGGCGCGCTGGATGGTCTCTCGATCGGCTTCAAGACGGTGAAGGCGCGCCGCGATCGCGCGAGCGGCGTGCGCCAGCTCGAGAAGATCGATCTCTGGGAAATCTCGATCGTGACGTTCCCGCTGCTGCCCGAAGCGCGGATCACGTCCACCAAGACAAAACCGTTCGCATCGGCACCGCCGACCGAACGCGAATTCGAACGCTGGCTCACGCGGGATGCTGGGCTGACGCGAAACGAGGCCCGCGCGCTGATGCGTTCGGGCCTTTCCGGCCTCAAGGCCCTGCGGGATGCGGGCCAGGGTTTAACAGACGTTTCAACAGACGGTCTGAGCGAGGACGCACGCCTGGCGGCGCTCATGCGCCGGGCCGCGCACAACCTTCGCACACACTGACATCAAACACGCGAAAGCAAGAAGGACGTCCCTATGACAGACAACACGAACAGCGAGATCCAAAGTCTCGAAACGAAGGCTGGCGGCAGCGTCGGCGCGGCCTTCGAAGACTTCATGCGCGCCTTCGAGGCGTACAAGGAGACGAACGACGATCGTCTAGCCGATCTCGAGCGTCGTTCGTCGGCCGATCCGCTGATCGACGACAAGCTCGCGCGCCTCGATCGTGCGCTCGATGAAACGAAGCGTGTCGCGGATCGTCTGGCCGTCAAGGCGCAGCGTCCGCAGTTGGCCGGCGTCGCTTTCGAAACCGCCGCCGTGCGGGATCACCGCCGCGCCTTCGACGATTACGTCCGCAAGGGCGAGAGCGCGAACCTTTCGCGCCTCGAAGCCAAGGCACTCGCGACCTCGACCAACTCCGGCGCCGATGGCGGCTATCTCGTGCCGCCCGAGACGGAACGCACGGTGATGTCGTCCCTGAAGGACATTTCCCCGATGCGCTCCATCGCGTCTGTGCGGCAGGTCTCGGGCTCGGTCTACAAAAAGCCGTTCGCAACCACCGGCTTCGCGTATGGCTGGGTGGCGGAGACTGCCTCGCGCACGCAGACGAATACGCCGACGCTGGCCGAGCTCTCGTTCCCGACCATGGAGCTCTACGCCATGCCGGCGGCGACCGCGACGCTGCTCGACGACAGCGCCGTCAACATCGACGAGTGGATCGCGGAAGAAGTGCGCGACACCTTCGCCCAGCAGGAAGGCACCGCCTTCGTGTCGGGTGACGGCACCAACAAGCCGAAGGGTTTCCTCGACTACACCAAGGTCGCCGACGGCTCCTGGAGCTGGGGCAACATCGGCTTCATCAAGACGGGCGTCGACGCTGCATTCCCGGCGAGCGATCCGGCCGACAAGCTGATCGACCTCATCTACACGCTCGGCTACCGCGCCAACGGCACCTTCCTCTTCAATCGCGGCACGCAGGCCGCCATCCGCAAGATGAAGGACGACGATGGCAACTACATCTGGCAGCCGGCTTCCACGGCGGGCGAGCCGTCTCAGCTTCTCGGATATCCGGTCATCGAATCCGAGGACATGCCGGCCATCGCAGTCGATAGCTTCTCCGTCGCCTTCGGCGATTTCCGGCGCGGCTATCTGATCGTCGATCGCGTCGGCATCCGCGTGCTGCGCGATCCGTATTCCTCGAAGCCGTACGTCCTTTTCTACACGACCAAGCGCGTCGGCGGCGGCGTTCAGGACTTCGCCGCCATCAAGCTCCTCAAGTTCGAGGAGTAAGCGCACGCGCTATCAGGCGCGTGAGCGAAACGAGTTTCCGGCGGTCCTCCTCCCTCCCGCCGGGTGAGAGCGAAGCCGTCGGGTCCCCCTCCCGGCGGCTTCGCTCGTTGGGGGGAGAACAACAAGAGAGAGAAACATGGCCCTCACTTTGATGAGTGGTCCCGCCGAGGAGCCGGTGACGGTCGCCGAGGCGAAGGCCCATTTGCGCATCGACGGCTCGGCCGAGGATGTCCTGATCGCAAGCCTTATTCTGACCTCGCGCCTTCACGTCGAAGCGGCGATGGGGCTCGCACTGATCACGCAGGAGTGGCGGCTGACGCTCGACCGCTGGCCTGAGGGCGGCGAGGTAAGATTTCCGCTGCGCCCGATCCAGAGCATCACATCGGTGTCGGTGGCGGGGGATGATGGCGCGCCTGTGGTCGTTTCCGATGCCGACTACACCCTCGATGGCCAGGCGCTGCGCCCGCGCCTCATCCCGCGCGATGGAAGTTGGCCGCTGCCCGAGACGCGAACCAACGGCATCGAGATCCGGTTCACCGCCGGCATTGGCGACCAGGCGGAAGATATCCCCCAGCCGATCCGCCACGCCATCCTGCTGCTCGTGGCGCATTGGTATGAGCACCGCGATCCGCTCGAGATCGGTTCGGCAGCGTCGGCGATCCCTGCGGCCGTGTCGGAACTCCTGAAGCCCTATCGCGAGGTGAGGCTGTGAGCGTATCGATTGGAGATCTGCGACACCGCTTTGCGCTCGAAGCGCCGCTGTCGACACCCGACGGCGGTGGTGGCGTATCGCGTTCGTGGACGCTGATCGCAGAAGTTTGGGGCGCGATCGTGCCCGCAGGCGGAACGGAGGTCTCCGCCGCAGGTGGCATGCACGGCCGCGTCAGCCATGAGATCTGGCTTCGCTATCGCACGGGAGTGCTCCCGGAGATGCGCTTCAAGCTCGGCTCGCGCGTCTTCGAGATCCGTTCCGCGATTGATACCGGCGAGCGTCATCGCTTCCTGCGCTGTCTGGTCGAGGAGCGCGTCGCATGAAGGTGTCGGTCCAGGTTCGCGACGGCGGACAGATGCACGTGGATGCACGCCTGGCGGAGATCAGACGCCGCGCGACCGAGGAAATGCTGTCGCGCGCAGCCGCAAGATCCGCTTCCGCCAATGAGGCGCAGGCCGCGCGAGCAAAGATCGAGAAGAGGTAGCCATGGCAAGCCCTGCTTGGGAGTTGCAGAAAGCCATCTATAGCGTTCTCTCAGCCGACACGATGCTCATCGCGCTTCTCGGTGCCGCACGGGTCTACGATGAAGTGCCGCGCGGTGCTCCGTTTCCCTATGTCGCCTTCGGCCCAAGCACGACGCGCGACTGGAGCACGGGGACAGAAGCGGGCAGCGAGCATCTGATCACGCTCCGCGTCTGGTCGAAAGCTGGTGGCGAGCGGGAGGCGCATCTTGTCCTCGAAGCCATCCGCGGCGCCCTGCACGAAGCGGCCCTCGCGCCTGAAGGTCAGCGCCTCGTGAGCCTACGCCACGAGACGAGCGACGTCGTGCGCGGCTCCGACGGCGAAACATACCAAGGCATCGCGCGCTTCCGCGCTCTGACCGAGCCGCAACCCTAGCTCAAAAGGATCGAACTCATGGCTGCCCAAAAAGGCAAGGACCTGCTTCTAAAGGTCGACAGCGACGGAGAAGGCGACTTCACGACCGTTGCGGGACTACGCGCTCGCGCCATCGCCTTCAACGCCGAAACGGTTGATGTCACGCATCAGGAAAGCGCCGGGCAGTGGCGCGAGTTGCTGGCGGGCGCAGGCGCCAAAAGCGCGCGCCTCTCTGGCTCGGGCATCTTCAAGGATGCGGCATCCGACGAGCTGATCCGCAGCTACGTCTTCGCGGGCATCATCCGCGATTGGCAGGTCGTCGTGCCGGACTTCGGCACCGTCGAAGGCCCGTTCCAGATCACGTCGTTCGAACTCACGGGACGGCATGACGGCGAAGTGGCGTTCGAGCTCGCGCTCGAATCCGCCGGCCAGCTCACCTTCGACGCAGCGTAAAGGAAATTGCATGGCCAATCGACATCGCGGCGAGATCGAAGCCGTGCTCGACGGCACGCCCTACACGCTTTGCCTCACGCTCGGCGCCCTCGCTGGCCTCGAAAGCGCGTTCGGAGATGAGGACATGCTCGCGCTCGCAACGCGCTTCGAAAAGGGGCGCATTTCGGCACGCGATTGCCAGCGCATCATCGGCGCTGGGTTGCGCGGAGCGGGCTATGACATTAGCGATCACGCCGTCGCCGCCATGCGCACCGAAGGCGGCGCGGCAGGCTACGTCGATATCGTGGCGCGGCTTCTGTCCGCCACCTTCGCCGCCAAGCCGGGTGAGACAGCGGCAACAGGAGAGGGGCAAGCTCCCGGCCCTTTCCCTGGGACGACGTGATGGCCATGGGCTTCGGCCTGCTGGGGCTGGAGCCGCGCGCCTTCTGGAGCCTGACGCTGGCGGAGCTCGATGCCGCGATCCGCGGCCGCTTCGGTAACACGCTCAACGAGCGCCCGCCCACACGCCGCGAGCTTGACGCGCTGAGAGACAGATTTCCGGACACGTAAGGAGTACGCCAATGGCAGATCCCAATGCCCCAATTGAGACTTGGACGGTCGCCGTCAACGCCGACACGTCGTCGTTGCAGACGGAGTTGCGTCGCGCCGCCGGTCTCGGCCGCCAGTTCTCAAGCGCGCTGGTTGGCGCGTTCGACAGTATCGCGATCAAAGGCAAGAACGTCGGTGACGTGCTGCGCTCGCTGGCGCTTCGTCTTTCGGACATCGTGCTGAAGGCCGCGATGCGCCCGCTCGAGCAAGGGTTCGGAAATTTCGTAACGGGGCTGCTTTCCGGCGGTTTGCCCTTCGCCAAGGGCGGCGTCGTGCAGCAGGGCATGCCTGTGCCGTTCGCGTCCGGCGGCGTCATTCAGAGCCCGATCGCATTTCCGCTTGCAGGCGGCAGGCATGGCATTGCCGGCGAACGCGGCGCGGAAGCGATCATGCCGCTGGCGCGCGGACCCGATGGCCGTCTCGGCGTCGCGGCGCGCGGAGGAGCCGGCGTGAACGTGACGTTCAACGTCACGGCGCAGGACGCGGAAAGCTTCATGCGCTCGGAGACGCAACTTGCGGCCATGCTGTCGCGTGCCGTCTCCCTCGGTCAGCGCAACCTGTAAGGAGCGAGCAGCGTGAGTTTTCACGAGATCCGCTTTCCCACGAACATTTCGCGCGGTGCGCATGGTGGCCCCGAACGGCGCACGGACGTTGTCGTGCTCGGTTCCGGGTTCGAGGAGCGCAACAGCCGCTGGGCCGACTCGCGCCGCAGCTACAACGCAGGCTACGGTGTAACATCGCTCGACGCTTTGCACGAAGTGATCGCATTCTTCGAGGAGCGGCGTGGCCGCTTTCACGGATTCCGATGGCGCGATCACGCGGATTGGAAATCGTCGGCGCCGGGTAATCCGACCACCGCTCTCGACCAGGTGATTGGATTAGGAGACGGCGAGCGCCTGATGTTCCAGCTCACGAAGATCTACGGCTCGGCCCACGCGCCCTACGCACGTGACATCAAGAAGCCTGTCGCGGGCACGGTGAAAATTGCGGTCGACGGCAGTCCCAAAACGCTCGGCACCCACTACACGCTGGACGTCGCAACGGGGCTCATCACCTTCGAAAGCGGCCAAGCGCCAGGCGCAGGCGACGCCGTAACCGCCGGCTTCGAATTCGATGTGCCGGTTCGCTTCGACACCGACAAGCTCGACATCAATCTGTCGGGCTTCGCAAGCGGCGCCATTCCCAACATTCCGATTGTCGAGATCCGCCTGTGAAGCAGCTTTCAACCGCCCTTGCGGCCCATATCGCCTTCGGTGCCACGACGCTGTGCTGGTGCTGGCGATTGACGCGCCGTGACGGCGTGCGTCAGGGTTTCACCGATCACGACCGCGACATAACGTTTGGCGGAACTGTGTTCGAAGCCGCCGCAGGCATGAGCGCGAGCGAGATCCGCGACTCCGTCGGTCTCAGCGTCGACAACCTCGAGGTCACGAGCGCGATGACCTCGGAGCGGCTCTCGGAAGCCGATCTCACTGCAGGCGTCTACGATAATGCGGTCGTCGAAATCTACCGCGTCAATTGGGCGTCGCCGGAAGATCGCGTTTTGATGCGCAGCGGAAACCTCGGTGAGGTGAAGCGCGCAGGTGCTGCATTCACAGCCGAGGTGCGCGGCCTCGCGCACACGCTGCAGGAGCCGAAGGGTCGCCTTTATCAGTATTCCTGCGATGCCGACCTCGGCGATCAGCGCTGCACCATCGACCTCGATAACCCGGCTTTTCGCGGTACGGGCGAGCTCGTCGAGGTCACGAGCCCGAGGCGCTTCACTGTTGCAGGCATCGGCGCATTCGCGAACGGCTGGTTCACGCATGGGCTGCTGACATTTACGTCCGGCGCGGCGCTGGGTCAGGCGATTGAGATCAAGCAACACGCCAAAGCCGGCGACATCGTCACCATAGAATTGTGGAGCAGGGCGCGGCTACCGCTCGCGGGGGGCCAGACGTTCGTCGTCACGGCCGGGTGTGATAAGCGCGTCGGCACCTGCCAGGCGAAGTTCGCCAACGTCGCAAACTTCCGCGGATTTCCGCACATGCCCGGCAACGATTTCCTCACGGTGGTCAGCCGTCCGGGCTCCAAGGCGCGCTGAAGCGCAGATTAGAACAGCAGATGAAAATCGTTGCTCCCAAATCGCGCGAGGCGATCATCGCGGCCGCACGCACGTGGATCGGCACGCCCTATCACCATCAGGCGAGCGCGAGGGGCATTGGCGCTGATTGCCTGGGTCTGATCCGCGGCGTCTGGCGCGATCTCTACGGCGAAGAGGCAGAGACTGCTCCGGGTTATTCGCGCGATTGGGGCGAAGTGAACGCAACTGAAACGCTGATCGAGGCTGCTCTGCGTCACATGAGTTCTTGCGCTATCGAGGAAGCGAAACCTGGCGATGTCCTCATCTTCCGAATGAAGCAGGGCGCGATCGCCAAGCACGCCGGCATCCTCGCGACGCCGACAACGATGGTCCACGCCGTTGAGGATCGCCGCGCAGCCGAAGTGCCCCTATCCGCCTATTGGCGTCGCCGTCTTGCAGCAGTCTTTGTGTTTCCGGGGATCGAAGCCTAATGGCAACTCTAGCTCTTGCCGTAGCGGGTGCCGCAGCCGGCGGCGCGCTGCTTCCGACCGGCGTCTCCGTCCTCGGGCTCACGCTGTCCGGCGCCGCCATCGGCAGCCAGGTCGGCGCGTTCGCGGGATCTTACATCGACAACGCGCTCTTCGGTGCGTCCGGTCCGCGCCGCAGAAGCGAAGGGCCGCGCCTTTCAAACTTGCATGTCAGCACGTCGACGGAGGGCGCGCCGATCCCGCGTCTCTATGGGCGCGCGCGCCTTGGCGGACAGATCATCTGGGCCGACGACGTGCGCGAGCGCATCGTGACGACGCGGTCCGGCGGCGGCGGCAAGGGTGGCGGCGGCGCGAAGGCCCCTGAAACCGAGACAACCGAATACCGTTATTCCGCAAGCTTCGCCGTAGCGCTCTGTGAAGGCACCATCAGCGGCATCGGCCGCGTCTGGGCGGACGGCGCGGAGATCGATCTGTCGCATATGACGTACCGTGTCTATCGCGGCACGGAGGACCAGCTTCCGGACAGCGAGATCGTCGCAGTCAAAGGCGCGGCGAACGCCCCTGCCTATCGCGGCCTCGCCTACATTCTGTTCGAGGATATGCCGCTCGCCGATTTCGGCAATCGCATCCCCCAGCTCTCGTTCGAGGTTTATCGGACAGTCGAGCCGTTCGGGGAGGAGATCCGAGGCATCGTCCTGATCCCCGGATCGGGCGAGTTCGTTTATGCAACGACCCCTGTCACGAGAACGCGTCGCGCCGGCGTTGGCGAAGCCGAGAACGTGCACACGCTGCAGGGTGGCAGCGATTGGAACGTATCGCTGGATCAGCTCGAAGCAACGCTCCCGAATGCGAATTCAATCTCTCTCATCGTGAGCTGGTTCGGGACCGATCTTCGCGCCAGCCACTGCGAGATCAAACCGGGCGTCGAGACTTACACCAAGAACACGACGCCTGTGTCATGGAGCGTAGCCGGTGTCGAACGTCTCGATGCTTACCGCGTATCAACGAAGGACGGACGTCCGGCCTATGGCGGAACGCCTTCTGACGCCTCAGTTGTGCAGGCCATCAAGGACCTGAAACAGCGCGGAAAGAGTGTTGTTTTCACGCCCTTCATTCTGATGGACGTGCCGGATGGAAACAGCCTGATCGATCCTTACAGCGGAGCGTCGTCCCAGCCGTCCTATCCCTGGCGCGGACGCATCACGTGCCATCCTGCGCCTGGTCAACCGGACAGCCCTGACAAGACGAGCGCGGCAGCAACTCAGATCGCCGCGTTCGTCGGCACAGCGGCTGTCGGCGACTTCGCGGTGAGCGGCGAGCGTGTGCTCTATTCCGGGCCCGACGAATGGTCGTTCCGGCCCTTGGTGCTGCACAACGCGTCTCTCGCGAAGGCCGCGGGAGGTGTCGACGCGTTCGTGATCGGCACCGAGATGCGCGGCGTGACGTGGGTACGGTCCGCAGCGTCGACCTATCCCTTCGTTTTAGCTCTGCAGGCGCTCGCGAACGATGTGAAAGCCATCTGCGGCCCCGGCACAAAAGTGCTCTACGCGGCCGATTGGTCGGAATATTTCGGACACCAGCCGGGCGACGGATCGGGAGATGTCTATTTCCATCTCGATCCTCTTTGGGCGTCGACATCGATCGATGCCATTGGCATCGATTGCTATTGGCCGCTCTCCGATTGGCGCGATGGCACGACGCATCTCGATTATCTCGCGGGCACGCGCTCCATCTATGACGAAGCCTACCTTGGAGCCAACGTCACGTCGGGCGAAGGCTTCGATTGGTATTATGCCAACGCCGATGATCGCGACGCGCAGGTGCGTTCGGCGATAACCGACGGCCACGGTACGCCGTGGATCTACCGCTACAAGGACATCAAGTCCTGGTGGCAGAACGAGCACTACAATCGTCCCGGCGGCACGCCGAGCGGCACACCCACCGCATGGGTTCCGCAATCGAAGCCGTTCTGGCTCATGGAGATTGGCTGCCCGGCGGTCGACAAGGGCGCGAACCAGCCTAACGTTTTTGTCGATCCGAAAAGCTCGGAATCGGCGTTCCCGTATTTCTCGCGCGGCATCCGCGACGACCTCATCCAGCGCCGATTTCTCAAGGCGATGATCGGCGCGTTCGATCCGGCGGGCGAGAGCTATCTTCCGGACACCAATCCCGTATCGTCGTTGACGGGCGAGCGGATGGTCGATCTCTCGCGCATCCACGTCTACTGCTGGGACGCGCGGCCCTATCCGGCGTTTCCCTACAACCTGGAGATCTGGAGCGACGGCGAGAATTGGCGTTTCGGTCATTGGCTGAACGGCCGCTTCTCCGCCGCTCCGCTCGCAGCTCTGATGGGCCAGATCCTCTCCGACTACGGCATCACGGCCTACGAAACGAGCCGCCTTGCTGGCTTGATCCAGGGATATGTCATCGACCGCCTGATGTCGCCGCGCGATGCGCTTGAGCCGCTCGAGCTGGCGTATTTCTTCGATAGCGTGGAAAGCGACGGACAGATCAGCTTCCGCCATCGCGGGCTTGAGCCTCCGGTGCTGACATTGTCGGAAGCCGATCTCGTGGAGGAACGCGCAGGCGACGCACTCCTCACGCTTACGCGAAGTCAGGAGACGGATCTTCCTGCGTCCGCCAAAGTCAGCCACATCGCCGCGAGCGGAGATTATCGGCAGGCCGTGGCAGAGGCGCGCCGCCTGACCGGAGCAAGCGGCCGCGTCGCGCGCGCGGAATTGCCGATCGTGCTTGAAGCGGAAAGCGCGTCGCAGATCGCCGACAGTTGGCTGTTCGAAACTTGGGCGTCACGCGAACGGGCGCGCTTCAATTTGCCTCCAAGCGCTCTTGCGATCGAGCCCGGCGACCTCATCACCATCGAGAAGGATGGAAGCACGACACTCGTACGCGTCACCGAGATCGGCGATCACGGCACGCGCGAGGTCGAGGGGCGCAGCATCGATCCCGAAGTCTATGACGGCGCCGTTCCTCGCCCGCGCGATGTCGACGAAGGCCCCGTGGTGTTCGACGGCTCACCGCACGTCGAGTTTCTCGATCTCCCGCTGCTGCGCGGCGACGAACCTCCCGAGGCGGGCTACATCGCGGCCTTCCAGATCCCATGGCCGGGCGGCGTCGCGCTCTACGGTTCGCCCGAGGAAACCGGATACGTGCTCCGCGCGCGGGCAACCGCGCCCGCGGTGCTCGGAACGACGATCAACGCGTTGCCGTCCGGTCCCGTCGCCGTCATCGATCGCGCGACGAGGCTGAGGGTGGAGCTTTCGAACGGGGAGCTCGCGTCCGTCACCGACTTGCAGCTTCTTGCAGGCGCCAATGCAGCGGCTGTCCGCAATGCCGATGGCGGCTGGGAAGTCATCCAGTTCCAGACCGCCACGTTGGTCGGCGAGGGCACATACGAGCTTTCAAATCTGCTGCGAGGACAGGGCGGAACGGAACGCGAAATGCGCGCCCCTGTGCTTGCCGGTGCTTCGTTCGTGATGCTCGGCGGGGAGTTGGCGCGTGTGAGCATGGCGCCGGGCGAGGTCAGGCTGCCGCTTAACTGGCGCTACGGTCCGGCCAATCGTGACATTGCCGATCGCTCTTACGTGGCTTCAACTCACGCGTTCTCCGGAAGGGGTCTGAAGCCTCTCTCTCCGGCTCGCGTGCGCGCGACGCGATCCGGCGGAGGCGACGTGACGTTGACCTGGCTACGCCGCACGCGCATCGGCGGCGATAGCTGGGATGACGCAGACGTGCCGCTGTCCGAGGAGACCGAACGCTACGAAGTCGACGTTTTCGATGGCGCGGATGTCGTGCGCACGATCGTGTCCTCGGCGCCGACCTGCACCTACACAGCCGCCAATCAAGCGGCGGACTTCGGCACGGCGCAAAGCAGCATCGCGGTCGCCGTCTACCAGATGAGCGCTACTTACGGCCGCGGCACGCCGAAGTCGGCGACAGTCTGACACCTCCCGAAATCGAGCCCGAAATCGAGGTTGCAATGAATGACGCCCGGTGGCTTGCCGAGGCTTGGCGCGAGTTTGGCCAGGCGGAATACACGGGCAGGCGCGAGAACCCGCGCATCCTCGCGCTCTTTCGCGAGGTTGGTCATGCGCAAATAGCGAGCGATGAGATCGCCTGGTGTTCCGCGTTCTGCGGGGCATGCCTGGAGCGTGTAGGCGTCCGCTCGACGCGATCGTTGCTCGCGCGGTCGTATCTCGACTGGGGACAACAACTCGAGAAGCCGCGCGCAGGCGCGATCGCCGTGTTCAGGCGCGGCAACGATCCGACGAAAGGACACGTCGGCTTCTGGCTCGCGGAAACGGACGAAGACGTTCTGCTTCTCGGTGGCAACCAGAGCAATGCCGTCTCCGTCACACGCTATCCGAAGAGCAGGCTCATCGCGCTGCGGTGGCCGTCAGATGCGGAAAGCGAACCGGCAAAGGCGACGCGACCGACAGCACCTCAGGCATCGAACGCCGCGCTCGTTTTTGATCGCGCGCTTACGCACGTCCTCGAGATGGAGGGTCGTTTCACGGACGATCCGCATGACCCCGGAGGCCCTACGAACTTCGGCATCACGCTCGGTGTTTTCGCGGCTTGGCGGAAGGAGAAACTGACCGCCGCTAATCGCGCGGCTCTTGTCCGCGACCTCAAAGCGATCTCCTCAGAAACAGTGAGCGAAATCTACCGGCGCCGGTACTGGGACTTGGCCGGGTGCGATGACCTGCCTACGCCACTCGCATTCATGCACTTTGACGCCGCCGTGAACCACGGCGTGGGTACGGCCACGCGATGTCTCCAGGAAGCGGTTGGCGCCGGTGTCGACGGAGAAATCGGGCCGGAAACGCGCGCCGCCGTCGCAGCCGCGCCCATCATCGAGGCGCTCGAAATCTACGCGGCGATCCGCAGGCGTCGTTACCGCGCACTCCCGCACTTTTGGCGCTTCGGTCGCGGCTGGCTTCGCCGCGTCGATACAACGCTCGCCCGCGCGCGCCAGCTTACGACCGACGAAGCAACCCGAAAGTCTACAGGAGAACGAGCTATGACGACGAAATCCACCGATGCAACAGGCACCAAGTGGTGGGGGCACTCCATCACCATCTGGGGCACCATCGTGACCATCCTTTCGACCACACTTCCCGCGCTTGCCCCCTTGACGGGCGTGGATGTAAGCGGCCAGCTCGTTCAGGACGCCGGGCGCCACGTCGTGGAGGCGATCCAGGCCGTGGGCACGCTCGTTGGTACCCTGATGACTGTTTATGGCCGGTTCCGCGCCACGTCTCCGATCGCGCTCACGCTCAAGCGGGACGGTTAAAATCACCGTCCCTGGCGAAAAACGCGACGGATGCGCGAACTCACGCTCGTTCCGCCTCTGGAATCTCCCGCACCTCTAGGCTCGGCTGACGAGGCCGACTATAGTTGCGGGAGATCCAAGGCAACATCGAGAGACCCGTGCGCATACTCGTCGTAGAGGACGACAAGGACCTCAACAGACAGCTCAACTCGGCGCTGACCGGCGCCGGTTACGCCGTCGATACTGCGTTCGATGGCGAGGAAGGGCACTTCCTGGGCGACACCGAACCCTATGACGTCGTGATCCTCGATCTTGGCTTGCCCAAGATGGACGGCATCTCCGTGCTCGAGCAGTGGCGGCGGTCCTCCCGCAACATGCCGGTCATCATTCTCACTGCGCGCGACCGCTGGAGCGACAAGGTCTCCGGCATGGACGCGGGTGCCGACGATTATCTCGCCAAGCCCTTCCACATGGAGGAGCTCCTGGCGCGCGTGCGCGCTCAGGTTCGCCGCGCCTCGGGACACGCAAAGAGCGAGATCGAGTGCGGCCCGGTGCGGCTCGACACCAAGTCGTCGCGTGTCACCTGCGATGGTCAGCAGGTAAAGCTCACCTCGCATGAGTACCGGCTGCTCGCCTATCTGATGCATCACAGCGGCCGCGTGGTATCACGCACCGAGCTCGTCGAGCATTTGTACGAGCAGGATTTCGATCGCGACAGCAACACCATCGAGGTGTTCATCGGACGCCTACGCAAGAAAATCCCCGCCGACGTGATCGAAACGGTGCGTGGCCTTGGCTACCGCATGAGCCGCGGCGCCGATGAAGCTTAAGTCGCTTGCTTTCCGCCTATTTGCGACGTCCGCTGCGTGGGTGCTTCTCGTGCTCCCGATCGCGGGCGTCATCATCTACCAGCTTTATCGCGACGACCTGCAGACATCGTTCGACGCGCGTCTGGAAAAGCTCGTGACGTCGATCGCCGTCGACAGCATGAGCGGTGGAGGTGCGCAGCCAATTGCACCCAAGAACCGCTACGAGCCGCTGTTCGAGGATGCCCGCTCCGGCTGGTACTGGCAGATCACGCCGCTCGACAACAAGTCCGCGCCCACGCTGCGCTCGGCGTCCCTGGGCGACACCGGCATCGATCTTCCTATCGAGCACGAAATCAAGCCAGATTCCGACGGCGCGCGCTGGATGAATTCCGGCGGTCCGGGTGGTGAAGGCATCCGTCTTGTCGAATTGATCGACAACCCCGGACAGCCTGGCATGGGACCGCGCTATTCCATCATCGTTGCCGGCCCCATCGACTGGCTGGAAAGCCGGCTGGCAAATTTTCTGACGCGTCTTGGTATATCGTTGTTCCTGACTGGTGTCGGCCTCGTCGCCGTCACTCTGTTTCAGGTGCGGTTCGGTCTCCTGCCGTTGCGACGCATCGAGCAAGGCCTGTCTAACGTCCGGTCCGGACAGGCTGAGCGCCTCGACGGCGAGTTGCCAGCGGAGATTGAGCCATTGCAGGAGGAGCTGAACGCGCTGTTGGCTTCGAATCAGGAAATCATTGAGCGCGCCCGGACCCAAGTTGGCAATCTCGCGCACGCGCTGAAAACACCGCTGGCCGTCATCACGAACGAGGCGCGTGAGGACAAAAGCCCTCTCGGTGACAAGGTGGTGGAACAGGCCAGCATTATGCGCGATCAGGTCAATCATTACCTCGATCGTGCGCGGGTTGCGGCGGGTGTCGGCGTCATCGGCCGTGCGACAAATGTCCTTGAAGTGCTCGAGCCGTTGAAGCGTGCACTCGAACGCATTCATCGTGACCGGGAGATCGCTATCAGTATCGAATGCCCGGCGGATATCCGCTTCGCCGGCGAGCGCCAGGACCTGGAGGAAATCCTCGGCAACCTTTGCGACAACGCCTGCAAATGGGCGAAGAAAAACGTCACGGTCGTGGTTTCGAACAGCGCCAGCCGCCGCCCACCGGGTCGCCTCACCATACACATCGACGACGACGGACCGGGGCTTTCACCGGAAGAGCGCGCCCGGATCGGCAAACGTGGCGTGCGGCTCGATGAGACGAAGCCGGGAACGGGACTTGGGCTCTCTATTGTGACCGATCTGATCCAATCGTACCGAGGTACGCTCGATCTGGCGCAATCCGACAAAGGCGGCTTGCGGGTCAATCTCACGCTGCCATCTGCCTGATTTTCGAGCCCATCCCGCGACAGCGTGCGGCGCAATAATCGCAATACGTCCCAAATTTCCGGGGGATGAACGCGGCAGTTACACCCAACTTTCGCCTGAATCCGAGTGGAAACGAAGGCATGGATGTGCTTGAAGACGAGAACAATCTGGGCTGTCTTTGGGCACAAGACGTGGCCCCGTCGCATTGTAGCGCGCTTCTGTCGACGACCACTCAGTGCACCAGATAAGCCCGCGGGCGAAAACGGGGATGTTCATGCGCACGATTGGCGCTGCCGCGCTTCTGATGCTGTCGATGGGCCTTGCTGGTTGCGGACCGGAAGGCCCGAGCAAGGCCGACACCGGCATGGTCGTTGGCGCCGTCGCGGGCGGCATTCTCGGCAATCAAGTCGGCAAAGGCTCTGGCAACATTGCGGCAACTGCAGTTGGCGCTGTCGTCGGTGGCATTGTCGGCAGCGAAATCGGCCGCTCCATGGACGCTCAGGATCGCCGCCTTGCTCAAGAAGCCGAGTTCGAAGCGCTCGAACGTGGTCAGTCCGGTGTATCGCGCCAGTGGCGCAATCCCGACAATGGCCGCTATGGCGAAGTCGTCCCCAGCCGTCCTTACAAGCGCGGCGCGGTCGATTGCCGCGATTACACCCACAAGATCTACGTAGATGGCCGTCCCCAGTCGATGCGCGGCACGGCTTGCCGCAATCCGGACGGCACCTGGAGCAACGTGGGCTGATCTGCTCATCCGCTCCCTACCTCCGCACCGCAACATAAGCAATTCGCGGCCATCGCCCGCGAATTGCTTAATTATTTCGCTCAAGCAGCGGTTGCTGGGCGGAACTACTCTTGTCAGCGAGAGCCCCCGCCCCTATTGAACCGGGACGGACTTTAGAAGGCTTCTTAATGCTGCTCTGGCTCTGCTTCGCGTTACTTACGGCGGCGATTGTCGCGCTCCTGCTGAGACCGTTGCGAAAGGCGGACGTTCAATCCGTGGAACCTGCCGCGGCGGACTTGGCTGTCTATCGCGACCAGCTTCGCGAACTTGAATCCGAGCAGGATCGCGGGCTCTTCAATTCCACTGAGATCGAAAATGCGCGAGCCGAGATCGCGCGTCGCTTGCTCAAGCGAGCGCGCTCGGACGCGACCGGAGCAGACAAGCTCGAGGACGGCGCTGTTAGCGTCTCGAGGGCGCGAACCGCGTACGGCGCAATCGCGGCACTGCTCCCTTTGGTTGCCATCGGCCTCTATCTCGTCGAAGGCTCGCCGCACCTTCCCGACCAGCCCTTCCAGGACCGCCGCGCAGTCGCGCAAGACAATCAGTCTCAGCAAATCGCCGAACTGATAGCGCGCGTCGAAGAGCGCCTGCGTGAGCATCCCGAGGAAGGCAAGGGCTGGGACGCAATTGCTCCTGTCTATCTGCGTCTGCAGCGTTACGGAGACGCCGCGCATGCATTCGCAGAAGCCAACCGGCTCGAAGGAGAGTCCGTTCGCCGTTTGCTTGGCTTCGCCGAGGCGACGCTCATGGCAGAAGGCGGTATCGTGACGGAGCCGGTGCGCAAGGCCGCATTACGCGTGCTCGAACTCGAACCGCAGCGCATCGAAGTGCGGGCTTGGGTCGCGCTCGCGAAAGAGCAGGACGGCGACCTTCCGGGGGCCGCTGCTGAATATCGTGACCTCATTGCCAAGGCTCCTGCCGATGCGCGTTGGCGCTCGACGATCGAGGATCGCCTCAAAATCGTCGAGAAGAGGATCAAGGGCGAGCCTATCGACGAGCCGCCGCAGCAGCCACAAGCACCGCCGCAGGCTTCTCCCGAAGCGCCGATGGCAGCTGCGCCTGACGTCGCCGCCATGTCGCCCGACGAGCGCGAGGCCTTTATCGCAGGTATGGTGGATCGCCTCGCAACTCGCCTCAAGGAGAACGGCAAGGACCTCGAAGGATGGATCAAGCTCGCGCGAGCTTATAAGGTTCTCGGGCGTGACGGCGACGCCAAAGGCGCGATCCAAAGCGCGCGCGAAAACTTTGCCGGCGACCAGGCATCGCTTGCCGCTCTGGAAAAATCCGCCGAGAGCCTCGGCATCGCAGCACAGGAGCCTCAGACCCCGCAATGACCCGCAAGCAGAGGCGAGGGCTGTTGATCGGATTGGGCGTCGGCGTGCTGTCGATTGCAGCGATCTTGATGATGTTCGCGTTCCGCCAGTCGATCGTCTTCTTCCACACACCGAGCGATGTTGCGGAACACAAGATTGTACCGGGCCAGCGCTTCCGCCTCGGTGGTCTCGTGGAGCAGGGTTCTGTCGTGCGCGGCGTCGGGACGAAGGTCGCGTTCACGGTGACCGACACGTTGCAGAAAGTGCCGGTGAGCTACGAGGGCATCTTGCCGGACCTGTTCCGCGAAGGGCAGGGCGTCGTCGCCGAGGGCATTCTCGAAGCGGACGGGAAGTTTACCGCCGACACGGTACTCGCAAAGCACGACGAGACGTACATGCCGCCTGAGGTTGCGAAAGCGCTGAAGGAACGCGGTGTGAAGCTCGGGGAAAGCGAAAGCCATCCGGAAGGTGTCACCCAATGATCATCGAGATCGGACACTTCGCGCTGATCATGGCGCTGTTGGTCGCGGCAGCGCAAACAGTCGTGCCGGCATGGGGCGCGCACAAGCGCGACGTGCGCCTGATGGCATTCGCCGAGTCTGCAGCTGTAAGTCAGGTCTTGCTGATCCTGATCGCATTCCTCGCGCTGATGCACGCTTACGTCACGTCGGACTTCTCAGTCGCCAACGTGGCAGCCAATTCGCATTCGGATAAGCCGCTCATCTATCGCATCTCGGGCGTGTGGGGGAACCACGAGGGCTCGATGCTGCTCTGGGTTTTGATCCTGGCGACCTTCGGAGCCGCAGTCGCGGTCTTCGGCAACAATCTCCCGGCGACCCTCAAGGCAAACGCACTCGCTGTTCAAAGCTCGATCGCGCTCGCCTTCCTGCTCTTCATCTTGATTACATCCAACCCATTTGAACGCCTCGATCCGGCGCCATTCGACGGCAACGGTCTGAACCCGATCCTGCAGGACCCCGCGCTCGCTTTCCATCCGCCGTTTCTCTACATGGGCTACGTCGGTTTCTCGATGGCGTTCTCATTCGCAGTTGCGGCTCTGATCGAAGGCCGTATCGACGCGGCGTGGGCGCGCTGGGTGCGCCCATGGACGCTGCTCGCTTGGATGTGCCTGACCATCGGCATCGCCATGGGTTCGTGGTGGGCCTATTACGAACTCGGTTGGGGCGGTTGGTGGTTCTGGGACCCTGTCGAGAACGCATCCTTCATGCCGTGGCTCGCCGGCACCGCGCTTCTGCACTCCGCGCTCGTCATGGAAAAGCGCGAGGCGTTGAAGGTCTGGTCCGTGCTTCTCGCCATCCTGACGTTCTCGCTCTCGTTGATGGGAACGTTCCTTGTGCGCTCCGGCGTGCTGTCATCCGTGCATGCGTTCGCGGTCGACCCCGGCCGCGGCGTGTTCGTGCTGGCGATCATGATGTTCTTTACCGGTGGTGGACTGGCGCTCTTTGCCTATCGTGCGCGCGAACTGCAGCAGGGCGGTGTGTTCTCGCCGATCTCTCGAGAAGGCGCACTCGTCCTGAATAACGTGCTGCTGACTACAGGTTGCGTTACGGTTCTAGTCGGAACCCTTTATCCGCTCGCGCTCGAAGCCTTGAACGGCTCCAAGATCTCGGTCGGCCCGCCGTACTTCAACATGACGTTCGTGCCACTGATGATCCCGCTGCTGCTGGCGATCCCGCTCGGACCGCTGCTTGCTTGGAAGCGCGCGGATCTGGCAGCCGCCATGGAACGATTGCTAGCGGCGGGCGTCATCGCAGCCGTCGTCCTCGTCGGATCTTTCGCAGTCGCGTATCGCGGCCCGTGGCTCGCACCCTTCTGCTTCGCGATCGGCGCCTGGGTGATGGCTGGAGCGCTGTGCGAGACGGCGTTCCGCATCAAGCTCGGGCAGGCCCCGCTATCGGAGTCGTGGCGTCGCCTCATCAACCTTCCGCGCTCCTCCATTGGCACGATGCTCGCGCACTTCGGCGTCGGCCTCATGGTCGTCGGTATCGTCGGAACGAGCGCATATAAGAGCGAGCAGGTGCTCCTCATGCGCCCGGGCGAGAAGGCGGAAATCGCGGGCTTTGAGCTTGCCTTCAAAGGTGGCGCGCCATCGAACGGGCCGAACTACACCGAGACCATTGGTGTATTCGAAGTCAGCCGCAATGGCGCACTCATCACGAAGCTCGAGCCGTCAAAGCGCATTTACACCGCGCCTCCACAGCCGACGACAGAGGCAGGCATCTACGCGGCCTGGACGGGTGATCTCTATGCCGTCCTGGGAGACCAGCAGGCGGACGGCGCTTTTGCCGTACGGCTCTACTTCCATCCGCTTGTGCGATGCATCTGGATCGGCACGCTGATTATGTTCTTGGGCGGCGCGATCTCGCTTTCCGACCGGCGTCTACGCGTCGGTGCGCCTCAGAAAATGAAACAGGCATCCGCCGCAGTGCCGGCGGAATGAGGCAAGGCATCATGCGAAGCTTCAGCATGCGCTTGAGGTCTGTTGTTCTTGCCGTGATGGCGATCGTGTCCAGCATCGGCATCGCTCACGCCGTCACGCCTCAGGAGGTTCTGCCGGACAAGGGGCTCGAACACCGCGCGCGCGAAATCTCGGCGGAGCTGCGTTGCCTCGTCTGTCAGAACCAGTCCATCGACGACTCCGACGCGCCGCTCGCACATGACCTGCGTGTGCTCGTGCGCGAGCGCCTGAAAGCCGGAGACACGAACGAGCAGGTGTTCGATTTCGTCGTCGCTCGCTATGGCGATTTCGTGCTTCTGAAACCGCCGTTCTCGATGCAGACGCTTCTGTTGTGGTTTATGCCTTTGCTGGCGCTTGTGGGAGCTTTCCTCATTCTGAGGAACATATTTGGCACGCCACAGCAGGTACCCAGCTCACACGGCACGCCCACGAGCCCGGCTCTCTCGACTGAAGAGCAGGCGGCGCTCGACGCGCTTCTGAAAGAAGACAAGAACCAGCGCAGTTAGATCGCGTGCCGCTGCTAGTGCTGCGGCAGCCGTGCATTGCCGCGCGCGCGCGTATGCGATCCGACGCTCCCCGTCTCGATTTCAGTGGGCGGCTTGGCGCCACCCGGTGCTCCACGCCGTTCCGCGTCGCGTGCGGTGAGCCGTTTCAGAATGGCGACGGTGGCCAAACCCGTCTCGCTGCGTCCCTCGCTGCGCTCAAACGCGCGGACGGCCGCACCGAGCAAAGGCCCGTAAACGCCGTCAGCCGATCCCGCATAAAGCCCTTCATCGGCGAGAAGACGTTGCATTTCGCGGATATCGAAGCGTGCCGCAAGAATGTCGGCGCGAGACATCGCTTCGAGCGCCGGCCGGAACGCACCGGAACCGACGGCCGTGTTTGCGACCGTCTCGGACTTGTAGCGATGCACGACCTCGCCACGTTGCGTCAAAACCTTGGCCTGAAAGTAAGTGCCGACATTGATGCCCACGACTTCGGGTCCGTTTCCGCCGTCGATCAGCAGCGGCGAACCCGACGACGCGCCGCCCGTATCGCAGGTATGAAGCACGACGTGCTCCGCATCGACGAAGTCTTTCGCGATCGCTTTCCAATCCGCGCCCTCGAACGAACGCCGGATCGCACACGGCATGCCGAGCGCGAGATCCCAGTTTCCGAAGTCGCGGTGGTAGCTCACCTGGTAGACGCGCTGCGCAGCCGAGAGCTTGACGAGCGCGTTCGCCGATTGACGGCTGACCGGAAGTGCTCGGCCTTTGCAGATCGGCGACTGCAGCTTGATCAGCGCCCAGTCCTGCGCAGCGTCAATTGGAGGCTTGACCCTGAGTTCCCGGGAGCCGGCGGCGACGTGCTGTGCCTCACCGCTGTCACCAGATCCGGCGATGCGTGACATGGCGGCTGGCTCGCCACGAGGCTGAAGCCGGAACTCCACGCCCTTGAGGCGCAGCGGCCGTTCTCCCTCCGTGCGGAACAGGCAATGTCCGGCTGTCGCGATGATATCGTCACCGACGCAAAAAGCCGTGCAGACGGAGTGTGAGCGCCCCTCGTAAAGCAGCCCGATGGATCGGCTGAGCGCCGCCTTGGCGGCGGGAAGAACGACCCGGTCGTCGGGTCCGAAAACGGCGACGGGCTGAACCATACTGGAGCGGGCCTGTGTCGTTTCAGGAACGCCAACGCGTCCGGCTGGACCGGCCCATGTCGAGCTGGCGGCCGCGAGGCCGAAAGCGGCCGCGACCGCGCCCCGAAGGACGCCCGATTTACGGCGTCGTCCAAAGGCTTCCATAGCCTGAATGCTGCGCAAGAAACCCCTCATTACCAACCTTTAACGTGACCGAAAGGCAGCTGTAAGGCCGTACGGGCTACCTCTTCCGGTGACAGTTGAATTTCAGCGCTTTAAAAGCGGAGGACTTGAATGCTTACTTCCGGTGACAAGACGTCCGGAGCAAAGACCGGGCCAAGGTCCAACAAGGCTCCGGGACGCCGGATGGCACACGCAACTGTGGCGGCGCTCGCGTCAGCGGGCATTCTGATGGGCGGCGTTGCGATCAAGCCGGCCTTCGCGCAGCTCGCACCCGACGCGCCGAGCGTCGAAACTCCGTTCGGCCGCGCGCCCCTTTCGTTCGCCGACATCATCGAGAAGGTGAAGCCATCGGTGGTTTCGATTTCCGTGGTCGCGGGCGGCAAGAGCGAGAAGAACGCAAAGGGTCTTCCCGAGGGCTTCCCGGACATCCCGGAAGACAGCCCCTTCTATGACTTCTTCAAGAACCTTCCGAAGGAGTTCCGCAACGCACCCCAGCAGCGCCCCACTCAGGCGCAGGGGTCCGGCTTCGTCATCTCTGAGGACGGCTACGTCGTCACCAACAACCACGTTGTCGAAGGCGCGACCAAGATCCAGGTCAGCTTCGACGATCAGGAGAAGATGGATGCAGAACTCGTCGGCACGGATCCGCGGACTGACATCGCACTCCTGAAGCTCAAATCGACGAAGAAGCTGCCGTTCGTGAAGTTTACCGAAAAGCCTGGTCGCGTTGGCGATTGGGCCCTGGCCGTGGGCAATCCGTTTGGCCTCGGCGGCACGGTGACTGCGGGCATCGTCTCAGCTCTCGGCCGTGACATCGGCTCGGGTCCGTATGACTTTATCCAGATCGACGCCGCCGTGAACAAAGGCAACTCCGGTGGTCCGACCTTCAACCTTCAGGGCGAAGTGATCGGCGTCAACACGGCGATCTTCTCGCCGTCGGGTGGCAACGTCGGCATCGCCTTCGCTGTGCCGGCTCGCACAGCCCTCGATGTGATCGCCCAGTTGAAGCAGAGCGGCACCGTGAGCCGCGGCTGGCTCGGCGTGAAGATCCAAAACGTCGACGAGGACACTGCTGCAGCCATTGGCCTCGCGGATGCCAAGGGCGCACTCGTTAGCGAGATCACGCCGAACGGTCCCGCTTCGAGCTCGGGTCTGAAGGTGCAGGACGCCATCGTTCAGGTGAACGACGCCAAGATCTCCGACAGCCGTGATCTTGCACGCAAGATCGCCGACTACGCTCCGGATACGACGGTCGACGTGAAGGTCTGGCGCGGTAACAAGGAGCAGGTCGTCAAGGTCCGCCTCGGCAAGTTCCCGGGTTCGGCTGAAGAGATCGCGAAGCTTGAGCAGGGTAAGCCGACGTCCTCGGAAGATCCGGCCAGCACCGCGCTCGCCCAGCTCGGCCTTACGCTCGCTCCCGCAAAGGGCGGTGCCGAAGGTGTAGCTGTGACCGAGGTCGACCCCGAGTCCGATGCTGCAGAGAAGGGCATCAAGGCCGGTGACATCATCCTCGAGATCGGCGGCGCCGCCGTAACCGGCCCGAACGATGTCGCGGACGGCATCAAGAAGCAGGTGGACATGGGCCGTAAGGCGGTGATGCTCTACATCAAGTCGGCCGATCAGCGCCGCATCGTCCCGATCCAGCTTAAGAAGAGCTGATCTCGGAGACGCAGTAATTAAGCAGAGGGGCGGGCCGGCTCTTGAGGAGCTGGGCCGCCCCGATGTATCTCGGTGACGACGAGAGGCGACGGCGAGGAAAACGATGCGGGTTCTGCTGATAGAGGACGACCGCGAGACGGCCCACTTCCTGCAGAAGTCGCTGAAGGAGAGCGGTCATTCGGCCGATGTCGCCGGCGACGGGGAGACCGGCCTATCGATGGCCCAGACTAACAGCTACGACGTCCTGATCGTCGATCGCATGCTGCCGAAGCTGGATGGGCTGACCGTCGTGAAGACACTTCGCTCGGAAGGCGACCGCACCCCCGTTTTGATTCTCTCCGCGCTGGGCGACGTGGATGACCGCGTGAAGGGGCTGCGCGCTGGCGGTGACGACTACTTGACCAAGCCCTACGCCTATACCGAGCTTCTGGCCCGCGTCGAAGCGCTGAGCCGCCGGGCGACACCCGAAGAGCAGGAGACACGTTACGCCGTGGGCGACCTCGTGCTCGATCGCCTATCCCACCGCGTCACGCGCGCAGGCGAGCCGATCCAGCTTCAGCCGCGCGAGTTTCGCCTGCTCGAGTACCTGATGAAGAACGCGGGGCAGGTCGTCACGCGCACCATGCTGCTCGAAAACGTTTGGGACTATCACTTCGATCCGCAAACCAACGTCATCGACGTTCACGTCTCGCGGCTGCGCTCCAAGATCGACAAGGGTTTTGAAAGACCGCTGCTCCACACAGTTCGCGGCGCCGGATACATGGTCCGTGACGGCGCTCTTTGACCACATCGGACGGACCGTCTCGACACAGGCGTTTCGCCTAGCCGCCGCGAGCGCGACCGCGTTTCTTCTGGTCGCCGCGCTGATCGTCGGCGTGCTCTTTTGGCAGACCAACACACTCCTCACAGATCACGTCGTTGAAGAGTTGCGTGGCGAGGCGCGTGAATTGGCGCACGAAGCCGCGACCAGTTCTCCCGAGGCGTTCTCCGAGCGGATCGAGGTGCGCAGCCGCGTCTCCGGCTCCAGCCTCTATTATCTCGCCAACGCGACCTCCGGCGCGAAGATCGCAGGTAATCTCGCAGTCTTCCCCGAGGATGTCGCCGCAAGCCAAACGGGCGGCGTGTTTTCCTATACGCGGCTCGGAGATGCACCGGAGCTGTCGCGTCTCGCGGTCGGCATTCCCGTTTCGGTCGGCCCCAACTTGCATCTCGTCATCGGTCGGGACATCGAGGAGCAGATCACGCTCGCCGACCGCATCAAGCGAACGTTCCTTCTCGGTTTCGGCGTGCTCGCACTCGCGGCAGTTTTAGCGGGGCTTGCCGTCGGCCGAACGGTCCTGCACCGCGTCGAGGCCATCAATGCAACGACGCGATCCATCATGGCGGGAGATCTCGCGCGACGCGTGCCGGTCAGCGGAAACGGCGACGAGCTGGACGAGCTTTCCGAAAATCTCAACGGCATGCTGGATCGCATCGAGCAGCTCATGAACGGGTTGCGTGAGGTCTCGGACAACATCGCTCATGACTTGAAAACCCCGCTCAACCGCCTGCGCAACGCTGCTGAAGCCGCACTCCGGGAATCGCGCGGCGCCGAGGGCTATCGCGAGGGTCTGGAAGCCGCCATCGAGAAAGCCGATGACCTGATCAAGACTTTCAATGCCCTTCTCCTCATTGCGCGCCTCGAAGCGGGCGTTGTCGAGGAAAGCGCCGAGATGTTCGACCTCGGACGGCTTGTCGAGGATGTCGCCGAACTCTACGAGCCGGTTGCGGAGGAAGCGGGGCTGTCGCTCTCGATCGACGTCGAAAGCGGTATTGAGGTTCGCGCCAATCGTCAGCTCATCGGCCAGGCCGTCGCCAACCTCGCCGACAACGCCATCAAGTATTCGGCCAAGGCAGCCGAAGGAAAACAGCCGAGCGATATGACGGTCAGCGTCACCGCGCGCAAAAGTACAGGTCTGGCCGAGATCACGGTCGCCGATCGCGGGCCGGGCATCGAGCCGCAGGACCGGGATCGAGCACTGCGCCGTTTCGTCCGCCTCGAGAAGAGCCGCACGCAACCTGGAACGGGGCTGGGGCTGAGCCTCGTCGCCGCCGTCGCGCACCTGCATCACGGCAGCGTCCGCCTCGAAGATAATGAACCCGGCCTCCGGATCGTGGTAACTCTCCCTCTCGCAACGGCAAGCTCCTGAAAGGAGCACGCGGTACTTCGAAAACGGGAGGCCGCAAGAAAAGCGAGGGAGACGGCATGGCGGGCGAAAACACCGCGCGAGGTGCGCTCTATGAGCGGTTCGATGCGTCTCGGCGCATTCCCCAAGACCCAGCGGAGGGCGCGAGCCTCGAGCCGCTTCTCGAGGATTGGCGCCGCGAGAGCGCTCTCACTGGCCTTGTCTCCCTCGCGCAGAAGGAGCCCGTCCGCGCGCTTCTCTCCGGCATCGTCGCCTGTTCGCCTTATCTGAAAACCGAGATCACCCGCAATCCGAAGCGTCTCGATGCGTTGCTGCGCGCTGCACCGGAGCAACGCTTCAGCGATCTCGTCGCCGGCTTGGATGCACGCATGTCCGAGGTCGATGCGATGCCGGACGCCATGACGGCGCTGCGTGTCTTCAAATCGGAAGCAGCCCTCCTCATCGCGCTTGCGGATCTCGGCGGCGTCTGGAGCATCGACGAGGTGACGCGAACTTTGAGCGAGACGGCAGACGCCGCGCTGAAGCAAGCTGTCCGGTACCTCTTCCGCCAGGCCGTGAAGAAAGGCGACTGGCTCGCGGAGCCGGGTGATGACAAGCCGGATCTCAGCTCTGGCTTCATGGTGCTCGGCGTCGGCAAGTACGGCGCCTTCGAGCTCAACTATTCGAGCGACATCGATCTCATCGTTTTCTATGAGATGGAACGCGCGAAACTGAAGCCCGGCATCGAAGCGCCGACCTTCTTCGTCCGGCTGACGCGTGACCTCGTGCGATTGATCGATGAACGCACGGCCGCCGGCTATGTCTTCCGCACAGACTTGCGCCTTCGCCCCGATGCAGGCGCGACGCAGATCGCGCTCTCCACCGAAGCCGCCGCGTTCTACTACGAAAGCTTCGGCCAAAACTGGGAGCGTGCCGCGCTCATCAAGGCGCGCGCCGTCGCGGGAGATCTCGAGATCGGCGAAGCCTTCCTGTCCGAGCTCGCGCCTTTCATCTGGCGCCGGAGCCTCGACTTCGCGGCCATCGCCGACATCCACGCAATGAAACGTCAGATCCATGCGTTTCGCGGCTTCGGCGAGATCGGCGTCGCCGGACAGAACATCAAGCTCGGCCCCGGCGGAATCCGTGAGATCGAGTTCTTCGTGCAGACACAGCAGCTCATCGCGGGTGGCCGTCAGCGCAATCTGCGCACGCGCCGCACGCTTGACGCGCTTCGCATACTCGTCGGCAATGGGTGGCTGGACAACGCCATCGCCGACGAACTGACGGACGCCTACCTCTATCTGCGCTGGGTCGAGCACCGATTGCAGATGGTCGCCGACGAGCAGACGCAGGAGATCCCGAAAGACCAGGACGCGCTCGAACGCTTCGCGCGTTTCGCGGGCTACGCAACGCTTGCTGAGTTTTCGGCGGAGATCCTCTCCGTGTTGAAGCGCGTACAGGCGCATTACGCACATCTGTTCGAGGACACGCCCGAGCTCACCACGGAAGGACAGAACCTCGTTTTCGCTGGCGAGACGGACGATCCGGGCACGGTCGCCGCGCTGACGAAAATGGGTTACGCGCGCGCGAGCGACGTACTGGCTGCGATCCGTGGCTGGCATCATGGTCGCTATCCAGCGGTGCGATCCCCGCGTGCGCGCGAGCTTCTGACGGAAGTGCAACCGCTTCTGGTCAAAACGTTCTCCGACACTGCAGAGCCCGATCGCGCGATCGCGACGTTCGATCGCTTCCTGGCGGAGCTGCCGGGCGGCGTGCAGCTCTTCTCGCTTCTGAAAGCCAATCCGGCGCTGATGCGTCTCATTGCCGACATCATGGGAACGGCCCCGCGTCTCGCCCGCATCCTGTCACGACGACGTCGCCTGCTCGACGCCGTCATCGATCCGCGCACGTTTGCGGCCCTTCCCTCCGAAAAGGAAATCGAGGAGGCCGTGACGCAAGCGCTCTCGGGCGCGCAGGACGAACAGGATGTTCTCGACCGCGCGCGCGTCGTCGGCAGCGAGCAGGCCTTTCTCATCGGCGTGAAGGTGCTCTCAGGCGCGATCAACGCGGGCGAGGCCGGTGAAGCCTACGCGCTGCTCGCGGAAAAGCTCATCGTCGCCATGGCGCGTGACGTCGAACGCGAGATGGAGAAAGCGCACGGACGCGTTCCGGGCGGCTGCGCGGTGGTACTCGCCATGGGCAAGCTCGGCGGACGCGAGATGACGGCATCGTCCGATATCGATCTCATCGTCGTCTACGATTTCGATCCGGCGGCCATCCAGTCGGATGGTCCGCGCCCGCTTGCGCCGAGCCATTACTACACCCGCTACACGCAGCGCCTGATCTCACATCTCTCGTCGCCCACGGCCGAGGGATCTCTCTACGAAGTCGACATGCGTCTGCGCCCGTCCGGGCAGAAGGGCCCCGTCGCCGCCCAGCTCTCGACGTTCCGCGACTACCAGACGAATGAGGCCTGGACCTGGGAGCATCTGGCGCTCACCCGCGCTCGCGTGATCGCTGGGCCAGACGAACTTCGCCGCAAGGTCGAAAGTGCCATCCGCGACACACTTGTCCGCAAGCGCAATAGGGCCGCCATCGCCAAGGACGTGCTCGACATGCGCGTCCGCATCGCCGCGGAGAAAGGCACCGGCAACATCTGGGACCTGAAGCAGGTGCGCGGCGGGCTCGTGGATATCGAATTCATCGCCCAGTACCTGCAACTTGTCGGCGCCCACGACAGTCCGGGCGTGCTCGACCAGAACACGCTCGCGGCCTATCGGAAGCTGTCCGACGCAGGTGTCCTTCCCGCCACCATGGCCGACGGTCTGATCCGGGCCACGCGTCTCGTGCACGACCTGACGCAAGTGCTAAGGCTCTGTTTGGAAGATGCTTTTGATCCTTCGACGGCTCCTGCCGGCCTGAAGTCGCTACTCGCGCGGGCGGGCGGAGCGCCGGATTTCGCCATGCTCGAGCGGGATTTGCGCGAGACTCTGGCCGCCGTCCAGGTACAGTTTACCGAACTGGTGAAATAGGTTGCGACGGATTTCGGTGGGTACGGCCGTTCCTGGTCATGAAATGATCTGCGGAGCCAAGGCCGGCTATGTTGCCCATCGGTCGGATGCGTGCTGACGAGGCAAGGGTGAGGGCGGGGCCAAGCGGACCGACGGACACGACGCCGGGTGCCAACGTGACGGCTGGCCCCTGGCCGGATGCGTCCGAGGACCGCGTGCTCCTCGCGCGCGTCGCCCGCCAGGATCCGACCGCGTTCCGGCTTCTGGCCGACCGGCACTTGAACTCCATCGTGGTTCTGGCGCGACGCATGCTGCGCGATGACGCGGAGGCCGACGATGTGGCTCAAGAGGCCCTGCTGCGTCTCTGGCGCGCCGGTGAGACGCTCGAAATCGGGCCGCAGGGGCTCAGGCCGTGGCTGCGCCGTGTCACGTCGAACCTCTGCCTCGATCGCATTCGGTCGTCGAAGCGCACCGTCGTGACGGACGAGGTCCCCGAGGTCGCCGAAGCCCCGACGCAGGAGATTGGCCTCGAGGAACAGGATTTGGCCCGCCGCGTCGGCGAGGCGATGAATGCACTACCGGAGCGCCAGCGTCGCGCGCTCACGCTCTTCCACCACGAAGGCTTGAGCCAAGCCGAGGTGGGCGAAATTTTGGGCGTATCGGACGAGGCTGTCGAATCCCTTCTCGCCCGCGCGCGCCGCGCACTGCGCGCCGTCCTCGAGAAGGAATGGAAAGGCTTGCTGGAAAGCGAAACTTGAAAGTGATCACCCGGGACAACGGCAATGACTGAGAAGAACAACATCGAAGGGAACGGGCTCGAAGCACTCGAGCAGGTTCTCGAGCGTTTCGGGGCAGACCGCACGCGCTGGCCTGCGCCGGTGCGGCGTGACTTTGCAGGACTGATCGCGACCGACCGCGAAGCCAAAGCGCGTCTGCGGGAAGCCGAGGCGCTTGATCGGCTGCTGGATCTCGCACCTCAGCCGCCCGTCGATACGCGTGCTCTGACGGACCGCATCATGGCCGCAGCCCTCGCCGAGGCGCCTGCCGTGCCGCAACCCCAGGCCCGCGTCGCCTGGGCCCAAAGCGATCGGCGGACGTCCGCCGTAAGCGCCCAATGGCCTGCTGCGGCCGCGCTTGCTGCGTCTCTCGTGCTGGGCGCCATCTTCGGAATGACGGGCCTGTTCGACACGACGGTCGGACCCCTGGTCGCTGACGCGAGCTACGACACGGAGTACGACTCCGGCCGCATCGCGCTCGGCAGCAGCGACACGGCCGACCTGTTTGAGGAGGACTTCCTGTGAGCGACGCCTTCCCGCCGGCCACGGAGCCAGTCGCTACCGGGTCGCGGCGTCTGAAATATGCGCTGATCGCGTCGCTGGCATTCAATCTGCTGGTCGTCGGCATCGTCGGCGGCACGATGTTCGGGTTCGGAAAGCATCATCCGCGCCCGCACTTCGCCAACCGTGGCGAGGACTTCGGCTTGATGGGTCTCTCACGCGGTATGCCGGACGAGCGCCGGAAGGAATTCCGCAAGAAATTGCGTGAGGATCGTGAGCAATTACGCCCGCTGATGGAAGACGTGCGCGCTGCGCGTCGCGGGGCTGCCGAAAAGCTCGCCGCCGAGCCGTTCGACAGAGGAGCGCTCGCCGCCGCCTTTGCTGCCGCCGGCGAAAAGGACCGCACGATGCGCGAAGCCGCGATCAATGCCTTCCTGACGCACGCGGAGACGTTGACGCCCGAAGAACGCCGATCGCTCTCTGAGTGGTGGATGAAGAAGAACGCGCCGTTTGCCGAGCGCCGCCGCAAGAAAAAGGATGGTCCGGGCAAGGACGCAAGTGCTGAGCCGGGCGTCGTCGGCGAGGAAAAGTAGCGCTTCGTATTTAAATGGCTTGCATGAGAGCCGGTGCAGCCCGGCTCGCAGCGGGCGCCGGCATGGCCGTGAAGAAATCGTGCTGAGCGACGCACTTCAGAACCGTGAGCGCGCGCCACGTAGAATGCGGATCGTCGAGCTCCGTGAGCGCTGCGCCATTGAGTTCGAGAAGCGCGCGGGCGAGGCAGATCGGCAGTGAAGCCTGGCCAACGCTCGTCTCGCCGGGCTGACCGCGCAGAAATACTTCGAACTGAACGAGGTCTCCGTCGACTGTCGCGACGACCCCAACGATGCCGCCGGCATCGGCGCGGCGAACCGCTTCGGCGAAAAGGTTGATCAGGATCTGTCGCATCGACCGGCGATCGAGCAGCACCTCGAGACCTTCGGGAATGCGCGCGTCGAGCGAGAGGCCGTGGGTGCTCGGCGGAGAGGCGTAGAACGCCCAGGCTTCCTCGACGATCATCTTGAGATCGACGCCCGCCGCGACGGTCGCGTGCGGATCGTGATCGAGCAGGCAGGTGATGGCCAGCGTATCTTCGGCGGACTTCAAAAGGTCGCGACCGCAGTCGCCGATGTGCTGGACGTATTCGCGATAGCGCGGATGCCCCATCGGGCCGAGAAGCTCCGATTGCATGACATCCGAAAATCCGATGACGGCATTGAGAGGCGTGCGCAATTCGTGGCTCACGCGGCTCATCAATTCACCCCAGTGCTGAGGCTGCGCTTGCGTCCGGCCGCTGAGACGGGCTGCGGCACGCGCCAAGCTCGCCTGTTGGGCTGCACCCGGCACCAGCGAGATCCGTCCCCCTATGAAGGGCAGCGGGGAGGGCAAGGCCCCGCTGCCCCCGTCCGCTGGGGAGAGATCTGAGGTGGCTGGAGAGACAGGTGAAGATGCAACGACGGTCGGCAAGTCTTCGTCCGAGCGTTTGGAAAGCTGGGACGCGGCGAGAAGAGTGACGGCAAACCCACTGAACAGGATGGCAAGCGACGGCAACGGGACGGGATGGAAGAACGCGGCAGTAAGAGCGACGCCTTGGATGGCTAACCCGCAGCGCAACAGAAGCGTGGAATCAAGCGATGCGAGAACCGATAAAGGTGCTGTTCTGTCAGTCTTGTTTGCCTCGTTTCCGAGGACAGACTCTGCCCGAGGACAGGCCGACAGGGTCACAGCCATCCTAGTCTCCAATCTCGAATTTTCAGTGTTGCGCGTGACGAGAATCCAACCGGTACGCCAGCGAATCGCACCCTTAGTTCACTGATTCGAGTCGGGTGTGTCGAGGGAGTTTAAATCGTTGTGGCGAGACTTTGGCGGGGTGTCACTTCTCGATCATCTTCGTCACGATTTCAAATACATCTCGAGAGAGATCCGGGGCCTTGGCGACGCTCTGCAACACGCGTTTGGCAGCCGCCCGGCGCTCGGCCTCAAGGGCGTGCCAGATGCGAAAAGCCCCCAAAATACGGGCTGCAATTGACGGATTGAAGCGATCGATGGCGAGCACCTGCTTGGCCACGAACTCGTAGCCCGCCCCGTCAGGGCGATGGAACTGCACGGGGTTCTGCATCGCAAAAACGCCGATCAGGGCGCGCACTTTGTTGGGCGCCGTGAGGCTGAACAGAGGGTGACGCGTGAGGCCTTTGATCTGGCTCATCACGGAACGCAGCGGCGACATCGCCTGCGCGGCGAACCACGTGTCAATAACCAAATGGTCATGCTGCCAGTGATCGAAGAAATGCTGGAACGCCTTGTCCCTGACATCGCCTGATGTCGACGCGAAGAGCATGAGCCCGTGCGCTTCGTCCGTCATGTTGCTGGCTTTGAAAAAGTGATCGGCGAGACGGTCATTGTCGGCGTCCGTTCCGCGCGCGTTAAGGAGCGTGAGCGCCGCGTTGCGGAGTGAGCGCTGTCCTGCGCTCCGCGCATCCGGCGAGAATTTGCCAGACGGACGCATCTCTTCGTAGATGTCTTCGAGCTGTGAGCCGAGCGCCGTGCCGGCGAGCTTCATGAGCTGCCGGTGCGCGCGATAGATGAGACCCGGATCGACGTTGCGCCCGATCGTGCGCGCGATGTCGGCCTGGCTCGGAAGCTTCAGAAGCTCCGCACGATAGGCAGCCTCGAGGTTCCCGTCCCCGATCGCTGCGCCCAGAGCCTTGATGAAGCTCGTCGCGCGCTGCGTGGAGCGTTCGCCCTTGCGCAGGCTCTTCACCATCTCGACGAGCGTGCGCGTCGCGTAGGTGTTGGCGGCCTGCCAGCGGTTGAAGAGATCCTGGTCGTGCGTGATCAGGAACTCGAGGTCGCGGTCGGAGAGATTGAGCGTGAGGTTTACGGGCGCCGAGAACCCGCGCAGGACGGACGGCACGGGCGGCGACGGCACGTCCTTGAACCGGAACGTCTGGCTGCGCTTCGTCACATGCAGCACGCCGTCCTCGATCGTCTCACCCGTTTCCCGCTTGAGTGCGATCTCCTGGCCATTACCGCCGATGAGGCCGAGCCGCACTGGAATGTGCAGCGGTTTCTTCTTGGTCTCGCCGGGCGTCGGTGGCAACACTTGCTCGACTTTGAGCTGCGCTTCCTTCTTCGCCTTGTCGTAGGAGAGGTTGCAGACGAGTTCGGGAGTGCCAGCCTGCGAATACCAGAGCTTGAAGTGCGAGAGGTCGCGCTTGGAGGCATCCTCGAAGCAGGTCAGGAAGTCCTCAATGGTCGCGGCGTGGCCGTCGTGGCGCTCGAAATAGAGATCCATGCCGCGGCGGAAGTCCTCGCGGCCGAGAATGGTCTCGATCATGCGCACCAGCTCGGCGCCCTTCTCGTAGACCGTTGCCGTGTAGAAATTGTTGATCTCGATATAGCTCTCGGGGCGCACGGGATGCGCCAGCGGCCCCGCGTCTTCCGTGAACTGCGCGGCGCGGAGCTGCCTCACATCGATGATGCGCTGCACGGTTGCGGAGCGCTCGTCCGCCGAGAACTCCTGGTCGCGATAGACCGTCAGCCCTTCCTTGAGGCAGAGCTGGAACCAGTCGCGGCACGTGATGCGGTTGCCGGTCCAGTTATGGAAGTATTCGTGTGCCACGACGCTTTCGATGGATTCGAAATTCGCATCGGTCGCCGTATCGGGCGAGGCGAGGATCAGCCGGTCGTTGAAGATGTTGAGGCCTTTGTTCTCCATCGCGCCCATGTTGAAGTCCGACACGGCCACGATGTTGAACACGTCGAGATCGTATTCGCGCCCGAAGCGCGTCTCGTCCCACCGCATCGAGCGCTTGAGCGAATCCATCGCCCATTCCGTTCGCGCTTCCTTGCCGTGCTCGACGTAAATCTTGAGATCGACTTTGCGGCCCGACGCCGTCTTGAACGTCGAAGCGATATGCGCGAGATCGCCACCCACCAGCGCGAAGAGATAGCTGGGCTTCGGATGCGGATCGTTCCAGACGGCGAAGTGGCGGCCACCGGGCAGCTTACCGCGTTCGGCCGGATTGCCGTTGGCGAGCAGGATAGGCACCGACTTGGCATCGGCCTCGATCCGGCACGTGTACGTCGCGAGCACGTCGGGACGGTCGAGGAAGTAGGTGATGCGACGGAAGCCTTCGGCCTCGCACTGCGTGCAGAACACCCCGCGCGACCGATAAAGACCCTGTAGCGCCTTGTTCGCTTCCGGATTGATGATTGTCGTGATCTCAAGCGTGAACGCGCGCTCCGGCACCTTGGAGATCGTGAGCGACGTGTCGTCCGCCTTGAAATCGCGGTCGCTGAGCGGTTTACCGTCGATTGAGATGCTGACGAGCTCGAGCTGCTCGCCGTCGAGCACGAACGTCTTTGCGGCTCCCGTCGCAGCAGGATTGCGCCGCACTTTGAGCTTCGCGTCGACCTCCGTCCGCTCCGGATCGAGCCTGAAGACGAGATCGACATGATCGATCAGGAAGGCTGGCGGACGGTAGTCCTTGAGCCGGCGCGTGCGGGGCTGCTGAGACGTCATGGTTACTCCGGTGCGCGGCTGAATCGGCACCGATCCACCTTACGCCGCGAGACGGAGATGCCAAGCCCGGGAGTGCCGTGACGTCTCAGCGATTGAGAGCGATAACCAGCGTGCGCGGATTGCCGCCGTTCTCCGAGATGTAGTTCTGGAACAGCGTGTTGAGGAAGGTGGTCATCTCAAAGCCGATGACTTCTGCTTCGCGAACTTTGTAAGCGTTACCGCGCCGGACGATCCTCCAGCGTATATCGTAGGTTTCACCGCTGACCAGCGTGACGCGGCTGTCGACATAGGTGCCGTTCGCGGTTTCCTGCGTCTGCCCAGTCATGATAGCGCGAGCGACGGGATACTTGGGGCCTTCCTTGGCGGCGTAGCGCGAAATGAAGGTGATCATGCCGGCGTAGTAAGCGGGACGGTCGGATTTCGCGAGGTTTTGTGCATAGGAGCCAAGGGCCGTAATGGCGATAGACGGCACATCGGCGTGACTGCGCAGGACGGTGGCGTATTCGCCCTCGGAGCCGGACTTCTGAGCCGCGATGAGTTGGTTGGCGACGCGCTGCATGTAGGCCGCAGCGGTTTCGGCCCGCGCGTGCGTCGGTGCAAGAGTGAGGAACAGGATCGAGAGAACGGCCGCTCCGATCGCGAAGACCTGCCCACCCCTGGGCTGGCGCTGACAAACCGTCGACATCAACATCTGCTCCCGAAATCCCCTCGGTCGTCGCCTAAAACGGGTTAGGGCGACGAAACTCATTCAACACGTGAACGTCAGTACGTAAAGCCTAGCCAGGCCGAAGGCAATTCGACCCTTCGGAGCGGGCAACGCGGCACTTTAAACCGCTGCCAGCCCGGCTTTCGGCTCGGTGACGCGAAAATACTCGTTGCAGTGCATTACGCTAACCGCGTCTCGCGACGGAATTTCGGCAAGGACGAAAAGTCGCGCCACGGATTGAAGTGCGTCTTCCGGCACATCGCGCGAGGGGAGCCGCACGCAGCGCGAAGCCTTGGGATGCACCAGCGCAATCAGGTGTCGTGCGCCGGAAAGAGACGTCCGCACTTCGGAGGCGATGCCCGCATAGCCCGAAATCGGCTCGCTCCAGACAGAGGTCCCGAACGGCCCGGAGGCGACACAATGTACCGACGTTGCGTCGATGGTGACACGGCGGTGCTCGAGGCCGCGACGGGCGAAGTTGAGCAGCGGCCAACCAAAAATCCACACGACTGCCACGAGCGCGACCAGCAACTGCACCCCGAGCAGCGGACGATCGGAAAGAATCGCCCGAGCCGCCGGGTCGGAAGCGAGCTGAGCTCCAACGAGCCAGAATGGTGTCAGGAGTGCGGATAGTAGAGGGATGAGCATCGCGAAAAGAAACACCCTGCCGCCGACATCCGGTTCGAGATCGAACACGAGCGGTGCGACGGGTTCTGGAAGGGGAGGCGAAGACGCAAGCGCAACAGGTACTTCGACGAAGGTGCCGTGCATGAGATCTCGCCCCGGATAAAATAAGCTGAGCACAAACGAATAACCTGCCAGCCTTTCTCGGAGGTTACCGGTCGAGCCAAAATGAAGCGCGGCACGCGCGGTTTTGTTCCTAGTGGCGAAAAGGGCGCTGTCTCCAGCTTGCCACTTGACACATAAACATATCTTTATATCTTGCGCGGCAAGGCAGGAGACCATGTCCGCAACCCTCGACACCCATAACCTCGTGCTGGCCTTGAAGGGCGCGGCCGAGACGACACGGCTCAGGATCCTGCTGCTGCTGGCGGCGGGCGAGCTCAACGTCAAGGATCTGACCCAGATCCTGGGCCAGAGCCAACCGCGTATCAGCCGCCACCTGAAACTCCTCGCCGAAGCGGGCTTGATCGAGCGCTTCCGCGAAGGAAGCTGGGTCTACTTTCACGTCTCCGACAGGTCAGTTGGCGGCCAGCTCGCGCGCCGCATCCTGGAAACGGTCGATACACGCGACCCGGTCCTGCGCCGCGACAGCGAGCGGGCGGAAGCCCTGAAACGGGAGCGCGAGGCGTCGGCCCAGACATACTTCCGCGAGCACGCCGCAGACTGGGATCGTATCCGCACACTCTATGTTTCCGACACGGCGGTTGAGACGGCCGTTGAGGCAGCGCTCGATGGCCCGCCGCTCAAGATGCTGGTCGATCTCGGCACCGGCACGGGCCGCATGCTCGAAGTCCTCGCGGGCCGCTACACCCGCGGCCTCGGGCTCGACGTCAACCAGTCGATGCTCGCTTACGCCAGAAGCAAGCTCAAAACGTCGGGCCTCGATCATGCAGAAGTCCGCCACGGCGACATCTACAACGTGGCGCTTCCCGACGGCGCGGCCGATGGCGTCATCATCCATCAGGTGCTGCATTATCTGTCCGAGCCCGCGCACGCGATCCGCGAAGCCGCCCGCGTTCTGGCGCCGGGCGGCCGGCTCGTCATTGTTGATTTCGCCCCCCACGAGATCGAAAGCCTGCGCGAGAGCCACGCGCACGAGCGGCTTGGGTTCGAAGCCGAACACGTCACCGCGTGGATGAAAGAAACCGGCATCGAAGGCGTCGAAGTCCGCACGCTGGAGCCCGAGAAACACGACGATCGCCAGCAGCTCACAGTTTCGCTGTGGCTGGGGCATAAGCCGGCTGCCGGAGAGGCGCCAAAGAAACACCAGAAGCTCGAACGGATTGCATCATGACCCCTCCCGGCAGCGAAAGAAAAAGCCGTCTTCTCGGCGCAGGTGAGATCGACGTCTCGTTCGAATTCTTCCCGCCGAAGACGCCGAAGATGGAAGAGACGCTGTGGAACGCCGTCGAGCGCTTAGCGCCGCTTGCGCCCGAGTTCGTCTCCGTCACTTACGGCGCGGGCGGATCGACGCGCGAGCGCACGCACGCAACGGTGTCGCGTATCGTCAAGGAAACGGCGCTGCGTCCTGCGGCGCATCTTACGTGCGTTGATGCAACGCGCGAGGAAGTCGATACCGTGGCGCGTGCGTATTGGGATGCCGGCGTGCGCCACATTGTGGCCCTGCGCGGCGATCCGGCGGGCGGCGTCGGCCACCATTACACGCCGACGCCCGGCGGCTATGAGAACGCGGCCGAGCTCGTCGGGGGCTTGAAGAAGATCGGCAACTTCGAGGTCTCGGTCGGCGGTTATCCGGAAAAGCATCCGGAGAGCGCGTCACTGCAGGCCGACATCGACAACCTGAAAGCCAAGGTTGATGCCGGTGCCGATCGCATCATCACGCAGTTCGGCTTCGACAATACGCACTACCTGCGTTTCCTGGAGCGTGCCCGTGCCGCCGGGATCTGGGTGCCGATCACGCCGGGCGTTGTGCCGATCCACAACTTCCGCCAAGTGGCGGGCTTCGCCGTCAGGACCGGCGCTAGCGTTCCAGCTTGGCTCGCCCGCCGCTTCGAGGGGCTTGATGACGACCCCGCGACGAGCCATCTCGTGGCGGCGGCCGTTGCGACCGAGCAGGTGATGGATCTCGTCGACCAGGGCATCAAGAGCTTCCATTTTTATACGTTGAACCGCGCCGATCTCGTCTATGCGATCTGCCATCTCCTCGGCCTGCGACCGCTGAAGATCGCGCCGCTGGAGCAGCGCAGCAAGGCCACCGGCTGAACCGAATTCGAGCAAAGATCATGAGCAAGAAAAACATCCGCAGCATTCTCGAGAAGGCCGCGTCCGAGCGCATACTCATCATCGACGGCGCCATGGGCACCATGATCCAGCGTCACAAGCTGGATGAGGCGGGCTATCGCGGCGATCGCTTCAAGGACTGGTCGCGCGACATCAAGGGCAACAACGACCTCCTCGTGTTGACGCAGCCGAAGATCATTCAGGACATCCACGAGCAGTATCTCGCCGCGGGTGCCGACATCATCGAGACCAACACGTTCAACGCGCAGCGCATCTCCATGGCCGACTACGGCATGGAGGATCTCTCGTATGAGATCAACGTCGAGGCGGCGAAGCTCGCCAGCGCGGCCACCGAAAAGTACAATAAGCTCACGCCCGACAAGCCGCGCTTCGTGGCCGGTGCTGTCGGGCCGACCAACCGCACCGCGTCGATTTCTCCGGACGTGAACAATCCCGGCTTCCGCAACGTCAGCTTCGACGAGCTGCGCGATGCTTATAAGGAGCAGGTCAAAGGCCTCATCGAAGGCGGCTCGGACATCATCCTGATCGAGACCATCTTCGACACGCTGAACGCCAAAGCCGCAGGCCTCGCAACGCTCGAAGCCTTCGACGAGACGGGCGTCGAGCTGCCGATCATGATCTCCGGCACCATCACCGATCGCTCGGGCCGCACGCTCTCGGGGCAGACGGCGGAAGCGTTTTGGTATTCCATGCGCCACCTGCGGCCGTTCTCCATCGGCCTCAATTGCGCGCTGGGTGCCGAGCTGATGCGCCCGTACATCGCCGAGCTGTCGCAAGTCGCGGACGTGCGCATCTCGGCCTATCCGAACGCTGGCCTTCCAAACGCAATGGGCGAATACGACGAGACGCCGGACGACATGGCGTGCAAGACGGAGCCCTGGGCGGAAGACGGCCTGATCAACATCATCGGCGGCTGCTGTGGTTCGACACCGGATCACATCCAGCACATCGCGGAGCATGTCGCGAAGTTCCCGCCGCGCTCCCTGCCGAAGATCGCGCCCAAAATGCGCCTTTCCGGCCTCGAACCCTTCGTGCATGGGTGATTGAGCACTGTCCTGACGAGCAAACACAGAAAGAGTTGACGACCACATGACCACGGGCAGCGCAGCGCAATCCTTCATCAACGTCGGCGAGCGGACGAACGTCACCGGCTCCGCGAAGTTTCGCAAACTGATCGAGGCGAACGACTATCCGGCCGCTCTCGCCGTTGCGCGCCAGCAGGTCGAAGCCGGCGCCATGGTGCTCGACGTCAACATGGACGAGGGCCTGCTCGATTCCGAAAAGGCGATGTCGACGTTCCTGAACCTCATCGCCTCCGAGCCCGACATCGCGCGCGTGCCGATCATGATCGACTCCTCGAAATGGAGCGTCATCGAAGCAGGCTTGAAGTGCGTACAGGGCAAGGCAATCGTCAACTCGATCTCCATGAAGGAAGGCGAGGCCGTGTTCATCGAGCACGCCCGCAAAGTGCTGCGCTACGGTGCGGCCGTGGTCGTGATGGCCTTCGACGAGCAGGGCCAAGCCGACACAATCGAGCGCAAGGTCGAGATCTGCGAACGCGCCTATAAAATTCTGACCGAGCAGGTAGGCTTCCCGCCGGAAGACATCATCTTCGATCCGAATATCTTCGCGGTCGCGACCGGCATCGAGGAGCACAACGGCTATGGCATCGCGTTCATCGAGGCCGCGCGCCAGATCCGCGAGAAGATGCCGCTCACGCACATCTCAGGCGGCGTCTCGAACCTGTCTTTCGCGTTTCGCGGCAACGAGCCCGTGCGCGAAGCCATGCACGCCGTTTTCCTCTATCACGCCATCAAGGCCGGCATGGACATGGGCATCGTCAACGCAGGCCAGCTCGCGCTTTATGACGACATTCCCGCAGAGCTTCGCGAGCTTTCGGAGGACGTGATCCTCAATCGCCGTCCTGATGCAACCGATCGCATGCTCGAAGCAGCACCGCGCTTCAAAGGAGACGGCAGTGGAGCCAAGGCAAAGGAGAAGGACCTCACCTGGCGCGAAGGCTCCGTGCAGGATCGCCTGACGCACGCGCTGGTGCACGGCATCACGGACTTCATCGAAGCCGATACGGAAGAGGCGCGCCAGCAGGCGGATAAGCCGCTGCACGTCATCGAAGGCCCACTCATGGCCGGCATGAACGTCGTCGGCGACCTCTTCGGCGCGGGCAAAATGTTCCTGCCGCAGGTCGTGAAGTCGGCGCGCGTCATGAAGCAGGCCGTCGCCTACCTGCAACCCTACCTCGAGGAAGAAAAGCGGCTGTCGGGCGTCGATCAGATGCCGGCCGCAGGCAAGGTCGTGATGGCGACCGTGAAGGGCGACGTGCACGACATCGGAAAGAACATCGTCGGCGTCGTCCTCCAGTGCAACAACTACGAGGTGATCGACCTCGGCGTCATGGTGCCAGCCGCCAAGATCCTGGAAACCGCGAAGAAGGAGAAGGCGGACATCATCGGCCTCTCGGGCCTCATCACGCCGTCCCTCGATGAAATGTGCTTCGTTGCCGCCGAGATGGAACGCGAAGGCTTCCATGTGCCGCTGCTCATCGGCGGCGCCACGACGAGCCGCGTACACACGGCCGTGAAGATCAGCCCGAACTACAACAAGGGTCAGGCGATCTACGTGCTCGACGCAAGCCGCGCCGTGGGTGTCGTCTCGAACCTGCTGTCGGAAACGGAGAGCAAGCCTTACATCGACGGCATCAAGGCCGAATACGTGAAGGTGCGCGAAAACCACCTCGCCAACGAGCTGAAGAAGAAGCGCATACCGATCGCGGAGGCGCGCGCCAACAAGTTCAAGATCGATTGGGCGAGCTACACGCCGCCGAAGCCGAGCTTCCTCGGCACGCGCACGCTGAAGGATTTCCCGCTCGCCGATCTCGTTCCCTACATCGACTGGACGCCCTTCTTCCAAACGTGGGAGCTGACCGGGCGCTATCCGCAAATCCTTGATGACAACAAGGTCGGCAGCGAAGCGCGCAAACTTTTCGCGGACGCGCGCGCCATGCTCGATCGGATCGTCGCCGAAAAGTGGTTCACCGCCAATGCCGTCGTCGGCTTCTGGCCTGCCAACAGCGTGGGCGACGATATCGCGCTCTTCACGGACGAGAGCCGCAAGGAACAGCTTACGACGCTCTTCACGCTGCGCCAGCAGATCGCACGCGATCCCTCGCGGGACCGCGCGCACACCGCGCTCGCCGATTTCGTGGCGCCGAAGGAAACCGGCGTTGCCGATTACGTCGGCGGCTTCGCCGTCACCTCAGGCATCGGCGAGGAAGAGGCCATCCGCACCCACATCAAGGTGACGGACGACTACAGCCGCATCATCGCCAAGGCACTGGCGGATCGTCTCGCGGAAGCCTTCGCGGAAGCGCTGCATGCGAAGGTGCGCCGTGAGTTGTGGGGCTACGCCAAGGGCGAGACCCTCACGAACGACGATCTGATCCTCGAGAAGTATCAGGGCATCCGCCCCGCACCGGGCTACCCCGCGCAGCCCGATCACACGGAGAAGGCGACGCTCTGGAAGCTCATGAATGTCGAGAGCGAAGCGGGCATCGAGCTAACCGAGAGCTATGCGATGTGGCCGGGTGCCGCAGTTTCTGGTCTCTACTTCTCGCATCCCGAAAGCCACTACTTCGGCGTCGGCAAGGTCGAGCGCGATCAGGCCGAGGATTACGCGCGCCGCAAGGGCTGGACGTTGCAGGAGGCCGAACGCTGGCTCGCGCCCGTCCTCAACTACGATCCCGTGCAGGCCCGCACCAACGCAGCCTAGAGTGCTTCCGGAAAAAGCCTGTCCCGGCCAAGGCCGGGATGGGAACCGGTTTTCCGATAAGAAGCACGACAAAACAGAATCCTAGAGCCGTTACGCGATTCCACCAAAACCGGAATGGCTCTAGGGGAAGCTCCTAAAACCGCCGCGAGAAGCCGGTGTAGAGCTCGAAATCCGGACTGCTTGTGTCGAGGCCGACAATGGTTCCTACATCGAACTGCAGGTTGTCGTTGGCTTGCCACCCGAACGCGAGGCCGGCAAGCGCGGTCGTCGTATGGCCGGACGGATCGTCGTCTCGAAACACGGAACCCTCGATCGACGCGGACAAGGATTTCCGCAGCGTGACGACGAGACTTGCCACGGAGCCGTATGTCGGGTGACGGCCCTTCCCATCGGCATCGACATTCGCTGCGATGGCCGGCGACAGCGAGAATGTCACTGCGCTTTTGACGAGTTCGAAGCTGACAGGCGCGATAATGCCTCCGGCCCAGTCGCCGGCGCCGATGCCCTCTGCGCCCGTGGGTGCGGTGATGTACGGCACCACGGCGGCTGAGAAGCCCGACCCATCGGGATTGCGCAGACTTTGGCGCACGGAGAATGTGGTGTCGCCCGACCCGCTCTCACGATTGGAAACGCCTGTCGCCCGGTCCTTGTTGCGCTGGATCCCGTAGCTATCCCACTCGACGCGCGCTTCGAGCGTGTCGGTCACGCCGTAGCGCACGAGGACGTCGCTGAACGTGAGGGTATCGGTGCGCGTCGGGCCGCTGTCCTCCCGCGTCCAATCCACAATGCCGCCCTCGACGTAGACATGCCCCTTATCAGCGATGCAAGTCGGAGTGCCGAGCCCGGGCCTGTCCGCGCAGAAATCGCGCAGACCGTCGGCAGTCGCGGGGAGCGCGAGCAACGAAATCGGCAGCAATGCGAGGCGCAAGGATCGCAGCATGGGAACCCACTTCGGGCGAGTACCTTGCGCCAACCCTACACCGAAATGCGATTCGCCTCGCACCAACGCAGCCTGATTGCGGACGCCGCGCCTACCAAGCCGTGAGACCGCCGTCGACGACGATGTTCTGCCCGGTCACGTAAGACGACTCGTCGGAGGCGAGAAAAACCAGCGCGCCGTGCAGTTCGTCGGCCTTCCCCATCCGCGCCATCGGCACGCGGTTGGAATACTTTTTGACGAAGGTCTCGTTCTGGCCGCTGAAGATGCCGCCCGGCGTGATGCAGTTCACGCGCACGCCGGATGCGCCCCAGTACGTGGCGAGATAATTCGTCAACCCGACGATCGCGGCCTTGCTCGCGCTATAGACGGCCGGCGTGTTGATGGGGCGCCCTTCGTATTCCGATCCTTCGTAGATGCGCTGGTCCGGCGCAGCAATTCCGTAAATGGAGGAAACGTTGACGATCGAGCCTTGTCCGCGCTTCGCCATCTCCGCGCCGAATACCTGACAGCCGATCATCGTGGCGGTCAGGTTGATCGACATGACGTAGTTCCAGTCTTCGATTTTGTAGGCTTCGAACGGATCGAAGAAGTTCTCGCTCTTCGCGGCGGCGTTGTTGATCAGCACGTTCACGAAGAGCCCGCGCTTGTCCAGGTCGGCTTTGATCTCGTGCAAAGCCTCGGGCCGGGTGATGTCGGCCTCGAAGAGCAAGTCGTCCTTGAAGTCGGACTTGAGCTTATCGATTGCGCGGTCGACCAGCACGAGCTTGGCGCCTTGCGCCTTGAGCCGCTTGCAATACGTCGCGCCGAGAATGCCGGCGGCGCCCGTGAGCAGGATCGTCTTGTTGCTGAGATCAAACACCGGTCTTCTCCCGCATCAGCAGTTCGACGATTTTGAAGTCGATCAGAGTGTCGATATCGATCGAGCGTTCGCGCGGCATGACGTGCATTTTGATGCGGTTACCCCAGATGCCTTTCGACAGCGTTTCGCGATGCCACACGTAGACGGACGCGTTCATGGCGAAGACTTTTGGCGCCTGTTGTCGGGACTTCACGTCCGAAGGCTTGCAGAGTGTCACTTGCCCGGTCTTGTCCAGCTCGACCATATTGAAATAGGGGTTCTTCTCCGCTTCGAACGCGGTGATGACGACATCCGTATCGGCGTCGAGCAGCGCATAGCTGGCCTCGATGTCCTCCTGCGCGCGCAGAGGCGAGGTGGGATCGACATCGACGATCTTGTCGACCTTGCCGTCGTTCTTTTCCACCCATGTCACGAGATGCTCGATAACCGGGATCTTGGCGGCTGAGGACGTGGCGAGCTCGGCAGGCCGCAGGAACGGCACTTTTGCACCCGCCTGCCGCGCCACCTCGGCGATGTCTTCACTGTCGGTCGAGACGTAGACCGCATCGATAAATGGGCATTTCTGTGCCTGCTCGATCGTATGCACGATGAGCGGCTTCCCCATCAGGTCGCGGATGTTCTTGCCCGGCAGGCCCTGCGAGCCTCCTCGCGCGCAGATGGTCGATATGACTGTCATTGTTGCTTTGCCTTGATCGCCAATCTGACCGTTTTCAGCCCCTCCCCGAGATCCTGCGAGGTCGGCTTTCCGGTCCGAACCGAATCCAGGAACTCGCCCATGGCCTCGAGATAAGTTTTCGAGACGTCGAACGCGTCGCTGCCGCAGTCGATCGCGGTTGTCTCACCGGCGGTTTCGAGCATCAAGGATTTCCCCGGCAGGCTCCAGACGAGGTTGCCCTTGTCGCCGATGATGACGACAGACCTGCGAGGCTTCCTCGACACATAATCCACGTTGACGCTGACGATGGGCACACCGGCACCTGCAAGAATTATGGACGCCGTATCTTCCGTCTCGATTTCGAGATCGCTCAATCGGCCGCTGACCGCCTTCACGGTGTCGAACTCGCCGAACAGCCACCGCGCCAGGTCGATCTCGTGAATGAGATCGAATATGACGCCGCCACCCAGATCCGCCTTTGCGCTGTAGGATTGCCGGTAGTCGACGGCCGGGCGCCAGTCGGGGAGCCATTGCCCAGCTTCGATGACCGCGCGCACGGGCCGGCCGATGGCGCCGCCCTTTAGAATCTCACGCAGACGCTTCAGCGAGCCCAGATAACGGAGATTGCAGCCGACCAGCGTCGGCATGGAAACGCCGAGCTGCTCCAGCTTCATAACGTCGGCGCTTTCGGTGACGACCGGCTTTTCGATGTAGCAGGGGATGGCCTGCGCGATCGCCTCCTCCAGGATCCGCATGTGAAGCGAGGAGGGCGTGGCGACGATAACCGCGTCGCAGTTTTTCAGCGGCTCTCCGCGCGCGAACGTGAAGGTCTCCGTATCCGGAGCGATCGCTTTGATATTGGCGATATGCCGTTTGCCGATGGAGCCGCTACCGTAGACGCCAATCTTCATGCGCTTCGCTCAAGTCGGCTCGGAGATCTTCAAGACAGCGCGCTTCTTTCGGTCGGGACACATGAGATCGGAGCCTTGCGCCCGCAAAAAATGAAGCGGTGTGGGTGGTTCACGTCTCACTGCTGATCTGCCATCGTGGCACACCGGTCCGCCCCTGTCATCTTCCCCATGCCGCAAATCGGGCACTTGAAGAGGCGTAATAGCCGCCAGCCGGTCGCCTTGGACGAACCTCAGTGGAGTTCATTGTCGGCCCCCCGCAAAACGTGCCATCTTCGGCCGCCCGGAAGGGGACCATTGTGAAGGGGTGTGGAGGGGACGATGCCGTTCGTGAATTTGGCTGTGGCGCAGGCGACGGCGGCGTGGGTCGCTGCCCCCAATCTCGTAGGCATGGTCCTGGAGGCGGGCCCCCTTTATTTCTACGTCGTCGCGGCAGTCGGAGCGATCATCGTGCTGATCGGCGCCTACATCGGCTCGCGCATTTCACCTTCAATTCCCACGCCGACCTTTATGTCTCTGATCGCGTCCGTCGCCTTCGCGGTGATCGCCGCATTCGCCGCGCTGGTGTTCCTCGCCCCACAGGTCGGCGTTTCGGAAGCTGCGACGCACCTCTTCACATTCGTGCCCGTCGCCGCAGCGATTGCCGGATACTTCTACACCGCGCGCTCAAACCCGGCCTGAGCCGGATTTCCCAATCCTTTGTTCCGTCGCTTAGAAGCACGTGTTAGAGCGGGTGGGCCGGAAGTTTCAAACCGGCGCATGAATCATGCTCTAAATGGGTTTGATCCGCCGCCCGGAGGGGAAGCCGGCTGGCGGCTAACTTTGGGGGAGATCCTTCAATGCTCGGACGTCTCGTACTATTGCTGCTCCAGATCGTTCTCGGCTGGTTCGGCGCCAACGCGATCATGGGATGGATTGGGGGCAGCGTTCCCGGTGCCTTCTCCATCTATGTCTTTGCAATTGTTGCAGCCATCGTTGTCTTCTTGGTCGGCATCATCGCCGCTCAGGTTTTGCAGGGCGTTTGGACGCCGGGCAGCGGCACGCTTACGGCGTCGCTGCTGGTTGCGATCATTGCCGCACTGCTTTGGGAGTTTGGCCCGACGCTGCCGCTACTCTCGGAGATTCCGTGGAGCCGCGTGCCGGACAAGTATGCCGTGCTCGCCGGCGCCATCCTCGGCTATCACATCAAGCGCTGATAGCTCTTTCCGATAAGCGAAAAGGCGCGGGGCCAAGACCTCGCGCCTTTTTTCACGGGAATGACGCTGGAATGACGCTCAGAAAGCGCCGACCGCGATAGCAGCGATGAAGCCGAAGGACATGAGCGCGGCAAGGACGTTCAAACGCGTCGAGAGTGTCATGTCTTCCTCCCGCCAGACGATGCCGGCTGTGCAAGATACTTGCGTGACGCACGTTCAAGGTTTGGATGTCTCGCAGTAGACTGCGAGCGTGAAGCCATAAGGACTATCGAGCAATAAAGTTCCGCCACCAAGACGAATTCGTTTCTGCGGCGCACAACCAAAGGTGCGGCGGGATGGGAAGCGGAAATAATTTCCCACTGAGTTTGCGCAATTTTCGCGCCGTGCTGCGCAGCACTTCCTGGGATCGAAATTTTTAAGGACGTGAAGCGCGGCCGGTCAGCGGCCTTGGAACTCGGGCTTCCGCTTCTCGAGGAAAGCCCGGCGCCCTTCGGCGTAATCGGCGCTGTCGAAGCAGGCTTTGATCGCGGTATCGAGGACACTCATATCTGGCGTCTCCGGATGACGCGTAAGTTCGTCGACGGTGAGTTTCGCCGCGCGCACGGTGAGCGGCGCGTTGGCTGCGATTTCGGAGGCGAGCGCACGCACGGCCGCTTCAAGCTCCTCCGTCTCCACGACGCGATTGACGATGCCGATGCGCAGAGCTTCCTCGGCCGAAAACCGCCGACCCGTGAAAATCATCTCCTTGATGAAGGCAGGCGGCGCAAGCGAGAGAAGCGGCGGCACCCAACGCGGATTGTAGCCGAGCCCGAGCTTCGCTGCAGGGATCGAGAACTGCGCGCGCGGATCGGCGATACGGAGATCCGCGCACGCCGCAATACCGAGACCGCCGCCGAGACAGAAGCCGTGGATCATGGCGATCACCGGCTTCTTGGCTTCGAGCAGAGCCGAGAAAGCTTCATGATTGAGCCGGTCATAGTCGCCGGCTGCCGCGCCTGAGCGCTGGGTCTCGAATTCCGAGATGTCGGCGCCGGCCGAGAACGCGCGCGATCCCACGCCCCGCAGCACGATAACCCGCACCGAAGGATCGCTTTCCGCGGCCCGGACGTGCTGGGGGATCTTGCTCCACATGCCGGCCGTGAAGGCGTTCATCCGGTCCGGATTGCTGGCCACGATCCAGGCCAGCGGGCCTTCGGTCTCGAGCAGGAGGTCTGGGGTGGCGGCGGGTGTGGGTTCGGTCATGAGAATCTCGTCCTTTTGGAGGGACATTGCGGTGCCGGGCGCGCCAGTGCAACGTGACGCCAAGCCCCAATGGACTTTCGTTGCCTCCCAACCTTAAAACTGGAATTTCCTCGGCAACTCAAAGGCCAATCCCCGTCTCTCCGGACACCGTTAAAGATTGACGGCTGAGGCCCGCATCGATACCCCCTTGGCGAGAAATCGAGCCAAGATCCATCTGACGACGGAAATCGTTAGGCCATATACTGCGGGAACGCCTTGCAGAAGGAGTTCGCCATCGGCGCTCGTGCTCGCGAGGATGGGCTCGTGTAGTCCGCGAGGCGTCAAGGAGCAACGGATATGAGCAGCGCCAAGCATCAGGCGGCCGGTAAGGCAGAGCGGCGCTCCGAAACGCGCCAATCCGCTGAGGACGCCATCTGGACGACCTTGCGTCAGGAAGCCGAGGCCGCGATGGCGGCTGAGCCGGCGTTGACCGGCTTCATCTACGCGACCGTGATAAGTCATGAGCGTCTCGAGGACGCCATCTGCCACCGTGTGGCGCAGCGTCTGGGGCATGCGGATGTCGATGCAGGATTGATCGTACACACCTTCACGGATGTGCTCGCGTCGCAGCCCGAGCTTTCGCGCGCATTCCGCGCTGACCTTGCGGCCGTCGTCGACCGCGATCCCGCCGCACCGCGCTACCTCGACCCGTTCCTATACTTCAAAGGCTTCCACGCCCTGGTCACGTACCGCTTCGCTCACGAACTCTGGCGCCAGGGTCGCCGTGATTTTGCGCTCTATCTGCAGAGCCAGGCGTCACGCATGTTCACGGTCGACATTCATCCAGCGGCTCGCCTCGGCAATGGCCTGATGCTCGACCACGCGACGGGTGTCGTCATCGGCGAAACGGCAACCGTCGGAGACAATTGCTCGTTGCTTCACGCGGTGACGCTGGGCGGCAGTGGCAAGGTGATAGGCGATCGCCATCCCAAGATCGGCTCTGGCGTGCTGATCGGCGCCGGCGCAAAGGTGCTCGGCAACATCCATGTCGGCAATTGCTCCCGCATCGCAGCCGGCAGCGTCGTGCTTCAGGATGTGCCGCCACACGTGACGGTAGCTGGCGTGCCAGCGCGCGTCGTAGGGCCAGCCGGAACCGCAGAGCCCGCACGAAGCATGGATCAGACGTTTGGTCCTGCCGCTTCGGATGAGGGCCCGGACGATTACGCAATGCTTTGAATTTAACGACAGACGAGAGGAATGCGCGGTGAAGAAAGACGAGTTGGCCAAGCTGCAGGCTTATCTGAAGAAGACGTTCGGTGCGGCGAAGCTCGAAGTACGTCCTCAGCCCAAGAAGGAAGACATGGCTGAGGTCTTCATCAACGGCGAGTTCGTGGCCACGCTCTATCGCGAAGTGGACGAGGGCGAGACCTCCTATCAATTCCAGATGGCCATCCTCGACGTGGACCTCGAGGACGCGTGATGGCCCTCTATGATCTGGATGGCGTCAGCGTCACGACGCCGGCGGATGGGAAGTATTGGGTCGCGCCGAACGCGGTCGTGCTGGGCAAGGTCGCCATCGAAAGCGACGCCAGTATTTGGTTTGGAGCCGTGCTTCGCGGCGACAACGAACTGATCCGCGTCGGTGCCCGCTCGAACGTACAGGACGGCTGCGTTCTTCACACCGACCCGGGTTACCCGCTCGAAATCGGCGAGGATTGCACGATCGGCCACATGGTTATGCTGCACGGCTGCACGATTGGCCGTGGCAGCTTGATCGGCATCGGATCGATCATCCTCAACGGCGCGAAGATCGGCGAGGAGTGCCTCATCGGCGCCAACACGCTCATTCCCGAAGGCAAGGTCATCCCGCCTCGCTCTATGGTACTCGGTTCGCCCGGCAAGATCGTGCGCGAGTTGACGGACGAGGACGTGGCGAGGTTCGGCAAGGGCGCTGGGCGCTACGTCGACAATTGGAAGCGCTACAAGGCAGGACTGAAACCCACCTCGTGATCCCGCACGTGACGACCGACGCGCCGGCTCAAAAAATTTGAGCCGGATGCGTGGGGGAAACGCATCCGGCTCTAGGTTGAGCCCGGTTGGGGACAGGGCAGGGAGCCCGGGCTCAAGTCAAACGATAGCGTCGTGAAGTGCGTCGCGATGGTTGGTCGTGTTACTGGCCTTGGCGAACACCTGCGATCGCATCCGGCGCGGAGCGGTCGTTGGCATCGAGGGAAACCCAAACGCGCGGGTCGAGGTAAGACTGGCGCATGATGAAGTAGTACCCGGAGGCGTTCCACAGGCGGACGTCGTCGACCTTGTTGTCGAGAACGAAGTCTCCTTGCGCTGTCCGCGCCGTCAGAACGGCATGGCCTTCGCCCTTTTCATCGCGAACGACCGTCAGCAAAAGCGAGCTTTTCGGCCAGCCGCGCGACAGCAGCATCTTCTGCTTGAGCAGCGCGTAGTCCTCGCAGTCACCGCGATCCGTCGGATACGTCCAGAATTCGCTGACGCCGTAGATTTCCTGATCCGTCGCCGGTGCGATCGCATGGTTAGCCCAGCGGTTCACTTCGTCGAGTTCGGAGAGACGCTCAGGCGTCGGCTGGAAGCGCACGTCTTCAATGCGCTGGGGTGCACAATCCGAAGGATGGCTTTCGCAGAAGCGAACGAAGCCGTAAGGCGGTTGCGCCGGTCCGAAGACGCGCATGAACGGAGAGGTGGTCGACAGCGACGCGCGCGAGACCGAATGATCCGCCATGGCACCGGTCGATGCTGTGATCGCAGCCAGTGCGCTGGCAATACACACTACAAGACGCTTCATACTCACTACCCCTACGAACCCTCTCACGCAGACCACAGTACGCGAAAAATGTCGTGGCCCTCTGAAGTACGCTCCCAGAAATCGAGCAAAATTTGAGCTAAATTGGTGTTCCCCACGGGACATGTGCGCTGCCCCGTTAGCCGAAATATCGCCGTAAAGCCTCGGGATCGGGAATGTCGAGAAACTGAACGCCGATACCGCGATCATGGTAGCGCATGACCTTGCAGCGCAATTTTCCGAACATTACGATGTCGCCGATCTGAGGTCGGGCATCCGTGCCGATGGAGGCGCCCGAGAGCGACACGTCGAGCACGCGACAGTCCACCGTCGACCCGTCAACGAGCCACAGTGTTGACGTCTTGTTGACCATGGCGGTGCGCTGGTGCCGGCGGCCGGCCGAGCTGCCGAGCTCTTCCTTGTTCAACAGCCAGGTAATCTGAGCCGCGAGCTTTTCGCGTTTGTGCTGGGTTGCGCGGAGCGCGATGGAGAAACCGCCTTCGAAGGTGCGGACGACCTCACCCTCGATCCCGCCGATTTCATCCAGATAGGCGATGATCCGCTCGCCAAGGTCCACTTCGACCGGCGACATGAAAGAGGCGCCGCCCACCGAGATATCGTTGAGACGGCACGGAAACTCTTGCTTGTTGGCGCGCATGAAGCGGCCCAGCAATGCGAGGGAATAGCGTTTGTGCCGCCGCCTGTCGGGCACGATCCGCGCATCGAGCCGCAAGGACGGCTTCAGTTCTCTGGCGGTGCTGAGCGACATGAACACAAATCCGACGTTACTGAGCTACAACCTCCACGGCCGCTAACGGAACAACACCCGTTTTCGGCCCCTCAAGTCCCATAATGAAACAGTAGACTTAATGAACGACTAATCGCTGCCCCGAGCTTGCACACGAAAGAGTCCGGACATCGAACTCGGCGTGAAAGAGGCGCGACTTCCACCGCGCCGGCTGTTCAACGCAGATCGAGGGCGACTGGTTTCCAAGAGGTGTCGAAAGGCGCGCCGTGCATTGAAAATGGGTGCCGACCTCCGTGCCGGCGCGCGTTGTCGGAGGCGTCAGAGGGTCTGGCTCTTGTCGGCATCGGCCGCATCGAGGCCACCTTCGTAGACGCGGAACTGGCGTCGGCCCTGGCGCACGATGCGTGCGACCCGCACGTGCGGATGCAACGGAAGTTGCCGCCCCTGCAACGAGGCCTGGTCCTGCGGCTCCCCGTTGGGCCATATGGCTTCGGCGGCCATGAGCCGAAGCCGGTTAAGGCCGGCGCCGTCTTTGAGGCGGTTGTCGTCCTCGTCGAGCGGCACCAGAAGGCAGAGCAGGCGATCGATGGCCTGGCCGGTATGCATGAGGGGTAGGACAAGCAACTCGAAGCTGGATGTACCGATAACCCGGCCGCCGGCGTTCACGTCCACCACGTCGGCTTCACCTGTGAAAAGGCCTACGCGGGGCATATCCACGATGGCGCTGACGTGATGAGCGAACAGCTCGCGGTCGCCATGTCCCCAGCAGGCAGAAAAATCCTGGCCCTTGAGCAACAGCCCGAAGCGGTTGGCAACGCGCGTACCGGCAAGCCGGAACCGGAACCGGCCGCGCTCGCCGCGCTCCAGGATAAAAGTATCCAGAAGGATGTCCGCGATGTGGGCGGGCTGAATTTCAAGCCGGCGAGGCGCGCGGCGGTTTCCACGAACCTCGTTCCAGTAGGCGTAAAGCGCCTGTGTAGCCGGATGTCTCATTTCGGTCCTCAACGGCACGCAGCTGTCCTGCGGCGCCACAAGGAGTTGCGGCGCCGTGCTCCAGAGCGGTTGCTCTCGAGAGAAGCGGCTCGAAATGCGTCTCAGAACGAGCCTTGCCGTCGACAAAAGCAGCTTCCGTGCCATATGCACGAAAGCCCGCGTTGCGAGTACGAAGCAGGGGGTAAGCTGGCCCGCATCACTAAAGCATACGGGCGGGCGACCAGACCGAGGAGAAACATGTGATCCCGACCGCGCCTTCCGATGACGAGCCGATCTTCAATGTCCCGAAACCTGTCCTCGTCATGCTGGCGCTTCTGGTGCTGGTGCATCTCGTCCGACAATTCCTGTCGGCCGATGACGATCTATGGGTCATCCTGGCCGGGGCCTTCATTCCCGCGCGCTACGGACCGATGGGTGCGGAGTTCCCCGGCGGCGAGGCAGCGCTCCTCACGTCTCCAGTTACCCACATGCTTCTGCATGGGGACTGGGTGCATCTGGCGTTGAACTCGGCGTGGCTTCTCGCTTTCGGCGGCGCGGTAGCAGCGCGCACCGGAACGGCACGGTTCTATGCGTTCTTTCTGCTGTGCGGGCTCGGCGGCGCAGCAACTTTCTATCTCGTCAACCCGACGCTCATGCAGCCGATGATCGGAGCCTCCGGCGCCATCTCGGGTCTCATGGGCGCCGTTATGCGATTTTTGTTTCCGGCTCTGAATTCAGGTGGTTTTCGCCGTGTGCGCGAAGCGCCTCGTTCAATCCCGCTGATGCCACTTGGCGAAGCATTGACGGATCGGCGCATCCTCGCAACGACCGCCGTTCTCGTTGTCATTAATGTGCTCACAATTGTCGGTTTCGGCGCTGCACAAAACGGTGCCGGAATTGCTTGGGAAGCTCATCTCGGCGGATACGCGGTAGGGCTAATTACTTATGGTTTTTTTGATAATGTCTCGCCTATGCAAGACGATATTGAAACGAAGCTTGATTGAAACTCTTGCGCGAACTCTGGGTTTGCATCACCATCGGTTCAGAGAGTTTTTGTCCGACTACGTGTCGGGCGGCTCATGAATGAAGGCCCACAAAACAAAGCTCGCAAGGCCTGAGCGCACAAAGACGAGTAACGGAGTTTAGAACTTCGTTGAGGATGCACTGAGGAAGCGGGCGGGAGGATACGGTCATGAACGTCGCATCGATATTGAAATCGAAAGGCAGGGCAGTTTCGACCGTTAGGCCGAATGCAACTCTGCTCGATATTACGAAGAAACTTGCACCGAAAAAAATCGGCGCCGTTGTTGTTGTTGGCGACAATGGTCGCGTTGATGGCATCATTTCGGAGCGCGACGTTATCCGCGCTCTTTCCGACCATGGCGCTCAGGCTCTGAGCTTGATGGTGTCCGAGGTCATGACCCGCACGGTTGTGGCCTGCCAGGAAACGAGCGAACTCGATGAACTCATGGAAATGATGACGAAGGGTCGTTTCCGTCATCTTCCTGTCATCGAGGATGACGCGCTGGTTGGCATCATCTCCATCGGCGATGTGGTGAAATACCATCTCGCCGAAGTCGAGATGGAAGTGTCCGCCATGCGGAATTACCTCGCGACCGGCTGATCAGCCGAGAGGCCGAACAAAACAAACGGCGCGCTTCTCTAAAGCGCGCCGTTTTTGTTTGTCGGAAGTGGAATGGCTCACGCGCGTTTAGACGACCGTCGTCATCTCGGTCCCAGCGTTGACCGGGGTGTTGCGCACGCCGAGTTCGCGCGCAAGATCCTCGACCTCGCGCTTGGCCGCAGCTTCGCCGCGCGCAATCAATTCTTCAGCGCGATGGAAATCGAAGAGACCGATGCCCTGCAGGCGTGGACTGATCATCGAGTCCGGCGGATCGCCAGCAAGACGCGAGCGCGCGATGCGATCCTGCACGATGTTGAAAGCGTCCATCATCACGGTCGAGATACCAGGCACGTCATCGCCCTTGCCCAGCATCTGGCGCTGCAGCAGGCGGCGTACCGCGATGCCGTTATTGCCGGTGACGGGAGGTGCTTCCTCCATTTCCTGATCGGAGCCCGGCATCTGATTGACGTTGGAAATCGTGCCGCGATTGGAAATGTCGATGTTGAGGTTGACCGCGATGACGTAGCGCGCGCCGAGCGCACGGCAGACAGAGATCGGAATAGGATTGACAAGCGCGCCGTCGAAAAGCCAGCGACCGTCGACCTTGACCGGACGAAACACACCGGGAAGCGCGTAGGAAGCCCGTACCGCATCGACGAGATTGCCGCGAGAGAGCCAAACCTCATGTCCGGTGCCGATCTCCGTCGCAACGGCCGTGAAGCGTCGCGGAAGATCTTCGATCGCGGTGTTGCCGAGCTGCTGGCGCAGACGCTCGCCAAGGCGATTGCCCGTGATCAAACCCGTGCCGGACAGATTGAAATCGAGAAAGCCGAGCACGCGCCGACGCGTCAGGTCTCGGGCGAATGTTTCGAGTTCATCGAGCTGACCCGCGATTTCGCAGGCACCGACGACAGCACCGATTGACGTGCCGGCAATGATGTCCGGCTTGATGCCGGCCTTATTGAGCGCGCGGAGAACGCCGATGTGCGCCCACCCGCGTGCAGCGCCGCCCCCAAGCGCGAGGCCGATCTTAAATTTGCCTGCGCCGGTGTTGCCCATGCCGATGTTGTTAGTGGCCATGGCAGACTCCACTTCGCGGCGGCCGTAGAACGTGGCCAACCGATGCGATCCGTCGCGGAACCCGGCGCAAAGCCAAGCATCGGGATCCCCTCAACCCTTAAATTGGAGACTAGCAGATTCCGATTAAAGGCCCCCTACCAAGGATGTGATGTGGTTTGATAAATCGTTGCTGCGCTGCAGCTTAGAGTCAACGTGTTGGAGGGGGAAAAGTTTCGCTAGGGTGAACGCTCAAGAGGCCGTCCGGGCGAGCTGAGCCGGTCGCGGTCCGTCGAGCGCGATCGAGCGATAGAAGCAGGATCGCTCACCGGTGTGGCAGGCGACACCCGCTCCAGCTACGTCGACCCTCAGCCAAAAGGCATCCTGATCGCAGTCGATGCGGGCCTCCCGCACGGCCAGCGTGTTACCGCTTTCCTCCCCTTTTTTCCAAAGGCGCCCGCGCGATCTGCTCCAAAAGTGCGCGATGCCCGTATCGAGTGTGCGTTGCAAGGCTTCCGCGTTCATCCAGGCGAACATCAGGACGTCACCCGTCGAGAAATCCGTGACGATGGCCGCGATCAACCCGTTGGCGTCGAAATTTGGTTGCAGTAGAGAGCCCTGTTCGACCTCGGCTGTGGAGCCGGGAGCAGTAAAAGTTGGGGGCGGCGTGTCGGTGGTCATAAGGATGGGCTCCGAGGGGCGTCAGTCCTAGGGGGCGTCAGATTGCATCGGCGATGCAACTCGAACGGCGCGACGAGAGGCCTTATATAGAGGCGATTGCGAACGGCCGGAAGGCGAGGGGATCACAAGGACCCATGGCGGATCTCGACGACATCTACAACCAGAGGATTTTCGAGCTGGCCGCGGCCATTCCCCGTGCCACGCACCTGGATCATCCGCAGGCGACCGCACGCGCCCATTCCAAACTCTGCGGCTCGACTGTCGAAGTCGAACTCAAGATGGACGGCGAGCGCATCTCCGACTTCGGTCAAACTGTGAAGGCCTGCCTGCTCGGGCAGGCATCGGCCGCGATCGTCGGGCGCGAGATTGTCGGAACGCCAGCCGAGGAGTTCCGCGCCGTTGCCGCCGCCATGCGCCGGATGCTGAAGGAAGCTGGTCCTCGCCCGGATGGCCGCTGGGCCGATCTCGGCTTGTTGCAGCCGGTGAAGGACTACCCGCACCGCCACGCCTCGACGCTGCTTGTTTTCGATGCCGTCGAGCGCGCCCTTGATGAGATTGCCGCCCACGCCTCCGCGACGTCCGCCGCGCAATGACAATTCGAGCCTGTTGAGAAGCAGCCGATGGCCGTGATCCCCGATCCGATGCAGGTGCCACCCCGCACGAGCACGATCTATCCGAAGCCCTTCGATCAAGGTGTTGAAGGGCGCCTCAAACGTGCTCTGACCGACCGCTTGGGGCTCACGCAGTTCGGCGTCAACCTGACGACGCTCGAACCTGGCGCCAAATCATCCCATCGCCATTGGCACGTGCGCGAGGACGAATGCATCTACGTGCTATCGGGCGAGGTCACACTTGTCACGAATGACGGCGAACGGATCCTGTCGCCGGGTGCGCTCGCTGGATTTCCGGCGGGCGAAGACAACGGTCATTGTCTTGTCAATCGAAGCAACGCACCTGCGACCTATCTCGAGATTGGTACGCGCTCGCCGGACGAGGACGTCACGTACTCGGACATTGATCTCAGGGCAGAGAAGCGCCGCGGAACGTATTGCTTCTTCCGCAAGACCGGCGAGCCCTGCGAATGAATGTGGCAAAGGCCATGCTGAAAGCGCCGATCCACGCCTACCGGTGGACATTAAAGCCGCTCATGGGGCTTGAGTGTCGTCACCTGCCGACGTGCTCTGAATACGCTCTGGAAGCCATCGACAAGAACGGAGCCTGGCGCGGCTTATGGCTCACGGCCTCACGTTTGTCCCGTTGTCATCCCTGGGGCAGCGCGGGTTATGATCCACCGCCGTGCATTTGCGGTGAACATCATCCTTTCGCTCCGTGGAGATACGGCCGCTGGCGGATGCCAAAGTAAAAGACCTTACCTATTGCTCCGTGGTTTCTCGCTCGGTGTCCTGCGCCTAAGATTTGCGTATATGTGACATGCGGGCACGTCTCCCGCGTCAAAAGATACCGCTAACGGCAGGTCACTTGCTTCCGCGCGGCGGGGTACGTATTTGCCAGTGGACGCAACGAATTCCGCATCGCACATGCTGACACACGATCAGGCTCTGACACTTATCGAGACCTCGCACCACGAATGGCGCAGGGCGAATCTCGATGGCCTGTTTGCCCAGTACAGCGATGACATGGAGTTCTGGTGCAACGTCGGCGACCCCTCGGGCGGCCCCGTCGAAATGAAAGGCAAAGAAGCCTTTCGGGAAACGCTCGCGGCTGTACTCCGGACGACGCGCTGCTGGTCGAACATCCTGACGTTCGACTATGACGAGAACCGCGCGCGCATTCTTGCGGAGTATCGCATGGAGCACATCGCATCCGCGGTTTCGCTCAAAGGCACATATCGACAACTGGTCTTCTACAAGGGCCAGAAGATTAAGCGCCTCGAAGAGTACCACGACGCCGGCAGGCTCAACGCATTCTGGAAGCTCACGGCGGAAGGCGCCGTTCCGAAAACGGTTGTGTGGGATGCCGAAGGGAAAGACGCGCAGGATTTGTGGTAAGCGTCACCGCGGCTTTTTCTTCTTGACCATCCACTGATGAAACCGGTTTCCGTCGTGCGCGGGTGACCCGTGCAGTTCCCACCGCCTTCGGCCGCAAGCTTGTTTGCCGCGAATGCAAGGTGGATCGTTTCACCTGTCGAGATGATGCAGAAATCGCCGGCGATCGTCAGATCATAAGGATCGCCGTCGGGATAAGTTGACTTGAGCGCCACCATATCCAGCGCGCGGAGCTGCTGTCTGGTCATCCGGTACTCCTTCAGTCTGTGATCAAGAGTGCGCCCCAAAAGAGGCCGGTGCAACCGCGTCGGGACCTGCGCGCCGCTGCAGAACGAAGATCGAGCTTCATCCCCATCACTGCCGCGATTTTAGCTTTAATCCGCCGCCCGGACGCGCTACCGGACCTGCACATGCTAATCATTCTAGCCTGTGCAGTGGACTATGATCGCGTGAAACACCGGTTTCTCGATGGCGCTTGAGGCGGACGGTTCGCCGACAAGGAGTGACGGTTGAAGCGGAGAATTGCAGCCGTTCTGATGGCCGATGTTGCGGGCGATCGTGACATCGCGGCCGCCAACGCGCCGACGATCGAGCTGACGCAGCGTCGAGAAGCCGCCGCCGAAGCCGTCCGCTCAGTCGTAACCATCGCCGGTGGCCGCATTCTGAGCGCGGGAGTTTCTCCTTCGAGGTCCGTCGGCGAATTCCAGAGCGCTGTCGCTGCTGTGCGTGCCGCCGTCGATGTCCAGGCGACGCTTCGGGCGCGAAACAAACCGCTGGCCCCGGATGATCGGCTTCCGTTTCGTATCTCCGTCGGCATCGGCGAGGTCGTGGACGGCCATGACGCAGTCCCAGAAGAAACGATCGCGGCCACCGAACGGCTGATCGGACTTGCAACACCGACAGGCGTCTGCATTTCCCGTTCGGTGAGAGATGCGGTGATGAGCAAGCTGAAGCTGCATCAGCTCGATCTCACAGTCGAAGGCGAGCGCCCCGAGCCCATTTCGCAACAGAGCCCTGTCACCGCGCGAAAGCCGGACGTGAAGCCTGCCGCCGGTAGCGCCGCCTCGGGCGCCATCGCGCGCAACGCCGTCGCGTTAGTTGCGCTTGTATGCAGCCTCGCCGCCATCGGGCTCTGGCTCTCCGAGCGGTCAGGGCCAACGCCATCTTCGCCCGTGGAAAGCGCTGCGCCCGCCGTCGCGCCGACGCATCGGGAAGCAGACGTGAAACCCAAAGACGTGAAACCGAAAGAGAAGCCTGAGGGCGGCACGCTCGAATACATGCCCGCCTATGCGCCGGATCCCGCTGCTGTGCTGACGGCGCAACGCATGCTGCCGCAGGCTTGGCGCGATTGCCACGGCACGAGCGCGGATAAGGCGGTCACGGCCTGCAAGCTCCTGCTCGACAGCGGCATCGCCAAGGGCGCGGAGCTGGCGGACATCCAGTTGTGGAACGGAAAGGCTCTGCGTGAGCGCCATGAACTCGATAAGGCGATAACGGCCTTCACGGCGTCACTCGCGGCCAAGCCTACTGCCGAAGCCTACAGCCAGCGTGCCAACGTTCACTATGACAAGGCCGCGTGGGACAAAGCCGTTGCGGACTATTCGGAAGCCATCCGTCTCGAACCGCAGAACGGCGAAGCGCTGAACAACCGCGCCTGGACCTACTATCGCGCGGGCGATGCCGCGAAGGCTTTGGCGGACGCAAACAAGGCCGTAGATCTGCTCTCCGGTAAGGCATACGTCTGGGACACGCGCGGCCACATCCATGCGCGCCTCGGCAACAGGGATGCGGCGATCGGAGACTTCCGACAGGCCCTCACGATCGATCCCGCCAACAGGGCGAGCAAGGATGGGCTCGCGACCCTCGGCGTAAATTGACCCCGTCTCCCATGGAACAGCGCGGGCCGATCACACAGTGCTAAGAGCACAGACAGGGCTTTCAATCTCGAGGCCGCTATGACACAGCCAGCCGCTCCCGAACGTTCCCCGGTCGTCAGATTTATCCGCCGCACTGCTGCCGCGCTTCTTCTTGGCTTTATCGTTTTCGCCGTGCTGTGGTTCACCGTCTTTAACGCCGTCACGTCCGCCATAGTGGCGTCTGGTGGCGCGGTGGTGCTCGTCGCCGGATCGAGCGCATCCGAGACGTTTCAATCCATCTTCGAGACGATCACCGAATTCATCCTAGGCGTCTTCGGCGCCATCGCCGATTTTTTCTCGGCTCTGTTCGACTGGTGAGCGTCAGTCGCCGACGGCCGATAGCGGCAGCGTGAAGCGCGCGAACGGGCCATGCTCGACGAAGTTCGCGTGATCGTCACCGATCTTCGGATAGCCAACGCTGCGAAACAGGGGAGACACCCTCTGATCCGTATCGAGCGCGCCGAATATCGCGTCGACGCGATAGCCGAGCGTGAGCGATCCCGGCCCAAGCCCGATCGCGATGCCGGCGTGGCCATCCAGCGCCGCGACCGTGCGACGATCCGAATCCGAGAAGGAGGACGGCATCGGGAACAGAGGATCGTCGAGCCGGCTCGCGAATTTCGATTTGCCGAACAGAGCCGCAACCGAGATACCGCCGACGAAGCTGACCGCGCCGGTCACGGGAACGCTACCGCGCGCACCGATCTTCGGCCCCGCTCCGTGAAAGTCGTTCGCGAAGTGAACTGAGAAAGGAATGCAGCCGCAGTCTTCGCTGATCACCGACACATCGCGCTCGATAGATGCGTACGTGACGCCGCCAAAGACGTGCAGGCGTCCACCGCCGACGTTGAGATCCTTGCCGACCTCGAAATCGATGAGCGAGGTGTCGGATTCGACCTCCGTCCGCGCGCCCAATGCGCCAATAAGGAATCCGCCCGGCAACAACGGCGAGCCGGCGGCGAATGTGAAAATTCCGGTGTCGACCGGAGCCGTGGTGTCATCCGCTTCGAGCCGGCGGTAGCGCACGGCCGCGCCCCATCCGTTGCTCCACGCGTAGCCCAACGCCAGCGCCCCACCGAGGCCGTTGCCTTCGTCGCGCTTGGCCCCGGGACCCGTAAGATCAAAAATCGTCGGCGGCTCGATGCCAGCGTCGAAATGCGATGCGCCGAAAACGAGTTGCCCTTCGGCTTCGAGGTAAAGTCCGGCAGTGCCCGGCGATTGAGCAAGGGCTGCTTCGGCCGGCCAGATCACTGCAGCCGCAGCGAGGCCAATCCCCCTCAACACGCCTGCAAATGCCCTAAAACCGCCCATGAGATGCATTGATCCTCCGCATCCTGAAAGGCTCCGGAGTCGACGGTAGAGTCAAGTAGATGACGTTCGTTTTCCGTGGGGTGTGGCAGCGGCAGCCACCCGCTTCCGCTTGACTTTATGCCCGTCTCCCCCGATCTAAGCGCCGGTCTTACGCGGATTGGTATGCCGCGAGTGAGAGGAGAGACGCTATGTCGGACCCCGTTTCCGATTCGAATGCTGCCGGAGTCACGATCACGTTCCCGGACGGCAAGAGCCGAAAGGTCGCCGCGGGAACGACGGGTCTCGAGATCGCCAAGTCGATCTCCCCTTCGCTTGCCAAGCGCACGGTCGCCATGAGCCTCGACGGCACGCTGGCCGACCTCGCCGATCCCATCACAAAAGACGCCGAAATCAAGTTCGTGTCCCGCACGGACCCGGAAGCGCTCGAGCTGATCCGGCACGACGCCGCGCACGTGATGGCCGAGGCCGTGCAGTCGCTCTGGCCCGGCACGCAGGTCACGATCGGCCCCGTCATCGAGAACGGCTTCTTCTACGACTTCGCCAAGCAGCAGCCTTTCGAGCCGGATGACATTCCGAAGATCGAAAAGAAGATGGCGGAGATCATCCAGAAGAACGCGCCCTTCACGAAGGAATTCTGGTCGCGCGAGAAGGCGAAGCAGTTCTTCCGCGACAAGGGTGAGAACTTCAAGATCGAGCTCGTTGACGCCATTCCGGCGGGCGAGGATCTCAAGATCTATAAGCAGGGCGAATGGCTCGACCTCTGCCGCGGCCCGCACATGACGTCGACGGGCCAGATCGGCAAAGCCTTCAAGCTGATGAAGTTCGCAGGCGCCTACTGGCGCGGCGACAGCAACAACCCGCAGCTTCAGCGCATCTACGGCACGGCCTTCGCGACGGAAGAAGAGCTGAAGGAATACCTGCATCGCCTCGAGGAAGCCGAGAAGCGCGATCACCGTAAGCTCGGCCGCGAGATGGATCTGTTCCATTTCCAGGAAGAGGCGCCGGGCTCCGTCTTCTGGCACGCGAAGGGCTGGACGCTGTTCCAAACGCTGATCGGCTACATGCGCCGCCGCCTCTACCGCGAGGGCTACCAGGAAGTGAACTCTCCCGACATGATGGAGAAGCACTTCTGGGAGCTCTCCGGTCACTGGGAGAACTACGGCGAGAACATGTTTACGACGGTGCTCCCGGACGAGCGCGTGTTCTGCTGCAAGCCGATGAACTGCCCGGGCCACGTGCAGATCTTCAAGCACGGCCTAAAGAGCTACCGCGACCTGCCGCTGAAGATCGCCGAGTTCGGCAAGGTGCACCGCTACGAGCCGTCCGGCGCGCTGCACGGCATGCTGCGCGTGCGCCACTTCACGCAGGACGACGCGCACATCTTCATCACCGAAGATCAGATCATGGAGGAATGCCTCAAGATCAACGATCTGATGCTGTCGATCTACAAGGACTTCGGCTTCGAGGACATCTTCATCAAGCTGTCGACGCGACCTGAGAAGCGCGTCGGCGCCGATGAGCTGTGGGACAAGGCCGAGCAGGCGCTGGGCGACGTGCTGAACGAGGTCACGAAGCGTTCGAACGGCCGCGTGAAGACGGCGCTGCAGCCGGGCGAGGGCGCGTTCTACGGACCGAAGCTCGAATACGTGCTGAAGGACGCCATCGGCCGCGAATGGCAGTGCGGCACGACGCAGGTGGACTTCAACCTCGCGGGCCGTCTCGGCGCGTTCTACATCGACGAGCACTCGCAGAAGAAGACGCCGGTGATGATCCATCGCGCGATGTTCGGTTCGCTCGAGCGTTTCACGGGCATCCTGATCGAGAACTACGCGGGCCACTTCCCGCTGTGGCTCGCGCCGTTGCAGGTTGTTGTCGCGCCGATCGTATCGGACGCGAACGACTACGCGCTGGAAGTCGTCGAGAAGGCGAAGGCTGCGGGCCTACGCGTCGACAGCGATTTGCGTAACGAGAAGATCAACCTCAAGGTCCGCGAGCACTCGCTGGCCAAGGTCCCGGTCATCCTCGTCGTCGGCAAACGCGAGGCGGAAGAGAAGAAAGTCTCGATCCGTCGCCTCGGATCACAGGACCAGACGGTCCTCTCCCTCGACGAAGCCCTCGCCTTGCTCTCGTCCGAAGCGACACCGCCCGATTTGCGTTAGCGCGTGTTTGCTCGAAGCAGCGCGCCTGTCCCCATTGTCATCCTCGGCTTTATGCCGAGGATCCAACTTACAACGTGAGAGCGTTGCGTTTCGAGTATCGAGCGGGTGCTGCAGGAGCAGTGGATACTAAGGACAAGCCCTAGGATGACAGTGGGGCAGGTATAGAGTGGCCAGTACGATGCCCGGTCTCGCTTGACGAAGCTCTCGCGTCGCTCACGTCCGAAGCCCGCCGTCCGATTTGCGGTCACTTATCGCGCACGCGAAGATCACGGCATTTGTGATAGCGACGCGCTTTCCCCGCTCTGGTCCATACGTGATGGAACAATCCGAGGTCGGTACGATTTCCGGATCAATAGTCGATCTGGAGACCTGCCATGAGATGGATCACCACCGCTTTTGTCTTTGCCATTACGCTCGCGGCTTCCGCGCTCGCCCAAAACGCGCCACCGCCTGCGGAGGTGCAAGGCGAACCGATATCAACCCTCATGCTTTTTACGCTGATCGGAGGCTTGCTCATCGCAATCGGCCTTTTTGCTTGGTTCCTCCGCAGGCGCTCCAATCGCGCTGCCGCTGATCGAGCGTTGAACCCCAACAATCCTGCCAATCGATAGGCGACAGCGAAAGTCGTGTCACTGCGGCTTCAACTTGAGGATTTGCCATGGCCGATCATGTCGATCAGATGAAGAGTTTGCACACCACCGTGGTCGATGCCCGAAACGGGTACGAGGAAGCTCTCGAGGATGCGGAGGGCAAGGGGCTCAGCCCGCTTTTCCGGGAGATGATCGCGCTACATCAGGATCATGCCCAAGCGCTCGCGGCGGACTTGGCGCGCCATGGGGAAGAAGTCGACGATCATGGATCTTTCATGTCCACGATACATCGGACCGTGATCAGCATTCGCTCATTATTCGGAGGACTCGACGAAAGCATTCTTCCTGGTCTGATCGATGGCGAGGAAAGGGTTGTCGAATACTATGACGAAGCGCTCAAAGACTGCCCGCCGTCAGAGACGGAGATGCTTTCGAAGCAGCGCGCTGCGCTAAAAACCAAAATAGCCGCGATGAAATTACTGGAAATCAAAGCAGCCTGATTGCGCCGTCGCACCGCCAGACGATGTTGGTCGCGAGAACCCACGTAAGTTTGAACGCTCCGAGTGCGCGTTTGGGTTCTTTGTCATCCTCGGCTTTATGCCGAGGATCCAACTCACAACGTGAGAGCGTTGTGTTTTGATGGATGTCACTAGCCGCCAGCGCGGTGAATCCTGCCGACAAGCCCTAAAACGACAGCGAAGCGCATGATGGAAACCATTCCACCGCTTGCTTTTTCCGCGCCCAAAGTCGTTAACGGCCATACAACCCGCTAACGCCGCAGCCGCAGCGTACAACCGTCGCACGACAAACGCGGGCGCCTGTGTTACAAGAGTGGATGAAAAGCAACACCAAAACCCCGAAAAATCAGGGAAAGACAGTCGAAACGCTTATGGCGAACGACTGCCGCTGGCCGATTGGCGATCCGCAGTCTGCGGAATTTCATTTCTGCGGTCATCGCAAGATGGAAGGCAGCCCCTATTGCGAAGCGCATAAGCAGGAAGCATTTCAGGCTGCCAAGCCGCGCGCTGTCGTTTATCGGCCGCACGCCGCCTGACGCTTGGCATTTACCGAGACATCCACAGCAAACGCAGCGTCAGTCACACGGCTGAGCGCGTTCTCTGCTATTGAGCGCCCTGTTACAGCGCCGCTTCATCGGAAGCGGCGCCAAACGCACCCATTTTTCGATCAACGGACGGACATGAAGCATTTTAACGACAAGTTCTTCGGCAACCGCCTTCAGGCCGCGAACGACGCCCGGCAAGCCATGCTGAAGCGTGCCGAAAAGCCTGCTGCCGACGACCCGAAGGTTCTCGAGCGCGCCGCTGAGCGCCAGGCCATTGTCGCTGCACGCGAAGCCCGCAAAGAGGCAAAAGAGCAAGCCGCGACCGAGAAGCGCGAGCGCGAAGAAGCCGAGAAAGCCGAGCAGGCCACTCTCGCCGCACTCAAGGCGCGCGAGGAAGCAGATCGCGCCGTGGCGCTCCAGGCGGAACAGAAAGCCGCTCGCGACGCCCGCTACGCCGCGCGTAAGAAGCGCAAGGCCTAGCCCAGCTGTCACCACCGTAACATCGCTGAACGGCGAACATACCTACACGTTGCTTCGCGCTAATATGCGCGAGGTGGAGAGTTCGCATGGCGAACGTTGATGTGTCGTCGATCGATGCCCCTGCGAGCGGAACGCGCGACGCCGGGTTCTGGGTGCGCGCTCTGGCGTTCTTCATCGATTTCTTCATCGTCATAACGACTGTGTCGTTGCTGTTCATCGCGCTCGCCGCTGCGGTGCCGAGCGTCGGAAAGATGGTGACGCTGTCGACGCCGTTTGGCATCGGCACAATCGAGCGCACACTCGAAAGCAAAAGCACCGAAAGTAAGGACGCGGCCGGCAACAAGGTCACGAACACGGAAGCGATTATCGAACGGGTCGTGCTCGATCGATGGATCTACCGCTACCGCGTCGAGGACAAGGCGACGGAGTACGACGGCGACACCTACGTTACCACCGCGCGGCTGAGCCTTTCGTGGCAGATCGATCCCGCAACGGGCGAGCCGATCGAGACGACCGAAGTCGATCACATCATCCTCGTCATGCTGATGCTCTACTGGATCGTCGCGGATGCAAGCCGTTACCGCGGCAGTATCGGCAAACGTCTGTTTGGCCTGAGCGTCGTCGACGCAAAGGGGGAGCGCCTCACGCTGGCGTCGGCCGCAGGACGTAATCTGTTGAAGATCGTGTCGACCATTCCTGCTCTGATCGGCTTCATGATGGCGGGGTGGACGCGTCGCAAGCAGGCGCTCCACGACATGATCGTGGGCGCTTATGTCGTCAAGAACAGTTGAGCTTCGCACTGCGGCGTCAACCGGAAGAGCCGACCGCCAGATAGACACCGAGCAGCAGCAGCCCCGCAAAGAACCATTTGCGAAATAGGGCATGCGATAGCCGCTGCCGGATGGCTTGCCCGATCCACATGCCGCCGCACGCCGCCACGAGCGCGAGCGCGCTCTCGCCTGCGGCCGCAACTTCGAACCCACCTTCGAGCGCGACGTTGACCGCGAGAGCCAGCGTCGAGACCGTGAAGGAAAGCCCGAGCGCCTGCACAAGCTCTTCCTTCTCGAAGCCGATGGCTTGCAGGTAGGGAACAGCAGGGATCACGAACACACCCGTCGCCGCTGTGATGAGCCCCGTAATCGCGCCCACAACCGGCGACAGGACCGGCTCCCACGCTTTGGGAGCCGCCGTGAGGCGCAACTCGGCGAGCCCCGCGACGGCATAAAGTGCCAGCGCTACGCCGAGCAGCAGCGTGCCGAACTTTGCGGTCGCGCCCGTCATGAGGCCGAGACCGGCCCACGTCCCGAGAGAGACGGCCAGCATCATCGGCCACAGGCGGCGCACAACGGTTCCGAGAGCCGGGCCGGCCATCACTTGCCAAACATTCGTGACGAATGACGGCACGAGTAGAACCGTCGCCGCATGCAGCGGCGGCATCACGACCGCAAGCAGCCCCATCGCGATCGTCGGCAGCCCAAGGCCGATCACGCCCTTGACCACCCCCGCGAGAGCGAACACTGCGCCGATGAAAAGGAGAGTTGAGTCCCACATGCCGCGATCCTCCCGCATGAGCGGGGCCGTGGCAATGCATGGGCCGGAAAATCGGTGCGGGTGCGCCGCTTAGCCCCTTGCCGCGCCCGCCGGTGCCTTTAAAACGGCGCCCATGATCCATCTCGACAACATCTCGAAACAGAACGGCCACCAGATCCTCTTCATCGAGGCATCCGCCGCACTCCTGCGCGGCGAGAAGGTCGGCCTCGTCGGGCCGAACGGCGCTGGCAAGACCACGCTCTTCCGTCTCATCACGGGCCAGGACCACTCGGACGAAGGCCAGGTGTCGGTCGATCGCGGCACCACCATCGGCTACTTCAGCCAGGACGTGGGTGAGATGGCGGGTCGTAGCGCCGTGTCCGAGGTGATGGACGGAGCCGGCCCCGTGAGCGCGCTCGCTGCCGAGTTGGCCGACCTCGAAGCCGCTCTCGCCGATCCGGAGCGCGCCGACGAGATGGAAGCGCTGATCGAACGCTACGGCGAGGTGCAGGGCCGCTTCGAAGAGCTCGGCGGTTATGCCCTCGATGGCCGCGCACGCGAGGTTCTGGCCGGACTGTCGTTCTCCCAGGAGATGATGGACGGCGATGTCGGCAATCTCTCGGGCGGCTGGAAAATGCGCGTCGCGCTCGCCCGCATCCTGCTTATGCGCCCCGATGTCATGCTGCTCGACGAGCCGAGCAACCACTTGGACATCGAAAGCCTGATCTGGCTCGAGGAATTTCTGAAGGGCTACGAAGGCGCGCTCATGATGACCTCGCACGATCGCGAGTTCATGAACCGCATTGTGACCAAGATCGTCGAGATCGACAGCGGCACGCTGACCTCATATTCCGGCGACTACGAGTTCTACGAGCAACAGCGCGCGCTGAAGGAAAAGCAGCAGCAGGCGCAGTTCGAGCGGCAGCAGGCGATGCTCGCCAAGGAGATCCGCTTCATCGAGCGCTTCAAGGCGCGCGCGTCGCACGCGGCGCAGGTGCAAAGTCGCGTCAAGCAGCTCGAGAAGATTGAGCGGGTCGAACCGCCGCGACGCCGCGAAAACATCGTGTTCGAGTTTCCGCCCGCGCCGCGCTCGGGCGAGGACGTTGCCACCCTGAAGGACGTGCACAAGCGCTATGGCTCGCGCAATATCTACGAAGGGCTCGACTTCCAGGTGCGCCGCAAAGAACGCTGGTGCGTGATGGGCATCAACGGCGCCGGGAAGTCCACGCTCCTTAAGCTCGTGGCCGGCGCGTCAAATCCCGACACCGGCACGGTCGCGCTCGGCGCGAGCGTCAAGATGGGCTACTTCGCGCAGCACGCCATGGATCTGCTGGACGGCGAGCGCACCGTCTTCCAATCGCTGGAGGACGCGTTTCCCCAAGCCGGGCAGGGCCCGCTTCGCACGCTCGCAGGTTGTTTCGGCTTCTCCGGCGACGACGTGGAGAAGAAATGCCGAGTGCTCTCCGGTGGAGAGAAGGCGCGTCTCGTCATGGCGATCATGCTGTTCGATCCGCCCAACTTCCTGGTCCTCGACGAGCCGACGAACCATCTCGACCTGATGACCAAAGAGATGCTGATCCAGGCGCTGGCGCAGTATGACGGCGCCATGCTGTTCGTTTCGCACGACCGGCACTTTCTCGCCGCGCTCTCGAACCGCGTGCTCGAGTTGACGCCGGACGGCATTCATCAGTACGGCGGCGGCTACACCGAATACGTCGAGCGCACCGGTCAGGAAGCACCCGGTCTCAGAAGCTGATGCGGAGCGGACGCCGTTTCGCCTAAACGGGGGCGCGGCGCGCCATTCTGCCTAGACGATCGTGTGCGACATGAGCACCAGGATAAGGCAGACGAGCACGAACTGCGTCACCACGCGAAGGCGCATGAACGTCTGGCTCGCGTCCTCGCTCGGGCCCGAAACCATAGTCCATAACCCGAGCAGCAACCCGATGGCGATGGCGCCGACGAGCAGCGTTACCGCGTAAGCCGCGATGGCACGCACAAACTCGAACGGGCTGTGAGCCAGTGCCGTCGTCAGCCGCGCATGCAATGCATCGTAGCCGAAATAGACCGCGATCGCAGCGAACGCCAGGATCACGCCGGTCATCCCGAACGCGAGCACGTAGCGCACGTTGTGTCCGGTCACGCCGCTGCGGACTTCATCATCGGAAATCGTGACGACATGGTGAGCTTCATCGTATGTGGCCATGACATGGGTTCCTTCTCATGAGGCCCAATGATCAGGCGCGGATCGGTCCAAGATGGCTCTGAGCCGATCCGGTCCGGCCGGCTTCTATCCAGCCGGCTCCATTATTCTATCACCGCTGGAGGAGAGTGGCGGGATAGCGAACATCACGCTTTCGCGATTGAAGGCGGTCTGCGGCCCCCGCAAATGCCTAAATACCGGGCCTTTAATCGAACGTTAGCTTTGTCACCTAACGTCATTTTAGGCCGGGCTAACGACAGTATCGCCGCGGGCTCATTCCTAGCCCCAGCTTACGCACAGGAGAGCAAGTATGTCGTTTTTGAAGTCCACTGTGACGGCGGCCGCGTCCGCTGCGATGGTGCTCGCTACGGTGAGCGTGCCGACAGTGGCTCATGCTAAGAAGAAGTATTACGGCCACGGTCACGGCCATCATCACCACTATAAGCACAACCGGCATCGCGGCGTGGGCGCCGCCGTCGCGGCGGGCGTTGTGATCGCTGGCACTGCAGCGTACTACGAGTGCAAGAAGTGGAAGAACCGCTACAAGCGTACGGGCAACCCGTATTATCTCGACCGCTACTACGCCTGCAAATATTGATCCGTAGAAGTGCCTCGATGCGAGCGGCTTCAGCTGCTCGCATCGAGCTCTGTTGCTGCTCCGGAATATGATCGAGATTAAGCGTCGCGCCAGCTTTTGCGCGGTGACACGCGGATGAGCGCAACCGCAAGCGCCAGAACCGCACAGTAAGCACCGACCGTGATGATCGAGCTCACGAGTTCGATCCAGGCATGCCCCAGCGACAGCGCATGCAGGTTCGGATCGGTCGCGGCATAAACGATCCCGATTTCCTGTCCGGCGCTGAAGCGTTTGGCAAGATCGTCCGAAAGGTGCGCCGCGCCGTTGAGGAACAGCGGTCCCGGCAAATCCAGAGCGTATGTGAGTGTATGCCCGCCCTCTGGGCTTTCGATGTAGGAAGCCGGTTCGATGCTCTGCACGATTGCCGTAGCAGCCTGGCCGAAGTCGCGCATCTGCGTGTAGCGTTCGAAGTCGATGCCGATATGCGCCAATGCGGCAATCAAAATGAACGGCGCCGCAAGCACGATCGCTGAGAGTTTGAGATCGGACATGGTCAAGGCCATACGCTGCAAAGAACCTGGACAACCTGAACAGACTTTAATGCCGCTCGCTGTCACATACGAGACCTGAAGGAATTTGATGCACAAGTCTGGCGGGGGTGCGGCGCAAGCGGTGTCCTTTCGCGCCGCAAATTTGACCGCTGCATGGCCTTGGCGCGTGATGGTCTCGCGCATACATTTCAATCGGATGGGTATGACATAAGCGTAACCCTCAGAGGTTTCTCATGATCTCGTTTGCCCAATCCAAAATCCGCTACGAGCAATGGCTCGCGAAGTCGCTTGGCTCTGACTTCGTCGAGGCCGATCTCGCGCGAAAAAACATCCTGATGAAGGAAAGCCCGTTCGTCTTCCTGCGCGGCACTTATTGGCGCTGGGCAGAGCGCGCATTCGAGGTGCTGCCGGATTTGGCCGGCGCGCCGCAGGTGCTGAGTGTAGGCGACATCCATCTCGAGAACTTCGGCACATGGCGCGACGATGACGGCCGGTTGGTGTGGGGCGTCAACGACTTCGATGAAGCAGCGACGATGCCTTATGCATTCGATCTGGTCCGTCTCGCCACAAGTGCCGTGCTGGCCCCCAACCCCGCCAAGGCTGCGATCAAAGACGCAAACGTTGCAACCGCGATCACGCCGATCATCGAAGGATACGCCAAAGGCCTGAAGGCACCTGCGGCCGTGGTGCTGGAGCAGGACAGAGCCTGGCTGCGTGGCAAAGTCGTCGTTCCGGAGGAAGACCGCAGGAAATTCTGGAAGAAGATCGATCAGCGCGTGATCGAAACGGCTCCAGAGCATTTCCGAAAGACGCTCGAGGCTGCGATGCCCGAGCAGCGCATCTCGTTCGACACCGCCCGCCGTGTCGCTGGCACCGGCAGCCTGGGCAGACCGCGCTGGATTGCAGTCGCGACTTGGCGAGGCGGATGGATCGTGCGTGAGTCCAAAGCGGTGTTGACGTCGGCTTGGCAGCTCGCGCATGGCGGCCCCGAGAAGCTGTTCCTCGCCGAGATCACAGGCAGTGAGTTTCGCGCACCCGATCCCTGGTATCGCGTGTCGGACGGCATTGTCACGCGTAGGCTGTCGCCGAACAACCGCAAGATCGAAGCCGGCTCCATCGACGCGGATCTGAACGGCCAGAAGATGCTCGCTGCAATGGGGTTCGAGCTTGCAAACATCCACATGGGCGATAGAAGCGCCAACTCGGCGATTGCTCGCGATTTCGAAGCCCGCAAACCGGAGTGGTGGACGACGGCAACTAAAAACGCGGCGCTGTCCGTGATCGAAGATTACAAAACCTTCTGCAGCGTATGAACGCTCGAACGCTGAGCGCAATCCAATTGCGTTCGGCTCTCATCAATATCTGCTCTGTTCCGGCCGGGACAGACCCGCAACGGCCCATCGGGCAAGGTCTCCTCATCACGCCCCCGAACCGGCTCGTCCGGCCGGCTTGCCCTCGAAGGAGACTAAGTATGACGTTCTTAAAGACCGCAGCGGTTGCAACTCTCGTCGCCGCTGCGCTTAGCGCCGGTACGGCGGCCAACGCCGGCGGCAAGCACCATCACCATCATCACCCGATGAAGCACTTCCATCATCATCACGGCGTGATCGTCGTCGGCTCGCCGGACTACGGCTGCAAGCATTGGCTGCGCAAGTACAAGCGCACTGGCAATCCGTTCTTCCTCGACCGCTACTACGCCTGCAAGTACTGACCCTATTCGGAGTGCGGAAGAAAAAGGCCCCGGTTTCCTTTCGGAAGCCGGGGCCTTCGCTTTTTTATGCGCCAAAGAGACTAGCGCTTCTTCCAGTGCTTATGGTGGTGATGATGGTGGCGGTGGTGATGCTTCCAGCGCGGCGGTGCGCAACGCTGACGGCCCCACACATACGAACGATGCCAGCCGAAGCGGTCGACGCGGCATGCGCCGTGAATACCGTGCACCTGAATGATTTCGGATTGCACACCGGTGCCGGCAGCCTTACCGGCTGCGCCGAGCGGAGCAGCCTGGGAAGTGGAAGCGAACAAAGCGACGGTAAGTGCGCCGGCCAGGCCAGCCAAAAGCTTTTTCATGGGTTATCCCTCCATGGTTTTCGTTGATCATGCGGCGAGTGAAAATGTCCCTTCCGCAGATGGGCGTGCTACACGACCGTTCTTGCCCAAGTCCGCATGAATTCGAGATGAACGTTCCATCAGCCGAAACACCAAGCCCAGTGCCGCTGCAACCTTGTCGTCCATCCGTCGCAATCATCGGCGGCGGCGCGGCAGGCCTGATGGCGGCCGAAACGCTTGCGAGCAATGGGGTTGAGATCACGGTCTACGAGCGCATGCCGCGCGTGGCACGCAAGCTTCTGCTGGCGGGACGCGGCGGCCTCAACCTGACGCACAGCGAGCCACTCGAAACGTTTCTCACACGCTATCGCGACGGCGCACCGCGCTTGTCGTCCGCCATCAGATCTTTCCCGCCCGATATGCTGCGCGCCTGGAGCGAGGAACTCGGACAGGAAACATTCGTCGGCTCCAGCGGCCGCGTCTTTCCGCGCGCGATGAAAACGTCGCCTTTGTTGCGCGCCTGGCTCGAGCGTCTCACGAGTCTCGGTGTCATCTTCAAGCCCTCCCATCGCTGGCTCGGTTGGGACAACGAGAAGAGACTTCTGTTCGACACGCCGAACGGAGAGATCGCCGTGGAGGCTTCGAGCACGGTGCTCGCGCTGGGCGGCGGAAGCTGGCCACGCCTTGGTTCAGATGCAAGCTGGGTCGCGCCGCTCCAACGCGAGGGCATCAGCATATCGCCGCTTGCGGCATCGAACGCCGGTGTCATCGTCGGCTGGAGCGAAATCTTCGCAACACGCTTTGCCGGATCGCCTTTGAAGCGCATCGCCTTGACGCTTGGCAACGAAACCGTACGCGGCGAGGCGCTGATTACGACAGCGGGTCTCGAGGGCGGCGCGGTCTACGCCCTGGCTTCTCCCATTCGTAGTGCGCTTCAGTCGAAAGGAGAGGCCGCGCTCGCACTCGATCTGCGGCCCGACGAGACGGCCGAAGCTCTGCTTCAGAAGCTGCTCGCCAAGCAGCGCGGCAAGCAATCGTTCGCGACCTACTTGCGCAAGACGCTCAATCTCGATCCGGCAGCGGTCGGCTTGTTGCAGGAAGCGGCTCACGCCGAAGGATTGCAGCTCAGCGCGCTGAGCCCCGACGCGATCGCAGCGCGGATCAAGTCCATTCCCGTTCGCATCATTGGGCTCGCATCGATGGATCGCGCGATCTCGACCGCGGGCGGTGTCGCCTTCGATGAAGTCGACGACGCGTTCATGCTGCGCAAGCGGCCGGGTACGTTTGTTGCGGGTGAAATGCTCGACTGGGACGCGCCGACCGGCGGCTATCTCCTGCAGGCGTCGTTCGCCACTGGCCGCGCCGCAGCCCTCGGTGCCTTGGCCTATCTCGCTCAGCACGCGAACAAGCAGGACGCGCTCTAGCCCTCGATCTCGCTGCGCAACAGCTCGAGTTCGAGCCAGCGTTCTTCGGCTGCGGCGAGCGCGCTTTCGGTTTCGGTCAGCGTTTCGGAAACATCCGCGAAACGTTTGCGGTCGCGCGTATAGAGATCCGGATCGTCGAGCATTTTCGAGAGCGACGCCTTCTTCTTTTCCAACGCGGCGATCTCGCCGGGAAGCGTATCGAGCGCGTGCTTGTCCTTGAACGAGAGTCGCTTCTTTGCGGCAGGCGCTGCCGTGTCCTGCGCAGTCGGAGCGGCGTCCGACGCGTCCGAAGACGCAGCGGGCTTCGCTTTTACTTCGCGCCGCTTGAGTTCGTCCCCGCGCTGGACAAGCATGTCTTGGTACCCACCCGGGTATTCCGTCCAACGCCCGTCACCCTCCGGCACGATGACGCTCGTCACCACGCGATCGAGGAAATCGCGATCGTGGCTGATGAGAATGACGGTGCCCTTGTAGTCGGCCATGACATCTTCGAGCACGTCGAGCGTTTCGAGGTCGAGATCGTTCGTCGGCTCGTCGAGCACCAGCAGGTTCGACGGCGTAGCCAACGCGCGCGCCAGCATGAGCCGCCCCCGTTCGCCACCCGAGAGCGCGTGGATCGGCGTTTTTCGCTGTTCGGGCTGGAACAGGAAGTCCTTCATGTAGGCGACGACATGCTTCTTCTCGCCGCCGATCGTCACCGTATCGCCACGTCCACGCGTGAGCGCTTCCGAAAGCGTCCAGGAGGGATCGAGACTTTCACGTCCCTGATCGAGCGCGGCCATCTCGACGCTGACACCGATGCGGACATCGCCCGCGTCAGGCGCCTGCGTGCCGGTGAGAAGCGACACGAGCGTCGTCTTGCCTGATCCGTTCGGCCCGACGATGCCGAGCCTGTCGCCGCGCATGAGGCGAAGCGAAAGATCGCGCACAATGGTCGGGTCGCCGAAGGATTTCGAGATGCCCTTGGCTTCGATCACGAGGCTGCTCGACGTTTCGGCTTCCGCTACCGTGAGCGTCGCCTTGCCCTGCACCGCGCGATAGTCGCGCCGCTGCTGCCGGAGCTTCCTGAGGTCGGCCATGCGCCGCACGTTGCGCTTGCGACGGCCCGTCACGCCGCCGTGAACCCAATGCTCCTCCGCGACGATCCTGCGGTCAAGTTTGTGCTGTTGCGTCTCTTCCTCTTCGAGCTGCTGATCGCGCCACGCCTCGAAACCGCTGAACGGCAGCTCGACGCGCTTTGCCCGACCGCGGTCGAGCCAGACCGTCGTGCGCGACAGCTTCTCGAGAAACCGCCGGTCATGGCTGATGAGCACGAGCGCCGCCCGCGACTGCTGAAGCCGGGCTTCGAGCCATTCGATGGCAGGCAGGTCGAGATGGTTGGTTGGCTCATCGAGCAGAAGGATTTGCGGTTCTGGCGCGAGTACATGCGCCAGCGCCGCGCGGCGCGCTTCGCCGCCGGAGAGATTTGCCGGATCTTCTGTGCCGTCGAGGCCGAGGTCTTCGAGCAGATGCTGTGCGCGATGCGGATCGTCGCTCGCGGAGAGCCCCGCTTCGACGTACGCGCGCGTCGTGGCGTAGGCGGAAAGGTCGGGCTCCTGCGGCAGGTAACGCACGAGCGCGCCCGGCTGCACAAAACGCATGCCGCGATCCGGCTCGATGAGACCCGCCGCGATCCTGAGTAGCGTGGACTTTCCAGAGCCGTTGCGGCCCACGAGACAGATGCGCTCTCCCGCGCCGACAGCCATGTCGACGCCGTCGAGCAAGCTTGTGCCGCCGAACGTCAGCGCAATGTCCGTAAGCTGGATGAGGGGAGGGGCCATGGAGCAGTCTGGTCTCGATCACGTGGATGGGTTGCGCGTCTATACAAGCTTCCGCCCCCTGAAGACCAGCCCGCGCATGGTCTTCAGGAAAAAAGGCTATCGCGACTTGGAGAAGGGCTCAATGCGCCCGCATCATGGCGGTGATGGCGTCGTAGGTCGTGCGCCCGAACGTGCCGTCCACCGTACCCGTGTAATAGCCGCCGGCGGCAAGCCGCTGCTGCAGAGCTTTGCGGAACTCGCGGCTCCAGGCCTTACTGTTCTGCATCATCTGCTGGTAGGTGAACTGATAGCGCTGTTCGAGCGCCTGATAGATGTAGCCGGCGGCCAGTTGCGAGTCCCGCCCGACACCGATGCCCTTGTCGTAGTGATAGGCGAGGTTGTGGATCGCAAGAAGTTGCCCTCGGTTCGCCGCCGAGATGTACCAGGACGCAGCAGTCGCCGGGTTGCGTTCCACGCCGCGCCCCGTCGAATACATCGTGCCGAGAGCCGCCATGCCTTCGGCATCGCCCGCGTCCGCGGCGCGTTTGTACCACTGCACGGCCTGATGATGATCTGCTTCAAGCCCGCTGCCGCCTTCGAACATGAGGCCCACCGCCACCATGGCCGGAGAATAGTTGGCTTCAGCGGCGCTCTTGAAGAGGTTCACCGCTTCAAGCGGATCTTTCGTCATGCCTTCGCCGTCGCGATACATGCGGCCCAGCCGGAAGACAGCGGCCACATTGCCGGCCTGCGCCGATTTGCGGATCCATTGCTGGGCCTGCGTAATGTCGCTCGTCGTGCCGCGACCGGCCGCCAACGCATCGCCGTAGAGCAGCATCCCGTTCGTGCTGCCCGCGACTGCGGCCTTCTTGTACCAGGAGACGGCTTCGGCAGCGTCTGCGCCTACCCCGGTTCCGTTGCTGTAGAGCCGCGCGAGAAACATCATCGCCGGCGTGCTGCCGCGCTCCGCAAGAGAACGCAACGCCTCGAGGTAGCCCGCGCCGCTTTCCGCCACGCGCCAGACGGAGAGCTGCGCATGAGAGCCCGGCGCGCGCTCCTTCACCGCCTCAACGAAGTCGGACGTTTCCGACATCGACGTGCCATCGAGCGACAGAATGAAATCGCCGAAGCGCAGACCGGCTTCCGCAGCCGGAGCACCTGGTGTCGTATCCACGACGAAGATTCCGGCTTGCGTTCTCAGCCCCAAAGCGGATGCCAGCGCGCTGTCGTTGATGGCATCGAGACGCACGCCCGCATAAGCCAGGGCTTCGCGCCCCGGCCACGGCTGAAAGCGGATCGGAACTTCGATCGTCTGCCCCGTGAGACTCAGCCCCTGCCCCGGAACAACGCCGCTCGACGGAGGAAAGGGAATGTCCGGTTGCGACGGTCCCGCGTCCTCTGACGAGCCGCGACCGGGCGGCAGAAGCCGGATGATGTCGCGATCGTCGGTTTCCTCGGCTTCCTGAGCCGGCACTGCGTGAAAAGGAACTGCCGTCGCGAAGGCAAGCCCGAGGGCGGCCATCACAAGAGTGCGGATCGAAAAACCTCTCATCTGCTGGCCCGGCACCAAAGCGTCGTCATAAGGAAATTACAGCCAGCCGATGCGATGGGCAACGCGGCCTCACGTCGACGCGGGTTTCCATTCGCCGGGAGCGGTCTGGCAGAAGATGGCCGTGTTCGAGTTCTTCTCGTCAGGCGTGGCCTGATCCTTCTTCTTGCGCAGCTCGAGCTCGGTCGTGACCTTGCGGCACTGAGTGTCCGGTGGAACCTCGCTGATCCGCACGACCTCTTCGTCAACGACAGGTTTTGCCGCCGTGGTTTCTTTCTTGTCGGCGCCGGACGGCGGAAGTGCTGCAGACGGAGCGTCGGTCGAGCCGGAGGCATCGGCTGCAGCAAAACCGGCGGCGGCGCCCGCAGGCTTACTTTCGGCGGCCACGACCTTGTCCGAAACGACGAGGATTGCGGGATCATTCTTGAGGTCCGCCGCTTTCTGCGTCGGCTCGGCAACGATGGTGACCTGTTTCTTCCCGTCTTTTGACGTGTAGGTGTCAGTCACGCGTTGATCGGGGTCTTTGGCGACGACCCGTTTGGCGCGACGGGCAACTTCGCGGCGCTCATGGCGCGACAGGCTTTCGAAAATGACAGCGCCGACGGCAACGGCCGCAACCACGCCGAATGCCGAGCGGAAAGACCCGCCTAAAAGGATTGCTCCGCCCACGACAGGCGCGGTGACGCGCGGCAGAATCCGGGCAGGCGCGCGGACGACCTTCTTGAAAGTTCTACGAATTCCGAATTGAGCATCAGCAGGCGGGGGCAGGCTCGTGATCGCAACCGAGGCTGCGAGAACGACACAAAGAAGGCGCGTCAACATCTACCGTCTCCCTGGAGTGCTTCCAGAAACAGCTCGCCCTGGCGCTGGGTGGTCCTTGGATCCGCCGGGAGAATATCCGAACTGGTCGAGAGCCGGGAGTGGAAAATCTTGTGCCAAGGTCAATGGCCTTCCTGAGGTAGTCCGGAGGGGCGCCCGCTTTGCCACTGTAGGGGCAACCCAAGAGGCAGATGCGCCTGGATGCGGGTCGTCCATTGCGCTAGGAAAGTGCCAGAGGGTGACGAACTACCGGGTCGATATGCCGTTTCTGAAGCGAGGGACGTTCAGCGGCCTGCTCATTCGCACGTTCGCGCTGTTGGGGGCCGTCGTGTCGGTGCTGGCTCCGCTCGCGAGCCACGCCTTCGACGCCCGCAAGGTCGAGCGCTCGGTCTACAAGATCTACACTTTCATTCCTGAAAAGAACGAGCAGTACAGCGTCTCGTCGGGCTCCGGTTTTCTGGTGTCCGGCCACCGTTATGTCGTGACGAACTTTCACGTCGTCGACGGCGGCGCGCGTTTCTACATCGCGTTTCTCAAAGGCGGAGAGTCCAAGCTCGTCGAGGCGCGCCTTGTCGACAGCCGCGCGAATGTCGATCTCGCCGTTCTGGAAACACGCGAAGACCTTCCTGGAACTCCGCTCACGCTCGGCGAGTACGAACCTGAAAAACTCGCGGACGTGATCGCGATCGGCTTCCCCGGAGCGGCGAACCTCAACAAGGAGCTTGTGCCCGGAGCCGAAGCGCACGGCGTGCCGTTGACCGATCTGGAATCGACCGCGACCACCGGCGTCGTCTCCCGCATGACCTTCACGCACCTCAAAGTCAGCGATCGGCAGACCTTGAGCGTCAGCACCGTGCAGCACAATGCAGCGATCAATCCCGGCAACAGCGGCGGCCCACTTTTCGATGCGTGCGGCGTGGTTGTGGGCGTCAACACGCTACAGGGGCTCAACTCGCAGGGCTTGTTTTTTTCCGCGCACGCCGCCGAACTCGGGCGCTACCTGCGCGATGTCGGCATCTCCTTCGACAGCACGACGCGGCCCTGCACGGCGAGCGCATTCGGATCGGCCGTCATTCCGATCGCGATAGGGCTCACGGCGATATTGGCGTTAGCCGCCGCAGCGCTGATCATGCTGCGCCGGGATCGCGCACCAGCCTGGATTTCGACCGGGCGCGCTCCGAAGTCCGGCACGACTGCAAACGAGAAAACCCTCGGTGCGCCGGCCTCACAAGCGTCAGCGCAGCGGTTGGTGCTCGCGCTGCGCCCAACGAACGGCGGCTCGACGCTTAGGCTCGATCCGAACGGGCGTCCGACCACCATCGGCCGCGGACCCGGCGCGGAGATCGTCGTCGAGAGCGACACAGTTTCCAAAGTGCACGCGCGGCTCGCGGTCGACCGCACGCGTCAATGTATTCGTGTCACGGATCTCAAGTCGTCGAACGGAACGTATCTCAACGGCGCACGCATCGAAGAGGGAGATGCGCCACTCGGCGCAATCATTCGACTGGGAACTCTGGAACTCGCGGTCGTGCGCGACAGCAGCGTGATGAGTACGCCGGTGTCCACGTCGCGTGCGACCGGCTGGATGCTCTCGGGCTTCGATCCTTCCGGTCGCGCTATTCAGTTCGAAATGCGGCCGCGCAATACTTCGAACTCCGGCCAGGCTGGGCCGATGACCTGGACGTTTGGGCGCGCACCCGACCGCGCAACATTTGTCATCGATGATACGAGCGTGTCCGCACTCCACGCCGAGATGACTTACAACCCTGGAGAGGCGCTGATGCTGCGCGATCTGGGATCGATGAACGGCACGCGGCTCGACGGACAGAACATCAGCGTCACCGGGGTCGCATTGCAAGACACCGGTCACGAGATCGCATTCGGCCTCGCAACCCTGCGTCTGTCACGGCTCAAGGCGTAAGACAAAGCTACCCGGCCGCCTTACTTCGGAGGGCGAGCACTTGCGTCAGCCTGCGTCGCGCACCGACGGGCAGCGCTGAGACGGCCCGCTTCACGCCGTTGCGGAACAGTCCAAGATAGACGTGCGCATAAGCGCGCCCGAACATCGAGACCGGCACGGCCCAATCACGCACCGTAACGGCGTCGTCGGCCCATTCGCGCTTGTAGCCATCGGCCGGAGCCAGGAGGTCGAACGCGGTCATGCCGCCTCGCATCGCATGGCGAATGCTGTCTTCCATGAGCAGTGAACCAGCTGCCGTTTTCTCGAAATCGAGATCGTAGGCAATGATATGGATGGCGGAGCGGCCCTTCTGCCGAACGCCGATTTCGAGCGCCACAGGACGTCCATCGCACGTCAGCGCCAGGACGTGACAGCCTGCCGGATGCGAAGCCGCGCCAACCGCGTCGGCAAAGAACCTGTCTGTTCGCGTATCGGCAAACGCCGTCGAAACGACGCCACGCTCGTGCAGCCACGCGCGCTTCATCCGAAACGTCTCTGTGGCAAGCGCGGCGGCTTCATCACCGTGTGTGTGCCAGCAGAGCACGACCTCGCCGCGCTCTTCGAGGCGACGACGCTGCCGTTTGCGATTGCGTCGCGCGCCGCTCGAATAGCGTTTTTCGTACTCTTCGAAGGAGGTGGCGCTTGTGAGATCGAGATAGGGCGCTGCGAGCTCCGCAGTGACCAGCGCGCCAAGCTCTTCGAGAAGAGGCGCAATCGCAGCGTCGGCGCGAACCTTGCGCAACTGCACGACGCTCGCCCGCACTTCACGCGTGAGGAATGCCCAGGCGTTGCGAAGAAGATCAAGTGCGTCCGGCAGGTCGTCGATGAGCACGTCGCCGTACTGGCTGACCGGCTCGCCCATCCACGTGAGCATACGCACGCCGCCGACCCGCTCGGAAACAAGCGGCCAGACCATCACGAGGCGATCGTCCACGTGTGCCGTGACGATGGCAAGTTGAGGTCCCGCTTGACCTGAGGTGGCGAGAAAATGATTTGACCAGTGCCAGAGCCAGTTGAAGGTTTGGAAGAGCTGACCTCCACGTCCCGCACGTTCAAAAAGGGCGTTCCATTGCTCTTCGAGAGCGTCGAAGCCGGCTCGCGTCGTGACGAGATCCAGTCGAGCATGTGCAGCGGTTTCGCCAGGAGGGAGGCGGTCGCGGATCTCGCGCAGCTTTGCCAAAGCCTGCTCGGGTGCAGAAGTCTGATGCTCGACGTTACGTGCGGGCAGGGACATGGGAAACGATCTCTTACGCATGACCAAAGGCCGTCCGAAATTGGGATTTCGGCGGGTCTGGCGAAAATCGTCTCATAAAAAGGATAATGAATTGCGAGGTAAGAGGCCGAACCGGGGCTAACCCTTAGGGAAATTCATCGGCTAGGCGTGTGCGATCTCGAACAGGGACAGCACGAACAACACCACGACGGCGGACCAGAGCGCGAACGTGCCCCGTCGCGTCGGTGCTGCGGCTCCGAATAGCGCGAGAAACGCGAGCACGGCGGCCGACAGCAGGTTGATGATGACCAGTCCCGCGAGCCCAATCCCGCGCGAGCCCTCCCAAGCACCTTCGATGAAAGCCGCTGCGCCAATACCGATCAGCAGGACGCCAAGCATGCGCGGCCAGAATCCGCTCGAGGCCGGCGGCAGACCCAGAATGCGGATAACGGTGAGAGGAACGAGCAGCAGTATCGTCCCGATCGAGAGCTTTAGGAGCGATTCAAGCCAAAGGAGCTGATGCACGGCGGATCACATTCAGACACGCGGACGGGCATAGAAGCACAAGAGGACTACTTCCCGGTCTTGGCGGCTTGTTGATCCCACCAGTCGTTGGAGCCCCAAGACGGGCCGGAATCTGCTGAGCTGCCATCGAACCAGCCGCTGAACAGCCCGCCGTCATCTTCCTTTTTCGCAACCGCGACAGCTTTGGCGGGCGGCTCGAAATCACCAGCAAGAAGACGATTGAGGTCTGTTTTGATCTTTTGCGTCTTGCGGTCGGAGCAGAAATTCGGGTCTTCCGCCGCAGCCTTCATCACGCCGCTGTAAGAGACGTTATAGATCTTCTCGGCTTGAGTGGCGTCGGACCCGCGCCCGATCTCGCTCGAAAGATAGGCGGCCTTCAGTTTCTCGGTATCGAAATTGTAACCGCACTTCGAAGCACGCGCGGAAACGCTCCCGACTTGCAGCGCGCGATCCGTGAGCGTGGAGGCGGGCGCAACAGGCATAGCAGCAGCGCCGTCTGGTGCCGCGCCCGCAGCAGGCGGCGGGGTCGGTGCGTTACCGAGGATCGACGCCGTCGATACGCCGTTGCTCGACGAGCAGCCGGCAAGGGCTGTCGCAAACACCAGAGCCAGGACGGTTGACCGCTGCATGATTCCCCCTCAACTCCCCGAAAACACCGCAGGTTTGCGCCCTTTTTGGGGTGAGGTCAACGCGCCGGGCCGTCAAAGGTTGTGCAAAGGGCCGAGCTTAAGAAAAAGTAAGAGAAACAATTGCCAAGCGGTCATGCTTCTTGACCCTGATCGCGTCTATCCCTCGCCACTTCGACCGCCGCCGCACAAATCCAAAGCGCGGAGCGTCGGTCTCGCTAAAGCTAGCGCATCAACTCGCGGATTGCCTCGTCGAGACCCGAAAGCGTCATCGGAAACATTCGCCCCTCCATCAGACGCCGGACCAGTTGGATCGAGTGCGTATAGCCCCACTGACTTTCGGGAATGGGGTTGAGCCAAACGGCATGCGGATAGATCGTCGTCACACGCTGCATCCAAGCGGCGCCTGCTTCGTCGTTCATATGTTCGACCGCGCCGCCGACGTGCGTGATCTCGTAGGGGCTCATCGATGCGTCGCCGACGAAGATCACTTTGTAATCGGACGGATAGGTGTTGAGCACCTGCCACGTGGGCGTCGTCTCGCTCCAGCGCCGCGCGTTGTCGCGCCAGACGTTCTCGTAAAGGCAATTGTGGAAGTAGTAGTATTCGAGGTGCTTGAATTCGCTGCGCGCCGCAGAAAACAATTCCTCCGCCATTTGCACGTGCCAGTCCATCGACCCGCCGACGTCGAAGAACATCAGCACCTTGACGGCGTTGCGCCGGGCGGGGCGAAGCGCGAGATCGAGATAGCCTTTGCGTGCGGTTCCGCGCACCGTCTGATCGAGATCGAGTTCCTCAGCCGCGCCTTCACGCGCAAAGCGGCGTAGACGACGCAACGCCATCTTGATGTTGCGCACGCCAAGCTCGACGTCGCCCGCGAGATCCTTGAACTCGCGCTTGTCCCAGACTTTGATCGCGCGCCTGTGGCGGCTTTCCTTTTGCCCGATGCGAATGCCGGCAGGATTGTAGCCGTAAGCGCCGAACGGCGACGTCCCGCCGGTTCCAATCCACTTGTTGCCGCCTTGATGCCGTTCCTTCTGTTCAGCGAGACGCTTAGCCAGCGTCTCCATGATCTTCTCCCAACCGCCGAGTTCCTCGATCTTCGCTTTCTCTTCGTCCGTCAGATAGAGCTGAGACATGGCGCGCAGCCACTCGTCGGGGATTTCGACGGTGTCGGCTTCGCTCAAGGCATCAAGCCCCTTGAAGACATGTCCAAACACCTGATCGAAGCGATCGAGATAACGCTCGTCTTTCACCAGGACCGAACGCGAGAGATAATAGAAGTCCTCGACCTGATAGCCCGCGACGCGAGCGTCCAACGCTTCGAGGAGCGCCAGGTATTCCTTGAGCGTAACCGGGATTTTCGCGTCCCGAAGCTCTCTGAAGAAATGTGCGAACATCGAGAGATAATAGCCTGTCGAACTCGAGTGGGCGAGGGCCCGGGACGACGGGCCGCAATGCCCAAACAAGCCTACCCAAAACAAAGAAGCCGCCCCGAGGGGCGGCTTCCTGCGTTCGCAGAGCGTATCAGACTTCGATTAGAAGTTGATGAGAGCGCCGAAGGTCACTTCGTTCATATCCTCGAAGCGAGTTGCAGTGCTGTCATCGAACTCGTAGTTGCGATACTTGAGCCAGAGCGACATAGCAGCAGCGTCGACTTCCTGGACAACGCCGAGGCCCCACCAGTCGAACTCGCGGCTACCGGCAGCACCGACAGCATTGAGGTCGTCACCTTCGCTGGTCATGTACTCACCGTACAGGACCGTTGCACCGAGGTGGTTCCAGTTGCGACGGAGACCAGCCTTGAAGTACCAAACGTCGCCGTCACCACCAGAGGCAACACCGCTGGCCGAGGTGTCTTCGATATCGCCGTAGTTGACCAAACCGAAGAGACCAGTGCCGATGTGCTGAGCGTAAGCGCCGACTTGCGTGTAGTTGCGCTCACCGAATGAGCTGCTGACAGCGCCCGTGCTCTCGCCGTAGGTGACAGTGGCTGCGAGCTTGAAGCCGTGCATTTCACCCGCGTAACGGATGCCCACGTCCCAAGCATCGTCGTCACCCCAAGCTGCCGACGCGCTGAAACCAGCGAAGACGGGCGAGTCGTAACGTACGGAGTTCACAGGAACGCCGAAGCAGTCGCCAGGGATACATGCACCAGCGCCGCCCCACGTCGTGGGCGAGAAGCCGCCACCAGCCGTGCGGATCGGGAAGCTGAGAACATCGAACGCCACCCAGTTGGCGGGAACGAGCGAGCCCGAACCGTCAACCAGAATTGCTGCGTTGTCCGAAACCATGGACTGAAGGCCGACGCCGACCTTACCCCAATGATCGCTCTTGACGAACCAGTAGGACTGGAGCGTCTGAACGTAATTCGGAGTGCCGGCAAAGAGGCCAGGGCCGCTCGGCGTGCTCTGGTTGGTCGTGAGTGCGTCAGAGCCGTCTGCCTCGAGATGGAGGACATAACCAGCCGTCCAACCCGGGACGATCGTGGCCTGACCGGTGAACTTGACGTTCGTGCCGAGCGTGGTGCCAAGACCCGTGACGTAGGTGTTCGATTCAACACCATCGTCCCAGAACGTGACCTGCTCAGCGACCCAGCCGGAAATCGTCAGTGATACTTTACGGTTGCCCTTGCGAGCTGTCGTGGCTTCGAGTTCGGCGATCCGCTCCTCGAGGTCAGCGCAGCAGTTGCCCCCAAGGTCGGCTGCGTTTGCGCTCGTGGTGATGCTGCCTGCGATGAGGCCAGCAGCCACCAGGGCGCTTAGGCTATATTTATTCATAGACCTTCTCCCAATCTGCGTTGGTAATCGAGATGGCGGACGCCCTTACTCGGAGTGCTACACAAACCAGGCCGCGCTCTGCGATATTGACGGCGCGAAGATTCCCTCGGAACCGCCGCTAGGCGTGAAATTCTGCGATTCTCCCCTGCGCAACAATCAGGCAATGACATTTACGCCCTGACGGAACAGCAACTGTGGCGCCACCGCCACGCATTCGTTAGCAAGGCCTGAAAGAAAAGGGATATCGGAGCCGCGTAAAAGCCTGCGGTCGATGCCCGAGGCTGGGGACGCTTTGGGGATAACGGCAAGGCGCGAAGAAAAGGAGCGTTCGACGAGCCGTCTGCGGTGGGTCTGAGAGCCGAGCTAGAGAGATTCGATGCCTGCGAGATGACGGCAGCGCAGTAAGCGCGCGCTATCCTAACTCATTACATGTTGAACGCGTTGAGAGCGCACGGTGTCGCGATCTGAACGCAGATGCAGCGTAGCCCACGCTTGTTGGTGGCGGCCGGACGAGACACAAAAACCCAACACAGGTTGGTCTGTCGTCGCCGAAAACAAAGAAGCCGCCCCGAAGGGCGGCTTCCAATTTCGTCCTGCGTTCTCAGCTTTGATTAGAAGTTGATGAGAGCGCCGAAGGTGACTTCGTCGAAGTCCTGGCAACCAGCGGCGCATGCACCGGCATTGCCATCCAAGCTGTACTGACGATACTTGAGGTACATCGACATAGCTGCGTTGTCGATTTCCTGCACAGCACCGAGGCCCCACCACTCGAAGTCGCCGTTGGTGACGGTGGATTCGCTGGTCATGTACTCGCCGTAGAGCACCGAGTGACCGAGCGGGGTCCAACGCTGACGGATACCACCCTTGAAGTACCAAGTGTCAGCATCCGAGACGCCGAAATCTCTCTCGATGTTGCCGTAGTTGACCAAGCCGAAGAGGCCAGTGCCGATGTGCTGCAGGTAAGCGCCAGCCTGCCAGTACTCGCTGCCGCCCGACACTACGCCGCCACCGAAAACGCTCGTTGCGCTAGCTTCTGCGTAAACTGCCGTGGCAGCCAGCTTGAAGCCTGCGATTTCACCGGCGTAACGGATGCCAGCATCCCAAACGTCGTCGTCACCCCAAGAAGCCGAGACCGAGAAACCGGCGAAGGTCGGCGAGTCGTAACGAACTGCGTTGGTCGGAACGCCGTAGCAGTCGCCCGGGATACAGGCGCCAGCGCCGCCCCAGGTTGCGCCCGTGTTGCCACCAGCCGAGTCACGGATGTTGAAGCTGAGCGCGTTGAACGCCACCCAGTTGGCAGGAACGAGCGAGCCCGAACCGTCGACGAGGATTGCTGCGTTATCAGCAACCATCGACTGGAGGCCAACGCTGACCTTGCCGAGGCTCTCGCTCTTGATGAACCAGTAAGACTGGAGCGTCTGAACGTAGTTGCTGGTGTTGGCAAACAGGCCAGGGCCCGAAGGCGTGTTCTGGTTCTGCGTCAGCGAGTCCGAACCATCGGCCTCGAGATGGAGCACGTAACCAGCGGTCCAGCCCGGGACGATCGTGGCCTGGCCGGTGAACTTGACGTTGGTGCCCAGCGTGGTGCCGATGCCGCCGACGTACGTGTTGCTCTCGACGCCGTCATCCCACCAGGTGACCTGCTCGGCAACCCAGCCGGAGATCGTCAGCGAGACTTTGCGGTTGCCTTTACGAGCCGTTGTGGCTTCGAGCTCGGCAATGCGCTCCTCGAGGTCAGCGCAGCAGTTCCCCCCAAGGTCTGCTGCAGACGCGCTGGAAACCGACATGCCACCTGCGAGGAGGCCGGCCGCTACCAGAGCGCTTAGGCTTTGCTTTTTCATTTACCTTCTCCCGTCTACTAACTTCGAAACGGGCGCTTGACGCAGAAATACGCCACGCGCACTAAGCTCGAACGACAGCGGCAGCAACATTGCCGAATCACCGTCTCAGGCAGGGATACTACGCAGATCTCTCTCAACCAGGGAATGCACAAACGGCCGAAGCTGGCCGATTCGGGCTGTCATGTTGCGTGAATGCAACGATTGCCCTTACTCACGAAGCTGCTGATTCTAAAAGAAAAATTAAAATTCATTTAACGGATGCTGCCGGCATGTCCTAGCCGCGGACAATTCACAGATGCATCGCATTTGGCGCTGATCCTGTGGGTAACTCTCTCTGCCAACTGCCGAAAGTGAGGCGGCCGGGCCGCACTACGCGATGCAGCGGCGCATCAGTAGGATGCAGCCTCTTCGTTATGCACGTTGACTGAAGTTCAACCACCAAACGACAGCGTCGTTATATGAATGGTCACGCGTCACCGGACGCGGCCGCGCGAACGAGGCCGTGTGGTGAAGGCCATCCAACAAGAGCGTGTCGAAGAAATTGCCGCGCGAGGTCCTTGCAGCACCAAAACGGCTCAGATACGATGCTGCATTGCAAAAAGGCAGTTGCCTTTCCGCGCGCGCTCGATACGGCGATCCGAGAAAAGGGGCCGCCCTTTTGCCGATAAATGTTGCCACATTCAGGGTTTATCAGCAGCGACCGTGCGAGGAGAACTCGCGCGTAGAGAGTTCGGTATGCTCCGGGGGGAGCGGCTGGCATCTTGATCAAATTGGCACTGCGAAAGTGCGGGCAGAGCTGCGAGCGGGCGCCTGGGCACTTAGGTGGGAACGTCTCCGGAAAAGTACTCTACATGACTGATGATCCTGGCATGGGCCGAGGCTCAAATCGCCGCGGGTTTTTAATGGGAGCGGGCGCATGCGCGATGATCGCCGCGCTCGCCGAAAACGCAATTCTATTGTCGGAAGCGACCGCTCAAGACGCAACACCGGCCGCTGCCCCGCCGCTGCCGCCGGATGAATCGTTCGCATCCGATCACGTTCGCAAGCTTGCGGAAGAAATGGCGGCGCGCGAGTTCGCCAAGCCGCGAGTTGAGGTGCCCGAGCCGTTCGGCGCGCTCACGGCCGATCAGTACCGCGATATCCGCTTCCGTCCCGAGGCCACGATTTGGCGCGGAGAGAATCTTGGCTACGAAGTCCAGCCTCTCCCCATGGGCTGGCTTTACGACTCTCCGGTTGAGCTCTGGATCGTCGATGGAGGAAAAGCGCGCAGCCTCAAAGCGGACAGCGCAAGCTTTGCCGTTGGTGCTTCGATCGAAAAGGCGCCGGCCGCAGCGCCGTTTGCATTTTCCGGCTTCCGCGTTTCCGGGATGCTCAACACCGCCGAAGCTTTAGGCGAGTTCATATCCTTCCAGGGCGCGACCTACTTCAAGGCCGTCGGACGCTATGGGCAGTACGGTCTTTCCGCGCGTGCGCTTGCTGTCAATACGGCGCGCCCCGGCGGCGAGGAGTTTCCGTTCTTCCGCGCCTTCTGGATCGAAAAGCCCACGGCGGCCGCGCCCGAGATCGTGGTTCACGCCCTTCTCGATAGCGAGAGCGTTACGGGCGCCTACCGCTTTGTCATTCGCCCCGGCCGCGCGACCGAGATGGAAGTCGACGCGATGCTGTTTCCACGTCGCGAACTGCCCCATGTCGGGATCGCGCCGCTGACGAGCATGTATTTCTTCGGTCCCGCCCAGCGGCGCGTCGATCGGGACTATCGTCCGGCCGTGCACAACAGCGAGGGCCTCGCCGTCATCAATGGTCATGGCGAGCGCCTTTGGCGTCCGTTGAACAATCCGAAGATGCTGCAGACGAGCGCCTTCGTGGACAAGGACCTGAAGGGTTTCGGCTTGATCCAGCGCGACAGGTCGTTCTCGGGATACGAGGATCTCGACGCGCGCTACGACAGGCGCCCGACCACATGGATCGAGCCCTCAGCGAGCTGGGGCGATGGATACATCGAACTGATCGAGATCCCGATCACGGAAGAGATCCACGACAACATCGTCGCATATTGGAAGCCTGCGAAGGCACTCCAGGCAGGCAAGCGCTATCGCTACAGTTATCGAATTTCCTGGGGCGAAGAGATTCCGGTCGTCTGGTCTGGTGCCTGGGTCGTGAACACAAGCGTCGGCGCGGGCAGCCGTCCTGACAGGACGCTCTTCATCGTCGACTTCGCCGGACCCAACGTTCGCGAAGCCCGCGAGATGCCGACGGCCGAGCTTTCCGTCACTTCGGGCACCACATCGGCACCGAGCGTGCAGCGCAATCCCGACATTCAGGGCTACCGCGTCAAATTCGAACTCAATCCGGCGGGAACTGAGCTCGTAGAGTTGCGTTTAGCATTGAAGCTAGCTGGCCAACTGATTTCCGAGAATTGGCTCTATAGATGGACAAGAGCATGATTGCCGAGGACCCTGCCGTCGGTGCCGCGGGCAAACCGCATGCGCCTGTCCATGACGCGAGCGACCCGGCACTTCTGCCGGCTTCCGCCCCGTTGAGTATGCCAGCTCAGAACTTCTCGGAAAAACCTGCGCGCGTATGGCCCCGTCGTCGCGGGCCTGGCATTCCGCGTACGGCCGTGTTCCTCGGTGCGGGCCTGATGACCGCTGCCTTCGCCTATGAGCTCTACGGCGTGCTGTCGTTTGTGCAGATGACGCCGTTCCAGCTCCTGTTCCTCGTCCTTTCCACGCTGACCTTCGGATGGATATCGGTCGGCACGCTGTCGGCAGCTCTCGGCTTCCTTCCGCTCTTTGCAGGTGAGACGGCCGACACCATCGACATCCCCTCGGCAGACGGACCGCTGACGACGCGAACCGCGCTTCTCTTCCCGGTCTATCACGAAGACCCCTCGAGCATTTCGGGAACGATCGCGGCCATCGTTGAAGAGCTCGGCTCTCTCGGCAAAGCGGACGCCTTCGACATCTTCGTGCTGTCTGACACGCGCGGCGCGGATGCTGGCGCCGAAGAGGAAGCAGCTTACGCCGCACTTGCGCGCAAGATGAGCGGTCAGACGCGGATCTACTATCGCCGCCGCATCGAGAACTCGGAGCGCAAGGCGGGCAACATCAAGGATTGGGTGCAGCGCTTTGGCGCCGCCTACGAGACGTTCATCATCTTCGACGGCGACAGCATCATGTCGGGCGTGGCGCTCGTGCGCTTGGCGCGCGCCATGGAGGCCGATCCGTCGGCAGGACTCATCCAGACTGTGCCTAAGCTGATCGGTGGCAGAACGCTGCTTCAGAAACTGATGCAGTTCGCAGCCAACATCTACGGGCCGTCCTCGGCAGCAGGTCTTGCATTCTGGGCGCAGGATCAGGGCAACTACTGGGGTCACAACGCCATCATCCGCACGGCAGCCTTCGCCGGCTCTGCGGGTCTCCCGACTTTGCCCGGCCCCGCTCCCTTCGGCGGCCACATCCTGAGCCACGATTTCGTGGAAGCGATGCTGCTGCAGCGCGCGGGGTGGGGTGTGCATATGGCGCCGTCGATCGAAGGCTCTTACGAAAGCATGCCGCCTGCGCTGACGGATTTGATCGTTCGCGATCGCCGTTGGTCGCAGGGCAACCTGCAGCATCTCGCGCTGTTGGCTAAATCCGGCGTTCCCGGCATGGGACGCGTCCATCTCTTCATGGGCGCAATGGCCTACGTCGTGTCCGCGATCTGGGCCGCTTCGCTCGCGATCGGCCTCGTGCTCGCGCTTCAGGGCCAGCAACTTCTGCCGAGCTACTTCACAGACGCAAAGACGCTCTTCCCGATCTGGCCGATCATCGACCCGGGCGCCGCCATGCGATTGTTCCTCGCGACGATGATGGTCGTTCTCCTGCCGAAAGCGCTGGGTCTTGCACTTGAGATGAAACGCGCCCGCCGCGCGCGCGAAGTTTTCGGCATTCCGCGGGCTATCGCCGGTGTCATGACCGAGACAGTGTTCTCGATGCTGCTCGCGCCGATCATGATGATGACGCAGACCTCGTCGGTGCTGCAGATCCTCTTCGGTCGCGATGCGGGTTGGAAAGCGCAGCGCCGCGACGGCGCGACGCTCGAAATCTCGGACGCCATTCGCTTCCACTGGACCCACATACTGGTCGGTGTCGTCGTCACAATCATCTGCTGGGAAACCTCTCCAGGCCTGCTTGTCTGGATGGCGCCAGTCGTTCTCGGCCTTGTGCTCTCTTGGCTTATCAATTGGGTGACCGCGCAGGATGCAGGCCCTGCCATCAGCGCGGTCCTATCGACCCCGATTGATCGCTCGCCTGCTTCGATCGTTCTGCGAGCGCTTCGTCATACGGACCAGTGGCGCGAGCGCGCAGCCATCGATCATAAGGCCAAGGCCGATGCCGCCGCTGCGCTGCATCACGCGTTAGTTGCAGCCTAGAGCGGGCGCCGCGACACCGCATAAGCCGAGCGTTATCCGTTGGTGGATGTGCTCTTGCGCGCCACCGGCGGAGTTCCGCTTCGCCGCAGCAACTCCGGCAGAAGATCCCGTACCCGCACCGGCTCAGCGTCGAGGAACGGGATTGGGCGCGTCACGTCGATGGCCGCTGTGCCGATACGCGCCGTCAGAGCGCCGTTGAAGACGCCCTCTCCAAGGCGACGCGAAAGCCGGCGCAGAAGATCCTGACCGAGGAACTGCCCAAGCAGGTCGTCCGTCATGGCGACACCGCCCGTTGCCACCAGATGTGTGACCACCATCCGCGCCAGCCGGAGTGCGCCGAGCCCGCCGGGCCGTCCGCCGTAAAGAGTGGCGAGCCCCCGTAGCAGCCGCAGGTTTTCAGCGGCAACATAGAGCATGGCCACCCAGACCATGGGGCTCATCGCAGTCACGACTGAGACGCGTTTGGCGGACTTTAAAACTAGCCGCCGCGCTTCGGCATCGAGCGGCGCCATGATCTCCCGATCCGCAAGCCGCAGCAATTCGCCGGCATCCCGCACATCCCCCGCGTGATCGCGGAGCCGCGCCAGATTCCAGGTTAAATCGCGCCGTCCGCGAAAGGTGTCGGCAAGCGCCGCCACGGTTTTGCGTTCGAGCGATTTGTCCTTCGTCCGGAGTGCGGTCTCGGCATCGCGCTTGAGGCGTGAAAGCCGGCCGAGTCGCACGAGGCCGAGAATTTCGCGCAGGAGGATCACGAGACCTGCGAGCGCGGCGATGCCTGCAAGGCTCGTCGCCGTCCAGCCGATCCAGTCTTGCCGCTCGATGGCGCTTGTCACGAAGCCGGTAAAACTCGCAGCGAGCGAGAGGCCCACGAGGCCCGCAACCGCCGAGACGAAGATGCCCCCGATGCTTGCTCCGCGGTGGGCGCCGGGGTGCAGGGCCGGTTCTCCGAGCGAGTCTCTAAGGTCGGCGTCGACGCTCTGCGGAGCCTCTTCGAGGATTTTGGGATCGTTGGTCGAAAACACGCGCGGTCCGCGCGGCGTGGATGGAGGCGTCTCCGTCATGCGAGCCAGTCTCCGATCAGGAAGTCGAGCGCCCGGTCGAGGCGGATATGCGGCGGCGAGGGGATCTCGCCCCACGGCTGTACGGAGAGAAGTCGAGGCGGCCGAAAACGCGGGAACGTGGCATCGAAGGGCGCCGATCCCGAAAGCGCCGCCGCAGCGTCTAACGGAAGATCGCCCGGAAAAATCGCCGCTTCCCGCTTCCCGTCGAAGCGTTCGCCGCCCACCGTTTCTCCCGGCAACGGCACGCCGACGATGCACGGCAGCATGGCTTTGCCATCGCGCACCTGCGCTTCGCGCGTGGCCCTCAACGCCGCGAGAGCCATGACACGAGCCTCCGCACCCGCATCTCCCGCGCGCACGGCCGCCCGTTGCGTGAGAAGCGCGAGAATGGCCTCGAGCCGGTCATGGCTGGTGTGGTGGATGTGATCGGCTTTTGTCGCGGCGAACAGCAGCCGGTCGATGCGGCGCAATCCCAAGAGGCTCGCGAGCCAACTCGAAACGCCTGGCCGGAACGCCTTGAGCACGGATGCGAGCGCGCGCTCGAGCTCCGCCGTCGACTCCGTGCCGCCGTTGAGCGCGCCGAGCACATCGACGAGAACGATCTGCCGGTCGAGGCGGCTGAAATGATCGCGGAAGAAGGGCCGCACGACGTGGGCGAGGTAGCTCTCGTAGCGGCGCGCCATCATCGCGGCGAGAGACCCGCGAGGAGGCGCTTCGTCGGTCAACGCGATGGGAAAGAAGGTGAGGAGAGGGGAGCCTTCGAGGTCGCCGGGCATGAGGAAACGCCCTGGGCCTACAGTTGCGACAGCAGAGTTTTCCCGCACGTCTTTGATATACGCGGTGAAAAGGCGCGCGCCTTCGAGTGCCATCTGCTCGTTTTCGGGACCCGTCGCATCGAGACCCGCCGCAAACGAAAGCCACTCGGCTGCGGCTTTTCCCTTCGCCGCGCGGGCCCGCTCCATCGCCTCGCGCGACCAAGAGGCATAGCTTTCTCCGAGCATGCCGAGGTCGAGCAGCCACTCACCGGGATAGTCGACGATGTCGAGATTGAGCCTGCGCACGCCGAGCGCGCGACGTAGAGGATGCTCGGAGACGAACGAGAGAGAGATACGCAACTCGGAGACGCGCCTCGTGCTCTCCGGCCATTCAGGCGGCTCGCGGCCAAGCGCGGCCACATGGCTTTCGTAGTCGAAGCGCGGAACGTTGTCGTCGGGCTGCGGCTCGAGATCGGCGGAGAGCAGGCGCCCTTCGGCGTAAGGCGTGAAAAACGGCAGCCGCCCGCCCTGGGTCAGGTTGCGGATCAGCGCTGTGATGAAAACCGTCTTGCCGGAACGCGCGAGACCTGTCACGCCGAGCCGCAGCGACGGAGTTAAAAAATCCGCCATGACGTCTCTGGCGCTCGACCAGGATTGCGTGAGGGATTGTGGCAGGTCTCGGGCGTCCAAGAGAAACCTCGCTAGCAGGTTTCTCTACCTATGCCCGGCCGTTCGAACTCGCAAGGCGGGCGCCGCTCAGAGCAGCCGCCAAGCCTTGCAACTTAACCGTAGAAGGCCACGAAAACGCCTGCGCCGATCACCGTAAGTCCCATGAGGACAATGGCGCCACTCTTCAGAAATTCCGTCATCTCCAGTCCACTCCGATGTCTCGCACCAGCCGTTCGCCCGACGAGACGTTCCAAGGCTACGAGCTAATGTTTACGATCCGCCCAATGAACGAGCGCTGAAGCGAACTTGCAGCTCGCGTTCATGCTCCGGTCCACAGTTGAAGGCCGTTAGTTGAAAAACGTCCGCGCACCCTCAGGGGTTCGGGACAAATCGCCCCATGCGCCCCAGCACGACGTCACGTTCATGCTGCCGGACTATCCTCACAGAGAGAGTTCGATAGACTGGCAAGATCATGTCGGACCCGCAGCGCATTTCGAAAAACGGACAGGTTTTCGCGCGCAATCTCGATTGGAACCTCGTCAAGCTGTTCCTCAGCATCGTGCGGTCGGGGAGCATCGGCACGGCGGCGCGTGCGCTGAACAAGCAGCAGCCGACCGTGAGCGCCGGATTGAAGAGGCTCGAGGATCACATTGGCGCGCCGTTGTTCGTGCGCACCGCGCGTGGCGTGGCGTTGACGCCAGCCGGGCGCACATTCCTCGACGTCGCCGAGCAGATCGAAGGTCTCGTCATGTCGATGCCGGGCGAGGCGGCGAAAGCCTCGGGCCTGCTGCAAGGCATCGTCACCGTTCGCGTGATTTCGGACCTCGTCTCACCAGAGTTCGACCAGGCGATGGTGACGTTCCATCAGCTCCACCCGGAGGTGGAAATCCGGCTCGACATCGCGCCATGGCGTGACGTCGTGCTCTCCGTGAAGGACGGCTCCGCAGATATCGGCATCGCCTGCGACAGCGCCACCACCGCCGAGCTTTGCTATCGCCCTCTCATGCGCGAATGCCAGCAGCTCTATTGCGGCCGCGCGCATCCCGCGTTCCGCAGCGACACGCAAGACCCCGGTGGTCTCGGCACCGAAACCTTTATCTTGACGGGAGAGGACGAGCCAGCCGAGCTTACGAGCTTCCGCGGACGCTACCGGTTGGGCGAGCGCGTCGGCGGCTCCGCCGACACGCTGCACGAGGTCAAGCGGCTCATCCAGATCGGCATCGGTGTCGGCTTTTTACCCACCGTGGTTGCCCAAGACGCAGTCGACGCGGGCGGCTTGTGGCCGATGCTGCGCGAAGACATTCTGCCCAACTACCACGTCTATCTGATCACCCGCGATACGCAGTTGAGCCCCGCGGCCAGGGCGCTCCTCGACGTGATCGAAGCGCACCTCCAGCCCCACGATACCGAGGGGGGAAACACGGGCGCTGAGAGCACGGCATAGATCCAGTCTATGGCTGCCATCAACGAGTAACGGCTTCATGAGGTCTCCTCCGCGCGGCACGATCGCCCGAGATGGAGGATCACGGTGGTCGAGATCAGCGATACAATCGGTCTGTGGGAACGTTCCCTCATTGCGTGGCCCGACGGGAGCCGCGACACGACGACATACGCCGGCTGGCTGCAGGGACCGGCGCTCTTCGCTGATCTCCGCCAGCCTGCCGACCCACCTTCGTTCGCGGGCGCGGCGTGCCTGAACGACCTCGATGCTCCACACTTCGGCTGGCTCGCGCGGCAGGAGGGGTTCGCAGGCCGGCTCGTTCGCGCAGGCCAGGCGTTCGAGTGGCAACGCCATATCGACTTCCAATGCCCGACATCCGCCAGCGATGCGGGTTTCCTGGAGTTTCGCGACGGCGTGCTCGTCGAGGTCGGCCGTGATGTGCCGTACATCGAGCACTGGCATCCCGCCTTGGACAACGTGACACCGCACTACGCCATGCGTCTGGAAGATGATGCCGGTCACATAGGGTATCTGGTGCGGGCCGGCACGCTCTTCATGTTCGTCCGCGGCAGGGCAACACCACTGCCGCATGGCAAGACCCTTCCTGATCTCGTTGCTTCCTCCGATGCAAAAACGGCGCGCACGCTTCTCGACTGCGAGATCTCGCTCGGACGCGTTGGGCAGGAATGGCTCATCAAGCGCTCGAGCCTTCCCTATCGCGTCGGCGCGGATCTCGCGCCTTATCTCTCGGCCGATGGATCGCAGGTGACGACGGCAGACATTGACGAAAACGGCGCTCAACTCGAGCGCTTCTGGCGCGTGATCGAGAACGACACCGCAAAAGAAGAAGACGACACGCACCGAGGAAACGCACCGGGGCATCCCAGAACCGCAGCCAAGATCACAGGGAGAGCACCATGATGAATGGGTCCGTCCGTCGCCTCTTCGCGACGCTTCTCGCAGCGCTCGTCATCGCCGCGCCGCTCGCGCCAGCCCACGCCGAGAAGACGTTCAAGATCGCCTGGTCCGTCTACACGGGCTACATGCCGTGGCCCTACGCGGAGCACGCGGGCATCATCGAAAAATGGGCCAAGAAGTACGGCATCAAGATCGAAGTCACGCAGATCAACGACTACATCGAGGCCATCAACCAATATACGGGCGGCAAGTTCGACGGCGTGACCTCGACCATCATGGACGGCTTGACGTTGCCCGCGGTCGGCGGCGTCGACACAACCGTTCTCATCGTCTGCAACCACTCGAAGGGCAACGACGGCATCGTGCTGAAGGGCGCCGGCAAGACGATGGCCGACCTCAAGGGCAAGAAGGTCAATCTCGTCCAGTACTCAATCTCGCACTACATGCTGGATCTCGCGTTCAAGAAGCACGGCGTCGATGCGAAGGACGTCAAGCTGCAGAACATCTCCGACGCGGACTTCGTCGCCGCGTTTCATACCCCCGACGTAGATGCCGTCGTGGCCTGGAACCCTGGCTACTCCGAGCTGAAGAAGCTGAAGGACGTCAGCATCGTGTTCGATTCGAAGGAAATCCCCGGTGATCTCGTCGATGGCTTCCTCGTCAACACGAAGACGCTGAGCGAAAATCCCGAGCTAGGAAAAGCGCTGACCGGCGCCTGGTTCGAAGCCATGGATGTCATCAAGAGCAGCGGCGAAGAAAGCGAGAAGGCGCGCAAGTTCATGGCCGAGTTGTCGGGCACGACGGTCGAGAGCTTCAACTCTCAGGTCGATACGACCGAGTTCTACGATCCCGCGACATCGGCTGCGTCTGCCCGTTCACCCGAGATGGCGCAAGCCATGGAGCAGATCCGCACGTTCACGTTCGACAACGCCCTCATGGGCAAAGACGCCAAAACCAAGGATGCGATCGGTATCGCGCTTCCAGGCAAGACGCTCGGCGACGAAAAGAACGTGAAGCTCCGCATCGACGACGCCTTCACGCAGATGGCCGCCGACAAGAAACTCTAGCGCGGGACATCCCGCGCTTCTCTCCCTCTAGTCTCAGGAGGCCCCTTTGACCAACCCCGCAAACTTCTCGAGCATTCCGATCGTGGATGTCACCAAGCTGCGCACCGGCACGCTCGACGAGCAGAAGCAGGTCGCAGAAGAGCTGGGCAAAGCCGCCCGCGCCGTGGGCTTCGTGTACGTCACCGGCGGCGGCATCGATGAAAAGCTGTTCGACGGCGTGCTCGATTCGGCGAAGCGGTTCTTCGCGCTTCCCCACGAAGAGAAGATGAAGGTCTACATCGGCAACTCGAAATGCCATCGCGGCTACGTTCCGGAAGGCGAGGAGGTGTTCGCCTCGGGCACGAAGGACAAGAAGGAAGCCTACGACCTCTCGATCGACCTCCCAGCGAGCGACCCGGACTACGTTGCCGGCAATCCGCTTCTCGGGCCGAACCAGTGGCCGGACATGCCGGGCTTCGCTGCTGCCGTCGATGCCTACTACATGGCCGTGTTCGAACTCGGTCGCGTGCTGCTGCGCGGTTTCGCCATGGCGATCGGCGAGGAACCGAGGTTCTTCGATCGCTACGTCACCAAGCCGCCGAGCCAGCTTCGATTGATCCACTATCCGTTAGACACGAGCGCCGAGGACCGTCCCGGCATCGGCGCACATACGGATTACGAGTGCTTCACGCTGCTGCGCTCGACGTCGCCCGGCCTCGAAGTCATGAACGGCGCGGGGGAGTGGATCGATGCGCCGCCGGTTCCCGGCGCTTATGTCGTCAACGTCGGCGACATGATGGAGATCTGGACCAACGGCGCGTTCGTCGCCACCTCGCATCGCGTGCGGAAAGTATCCGAGGAGCGTTATTCGTTCCCGCTTTTCTTCGCCGCCGATTACGACACGGTCGTCGCGCCGTTGCCGCGCTTTGTCGATGCCGAGAAGCCGGTGAAGAAGTCGCTCAAGGCCGGCGAACACCTCTTCGCCCAGACCATGCAGAGCTTCACGTACTTGAAGGAGCGCCGCGCACGCGGCGAGATCGTGCTGCCGGAAGGCTCGGCTCCGCTCTCGTCCTTTGGACAGGAAGCCGCTCAGAAGTATTGATCGCCTCGCTGGGTTGGTGGCCCCCGCCAACCCGCAAATCAGCGACCCCTACTGCCTACTCGCCCTTGCGCCGGCTCATGAATGCGAGCCGCTCGAACAGATGCATGTCCTGCTCGTTCTTGATCAGCGCGCCGGCGAGCGGCGGAATGACCTTGCGGTTGTCCGTCTCGCGCAGAACGGACGGATCGACATCCTCGCTGAGCAGAAGCTTGAGCCAGTCGAGCAACTCCGACGTGGACGGCTTCTTCTTGAGGCCCGGCAGCTCGCGCAGATCGTAGAACACACGCAGCGCCTCCGAGACGAGCCGGCCCTTGAGGTTCGGGAAATGCACCTCCACGATCTGCATCATGGTCTCGGGATCGGGGAACTTGATGTAGTGGAAGAAGCAACGGCGCAGGAACGCGTCCGGCAGTTCTTTTTCGTTGTTAGAGGTGATGATGACGATGGGGCGGCGCAGCGCGCTGATCGTCTCGCCCGTCTCGTAGACGAAGAACTCCATCCGATCGAGTTCTTGCAGCAGGTCGTTCGGGAATTCGATGTCGGCCTTGTCGATCTCGTCGATGAGAAGCACTGGCCGCTTGTCGGCGACGAACGCCTCCCACAGTTTGCCGCGCTTGATGTAGTTGCGGATGTCCTTGACGCGCTCGTCGCCGAGCTGCCCGTCGCGGAGGCGCGAAACGGCGTCGTACTCGTAGAGCCCTTGCTGGGCCTTTGTCGTGGATTTGACATGCCACTCGATGAGGGGTGCATCGAGGGCGCGGGCCACTTCGAGCGCCAGCACCGTTTTGCCCGTTCCAGGCTCACCCTTGATGAGCAATGGTCTCTGGAGCGTTACGGCGGCATTCACCGCGACCGTGAGGTCGCGCGTCGCGACATAGCTCGACGTGCCTTCAAAGCGTCCGCCTTCAGCCGAGCCGTTCGTGCCGGAAGCCGTCATGTCGCGGAATTCCTTCCTGATTTGGCGCTGAGGACGCCAGCAAAGCCTTTGGTCCCGTCTTAGGCGGCGCCTCCGTGCGCCGCAAGAACGGTAAACGGCCGCGAGGTCGCAGGAAGGCCGCAAAAAGAGGCAGCGAAGCCTGTGCAACTCGGGATTGTGGACAAATCAGGCCCGATGCGAGGGCTAAAAAGTCAGAAGATACAGAATCACAGACAATATCCGTCACTTCCGAACCTAAATTTCTCACAGCTTTTAAGAGTTAAACGGCGGATTTTCTTGACATAAGCAGTTGCTAACCCCAATAGAGCCACGCCAAACGCTTGGGGCCGCGCACGTTCCCGTTGGATGCGTCGGGACGGTTGCCCCTCGTCGGATGGACAGGCACGTCATTGGAGCTCCACATGAGCAAGCGAGCCACGTCGAAACCGGGCAAATCGAAGGCGGCCGTTAAGGCTAAAGCCGCGCCGAAGCCGTCTGTAAAAAGCGCATCATCGAAATCGGCAGTGAAGTCCAAGCCCGCGCGCGCTCCAGAGAAGCCCGCGGCACGGACAAAAACCGTAGCCAAGACAGTGACGAAGGTGAGCGTGGCGAAGCCCACCGCGAGCCCGACCAAACCGAGGACCCGCGCCATCGAAAAGGCACCGGACAAGAAGCTGACCGCAAAGGCCGGCTCATCGACCATCGTTCTTCCGCCCGACTATCGCCCGTCCGAGGACGAGCCGTTCATGAACGAGCGGCACCGGATGTACTTCCGCCAGAAGCTGATGAACTGGAAAGAAGAGATCATCCGGCAGACCAAGGAAACGCTGATGGGGCTGCACGAGGACTCGACCCAGCACGCCGATCTCGCCGACCGCGCGACGTCGGAGACGGATCGCGCGCTTGAACTGCGCGCGCGTGATCGCCAGCGCAAGTTGATCAACAAGATCGACGCCGCGTTGGCGCGCATCGAGGACGGCAGCTACGGCTACTGCGAAGAGACGGGAGAGCCGATCGGCTTGAAGCGTCTCGACGCCCGCCCGATCGCCACGCTTTCCGTCGAAGCGCAAGAGCGTCATGAGCGCCGCGAGCGCGTCTACCGCGAAGACTAGAGTTAGAGTGCTTCCGGAAAAGCCTGTGCCGGCGAAGGCCGGAGAAACGGTCATGGCAAAGCCATGCTCCGAAGTGCCGGATCAGAAGCACGACAAACAGAAGACCAGGAGCGCTTCGGACCCCATCAGTCCGAGGCGCTATTCTTTTGGAGGTTTCGTGTCGCCCACCCACGGTCCCTGCTGCTGGCGTGCACGTTCCTCAGCGAGGCGCGTGAGCACAGACTTCACTAGGTCGAGGTCGCGCAAGTGCACGTCATACTGCGCGTAAGGCATCTCGATCCCCGCTTCACGAAACGCCTTCAGGATGCGGAAACGCAGGTCGGTTTTCGCCGCGTCTGTCTTTCCGACATCAGACACCACGCCGCCTAAGGAAAACTCGAGCCCGTTCGGCCCGAAGTCGTTGAACACGACGGACGGCGCCGGATGCTGCATGAGCAGCGAGCACTCGGACCCGACCTTCTGCAGGATATCGCGCACCTTCTCCGCGTCCGATCTGTAACCGACGCGCACGGCGACCGTGACTGTGCCGAGCGAATTGCGATGCGTCCAGTTCGTCACGGGCGACTGGATGAGATCGGAGTTGGGAACGATCACGCTCGCCTTGTCGAAGGTCTCGATCTCGGTCGAGCGCACCGAGATCCGGCGCACAAACCCCTGCTGGTCCTTCACCATCACGCGGTCGCCGACCTTGATCGGCCGCTCCACGAGCAGGATCAGGCCTGACACGAAGTTGTTGATGATGGACTGCAGACCGAAGCCGATACCGACCGAGAGTGCGCCCGCGACGATGGCGAAGCTCGTGATGTCGATGCCGCTGTAGGCAATGGCCACCAGCGCCGCGATAATGAAGCCGGTGTAGCCGATCGCTGTGTGGATCGAGTTCGCGATGCCTTGGTCGAAGCGCTGCGAGCTCGAAACACCCTTGTCGATCCACCGTTGCGCAACGCGCGTTGCGAAGACCAAAGCGAGGAACAGCGCAACCGCGAGAAGGATGCGTGCGAACGAAATACGGAATTCGCCGATCTGGAAGCCGAACACCAGCGACCGCATCGTGAGCAGTGCTTCCGGAGGCGTGAAGCCCCATGTGATCAGCACCAGCGGAACAGCAGCGAGAGCGAGCGCCGCGTTGAGCAGGATTGACAGCGATTGCGCGAGGATTGCGCCCTGCTTGGGGTCGAGGCCGAACTGCTCATTGAGCACCGCCGCAAACGGTTTGACGCCGGTTCCCGGCGCGCCGAGCATGGCGCGGATCGCAAGGTGGAACACCAGGATGATCGCGATCACACTACCGCTGACGAGCACTTGCGACGAGATGAACCGCCCGAGGCCGATGTAGCCGACGAGAGAGAGACCAAGCACTGCAAGCGCGACGATGAGGATCGGGATCTTGATGAGGTAGGGCCGCAGCCACGAGACAGGGCTGGGCATCCCTGAGACCGAAGCCTCGGGCGCCGAATGGCGCACGCCCGTGGTCACCGCCTTCGGTTCGAACGGCGTGCGCACGAGCTGTAGCATCAGGAGTCCGATGGCGACGCTGGCCAGCGCCATTTCCATTACGCCGATGGAAAGCGGCAGGAACAGCCGGCGAACGGCCTCCTGCAGGATGATGTCCAGTGAAAATACGGCCGCGATCGAGGTAATGATGTGCGTGACCTTGCGTGCCGATGGCGTCGAAAGATCGACGAGGCGCCACTGCGGACGTTTCGGCTGCAACATGGCGCGCGTCAGCGCCGCGACGCCGATGAGGATGTAAAGCGCAGGGAACGCGGCGTCGGCGATCTGTCCAACTTCGTAGGTGAGGAGGTAAAGCGAATCGAGCCCCGTGCCGAGCACGTTGAGCGAGATAAGCGCGGGTAGCGCGAACAACGGCGCCACCCATCCGACGGTCGCTGCCTGCACGAAAAAGCTCGGCGGCGACTCCCGCGGCCGGTCGAGGCGGGCGGACAGGAACCAGCGCACGAGCCCGGTCAGCACGAGAAACAGGAATACCGATCCCCCAACGAGGCCGCTGAGTTCCGCCCACCGGCGCGATGCAAGCGACATCCAGCCGCCCAGCGTGTCGCTGATCTGGCGCATGGCGCCTGGCGCATCTTCGGAGATGCGGAACCAGGTCGCTGGTGAAACGGGCGAGGGGCTGCGTCTGAGGAGATGCGAGGCAAAGATCGTCTGTCGCGCGGTTTGCACCGTGTCGCGCAGCTGGCGGGCTCGCACGCTGATGAGCTCGGTGTTCTTGAGAGCACCGTCCACTTCGGAGGCGATGGCGTTGAGGCGGGCGCGCTCTGCCGTGATCTCCGCAGATTCCGGCGCGGCCTCCTTGGCGGGCGCCGCACCGAGCTGTTCGATCTGCTGGTGAAGCGCGTCGGACTTCGGTTTCAGCGTATCGCGAACCGTCCGCGTCTGCTGGAAGAGGCTGAGCAATTCGCCCCGCAGGCGCTGCAAATCTTCCTCGTTCTCAAGGTTACGCTCGACCGTTTTCTCGAGCCGGTCGAGCTTGTCTTTGAGTTCGGTGACCGGGCGCTGAACGTCCGCGATTTCTTGCTGTTCGGCGGCGGTGAGCACGGGCGGCGGCGGCGTGGCGGGTTCGGCCGCAGGAGCGGGTTCTGCACTCGGGGCCGGAACAGCGGGAGCCTGCTCGGCAGGCGAAGGCGCGGCTTTAGTCGCCGGCGCGCTCTGCTGAGGAGGCGACTGCTGGGCGTGGACTTGAGTCAGGGCAACGCCGCAGAAGAGGAGCACGAGCGCCGTCTGAATCCATCCAAACCCAAGAGAGCGGCGCCAGACTCCAGCCGAATTCATTGGTCGTCCTCGTGAATGGGAAGGCCGGAGCAAAGATCATCCGGAAATGCGAGCATTACCGGATGGCAACCGGCCTCCTTTGTAAAGCGATCCGCAGTTTCGCCCTGCCTCGGCGATCAACTCAGACTGTGATCGACGCGTTTCTGGGGAACCGGAGAAGAAGCCGCGACTTCGGGATCGAGCGCAGCCGCCGGAGCCGGAATTCCGGTCTCGATCAGCATGTCTACCGGCCCGCCTGTCATGATGAGATGTTCAACACCATCGCGCCGGATCAGGATCAGCCTGCGCTTGCTGTCGAGATTGAATTGTTCCGAAACAGAGAGACGTCGCATCGGCTTGGGAGCAAAAAATGTCCCGACCGAAGGCAGCGCTCCCCCGCCAAGATATTGGCGCACGGCGTAAGCGCCGCCGATCATCGCGACCGCAAGAAAAAGCACGATGGCGAGGTAGTAGAGCATATCCCACATGACGAATTGCGCGCGGGCTTACCCCGCGCGTCCCTGAGACCCTGTTTGCCCGCCCGTATAGCGCGGAATTCACATCAATTTAACTCTATTGAACGAACTGTGGACGGCGTGGAGCACGCACGGATGCCGCCGGGACACGAACGGCCTCCGGGCAGCCACGAAAGTCGGGGCACGGGCGTAGCGTAGGCGTATGAGTAGCAGAGTTCCCAGGCAGGCATCCGAGGCGTCGACCCCGGAGAATCAGATACCTTTCGCCTTCATGAGCGAAAGCGACACCCGTCAACCCAGATCCGGCCTTGCGAACGCCCAATCCCTTTCGGGTGGCGGCTCCGAGCCCGGCGTCGTGCCGATCATTGCGGCTTCCGTCGCGGCTGGCGCGCTCGTCCTCGCGCTGGTTGCCTCGCCGGCCGGTGAGCCGCTGTTGCTCACCCTGCTGTCCATTTTGGCCATGCTCGGCCTCTTCGCGCTTTTCGGCTACGCAGCGGGCCACCTCCGGGTCGGCGAGCGTGTGCGCGACGACGATCTCATTCGCGCCTTCGCCGACAGCCTCGACGACGGTTTGCTCGTCACGCGTCGCGACGGGCGTCCGATGTACGCCAATCGCACCCTCGCCGACATGGTGGGCATGACGGCCGCAGGCGAGATCAACGCTCTCGAAACGCTGTTCGCTGGCGATCCGCGCGCAGCCGCTGCTTATTTCAGGCTGGAGCGCGCCGCTTCCCGTCGTGAGCCGTGGCGTGAGGAAATCGAAATTCGCATCGACGGCCGCCGTACGCAGTTGCTGCGCGTCGCTCAGCGCCCGTGCAGCGTTCCAGGACACGAGCGTGAACTCGGTCCCATGTCGCTCTGGACCGTCACCGACGTCACGGCTGAGCGCGCGCGCCAAGTGAGCGCCGTCGCAACGCTCGAAACCACGCTCGAGCGTATGGACAGTCTGCCCGCAGGCCTGATGGAAGTCGATGCGCGCGGCACCGTCCGCCGCCTCAACGCGACGCTGCTACGCTGGCTCGGGCTCGAACCGCAGACGCTCTCGGAGCGCACGCTGAAACTGACGGACCTCGTGGGCAACGAAGGCGTCGAGCTGATCTCCAACGCTGCCGCGGCCTTCCATACGACGGGGCAGGGTATCGATCTTGAGGTGCTCGTCGAGAAGGGCGTGAAAGTCCCGCTGCGCTTCTTCGCACGCCGCGACAACACTGGCGGGCTTCTCATCGCCGCCTTCCGTCGTGAGGCAGGAGCAGACGAGGAGAGCGCCGCCGCCGCGGAAAACCGTCTCGCGCGCTTCTTCCAGTCCTCGCCATTCGGCATCGCCACAGTCGGCTCCGATGGTCGCCTAGTATCAACCAACGCAGCCTTCGCTCGCATGATCCCGGATGGCTCTTCCGCCGCGGGCTTGCCGGCCGCAGACGTTCTCTGTCGCGCAGCCGACGCCGAAACGCGCCACGCCGTAGAAGCAGGCTTGCGCCTCGCGCTCACGGGCACGGTCACGCGCACGCCGGTGGAAATCACAGTTGGCCCCAACAACGAGTTCTCGCGCCGCGTCTACTTCGCGCCGGTCTCCCAGGCGAAGGACGCCCGCGAAGCCGGAATTCTCTATCTGATCGACGCCACAGAGCAGAAGGCTCTCGAAGCCAAGTTCGCGCAATCGTCGAAGATGGAAGCCGTGGGTAAGCTCGCCGGCGGCATCGCCCATGACTTCAACAACGTCCTGACCGCCATTATCGGCTTCTCGGATCTGCTATTGCAGACCCATCGTCCGACGGACCCGGCCTACAAGGACATCAAGAACATCCAGCAGAGCGCCACGCGGGCCGCCGGTCTCGTCGCGAACCTGCTCGCGTTCTCCCGCCGCCAGACGCTCCAGGCCGAGGCGCTGCAGGCGAGCGAAGTGCTCTCCGAAAACGCCAGCATGCTGAAGAGTTCGCTCGGCGAGAAGATCGAGCTCAAGTCGCAGACCGGCCGCGATCTCTGGTACGTGAAGGTCGACAAGACCGAGTTCGTGCGTGTCATCATGAACCTCGCCGTCAACGCGCGCGACGCGATGTCCGATGGCGGCACAGTCACGATGCTGACGCGCAACGTGACGGAGCGCGAGAGCCAGAAACTCGGCCATCACGGTATGCCGGTCGGCGAATACGTGCTGGTGGAAGTCGCCGATACCGGCTCGGGCATGCCGCCTGAGGTCATGGCCAAGATCTTCGATCCCTTCTTCACGACCAAGGGCGTTGGCAAGGGTACGGGCCTCGGTCTCTCGACCGTCTACGGTATCGTCAAGCAGTCGGGCGGCTTCATCTACGCTGACAGCACGCCCGGCCAGGGAACGACCTTCCGCATCTACTTGCCGCGCTTCATGCCCGCCAACGAGGAAGAGATCGTCGCTCAGAAGACGGCCAAGAAGGAGCGTCCGCAGGATCTTACCGGCTCGGGCCGCGTCCTGCTCGTCGAGGACGAGGACGTCGTGCGCTCGTTCGCCGTGCGCGCCTTGAAGCGCCAGGGGTACGAGGTGTTCGAAGCGTCCACCGGCGTCGAGGCCCTCGAGGTGATGGCCGAGCACGAAGACAAGATCGACATTGTCGTGTCGGACGTCGTCATGCCGGAAATGGACGGGCCGACGCTCCTGAAGGAGCTGCGCAAAAAGAACCCGGATCTCAAGATCATCTTCGTATCCGGCTACCCGCATGAAGCCTTCGAAACGAGCCTCGACAAGGACCAGCAGTTCGCCTTCCTGCCGAAGCCGTTCTCGCTGCCCCAGCTCGCCGCGAAAGTGAAAGAGGAACTCGGGCGTTAACCCGAAAAGGGCTACCTTTAGGGGGCAGCCCTTTACCCTTCGGGGTTCGGAATCGCCCGCTTTGCCTTGGTTCGGTCAAACCTTTGCCCGCACTCTTCCTCCGACAAGGGAGCATTCCGGGGAGGCCAGCGTGTCGCGAAACCACCGCTACGCCGCTGTCGCAACGCTTGCCGCGCTAATGACAGGCGTGTTCGGCGCATCGCCGACGCGTGCTTTGGCAAACGAGCAGGCGGCGTCCGCAACCTGCGAGAAGACAGCCGGCGTTTCGGTTCTTGCTTCGCCTTATGCGCCCTGGAAAGGTGCGCCGCTTCGCGTCGTGTTCACGACAGAGCAGGCGATCGATGGCGAGATGAGCCTCGTTGCTCCCGATGGCGGCGTCGCGGTTGCGACCGCCGATCGTCGCGGTGGCCCACCCTATTTCTGGGTCGCGGAAGTAAAGTCTCCGGCAGCGGGCGCATGGCAGGCCAAGCTCACGCGCAAGGGGGCGGCGGGCGAATGCAGCGTTCTCACCCACGAGATCAAAGTCGGCAAGAAGCAGCAGTCCGCAAGTCGCGCATCATCAAAGAGCGTCTGGTCTGTCACGGACACTTGGGATCGCGAGACGGAGAATTTGTATTCGGCTTGGATCGAAAAGCTGTTCGACGCACCGATCGACGAACAGCTCTCCTGGCCTGCGCTGCATGAGGTCCTGCGCGATCCTTCGCGCAACATTCTCTTCAACTACCTCGGCCTTCGAGAGGACGAGAAGAACCTCATCATCAAGCCCGACTGTGCGGATCTCCCGTACACGCTGCGGGCCTACTTCGCCTTCAAGATGGGATTACCGTTCGGCTACGCGAAATGCACGCGAGGCGGAGCCGGCAAGCCGCCCAGGTGTAATCAGTGGTGGAACATCGAGAAAGAGGAGCCACCACCGGTGCCGCCTGAAGCGCAACAGACAGCGGCGGCTTCGCCCGACCTCTTGAGCTTCTTCGGAAGTCCCGCGGCAGCACCACCGAAAACAAAGGTGTCGCAACGCCCGCCTGGCCTCGTGCCTGGCTTTGGATATTACATCCGCACGACCGTCGCCAACGGTGTGCACTCGGGTGCTGGGCGCACCGCAGCCGATGACGACGACAGCGATTACTACCCCGTCTCGTTAAAGCAGGACACGCTGCGCCCCGGCGCGGTCTATGCCGACCCCTACGGCCACATTCTCGTTCTCTCGAAGCGCGTCGCGCAGACGAGCGACGGCGCTGGCGTCTTCCTCGCGGTCGATGGGCAGCCCGACGGCACGATTGCGCGCAAGCGCTTCTGGCGCGGCAACTTCCTCTTTGCGCAGGATCCGGCTCTCGGCAGTCCGGGCTTCAAACGCTTCCGCCCCATCGTGCGCGCCAAAGCGGGTGCCCTCCGAAGACTTACGAACGCTGAGATCGCAAAGAACACGAGCTACGGTGATTTTTCGATGGAGCAGTCCGATCTTTCCATCGAGGCCTTCTACGATCGCATGGACGACGTGATGTCGCCGGCGCCGCTCGATCCGGAACGCGCGCTGAAGGAAGCGATCACCGCGCTCGAAGAGCAGGTGAAGGCGCGTGTGACCTCCGTCGAGAACGGACGCAAATACCAAACCGGCGGCGGCGCACAGGTTGCCATGCCTGACGGTGCATCGATCTTCGAAACCACCGGCGCCTGGGAGGATTTTGCGACCCCGTCGCGCGATCTCCGTCTCCTCATTGCCATCGATGTCGTGCGCAATTTCCCGGAACGCGTTGCGCGCCGGCCGGAGCGTTATGCCATGCCTGCCGGCAAAACGCCGGCCGACGTAAAAGCGGAACTCGAGCGCACGCTCGCGACGGAGCTCGAGGCTCGAAAATTCTCGTATCTGCGCTCCGACGGGTCATCCTGGGATTTGACGCTCAAGAATGTCGTCGATCGCACGGCCGCGCTCGAGATGGCCTACAACCTGAACGACTGCGCGGAGCTGCGCTGGGGTGCTGCCGACGGCAGTGATGAGGCGGCGACCTGCACGAAACGCGCGCCAGACACCCAACGCGGGAAGATGGCCGAGTACCGCACCTGGTTCAGCGAACGCCGCCGCCCGCCCCGCGGCTGATACACAATCGACGAAACCGAAATCGCCAAGGCGCGCCAATATGGCTGCGCGAGCTGTCTCGCTCGGGCAAGCTCCTGTTCGGACAGACGGATCTCGGGCGTGTCGAGCGTTCGAACTCTACGTCGTGAGTTCGCCCCGCCACAGCTAATTGGGGAAATGATCAGCAACACAACCTAAGCGTGTAGTTTCGTGATATTAAGGATGTGAGCAGGCCACGGATTTTCGGCCACGCCCGTTCCTTTCACGCAAGAGCGCAGGTTGCAGAATGCGGATATTTCAGGGTGTTACAGGTCAGGCGGGCCAACCAGGAGCAATTGCAAAAGGGCTCCGGGCGTTGGGCGCAGAGGCGGATGCCGGCAGCATCGCCAAACACAAATTTGGTTATGAGGCCGACTTTCACATCTCACTCGACAGGCCGAAAAGCCTGGAGCGCCTTTTCGCTACCGTGAGCGCGCTGGCCGCCGACTACGACGTCTTCCACTTCCACGCCCGCACGCTGGCCAATAACTGGCCGCATCAGGCCTTTCCCGCGATGCTCGATCTCTTGGCGCTCAAGGAGCGCGGCAAGAAGGTCTTCTTCCATTACCGCGGGCAAGAAATCCGCACGGCCGCGGAGTTCTCCAAGACGCCCTATCATTACGTAAGCAGCCCCGGAAGCAGACATCTGTTTCGCCAGATGCCCGACCAGTCGAAGCTTGCTGGCCTCGATTTCATCCGAAGCGTCGCGGACGGAATTTTCGTCACCGATCCCGAGTTGCGCACATACGTGCCCGAAGCCACCGTCGTTCCCCGCGTTCTACACGCCGAGGAGTGGCCGTTTGTCGGTGTTGGCCCGAACGCATGTCCGCTCGTGGTGCATGCGCCGAGCCGGCGCGGTGTCAAAGGAACAGAAGCAATTTTGCGCGCGGTGGAAAGGCTTCAGAAGCGGGTGAACTTCCGCAAGCTGATCGAGAACCTGCCGCACGCGGAAGCCAAAGCCGCCTACAAGGAGGCGGATGTCGTCATCGATCAGCTTCGGATCGGATGGTACGGCGTGCTCGCCACCGAGACGATGGCTCTTGGAAAGCCGACCATCGCCTACATTCGTGACGACCTCTGGCACAAGCACGGCGCGAAGCTACCGATCATCAACGCCAATCCCGACAACATCGAGAGCGTACTCGAAAACGTGCTGAAGGATGAGAACCTGCGGGCGCAGAAATCCGTGCTGTCGCGGGACTACTTTTTAGCGACGCACGCGAGCGCTGTCGTTTGCAAAAGCCTGCTCGAAACCTACGCACAAACGCCACTGAAGCCGGTGGACTGGGTGGGTGTTGGCCGCTTCATGGATCGCCAGTCCGCGATGCAAGCCCGTCAAATGCGAGAATGGGTGCGCCCGATAAGGGAACGTGCGGCGAATGTGTGGGACCACGCGCGCGAATTCGGCCCGTTGTTCACCGCGCGGTTGATCGGCGATCGGGTACGGCAGCGGCTCGTCGGCACGAGAAGCTGATCGCGTAAAGACCGGGTGTTCGAAAGACTTCGGGCGCACCTATCGCAGCGCCGCTTCATCCGCGATGGCGGGCAAATCCTCTTCCGGGACACAACTGCGTTCGCCAGCGATGGATTTGCCGTCGATCTGCAGGCCGCTGTCAGGACGCTGTGTCAGCTCTTGGCACGCGGTCTCGCTCAGCCCTCGTTCCATGATGAAGAATTGAGGGCTACCGCCGAGAACAATCATGACGACATAGGCGTACATCATCTAAGACCCAACGCGACTCGGAGAGCTGCGTTCCGGCTTGGAGTGGTACGGGTGATCCGCTGTGCGGTTAGTCGTGCTTATGCGGATGCACCGCGTCGAGAAGGCTATCATACATCTCTGCTGCCGTTTCGATAACGGCAACGTTGAGCTTGTACGCCATTTCCACGTCTTTCAGCGCCACCATGTTTTCGATCGGTCCATCGACCGGTAACGCCCCGATACGTACGCGCTGAGGCGTGTCCCCCGTATCATCGTTCGCAGGTTTCGCTCCGATGGAAGCGACGGAATGCGGAATGTCGACGAGTTTCTGGCTCTGAACCTGAAGAGCATTCGAAGCGATGGCGAAGACCTGAAGCATGACGCGCGCACGAGAATCCTGGCAAAGCACCAGCGTCAGCATCGCCGCGAAGCTCTAAAGGTCCGTTAAGGGCAGTTTACAGAGGAGAACAAAACGTGTACAACTTATCCACGCATCGAGTCGCCCATCAACGGTTAACATGCCATAAGGTGCCAAATGACCAAGCCGGAGCTGCACGTCGTCGAGGGGGGTAAGATGGACAAGAACAAAGCGCAGGCGCTCGCTCATGCGCTCGAGCTGATCGACAAGAATTTCGGCAAGGGCTCGATCATGCGCCTCGGCGCGAACGAGCGCTCGATGGACATCGAGGCGATCTCAACGGGCTCGTTGGGGCTCGACATCGCACTCGGCATCGGCGGCCTGCCCAAAGGTCGCGTCATCGAGATTTACGGCCCGGAAAGCTCGGGCAAGACCACGCTCACCCTGCAGGTAATCGCCGAAGCTCAGAAGAAGGGCGGTACGTGCGCCTTCGTCGACGCCGAGCACGCGCTCGATCCGGCCTACGCCAAGAAGCTTGGTGTCAAGATCGAAGACCTGCTCGTGTCACAGCCGGATGCGGGTGAGCAGGCGCTCGAAATCACCAATACGCTTGTAAGCTCCGGCGCCGTTGATGTCGTGGTGGTCGACAGCGTGGCCGCCTTGACCCCCAAGGCCGAGCTCGAAGGCGAGATGGGCGACGTGACCATGGGCGCCCAGGCACGCCTCATGAGCCAGGCGCTGCGCAAGCTCACGGCCTCGATCTCGAAGTCGAAGTGCATGGTGATCTTCATCAACCAGATCCGCATGAAGATCGGCGTCATGTTCGGCAACCCCGAGACCACGACGGGCGGCAACGCCCTCAAGTTCTATTCGTCCGTCCGCCTCGATATTCGCCGTATCGGCCAGATCAAGGAGCGCGAGGAGACCGTCGGCAACCAGACCCGCGTCAAGGTCGTGAAGAACAAGGTCGCCCCGCCCTTCAAGCAGGTTGAGTTCGACATCATGTACGGCGAGGGCATCTCGAAGACGGGCGAGCTGATCGATCTCGGCGTCAAGGCCGGCATCATCGAGAAGTCCGGCGCCTGGATCTCCTATGACGGCGAGCGTATCGGCCAGGGTCGTGAGAACGCCAAGCTTTTCCTGAAGCAGAACCCGAAGGTCGCCGACCAGATCGAGCGGGCGATCCGCGCCAGTGCCGGTCTCATCGTCGATAAGATGCTGGCTGAGCCTGAAGCGGGCGCCGCACCCGACGACGGAGAGGAGCCGGACGAAGACGGCGTGCTCCCGGACGTGTCTGAGGCTTCCGCCAAGAAGGGTGCGGGCCGGGGCGCAAAGCGCTGAGAAGTGACGTTCCCTCTCCGAAATGAGTGAGGAGTACAAGCGATCGGCGTTGGCCTGGGGGCAATCCCGGCCTGCGCCGATAGAGTGCTTCCGGAAAAAGCCTGTCCCGGCGAAGGCCGGGGTGGGAACCGGTCATGGCGGAGCCATGCGCCGAAGAGCCCGAAAAGAAGCACGACAAAACAAATTCCTAGAGCCGTTTCGCGATTCCACCAAAAAAGCCGGAACGGCTCTAGCGTTTCTAGACAGCCTCCGGGCAGCCCGCTAAAAGCGCCCAAGGCAAAAGGTGCCTCTCCGGCCGGTTTCCGGCACCCTCATGACATCTTGGTTCCGTCATTCCGGCGGAGACCGGGATCCAGACGCATCCAGGATTGGGTGGGCTGTCGACGCGGGTGTCGGCTTTCGCATCGCGGCGAGGCGAACTGTGATTTCAGGACCAGAAATGACCGGCGTCAACGAGATCAGACGGGCGTTCCTCGATTACTTCAAGGCGGAAGGACACGAGATCGTGCCTTCGTCGCCGCTCGTTCCCCGCAACGATCCGTCGCTGATGTTCACCAACGCCGGCATGGTGCAGTTCAAGAACGTCTTCACCGGCCAGGAGACGCGTCCTTACGTGCGCGCGACCTCCTCGCAGAAATGCGTGCGCGCAGGCGGCAAGCACAACGATCTCGACAACGTCGGCTACACCGCGCGCCACCACACGTTCTTCGAGATGCTCGGAAACTTCTCGTTCGGCGACTACTTCAAGGAAGACGCCATCGAGTTTGCCTGGCGCCTCATCACCAAAGAATTCGGCCTCGACAAAAACCGCCTCTCCGTCACCGTCTATCACGAGGACGACCAAGCGCACGCCATCTGGAAGAAGCTGACGGGCTTCGGCGATGATAAAATCATCCGCATCGCCACCAAGGACAACTTCTGGCAGATGGGCGACACGGGGCCCTGCGGCCCCTGCACCGAGATCTTCTTCGACCACGGCGACAAGATCCCGGGCGGCCCGCCAGGATCGCCCGACGCGGACGGCGATCGCTTCATCGAGATCTGGAACCTCGTCTTCATGCAGTACGAGCAGCTCCCCTCGGGTGAGCGCGTCAATCTGCCGAAGGCGTCTGTCGACACTGGCATGGGCCTCGAGCGCATCGCCGCCGTGCTTCAGGGCACGCACGACAACTACGAAATCGACCTCTTCAAAAACCTGATCGCCACGATCCGCGACGAAAGCCGCAAGCTGGGCGCCTCCGACAATCCGGATGGCGTCGACGTGAAGCCCGCGCGCCGCATAATTGCAGATCATCTGCGCGCGACGAGCTTCCTCATCGCCGACGGCGTGCTGCCCTCGAACGAAGGCCGCGGTTACGTCCTGCGCCGCATCATGCGCCGCGCCATGCGTTACGCGCACCAGCTCGGCTGCGTCGATCCGCTGATGTACCGCCTCGTCCCCGCGCTCGTGCGCGAGATGGGCGCCGCCTATCCGGAGCTTGGTCGCGCCGAAGCGCTCATCAGCGAAACGCTGAAGCTCGAGGAGACACGCTTTAAGAAGACGCTCGGCAATGGCCTGAAGCTGCTCGGCGAAGCGTCCTCCGCTCTCAAGCCCGGCGCCACCTTCCCCGGCGACGTCGCATTCAAGCTCTACGATACCTACGGCTTCCCGCTCGATCTGACGGAAGATGCCTTGCGCGCGCGCGACATCGTCGTCGATACGAGAGCGTTCGATGCCGCGATGGCGAAGCAGAAGGAAGAGGCCCGCCGCGCCTGGAAGGGCTCGGGCGAAGCCGCGACCGAAGAGATCTGGTTCGAAATCAAGGAGAGTATCGGCGCCTCCGAATTCCTCGGCTACGACACCGAGCAGGCCGAGGGCGAGATCCGCGCGCTGGTGCGCGACGGCAAGCCGGTGAAAGCGCTGAAGGCAGGCGAGGAGGGCGCGCTCATCCTCAACCAGACGCCGTTCTATGGCGAAAGCGGCGGCCAGGTTGGCGACGTAGGCCTCATCAAGGGCGCCAAAGGCGCGCTGTTCCGCGTCACCGACACGCAGAAGAAGCTCGGCGATCTGTTCGTGCACCTCGGCACCGTCGAGAAGGGAAGCTTCAAGGCCGACGACGCTGTCGAGCTCGAGGTGGATCGCAGCCGCCGCAACGCGACGCGCGCCAATCACTCGGCAACGCACCTTCTGCATGAGGCCTTGCGTCAGGTGCTCGGCCTGCATGTCGCGCAGAAGGGCTCGCTCGTATCCTCCGAACGCCTCCGCTTCGACTTCGTGCATCAGAAGCCGATGAGCGCCGAGGAAATCGCCGCCGTCGAAAAGCTCGCGAACGAAATCGTGCTCGAGAACAGCCCCGTCGAAACGCGCCTGATGGCGCTCGAAGACGCGAAGGCGTCGGGCGCTATGGCGCTGTTCGGCGAGAAATACGGCGATGAAGTCCGCGTTGTCTCCATGGGCGGTCTTGCCGGAGGCGAGCAAGGAAGAACAACACCGGGTTCCAATAAAGCCTGGTCCGTCGAACTCTGCGGCGGCACGCATGCGCGCCGCACGGGCGACATCGGCCTCGTCAAGGTGATCGGCGAAAGCGCAAGCTCGGCCGGTGTGCGCCGCATCGAGGCGCTGACGGGCGATGGCGCTCGGGCCTATCTGGCGGATGCGGACGCGCGTCTCAAGGAAGCGGCGGGCGTCCTGAAGACGCGGCCTGAGGATCTCGTAGAGCGTCTGAAGGCGCTGGTCGACGAACGCAAAACGCTCGAACGCCAGCTCGCCGATGCGAAGCGCCAGATCGCGCTCGGCGGCGGAGGCGGATCCAAGGATGCAGGCTCCGACATCGTCGAAATCGCCGGCAAGAAGTTCCTGAAGCTTTCCGTTTCGGGCGTCGAGATGAAGGACCTCAAGGCCATGGCCGATGATGGTCGTGCGAAGGTGGGCTCGGGTGTCGTTGCCATCGCCAACAACTCGGCGGACGGCAAGCTCGGCATCGTCGTCGCGGTGACGAACGATCTCGCGGACAAGATCAACGCCGTCGATCTCGTGCGCGCGGGCTCGGAAGCAGCCGGCGGCAAAGGCGGCGGCGGCCGTCCCGACATGGCCCAGGCCGGTGGCCCCGACGGCGCCAAAGCCGCCGAAGCCCTCGCCGCCATCGAGGCCTGCCTCGCCGGCTGACCCTGCCGCACCTTGTCTTCGTTGGCGCGAATGACGCCACTTGCCGTCACGCGAGCGCTTCGCCACACTTCTCGTCATCCGGGCGTCATGGCGGAGCAATGCTTCGCGTCATGGCGGAGCCATGCTTCGCATGGACGGCCGGGATCCAGACAAGTCTCACAGCGTGAGACGTCTCAGTGGCGCACCCACGGCAGCAACGTGTTCTGGATGCCGGCCTCCGCCGGCATGACGTTGGCGAGGATGGATAGCGATGCCAGTCAGCGACTGCCCCCCACGTCCGCCGGCACGACGGAGATTTAGTGCAGGCCGCCGAGTGTTCGTCACACAGGCGTCATTCGCGAAGCCGTCCGCTCCTACTCCTACTCCTACTGCCGCTTGCCGCCCCTCACGGCTTCAACGCCACCGCCAGCTTGAACAGCCCCCATGACAACGGCCGCCGCGTGTGCCGCCAGAAGAACGCGATGAGCGGCTTCGACACGATGTCCCAGAGCATCAAGGTCGCCGCCGTCGCCGCGATGTCCCGCCAGGTTAGGTTCGGCATCGCCAGCACCAGATCGAGCAACGTCGGATCGAGCACGAGATCGAAAAGTAGTTCGGTGGATTGCGCAGCCATGAAACCCTCCCTCTGCAACGCAGGGAGGAACCTTGAGAAATGCTTAAGATGGGCCAGCGCGAAGGGGAAAAGTATGAGCAACCCGAGCGCTTTGAATGGCACCGGCGAGAGCCGGTCTCAACCTCGGCGAATGGTGCATGAATAAAACGAATTCAAACGAATATCGCCGTTTGAAGATCAAAAATAAAAAAGCAAAAACAATAATTTATAGAAAATACTTCGAGTTGAATATTAGGAATAGAGCGCCACGAACGCAGTGCGCTTGCGACGCTTCGCATGAAATGCAATAGAAAGAAGAATACGCATTCGCTCCCGACGCACAGCGAATGCAAAGCCATTCAATTTCATTCGTCCGGGGTAGAGCCGATGGCGGCCGACGGGACATCAGGCGCACCTGTAGACGATCGGGTCGGGCGCATCTTTGCGGCCTTCGCGCGCGAAGTGTTCAATCCCATGGTGGCGCTCACGGGCGTGGCGCCGAGCGAGCGCCGGACGCTGCTGGCCGAGATCCGTCGCCGGCTCGATGTTGTCGAGCAGGTGATCGAGACGGCGGAAGTGGCGATGTTCACAGGCGCCGGCGCGAGACTGCCCCCCACGCTCGGCGAGCCAACGGCCGACAACGACGTCGAAGCCGACGGAACACCCATCGATGAAATCGGCCGCAACCAGCGAAGCCGTGTGCGCGAACTTGTGGTGCTTGAGATCCTTGCGCAAGAAGCCAAGGCCTACTCGCTTCAGCAGATCATGGGCGGGCTGTCGCAACGCGGCTTCAAGGACGACACCAACTCGGCGGTCGTCTCGCAGCTCCACCGCTTGCGGAAGCAGGAACTCATCCGCCAGCCCGCGGGAAGTAGTGGCATGTACGAGATCACCAACGCGGGTCTCGGCCACGCCCGCACGCTCCGCTCGAGCTTCGGGCCTTATCTACCGCTCTAGGATGCGGAGAAGCAGGTGGGCTGCAATGATTGCAACTCCGCTCTGCTCGGCGCGCAAAGGTCAAAAATCAGGAAGATCAGCACGTTGCCTGATTTTAACTTTGGCCAGGAACCGCCGCGGCATGTCGTCCATTGACTGCCCACGGCCGGCTCCATACATCACCGGCCGAACCTCGCCGGGCTAGGTAATCTCCCGGTGTCCCACAGAGGCAGGCGAGTCTGGTACACCTGTCTCCTAGGGGAAGCTACTGATAGCGAAACACATGAGTATGACCTCGCGCGCCATGACGCGCATCGAACGCTATGCCGAAGCGGTACGCTGCGGCATCCTTCGTCTCATCCACGGCAAGGGCTGGGCCTGCGCCGATTATCAACGCCGCCACACGCCGCTCGCAGGGCCGCGTCCGGGCGCGCGGCTGCACTAAGTCGAGTGCACTACAAGCGTCGCCGTGCAGGCGAGTTCTTTTTTGGCGCCTGAGCCCGCGCGATCACCAAGTTGCGGTCGCCCAGTCGAGGGTTGCGAAATCCGTGACCAGCGCCGCGACGTTACCGTCCACATCGTAGCCGAACCACGACGCGTAGAAGCCGTCGCCCCAGCCGCTGCCGAACATGATCGCGTTCGCATTCCCAAGCGGGAGATCGAGCAGGAAGAAGTACGGCCCGACGAGACGCGGGCCGTTGGCTTCGCCATCCGACTGCCAAGCTTCCCACGCGTCGGGGTTTGCATCGAGCAGCGCGCCTGCGGCTTTGCCTGCTGCCGGATCGAAAAACGAGCCGGTGCCGGCGTCGACTCCGTAACCGAATATCTCGTTGTCCTTGAGGGTCGTGATGTCCTGGCCTTCGAACACGGCCATGGACCAGCGCACGATGGGCGTTGGCTTGAAGTCCACGCGAGCGAAGGCGACGCGAAGTCCGCCCACCGGAAAATCCGCGACCGCGAGCCGTACCGGGTATTCGCCCGGCGGCACGGCTTGCGTCAGCGGCTTCGCATCGCTGAGCGCAATGAACGGATCGGCGACGCAAACGCGCCCGCTCGGCAGCTTAAGCGAGCCCGCTTCGACGATGCGAAATGGCACCGTCTCGACGCGCGTCTCCCCTTTGTACGTACCGCGCGTCGTGACGACGAAGCCGGCAACGAACGCTTTGTCGAACGCAACCGCATACGGCGGCGCGTCTCCCGGACCCGCATGCGCGCGAGCCGGCGACAACAGCCCGAGCGCGGCCGCCATCGCCGAGAGCACTTTTCTCAGCACTAGCTCTTCGCCATCGCCGCTTTGAGGTTCGCGTCGATTTTGTCGAGGAACCCGGTGGTCGAAAGCCACTTCTGGTCCGGCCCGACGAGCAAGGCGAGATCCTTGGTCATGAACCCGGACTCGACCGTATCGACGCACACCTTCTCGAGCGTCGCGGCGAATTTCGCGAGTTCCGCATTGTTGTCGAGCTTGGCGCGGTGCGCGAGGCCGCGCGTCCACGCGAAGATCGAGGCGATCGAGTTGGTCGACGTGTCCTTGCCCTTCTGATGCTCGCGATAATGGCGCGTCACCGTGCCGTGCGCGGCTTCCGCTTCAACGGTCTTGCCGTCGGGCGTCATGAGCACGCTGGTCATGAGGCCGAGCGAGCCGAAGCCCTGCGCCACCGTATCGGACTGCACGTCGCCGTCGTAGTTCTTGCACGCCCACACGTAGCCGCCGCTCCACTTCATCGCCGACGCCACCATGTCGTCGATGAGACGATGTTCGTAGACGATCTTCTTTGCGGCGAACGCGTCCTTGAACTCGGCGTCGAAGACCTCCTGGAAGAGATCCTTGAAACGCCCGTCATACGCTTTGAGGATGGTGTTCTTGGTCGAGAGATAAACAGAGTAGCCGCGATTGAGGCCGTAATTGAACGAAGCCTGCGCGAACTCGCGAATGCTGTCGTCGAGATTGTACATCGCCATGGCGACACCCGCGCCTGGCGCCTTGAACACTTCCTTCTCGATGACCTTGCCGTCCTCACCCTCGAACTTGATGGTGAGCTTGCCCTTGCCCGGATACTTGAAGTCGGTGGCCTTGTACTGATCGCCGAAGGCGTGGCGGCCGATCACGATCGGCTGCGTCCAGCCCGGCACGAGGCGCGGTACGTTCTTGGCGATGATGGGCTCGCGGAAAATGACGCCGCCGAGGATGTTGCGGATGGTGCCGTTCGGGCTCTTCCACATCTCCTTGAGGTTGAACTCCTTCACGCGCGCTTCGTCCGGCGTGATGGTCGCGCACTTCACGCCGACGCCATGCTTTTTGATGGCGTTCGCGGCATCGATGGTGATCTGGTCGTTCGTCTGATCGCGGCTTTCCACCCCGAGGTCGTAATACTCGAGGTTCACGTCGAGATAGGGATGGATCAGTTTGTCCTTGATGAGCTTCCAGATGATGCGAGTCATCTCATCGCCGTCGAGCTCGACGACAGTGCCGGTCACCTTGATCTTCTGCATGAATGCGCCTTCGGAGGATGGGAGGATCGTTGCCGTCGACCTTAGCCGCGTGCGTGCGCTGCAACAAGACCGGCGGCAAACCGACCAAAGGACGGGGGATCAGCCGGCGAAACCGCCTTCGTCGAGAAATCGCTGCTCCTCCGGGGTGGAGGATCGACCGAGAACGGCATTCCGATGCGGAAACCGGCCGAAACGCAGGATGATGTTCCGGTGCAGCTCGGCGTACTTCCGGTATTCGTCGCTCAGCGGAGCAGCGAGAGCGACCGAACGGTCCTGATCGGCAAGATCCTCCGAATGCTCGAACGGCAGATAGAAGAACACCCTGAGATCGGGATCGATGGTCCGGTCGTGGCCCGCTTCGATGGCGGCCGTTGCTACGCTTAGAGCCTGCGGGTCGCTCGCAAACATGCGCGCCGTGCCGCGGAAGCAGTTCCTGGGAAACTGGTCGAGCAGCAACACGAGGGCGAGCGCGCCGTCCTCCGTCTCGGCCCATGACGCGAGATCGCCGCGGTCCGCAGCCTCATGCAGCGGCAGGCAGTGTGCGCGAAACCGCGCGTCGAACGCATCATCCTTGGCGAACCAGCGATCGGGCCCGGCATCGCGCCAGAACTCGACGATCTCGGAGGCAGTCTGCAGCGGGCGCTGCCTGATTGAGCTATCCATTCACCGAATGTGGGGATTTTGATCCCGAGGTCAAACCGTTAACGCTCCGTGGGCCGGGACAGCGCTGCACGAGGGTGCTATCTCGACCCCTCAGCAACGAGCCGATAGCAGTGCCCAATACTTCCGCAACAGACATTCCGGACATCGAGATCTCCGTCCAATCGGGGGAGCGCGTGCCGAGCGTTGCCGCGCATCCCATGCCGGTCGCGGCGCTGGTCCACGCGTGTCACGAAAAAACGATAGAGGACGGGCTGGCTGCAGTTGGCGCTCCGGACTTCGATCGCAGTGCCCTCGACCGCATCCTGAAGTATTGCGCCGAGCTTCGTTGCGAATCCGACGCCGCGACCTGCCCCGGCTGCAAACGGCGCACCGAAGCGCAAGGCATCGCGACGCTGGACGATTTCATCGCGCGCCATCGGGAAATCATCGTCGGCGACGGCGCAGTGCGTCTCATGGGTCAAGGCACGGAGACACTGACGACACCGGCCATCGCTGCACTCGAAAAGACGTGGTCGGGCGAGAACTACTGGTTCTGGGCCCGCCGAGTGTTGAGAAAGCTGCGTCACGGCATCCGCCGCGCGCACATCCAGGGCGAGCCCATCGCGGGGCCGGGGCAGACCCCGGCCGTGATTCTGATGGAGCCTCAACTCGCCGACAACATCGGCATGGTGGCGCGCGCGATGGCCAACTTCGGACTGGATGACCTGCGCCTCATCGCGCCCCGTGACGGTTGGCCCAACGAGAAGGCGCGCATTGCCGCGTCCGGCGCGAATTACGTCATCGATGATGCCAGTTCCTATCCGACGCTCGAGAATGCGCTTGGGGATCTCACCTACGTGGTTGCCACGACGGCCCGGCAGCGTCCGCTCAAAAAGCCGGTGCTGACGCCGGAGGAAGCCATCGCTGCGCTGCGGGAGCGCATTCAGCGCGGGGAACGTTGCGGAATTCTGTTCGGCCGCGAGCGAAACGGCCTCGAGACGAGCGAACTCGCCAATGCTGACGCTTTGATAATGATACCTGTCAACTCGCGTTTTGCGTCGCTGAACCTTGCCCAGGCCGTGCTGCTACTGGGCTACGCCTGGATGCGGGAAAGCGGCCAAGCGACCTTGGGCCGCGTTACCACGTACGAAAAACCGTTATCTGGCGGGCTTAACCTTGGCGAAGACATCTTTGCGACCAAGGAAGAGATGTACGGGTTCTTCGATCACCTCGAATCGGAGCTGGACCGGCTGGGTTTTTTCAATCCGATCGAGAAACGCCCTTCTGTCGTCCAAAATTTGAGGACAATGTTTACGCGCATGGCTTTGACCCAGCAGGAAGTGCGGTCTCTTCGTGGCATTGTGGCCACGCTAGCGAAGGGCAAAGGTGCGGCTCGCAAGTCGTCCACATAGGACGCCATGATCTTGCCAGGTTTTGGGCTGAGCGATGCCCACAAACGGGGCATAAGACATGGACCGGCGAGCGTGCGGCGGCGACCGGACACGCTCGGTGCGAATAAAATGAAAACAGGAGCGCAGCAGGGGCAATGATGCGGACGATGATCATGGCAAAACGGGCGTTAGTCGGTGCGATCGCCCTGGCGGGGGTGGCGACGCTGACCTCGGCCGCCTCCTCAGCCGAAGGCGAGCTCAGCGATAAGTCCGTGCAAGTCATCATGGAATACGCTTGGTCGCTGACTCCGGCCCAGTATTCGAAGAAGGACGGCACCGTCATTATGGTCGACAAGAACAACCGCGAGCAGGCCATGGTGCCGCTGGACGTCGCGCGTGAGGTTGTTCGCGTCGGCCGCTTGTCCGCCCACGCCCAGACCTGCAACCTTCCCGAAGAGCAGACCCTCAACCATCGCTCACTGATGCGCCGCGAGGTCGATAAGAAGAAGTGGTCCGATCAGCAGGAGCTGTACATCAACCAGCTCCACCTCACGACCGTCATGCTGCTGACCGGCAAGATCAAGCTGGTTGAGAAGGACGGCGACAAGGAAGTCGTGGTCGACGAGAAGCAAGCGCCGCAGCAGACCTGCACCGAGGAGCAGCGCCAGAAGGTGCGCGATCTCGTGGCTGCCTATGTCAAGACCGGCCCGGCGCTCGCGTCCGCAGCCCCTGCCACCGCACCCGCCAGCACCGGCGCGACTCCGCCCGCCGAGAAGAAAAAGTGACCGTTTCGGCGGCTGGTTAACGCAAGCCATTGACGCGCCACGGCGTCTCGACTAAAGGAAGCGCTTCGCGGGCCGGTTTCGGCCCGCGTTCCATTTGCGCACCCGCGGCAGTCCCCGGTTTTGTGGGACGGCCTGTCGGCCCAACCGCCTTCTAGGCGGCGGGGCAGGAGGAGGGGGCGCTCCAGCCAAAAACTCATAATTGGAGTGCTGTTACAATGACCAAGCGCATCCGCGCCAAGCACAAGATTGACCGCCGCCTTACAGAGAACATCTGGGGCCGCCCGAAGAGCCCGCTCAACAAGCGCCAGAGCCGTCCCGGCCAGCACGGTGAGCGCCGCGTCTCGAAGCTTTCGGACTTCGGCCAGCAGCTGCGCGCCAAGCAGAAGCTCAAGGGCTACTACGCCAACCTTTCCGAGCGGCAGTTCCATCGCCTTTACGTCGAGGCCAGCCGCGCCAAGGGCTCGACGTCCGAGCACCTGATCGGCCTCCTCGAGCGCCGCCTCGACGCGATCGTCTACCGCGCCAAGTTCGTGCCGACCGTGTTCGCTGCACGCCAATTCGTCTCGCACGGACACGTCACCGTCAACGGCCGCCGCGTCACGGTGCCGAGCTACCGCGTTCGCATCAACGACGTCATCGAGGTTCGCGAGAAGGCTCGCCAGCTTCCGCTGGTGCTCGAAGCTCTGAAGAGCGCCGAGCGCGACATCCCTGACTATGTCGACGTTGACCAGAACAAGCTCACCGCCAAGCTCACTCGCGTTCCGGCACTCTCGGATGTGCCGTATCCGGTGACGATGGAACCGAACCTCGTGGTCGAGTTCTACTCGCGCTAAGGGCTTTTTCGCCCCGCGCTCTTCGCGCGGCGATACCGAAATCAAAAAGGCCGGCTCTCCATTCGGGAGCCGGCCTTTTTCTTTGCTCGCAAGAGCGATTTCACGGCTCCGGCACGAGAACCGTCAATGCGCGCGGCAGGCTCGCGTAGCGCAGCGGCATGCTGAAGCGGCTGAGCTCGCCATCGTTGGCAAGCCACTTACGGCTGTTGCGTGCATGAATGGCGAATTCGCGCCCGACGAGTTTCATCATCTCCGGATCGCCCTGCCAGCGCCCGAGCAGCGCACGCGCGACCGATTTCGCTAAGCCCCAGCCGCTCCGATGCTTCGAGACGTACATCGTGAGCTGTCCGCCCGCGAGATCGGGACGCCTCAAAGCACCGGGCCTCTCGTCATAGCCGTTGTTTGCCACGACGACGGACATCGCCCGGATGCGAAGACGTTCCTCACCGTGATCGACAACGATAGAGAGTTTGCGCCGGCTGCCGAGGATGTCGCGAATGAGGCCGAAGTATCGTGGCAGCCGCTCGTGGGCCGGCCGTCCACGCAGGCGCGCACGCCCGAAAGAGTATCTGAGCGTCGCACCCATGACGGAGTTGCAGAGAAAGATCTCGTCGTTCACAGTCGCCACATCGATTTTCGTCGGCCGCGCCCGCGCTAGGGCCGCTGCCGCGCTGGGAAGATCGAGCGGGATTGCGAGATCCTTGGCGAGCCGGTTCATGGTTCCGAGCGGCAAAATTCCGAGCGCCTTGTCGGTTCCCATCAAATGGCGAGCCGCAGTTCGGATGGTCCCGTCGCCTCCGCCGACGATCAGCACATCGATATCGCTCGCGGCAGCGGATTTGATCGCGCCTTCGATGGTTTCTGGCAACGCGTGCTCGATATCAATTTCATAGCCAGCGTCACCCAGCACGGCCTTGAGCGTCTCTGTGACGGACTGTCCGTCGATTCCCATAGCCGTCCCGGCGCGACCGTTGATGATCGCCCGCGCCCTGGTCCGTTGACGCAGCGCGTCGTCGCCGGAAAATTCAGTATTTTCGGGATTGTTCAGCATGGTGTCGCGGGCTGGCCTGATGCAGTGACTTGCGTGAAACGCGCGAACGACGAATTAGTTACATGGAACCCGGTGAAGCGTCGCAATGCGCTAGGCAAGGAGGCCGTTTTGTCGTTGGACCCTGTTGAAACTCAACACAAGCGTACGGCGCGCGGCGTGTCGTCGGACGCCAGAAGGTTCGAGTTCAGAACCCTGCTGGTTCTGACGGGGTTCGTCGCTGCGCTCCTCGTCTTTCTGATCGCCGCCGCCGCCGTCGCCGGTGGCGATACCCCGGCCTTCGACGAATGGATCATGCACGCGCTTCGCGAGCCCGGTGATTTGAGCAACCCAGTCGGCCCGCCTTGGTTCGAGGAGGCCGTGCGCGACGTGACCGCGCTCGGAAGCACAGTCGTGCTCACGTTCGCTGTCGTGGTTGCAGCGGGTTACTTGTGGATGACGGACGCGCCGGCGAAAGCTGCATTTCTCATTGCAGCCGTGTCGATGGGCGCGATGCTCAATCGCCTTCTGAAATTCGGCTTCGCGCGCCCGCGCCCCGAGATGGCCGCACACGCGCCGTGGATCACCACGGAGAGCTTTCCATCTGGCCACACCGCCAATTCAGCCATCATCTACCTGACGCTCGGCATGATGCTGGCGCGAGTGGAGAGCAGCTATCCGGTCAAGCTCTTCATCTTCGGCGTGTGCGTCGTCGTCACGCTGATGGTCGGCATGAGCCGCGTTTATCTCGGCGTGCACTGGCCGACGGACGTGGTCGCGGGCTGGGCCGTCGGAGCCTTCTGGGCGCTCCTGAGCTGGTACGCGCTCGTCTGGCTGCAGCCGAGCGGCTCTCGCGGGTGACCCGCTTTTCCGTTATCCGAGTTCCACGGTCTTGGTGAGAGGGTGGACTTTGACGGATACGCCCTTGGCATGGCCCCATTTATAGAGGGCGTCCATGGCCTTGGCATCATCGACATCGACGCCGACGAGATCGTTGAGATCTTCGAACGTGAGAACGGCCTTGCCGCTCTTCTTCAACATTGCGTCGAGCCGATCCATAGCCATCGTCCGCTCCTTGTCGCTGTCACAAACTGCCGCTCAAGCCAATATAAGCGTACATTGGTCGATGGGAAGCTGCGCATCCGAGTTATTGAGGCTGCTGGCAGAATGCCATGACAACCGCTCTGTGGACGCGATCTATTGTTGTGTTGATTGCCGTCTAGATCCCACCAAACTCAATCCTTTGGTGAGGAGTGAGTTCATGTCCCGTTTATTGATTTTTGCGGTCGCTGTTTGCGGCCTTACCCCGCGTGTCGAAGCTCAAACACGAGCAACGGTAGATGCCGGCGTTGCGTGCGGACGCGAGAACGTCTCTGCAGGTTCAAATTTTTCTGAAGACTGCGATTATTCCTATGCCGTGGCCTTATCTCCCGCTTGGCTCCCGAACTGGAAATTTGCGTTTCGGGCAGATGCTACTTCTCGAACTCAACCTGCTTGGGGCGTCGCAGAAAGCAACGTTTACGTCGGGGGGCCGTCCATCACTCAAAAGGATAAATGGCTGCTCGGCGACGTTACGTACGGCGTGGAATTTGATGCGGGTTCCGTGAGCGGAGAGATTTTCGGGGGCGCCCGAGTGGCGCACACGTCTCGCAGCATCAAATACGGGGTAACCGATTTTTCGCTCCCGGCACAGGGCGAAAAGTATGAGTTTGTTGGCGCTGGGCCGATTATCGGAATTTCTACCGCGTTATCGATCTCACGCAATTGGTCGATTGAAGGTGAGGCAGATGGAGCGCTTCTCCTAGGAAAGAGAGACAATCCAACTTGGAGCGAAGCTCAAAATGATTCCTCGCCCTATCAAGGCTCGCTGGGAGCCGCGTTATCCTTGGTATGGACACAGGCTGATGGAGCTTGGCGTGTTGCTGGCGGCGTGAAGGCGACGCACTGGCTGAACTTCATCGACGACAAGCAGTCGGTGGACGCCAAGTATTTTGACTACTGCTCGTGCCGCTATTTCGAAACGATTGTCGACCGCACGGTATTCACGCCGTTTCTCCGCATATCGACGTCGTTGCCGTGAAGGGCGCGGTTAACGCACATGAACGCGAGGAGTGAAGTGGGGCTGGCCGCGGCGGTCCGCAAGCAGCTCCATCGGCAAATCTTATTTGACCTGGCTCGCGACTTGGCTGAGCGGGCCGCTGATGACCGTCACCTTGAGCTTGGCGACACCGCGCTTCTTGAAGCCTAGCTCCTCGGCCGCAGCGCGTGATACGTCGAGCATGCGCCCCTTTTTGTAGGGGCCGGAATTGTTCACGCGCACCAGCAGTTGCTTATTGGTCGGAGCGTACGAAATGATGAGGATTGTCCCGTTCGGATAGACCGGGCTCGCGGCATTGTCCGGGAGATCCGGACGGAAATCCTCGCCGGACGAGATCTGCGTGCACGGGTTGTGCTTGTCCACTTTGCAGTCGTCGTAATACGAGGCGAGCACTTCCTCCTCGTAGCCGACCATCGTTTCCATTTCCGCGACGGTCTTCACGCGGTGGCAGACGCCGTTGATGCAGTAGGTCTTGCCCGGAGACTTCGCGTGCGCGCCGTCGGACAGCGCGATCGTGCCCGTGACGCTGAGCGCCAATAGCACCAACCCCGCCCAAAACAGGCGTGTCGAACCGTTCTGCATCCCCACCCCTCGCACTCATCGCAAAGGATGCACCAACCATCTGATTCTGAGCAAGAATGAGGCGAGGGTGGGGGAACGCGTAAAGGCGAGGTGAGAAGGCAACAAGGCCAGTTGCGAGCATAAGTGCGCCACCGGACAACGTTCCGGCGACGCCCTCATACAACCTTGCGCTTCGTTAGTACATCTGCACCGGCAACACGCCGCCGGGTCCGATCATGAGCCCCCATACGTCGCCGGCGGCGACCTCGAAGGTATCCGTCACGGGCGGTACACCGGCGGCGCTGAGCGAGAACGTATGCTTCCCGGCTCCGACCTCGAGGGTCGGGCCATCGGGGCCTTTCGCGCCTTTTCCGGCGGCAACTTTGACCGCCTTCTTGTCGATCGTGAGCACGGCCTCTTTGTCGAGCACGTTACCGATCAGAAGCTTGGTCTTGCCGGCGGCAGGGAGCATTCCGGCCTTGCGCGCGGCGGCTTCGTTCCTGAGCGTCACGGTGGAGGTGGTTTCGCCGTCGCGATGAACGAGCAGCAGCGTTGCTGGGCCTTCGGTCGTGGCGAAGGAAATCCGCGCCTCGCCCTTGCTCACGGCGGCGCCCGGCTGCTCGGTCCAACTCAGCGCAAGAAGTTCGCGGCGATAGAACGTCAGCACGGCATCCAGCGGCGCGTGCACGCTTGCATTCGCCGACACGCGAAAGAGACTTTGCTCATATCCGCTCGACGTGTTGGGAGCAGGAACCGGCAACCCGGATTTGATCTCCACGGTGAGCGCGACAGCTTCAGCTGGCTCCGCACTCTTGGACGCGGTGGTGTCCGCGCTCGCAGTCTCGCCGAGGCCGCTCCCCGAAACATCGACGCGCGAGGCGCCGCCGAACGCCAGGATCTCGAAGGAAAGATCCTTCTCCTCCTTGCTGAAGCGGAGGACGACCATGTTGTCTTTGTTGATCACGGAAGGTTCGGGCTGCCAGCCGTCAGCTTTCATCGTCTCGCGATAGAACGCGGCGATCGACTGCACGCTCGAAGGGCTGGTGAACGTCACCGAGCCGCTGTCTGCTTCGATCTCGATCTTCTCCGCCGTGCTCGGCAGAGGAACTGGCGCGACGACATCAGCCATCGGAGACAAGCGCTCGACGGGGCCCGTCGGCGTCGATGCCTTCGGCGGCTTGCCGACGTCCTCAAGCGCCTGCTCGGTGGCCTTCTGCACCTCCTTCATGATGGAGCCGGCAAGCGCGTCGAATGCGTCGTCGGCATCCGGGGCAGGTGTCGGCGCGGCGGCCGGAGCTTGAGCTTCCTTTTCGGCAGTTTCGTCGTTCGCGTCGGTAATCACGAGCAGCTTCTCGGGCACGCGTTCGATGGAGACACTGAGCCGCTTATCATCTCGAGACTGCAGCATCACCATCAGCGGCTGCTGGCCTTTGCGGACGAAGAACGCAAAACGCCCGCGCTCGTTCGCCTCCGAGGCGTCTTCCGTCGCGGCGGTCTCGCGCTTGTCCTTGCGTGACCAGCCGGCCCAGCCGCGCCGTGTCAGAGCATCGCGATAGAACGTCAGCACGTCGGCAAGCGCGGCGTCGGTCACGAACGCCAGATGCGGCCGCGACGGTGCGTATTTGATGTCCGAAGCATCGGCAAAAAACGGCAACTCGCCTTCGATCGCCGTCGCGATGTAGGAGATGTTGCTCGCGTTGCCCTGCGCGGGCGCAAGCGTCACGAAAAGCGTCAACCCCTGGCTTCCCTTTTTGAGGGTCAGCGTCGACTGGTCCGGAATTTGAGCCACGCTCGAGAACGGATCGCTGTAGAGCTGCCAGCCATCGGACGTGAGCAGCTTGAGAGCCGCAGCGACAGCGGCGGGAACCGCTTCGCGGCTCGTGTAAATTGTCGTTGCGGGGCTCGCATAGATGACGGTGCTCCCCGAAAGGCGAGCGAGCGTGCTCGTATCGAGCGTGGCTTCGGACGCAAAGGCCGAAGCGACGAAGGGGCTTGCGCCCGGCACGGCTGCGCCGAGCGCGACGGCGAACGCCAAGCCCAAACTCAGTCTCCGCATGATGGTCCTGTTCTCCAGTCTCGTGGGAAGCCGAAACCTCGGGCTGCGAGCGCAACGCGCGAGATCACGGCACGTCGGGCCGGTATCGAAGCCGGCTCGCGTCCGCGCCTTATGGCGTATCGGAGACGAAGTGAGATGTTCCAGCAGGAACAGCAGAAGGCGGTTAATCAGGCCCGATCTAAGCCGGCCTGTGCCGACGGCCAGGGTTGGTTGGGAGCGTCACGACCTGCGTGTCGGCGGGCGGCGGCGGGTTAGCCGCTTTGCGTACGGGAGCACGCGGCGGGGTCTCGCCGCTGTCGTCGCTCGATGCGGCGCGACGTGGTACCGGCACCGTGTTCGCCCACCCGTACGCGAACATCGTGATGATCGCCGACGCCGCGAAGAAGTAGACGCCCGGTAGCACCGTGGCCTCCGTGTAGCCCGACGAGTTGACGTAGAAGATCATGAGCGCGAGCACCATGACGTCCGTCATCGAATAGCGGCCGAGCCATTCCATCGTCGAGATCGACTTCTTCCGGAACTCCGGCGGAATGTCGGGCGATGTGACGAGCGTGAGCAGGTAAAAGAGCTTGAGGAACGGGAAAAAGATCGAGAACAGGAACAGCACGACCGTCAGGAAGTACTCTTCGTTCTCGAACAGCGCCCAGATGATGGTCGCGATGGAATGCTCGTTCGTCCACACGTAGATAGTCGTGAATTTGATCACCGGCAGAATGATACCGAGCGCGAAGAAGACTGTCGCCACGATGATCAGGAACGACAGCACGAAGTTCCGATAGGGAGAGATCTGCCGCGCGACGAACGTCTGCGTCGAAGGCTCATCGGGAGAGCGTGAAGCGAGCCCTTCGTTTCTAAGCCATGCATAGGAAAGGATCATCAACACCACGGCGGCTGTGAAGTAGTAGACGCCGCTGAGGCTTGCCGCGTCATAGAAGCCCTGCGCCTTGATGAAGAAAATCGTGAGCGCCAGCACGAGCACGTCGTGCATCGACCACTTGCCGAGCCATTCGAGCGCCTTGAGGCGCCGGTTCTGGCGCGTCAACTCCACGGCGGGGAGTGTCGAGACGAGCAGCAGATAGAGGAGCTTCAGGATGGGGAGCACGATGGAGAACACGAGCACCGTGAGCCCGAGGAAGGTTTGACCATCCCGGATCAGGACCTCGACCGTGGAAAGCAGCGAGTGCTCGGTCGACCAGAACACGTATTTCGTGAGGCGGATGATCGGCAGCGAAATGCCGAGCGCGAGACACACGGCGGCGGCGATGATCGCGAGGCTCAACAGGAAACGCCGGCCGCCCAAACGCATATGCCCGCCCAACGCCTGTCCACCCGATCCAATCCCGGGAGCGAGTAGAAGCCCCGCGAACGGCAAAACTTTGTCAGGAGGCGGACGCTAGGCCGGCCAGCGCGGGCACCCCCCGCGAATTGCCGGAACCGGGCACCCGGCGTCGTCCTGGCTATCCCCCTCGTCATCCCGGCATTATGGCGAAGTCATGCTCCGCGCGGATAGCCCAAATGTATAAACGTCACCCGGCGAAGGCCGGGGTCCAGACACGCAGCAGATTAAGCGCTGACGTCACCCAAACTCCGGCCGATCTGGATGCCGGCCTCCGCCGGCATGACGGATATTTTGGCTAGCGCCGGATCGGCGGCGAAAAAGCGAAGCCGCGCTTAGCCGTGGTTGGTGTGGGGGATGCCCTTCTCGTGGATCAGGTGATGCAACTCACCCGCTTGGAACATCTCACGCACGATATCGGCGCCGCCGATGAACTCGCCCTTGACGTAGAGCTGCGGGATCGTCGGCCAGTTGGTGTAGCTCTTGATGCCGTCGCGAAGACCGTCGTCCTCGAGCACGTTGACGTCCTTGAAGGGCACGCCGAGGTGGTTGAGGATCTGAGCCACCTGGGCCGAGAACCCGCACTGCGGAAACTTGGCCGTTCCCTTCATGAAGAGGACGACGTCGTTGGCGTCGATGGTGCTTTTGATCGCCTCGTGAATGGCGGCTTCGCTCATGGTGGACCTTCCTGTCTATGGCTGGCCGGCGCTGGGCCCGGGCCGAAATTCGTGCGGTAGATGTGGCGGCTCGCGTCCCGTTGTCAATCTCAGGCGCACGAATGATCTTGAAACCTCAATCGGGCGGGGTCGCGGTGGTGAGCGCCAGCGCATGCAGCACACCCCCCATACGGCCACCGAGGGCCTCGTAGACCATCTGGTGCTGCTGCACGCGTGATTTTCCTTTGAAGGCCCGGCTTTCGACCCGGGCCGCATAGTGGTCGCCATCGCCCGCGAGATCCTTGATCTCGATTGTGGCGTCCGGGAATTGAGCCTTGATGAGCTGCTCGATTTCGGTCGGATCCATGGGCATAAGACGCGTGCTCCTCAAAAGTGCGAGGCCGCCCTGGAGAGGACGGCCTCGACAAGCTTATACGGATGGAGAGAGCCGGGAAAGGCTGCGGCGGAGTGCCGCCCGTTTCCCCAGCTAGTGGCAGGTTTTGACCGGCCCATCGAGGTCGATGCTGCCCGTCTCGATCGGATTTGCACCAGTCTCGATCACGCCGTTGACGCGGGCCATGGAGAGCTCGATGAGGGCGTTCTGGCGCGTTGCGAGTGCAAGAGCCTGGCGCTGGGCGACGCGCTCGACGCTGGCGGTGATCTCGCGGTTGCGAGCTTCGGCAAACAACTGGGTGCGAGCGCGGTCGGAGACTGCCATCGCCTGAAGGATCTCCGCGTTGCGCTGGTCGGTGAAGGCCGCGAGGCGCATAGCTTCGGTCTTTGCCATGCCCATTTCGATTTCAAGATTGCGCGCCGCGACCTGAAGCGCGGGGCGTACGCGATCGGAACGCTGCATCGAGCGGGCGATCTCGCGATTGCGATCGGCGGAGAAGCTCGCGATGCGAGCACGAGCCGAACGCTCGCTGATGATGTCGATCTCACGGTTGCGCGCCGCGACGAACACGCGGTCGCGAATGATGTTGAGCTGCGCGGCGATGATCTGGCGATCGCGGTTGCCGATTGTCGCTACCATGGCGCCGCGTGCTCGAGTCGAGATCTCCATCGACGACGCGATCTCGCGATTACGTGCGGCGATGAAGGCCTGCTCGCGGACCATCCGAGTGCGCTGCATCGAGAGATCGATTTCAGCGTTTCTTTCGGCTCCGAAGAGAGCGGATTTGATGGTGCCGTGAACTTGCAGCTCGGACGCCGAAAGCGCGGTCTGCGCCTTGGGGGCCACGAGCGGTTGTTGCTCTAAGGAGAGGGGAACGAGAGCTGCTGCGAGCAGCCCTGCCATTGTGACGGTTACGGTACGCATTACACGAGCTCCAGGACGGGGAGATTTGCCTGAAACCACTGTCCGCCAATTCATTTAAACTTTTATCTATCTGGCCGTCGTCATTGATTCACAATTCGAATATTGATCAGGCAATAGCAAAAAACAGAGTTAGCAATTGGTTGCCGGGGAGCCGGGCCGCGCCCAAGTCTCCGCGGCGTCACGCGCCTAGCCTTGTTTGTCCTGTCATGCAAAGAGAGGCCCAAAATCCTGAGCCTGCGGACCAGAGAGATGGCGGAGCACACGAAATTCTATATCGGCGGCGCGTGGGTGAACCCGGAAGGCGGCGACAGCACCACCGTCGTCAATCCGGCAACCGAAGAGGCGATGTACAACGTTGCCCTCGGCAACGCGGCCGATGTGGAGAAGGCCGTGGCCGCCGCTCGCGCCGCCTCGCCCGCCTTCGCCGCCACCACGCAGGATGAGCGCGTCGCACTGCTCGGCCGCATCATGGAAGTGTACGCCAAACGAATGAGAGAGATCGGTGCTGCCGTCTCCGATGAGATGGGTGCACCCCTGACGCTCGCGGAGCGCGCGCATGCGGGCTCGGGCCTCAGCCACTTCATGACCACCCAGGAGGCGCTGAAGAGCTTCACGTTCGAGGAGCGCATCGGCGCGGCCATGGTCGTGCGCGAACCGATCGGCGTCGCGGGCCAGATCACGCCGTGGAACTGGCCCATGAACCAGATCGCCTGCAAGGTCGCCCCGGCGCTCGCGGCAGGCTGCACGATGGTCTTAAAGCCGTCGGAGTTCACGCCGACGAGCGCACTCATCTTCGCCGAGATCCTGCACGAAGCGGGCGTCCCGGCCGGCGTGTTCAATCTCGTCAACGGGCTCGGCCCGGTGGTCGGCGCGGCGATGAGCGGGCATCCCGGCCTCGACATGATCTCCTTCACCGGTTCCACGCGCGCCGGCATCGATGTCGCGATCCGTGCAGCACCAACCGTGAAGCGCGTGACGCAGGAGCTCGGCGGCAAGTCGGCGAACATCATTCTGGACGACGCCGACTTCGAGAAAGCCGTCGGCGGGGGCGCGCGCCATTGCTTCAACAACTCGGGCCAGTCCTGCAACGCGCCGACGCGGATGCTCGTCCCCGAGGCGCGCATGAAGGAAGCAGCCGCCATCGCAGCCGCAGCGGCCGACAGCCTGCGCGTCGGCAACCCGCGCGAGAAGGGCATCGACCTTGGCCCGGTCGTGAACCGCACCCAGTGGGAGAAGATCCAGCGCCTGATCGAAGCCGGCGTTGCCGAAGGCGCGCGCCTTGTGGCCGGCGGCCCTGGACGCCCGCAGGATCTCAATACCGGGTTCTATGTGCGTCCGACCGTGTTCGCTGATGTCACGCCCGACATGACCATCGCGCGCGAGGAGATCTTCGGACCAGTGCTCTCGATCCTCTCCTATAAGGATGAGGACGACGCGGTCCGCATCGCCAACGACACGCCCTATGGGCTCGCGGGCTATGTCTCGGGCGGAGACATCGAACGCGCCCGTCGCGTCGCGCGCCGCATTCGTGCGGGCAACGTCAACCTCAATGGCGTGATGAACGACCGCCGCGCCCCGTTCGGCGGCTACAAGCAGTCCGGCAACGGCCGGGAATGGGGCCGCTACGGCATCGAGGAATACCTCGAGGTCAAGGCCATCGGCGGCTGGGGCGAGTAGAGGCGCGGTCGCTCCCGGGTGGCGCGATCCCTGTCACAAGATCGTCCCAGTCCTGACGGACCGTCGTCGCCATGAAAAGCCGCACAGGGCAACCCAAGGTCGATGCCTCTCCCTCCGAGATGATCGACGAGCGGATCAAGGAACTCGGCGACTGGCGAGGCGAGGTGCTCGCGCGCATCCGGAGCATCATTAAAGAGGCTGATCCCGAGATCGTCGAGACGTGGAAGTGGCGCGGCGTTCCTGTCTGGGAACACGCTGGCATCATATGCACAGGCGAGACTTACAAGACCGCCGTGAAAATGACGTTCGCCAAGGGCGCTTCGTTGCCCGATCCATCCGACCTCTTCAACGCGAGCCTCGAAGGCAACACGCGTCGCGCTATCGATGTCCACGAAGGCGACACCATCGACGAAAAGGCGCTGAAGGCGCTCATTCGTGCTGCAGTTGCGCTGAACGCGGAGCCAAAAGCCAAGCGCTCTCCGTCTCCTGCGAAGCGGCCGGCGCGCTCCGCATAAAAAATCCACGGCACCTGTCGGAACGGCTGTGCTCGGGTCGTCCTTGGGTGGATAGCGACAAGCGCCCGACAGAAAGGACACGCAATGGCCAAGAACACGATCTGTCTCTGGTACGACAAGGATGCCGAGGCTGCGGCCCGCTTCTATGCCGAGACCTTCCCCGATAGCGCGGTGAAGGCCGTCCACAAAGCACCGGGCGACTATCCGTCAGGTAAGGCAGGCGATGTCCTGACGGTCGAGTTCACGGTTTTTGGCGTCCCTTGTCTCGGCCTCAACGGCGGCCCCGCCTTCAAGCACAACGAAGCCTTCTCATTCCAGATCGCGACAGAAGATCAGGAAGAAACTGACCGCTACTGGAACGCCATCGTTGGCAATGGCGGCCAGGAAAGCGCCTGCGGCTGGTGCAAGGACAAGTGGGGCATCTCCTGGCAGATCACGCCGCGCGTGCTAACTGACGCGATGGCAGCCGGCGGAGACGAAGCCAAGCGCGCGTTCGCCGCGATGATGACCATGGGCAAGATCGACGTCGCCGCTATCGAAGCCGCACGCCGCGGCTGAGCGCCCTGGCAAAACAGAGCCCTCGGCAGCCGGGGGGAGGGAGCTGCCAAGGGCTTCAGGACAGGGGGCCTGCGGAGGGACAGCAGGCTCGTGATGGAGAGTATCGGCGCGCCGGAATGGTTCCGCATCCGATTGTGGATAAACCTGGATAAGGCGGGAGGTCCAAACTGCGCGGAAATAATGCGGGCCTGCCGCTCGCCGGATGCGTTGCAAAAGCGGCACGCTCTCCGGCCCCTAGCGCGATATCCGACCTCCAAGCGGGCGGGATCTATTGTCGACAGCTATCTGCTCGATTAAATCGATTGCCGACGTGATTTTACGGAGGGGAACAGATGCGTATTTTCAAACTCTTCTTTGCCGCCGCGGCGATGTTCTGCGCACTTTCGGCGACGGCGAAAGCCGACTGCGTCAAGGTCGGATCGGTTGGCGAAGCTGTAACCCACGATATCGCAAAGCTCTTTGCGACGAACGGTCTTGCAAACATCATCTATGGCCAGGGCCGCGAGGGCAAAGGTCCCGTCCACACCAAGTGTCAAGACACCGCCGGCACAACGACTTGTCACGCCTCGCAGATGGCTTGCAAAGTGTCTTCGCCCAAGACCTGCCTCGGCGCTTGGTTGTGCCTCCCCGGCTGAGCCTCTTGCTCGGCGCAAACGAAGACGAACGCGACACTGGACTGGAGCCCCGAAGCGACCGCGTGTGTTGATGGCTGCTTCGGTTCACGCATTGTCCGCCCTTTTGGGCCGAACGTGGGCGAGCCTAAAGCTCGCCCGCCATGTATTTCGGCAGCCAGCTCTCGTTGATCTCCGCGAGCTCTGAAAGCACCAGCGGATCTTCGCCCTTGAGCACGAGCGCTTCACCACCCGTGCGCCCGACGATACGCGCAGGCAGCGCCAGCAGGCGCGCCCGCTCCACGACCTCTTCCGCGCGCGCCGGATCGACCGCGAGCACATAACGGCCCTGATCCTCGCCGAACCAGATCGCGTGCTGGGGTAGCTTGCCTTCGTAAGCGAACAGCTCGACGCCGATACGAGCGCTGTCCTTGTCGCCGGACGCGAGCGCCATCTCGGCAACCGCGACCAGAAGACCGCCGTCCGAGATGTCATGCACGGCCGAAACCTTATCTTCCCGGATGAGCGCGCGCACGAGGCGGCCCGCCTTGATCTCGTCCGAGAGATCGACCGGGGGCGGCGCGCCTTCCAAAGCTCCGCAGATAATCTGCTGATAGAGCGACTGCCCAAGCCAGCCTTGCTCGCGGCCGAGCACGATCAGGAGATCGCCCTCGCGCTTGAGACGAATGTCCGCAACATGCGCGGAATCTGGAATGAGGCCGACGGCCCCGATGGCGGGCGTGGGAGGAATGCCGACGCCGTTGGTCTCGTTGTAGAGCGAGACGTTGCCGGATACGACCGGATAGTCGAGCACGCGGCAGGCTTCCGCCATGCCTTTCACGGAGCCCACGAACTGCCCCATGATCTCGGGACGCTCCGGGTTGCCGAAGTTCATGTTGTCGGTGATGGCGATCGGATCGGCGCCGACCGCGGTCAGGTTGCGCCACGTCTCGACGACGGCCTGCTTGGTGCCCATCTCCGGATCGGCCGCGACATAGCGGGGCGTGACATCGCACGTGACCGCGAGCGCCTTCTTCGTTCCGTGGATACGCACGACACCGGCATCGCCGCCTGGGCGCCCGATGGTGTCGCCCATCACCATGTGATCGTACTGCTCCCAGACCCAGCGGCGCGAGCAAAGCGCGGGTGAACCGAACATCGTCTTGAGCGCCGTGAGATTGCCGTTGGGCGCCTTGACCCACTGCGGCAGCACCGGCTGCGGCGGCACGTGCTGAACCCACGGACGCTCGTAGACGGGCGCCGAGTTCGCGAGCACCGGCACCGGCAGATCGGCCATGACCTCGCCCTTGTGCATCACGACCATACGGCCCGTATCGGTGGTGATGCCGATGACGGCGAAGTCGAGCCCCCACTTCTTGAAGATCGCTTCAGCTTCGCCTTCGCGGCCGGGCTTGAGGATCATGAGCATGCGCTCTTGGCTTTCCGAGAGCATCATCTCGTAAGCCGTCATGTTCTCTTCTCGCTGCGGCACGTGATCGAGGTTGAGCTCGATGCCGACGCCGCCCTTGTCCGCCATCTCCGAGGTGGAGGAGGTGAGGCCTGCAGCGCCCATGTCCTGGATGGCGATGATCGCATCCGACGCCATCATCTCGAGGCACGCTTCGATCAGAAGCTTCTCGGTGAAGGGATCGCCGACCTGCACAGTCGGACGCTTCTCCTCGCTCTTGTCGTCGAACTCAGCCGACGCCATCGTTGCGCCGTGGATGCCGTCGCGGCCCGTTTTGGAGCCGACGTAGACGACCGGCAGCCCGACGCCCTTGGCGGCGGAGTAGAAGATCTTGTCCGTCTTGGCGAGGCCGACGCACATCGCGTTGACGAGAATGTTGCCGTTGTAGCCCGCGTCGAAGTTCACTTCGCCACCAACCGTTGGCACGCCGACGCAATTGCCGTACCCGCCGATGCCGGACACGACGCCCGACACGAGGTGGCGAGTCTTGGGATGAGAAGGATCGCCGAAGCGCAGCGCGTTGAGGTTTGCGATCGGACGAGCGCCCATCGTGAACACGTCGCGCATGATGCCGCCCACGCCCGTCGCCGCGCCCTGGTAGGGCTCGATGTAGGAGGGGTGGTTGTGGCTCTCCATCTTAAAAATGGCGGCATCGCCGTCGCCGAGATCGACCACACCTGCGTTCTCGCCGGGGCCCTGGATGACCTTCGCGCCGCTCGTCGGCAGCGTCCTGAGCCACACGCGGCTGGATTTATAGGAGCAGTGCTCGCTCCACATCACCGAGAAGATGCCGAGCTCCGTGATCCGCGGTTCGCGGCCGAGGATCTCGAGCAGACGCTTGTACTCGTCGGGCTTAAGCCCGTGCTGAGCAACAATCTCGGGAGTGATTTTGGAGGAAGCGGTGTCCTGCATAAGCGGCTTTCGGCTCTCGTAACGGCGTGGCGCAATCTGCGGCTCTGAACTGTAACCTGGGGTTACATAATCGACGCGGTGCTTATAGCGAGCATGAGCCCGCTTGTCCTCGCCCCGCAGCACTTCTCACCATGACGCGACACCGCATGCGAAGCCCGCCCGCATCGCGACACGTGCCATACCTTGACTTGGATCACAGGTGCGACAGCAGATCATTGCGACAGGATCGCGCTGCACAAAACTGGCCGCTGCTATGCAGCATCATGAATTCTCGCTGAGCTTTCATAGTGTTACATCATGGCCCAGCCGGAACGCGGGTCACCAAGAAGCCCTGCCGCGGCGATCTCTGAGCTTCTCATCAAAAGGAGAGAACCATGTTGAAGGCGACGAAGGCCGTTGCTGCAGCAGCGGGAGTGATGGGTGTTCTGGTAGCGGGTTCCGTCTTTGCCGACTCCGCCACCAAGGTCGACCAAGGCAGCAAGCACGAGGTCATGGCACCCGGACGAGGACTGAGCCTGGACATCGGTGGCAAGCACGCCATCGGGTATTTCGAGACTAAGGGGGACTCCTGCCACCTGACCGTTGTCGTAGCTGACATCGACGGCGGCACGCAGGGCCTCGACAGCCCGGGTACCCGGTTTGTGGTGCCAGTGATGCCGGGCCGCGGGGTGCAACTCGATGCCAGCGCCGGACAGTCCGCCGAGTTTTTCTGCGGCCCAGGCGCGACCCGAATGAACGCACGCGTCTTCGATCGTGCGCCCTACAAGTCGTAATTTATCAGACTACCTAGGTAGTCGAGCCCAAAAACAGGGCAGGCCTCGCGCCTGCCCTATTTTGTTTCAGATCTCTGTTATTGTGAGATAAAATGCGAAGCGGGATTTCCGCCTCTGCGCCGGATGCAAAGCTGACGAGCAGGCCATGCACTACCTGAGGCAGGGCGGATCAGCTAATTATCTGGTCATCGAAGCCAACTTAGAGAGACTTCAAATGAAAGCCGTGTTGCTCGCGCTCCTCCAGACCAAGGCCACTGGCCGCGGCTCGAAGCGCTGAGTTCGGCCTTCCTGGTGCGATGCCAGGACCGAAACTCACCCTGATCAAAGCAGGGGAAAAGAAAGGGGACGAACCGAAAGGTTCGTCCCCTTTTGCTTTCCGGAATCAGTAACGGCGACTACCTACCCCATGGCCTCGACCGCCGACAGCAGCGCACTTTCGAACACGCGCCGGCCGTCCGTGCCACCCAGCATCTTTTCATAGAGCCGCTCCGGGTGGGGCATCATGCCGAGAATGCGGCCGGTCGGGTCCGTGACACCTGCGATGTTCCGCTGCGCCCCGTTCGGGCTCGTCTCATCCGACACGTTGCCCGCTGCGTCGGAGTAGCGGAACGCGATCTGGCCCTCTCCTTCGAGCCTGTCCAGCGTCTCAGCGTCCGCGAAATAGTTGCCTTCCGCATGAGCGATCGGCACGCGAATGACCTCGCCCTTGCGATAGCAACGAGTGAAGAAGCCGGTGTCGTTCTCGACCTTGAGATGCACGTCGCGGCAAATGAAATGCAGCGATCTGTTCCGCATCAGCACGCCCGGCAACAGGCCCGACTCGCACAGGATCTGGAACCCGTTGCAGATGCCGAGAACCGGCGTGCCCTTCTTCGCCTTTTCGATCACGTCGCGCATGATCGGCGAATGCGCCGCCATGGCGCCGCAGCGCAGGTAGTCGCCGTAGGAGAACCCGCCGGGAAGCACGATGAGATCGGACGAAGGCACGCTCGCATCCCCGTGCCAGACCATCTTCGCCGGAAAGCCCGTAATGGCCTCGAGCGCCGTCTTCACGTCGCGGTCGCAGTTGGACCCCGGAAAGACGATCACGGAAGCGCGCAGCATGGGCGAGAACCTTTCTACCTTTAGTGCTTCCCGAAGTGGGAACCGGTCATGGCGGAGCCATGCGCCGGAGAGTCCGACAAGAAGCACGACATAACAAAGTTCAGGGCGTGAGCCCGAGTGGCGATTGCTCCTTCCGCCGCTGCTCGACATCGTGACGAGAGGCGTTCGTGAGCTCGGTATCGCCCGATTTCATATCGTTCATGAGGATCACGAACTGCGCCTGGTTGCCGTAACCGCAACCCTTACTGTCCGCGGTCCACACCTCCGTCACCTGTTTGCGGAACGTGCGAAGCGTCACCGCAGGATGAGCCGGATGAGAGGGCGACGTGAACGCGAAGTCGACGCGCCATTTCTCAGGCTCGGAGATCGAAGCGATATCGTATCCGCCTTCGATACGCCACTCGGCGCCCGCGAGCGACTGCACATACGCGCGCAGGCCTTCGAAGCCGGTCGTGCAGTCGATCGTCGGAGGGGAGGGGAGATCGGTCGCGGCAGCAGCCGTTTCGGAGCCGAGCGTCGGCGGAAGAAGCGTTCCGATGAGGCAGAGAGCGGACCGCCAGCGCGCCATGATTAGGGCGCCAGCTCGTAGCTGTAGTTCTCGATGACCGTGTTGGCGAGGAGGTCGCGGCACATGCGGTCGACCGCTTCGCGCGCCTTTTCCTCGCTCATACCGGCCACATCGACCTCGATATACTTGCCCTGGCGGACGTCGTTGACGCCTTCGAAACCAAGCGCGCCGAGCGCGTTCTGGATAGCCTTGCCCTGGGGATCGAGGACACCGGATTTGAGCGTGATCTTGATACGGGCTTTCATGAATTCCTCGGCATTAGGCATTCGGCAAACGGCAATAGGACAGGAAAACCCGATTGCCTAGTGCCGAATGCCGCTTGCCCGTTCTTAGTTGGGTTTCCCCGTCGGGTTCGATGCCACAAGCACCGGGCCGACGCCCTTCGGCGGACGCTGCTCGGTCAGCACGCCGAGACGGCGCGCAACTTCCTGGTAGGCCTCGAGCACGCCGCCGAGATCGCGGCGGAAACGATCCTTGTCGAGCTTGTCGCCCGACGTGATGTCCCACAGGCGGCAGCAGTCCGGGCTGATCTCGTCAGCGAGCACGATGCGAACCTGCTCGTTGTCCCACAGGCGGCCGAACTCGATCTTGAAGTCGACGAGACGGATGCCGATGCCAAGGAAGAGGCCGACGAGGAAATCGTTCACACGCAGCGCGAGCTGCATGATCTCGTCGATCTCCGCAGGCGTCGCCCAGCCGAACGCCGTGATGTGCTCTTCCGAGACCATCGGGTCGTTGAGGTTGTCGGCCTTGTAATAGAACTCGATGATCGAACGCGGCAGCTGCGTGCCTTCCTCGAGGCCGAGGCGCGTTGCGAGCGAGCCCGCAGCGACGTTGCGCACGACGACTTCGAGCGGAACGATCTCCACTTCGCGGATCAACTGCTCGCGCATGTTGAGCCGCTTGATGAAGTGCGTCGGCACGCCGATCTCGCCGAGACGCTGGAAGATGTACTCGGAGATGCGATTGTTGAGCACGCCCTTGCCTTCGATCAGCGCGTGCTTCTTCGCATTGAACGCGGTCGCGTCATCCTTGAAGTGTTGAATGAGAGTTCCCGGCTCCGGTCCTTCGTAAAGAACCTTTGCCTTGCCCTCGTAGATTCGACGCCGCTTGTTCATCGATCCTGGTCCTTTGACGATCACGCTCATGCTCGACTTTACTTTACAGAAAGGGGGCCTGTGGTTCGGAACCCGACCCATTGATCTTTCAGCGAGATTTTGGGAGTTCTCGTCTTTTCGTGGGGCGGTCTAACGCACAGAAATCATGTCCTGGAGACTAGCTGAAGCAGGGCTCAGAAACAATCTAAACGAGGGCTGGGGACACCCCCTGGCCTTAGGGGCGACAAGCCGTTGATTTGTCTGCCACGTCGGGTTACCGCTCCTGGGCAGCGGGGATTCAGACAGCCTCTACAACATGAAACCCGCCCAGAACAAAGCTGGAACATTCCAGCCCGCGCACCCATCCGTTGGAGATGTCATGACCACGTTCAACGACCGAGAAAAAGGCTTCGAGAATAAGTTTGCGCTCGACCAGGACCTGAAGTTCCGGGCTGAGAGCCGTCGCAACAAGATGCTCGCCGAGTGGGCGGGCGCGAAGCTCGGCATCACCGGCGCCGAACTCGAGGATTATATCAAGGCCGTGCGCAAAGCAGACCTCGCAGAGAAGGGTGATGACGACGTGCTGCGCAAGGTGGCGCAGGACTTCGCCGCCAAGGGCGTGGCCGTCGATGATGCCGAGATCCGCCGCACGATGGACGAGCTGCTCGCCAAGGCCGTAACGGAAATCGAAGCCTCGAAGTAATACGAAAGGTGCGGCCTGAAACCGCGCCTTTTACGCATGTGCGAGAAAACGAACGAGCTCGCGGCTTGATACAAGCCGCGAGCATCAATCACGCAGCGAGCGTCTGCAAGAAGCTGCCGAAGCGCAGCACCCCTTCCGGCCATGGCCCGTGACCCGACTCGCCGTTGATGTGTCCCACGTCGCCCGCTTCGACCAACGTCGAGCCCCATCCTTCTGCCAAAGCCTTCGCGCGGTCCACGCTGCAGTAGGGATCGTTCGAGGATGCAATCAGCACAGATGGGAATGGCAACGCCGAGAGCGGCAGAGGCGCAAATCCACTTCCTGCTCCGTCGAGTTTGAAGCCCTCCGTCTCCGGCCAGTTGGCGGCATTGTCGACGTCAGCTGGCGCCACGAGAAACGCACCCGACAGGAAACCCTTCGGAATGCGTGTCGCGACATGTGCGACCGCCGCGACGCCGAGGCTGTGCGCCACGAGCACGACGGGGCGCGAGCTTTGCACCACGTTCTCGATAATGCGCCCGACCCAGGCTTCGCGCTCGGGTTCGACCCAGTTGTCCTGTTCGACGCGCCGCGCCGTCTTGAGCGTGCGCTCCCAACGCGACTGCCAGTGATCAGGGCCCGAACTGGACCAACCGGGGACTGTGAGGATGTCAACGTCGGACGTGCGCATGATGCCTCTTTCAAAAAGAACTACGGCAAGGGCTCGGCAGCAGCGGAGCGAAAGCGTTCAGAGATCCCCAAGGCGACCAGAAGGCCGGCTGCGGCGAGCGTGAGGACGATTGCCGGATTGGGGAAGAGCGGTTGAGCTGGAAGATAAGCAAGCGCGGTGCCGATTGCCACCAGTGCGGCAAGAGCGACCGGCGCCGCGAGGCTGGAGGTGGTGTCGAAGCTCCGTCGCCGCAAGATGACGAGGAGCGGCACCGTGATGATCGGCAGCAGAACAAGCGCGGGGCCTCCATAGACGGCGTCGAGTTCAGGGCCGGACGCTCCCAGCATCGAAAGGATGAATACGGGCACGAGCAGAAGCCAGCCTGCCGCGGCGAACCCCAGCACAGGCGCCCACGGCAGCTCCTCCGCGGTGGCGAGCGGTGGAGATGTTTTGATGAGCCACGCGAACACCGCGACCGAGAGAGCGAGAAAGCCGATGGAGACCGCGATCGAGAGCAGGCTCGCCGTCCCCCAGAGCGAGGCCTGCGTCAGCATCGTTGAGAGGAACGATCCCGCGTAGGGAAGCGCGACCAAGAGCCAGAACCCGTGCCCGATGCCATGCCTCGTGATGAGCGACGAGAGCCATGTCAGAAGCGCGGTTGCCCCGACGAGTGTCACGACAATGCCCGCGAGAAAGATCGGACCGGGGTTGGGCACGAGCCCGGGGAGCTGCTGGAGCGCATTCGCGATCCCCGCTGCCTGCAGCGCCGCGATTAGCAACGCGACGACTGTCGCCCAGGTGTTGAGCGTCTGTCGGCGTACGGGTTCCGCTGTCCATCGCCGGAAAGACGGAAAGGCGATCATCACCATTTCGAGCAGCATGAACGCCGAAAGCACCGGCGTCATGCCGAGCGCCATGGTCGAGAGCCGGGTTACCGCCGTGTTGTGTGTCGGCATGGGCCCGAGCAGCGGCGCGATGTCGATGCCGGGCAGCGGAATCCAGCAGCCGACCCAGTAGACGGCCAGCGCCGCGAGCGTGATACCCGCGCGTCGAGGAAGATCCGGGTGGCGGGAAAGTGCGGCGAGGTCGGTCATGGCGGCAGCATAGCCCATGCGAGCGCTTCCCCCAAGGCGCCGGAGGAAGCAGCGAAAGGTGGTGGCGGCCGTCCGCATGCGTCACACTGGAGAGATGACACGGGCGTTGGGGACGATCTGCAAGGCTGTCGCGAGCGCCCTCCTGCTGGTGGGGTGGGCAACGCACGCGCACGCCTTCGATTGCGCACCAACGCAATGCCCCGACATCACGAGCTGCGCGGAGGCGCGCTACAAGCTTTACGTCTGCGGCCATCACGAACGCGACGCCGACAACGACGGCATTCCGTGCGAACAGATCTGCGGCAACACGCGTCCCGAGTTCGAGGCGCGGTCGTTGGCGACGTGGCCGAAGAGCCTGCCGTTCGCAGCGATGCCGAAGCGCCCACCTTCACTGGAATTGGTGCCATCCGCTGAGGCGGCCCCGCTCATCGGGCAGGACTTCGCGTGCGAAGGAAAGCGCCGGTGCGGTCAGATGAACTCGTGCGAGGAAGCCCAGTTCTACTTGAACTCCTGCGGCGTGAAATCGCTCGACCGCGATGGCGACGGCAGGGCCTGCAACAGTCTGTGCGGCGGTCGATAGCCCGACCCATACGCCTACGGAGGCGCGCTCCGCACGGAAAGCGGCTCTGGCGCGACCTCCGTTGCGGGTTTGGAAATCCGTTTTCCCCGTCCATCGCCCCAGGTGAAGAGGCCCACGCCCAGCAGCACGAGGCACGAGCCGATTGCATCCGCCAGCGTGAAAGGCTCATCGAGAATGCTCACCGCGAGCCCGATGGTCACGACCGGCGACACGGTGGCGATCATCGAAACCGCAGCGGATGACACCCGCGCTAGCCCGGCATTGATGAGGAACGTCGGCAACACCGTCGCCACGATGGCGCACCCGAACGCCAGCCAGAGGAAGCGCGGCGTCGCGGCAAAGCTGCCCGACCCGATGACCGCCTGATGCAGCACGCACGCAACGCCCGCGGCCGTCAGCGCAATGCTTGTAAACAGCGCGCTTCCCAGGCGCGGAATGACGCGCTGGGCGAGGATCTGGTGCCACGCGAACGAGATTGCCGCGCCGAGAACGAGCGCCGTACCGATCGCGGTATTACGGCCGCCGACGGGCAGATCGACCGCGAACACGATCCCGAGTCCGGCGTACGTCACCACAGCCGCCGCGATGCCGAAACCTGAAATTGTTTCGCCGTAGATCGCCGCGCCGATGAACATCACGAACAGCGGATATGTGAACAGCACCAGTCGCTCGAGTGACGCGTTGATGTACTGCAGGCCAGCGAAGTCGAAAGCGGAGGCGACGTAATAGCCGATCAGTCCGATGAACGCGGCCCAGGCCACGCTCGCAATATCAGGCGGCGGCTCACCCTTGGCGCGCCGCTTGGCATAGGCCCACACGCCGATGGCGACAAACACCGGCGTCGCGAAGATCATGCGATAGGCCAGGAACAGCGACGCATCGAGCTGGTCCTGGAACGCCAGCTTGATGAATATCGCCTTCGTGGAAAAGAACGCCGCGCCGATGAAAGCGCAGATGTACCCCACGAGGCGGCTCAGCGGCGACCCCATTCGGTTCCCCGTACGCTAAGCGGCCCCGAACACGCGCTTGAAGATCGTGTCCACCTGCTTCAGGTGATAGCCGAGGTCGAACATGGCTTCGAGATCGGCAGGCTTGACGCGCGCCGTCACGTCCTTGTCGGCTTTGAGTTCGGCGAGGAAGTCTGCACCCTTCTCCCATGTCTTCATCGCGTTGCGCTGGACGAGGGAATAGCCCTCTTCGCGCGAAGCGCCGGCCTGCGTAAGCGCAAGCAGCACGCGCTGCGAATTGTGCAGGCCGCCGAGCTTGTCGAGATTGCGTTTCATGTTCTCGGGGTAGACGACGAGCTTCTCGATCACGCCTGCAAGACGCGCGAGCGCGAAGTCGAGCGTGACCGTAGCATCGGGTCCGATCATGCGCTCGACGGACGAATGCGAGATGTCGCGCTCATGCCAAAGGGCCACGTTTTCCATTGCCGGCAGCGCATAGGCGCGCACCATGCGCGCAAGACCCGTGAGGTTCTCCGACAGCACGGGGTTGCGCTTGTGCGGCATCGCCGACGAGCCCTTCTGCCCGGCCGAGAAGAACTCCTCGGCCTCGAGCACTTCGGTGCGCTGCAGGTGGCGGATTTCAGTCGAGAGCCGTTCGATCGACGACGCCACGACGCCGAGCGTCGCGAAATACATCGCGTGCCGGTCGCGGGGAATGATCTGCGTCGAAACCGGCTCCGGAACGAGGCCGAGCTTGTCGGCCACATAGGTCTCGACGAACGGGTCGATGTTCGCGAACGAGCCGACTGCACCCGATATGGCGCACGTCGCAACTTCGCGCCGCGCAGCAACCAGCCGCTCGCGCGCACGCTCGAATTCCGCGTACGCAAAAGCGAGTTTGACGCCGAAGGTCGTCGGCTCGGCGTGGATACCGTGGCTTCGCCCGATGGTAACGGTCATCTTATGTTCGAACGCCCGCGTCTTGAGCGCGGCGAGCAGACGGTCGACGTCGGCAATCAGGAGATCGGCGGCGCGAACAAGTTGCACGTTAAGACACGTATCGAGCACGTCCGAAGACGTCATGCCCTGGTGCACGAAGCGGGCCTCGGGACCCACGTGTTCCGCGAGATGGGTCAGGAACGCGATGACGTCGTGCTTCGTGACCGCCTCAATCTCGTCGATGCGCTGCGTGTCGAACGTCGCCTTGGAACCCTTGTCCCAGATGACGCGCGCGGCCTCCTTTGGGATCATGCCGATCTCTGCCATCGCGGCGGCGGCGTGCGCTTCGATCTCGAACCAGATGCGGAAGCGCGACTCGGGCGTCCAGATGGACGCCATTTCGGGGCGTGAATAACGGGGAATCATTGGGATCTCTTGATCGAAAGGTGAGGCACGCCACTAGCAGACGACGGGCGCCGCATCAAATTTGCCCATTCGTCGGGCAAATGGCCATCCAGGGTGTGGACGGGTGATGCGACATTCTGTCATCGGGGCTGTAGCATTTCTGTCGGAATAACCAGCATTTACCGGACTTTCCAGTTCCCATTGCAAGCTATTTGCACCGCAACAGATCACGCAATGTTTCAAGCCGCTGGTGTCAAAAAAACAGAAACACACCCGAAAGTTACACCCCGCTGCGTCGCAAAAGACACAGACATGCGATGCAACATTTCGTGAAGAAAAACCGCCCAGATCGGGCCATATTCCGATGTTTTTTGCGCTTCTGACGACGAGGGTAAAAGCGTCGCGCAATTAACTGTGGCAGATTTGTCAGAGCGGTTGCGCCGAAGTTTCGCTATTCTGTGACGGCAATAGTCGCGGCTTACCGCAGTATCGGAATTGGGCTTTGAAAATCGGGCATTCAGCACGCGTTCACTGAAAGCCTGCGAAAAAACTCCTAACCGATCGAACGTCGGCAAAGCGCACGACGAACTAGGGGTACGTGATGACTGAACAGATGCAGGCCGAGATTGCAGAACTCAATCTGCGGCTGGAAGAAATCGACGATCCGCGACGGTCCTACGCCATGGTGCAGGAAAAGATCCGTAACTGCCGCCGGCACGGCCAGCAGGTTCCAGAGGCGCTCTCGTTGATGGAACGCCGCCTCGCCGCAGAGATGCGGACGGAATCACAAGGTCGCTAATCGAGATCAGCAGCCGGCGGCCTTCCGTCGGCTGCGCTACTTCTTCTCCTCGATCACCCACCGGCCTCCGCGCGCCGATGCGGCCGCAAACGCTGGCGCGTCGAGATCTCCATTCGGATCGAACCGAAGCACGCCGAGATCCCGTGTCGGCACGCTTGCTCCGCTCCTGAGCGCACTCGAAAGCTGCGCCGCTTCGATGCTGCCAGTCTCCGCGATCGCGCCTTTCCAGACATCGAAAGCCCCGCGGACCATCGTCCCGAGTGGTGCTTCGTTGCTGTCCTGAGATCCTCCATAGACCGGCAGAAGAACCTGCACGACAGCTCCGGCCGAACCGGCTCGCTCGGCAAAGGCTGCCGTCGCAAGCGAATCGCTCCCGAGCACGGGAAGGGGGAGCCCGAGGCTCTTGAGATCCGAGAGAACGATCGCGGCCTCTTCCGGGAACCCAGCGAACATGACGGCTTCCACACCTGCTTCCTTGAGCGGCGCGAGCTTCGCTTCGTAGGTGTGCTGCGCGGCGACGATCGGGACTTCCGTCACCGAAGCACCCGCCAACGAGAGCGCCGCTTCCGCCTCCCGGACGATCTGCCGGGCATAGCCCGTGCGATCATGCACGATGCCGACACGACGGCCCGGCGCGTGGAGAAGGAGCCACGCCGCCGCCGCTGCCCCCTGCCGATCGTCACGGCCCGCAAGGCGAAGAACAGGAACCGGCAAAGTGTTATTGTGGCTCGTGACTTCCGGATGGCGCGGCCCGACAGCGATCAAGAGCGCGCCCGCTTTCCCGTAGATCGGAGCCGCAGAAACGGCGGCACCCGAACAGGGATGACCGAATACGATTGACGCGCCTTCCGCGATCAGACGCCCGGCCGCGCCTTCAGCAACAGCGCTCGCACAGGCATCGTTCTCCACGAGCAACGCGATCTGCTGCCCGTTGACACCGCCCGCCGCATTCGCTTCCTGCACGGCCCTTTCGAGCGTGCGCTGCATTGCGTCGCCCTGGGTGGCCATCGGCCCCGAAAGCGGAACCGCGAGCCCGATGCGGATCTCGCCCGCGCCCGCAGAAGCAGCAGGCATGAAGCCGACGAGGATCGCAGTGAGGATCGAGAGGCCGCAGACGCGTCGACCACGGGAAACAAATGACAGCGGTCGACGCATGGCGCCTTAGTTGTTCTGAACGTAGGAGATCGAGCCGTCCGGCTGTTTGGTCCACGTGTACATGACGTAATCGATGCGGGTCACGTCGCCCTTGGGATTGAACGAGAGATCGCCGATCACGGTCTTGTACGAATTGCCCTTGTGCAGCTCGGCCGCGATCGCGGCGGGGTCGAGCGAGTTGATGGCCTTCGCGGCCTCCGCAATCACCTGAACTGCGGCGTAGCTGTAGAGCGTGTAGGCTTCCGGCTTGAAGTTGCGCGCTTTGAACTTCTCGAGCACAGCCTGCGCCTCTGGACGCTTCTGCGGGTCAGGACCGAATGTCATGAGCGTGCCTTCCGTGCCGGGGCCGCCGAGCTGAGCGAACTCCGCGGTTGCGATGCCGTCGCCGCCGATCATCACGGCCGTGACACCTGCCGAGCGCATCTGGCGCAGAATGCTGCCGCCTTCCGTATGCACGCCGCCCCAGTAGACGACGTCGGCGCCCGAGTCCTTGATCTTCGAGACCAGCGCGCTGAAGTCGCGCTCGCCCGTGTTGATGCCCTCGTAGAGCACTTCCTGCACGCCGAGCCCGTTCATGACCTTCTTCGTCTCGTCCGCGAGCCCCTTGCCGTAGGTCGTCTTGTCGTGCGCGATGGCGACCTTCTTGTCCTTGAAGTTTGCGGCAATGTATTCGCCTGCGACCTTGCCCTGCTGGTCGTCGCGGCCGCAGACGCGGAACACGTTGGTGAGGCCGCGCTCGGTGATCTTGGGGTTGGTGGAGCCCGGCGTGATCATCAGGATGCCGTTCTCGGCGTAGACATCCGAAGCGGGTTCCGTGACGCCCGAGTTGAAGTGCCCGACGACGAACTTCACGCCTTCGCTGACGAACGTATTCGCGACAGAGCGCCCCTGGCGGGGATCGGCAGCGTCATCGCCAACGACGAGTTCGATCTGCTGGCCGTTGAGGCCGCCTGCGGCGTTGATGTCGGCGATGGCCTGCTCCACGCCGTGCTTGAGCTGGGCGCCGAACACGGCGTCCTTGCCCGTGAGCGGCCCGGCGACGCCAAACTTAAGCTTCTGCTCGCCGCCGCATGACGCGAGAGCCAAGGTCGCCAGAAGAATTCCCGCAAGCTTGATCAGGCGCATTTCCATCCCCTCATGCAGCGCTTCCCGCACAAGGGGGAAGCCATCCGTTGTAAGTCGATCTGGCGAGCTTTGTGGCCCGAAATGACGGCGAAGTCACGTCTAGGGCACACGTCAGGAGCGGTCGCGCCATGAGAGCGGCCCCGAACGGGCGAACACCCAGGGGTACTGCTCGGTCATGAGACGCGTGCGGCGCGCCCTGTAACCCACGAGCGCGACGAGCAATAGAATGGCGAAATCCACGAGATAGCTCGGCAGCGAAAGCAACGGCTCGCCGAAGAGCGAGAAATGCAGAAAGCGCACGGCTCCCGCCAAGAGCGCCGTGTAGGCCACGGCGCGCCATACGACGCCCCAGCCCTGAGCGACCGCTTGCCCTGTCCGCCAGGCAGCGCCGCCGCCGATCAGCACAGTCAGCAATAGAAACGGCAGCACGCCGTGCGCGCCGAGAACCGAATAGCCCAGCGACGAGAGAATGCCTTCGAGCATCAGTGCCTCCCACCTTCGAGATAGGCCTGGCGGATTTCGGGGCGGGCAAGCAGCTCACGTCCCGAGCCGCTCATCGTGATCGCGCCATTGACCATCACGTACGCCCGGTGCGCGAGCTTGAGCGCATGAAACGCGTTCTGCTCTACGAGAAAGATCGTCATGCCTTGCTTGTTGAGCTCGGCAAGCGTCTCGAAGATCTGTTTGACGATCAGCGGCGCGAGGCCGAGTGAGGGCTCGTCGAGCATGAGCAGCTTCGGTCGGCTCATGAGCGCGCGCGCGATGGCGAGCATCTGCTGTTCGCCGCCGGAGAGCGTTCCGCCGCGCTGCGCAAGACGCTCCTTAAGGCGCGGGAAGAGCCGCGTCACGCGTTCGAGATCCTCCTCGAAGTGTTCGTTTCGGTCGACGGCCGCGCCCATCTGCAGGTTTTCGAGCACCGTCATGCGCTGGAAGATGCGCCGGCCCTCGGGAGACTGTGCGATCTTGAGCCGCGCGATCTCGTGCGGCTCCATCTGCGTGATAGGCTGGCCTTCGAACAGGATCTCGCCGTCACGCGCGCGGGGCGATCAGAAGATCGTCATCATCAGCGTCGACTTGCCCGCGCCGTTGGCGCCGATCAGCGTCACGATCTCTCCGCGCTGAACATCGAGCGAGACGCCCTTGAGCGCCTGGATGTTGCCGTAAAACGCCGAGACGTCACGAACTTCGAGAAGCGCGCTCATGGGGCGATCCTCCCGTCCGCCGCCACATCCTCGTCTTCGACGCCGAGGTAGGCCGCAATCACCTTGGGATCGTTCTTCACCTCGTCCGCCGTGCCGTCTGAGATTTTGACGCCATACTCGATGACGATCACATGATCGGAGATGTCCATCACGACGCTCATGTCATGCTCGATGAGCAGGATGGAGACGCCGGTCTGCTGCCGGATGCCGCGCAACAGTCGCGTCAGCTCCGCGCTCTCGCGGTTGTTGAGGCCTGCGGCCGGCTCGTCGAGGCAGAGCAGCACCGGGTCGGTGCACATCGCGCGCGCGATTTCGAGGCGCCGCTGTGCGCCGTAGGGCAGATCGCCCGCCGGATCGTCAGCCCGGTCGGTCAGCCCGACGACTTCGAGCCACGCACGCGCAAGTTCGAAAGCCTTGTGTTCCGCCGCGCGATACTTTGAGAAGCCCAAGAGCCCGCCGAGACTGAAGTCGGACGCAGCCATCAGCGTCTTGTGCTGCGCCACGATCAGGTTCTCGAGCACCGTCATGCCGGGAAACAAGCGGATGTTCTGGAACGTGCGCGCAACGCGCGCTTCCGACGCGATGGCGTGGTCGGCCATGCGCTCGAGCAGGAACAGTTCGGGCGAGGAGCCATAAGTGCGCCGCTTGCTGGAGCGCGTCAGCGCGGAAACGGCTTCGGGCGTCGCTGAACCGCCGTGCGCCACAGCGAGCCGCCCGCTCGTCGGTTTGTAGAAGCCGGTGATACAGTTGAAGACGGTTGTCTTGCCGGCGCCGTTGGGACCGATCAGCGCCGTGATGTCACCGCGCCCGACTGTGAACGAAAGATCGTTGATCGCTACGAGGCCGCCGAACCGCATCGAAAGGTGGTCGACTGCCAACAGGGGATCGGACATCCAGCGCATCGATGCTTACTCCGCGGCCGCGAGTGCCGGCGCGCCGCGTTGCGGCTTCGGCTTCAAGCGCACGGTCGGCTCGCGTGTCGCGACGAGCCCCTTCGGTCGCCAGACCATGAGGCAGACCATGGCGAGGCCGAACAGCAGCATGCGGTACTGGGCGGGATCGAACTGAGGCCCGAACACCGCCTTGAACACGCCAAGCTCACGCAGAAGCTCCGTGCCTCCGATCATCACGATGGCGGCGATGGCCACGCCGACAGCACTTCCGAGACCGCCGAGCACGACGATCGCCACGATCATCGCGCTCTCAAGGAACTCGAACGATTTCGGACTGACGAAGCCGTAATGCGCCGAGAAGAACGCCCCGGCCAATCCGCCGAAGAAGGCGCCGGCGGCAAAGGCCGAAACCTTGGTCATGGTGGTGTTGATGCCGAGCGACCGGCACGCGATCTCGTCCTCACGCATTGCTTCCCACGCGCGCCCCACCGGCAGCGTCCTGAGCCGCATCGTGACCCAGTAGGCGGCGAGCGCCAGCGCTAGCACGAGGTAATACATGAAGGCGAGGCGATAGATCGGAGAGAAAGGAATGCCGAGCAGCGAGGTGAGGGAGCCCGCTTCCGGTCCGAGCGACAACCCGAACAGCGTCGGCTTCGGAATGTTCGAGATGCCGGCGTATCCGCCCGTCACCGGCACCCAATTGACGAGCACGAGCCGCACGATTTCTGCAAAGGCGAGGGTGACGATCGCGATGTAGTCGCCGCGGAGCCGCAGCACGGGAAGGCTGATGATGGCGCCCCACAAGGCGGCGAAGATGCCGGCGAGGGGCAGCACGATCCAGAACGAAAGCCCGAACGTGGTCGTGAGCAGCGCCGAAGAATAGGCGCCCACCGCATAGAACGCGACGAAGCCGAGATCGAGCAGGCCCGCGAGACCGAGGATGATGTTGAGGCCGAGGCCGAGCAGCACGTAGATCAGGATCTGGATGCCGTAGGTATCGACAAGCTTGAGAAGTCCCGGTCCCCCCGCCGATGACACGCCAAGCGCGATCAGCGGATAGGCGAGGAGGAACGCGAGCCCGATGCGGGGGAGCGCGTTAAAGAACGGATGCGGCGGAGCGGTGGACGTCGCGGCCTTGGCTTGCCGTTCCGCAGCGCGCCGCGCCGCCCCCGGGCGCAGGAGTTCAATCAGAAGCACCGCGACAAACGCTGCCGCGGCGAGCCCAAACATCAGCTCCCAGCGGGGGGTCAGGATGAGTTGGTTCGAAAGATTGGTGTCCGTGCGCAGCGCGATGATGGGAAACGCGAGCCCGAGCGTCACCAGAGCGGCCAGCAGCGCTCTCTTCACTGCGTCTGCCGGGGTCTTCATGTGTCAGACCTTTTCGACGTCGGGCCGTCCGAGCAGACCCGACGGCATGAAGATCAGCACGATTGCAAGGATGGAGAAGGCGGCGACATCCTTGTAGTCGATGGAGAAGTAGGCCGACCAAAACGTCTCGATGAGGCCGATCAGAAGACCGCCGAGCACGGCACCTGGGAGCGAACCGATGCCGCCGAGCACGGCCGCCGTGAACGCTTTGACGCCCGGCACGAACCCGTCGTTGAAGCTCACGACGCCGTAGTAGGTCATCCAGAGCACGCCCGCGACTGACGCCAGTGCCGCGCCCATGATAAATGTGATCGAGATGGTGCGGTCCACATCCACGCCCAGGAGCGAGGCCATCTTGCGGTCCTGCTCACAGGCGCGCTGCGCGCGTCCGAGCGGCGTGTGCCGCACGACGTACCAGAGCGCCGCCAGCAGCACGGCCGTCACGACCATGATGAGAAGCTGCTTCTCCGCGAGCGTCGCCGAGCCGTCGCCGATCGGGATGTTGATGACGTTCGAGAGAATGGGCTCAAGCGACTTGTTGTTCGGTCCCTGTACGAGCTGCACGAAATTCGAAAGGAAGATCGACATGCCGATCGCCGAGATCATGGGGGCGAGGCGGAACGATCCGCGCAAGGGTCTGTAGGCGAGGCGCTCGATCACCCAGCCCCATAAGCTGGTCAGCGCCATGCCGAGGAACAGCACGACCACGAGCGCGAGCCCTATCGAGCCGACGCCGAGAAGCTGCATCAGCGTGAGGAAGAGGATGAGCGCGATGAAAGCCGCCAGCATGAACACGTCGCCGTGGGCGAAGTTGACCATGCCGATGATGCCGTAGACCATCGTATAGCCGATGGCGATGAGACCGTAGATGGAGCCGAGCGTCAGTCCGTTGATGAGCTGCTGGACGAAGTAATCCATGTATCGGTCGGCCCCCGGTGTTGGCATTCACCCTACGTTGTAGCGGGCGAAGAACCCAAAGGAACCGATTTTTCGCGATTCCGCTACCCGGCGGTGCATCGTTACGCCGACTGCTGTGGATTTGGGCAACACCGGAGCAAAATTTGGTCCGCCGCGGCGGAGAGATGCGGGAAAGCCGCCGGTTAGATCATGTTGTGCGTGCCGTCGCACCAGGGCTCGTCATCGGTCGCCTTGCAGCCACAGATGTTGAATGTACCGGTCGACGGAGCTGTGAACTCCAGGGGTTCGATTCCCGTCCCCTCGTGCGACCCATCACAGAACGGCTGGCTCTTCGAGCGCCCGCAGCGGCAGTACCAGTAGGCCTGCCCCTCGACGAGTTCGACCTGGTAGGGGTTAGCTTGTGCGACGACTGGTTCTTCCGCCATGGTCCACTCCCGATAGACATGTGACTTCGGCGTACCGGCTTCGTGTCCGGGGGGCAAGACCTGCGTGCGTCGCAGACTTAAAGCGGATTTCCTGAGTTGTAGGCTGGGAATTGCGCCGGCCGGCTCGAACGACGTTGAGCCCATCAAACCACATTGAGAGAGTAGCGCTCGATCGTTTCACCCCCTTCGTCGTCCTTCCAGGACACCACGAGTTCGCCTGGACCCGGAACCTTGAGATAGAAAGAGAGGTAGGGGTTCGCGGAAATTCCAGACCCGAACTCGGCCCGGAAAACCATTGCACCTGCATAATGCGCCGTGAAGGTGTGGATGATGTTGCGGGGGATGCGGTGGCCTTCCGCATCCTTGCGGTTCCCCGTCTCCATGACGTGGGTGATCAGCGCCTTGATCTCGATGGTCTCGCCGGTCTGCACCTGATCCGGAAGCCTGACGCGGGGTTTCGATGCTGCCATGCCTCACTCCACCCCGCAGCCGCCGATGCCGACATGAACCGTCGTACGCGCGATCAGAAGTGTGTTGGCGTTCGTGAGAGCCACGGCAACGACCTCCTGAGTCTTGGCAAGGCGCATGCGCCCTCCGACGGTCGCGACACCCGAAAGCGGCGTAAAATAGAAAGTCCCGACGAGCGCCTGCGGGTTTTGCGTCGAAAGCAGATGCACGCGCGCGATGTGGTCGGCGTCCGTCATCGGGCTTTCGACGTTGATCTTGTAGGGCACGATGTTGCCGTTCTCGGCATCCTCGGGCATCTCGATCGTCATTGTGCCTTCGATCGGCGTACCGTTTCCGACAATCTTTTCGAGAGCGGCTTTGTAGTGTTCGGTCGGAACGCGAGGGGCGGCATCGGCCGGACGCACGGCTGTGGGGCTGGGCGCGGTCGCCTCCGCAACCTCCGCCGCCCGCGCGCCGCTTGCGACGGCGAACGCGAATCCACCGGCTCCCGCCAGCATGGTGCGCCGGCTGATGGGTGCGCGGCCAAAATTGCGGCTAGTCACAATCTATCTCGCAATCTTTTCAAGGGAGAAACATGAAAGCGCTGGGCCCCGCTTCTCCACGATCAAGGGGACTGCTAGCATAGGTGAGAAATAGGGTGCAAATCGCGCGGCCGATGATGAGCCTTACGAATAGACGCGAGCTCCGGCCAGCGACAGCCTTTCCCGTGGCTGCCTTTGTCGTGCTTCTCCTGATAATGGGCTGGGCCCTGGCCGGTCTCTCGGCCGTCACCGCACGCTCTGCGGACGGCATCCGCCTGATCATGGTCGAAGAACCGGGGTGCCGCTTCTGCCGCCAGTGGGACGCAGAGATCGCGCCCGGCTACCGGAAAAGTCCGGAAGGCCGTTTCGCTCCGCTGAAACGCGTTCGTCGTGGCTCGCCGGAGCTGAAGGGCTTGGCGCCGATCCCGTACACACCAACATTTATTGTCATGCGCGATAGCGAAGAGTTAGGGCGGATCACGGGCTATCCCGGAGCCGATTACTTCTACGAAGAGCTGCGCCCGCTTCTGTCGCGCATAGGCTTCTTTCCGGCGCTTTGAAATGCAAAGTTCGCCCAGAGGACGGTGACGCATGCAGGACATTGACCGCAGACAGTTGACGGGTGGCATGGCGGCGCTCTCGCTCGGCCTGTTGTTGCCCCTGAGGCACGCGAGTGCCGCGTCGCGCGCACGCGTTGTCGTGATCGGCGGCGGACCGGGTGGCGCAACAGTCGCCATCGCGGTCAAGCGCGGCGCCCCGGACATCGACGTCACGCTGATCGAGCCGAAGAAAGAGTACACATCGTGCTTCTATTCGAACCACTTCATCGGCGGGCTCATGCCCATAAGCCGTATCACCAACACGTATGCGGGCCTCGTTGCGCTGGGCATTAACGTCATTCACGAGCGCGCCGTCGCGATCGATACGGCGAAGCGCGAGGTAAAGGTCGAGCATGTCGCGGCAAGCCTCCCCTATGACAGGCTCGTCGTCGCGCCCGGTATCGGCTTCAAATGGAACGCCATCGAAGGCTATGACGAAGCCGCGAGCTATTTCATGCCTCACGCCTGGAGCGGCGGCCGCCAATCACGCCTCTTGCGCGAGCGTCTCGACGACATGGAGGATGGCGGCCTCGTCGTGATCGCGCCGCCACGCAATCCCTATCGCTGCCCGCCAGGTCCGTACGAGCGCGCCTGCCTCATCGCCAACTACTTCAAGCGCGAGAAGCCGAAGAGCAAGATCATCGTCCTCGATCCGAAGATGGCGTTCTCGAAGCAGGCCGTATTCGAGGAAGCCATCGAGAAATATTACAAAGGCATGATCGAGCTGCGGCTGACCAACGACATCGATGACATGAGCGTCACGCGCGTGAACCCGAAGACGGGCGAGGTCGTGACGAAATCAGGCGAGACGTTCAAGGCGGCGGTGGCCAATATCATTCCAGATCAAATGGCGGGCACGATCGCGCGCGACGCGGGCCTCACCGAGGGCGACTGGTGCCCCATCGCCCCCGAGACCTTCGGCTCCGCCAAGGCCGACAACATCTATATCGTCGGCGATGCAACCATCGCGGCCGAAATGCCGAAATCCGCGTTCTCTGCGCACAGTCAGGGCGGCAACGTGGCCGGTCAAATTCTGGCGGACCTTACAGGGTCGGAGCGCCCGGCACCCGCCTATCGCAACACGTGCTGGTCGATGCTGGCGCCCGATGACAGCGTCAAGATCGGCGCGGATTACACGCCCGGAGACTTGAAAGGAAAGCGCGCGTTGGTGCCGAAGGACCCGTTCATATCCAAGACGGGAGAAACCGCAGCGGTGCGTAAGGAGAACTACGAAGAAAGTCTCGCCTGGTATCAAACGCTGACCGACGAGATGTTCGCGAAGTCTGCCTCATCCACGGGAATGGCTCCGGCCCGTCGCGGCTGATGAAATGGAAATATCAGCAAATACAACGAAAAGCCGAATTTTTGCCTGAACATTTCCACCGCTTCGTCGTCTACCGGGCTGCGTCGGAGAGAAACGCTTTATATTATCGCCGTATCCTCTTGAGACTGAGGGGGCGTTCGGGGCTCGGAGCGCGGTGGAACGTTTGGTCTCTGCAACTCTTATGGAGTGCCGTAACCCCGTGATGGCTTTGCGCCCTGGCAATGACAGGGGAGGCTGAGGCTTGCGAGCTTCAGCAAGGCGGGAGCGGAGAGGTCGATGGCAGTGATCCTGCTTTTACTGGTGCTGGTCGCAGTCGCGATCGCGCTCGGCATGTGGCGGGCGTCGCCCTGGCAATGGACCCTTGGCCTCGGCCTCGTGACGCTGGCTTGGCAATGCGGGCTCTTCCACGGCAACCAGCATCTGCCTGAGGTCGGTCTCTTCGGCTTTCTGACCTGGGTCGCCCTCGCGGCGCTCGGATCGCTCTCGATCGAAAGTGTGCGCCGCCGTTTCGTCGTCGAACCTGCGTTCAAGATGGTGCGCAACATCCTGCCCAAAGTTTCGGACACCGAGCAGCAGGCACTCGACGCCGGCACGGTGGGTTTCGACGCCGAGATTTTCTCCGGCACGCCGGATTGGACGAAGCTCCGTGCCGTGCCGCCAATCGTGCTTACGCCGGAAGAACGCGCGTTCCTCGATGGCCCGGCCGAAGAGCTATGCGCGATGATCGACCATTGGCAGATCCGCCATTTCGAGCGGCGCATGCCGGACAAGATCTGGGACTTCGTGAAAGCCAACGGCTTCCTCGGTATGCTGATCTCGAAAGAGCACGGCGGCCTCGGATTTTCCGCGCAAGCCCAGTCGATGATCCTGGGCAAGGTCGCCTCGCGCTCGCCCGACGTCGTTACCATCGTCATGGTGCCGAACTCGCTCGGTCCGGGTGAGCTAATCGAGAAATACGGAACCGATGCGCAGAAGGAGCACTACCTGCCGCGCCTCGCCAAAGGGCTCGAGGTGCCATGCTTCGGATTGACGGGGCCCACGTCGGGCTCCGACGCCGCCACCATGCGCGACATCGGCTATGTCACGAAGGGCGAGCACGAAGGCCGTGAGGTCGTCGGCATCCGCCTCTCGTGGGAGAAGCGCTACATCACGCTCGGCCCTGACGCCACGCTTCTTGGTCTCGCCTTCCGCCTGTTCGACCCCGACAAGATCCTGGGCGACGAGGAAGACATCGGCATCACCGTCGCACTCATTCCGACCTCGCATCCCGGCGTTAACATCGGTCGCCGGCACTTGCCTTCCGGCGCAGCGTTCCCGAACGGCCCCAACTGGGGCAACGACGTTTTCATTCCGCTCGATTGGGTCATCGGCGGAGAGAAGATGGTCGGTCAGGGTTGGCGCATGTTGATGGAGTGCCTTGCTGCGGGCCGTGCGATCTCGCTGCCGTCGTCGGCCACGGCGGGCTGCAAAGCCGTGTTGCGCGTCACGACCGCGTACGCCCGCATCCGTCGCCAGTTCGGTCTACCCATCGGCCGTATGGAGGGCGTCGAAGAGCCCTTGGCGCGCCTTGTGGAGAATGCCTACGTCAACGAAGCCGCCCGTGCCGTCACCGCGGCCATGGTCACGCGAGGAGAGCGTCCCTCCGTGATTTCGGCGCTCATGAAGTATCAGACGACCGAGCGCCTGCGTCGCTCCGTCAATGACGCGTTCGACATTCATGGTGGGCGCGCAATCTGCGACGGCCCTTCGAACTATCTCCAGGGCGCTTATCAGCTCGTGCCAGTCGGCATCACGGTCGAAGGCGCGAACATTCTGACGCGCACGCTGATCACGTTTGCGCAAGGCGCCCTTCGCTCGCACCCTTACCTCTATAAGGAAGTGCAGGCGGTTCAGGACCCGAACCGGCGCGAAGGTCTCGATGCATTCGACGACGCTCTCTGTGGTCACGTCTCGTTCACGATATCGAACATGACGGGCGCCTTCTTCCACAACATCACACTCGGAATGTTTGCCGAGGCACCGGAGAGGGCAGAGGGGCTCGAGACCGTCTATCACCAGCTCGCGCGCGCCTCGCGCAACTTCGCCCTCGTGGCGGACCTTACGGTTGCGCTGCTGGGAGGCGGCCTCAAGATCAAGCAGAAGCTGACAGGTCGCCTCGCGGACGCCCTGTCCGAGATCTATCTCGCCTGCTGCGTTCTGAAACGCTTCGAGGATGACGGCCGCCCTGAAGCCGATCGCGCCATCGTTGCGCTCGCGGTGTCGAACGGGCTTTACCGTTTCGAGGAAGCCTTACGCGGCGTCATCGAGAACTTCCCCAATCCCGCAGTGCGCGTGCTCCTGCGTGTCATCGTTTTTCCGTTCGGCCGCCATTATCATCCCGCGCCCGACGATCTCGGCTCGAAGGTCGTACAACTCGTTTTGCAGCCCGGCGATGTGCGCGATCGCCTGACGCGCGACAGCTACGTTTCCGAAGATCCCGACGACCCGACGGGTCTGCTCGAAGTCACGCTCAAAAAGGTCGTCGCCGCGGAAGAAGCCGAGAGGAAGCTCGAACGTGCCATTCGCGCAGGTGTCGTGAGCCGCTATCACGGGATCGACTGGATCGGTGCCGCGGCCGACGCAGGTTCGATCACGGAAAGCGAAGCCCAGCTTCTGCGCGAAGTCGAAGCGCTGACGCAGCGCGTGATCGCCGTCGATCACTTTGCACCCGACGAGCTTGTGCCCCATTATCGCAAAGCGCCACCCGCAAGCATCGGCCATAATTCCAGAAGCCTGACCGACGCAAGCCAGTAAGAGAGAGGCGACGCCCTATGTCGAATGACAACGCATCCGGCGGCATCGGTGATCCCGCATCAGAGCCGCTGGCGCCTGAGCCGAGCGCGCTATCCTTCCACGATTGGCATTTCACGGTCGATCAGGAAGGCATCGGCTGGGCGATCTTCGACCGCGAAGGCCAAAGCGCGAATGCGCTCGGAACGCGTCCGCTCGAAGAGCTAGGCAAGATCGTCGAATGGACCGAGGAAGGCGCGCGCCGTCGCACGATGACAGGTCTCGTCATCCTCTCCGGCAAGGACAAGGGCTTCATCGTCGGCGCCGACATCAATGAGTTCGACGGCTTCACGACCGAGGCCGAAGTCATTGATCGCCTGCGCATGGTGCTGGCTCTGTTCGATCGCATCGAACGGCTGAGCATTCCCGTCGTCGCTGGTATCCACGGCGTGTGCGTCGGCGGCGGCCTCGAGCTGGCGCTCGCCTGCCATTACCGCATCGCGACGCGTGACGAGGGCACGCGCGTCGGCTTCCCGGAAGTGAAGCTCGGCATCTTCCCCGGCTGGCACGGCACGGCGCGATCCATTCGTCAGGCCGGTCCGATCGCCGCCATGCAGGCGATGCTGACCGGCAGCATGATTTCAGCGTCCCGCGCGCGCGCGATGGGCCTCATCGACGAACTCGTTGCAAGCCGCGGCGCGTTGCGTTGGGCAGCGCGCAAGGCCGTATTGAAAAAGCGCAAAGCGAAACCGGCAGGGCTTACAAAGTCGCTTCTCACCCGCTGGCCCGCCCGCGCACTCCTCGCCAAGAAGATGCGCGACGAGACGAAGAAGAAAGCGCGCGAGGCGCATTATCCGGCCCCGTTCCGCCTCATCGATCTGTTCGAGCTGCACGGCGGCGATCTCGAAGCGCTGAAGGCTGCCGAAACGCGCTACTTCGCGCCGCTCTTGATCTCGGACCAGTCGCGCAACCTGCGTCGCGTCTTCAAGCTCTCGGAGCTGTTGAAGAGCCAGGCGCCGAAGGGCCTCGACTGGAAGCCGGTGCGCGTGCACGTCATCGGCGCCGGCACCATGGGCGCCGACATCGCGGGCTGGTGCGTCGCGTCCGGCATGGAAGTGACGCTGCAGGATCTCTCGCCCGAGGTGATCGAAAAAGGCATCAAGGCGCAGTCGAAGCTGTTCTCGAGGAAGTTCAAGACCAAAGCCCAGAAGGCCGCTGCGAAAGCCCGTCTCATCGCCGACCCGACAGGGCAGGGCGCCGTTCATGCGGACGTGATCATCGAAGCGATCGTTGAAAAGCTCGAGATCAAGCAGAAGCTCTTCACTGAGCTCGAGGGCAAGATCAAACCCGGCGCCGTTCTCGCGACCAACACCTCGTCGCTCGAGATCGAAGCTATCGCCGCGCCGCTGCGTGATCCCGGTCGCCTGATCGGTATCCACTTCTTCAATCCGGTCGCTCTCATGCCGCTCGTCGAAGTCGTGCGTGGCGCGCAGAGCCGCGACGAGGAAGTGAAGAAGGGCGCTGCCTTCATCACCGCCATCGGCAAGTTTCCGCTCGTCGCCAAGAGCGTGCCGGGCTTCCTCGTCAACCGCATCCTCGCGCCCTACATGATGCAGGCCATGGCCCGCCTCGAGAAGGGCGAGGAAAAGGAGAAGATCGACGAAGCCGCGCGCACGTTCGGCATGCCTATGGGTCCGATAGAACTCGCGGATACCGTTGGCCTTGACGTATGCGCGCATGTGGGGCGCATTCTTGGCATCTCGCCGGAAGGTTCGCTGCTGCAGCGCCTCGTCGATACGAACAAGCTCGGCAAGAAGACGGGCGAAGGCTTCTACGTCTGGAAGGACGGCAAACCCGAAAAGGGCGAGAAGAATTACACGTCCACTGACCTGGATCGCCTGGGTCGCGAGCTTGTCGAGCCGATCATCGCGGAATCCGAACGCGCGCTCGCTGATGGCGTCGTCGAAAGCGCGGACCTCGTGGATGCCGGCGTGATCTTCGGCACGGGCTTTGCGCCGTTCCGTGGCGGACCGCTGCACTTCAAGGCGAGCGAAGCAACAGCCAATGCGGCCCTTGCTGCTGCCGAATGATGGAATTCATCGCGCCCTGTGAGGGGGTGGATATGGAGACGAAGCATGGCTGAGACATTGCGGCGGGTCGGCATCGTGGGCGGAGTACGCACGCCCTTCTGCCGGTCAAATACGTTCTACGCGGACCTCTCCAATCTCGATCTGATGACCGCCGCGCTGAACGGGCTCGTCGACAAATATCATCTCAAGGGCGCGCATATCGACGAGGTGGTCGGCGGCGCCGTCGTCTCGCACTCGAAGGACTTCAACCTCGCGCGCGAAGCCGTGCTCGGCACGAAGCTCGCGCCGTCCACGCCGGGCATCACGATGCAACAGGCGTGCGGCACGAGCCTGCAGGCGGCAGCCGGTATCGGCGCGAAGATCGCGACCGGCGAGATCGAATGCGGCATCGCGGCGGGCTCCGACACCACGTCCGACGCACCGATCGTCTTCTCGAAGAAATTTTCGACCCGTCTGATCCAGCTCGGGCAGCAAAAGACGGCCATAGACAAGCTGCGCGTCTTCCAGGGCTTCAGTCCGGGAGAGCTTACCCCGCAGCCGCCGAACGTCGCCGAGCCGCGTACTGGCCTCACCATGGGCCAGCACTGTGAACTGATGGCGCGCGAATGGAAGATCACGCGTCAGGATCAGGATCGCCTCGCTTTCGAGAGCCACAGGAAAGGCGCCGAAGCCTACCGCTCCGGCTACATGGACGACCTGATCGTGCCGACCGCCGGTGTCTTCCGCGACAACAACCTGCGCGAGGACATCAGCCTTGACAAACTGGCGACGCTGAAGACCGCGTTTGACAAGACGGATAAGGGCACGCTCACGGCCGCGAACTCCACGCCGATGACGGACGGCGCCGCCTGCGTTCTGCTCGCGAGCGAGGAGTGGGCGGCCAAGCGCGGTCTGCCGATCCAATCCTGGCTCACGTATTCGCAGACCTCGGCCAACAACTTCGTCGCCGGCGAAGGGCTCTTGATGGCCCCAACCATCGCCGTCTCGAAAATCCTCGACCGCGCGCATCTCACGCTGCAGGATTTCGACTACTACGAGATCCACGAAGCATTCGCCGCGCAGGTGCTGGCAACGCTGAGAGCCTGGGAAGATCCCGAGTATTGCAGAACGCATCTCAGCAAGGATCACGCCTTGGGCTCCATCGATCGCGCCAAGCTCAACGTCAAAGGTTCGTCGCTGGCCTTCGGTCATCCGTTCGCGGCAACTGGCGCGCGCGTCCTCGGCAACCTCTCTAAACTTTTGGCGGAGAACGGCGGTCGCGGCCTGATCTCGATCTGCACCGCGGGCGGCATGGGCGTGGCGGCCATCCTCGAAAGCGCGACCCGCGCTGAGCAGCGCGTGGCAGCCTGACGCACACCACCTCACGACGGATCGGGAGCTGGCCTCGCGTTCTAACTGCGATGGGCGGGATTCCGTGAATTCCGCCCCGTCGAAGTTGATGGGGAAGCATGACCAAAGAAACCGACATATCCCGGCGCGCAGCGCTTGCGGGGCTAGCGGGCTCGACCGTTTACGTGGCGGCAGGAAGCGCGCAGGCAGCCGACACGTCGCCGACGTCATCGATAACGCCGACGGCCAACGTTTGCCGCATGACACCGCGCATGGTGGAGGGGCCGTTCTATTTCGATCCCGAACTCGTGCGCGAGGACATCACCGAGGGACGCCCCGGCGTTCCGCTGAAGCTTCTTTTCCAGATCGTGGACGGCGCCACATGCCGGCCGATCGAGGGCGCCCGCGTCGACGCTTGGCACTGCGATGCTGTCGGCCAGTATTCGGGCTATGACGGCCAAAGCGACAGCCGCGACATCTCGACCAAGGGCGAAAAGTTTCTGCGCGGCACGCAGACGAGCAACGCGTCGGGCGAGGTCACGTTTAAGACAATTTATCCGGGCTGGTATCGCGGCCGCACCACGCACATTCATTTCAAGGTGCTGCTCGACGACAAATCCATGCTGACGGGCCAGATGTATTTCCCGGATGCGCTCTCGGAGTACATCTTCACGAACATCGCGCCATACAACAATCGCACCGCCACGCGTGACACGCTGAACAGCACCGATTGGATCGCGGGCGCAGATGGCGATCACATCACCTTCGCCAGCCTCCGCGAGGATGCCGAGAGCTACGTCGCGACGCTGGTGATCGGCGTCGACAAGGAAGCCGCACCCGAAGCCGCGGGCTTCGGTCGTCCTCCCGGTCCGCCTCCGGGTGGTCCAGGCGGCCCGCCGCCTCCCGGTGCCCGCCCGCCCGGCTCGCCGCCGGATGGCGCGCCTCCTCCGGGACGGGAAGGTGGCCCGACCCGCCAGCGCGGATCAGGTTCCATTCTTCCTGGCCCTAAAACCTGATTAGGCGCCCTTAACAACGGAGCAGCTCAAAACGAGAGTTTGCTCCGTTGCTGCCCGTCAGCGTCGAAGTTTTCAGGCTTGAGCCACGCGTCATAACCAGCCTTGAGGCGCGGCCAGTCCGTATCCGTAATCGCAAACCAGGCCGTGTCGCGATTACGCCCTTTCACGACCATGTGTTGGCGAAATTCTCCCTCGAATGTGAATCCGAACCTCAATGCGGCGCGGCGCGACGGAGCATTGAGCGCGTCGCATTTCCATTCGAACCGGCGGTAGCCGAGCGTGTCGAACACATGGCGCGCGAAGAGGTAGAGCGCCTCCGTCGCGACGCGAGTGCGCGCGATGGCAGGTCCCCACAGAACACTGCCGATCTCGATCACGCCGTGCACGGGCTCTATGCGCATGAACGCTTGGCGGCCCTCGACGCGGCCGGTCGCGCGATCGATGACGGCAAAGAATAAGGGATCGCTGGAATGCTCAGCCTTGGTCAGCCAAGGCATGAAGGTCGCAAGATCCTCCGGCGGTTCGTCGAAGAGATAGCGGAAACGTTGCTCGACACCCGGCGCCTGGGCAGCGGCGAGAAGATCCGCACCATGCTGCTCGCCGTTAATCGGCTCGAGCCGCGCGTAGCAGCCTTCGAGAATGCCCCGCTGCGGCCGGGCGGCTCCCTTCCAGTTCGTGAGATCCAAGTTCCGATCCTCGGCTCAGCCGTCGCGCTTCTTTTGCGCTTCTTCGGCCTTGAGCTCCTTTTTCGAGAGCTTGCCGATCATCGTCTTCGGGAGCGTGTCGCGGAACTCGATGTCAGAAGGCAGCTCAAGCTTCGAGATCTTGATCTCGAGATGCTTCATAAGCTCCGCCTTCGTCGCTGTCTGCCCGGACTTGAGCTTCACGAAGGCCTTCGGCGCTTCACCGCGATACTTGTCCGCGATGCCGATCACGACGACCTCCTCGACGGCCGCGTGCTCGTAAAGCGCTTCCTCGATCCGGCGCGGATAGACGTTGTAACCCGAGCAGATGATGAGATCCTTGATACGGTCGACGATGTAGAAATAGCCCTCGTCGTCCATGATGCCGACATCGCCCGTGCGCAGGAATTCTCCCGTGAACTGCGCCGCCGTTTCCGCCGGCCGGTTCCAATACCCGGTCATGACCTGCGGCCCGGCGATGCAGATCTCGCCGCGCTCGCCCTTACCAACCTCGCGCGACGGATCGGTGAGATCGCGCAACGACACGATCGTCCCCGGAATGGGAAGACCGATCGACCCTTTGCGCGGCGGCGCATCGAGAGGATTGCAGGTCGCCACCGGAGACGTCTCCGAAAGCCCATACCCTTCCACGAGCGAGCAGCCCGTCACCGCATCGAACTTCTCTTTCACCTCGATGGGCAAAGCGGCGCCGCCCGAGAGGCAGAACCTGAGGCAGGACAGGTCATACGACTTGATCTCGGGATGATTGAGGATGGCGTTGAACAGCGTCGGCACGCCGGCGAGCAGCGTCATGCGGTTCTTGGAAATGAGGTCCAGCGCATCCTTGAGCACGAAGCGTGGCATCAGCACCATTTCGGCCGCATAGCGGATGCCGAGGTTCATGACGACAGTCATCGCGAACACATGGAAGAAGGGAAGCGCGGCAAGCGATTTCTCCTTGCCGTAGACGAGATCTGGCGCCCACGCTCCGATCTGGCAGACGTTGCTGAACACGTTCGCGTGCGTGAGCATCGCGCCCTTCGGCGTTCCTGTCGTGCCGCCCGTATATTGCAGCACGGCGATATCCGTCACGGGATCGATGGCGACGGGCTGGAAGAGGGAAGGGTCGCACAGCACTTCGCTGTCGAGACGAAGCTTGTCGCGCACTGGCGACGAGCGCGGCCGCGCCAGCTCCTTTGATTTGAAAAGCTTGAACAGCACAGCTTTTGCAGCCGGCAACAGCGCCGGGAACGAGGCGACGACAGCACCCTTGAGCGTGCCGTTCGCGATCAGAGGCTCGACCTTGTCGAACAGGATCTTGAGATCGAGCGTCACCATGAGCTCGGTCTCGCTGTCCCTCACCTGAAACGCCAGCTCATCGAGAGAGTAGAGCGGATTGAAATTGACGACCACGCCACCCGCTTTGAGGATCGCGAAGTAATAGATGACGAACGTCGGGGTGTTCGGAAGAAGTAGGCCGACTTTGGTGCCTTTGATGACGCCGAGTTGCTGCAACCCGGCCGCGGCCTGGTCGACAAGCGCGCCGATCTCCCCGTAGGAAAGCGTACGGCCAAGAAACGTTGTGCACGGACGGTCCGCGCTCCGCGCCACCGCATCATCGAGGATTTGGAAAAGCGGTGCCGGCTCGAGCGGCATGTGCCAGTCCACGTCCTTGGGATAGCTCCGGATCCAGGCATGTTCGGTACGCTCGGCGCCTTCAGCGATCCCGCTATTCGCCATTGATGCACCTCCCGCGCCGCGCCGCTCCGTTCATTTTAACCCAGGGAACCCGCGTCTCAGTGCCGCGCGCGCCGACTAGGGTTTAACAATTCTCCGGGCAAGCATTATCTGTGTTGTTCGGCGTGTCGCCGAAAGCCGTCTTCCAAGCCATTCAACACTTTTTTGCACTCTTCGCCTAGTCCATGCCACGGAACTTGCGAAGTAAAATGCTGTGTCCGACGGAACTTCCCGGTCCCGTGGGATCTGTCATGGTGTGATTGTGCTGGAGGGCCGCGGGATCGAGAAACCCCGTCGGCTGGACTTCAGGCTGGTTTAAGGATATGTGACGCCCAAGCTTGTGATAATTGCGGCCCTGCACTAACTAGGTGGCTAATTACTTAAGTTGAAGAGCGGGGTCCCTGCAAGTTGCGTGGGCAGGGTTTGGAGAGCGAGATGGACGAAGTCGCAACCAAAATCATCGACATTCTAAAGAAGCATATGAAGGAGCCGCGGGACGATATCTCCCTGTCGACCGCTCTGACGGATCTGAAGATCGAATCGTTAGATCTTGCGATGATTGTGTTCGACATCGAAGATACCTTCGGCATCGAAATTCCGTACAACGCGAACGAAGACGTCGGCGACTTCAAGACCGTCGGTTCCGTTGTCGACAAGGTTAAGGGCTTGATGGCCGCTGGGCCTGCCGCCGCGAAGGCGTAAACCCAAAACTAAGGCTCATGATCTGTGAGCCGCATCGACCCGTAAAATGACAGCCTGCGCTGACACCATGGGAGCATGGTGGCGGTGCGGGCGTCGACGGGATTCATAGCCTGGGCCCGCTCTCGAAGCTTGGCCTGGCATTTGGGATAGATTGAAGAGATGACAAACGGCAACGGCACACGTCGTGTGGTCGTCACGGGCCTTGGCGCCGTGACTCCGATCGGTCTGAACGTGGCCGACCTCTGGTCGAGCATGCTGGCAGGCAAGTCCGGCGTATCCGAGCTTGGCGGCTTTCCGCTCGAAGACCTGAAGATCCTCATTGCCGCGCAGATCAAGAACTTCGATCCCAAGGTCGAGCTCAAGAACTACAAGCGCGATAAGATCATCATGCACGCGGATCGCTACTCCTGGTTTGCCGCATCGGCGGCAGAGCAGGCGATCAAGCAGTCCGGTCTCGAGTTTCCGCTCGAAAATCCCTATCGCTCGGCCTGCATCATCGGCTCCGGAGCCGGCGGTCTCACCACCTTCGAAACCGCCTATCGCGATCTCTTCATTCATAACAAGCGCGCCACGAACCCTCTGACGCTTCTGCGCATCATCGGTTCGTCTGCGTCCGCGCATGTCGGCATCGAGTACGGCATCAAGGGTCCGACCTTCGCGACCTGCTCGGCATGCTCCACCGCGACGCACGCATTCGGCATCGCGCGCGATTACATCAAGAACGGCCTCGTCGATGTCGCCATTGCGGGCGCATCCGAAGCCGTCATCAACTACGGCACGATGAAAGCCTGGCAGGCGCTCCATGTGCTGTCGCCACAGGGCTGCTTCCCGTTCGCTAAGAAGCGTAACGGCACCGTGCTGAGTGAAGGCGCCGGCATCCTGGTTCTCGAAGAATACGAGCACGCCAAGCGTCGCGGCGCGACCATCCTCGCCGAGCTGTCGGGTTATGGCATGGCCTCCGACAGCCAGGACATGGTGAAACCCACCGTCGAAGGCCCGTCCTATGCAATGCGGATGGCGCTCGACGAAGCGAAGATCGATCCGTCTGAGATCGACTACATCAACGCGCACGGCACAGCGACCAAGGACAACGACATCAACGAGACGAAGGCCATCAAGGAAGTCTTCAAGAATGCGGCTTCCAAGGTTGCGGTCTCGTCCACGAAGTCGATGACTGGCCATCCGCTTGGCGCCGGCGGCGGCATTGAAGCCGTCGTTACCATCCGCGCGATGCAGGAGAGCTGGATCCCCCCGACCATCGGCCTCGATGAGGTGGATCCGGAGTGCGATCTCGACTACGTGCCGAACGTGGGCCGCAGCCAAAAGATCACCTACGCGATGTCGAACTCGTTCGCTTTCGGTGGTCTGAATGCCGTGGTCGTTTTCGGTCCGCCGCCAGCCTGATCGAATAAAGATGTAAAAATATCGGAGCGCCAGCCGGAAACATTCGGCTGGCGCTTTGTTGTTTATGAGCAAAAGGTCGCCCCTATGGAACCTCTTGAAGGTTTGCGCGTCAAATGACAATCTGCGCATCCGGCGGCGCTAGCTTATGGCCTAACAAGAACATCCCGTTAGAGGATGGATACGGCTTCAAGGTTAAGTCACGCTCGTCCAATAACGCGGCTTCGGGAGGCTGTGGTGCGGCACGTAGTTATCAGAGCGGGTAATGTCGCCATTCGTGCACGCCTTCTGGCGACGCCGACGGCAGACAGCATCTGGCAGGCGTTGCCGATCAACGCATCCGTGCAGACGTGGGGCAAGGAAGTCTATTTCCGCACGCCCGTGTCTCAGGATATCGAAGCAGACGCGCGTGCTGTCGTGAACAAAGGCGAGATCGTATTCTGGCCCGAGGGCGACGCGATTTCGATTGGCTTTGGACCGACGCCGATATCCAAGCGGGGCGAAATCCGTTTCACCAGCAAATGCAATGTCTGGGCTGTTGCCCTCGATGACGTTGACCTGCTGCAGGCCGTTTACGCCGGAGAGCAGGTGTCGGTCGAAGAGGCAAACAACAATGACGATCGGCAGCAGTGGATGAAGTCCCCGCGGGCGGTGCGCAGCCGACGCACGATGCGCCACAACATGTGCTCATCCGCTGACGAGGGTGGCGGCGCGACCGGCTGAAGCCTTCTTCGTCGCGCCTTGGATTACTTCGCAGCGACCTGACGCTGAACCTTCGACTTAGAAACTTCGCCAGCAGCGACGAGCGCGTTGAGGCAACCTTGCGAAAGGTTACGTCCGACAGCGCGCATGCACTTGCGGACGCCGGGGCTGTCCGGATCGTGCTGGCTGCAGTGTGAATAATAATCCTGGGCGCAGGCCATTTTCACTGAGAGGCTGACGGCGCCGGCATTATGCGAAAAGGCGAGGGTACCAAGCGCAACGGCGACTGTAACGGCTGCGCGGGCTGCGAGAAGGGTGCTGATCGGGGTCATCGCTCTCTCCATCTGGCCGGAACCGCGTCACGGGTAGACTCTTGGCTGATAGAGAGACATTGCCGCGTCAGGTGGCGCGCGGCAGTTCCCGGAGGAACGGGCTGAAATCTTATCAAAAAAAAGCGCCTCCGAAGGGGAGGCGCTGCAACTCTTAGGCCTGTGGCGAAACCGCCTAAACGGCGACCGGCTCCAGGCGAACCAGCTTGGGGATGCGTTCACGCAGATCCTCGAGTTCAGCCTGATCGAGCTTGAAGAACATGTTCTTCGAAATTCGGCGCTTGAGTGCGTCGTCGAGGTTGCGCGCAAGGAGAACGACCGGAACGTCTCCGGGCGGATAGAACTGCGGCGGCCCGAGGGTCTTGAAGTCCATGACGTGTTCGTAGAACGCCCGCCACTTCGTCTGTGTGGCAACCAACAGATGCTTGGCGTCCATGGCGAGGCAGGCGGAAATACCGGCGCGGATCGCAGCTGCATAAAGACGCGCGCGATAGCGGGTGTTGGTGATTTCGGGGTCGATGGAAAGGCGCGAGAGCTCGACAACGAGGCCCTGCGCGTTGGCCTTGATTCCGGCGACTTCCGGGTAGATCTTCTCGCATGGCAGCACGGGCTCGCTCGCGCCCGGCTTATAGAAGCTCAACCGGAGGGTTGCGATGCACGCGCCCCTACGGAATAGCCCTGCGATGACGGTCGTCGGGAGATCGTCGTAGGAATCGGTGTAGATCCCGAAGGGAGAGGGCTCGATAAGCCCAGCGTGGGTGTAACCGCGGTAGCGGAGAGCGAAAGCTTCCCGTCTGCTGTCGTCCCCGGCATACCAAACCGTGCGTACAACCGAGTCGTCTTCACCCACGACGGCTGGAGCCGCCTCGATTTTAGCCTGAGCTGTCAAAGGGATATCTCGACGTTAAGGCGGAACGGGCTGTCCGCGGCCCCTACGGTAGATCACTTGTGTTGCTAAATATATGAGTTCGTCCAACCAGCAACGCCTCATGATTGAGACCGAATGTCACGGAGCCGTCAAGCGCGGTATTGGAAAGAAGGTCACGAACGAGTGACGCAGGAAGTGTAAGGCGCCGTGGCGTTCACGGTAAAAAAACTCCGAACGAGGCCGGAACGTTCCGAGGCTACTTTTGCGAACAAAGTAAATGGCATAGCGCGCGCTTGAACGAGACGCGCCGCGGAGTCGCGCTGAGTACTGTTTATCAGCCGCGCGAGGTTTCGCCGAATGCAGCCAGCGCACGCAGAAGGTGTCGCCGCAGATCCTCAGGCGGATAGCCATGGAGCGCGTGGCCATAGGCAAGCCTGAGCCAATGGCGCACGTCGCGGAGCCTGCAAATCGAAACGGGATCGGTGATTGCCCGCTCGAGAAGATCGCATTCGGCCAGCACGACCTTGAGACCGTGAGGGTTAGGTCCGACGGGCGTAGCCGTCACCCGGTCGATGAGCGCTTCGGATCTGAGCGTGACGTCGTTCGCAAGGCGCGTGTCGAGCATGACTTCCCTCCACCGCAGGCGAAACGAAGGTACGCCAGTTTCGCCGAGACGCGGGGCGGTTTGGATGCGTCATCCACAGCTTACAAATCCGTAAGTCCCCGAACAGAAGCCGGTAAAGCGGCGCTGTTAGCTTCGCTTTGGTCAAAGCAAAATTGAGAAAAGGAGGAAACCGATGATCCGCGCTGTCAGCACCGCAATTGCGGCTGTGATGCTAGTTGCGACGATGGCTCCTGCCATGGCCGCCGATGCCGCAGCTCCCACCACCAAATCCGCATGCAAGAAGGCTGCGGGCATGCACTGGGATACGAAAACGAAGACGTGCATGAAGAATTAGTCTGCGTTGAAGGAGGAGCAGGATGCGTAAACAGCGCGCGCTCCACCCCGCGCGCGCTGGCGCGTCGATCTTGCTCCCCTTCGTCTTCCTTTCGGCATTGGCGTGGATCGATGTCTCCCACGCCGATGAAGTTGACATGTGTTCTGCCGTCACGCGCGATTTGCGAACCCAAATCGAAGAGATCAAGACCCTCAACGCGGCGCCCCCGACGCTCACGCCTCCAGCAAATCCATCCAAAAAACATCAGCCCGAGGCGCCGACGCAAATCGCCGCCCGCGATCGCACCCAAGCTGACATGCTGAACGACATGCTTCCTGGCATGGGATGTCAGCGCCTCGATATTGATCAGGAGCTGAAGCGACCGGCTGATCCGAGCCTGCTCCCCGCCAAGGTTCCGCAAAAACACAAGAAGCACAATCATGTGCCGTGAAGGAGCTGCCCTTCGGTGAGTCGCGTGATTGCGGTCTCAATCTACGACGTGCGCCTAGGCGCGTTTCGAAGCGGCCTCGTGCACGCGGCGCATCTCGCGATCCATCCCGCCAGTCAGTGTGAGCCAAGCCATCAAGAAATCACCGCGCAGCGACCAAAACGGGTGAGTAAAAGTCTTGGGCAGGTTTTTCTGAAACATGAAGTGCGCCATCCAGGCCGCGCCGTAGGCGCAAACCAAAGCGGCGAGCAACCACACCGGATTGAGCGTCAGAAGCGCGACGAGAAGGAGGGAAATACCGAGAAGTGTGCCCGCCACGTGCATGATGCGCGTGCGCACGTTCGAATGCGCGGCCAGATATTCGGGCCAGAACTCATCGAACGTTCGAGGTTCGGTTTCGACCTTGGGGTCCATTCCCTGCTCGCTTGTGCGGATCGATGATGGAAGAGCGTATTGTGCGGTCACGCCTCAAGCAATTCAATCAACGAGCCAAGCCCGTTGTTCCGAAACCGTGGATACCGCCGGACTTACGTGGAGCGCACATCGGTCCGTCCTTGCGGCTTCAAACTTAGGTAACTCAGCGAGGCACTGGCTGCGCGCAGAGCAGGAACGTGAATAGGAGAGCTTCGAAAGAGTGGTGAGCAGCTATCGAGCATGTCGCGGGTGTGCCAACACGCAACTGAGCGCGCTTCTTCGGCAGGATGTTCAATCGCCCCGAACGATTACAGGATTGCCCACTTCAGCGCTTGATGCGGACCAGACCCGGCAATGCCGAACCGTTAGGGCCGATCTCGCGCACCGCTTCCTCGCAACTCCACACTTGAGTGAGTCTGCAGGAGTTAGGGCCGCCTGCCGTCTTGCACGTTTGCACGGCGCGCCAGGCGGCAACGATCTTCTCTGCCTCGGCGCTGAATACATTGAGTTCGGAGCCGCTGTAGCGCGTCTTCAGCGCTGCAAGTTCGTCCGTGGTCTCGAGCTTGTAGCACATCAAGGTGGCGCCAATGGCTTGGCCATAGCGAGCGCCGTCTTCACGCGGTGAGGCGAACGAGGGAGACGCGAAGACGGCAAGCAACAAGCTGACAACTGCGATCCATAACGTCTGCTGCGGTGCAGGATCGCTTCGGGGAACGCGTCTCATTTTGAGCCTCCGACGCTTATGCTTTGCACCAACTAACGCCGCGCCGGCTAAGTTGGATCACTTGCCGCGGATCTGCTTTACGATATTGGGTAGTCGTTCATCGATCCGAATTCGTCTTCAAAACGTCGGATTCGGAGTACCGTTTGGCGCATCACAGGTCAGCGCTTGGCTCGCTGAGCCGCCTTAAACATACGGCCGCACATGGCGATAACGCTTCCTCTTCTGTTGTTCGCTGGCGCGTTCGCACTCGCGGCTTGGGCTATCCATAGTAAGCAACCGCAACCGGCTCACATCCCCCGCGCCAAATCCGGCTCAACAGCTCGCCGGGAACGTCCGACCGATAAACCGAACGGCCGCAGCCGCTTCTGCCTTCTGCACAATCCTGCCGCTGGCCGAAACAACACCGGCCTCGTCAATCGGGTCGTCGAGGAGCTTCGCGCCCGCGGAGCAGTCGTCGACATGCAGGAGCTTTCGATGAACCTGCCAGAGCCGAATGCTATGGCGGAGAACTACGATGCGGTCGTTGTGTCCGGTGGAGACGGAAGCATCCGTTCGGTGGCCGCAGCCTACAAGACGAGCATCACCATCGGCGTCATTCCGAACGGGACGGGAAATGTGCTCGCCGAGGAACTGGCGCTGCCCAGGCGCGCTGAAGACATTGCCGATCTGCTCATCCATGGACCGGCCCATGTGATCCAAGGCGGAACAGTTCGGGGTGAGCCATTCCTGCTGATGTTCGGCGCGGGCTTCGATGGCGAAATCGTAAAGCGGATTTCGCGGACCACCTTGCGATCGATGGGCAAGCTCGCCTACGTCGGTCCCGTACTCGCCGCGCTGATGACGCGGCCCTATCTGTTCGAAATCGACACCGATGGCGTAAAGTCTTGGGCGTCTTGGGTGCTGATATCCAATGCAGCCCATTACGCCGGCCGGTTTCGGCTAACCGACATGACGAACATTCGAGAGCCGGGGATGATCGCCGTGTTGTCACGAGCTACAACTCGGCGCCAGCGCGTGGCCGAACTCTTGCGGCTCGCAGTCGGCTGCTTTCCTCGAACGACGACAATCGAAATGAGAAGCATGCAGAGGGCAGAAATACGGATGCCCGACGCATCGGCTCAAGTCGATGGCGAGCCTTTGGCAATAGGGCCATGCGTCATCGAAAGGGGAGGCTTCGAAAGCAAAATCATCGCGCCGTCAAGATGTGCAGCAGATACATCTCTTTGAAATCGGCGGGAGCAACAGGACGCAGCCGCTCTTGCTTCCCCGCGCGGAACGGTGAGGTGAAACTCCGCGCGGGCAAACATCGAAACTATCGGCTTATGCGCGAAATCTTCGAGCCTTCGAGGGTCAAATTGTACATGAGGCCCTTCTGATCGAGAATGAAACCGATCACAGGCTTCTTGATGCTGTTGGTATCGACCGCGCCACCGACGCCGACCGTCACGAGTGTCACCGAGCCGTCCACGCCGACTTTCCAACCGTCTTTGCGCTGGAAGCTCGCGAGCGAATTTTCGGTCATAAACAGGATGATGACGGTCCGCGCCTGCACGCCCAGCTGGAAGCCGACCGACGCGGCGACCGTATTATAGTAGCCCTCGGTGCGGCCATGCCGGAGAAGGGCACCCTCTCCATACTCGCCGCCGAACCCCATGCCCGCCTTGACGACGGACGGGAAAACCAGAACCGCCGCGGCATCCCGCACCAACTCTCGACCACCGCCCACGGTGTGGAAGAAGCGATGCAACGCTGCGTCGACATCGGCGTCGATCTCATAAGCCGATGCGGCCCGGCCTTCGCCAATCGAGCCTACGACCGCGACGAACGCGGCCAGTGCCGCGAACATCAGTGATTTGATCTGCATTTGGACACCCCCGTGGCGTGAGCCGGTACGACTCACCAGCATCGCGATGATGCACGGAGAATGTGGAAACCAATGTGGCGTTGGGGGCTCACCGCGACGGATTTATGCCGTCGCGGTGGACTGTTAATGATGTTGCGTTCAGATCCGTCTCAACTCGGACTGCCGCTCAGCAGAAGATGCAGGCGTCGCACATGGTCCGGGCTTCCGCGATATGGGCGTCGAGGATGCGCGTGTACTCGGCCATCTGAGATTTCTGGCTTTCGCACATTGTCTTCTTCTTCTCGGGCTCGCTGAAAGCCGTCTCCCAGTTCTTGACGTACTCGGCCTTCTTGTTCCGGAAAACGGATGCGACCTTCCTCAACGACGGAGTTTCGACGCACGGGCTGACAGCCGCCCAGGTCCGCTTCTGGAGGTTGAGCTTGCGCCCGCAGAAGTCCAGCAGCGCGTCAACGGTCGCGTATTCATCTACGCGCCGCCAAAGATCGGTACGCTGCTCCTTACTGATGCTTTCGAGGCCCATCTTGACCTCGACGAGGCCAGCAGGTGCGCGATCGCGCGCATGCGCCAACCCGGCGACAGCCAGAATCGACCCCACAATCACCCAAAGTCCCGTTCTCATGACTTGATGCCGCTTCATGTCCAGACGTGCTCCTCGGCCCCGCCGCGCTGCCAGACACTAGGGGGGCGAGGGGTGCTTCGGCAAGGTCCCTGAACCATGACAATGTGAACTTGGCGGCCGGAAAAAGGCAGAACCTAGCCGATCAGAATTATCTCGACTTCTCCACTACCTACGCGAGCTGTTTCACCCACGCTCTTACCGAGCAGGGCGCGCGCCAAAGGAGACACATAAGAGAGTGTGCCCTTCGCCGGGTCGGCTTCGTCCTCTCCCACGATGCGATAGGTCTGCTTGCGTCCATCGTCGCGCTCGAGGGTGACGCGTGAACCGAAGCGCACCTCTTTGGTGTCACTCGCGACGGAGACCAACTCGGCGGATGCGCGACGTGCCGTCCAGTAGCGAAGATCTCTCGCCGCAACGTTGAGAGCGGCACGATCACCTGCTGCTTGCGCCTCGGCGTATGCACGCGACAGACGTTCGACCTCATCCTCGATCTGTTTCAACCCTTCTTCGGTGACGAAGTTGGGGTTGTCGGACACGAGACGCTCAGGAAGTTCGTCGAATGCTTCGAGCCCGTCCGGCTCCTTCACGAATGCTCTGCTCATGCTCCGTACTATAAGAGAGGCCGGCGCAAAAAGCACGAGGACCGAATTCTCATGCGACAAGAGCAGAAGGAAATCACAGTCGCGACACGCGGCGAAGGTCTCTACGAGATCACTGAAGCGGCGCGCGCGTTCGCGCAAGAAAGCGGCATAAACACAGGACAAATCACTGCTTACTGCCGTCACACCTCTGCGTCTCTCATCATTCAGGAGAACGCTGATCCCGATGTGCAGCGTGACCTCATCGCGTTCTTCAGACGCCTCGTTCCGAATGGTGATCCGCTCTTCATTCACACGCTTGAAGGTCCCGACGACATGCCTGCGCATGTCAAAAGCGCGCTCACGCAGTCGTCGATTACGATACCGATCATGCGATCAGTGCTTGCACTTGGGACGTGGCAAGGTCTTTATCTCTTTGAGCACCGACGAAATCCACATGCGCGTCGTATCATCTTGCATGTGGTGGGCAGTTGAACTGCACGTCGTGCTTTAGACGTCGATCTTACTTTCTACAGGAGACCCAGATGGCGAAGAACAAGGAAGCGGGTGACGATCGCCGCGTCGGTGCGGTGAGGAGACGTTCGCAGATCAAGAACACGCTGACTGGAACCTGGACGAAGCGAGACGACACAACCGGCAAGTTCCTCGACGTCAAAGAGGACAGCAAGCCATTCAAAGGCGTACGTAAGAAAGGAATGAAGGCCATGGCCAAGAAAGTTGCTGCGAAGAAGGTGACCAAGAAGGTCGTCAAGAAAGCTGCCAAGAAGCCCGCAGCTAAGAAGACCGCAGCCAAGAAGGCAGCGAAGAAGCCGATGAAGCGGGTCGTTAAGAAGGCCGCGAAGAAGGCAGCAAAGAAGCGTTAACGCTTGGCCGTAGGCCAGGAAGAGGCGGGCTTTCGAGCGCTTTGTCGCGCAGTCGAGGCCCGCCTCTCGTTTGAGAAGAGCCCCCTGACCTGCTAAGCAGGCCTCCAATTTTCAAGAATGGGAGCCTCTCATGAGCGACGAAGCCGAAAGCAAGAACCGCATCGAAACTGCCAAGCTGATCCGCACCTACTACGAAGCCTTCAACGCTGGTGACAGCGAGGCGATGCTGGCGCATCTCTCCGAAGACGTGATCCACGACGTCAACCAGGGCGAGCGCCGCACCGGCAAGGAAAAGTTCCGCGCCTTCAACGCGCGCATGACGCACCACTATAAAGAGATCCTGACGGACATCGTCGTCATGGTGTCCAAAGATGGGACACGTGCCTCGGCCGAGTTCAACGTCAACGGCACCTACCTCAATACCGACAGCGAGCTGCCGCCTGCCCAGGGCCAGAAGTACGTTCTTCCGGCCGGCACCTTCTTCTCCGTCCGCGACGGCAAGATTACGCGCGTCACAACCTACTACAATCTGACCGACTGGATCGCGCAGGTCGCTCAAATCTGACAGCTCCAGCCTGTTCCGGGGATCTTCCCCGGAACAGGCGCTGCGGTGCCAGGTACGTGCCGCTGATTCTTGCCGCTGACGATGCCACCGCCAGGTTCGTGGCAGAGCAAGCTAGCCGTCAGTCCTCTAGAGAAGGAGCCATGACGAGATGAGCATCGATGTTCGCACGCTCACCGGCGACGAGATCGCCGCAGTTCTTCCCGATCTCGCCCGCCTGCGCATCGCCGTGTTCCGGGACTGGCCCTATCTCTATGACGGAACGCTCGAATACGAAGAGCAGTACCTCGCCAAGTTTGCCAAGGCGAAGGGTGCCGTCTGCGTCATCGCGCGCGACGGCGACCTCGTCGTCGGCGCTTCGACCGGCGCACCCATGATCGAGCATGCCGACGAGTTCGGCGAACCCTTCCGTAACGCGGGCTACGACCTTTCCAAGATCTTCTACTGTGGCGAGAGCGTGCTGCTCAAAAGCCATCGCGGCCACGGCCTCGGACATAAGTTCTTCGACCTGCGTGAAGGCCAGGCTCACAAGCTCGGCGGCTTCACGCACTCGACCTTTTGCCGAGTGGTGCGCCCCGACGACCATCCCTTGAAGCCGGACGACTACATCCCACTTGACCGCTTCTGGAGCAAACGGGGCTATGCACCCGTGCCGGGCCTCATCGCTAGCTATGATTGGAAAGACGTCGATCAGCCCGGCGAAACGACGCATACGATGCAGTTCTGGATGAAAGCTCTCTGATGACCGCTCCGCAAACTCTCAAGGTCGCGTCCGCGCAGTACCCCATCGGCCAACCCGCTTCGCTCGCCGATTGGGAGGCCAAAATTGCGTCTTGGGTTGAGAGCGGCGTTCGCACTGGCGCCGAGCTTCTGGTGTTCCCGGAGTACGCCGCCATCGAGCAGGCAGCAGCTCTCGGCGAAGAAGTCTACAACGACCTCACGACGACGCTCGAGCGCGTTGCAGCGCTCGCGGAGGAGCGCGTCGCCTTCCACGCTGTGCTCGCAAAGAAACATGGCGTGCACATCCTCGTCGGCTCTGGCCCCGCGAAGCACGCCGATGGGCGCTTCGTCAATGCCGCCCAACTCGTGACGCCCTCCGGGAAGGTCGGCGTGCAGGAGAAGCTGATCATGACGCCGTTCGAGCACAACTGGGGCGTCACCGCCGGAAGTCCGCTGCGCGTGTTCGATACCGAGCTCGGCAAGCTCGCGATCCTCATTTGCTACGACAGCGAGTTCCCGCTGCTCGCGCGCGCCGCCGTCGAAGGCGGAGCGGATGCCATCCTTGTTCCGTCCTGCACCGAGCGCGTTTCAGGTTATCACCGCGTGCGCACAGGATCTCAGGCCCGCGCGCTTGAGAACACCATCGTCACCGTTCAAAGCCCAACTGTCGGCGACGCGCCCTGGTCTCCGGCGGTCGATTTCAACGTCGGTGCGGCCGGCATCTACGTGCCACCGGAGCACGGCGTCAGCGATACGGGCGTGCTGGCGGAAGGCGTGCTCAACGCGGAGCAGTGGGTCTATGCCGCAGCAGATCTTGCAGCCCTGCGGCGCCTGCGGACGAGCGGCGAGATGCGGAACTTCGGCGATTGGCCGTCTCAGCCCGGCGCCGAGCCTCTGAAGCACACCGTGGAGCTTGTCTCTTTGCGTTGAGGTCAGTTGCGCTGACGCATCCAACCAATCACGGTCTCCCAGAACGCGGCGAGCGCCACGCAGAGCGTGATCAGTAGAACCGAGACAGCCATCTGAACGATGCCGAAGTTCGCCGCGTCTTCCGCGACGAACCAGCCTGCGATGATGGCGGCCAGGAACAGAATCGGGCGGATCAGCCAGGAGATCACAGCCATCTGGACAACCTCGTCGGGACATGAAGTGCCGCGAGCCTAACGCCGGCTGCCCGATACAACTTGATCCCGATCAACGTAGGTCGCCCCTGACCGGTCTTTCGATCACGCCGCCTCGTAGAATTTCACATTGGAGCGTCGCAACGCCTTAGCGCGATACATCGCCTGATCGGCATGATTGGAGATCTCTTGCGGAGTGGCACCGTGCTCGGGATAGAGCGCCACACCGATAGCAACGCCGACCGTCAGGCTTTCGCCCGCGAAAGCGATGTCATCGGACAGCGCATTAACGAAGCGGGCTCCGATCTGGTTCGCCTTTTCCATCCCATCGATGTCGCAGGCGAGAATCGCGAACTCGTCGCCGCCGAGACGCGCGACCATGTCTTCTCTACGAGCAGCTGTACGAAAACGCTTCGCGACGACGCGCAACACTTCATCACCAGCGGCGTGACCGTGCTTATCGTTGATCTGTTTGAATCCGTTGAGATCTAGAAGATAGAAGGCATGCATTTTGCCAGGCTGGGGAGGATTGCTCAGCGCGTTAGATAGTGCAGCCTCGAGCGCGCGGCGGTTGGGGAGTTCCGTAAGGGAATCGAGCATGGCGAGCGCACTTGCCGCTTCGGCTCGCGCCTCGCGTTCGAAATCGAGCCGTGCTTCCTTGAAGCGCCGCGCCATGAACACGGCTAAGCCTCCGGCCAGGAGAAGCGTCAGCAGGAAGGCTTCTTCAACGCGGATGCGGCGTTGCGAGGAACTAAAATCCTCCCAGAATTCGACGAGCTCATATTCGACAGCGAGGAGGATGCCGCCCAGCATGACGAGCACCAGAGCAAGCGCGTCCTGCGTAATCGCCCACGGATGCCGTCTGACAGACGATGCGATCTGCGCCGCCAAGCCCATCAAGTCCTCCACCAGTTTTCCGGCAGAGATAATGGGCAAAAGATAAAATTCGCTTCACGCTCCCCGGCGCCCGGTACTTACGGATGCGTGCGGAAGCCGGATATTTCGGCCCCCGCACGCGGTCGTATGGTTAGCGGCGAGTTACTTCAACTTCCACGTCACGTTGACGCGTGCTTCGAGCGTCGCGGTACCCGCTTCGATCGGTGCCGAGTCGGCCTTGCCTGCCCGCATGGCCATCGGGCGCGGTCCCCCGTAAGACATCTCTTCGGTGATGGTGACGACTTCGCCCACCGTAGCGCCGGCTGCGCCAGCAAGAAGCTCGGCACGGCGACGTGCGTTCGCGACAGCTTCCTTGCGCGCGTCATCCTTCAGCGTTTCCGCCTTGCTGACCTCGAACTCGAGCCCGTTGATCTGGTTGGCGCCGAACTTCACGAGCTTATCGATCAGTCCGCCAAGCGCCTTGAGATCACGCACGAGGATCATGACCTGGTTTGAGGCCCGGTATCCGTTGATCTCCGGCGCCGCGCCGTCACGCGGATTGGTATAGCGCGGCTCGACGTTGAAGTTGCTCGTCTGGATGTCCTTGGCCTCGATCCCGCTCTCCTTGAGACCGGAGATGACCTTCTGCATGAGCTCGGTATTGGCCGAGAGGGCGGCTTCGGCGGTGTCGGCCTCGGCGGTTACGCCGCTCGTCAGGCGCGCCTGATCCGGATCGGCCGTGACATAACCCGTGGCGGAGACGGTGATCAAACGGTCCATAGGCTTGTCCTCGGCGCGGAGCGGGGTCGTGGCGATCAAAATCAGGGATGCAGCGAAAGCGGCAGACAGCTTCGAAAAAGTGGGACGTCTCATGAATTCCTCCATTTACGAGGGTGAGATAGGAGACCATCGCGGAGGAATGAAGGCGCCCGGGATCGGTATGGCCTTGGATCTTCGGATAATTGGTGGGCCCGCCAGGACTCGAACCTGGAACCAGCAGGTTATGAGAAACGTGATTGTGCCCGCCAGTGCCATCGCTTGCCTCAGCGTGCCGCGATGGCAGTCTGACAACTAATGGAATTTCCACAAATTGGTGCGCACCGACGGGCGTCGCTGGGCAATGTAGGGCGCGTGTCGTGTATTAAAATGAGTATTAAAAACTCTCCGCCGCTCAAGCCAAGCGGGCTATGACGGCTGAAGCGGAATTTTTAATACCCGGGGGGCGGCATGCTTATGATCAACTGATCAAGGGGGCGATTAATCGTAATTACCGGGAACATCCGTAATGAAATGTCTTTGATGCACTAGAAGGCCGCTTTGCCCAACCGTCCTCTAACAATCCCGACGTTCTTCAGCTCGTGACGGCGAGTGACTCACAGACGCGTGAGGATCCCGTTACGTCATGGCAAACACCCGACAACAATGTGCATTAATGCCACCATAATAGGGGAAAAAGTCCTGAAAATCCCTACGGTTCGGGAATAACTCCTCATTGCGCGGACAGGTCTTCATTCTTTAGAAATCATAGTGTAGCGGACAAAATGCCGCCCTAGGTAAGTTCCCTTGGTTCTCGGGAGCTGCCCGCCCAAACAACAAAATGTTCCCGGGGAGGAACTCACTATGACGATTGCAATGCCTAACAGCGCATTCGCGCTGAACGATGACGCATGGGCAAATCTGTTCAAGATCTTCTTCCCCAACGGGTTCCCACTTTCCGATTCCCATCTAGGCCTTGGCGGGACGCCAGTTTACACGACACTGCCGGTCGCGGTGGGCGCACCAGTGACCCCGCAGATGGTTCCGAGCGGCAACGACTACTACAGCCTGCAGTGGCACTTCGATTATCTCGGCGACATCGAGAAGATTTGGGATGAGTACTCCGGCGCGGGTGTCCATGTCGGCGTCTATGACGATGGGCTGGAGCGTACACATCCAGACCTCGAAGCAAATTACGATCCCTCGCTGCAGGTCACGATCACAGGTCCCGACGGTCCCGTGGTCCTCGATGCGCTCGGACCGGCGTATGAAGTCATCTACGGCCTTGGCCATCCCCACGGCACGGCGGTCGCTGGACTCATCGCAGCAGTAAACAACGACCAGGGTGTCGTCGGTGTTGCCTGGGGTGCTTCCCTTACCGGCGTTCCGATCTTCACAGGATTGGCAGACATCAACGCTAACTACGCTGGCTTTCTCGAAGCCGTATCCCAGTCCTCCAATTTCGACGTCGTCAACCACAGCTGGGGCAAGTTCCCCGGGTTCTGGCAGGATGGCATCTCGCAGGCGCAGGATCACAACCTTCTCGATCTCTGGTTTGATGCTCTCGAAAATGGCCGCGACGGTCTCGGCACGATTCAGGTCAAGGCGGCGGGCAATGCCGATCAGAACAGCAACGGCGACTTGTCGGGCACGACCAGAGCGACGATCGTTGTCGGTGCTTACGATGATGACGGAGACGCTTCCTACTATTCGAGCTACGGATCCAATCTGCTCGTTTCGGCGCCGTCCAGCGGTTTCAGCAGCCTCCTATTCGGCACCCTAAACAAGGGTCAAGTTACAACGGATCTGACTGGCATCTACGACAACGGCACCGGTCCGATACCGTTTGGCTATAACGGACTTCCCGATGACGACTACACCAATGGTTTCGGCGGTACTTCCGGCGCCACGCCCATCGTGACCGGTGTCATCGCTTTGATGCTCGAGGCCAACCCCGACCTTGGCTGGCGCGACGTTCAGAACATTATTGCATATTCCGCGCACCAAGTCGGTAGCGGCGTCGGCGGAATACGTACGTTCGACGAAAACAACACCTGGAAATACAACGGCGCCGACAACTGGAACGGCGGCGGCCTCCACTATTCGGAAGACTACGGCTACGGTGGTGTCGATGCATACAACGCCGTGCGCATGGCCGAGGTGTGGAACCTCTTTGGCGGGCCCAAAGCCAGCGCCAACGAAAGCTCATTCAAGCAATCGACCACGCAAAGCGTCGAACTCGCCGACGGTATGACAACCGACATCAAATTCGTGTTCGGCGGCGCAGATTTCACAGTCGACTACGTCAACATCAAGATCGACCTGCACCACACCAACCTCGACGATTTGGAAATCTATCTCATCTCTCCGGATGGCACGACGTCGACGCTCATCGATTTCCGTTACGAGCTTTCCTATTACGCTGGCTTGCAGGATGCCGTTCTCGATTTCGGCGCCAACGGTTTCCGTGGCGAGAATGGCGCTGGTGAATGGACGATCCGCATCGTCGATCGCTGGGCCGCTGATTCCGGCGTTCTTAATTCGGCATCGATCGAGCTGCACGGCACGGATACAGCCGACGGCACACACAACACGGCCGACGATGTTTATCATTACACCAACGAAGTCTTCGTCGCCCTCGCCCGAGAACCCGAGCGGCTCGTTCTGAATGATGCTGACGGCGGCACCGACTGGCTCGATATGTCGGCGATGGCTAGCGATATCAATCTTGGACTGACGGGCGGTAGCTATGGGCTGGCTGATGGTGTGCGCTTTGTCAGGATCGCGGTCGGCACGCAAATCGAAAACATTGTTACAGGTGACGGAAATGACCGCATTGATGGCAGCCTTGGTGCCAACAAGATCTACGGCATGCGCGGCAATGACATCCTGTTCGGCAACGACGGCGACGATCTGCTGTCGGGCGGCGCCGGCAACGACACGCTCATGGGAGGCAACGGTAACGATATCTTCCTGTTCGACCGGGCGCTGAACGCGGCAACGAACGTCGACATCGTTCAAGACTTCAACAGCCGGGAGACGGTTGGAACCGACAGGATCTGGCTCGACATCTCGATTTTTTCGGGTCTGTCGCTCGGCGCTTTGTCGGCCGATGCGTTCGCGCTCGGCGCCGCTGCAACAGACGCGCTCGATCGCATCATCTACAATAGCGCGACCGGTGCACTCTATTACGATGCCGATGGTTTAGGTGGCGAGGACGCCATCAAGTTCGCTCAGTTTAACAACTTCTTTGCGTTGGACAGCGCTCACGCCGTTCTGAGCTACAGCGACTTCGTTGTCGTCGACACGTCGAACACCGCAATCGTCGGCACCGGGACGGACCGGGTGCAAGACGACGCGCCAACAACGTCGACATCAACTCCCACCGAAAACCTGCTTGGTCCCGACGCGCCGATTTACGGCACCCGTTATGCAGACGAGATTTTCGGCAAGTCCGGTGACGAGACCATCTACGGCCTTGAAGGCAATGACGTCATCGACGGTGGTGCCGGCAATGACACCATCGACGGCGGCGCTGGTATCGATCAGATCTTCGGCGGAGAAGGCAACGACGTCCTGCGGGGCGGCGGCTCCGGCAACCAGTTCATGGGAGATATCCTTTATGGCGGCGATGGCGACGACGTCATTTACGGCAGCGACGATCAGGACAACAACGTCAGTCTTTATGCGTTTCTTGGCTACAACGGAGACGGCATCGTAGGCGGCAACGGCAACGATACCATCTACGGTGGTAACGGTGACGACATGATCGACGGTGACGGAGGTGGTTCCGACACCGAAGGCGGCAACGACATCATCTACGGCGGCGCCGGCAGCGACGTCATCTTCGCCGGCGCAGGCGACGATCACATCTGGGGCGGAACCGGCTTCAACGAGATCATCGGTGACATCGGATCAGGAACCGGCTTCGACACCGTTCACTTCGAGGGCAACTTCTCCGAATACACGGTCTCGGGCTTTCCAACGCAGGCGTACTACCTGCTTTATACCGAAGATGCCCTCACGTTCACGCGCGATCCGATCCCCGGGCAGGACTATGAAATCACCGTCATCGATACGTTGACCATCGAGGCGCTGCAGTTCGCGGATCGCTATATCGATCTGACGCAGACTCCGATCTACCTCAAGGTGGGCGGTAGTGCTTTAGACGGTGTCACCCCCGACGACTACGCACCCATCAACATCACGACCAACGGCTTCGAAGTGGCGACGCGCGTCGAATTCGCTTCGGACGTGACCATAACGGATAACGGCGCCGAAAACGGCACCACCGATATGATGGGATATGTGTCGTTGCGTTACGTCTCCGGCGACGTCGTCATCAATTCGGATCGCCTTAATACTCTCGTGATGACAGGGTGGGTCTCGGACCAGGATGCCGAGTCGTGGGTGGGTGAGCATTTGCCGTCTGACGGCTCTGTCACCATCAACGCGGCCGCTGGCGAGCGTGAGCTGCGGGTATTTTTCAATGGCTTCCAGCTCGACGACGGTGAGCGCGTCACTGACAACACCGCAACGAGCATCTGGCTGCAGAATACCGGTCAATTCGTCGACACGTGGCTCAACGGAGCTGGCGTAAACGACTACAACCTGTCGTTCGCTTCCGCTGAGAGTTTCCGCTTTTATCAGGTCACCAACACACACATCCAGTGGTACGTCCCGGAGCTGACGACCATTGATATGCGGATGACCTATGTCACCAGTCCGCAGTATCCTGATAATCCGTTCCCCATTGCCTCAAACGGCGGTGTGATCGCGATCGATACGGCAATCGACGACTCAATACTGGCGACAGCCGGCAGCACAAGCGACTTCCGCCTTTACGCTGACACGACCACAACCATCATTCGTCTGGGCAACCTCGGCGCTGTGAACGCGTCCAACGACGGGACGGAAGGGGAAGATGCTCTGATGAACGAGGGCGGCGGCTTCCGTGGCCGCATCGAACTCGGCATCTCGAACGATGAAGTGCGCATCCTCGGCTCTGAGGCGTTCCAGAGCTACGTGAACCAAGCGGGAGAAACCGTTTGGGGCTTCATCGACGCCGGCGAAATGGAAGGCAGCTACGTCGACCACGATGCGATCCGCATGACGTTCGGCGTAGCCGAGGCGATCGGCGACATCAGCGAGTACATCGCGAACTTCGAAGTGCTCGAACTCGACGTGAACAGCCGCAGCCACGGCCCGATCGATGTTCGCAACTTCGATTCCGTAACCGAAGTCACCATTCGCGGAACAGCGGGTGGCGCGGGCGAAAACAGCGTCAGCCTGCTCGACAATTCCCTGGTTACCTTCAAGGCACAGAATGACGGAATCCATTTCGGCACCGTCAACCTGTTCGGCTCGGTTAGCGCTCTTGAGCTAAGATTCACAGCGCCTTGGCTGCAGATGGATGCCATCCCCGGCATGCTGTCAAATCAGCCTTACTCTGTGCACGCGGGACAGGCCGACGGTATCGTCCACGTTGCCGACGCCGTCAGCGTGAACATAGCCACCGACTCACGCGACGACTTCCACTACGAAACAACTCAGTTCGGAAGTGTAGGTCTCGTCAACGATCCGCCGGTAGATTCATTCAAGCAGGTGCTCAAGCTCGACGCTGCGACGAGCGTCACGGTATCGGGCGACACGGGCTGGGACTTTACGGTTGCTGGCACCGAGATCGCCAACGTGACCAGTATTGACGCGTCAGGCGTCACACGGTCCGGATCGATCGGTGCTGTTATTGCGACGGCTCAGAACAGTTCTGGCGTCACGTTCATTGGCGGCGCTGGAGATGATGTGTTCACGGGCGGTGCGGGTATCGACACGCTGCGCGGCGGCAGAGGCAACGATACGTTCGAGATCGGCTCCTGGAGTACTGGCGACATCATCGACGGCGGTGAAGGCATCGGTGATACAGCGCGTTCGGGCACGGTCAGCCTCGACCTCAATAATTACACCAACATCGAAAACGCTACCCTGACCGGAAGCGCGAATCTCGACCTCACCGGTAATGCCGGCAACAACTTCCTCAGAGGGAATGTTGGAAACAACTTGATCGATGGTGGTCTCGGTGCCGACACCGCGGTGTTCAGTGGCAACTTTGCCGATTACAGCATCGTCCACAATGTGGACGGCTCCATTACCGTCTCGGGCGCTGATGGCACAGACACGCTGACCAACATCGAGTTCTATCAGTTCGATGACGGTCGCCGGTCGGTTGATCCGACGGCGCCGACCGAAATCCATCTTTCCAACAATTCGATCCGTGAGGATTACCATCAGGTACTTATCGGCGTGTTGACAGCCGATGATGCTGCTGGCGAGGACTACGCCAGCTTCGCGCTCGTCGGCGACGACGCTGGCGCGTTCCAGATCATCGGCAACGAGCTATGGACCAAGAAACAGTGGTTGTTCGACTACGAGCAACACCGCACGATGGACGTTACCGTCCGCGTCACCGATCTCGATGGGCTCACCTTTGACAAGGTGTTCACCGTCAACATTCAGGATTGGGTATCCGAGATCGCTGAAGGTGGTGATGGGGATGATGTCATCTGGGGTGGCATAGGTCAGGACAGGCTGTATGGCGGCGGCGGTAACGACACCCTCAGGGGTGGCAACGGCACCGACTTGTTCTATGGCGGCACGGGTATCGATACCGTGGAGTTTACCGGCAACTTCTCGGACTACACCTTCGATCTGTCGTTGGAATACGGCCCCTACCTCCAGATCCGCGTGACCGACAAGCGTTCCGGCCCGGATGCTAGCGGTGCCGATGGCATCGACTTCATCTGGTACGACCCTAACTCCAAGTTGGGCGCTGCTGATGGGGCGAATTCCGAGTTTATGAAGTTCCTGGGTGACGGCACCGTCGTCAATATCTCTGACCTTTTCGCGCCGCGCGACATCCTGCTGTCGGCCTCTTCAGTTGAAGAGAATTCGGAAGCGGGAACCGAAGTTGCGACGCTGACGACGCAGGATGGCAGCACAGGCGACACCTTCACCTATGAGCTGGTCAACGATGCGGGTGGGAGGTTCGCGCTCGATGGCGACAAGATCGTCGTTGCAGGTGTCCTCGACTACGAGACGGCGACCTCTCATGAGATCAGGGTGCGGGTGACTGATAGTCAGGGTCATACGTTTGAGAAGAGCCTGACTATCAGCGTGACTGACGATACGAACGAAAACACGTCACCGACCGACATTCTGCCGGATACGGCGGAGGTTGCGGAGAACGCGGCGAACGGCACGGAGGTCGCGACGCTGTCGGCGGTCGATCCGGACAGCGGCGAGACGTTCACCTACACGCTGGTCGACAACG